>ERZ1023396.2-NODE-2-length-395361-cov-42.295371_pt1 | contig 395361 bp, 387 predicted proteins | sample MGYA00380504_ERZ1023396 | MGnify/ENA primary metagenome ERZ1023396 (study PRJEB33173, sample SAMEA4830410) | metagenome | study: EMG produced TPA metagenomics assembly of the PRJEB25223 data set...
AGTCTATTATAACTTTCAGCATATTCATCTACTTTTTCTAAAGCTGATTCGATTGCTTCTACTATTCGTTGTTGTTCGGATAGTGGGGGGAGAGCAATTAATAATAGATTAAAATTATAATCATTGATTGCAGGATAACTTGTTCCAGTAGATTTATTATTAACACGATTGATAAAATTATCTGATAATAAATAATATTTCAAATATGTTTCGTTAAGTAAAGTATCCAAAACAATAAATGCTGTACTAGCTATCAAATACTCTTTAAGTTCTCTAACTACAGCAATATTTTTTAGATATGGTCTAACTGTTGAAAATAAGACACTATTCTGCGAAACTAATTTTCTAGCACGGGAAGGCGCTTGTTCAGGTGAAAGATATTGTAGATTTTTGTAGTTGATTATGTTCTTTTTTCTATCAATACTAGACGTATCTATATACCTAAAGGATTTCTCTGGCTTATTTTGCCCAAAATTCCAATAAATTGATTTTATCCTCACCCACTCCCAAGTATCAGGAATATCATAAGGAACATCAATTTCTTGAGTACTTCCATCAGCAAACTTCCCATAATGTTTCTTATGTGCTTCAAGTATATAAAAAGGCGTAAAAATACGCCTATAGATAATGGGGTTGAAATAGGTTTATTGTTGATGAGATTGTAGATAATTCAATTTTTTACTTCCAATCGAATATTCAAAACCTCCACCTTTTCTGCCTGTAATTGTTCATCATAAAATTCAATATCTTCAGGATTTTCCCCTTGGCAACCTCGGCAGAAATATTCTTCCGCTCGATCAGGATTCAAAAATCGACAAGCACAAACAAAACAGTCGCCATCATCATTTATTGAGATAATATAGTAGATTGAAATAAGATATAAACAAATCGATTAGGAAAGTTAAATTAGTTTCTAGAAATTTTTAGCAGATGTAGTGTACTATTCTAGTCTCAATTTACTATGGCTTCAAATATATCTTTCGAAAAAATATTTACAGATGTGTAATTTTGAAGCTTGCAAAAGTTAGTAAACTTGTAGATTTCGATTTGAAGTAACTTGTTTTCTTGCCCGATATTGTTTTTGAAATTGAATTTTTCCATAGTGACTCCTTGATTTTCTTCTACACGTCTGATGATAAATCTAATTCGCAAAAGAGTCAAGAGGATTTTTCGAAAAATAAATAGCGACCGAAATCGCTATTTTAAGGGTTATAGGTATTTGATGGCTTAGACTGCTGTGTGACTGTTTACCCACAGGCAATCTTTCTTCTATATTAGTATTAGTAAAGGTCTAAATAATTATCAATTTCCCATTGTGAAACGAAGGTTGCATAACTTGCCCATTCGATTCGTTTGGCTTCAAGGAAGCTAGTGTAGATGTGATCTCCGAGAGCAGCTTTAACCACTTCATCTTCTGTCAAAGCTTTCAAAGCGTTGTGAAGAGTTGATGGAAGGTCTGTAATACCAGCTTCCTTGCGCTCTTCTGCTGTCATGATGTAGATATTTTCTTCGATAGGAGCTGGTGCTTCGATTTTATTTTCAATACCATACAAACCAACTTCCAAAAGAACAGCCATAGCAATGTAAGGGTTCGCCATTGGATCCACTGAACGCAACTCAAGACGAGTTCCCATACCACGTGAAGCAGGTACGCGCACAAGTGGCGAACGGTTACGACCAGCCCAAGCAATGTAAACAGGCGCTTCATAACCTGGAACCAAACGTTTGTATGAGTTAACTGTTGGGTTCATGATGGCAGTATAGTTGTAAGCATGCTTGATCAAACCGCCTAGGAAATGGTAAGCTGTTTCTGACAACTGCATTCCTTTTGGATCATTTGGATCAAAGAAGGCGTTATTTCCTTCTGCATCAAACAAGGACATATTACAGTGCATACCTGAGCCAGCAATACCAAATTTTGGCTTCGCCATAAATGTTGCGTAAAGTCCGTGTTTGCGAGCAATGGTTTTAACAACAAGTTTAAAGATTTGAATCTTATCACAAGCACGGAGAACTTCATCGTACTTAAAGTCAATCTCATGCTGTCCAACCGCAACCTCGTGGTGACTCGCTTCTACTTCAAATCCCATTTTGGTCAAGACATTCACAATCTCACGACGTGTGTTGTCCGCAAGGTCAGTAGGTGCCAAATCAAAGTAGCCACCCTTGTCATTCACTTCAAGTGTTGGGTCCCCATTTTCATCCAACTTAAATAGGAAGAATTCTGGCTCTGGACCAAGGTTGAAGGATTTGAATCCAACTTCTTCCATGTGACGAAGAGCTCGTTTCAAATTACCACGAGGGTCACCCGCAAATGGTTCACCTTCTGTTGTATAAACATCACAGATCAGACCTGCAACACTTCCATTTTCATCTCCCCAAGGGAAGACTGTCCATGTATCCAAGTCCGGGTACAAGTACATATCCGACTCATTGATACGTACAAAACCTTCAATAGAAGATCCATCAAACATAACCTTGTTCGACAAGACCTTATCTAACTGTTCATCTGTAGCAGGAATTTCGACGTTTTTCATGGTTCCCAAAATATCTGAAAACATAAGACGAATAAAGGTAACATTTTTTTCCTTGACTTCACGACGAATATCTGCAGCTGTGATTGGCATAAGTTTTCTCCTTAATCTATGACTACTTGCGGTTGCCTAACCGCGACCAAAAGGTGACTGTACTGAAGCAAAGCGCCCCTGTTGGAGGAGTTCATTGTGAAGTGCACGACGTACTTCAGTCTGACTAACCGCTTTCTTGGATTTCGCTTCACGTTCAGCATATTTTTTCTTAATGGCAGCGATATTATAACCTTCAGAGATATAATCTTTGATTTCAAGCAGACGATCCATGTCATTCAAGGAATACATGCGACGATTTCCTTCGTTTCGATCGGGCTTGATCAACTCTTGATCTTCATAATAACGAATCTGACGCGCCGATAAATCGGTCAACTTCATAACACTGCCGATAGGAAAAACAGCCATATTTCGGCGAAATTCTTTTTCCTTCATTTACAATTTCCTTCTTTCTGTCTATTATAGTCTAAAAAAAGACAAACGTCAATTGATAATGTTATAAAATGTAACATTATTTTTCTTTTTTCTCTAAAAAGAGACGAATACGATCAATATCGTAATTTACGATAATTGCGACAAAAACTCCCATAAACGTTTCTAATACACGCACAAACACGTACAAAATTGTCTCACCACTTGGAATTGATAGGGTAATGATTAACATAGCTGCTACACCACCAATAACCCCTGCTTTGTTATTCATGGCTACATTTGTCATAATGGTTAACATGGTGCAGATTGGAACAACTACTAAGGTCACCCAAAAGGCTTCGTGGAAAAAAGTATTTAATAAGAAGAAGACCAAGGCATAGAGTCCACCGATACTATTTCCTAGAATACGCGAAGTCCCAAAATGAACACTCTCATCAAAACTCTCCCTCAGGCTAAAAACGGCTGTCAAAGCACCAATTTGAAGACCTTTCCAACCAAAAAAGCCAAAAATCAAGAGAACTAGAAAAACAGCAATACCTGTTTTAAAGGTTCGCATACCAAGTTTGAACTGGGATTTATCGAATTTATATTTTTTAAAATAACTCATAATCTCAACTTTCTATTTCCATTTTATCATAAATCGGTGATTTTTATGAGTAATAGTTGAGAGGAAGCGTTTTTATTTTAAGCAAAAGAAAAGAGGAACTCTCATCCCTCTCTTCTTTGATTTGTTTATAAAATCTTATTTTTCTGTCAAGGCTGCAAGTCCTGGAAGAACCTTACCTTCAAGAAGTTCCATTGATGCTCCACCACCCGTACTAATCCATGAGAACTTGTCTGCACGGCCAAGGTTAATCGCTGCGGCAGCTGAGTCACCACCACCGATGATTGATTTAACTCCTGGTTGTTTCACGATAGCGTCCATCACACCAATTGTACCAGCTTGGAAATCTGGGTTTTCAAATACACCCATAGGTCCGTTCCATACAACTGTTTTGGCACCAGTCAAAGCTTCGTCAAATTTGGCGATAGATTTTGGACCGATGTCAAGACCAAGGAAGCCTTCAGAAACTGCTTCACCTTCAGTGTCACGCACTTCAGTGTAACCAGCAAATGCGTTAGCTTCTTTTGAGTCAACTGGCAAGATCAATTTACCATTTGCTTTTTCAAGAAGAGCTTTCGCAACATCCAATTTGTCTTCTTCTACAAGTGAGTTACCGATTTCGATACCTTGTGCTTTGTAGAATGTGTAAGTCATCCCACCACCGATAAGGACTTTATCAGCTTTTTCAAGCAAGTTTTCGATAACACCGATCTTGTCTGAAACTTTTGAACCACCAAGGATAGCCACGAATGGACGTTCTGGAGTTTCAACTGCTTCTTGGATGTAGGCAATTTCGTTTTCAAGAAGGAAACCAGCAACTGCTTTTTCAACGTTTGCTGAGATACCAACGTTAGATGCGTGTGCACGGTGAGCTGTACCGAATGCATCGTTTACGAAGATACCATCTCCAAGTGATGCCCAGTATTTACCAAGTTCAGGATCGTTTTTAGATTCTTTCTTGCCGTCAACATCTTCGTAACGAGTGTTTTCAACCAAGAGAACTTGTCCATCTTCAAGAGCGTTGATTGCCGCTTCTAATTCAGCACCACGAGTGACACCTGGGAAAACAACATCTTGACCAAGTTTTGCTGCCAAGTCAGCTGCTACAGGAGCAAGTGATTTGCCAGCTTTATCAGCTTCTTCTTTCACACGTCCAAGGTGAGAGAAAAGAATTGCACGTCCACCTTGTTCGATGATGTACTTAATAGTTGGAAGAGCTGCTGTGATACGGTTATCGTTAGTGATTACGCCATCTTTCAATGGTACGTTGAAGTCAACACGAACGAGGACTTTTTTACCTTTCAAGTCAACGTCTTTAACAGTAAGTTTTGCCATGTTACAAAAACTCCTTTATTTATTTTATTCGAAACTATTATATCACACTTTGGAAATATAAGGAAAGATTTCACAAGATTTTTCGATATTTAATCTTTATCTTCTCTTTTCCGTCTCAAGGTCAAGGCTAAACTAGCAAGACCAAGGCTGGCTAAGCCTGCTATTAGGGCTTCATTAGCATCAGCTGTTCCTGTATTTGGCAATTGTTTGCTTGCTTCTTCTGATTTAACTGCTGTATTTTGAGCTGGTTTTTCCTGTGTAGCTACTACTGCTGGTACTGTTTTTACTTTTGTTCCAATTTCAACAATTTCTGGAATCGCTTCTTGGATGACTTCTGTTGAACGAAGACGACGCTGACCGTTTTCATCAACTTCAAAGACATGTCTTAACAGTCCATCTCGTCCCTGTATGATGACTCGTTGTTCCCCAACTAGCATCTCAGCATTTTCATGCTCTTGACGATGAAAGGCAACCTTTTCCTCTTGAACTTCCAATTTAGGAGCCTTTTGTTGATCAGAAGCCGGTTGATAAGTAGGTTTTGGAAGGACTTTGTTTTGTGGTGCTGGTTTAGCAGGTTGTGGTTTTTCAGCAGATTCATAAACAAAGGCATAATGAGTAAAGTGTGGTGCTGTAAAGATAACATGACTATCCGTTTGTTCAAAAGCCAATTCTACTGCCTCTTTGCCTTCAGGTAAGAAAAATACTTTCTTAACTTTCTTATCTTTTTCAATTGGGATTTTCACAATAGAAGCGTAAGAGAGATCAACATCTTGACCTTTTTCATCCAAACCTTCTATTTCAAAGACATGAGCATCTTCTCCAGCAAAGTATTTCTTCTCTTCAGCACTTGCTTGAACACGCTCTACTTTCAAACCCTTGATGACAGTCTTCTCTTTATTTGAGAAGTGTACTTCAACACCTGTTTTACTATCAGAAAAGACTGCTGGCTTGTCTTCTTTCAATAAAGCAACCAGATCTTTTAGACTCTGTTTCGCTGTTGCAAGCTCTTCTGGACTCAAATCTACTTTTTCAACCAAGACCTTGTTTTTCTCAAGAAGCGGAGCTAGGGCAGAACCTGAAGGATGGTTTGGTTTGGCATCCAAGAGTTCTTGAACCTCACCTGTTAAACGATCAAGCTCTGTCTTTTCTTCCTTAAATTTCTCTTGACCATTCAGAGCTTTATGAGCTTCTGTCAATTTATTAAGTCGGTCATTGACTTGATCTTGGGTGCTAATTTCATGGTCTTTCAACACTTGTTCGGCCGCTTCAATTGCTTTCAAGAAAGCTTCTTTTACTTCTGGTGAAGCAAAGTTATAGACCACCTTGTTCTTAGCAGCTTCAACTTCTGCTAATTTTTGTTTGAGGTACTCATCGTTCAATGCTGCTTTTGGAGATACCAAAACATCAAAGCTAACTTCATGGCCTTGGTAATGAAGCGTCAAGGTTTGACGACCAGTCTTTTGAGCATCGTAACCAGAAATTTCAACTCCCTCATCAGTAAAGGAATGTTCTTCCATGGTGTCATTGCTATAAGCCACTGCAAAGCGTCCTTCAGACAAGTCTAAGCTATCACCAACTAGGTAATCTTTTTTCGGTTCCTGACTTACTTCAATTCCCAAAATAGTTTTCGGACTTGCTTCGTCTTGGCCAGTGACAGTCACTGACAAATTAGCATTTACCGGTTGTCCCAAATATTGGAGAGTAAGATTCTGTTCTCCCTTATGATGCGTATCAAAACCTGATACTGATACACCTGCGTGAGTTAGGCGAATGAGTTCGTCCTCAGTTCCTCCTTCATACTGAACTCGAAGAACACCACCTCTAAGGTCCAAATCCTCCCCTTCGGCGTAGCTTGTTTTCTTAGGTCCTGTTTCTAGGCTGACTGACTTGATTCTTCTGTCATCTTTTGGAACGGAAACTGCTAGGACATTACTAATTTCCTTGCCTGGCAACTGGGTACGATAATAAAGAAGACCAGATTGATTTGTCAAATCCAATGGTGCACTTGCTAGGTCTCCTCCAACTTCGCTCTTCAAGGTTGCGAGCGGAGTTTGAGAATTTGGATTATCATAAACGGTAATAGTTGCTCCAGCCGGTACATCTGCAAAGCCAACTTGTACCTTGTTATTGCCTAGAGAACGGGCTGCAGCCTTGGCCATCGGAATATTGACACTCTCAGTATCAAGCTTTTCATACATTTTCCAGTTATAGATACGAATAGCCTTCCATGGAGTTCCATTGTCAGAAGTGACAACATTCAAGCGCCAGTCTTGAGCAGTGATTGGTTTATCAAGAGTGATATCTGTCACGTGTGCTTTGTTACCACGGACTTCCTTAGCTAGCTTCCACTCACCATCTGCATCTTTATAATAAAGGTCAAAGTCTTTAGTGTTCATCAAGCCATCGTTAACAGACTCACCACCAGCTCCTGCATGATCCATGACCCATCTAACAACGGTACGTGGCTTGGTCAAACGAATATCCACACTACCACTCAACTGAGCTGAAGACCATTTATCTGACAAGCTAGTAATGGTACCGTTCAACATACCTTCAATACCTTCTCCACCTTCAGTCTTAGGGAAAGTACTATCAATAACTGTTGCACCTGGAACGATATTTTCAGCTAGTGGTTTTGGTAGGCTGGTATCTTTTACAGTCATACCCCAATCAAAGGTTGTGGTTGCAGCTTCTGAACGAACTCCATTTTTACCGACTGCTACAACCTTCAGTTCTTGAGTTGTACCCTGAGCACTTGCTGAGCGGCTAACTTTTGGTAGATAAATAGTTGTAGAAGATGAGCCAGTTAGTAATTTCCAGCTGTCTCCATCTTTTTCATAAACTTCATAGAAATCTGCATCCTTGTTGCCTTTAAATTGCACAACTGCTTCCGCTTCTTGGGCATTTTTAAGAGATTGTTTCACTACAGAAAAGCTTGTCAGCGATTGTGGCTCTTGGTGATTGTCCGAGATAGTTAATTGTCCGAGGTTGAACTGATAATCTTTTACAGCACCTTCATGCTCGAAAAATAGTTTGACTGCATAGATGGTTTTACCTGCTAGTGAGCTGAGATCAAATTCTTCATTTGTCCAGTTGTCAGAAAGGGTTAGCTCTTTCCATGCATCTGCATCATCGAATTTGTAGTCTGGAGTTGTAGAGAATGCCATATAAACTTTAGAACCTTTTCCTCCCTTGTGGGCAACACGAAGTTTGGTCTTCTCAGTTACTTCTAACTTAGTAGAATAAAGTCTCACATCCTGATCTGTCTTACCGGCTACATCACCAGAGAATTTAAGGGAATTTCCGCCATTATAGGCATCTGTAAAATCATATTCTGCACGAAGTTTTTCCCCTGTTGAAGTCTGCCACCAGCGCCATGTTGGAAGAACACCTGATACTGAACGATAATTCCACTCAGAATCCTTAGAAACCTTACCATCTACGAACCATTTTTTACCATGACCTGTATTAAAAGAAGTAGTAAAAGTATTACCTACCGCTGGCGTACGGTCCGCAACTAGGTTAGCAATACCATACCAATCTTTGTCACCTGGTTTTTGGCCAGTAGGGTCTCCTTGATAACCTGTAAAGAAGATATCTTCATTTTTATGATAATCTTCACCAGTTTTTCCTAAACTTGTAATGGTATCTGGGGCAAATAAACCAAGAGAAAGGCGCAATTTCCCATTTTCGTCTAAAATGTCATTCCACTTAACCTTTGTCTTGTAGGAACCACCCTGTTGCAATTCCAAACCTGCAAATACATCATAAGGATTACGACCAATCCAGTTGGCAGTTGCAATAGTGTAATCATTTTTAGCCTTATCCCAGTTAAAGTTAGCAAAGAAGTTATCTGCCGGAACCTTATCTCCTTCTGGTTGCATGAATTGGTAGTTGTATTCTCCCAAACCATCTTGATGGTAACGTCCATAGTTATAGGTCATGGCATCGTACCAAGAATACTTGATTGGATGGTTTACCTTAGCAGCATATTCCTTGCTATAGAGCATAAACTGGCGCATCTTTTCTCCAAGAGGTTTAACCAAATCTCCAGTTGTTTCTTGGTTGATGAAATAGCCATCATAGCCATAATACTTGGCCATGTCTACCAATTTACGGGCAATTGGGAAGCTACCATCTGCGTCTTGCTTCAAAGCTTCAGCAAATCTTTCTTGATCTGCAATACTATTAGACCAGTTGAAGAAGAGTGTACCGTATACAGGAACCCCGTTACGGTGACCTGCATCAATAACGTCAGGAGTTGGTACGAGACCTTCCCAGAAGACCATTGAATCTAGATATTGCCAATAGTCAAAAGCATAGGCCTTGAACTCTTCTCCACCAACAGAAGCATGGTCTTTTGCTTTAGAATTGGTGTTTGATAAGGCTTGAACTTTTGCTTCCTTGCTAGCTTTTTCATTGACTAAATGACCTGTCCGACGTGAAGCGAGGACAACAGATCCGCGGTTAATAGCATCATCTTCACGAGCACCTGGTTCCCATTTTAACAATTCTTCCCAAGAATTAAATTTGATTTCCTTTGGTTTTAATGTTTTTTCTGTATTTTTAGGGACATCTGGCTGGACTTCTTTTTCAGTCTTATTAGCTTCTGCTGCTGGCTTAGACTCATCCCCTTGGTTAGTTGCTTCGGGCTTTGCTTCTGTTTCCTTGTCAGACTTAGGTTTTGCTTCTGCAGATGGTGTTTCTGCAACCACCTCACCTGCTTTTTCCTCTGGTTTAGCTGCGCTAGCTGCTTCTGCCTTTTCTAGCTTGTTTTCTCTAGCATGTTCCCCTTCATTCTGCTTATCAGCTTCATTGGTCGAATGCTCACTCTCTCCTGAAACAAGCTCTGTATTAGCTCCGCTATTTTCAGGAACTGCAGTTTCTTCAGCCAAGGCTGGACCAGCAAATAAAACAGCACCAATCATCAGCGAGCAGGCTCCTACTGATAACTTACGAATACTGTAACGACAACGTCTTTCAAAAAATGGATTCTTCATTTTCTCCTCCTAAAAGATTGATTTTGTTGTTTTAAAGAAAGCGCTTTATATTCTGTAGTTTTTTATCAAACTCTAGAACCATGATAATCACATTTTTATCCTAAAACATTTTTAGACAAAAAACAATAACTGTTTGCACAAATCTAAAATAAGGTTAAAAACTCTTAAAAATAATACACTTATCAATTATAATTTTCTTTTACAAACTTGACATTAACACTTGTTAGATTTACTTTTATCCTTTAAAATAGAATAGGAGATATTCCGCGATTATTTTTCGGAGGAAAAAGAAATGTCCATTAATTGGCAGGAAATTTTATTTCACTTTTTAGGTGGTCTGGGGCTATTCTTATATAGCATCAAGACCATGGGAGACGGTTTGCAACAAGCTGCTGGAGATCGCCTTCGTTTTTACATTGACAAATATACTAGTAATCCTTTCTTTGGAGTTCTGGTTGGTATTGGGATGACTGCTCTAATTCAGTCTAGTTCTGGTGTAACAGTTATTACAGTCGGCCTGGTCAGTGCCGGTCTCTTAACCTTACGTCAGGCTATCGGGATTGTCATGGGTGCTAATATTGGGACAACTGTCACATCCTTTCTCATCGGTTTTAAATTAGGTAACTATGCCCTACCTATGCTCTTTATCGGTGCCGTCTGTCTCTTTTTTACGAAAAATCGGACAGTCAATAATATCGGACGCATCCTCTTTGGTGTCGGTGGTATCTTTTTTGCCCTCAATCTCATGAGCGGCGCAATGGCTCCACTCAAGGATTTACAGGTCTTTAAGGACTATATGATTGAGCTAAGTAAGAATCCTGTTTTGGGTGTCTTTGTCGGTACCGGCTTGACCTTGCTAATTCAAGCTTCTTCGGCTACCATTGGGATTTTACAAAACCTCTACGCCGGCAATCTAATTGACCTACAGGGAGCTTTGCCAGTTCTATTTGGTGACAATATCGGGACAACCATTACAGCCATCATTGCCTCTTTAGGGGCTAATATTGCAGCTAAACGGGTAGCAGGAGCTCATGTTGCCTTCAACGTTATCGGAACAGTCGTCTGCGTTATTTTTCTAGTTCCTTTTACTGTCCTGATTCATTGGTTTGAAGCTACGCTAAATCTAGCACCGGAAATGACCATCGCCTTTGCTCACGGAACCTTTAATATTACCAACACCATTGTCCAATTTCCATTTATCGGAGCTCTGGCTTACTTTGTAACCAAGATTATTCCTGGAGAGGACGAGGTTGTCAAATACGAACCCTTATATCTTGATGAACATTTCATCAAACAAGCCCCATCTATCGCTCTAGGAAATGCTAAAAAAGAGCTCTTGCACTTAGGAAACTACGCTGCTAAAGCCTTTGACCTTTCCTATAAGTACATCATTGACTTGGATGAAAAAGTTGCTGAAAAAGGGCATAAAACCGAAGAAGCAATTAACACCATCGATGAGCAATTAACACGTTATCTCATTGCCCTTTCAAGCGAAGCTCTCAGCCAAAAAGAAAGTGAAGTGCTCACCAATATCCTTGATTCCTCCCGTGATTTGGAACGGATTGGAGACCACACGGAGGCTCTACTCAATCTGACTGACTATCTTCAACGGAAAAATGTTGAATTTTCTGATGCCGCCTTGAAAGAATTAGAGGAAGTTTACCGCCAAACTAGTGACTTTATCAAAGATGCTCTGGATAGTGTGGAAAACAATGATATTGAAAAAGCACGCAGTCTTGTAGAACGTCATGAAGCAATCAATAAGATAGAACGTGTTCTCAGAAAAACCCACATCAAACGCCTCAACAAAGGCGAATGTTCAACACAAGCTGGGGTCAACTTTATCGACATCATCTCACACTACACTCGTGTATCAGACCACGCTATGAACCTTGCTGAAAAGGTTTTTGCAGAACAAATCTAATAACCAAGAAGCTATCCATCATAATTGGATGGCTTCTTACTTTTTCCTAAGCAAGACTAGGCTGAATGAAACTGAAAGAGTATTCTGCAGATATATAGTATATTGAAACTAGAATAGTACACCTCTATTTCTAAAACATTGTTAGAAATCGATTTGACTGTCCTGATCGATTTGTCCTGTTATTATTTCATTTTACTATAGTGGATTAAATTAAAAAAGTATAATGTATTGAATCTATAACAGTACATCTTGACTGCTAAAATATTTCTATAAATTAATTTGACTTTCCTTATAGAGATGTTCACATCTTATTTCAATTCATGATACAATCCAGTTCCTAAAACTTTGCTAGAAATTAATTTGGCTTTCCGAATTAATTTGTTCAGATTTTATTTCATTTCAATATACTGATAAATCCATTCACTAGCACAGGGCAAGAGGGAGTCGCTATTGATTTCAACGGTAGCAGGTACATACAGAGGACTCCTACCTCAGATATACTGCAATATCATCGTATGCAAAAAACCTCTGAGATTTTTCTCAAAGGTTCTGATTTTGCTAATTGCTGTTCTCAACCGCTGCAGTAACAAAGGCAGTGTAGAGTTCTTCTGGTCGGTTTGGACGGCTTGACAGTTCAGGGTGATACTGACAAGCTACAAAGAATTTATTTTCAGGAATTTCCACGATTTCTACCAAACGATTGTCTGGAGAAACTCCTGAAAAGACAAAACCTGCTGCCTCAAACTGCTCACGGAAGGCATTATTAAACTCATAACGGTGACGGTGACGGCGTTGCACCACTTCTTGATTGTGATAAGCAGCAGCAGCCTTAGAGCCACGTTTCAACTTAGACGGATAAAGTCCCAAACGAAGGGTTCCACCCATATCCTCAATATCAATCTGATCACGCATGATATCAATGATAGGGTATTTTGTTTCTGGTGCAAGCTCTGCAGAATTGGCACCTTCAAGACCTAAAACGTGACGAGCAAACTCGATACATGTCAACTGCATTCCCAAGCAGACTCCCAACATTGGAACATCATTTTCACGCGCATAGCGGATGGCTTGGATTTTCCCTTCTGTACCACGTTGACCAAAACCACCTGGTACGATGATCCCGTCCGCATCAGACAAGAGTTCTGCTACATTCTCTGCTGTCACATCATTGGCATTGACCCAATTGATTTTAACTTCTGCATCATTGACATAGCCAGAGTGTTTCAAGGCTTCGACCACTGAGATATAGGCATCTTGCAACTCCACATACTTACCAACAAGGGAAATCTTAACTTGTTTCTTGAGGTTCATGACCTTGTCCACCATGGCTGACCATTCTGTCATAGCCGCTGCTGGTGCGTCTAATTTCAAATGATCACAAACAATTTGGTCCATCCCTTGTGCCTGCAAGTTCAGTGGAATTTGGTAAAGGTGTTCAACATCCAACGATTCGATAACGGCTTCTGGTGCCACATCACAGAACTGGGCCAGTTTATTTTTAATTCCTTGACCAGCTGGCTCTTCTGTACGAATAACCAACATATTTGGTTGGATTCCCAAGCCACGCAATTCTTTGACAGAGTGTTGGGTTGGTTTGGTTTTCATTTCACCAGCAGCCTTGAGGTAAGGAAGCAAGGTTGTATGGATATACATGACATTATCCGCACCCACATCTGCCTTCATCTGACGAAGAGCCTCTAGGAATGGCAAGGACTCGATATCTCCTACTGTTCCACCAACCTCTGTGATAATGACATCAGAGTCGGTCGTTAGAGCGGCACGCTTGATTTTTTCTTTCAAAGCATCTGTGATATGAGGAATGACTTGAACAGTTGCCCCAAGGTATTCTCCACGGCGTTCTTTACGAAGAACTTCACTGTAAATTTTCCCAGTTGTCACGTTGGAATATTTGTTGAGATTGATATCGATGAAACGTTCATAGTGACCCAAGTCCAAATCTGTCTCAGCTCCGTCATCTGTCACAAAAACTTCCCCGTGCTGGTAAGGACTCATGGTTCCCGGATCAATATTGATATAAGGGTCAAACTTTTGAATGGTTACTTTGAGACCACGATTTTTCAAGAGACGGCCTAGACTCGCTGCCACAATCCCTTTCCCAATAGACGATACCACACCACCAGTTACAAAAATATATTTCGTAGACATAGATTCCTCTTTCTAAAATGCTCAAGGTCTTGTTAACTACGAGGGGATATAGAAAACAAGACCCTACTAATAAGAATAATCTGGGACGACTGCACCAGATTCACAACTAATACTCTTCGAAAATCTCTTCAAACCGCGTCAACGTCGCCTTGCCGTAGATATGTGTTCCTGACTTTGTCAGTCTTATCTACAACCTCAAAACAGTGTTTTGAGCAGCCTACGGCTAGTTTCCTAGCTTGCTCTTTGATTTTCATTGAGTATAAAATACAAGAAGATAACTTCTTGAAAAAACAAAAATAGCTCCCTAAGAACTAGGGAGCCCCGACCTCTAAAAGAGGTGCCCAAACAATATGATACCTAAAAATAGGATAATTGTCAATAGCTAACTCTTATTCCTCGCTGGTTTCAGCGTCGTCATCTGAAAACTCGTCGTCGTCTTCGTTGAGATCCACATCTTCTCCCAAGTCATCTGGAGCGATTTCGTTGATTTCTGCATCATAAGCTTCCACTTCATTTTTTTCATCATCTGGATTTTCATCATCGTATGAAAGAGCTGGATCTGCTTCGTATGCATCTTCGTCTTCTGGATCATCTGCATTGTAGTCAATGGCATCTGAATCACCATCCATAAAGGCATTGACACGTTTTTTCTTAGCTTTTGGTGCTACTTCATCGTCGTCATTTTCTTCAAGAGCGATGATTTCTTCGTCGATTTCGTCCACACCATACCATGAACGAAGACCCCATTTGTTGTCCCCAAGTGAGATGAAGCTACCGTCAAAGTTCAACTCTGTGTAGAACAAAGGCAAAGCTTCGCGGATATCGCTGTTTGATGTTCCAAGGTAGTTTTGAATTTCGTTTACAAGATCGCTAAAATGCATCTCATGATCGCGACCACGAAGTTCTAATATAGCACGCGCTACCTCAATCATAGATAGTTCACTTTTTTCTTGCCCAGCAAATACTTCTAATTCCAAAGCGTTTCTCCTCATTTATACTACTATCGTCAGAGCGAACAGACTCTGACCTCATTTTATCATTTACTCTTTATTTTACGATAATTTTGCGGAATAGTCAAAGGTTAAGGGGGAGAAAGTGGCAGGATTAGACTAATTCCAATATAAAACTCCTTCCTTTTTCTGTTGCTCCATTTTCCACAAATCCAAGCGACTTGAAACACCTCCTAGAAGCATGATTGTAGGTGTAGATTTCCTTGACTCTCAATTCTTTCCATCCTTTTACTCGAGCCAATTCAATCAAAGCACTTAGAATCTTTTTTCCAAGTCCTCGATGTTGGTAAGCGGAATTCCCAATCACAATGGGGAGATTATCCTGAGATAGTGTAATATCCCCAATTGGAAACCATTCTCCCTTCTCCTTGACTTCAATCCAAAAAAGCTCACCATGCCGATCCAAATAGGAATACATGGCTTCCAAGGTCGCTTGACTGTAAGGAAGCTTCACCCCATCTACGAGGTAAACCAAGTTCACATCCTGATACCAAGCAAAAGCTTCCTCACAATGATTGACCTTATAATAAGGAACAAAACACAATGCACTACCTTTTCAACAAAAGAGTTGCTGCTTGATTAAAACCATCACACCAGTTATACCATTTTGCTTCATACCCATCTTGAGCTAGGATACGATCTTCTAAATCAAAAACAGAGTAAATCTTTCTTTCCTCGCAAGCTTGCGCATAGAGATGATATAGTTCATCACCACCATCTCTATCCCACTCAGCAGAAATCGTATCCCGACCTGCCAATAAAGCCTGATAAGCCCTGTGATGCCCATCTGTAATCAGCAAACAATCTCCAAAGGCAAGAATACTTATTGGATCGACTTGGATTGTTTCTGCCGACTGGTAAAGCATCTGAATATCTTGCAACTTCTTTTCTGATAAATATAGTTGAGTCGGATGAAGATCTGCTATATTGACTTTCATTTCTTTCTCCTCAAGGGAATTCGATACTCACTTCTGTTTGCCTTTAAATCGCCATTGGAAGCGGAGCTTGTCATAGAAGGGAAACTCGATAAACAGGACTCCCAAGCCCACACAGAGACTGGCAAGGACGTCTGATGGGTAATGAACTCCCAGATAGACTCTTGATACCAGCACACTGACTAGGTAGAGGCCAAGGACGATTTGTACGATTTTTCTCCAGACTGGATTTTTAATTCGTTGACTGAGAATGACAATCAGAGTACCTACCATCAAAGTTACAGCCAGAGAATGCCCACTTGGGAAGGAAAATCCCTTCTCTTCCACCAGATGTAAGATAGCTGGTCGTGGGCGCTGGTAGATATTTTTAAAGGTCACGATTAAAAGACCTGCCAAAGCCAGATTTCCCAGCATGAAGAAACTTTCTATCTTCCATCGCTTACGATAAAAGACAAAAGCTGTAATGACAACCCAAGTGATAATCACTGGGATATCAATCAGACGTGTGAGGGATCGAAAAAGAATAGTCAAATAATCTGGTAAGTCTCCTCGAATGGCAGTCTGAATCGATTGGTCAAAATTGACCAACATTTCAGAGTAAAATTTGACCATATAGCCAAGAATAACGAAAAGTAAAAGGGCAAAACTGCCCTTCATTAAAAATGTTTGTTTATCTTTCATAGTGTTTTAAGGTTGGTTTCAAAAGGACGTACAACAACCAGAATGAAACGGAAAAGATTACACCCTCAATCAAGTTAAAAGGTAATACCATGGTCATTAGGTAGTTGGAAAGTCCCAAAATTTTTCCAATATCAAAGTTAGCAAACTTAGCGTACAAAGGAACAGCATAAACATAGTTGAGAACCAACATGGCCAAGGTTAAACCAACAGTTCCAGCTAGAGAGCCTAGTAGGAAACGAAGGGTTGTCCGTTCCTTTTTCCAAATCAAAGCAAATACGATGACAAAAACTCCCAAAGCTACGATATTCATCGGCAAACCAATGTAAGTATTCACTCCTTGGCTGTTAAGAAGCAATTTCAAGAGTGAGCGAAGCAAGAGCACTCCTAGAGCAGCAGGCAAATCCATGACCACCAGACCCACAAGGACTGGCAAGATACTAAATTCGATCTTGAGGAAAGATGCCGCTGGTAAAAGCGGAAAGTCAAAGTACATCAGCACAAATGAGATGGCTGATAAAATTGCAATGGTCGAAAGTCGACGTGTGTTTGTCATAACAGGTTCCTCCAATTTTCTATAAAATCAGAAGAAGTTGGAAAGGATTCCTCTATCTATTCTCACTTTTTATATCCCAAAAATTCCCTCTTACTCTATTAAAGAAAAACAAAGCAAGTGGTTACAATCCGGCTATAAATCTATCAAAACAGACAAAGCTATTCTTTCGTCTTCTCCCATCCAGACTATACTGTCGGTTGTGGAATCTCACCACATCAGCTTGCGCTCGCGGACTTCTTTAAAGAGAAGGAAATAGAGATTTTTCTTTTAGACTAGGCGACAAGCTGTAGGCATAACTTCTGGTTAGGCAAAGCTTGTCAACAAAGTATAAAAGGAAAAGATCATTTCCTAGTTAAAGTCACCGCCGGTCGGGAATCACACCCTGCCCTGAAGACTCTTTTATCATAACAAAAAACGCTTGCAAGCGCAAGCATTTTGTTCATTTTCATTTTCATTTTCATTTTTTATTTCAATTTATCCACTTCATAGGTATGGACGAGCTCAAGACCTGCAAAGTTCTGCTGGCGAAGAGCCTCATAGACAATCATGCAGACGGTATTAGACACATTGAGACTGCGGACATGTTCATCATTCATGGGAATACGGAGAGCCTTCTCAGGATGTTCTCGCATAAAATCTTCAGGTAAGCCCTTGTCTTCACGTCCAAAGAGAAAATAATGGTCCTCGTCAGTCGATAAATCCACCTCAGAATAGACTTTTTCCGCGAATTTCGAAATCAGATAGAGTTTTCCCTTCATCTGAGATATGAAATCTTCCAAACTCTCGTAAAAATAAATCTCTAGCTTATCCCAGTAATCCAATCCAGCCCGCTTCATCTTGCGGTCATCAATAGGAAAGCCCATAGGCTTGATGATGTGGAGGGGAGAATTGGTCGCAGCGCAAGTACGCGCGATATTGCCCGTATTTTGTGGAATTTGAGGTTCAAATAATACAATGTGATTTGTCATGACTTGCTTCCTTTCACCATTGCAAAAAAATAGCCACACTGCCCGGAGTCAAGCTCAGCAAACAGCGTGGTTAAGGCATCGTTAACTTACCTCACAACAGGTTTGAAGTAAATCAGCGAAACTACTTTCTTAGTATAACACTTTCAGAATCATTGTCAATAGAAATGACTTGATTTTTTCAATTTTTTCAAGCTATTTCCAAGGGTTGTAAAATCGTCCCTGATTCTGCAAGATAAGTAGTAAACTAACTACTAAAAACAAGGTTGCCAAGAGCAAGGTAATATAGTCTCCTTTTTTCAAGGCCTGATAACTATACCATGTGCGTTTTTTCTCTTTCCCAAAGCGGCGAAGCTCCATGGCAGTCGCAATGGTATCAATGCGTTCTAGCGAGCTAAAAATCAAGGGCGTAATAATGAGCAGATTGCCTTTGATTCGTTGCATAAGAGAAGCTTTCTTGGATAATTCCATCCCACGCGCCTCCTGAGACATCTTGATAGTAAAGAATTCTTCCTGCAAATCTGGAATATAGCGCAAGGTCAGGCTGACAGAATAAGCAATCTTATAGGGCACACCAATTTGATTTAAACTGGAAGCAAACTGACTAGGATGGGTTGTCATCAAAAAGATAATAGCCAGAGGAATGGTGCAAAGATACTTAATGGCCAAATTTAGCAGATAAAAGAGCTCCTGGCTGGTTAGAGTGTAGACACCGATTCCCTGCCAAATCACACTTCTCTCTCCATAAAGTCCAACCCCATACTCGGGAGAAAAGAGATAGACCATCAAAACGTTTAAAACGGCAAATACCGTCGCAAAAACGGCTACAAAGGAAACATCTTTAAAGCGAATTTCTGATAAATAGAGGAGAAAGACTGAAAAGATGGCAATCAGCAAGAGCATTCTGGTATCATAGCTAATCATGGCCGCCAATGATACCAGAATGAAAAAGAGAAGTTTCCCAGCTCCTGACAAGCGATGAATCACAGTATCTCTATGCTGGTAACCGATTAATTTAGCTTGCATCCCTCTCTCCTTTCTTTGTAAAATGCCGTTAAATCCAGTGGATCCACATCTAGTTTCTTAGCCAAGTTAAAGATGGAGGTTTCTTTTAGATTGGCTTTTACTAACAGCTCAGGATCGCTCAACAGACTGGCTGGAACAGTATCGGCAATCAATTCTCCATCCACCATGACAAGGACCCGGTCTGAATAATCCAGCATCAATTGCATATCATGGGTAATCATGACAATGGTATGCCCTTTTTGATGTAACTCTTCGAGAAATTCCATAATCTCAGTATAGTTCTTCTGATCTTGACCTGCAGTCGGTTCATCTAGGAGAATAATTTCAGCTCCTAAGACCAAAATTGAAGCAATAGTGACACGTTTTTTCTGACCAAATGACAGGGCAGAAATAGGCCAATTACGGAATTCATAAAGTCCACAGATTTTCAAGGTTTCATAGACTCTCGTTTCAATTTCCTTCTCATCCACACCTCGCAAACGGAGCCCTAGAGCCACCTCATCAAAAATCATATTGGTTGAAATCATTTGATTAGGATTTTGTAGCACATAGCCTACTCGTTCCGCCCGCTCTGCAACAGAATCGCCTTTTATATCCTGTTTTTCCCAAAGATAGCGTCCTTCCGTCTGAATAAAGCTACTTATAGCCTTGGCTAGAGTTGATTTCCCTGCTCCATTTTTTCCGACAATAGCAATCTTTTCACCCTTTTTAATATCTAAATGTAGGGATTTTAAAATCGGTCTATCATCATAAGAGAAAGACACGTCCTCTAATTTAAAGAGTGACTGCAATTCTGGAGTTTCTTTTGCCAGTTCATTCTGCAGCTGAACCTGACCTTTTGAGATAGACATGTTATCCAGATTCGCTAACTGTTCTTCCTTGACTAAGTCCACACCTAATTGACGGAGAGTCGTTAGATAAAGGGGTTCTCGAATTCCATTTTGAGTCAATAAATCAGTCGCAAGCAACTGGTCAGGGCTCCCATTAAAAAGGATACGACCATCGTTTATCAAGACAATCCGATCCACAGGGCGATGCAGAACATCCTCCAAACGGTGCTCGATAATCAGAGTCGTCGTCCCCTCTTCCTTATGAATCTGGTCAATCAATTCGATAATATCCTGACCTGACTTGGGATCTAGATTGGCGAGTGGCTCATCAAACAAGAGAATCGGACTTTCATCAATCAAGACACCAGCCAGACTGACTCGCTGCTTTTGTCCACCTGACAAATCCTGAGGACGCTGATCCAGTAAAGGAAGAAGGTCCAGCTTTTCAGCCCATTTATAAACACGACCTTTCATCTCATCTAGGGCTGTCACATCATTTTCCAGAGCAAACGCCAAATCTTCTGCCACAGACAAGCCAATAAACTGCCCATCTGTATCCTGCAAAACTGTGCTAACCAGATGAGACTTATCATAGATGCTCATATCAAAGGCTACTTGACCCTTTATCAAAAATTCTCCATATGTCTGACCCTTGTAAATATTGGGAATAATCCCATTCAAACACTGACCCAAGGTAGATTTACCTGACCCAGATGGTCCAACAATTAAGACTTTCTCTCCCTTGTAAATGGTCAAGTCTATCCCTTGCAAGGTCGGTTCTTGTTGTGTTTCATACCGGAAAGAGAAATCCTTCCACTCAATTATAGCTTCTTTCATCTTACTCTCTTCATTCGCTTCTTAGACTTCTATTTTATCATAAATCAAGCCCTTCTTGCAGTCTCTCCTCTTAAAATCTTAGCGCCAAAAAGATTCCTATCCTAGCTTACTTACCTAACTAATCTATAAACATCGAAAAAGACTAGTTGCCCAGCCTTCCCCATCATTTTATACTCTTCGAAAATCTCTTCAAACCACGTCAGCTTCGCCTTGCCGTAGGTATGGTTACTGACTTCGTCAGTTTCATCTACAACCTCAAAACCATGTTTTGAGCTGACTTCGTCAGTTTCATCTACAACCTCAAAACCATGTTTTGAGCTGACTTCGTCAGTTTCATCTACAACCTCAAAACCATGTTTTGAGCTGACTTCGTCAGTTTCATCTACAACCTCAAAACCATGTTTTGAGCTGACTTCGTCAGTTTCATCTACAACCTCAAAACCATGTTTTGAGCTGACTTCGTCAGTTTCATCTACAACCTCAAAACCATGTTTTGAGCTGACTTCGTCAGTTCTATCCACAATCTCAAAACACTGTTTTGAGCAACCTGCGGCTAGCTTCCTAGTTTGCTCTTTGATTTTCATTGAGTATTAGTCCTTTTTCAAACTTCCTGCACGAGTTTGGGTTCCTGCATAGGCAAGTAAGAGAAGAGTTCCTGCAATAGCTACAGATACACCATTGGCAATTCCCGCAACAATCCCTTGTGCAAATACTTTTTCTGCCGCTTCTTGATAAATCACAACATCTCCAAGTGGTGCCAAGACACCCCAAACAAGGGCATTTGCAAGTAGTTGAATGAGGTTAAAAATAAGAATATCTTTCCAGTCAAAAACACCATTGATCACTCGAACGTACTTTCTAAAAAGTCCCACAACTAGACCAAAGAGTCCGCTAGCGATAATCCAAGTCCACCATAGACCATAACCAGCAAGAGAGTCCTTGATTGCATGACCAATCAACCCGACAAGCAAACCGATAATCGGTCCAAAAATAATAGAAAGTAGCGCTTGTACCGCATACTGAAGCTGGATGCTTGTATTTGGAACAGGGGTTGGAATGTTGATCATCCCGATGACGACAAAGAGGGCAGCGCCAATTCCGACAGCAACAACTTGTTTAATTGTAAATTTGATTTCCATACTATTCTCCTATTTTATCCTTCTATTTTCTTTATTTCAATGGTCCAAGATGAACCGACACCTACATTATAGGCCTTGGCAAAGGAACCTTGGTTGATAGCCAAACCTAAACGATAGAGAGAGTTGATGTAAAGGATGGGTTGCCCAATTCTCACATCTGCAAATGATTTGCCATAGACAACCTGATTTTGATAGACCAGCATATCAGCATGATAGATGGTCACTTCAAAACGATCACCAAATTCTGGTTCCAGCTTGTAAAATTCTTCCCGTGTGATAGAGGTCCAAAGCGAACCGAAACGCACATCCAGAATATCAATGGCTCCCTTCACCAGATGATCTTCTATGATGGTCGCTACGACTGGAAGCTCTACAATCTGTTCCACACTGAGCTCTGGCCCTACTTCCTCAAAAGTAATGTGACCACTGGCCAGTTTAGCACCAGTATAGGCATAGACATCACGACCGTGGAAGGTATAAGAATGCTCTGTGTTTTGACGCCTATTGGCCACCTCAGAAATCTCACGAATGGCTACAATGCCAACGTGTTTCTTGATAAAGGAAAGCGTCCCATTATCTGGCGTGACAATGTATTGATTTTTTGCAGTCTTGGCAACTACACTCTTACGTTTCGAACCGACACCTGGATCGACAACCGATACAAACGTCGTTCCCTCAGGCCAGTAATCCACCGTCTGAAAGAGACGATAGCTCCCCTCAAAAATATTATAAGGCGTGATATCGTGCGTCAAGTGATGGATTTTTAAGGTTGGAGACTCTTCTAAAGCCACTCCAATCATAGCCGATACCGCACCATCAACCAGACCAAAGTCTGATTGTAATACCAGTAAATTATTATTCATTTTATCTCCTTGTATATCCTTTATCATACCATATTTCAGAGAAAGTCGCTAATAGCTATTTCAATTGGTTAGGGTATAGTTTTAACTTATAGCAAATTTCCTACTAAAAACTCTGGTTATTAGCTAGTAGGTGCATTTTTTCTTGAAAAAGGGTATGATAGTTACATCATGAAAAAGTAGGTTTTATTATGAAAATTATCCTTGTCGGAGGGGGAAAAGTTGGTTTTGCCCTCTGTCGCTCCTTGGTTGCAGAAAAGCATGATGTTTTGCTGATTGAGCAAGACGAAGCTGTTCTCAATCATATTGTCAGTCGCTTTGATATCATTGGTATCCTTGGTAACGGGGCCGATTTTGCCATTCTTGAGCAAGCCAGCGTCCAAGATTGTGATATCTTTATCGCCCTGACTGAGCACGATGAAGTCAACATGATTGCAGCAGTTCTAGCCAAGAAAATGGGAGCTAAAGAAACTATCGTTCGGGTGCGGAACCCTGAATATTCTAACTCTTATTTCAAGGAAAAGAATATTCTCGGTTTTTCTCTTATCGTTAATCCTGAGCTCTTGGCTGCCCGCGCTATCGCGAATATCATTGACTTCCCCAACGCCCTGTCTGTCGAACGCTTTGCTGGTGGACGCGTTAGCCTCATGGAATTTGTCGTCAAGTCCACCAGCGGTCTTTGCCAAATGCCCATTTCTGATTTTCGTAAAAAATTTGGTAATGTCATTGTCTGTGCGATAGAGAGGGATCATCAAATTATCATTCCAAGCGGTGACATGACTGTACAGGATAAAGATAGAATCTTTGTCACTGGTAACCGTGTCGATATGATACTCTTCCATAATTATTTTAAATCACGCGCCGTGAAGAGCCTTCTCATCGTTGGGGCAGGTAGAATTGCCTATTATCTACTTGGTATTCTCAAAGATAGTCGTATCGATACAAAAGTCATTGAAATCAATCCTGAAATCGCCAGCTTCTTTAGCGAGAAATTCCCAAATCTCTACATCGTTCAAGGAGATGGAACCGCAAAAGATATCCTGCTGGAAGAAAGTGCTCAACACTATGATGCCGTTGCGACTCTAACAGGTGTCGATGAGGAAAATCTGATTACATCTATGTTCCTTGACAGGGTAGGTGTACAGAAAAATATTACTAAGGTCAATCGTACCAGTCTCCTCGAGATTATCAATGCGCCTGATTTTTCAAGTATCATCACACCTAAAAGCATCGCTGTAGATACGATTATGCACTTTATTCGTGGTCGAGTTAATGCCCAGTATTCAGACCTTCAAGCCATGCACCATCTAGCCAATGGCCAAATCGAAACCCTGCAATTCCATATCAAGGAAGCCAATAAAATGACTGCCAAACCTCTTTCTCAACTGAAATTGAAAAAAGGGGTTCTTATTGCAGCCATTATTCGAAAGGGCAAGACTATTTTCCCAACTGGGGAGGATATGTTGGAAGTTGGAGACAAGCTCCTAGTAACAACCTTGTTGCCAAACATCACCAAGATTTATGACTTGATTGCGAGGTAAAAAATGAATAAAAGTATGATTCGTTACCTCCTTTCAAAGTTACTTTTGATTGAAGCTGTTCTCCTCTTGGTTCCTGTGGCTATCGCTGTCTATTACCGTGAATCGAGCCAAGTCTTTACGGCCCTCTTTTCGACCATAGGGATTCTCGTATTGTTAGGCGGTTCAGGGAGTTTACAGAAGCCAAAAAATCAACGGATTTATGCCAAGGAGGGAGTCTTGATCGTTGCCCTCTGTTGGATCCTTTGGTCTTTCTTTGGTGGTCTCCCCTTTGTCTTTTCTGGGCAAATCCCCAGCCTTATTGATGCCTTTTTTGAAATTAGTTCTGGGTTTACAACTACTGGAGCAAGTATTTTGAACGACATTTCGGTTCTCAGCCGTTCCCTCCTCTTCTGGCGAAGTTTTACCCACTTGATTGGAGGGATGGGAGTGCTTGTTTTTGCACTTGCTATTATGGACAATGCCAAAAATAGTCACCTAGAAGTAATGAAGGCTGAGGTTCCTGGTCCTGTCTTTGGTAAGGTTGTATCCAAATTAAAAAACACTGCCCAGATCCTCTATCTCCTTTACATAGCCCTCTTTTCCCTCTTTGTCATCATCTATTATCTAGCCGGTATGCCTCTCTACGATAGTTTTGTCATTGCTATGGGGACAGCGGGAACTGGAGGATTTACCGTCTATAACGATGGAATTGCCCACTATGGTAGCTCACTGATTACCTATCTGGTTAGTATAGGAGTTTTGGTTTTTGGGGTAAATTTCAATCTCTACTACTACCTTATGCTCCGTCGGGTTAAGGCCTTCTTTGGTGACGAAGAACTTCGGGCTTACTTGGTCATTGTACTGGTTTCTACAGGCTTGATTAGCCTCAACACCCTCTACCTCTACCCAGGGTTTTCAAAGAGCTTTGAAATGACCTTCTTCCAGGTTTCCAACATCATTACAACAACTGGTTTTGGATATGGAGATATTACCAACTGGCCCCTCTTCTCCCAGTTTATCCTCCTTTTCCTCATGGCAATCGGTGGCTCTGCTGGATCAACTGCAGGTGGACTCAAGATTATTCGAGGCCTCATCCTTTCAAAAATTGCCAAAAACCAGATTTTGTCAATCCTATCGCCCCACCGTGTTTTGACTCTCCATGTGAATCAAACGGTGATTGATAAAGATACCCAGCATAAGATTCTCAAGTACTTTGTCATCTATGCTATGATTTTGCTAGCGCTTATCTTTATTGTCAGCCTAGATAGCAATGATTTTCTGGTCGTGACCAGCGCTGTCTTTAGCTGTTTCAATAATATCGGGCCTATTCTAGGAACCACTTCTAGTTTCTCAATCTTTAGTCCTATCTCAAAAATTCTCCTCTCCTTTGCAATGATTGCAGGCCGCTTGGAGATTTACCCAATCCTACTTCTCTTTATGAAGAGAACTTGGTCTAAGAGATAAAATACAAAATCCCTCTTTTTACAATTGTGAAAGAGGGATTTTTATATTAAAAAGGGGGAACGTTTTTAAATCCAAGCCTGTCTGTAAGCAAAGTTCTTACTCAAATAAAAGATGGAAAAACTTACTACACAGCTTGGTAATGCTCCAATACAAATTGTAAGGCTTTACTTGGATTCTTTGTTAAATGAATATATTCCATTCCTCTGGTAGCAACTATCTGAATACCTAATCTTTCTGCATCCACCTTCATCTCTCTATAATAACTCCGAACTTGTGGAGCCAGAATAATTAAATCATAAACACCCATAATATCATAATGAGCTCCGTACGCTCCTGAATTCGCAATCACTCTAACTTCTGCTAATTGAGCGCCCTCGTTAATTGCATTGGCTAATTACGCACTTGTTCCAGACCCTGCACAAAGAACCAGTACTTTCAACTCCTTACTTTTTATTACATCTATCTCACCAGGCATTATTTCACTTGTATCCTCCTCTAAAATAATATCATTTGAGCTTGCAACATCTTCTTTCATCAGTAACTGTCTATCATACGCTCTACAGAATGGCAAATAAATCAATATGTCGACAACTAACATCAAAGATAAAAGCACAAAGGAGATAGGTTGAAAATTCGTTCCAATTAACAATCCCAAGGGACCAGGAAAAGCCCAAGGTAACTGGATATAAAATCCATTCATTCCAAAGAAATCAATAAATACCTTTCCTAGAAATACATTTACTGGTGGAGTCATCAAAAAAGGGACAAAAAGATAGGGATTCAAAATAACAGGCATACCAAATAGAAGAGGTTCATTTACCGCAAATAAAACAGGAGTAATTGTAGCTTTACCTACCGATTTTAATTGTTTAGACCGCATAAAGAAAATCAAAATAAATGGTACAACAAAGGTAGCCCCCGTTCCTCCAATAGCAGCGATATAATTTCCGAAATTAGGTGTTAAAGAATGATAAGGGAACTGCCCATTTGCAAGAAGTTGAGCATTCTCTTCCATATTGCTCAGTTGTAAAGCTGTAACAGCAGGTAAGACAATAGATGGTCCATGAATTCCAACAAACCAAAGCAAAGCACACATAAACCAAATCAACATCATAGCAGGATATGATTCTGCCCCCTTAAAAATAGGAGTCAATAGTTGTTGAAATACTTGGGCAAAAGGAACATCTAAACTAAACCGAGATACAATATCTAACAAACCACTAATAAGTAAAACAAAAGAAAAAGGAAAAATATCTCTAAAAGCTTGTGATATAGCCCCAGGAACTTCCTTAGGTAAATGAATAGTAATGTCTCGCTTAATACAGAATCGGTAAACATTTACAGTAATAAAGGCACTGACAAACGAAGTTATCAATCCTTGAGATCCTAAATAGTTTGTCGACAAACTTGTAGATCCCGTTTTCTCATCAACTACAAGCGTTACAGTTAATACAAGATAGCCACATATGGCCGCCAACATTGCAGAAGTATCATTTATTACCTTTCCAGGAGGCATTTTTCTATTAACATTTCCAGCCAATGACTTTGCAACTGTCCCTGAAACAATAATACCCAAAACTCCCATGGTTAGCATATACACTTTCCTCATCCAGGCAATAGCTGGACTCGGTAACTCTACTCCGAAATTTTTAGGAATCATAATAATAATCATCAAAAAGCTTGAAAACATAATTAAAGGCATAGTAGCAATAAATCCATCTTTAATAGCCATCATATAATTATTAGTAGAAATTTTTTCAAATTTCCCTTGTTGCTTTTCAATGGCAGCGACTAACTTATCCATAAAAACTCCTCCTGTAAAAAATTTAAGCTCATAGTTAAAATATATTAAACATCAGTCAAATCGCTAACCTTAATTCCGTTTTAGCCCTTTTACCCAAAGAGCACTTTTCTTAATATATCTCTTCTGTGTTTCATAATCAACAAAGAAAAGACCATATCGCTTATTGTAGCCATTCGCCCAAGAAAACTGATCTTGCAAAGACCATATAAAATAGCCTTGAATATTGACTCCTCTATCTCGAGCCTCTAAAACTTTGTGTAAATGTTGCTCAATATAACGGATTCTCTTACTGTCATCAATAATATCATTCTCGCCCTCTGGCTTAACTTCTTTAAGGGCTGTACCATTTTCAGTTAAATAAATGACCGGATGTTGAGGATATTCTTCTTTGATACGAAGCAACATATCAAATAACCCTTGAGGATAAATATTCCAATCCCAATCTGTTGTCGGAATACCAGGTTTTTTTACAAATTCACCTAGAGCATTTAATTTAAAAGAAGACTGTCCTTTTATTCCTGTTGAATTAAATTCTTGTCTATTTTCACCTTTGTATTCACGAATAAATTCTGAACGATAATAATTCATCCCAAACATCGTATTAAGAGCTGCAGCTCTCTTCATAATTTCTAAATCACCATCTTCAATAATAAAGCTAGAATTATTAGCTTCCAATATTTGATTCAAGTGAAAAAGCGTGTCCTCACTGTAGTAGCCCAAAAAAGTTCCATCTAATAGAAATTTATTATTATAAACATCATACCGTTTAGCTGCCAAAATATTTTCTTTTTGCCCATCAATAGGATAGCCTGGCTTTAAAGCATGAATACAACCTACCTTTCCCTCAATCCCTAATTGATGAAATTCGAGGACTGCAAGAGCATGCGCCAACAACATATTATGATTCGCTTGAATTGCTTCAGATAATTGAAAATGATGATTTGGAGGAAACTGACCTCCTATATATTGACCTGCAGCAAGAGACATCAGTTCATTGATTGTAAACCAATGCTTGACTTCTGTAAATTCTTGGAAACAAAAGCGAGCATATCGTATGAAACGATCAATATTCTCTCTATTCAACCAATCCCCTGTTTCTAACATTTTCTGAGGCGAATCAAAATGATGTAAAGAAACAAACGGAATCACATTATGTTTTAAGCAAGACTGAAAAACTCTATGGTAATAATGAACAGCTAATACATTAGCATCTCCATCTATATCAGGAAATATACGAACCCAAGAAATAGATAAACGCAAAGCCTGCAAACCATGTTCTGCCGCCAAAGCTATATCCTCTTCGTAACGATAATAAAAATCACTAGCTGGATCTGGTAAGAACGGACTATTTTCTTGCAAATAAACATCCCACATATTTATTCCTTTGCCATCTACCCTAGTTGCACCCTCTACTTGATAAGCAGCGGTAGCAGCTCCTAATAAAAACTCCTTCTGTAAGGCTTTAAACTGTAAATTTTCCATGACTAATCCTCATTGCAAACCAATATGTTCTTCAATCTTTCGAATTCGTTCATATTCATCAATAAAAAACTTTACCTGATCATACAATAGCATCGTTGTCATCAAAGTATCTTGACCATGAATCATAATAAAGCTCACTTCAAAATTATCTCCATATGCCTCCTCCGCTAATAAATTAGTCTGTTCTCGATGGGCAGACACTATTGAGTCGTTTGCAGACTCAACCAATTCTCTTGCCTGTTCAAAATATCCATCTCTCGCAAACGCCAAAGCATCCATCAAATCTGACCTTTCATCTCCTGCGTAAGCGACAATTGTAAAACCAAGCATATTTATTTCTTCTTTTGATTTCATCTTTCTTCCTCCTCAATCTTGATCCATCTTTTACACATCATTATTAAAATGACTTCGCTACGATACAAATAGAAAGTCGACCCTAAATATCTTAAAAATCCTTAAATTTCATAATATTTAGGGTCAATCTTCTCTGAATACCTTAGTTCATTTTCTATACTTATGATTTATAAGTGGAAACCAGCGTAATTTTTTGCTACTTCAATTACACGATAAACATCCAAATTAGATTGAAATAGCAATTCGTGCCCACGGATATAATTCAACACATTTCTCCATTCATCTTGAGCTTGCCTTGTTTTTCCAGTTGCTTGAAGATATAAAGCCTTCGCCATCTTAACAACATATTCACGATGATAACTGAGCTGTTTCCATTCATCCTTTTGACTATTTAATAACTTAGAAATATTTTCCTCAATAATTGGTAAAAAATTATCAGCTAGATTGTAAGCTATATAATAATGATTCGCTAAAACATCACTTTGACGGCTGCCAATTGCATTAAAATAATCACAAGAGGAATAAATGGATAATTTTTCTAAATATTCAACAACAGACTGCCAATTTTCCCCATACAAAGCAGAAAAGTATTCTTCAATCAATTCTTCATAATTTCTTGTCTTCTTCCAGAGCATTTGCCCCATGACATAATTAGGAAAATTATGAGGGAATCCGGCACGTAATTCTTGACACGAAATGTACCCGTTCAAATGTAGGTTGGAAAGATAAGATACATCTCTGTAAATAGTTTGACTAATTTTCATATAGCCTAAATCGCCATAATGAGCACGCCCTAAAGGATAGTCATATACGAAACTATCTCCTTTAAATGCTTTTTGCCACTCAAAAAGATAAGATAAATTTTCCTCAAGAGAATTCGGAAGTATAATTTTATTACGCAGATAAGGTTTAGGCGTAGGTATGGAATTGTCAAAATCTACATCTGCATAACTCATTTCAAATGTTCTTGTAATCGGTGCAAACATCATGGTAAAGCGTTCAGGATTATCTAATTTTTCTTTCTGAGGCGCCCATAACAACTCATGGTAAAGCAGAAAACAAATCTTTGTATCTAATCCCTCACTCGTTAAAGCCCTATCCAATTGATTGAGAATACGAATATACTGATCCGAAACCAATTCTTGTCTACAGTTTTCGCATTCACAAATATTATTACGAGCATCCGACAACCATACATGTAAGTAGTTAACATCAGGTCTTTTCTTGGCATAATCTTTGATAATTTCTACCATCTTATCAGCTACATCTGGATTTGAAAAATCCAGGCTGGTTAAAATCGGAGCCGTATTAAACAATTCTCGTTTCCCGTTTATTTCAGCGACATAGGGTTTCTTCTCCTCTGAAATACTAAGACCTGATTCCCAGCCAAATTTTGAAGAGTAACCTAAAACTTCACCTGTCCATCCATGACCAACACGATGATGAATAAGACCTCTTTTTTGCAATTCTTTATCCAACCTATCACTCAATTCTTGTACTAATTCATTTGAAAATTGTTCTTTATTTAGATATGGATTAAATTCATGTTCATACCAACGTTTCAAAAAAGAGTAGGGATTTTCAAACTGGATGAAAAAACTGTTCATCCCAATCTTAGGTAGCCAATCAATGAAATCTAGTATATTTTCAAATGAATCCGCTCCCTCTATACATACTCCCCTATGATAGTAACTGGCTGTTTCATCTATAGATAGCTGTTTATCTAAAAAATCTTCAAATCGTAACTCTGGAACAAAGTCATGTCCGCGCCCTGGTCTAGTATACACAACCCCAAATTCATGAAACATTCGGTAAATTCCAATAAGTAAACCTACAATTGTATTAGACTCAATTCTCCCCTTACCCTTGTCTAATGAGATAAGAACATGGTCTCTTCTATCCTCTTTATTGACTAATCCTACAAAAATATCCGCTTCCTTCTCCTCGACAAGTTCTATGTCAGTCTTAAAGACCCGATTTATATAGTAACTTAATTCCTCTAAGGCAAAGCTAGAATAAGTATTTTTCTGCTGATCAAATACTCTGATAACCATCTTATTTCCCTCCAACAGTAGCTTTTTCTTTTTCAAGATTGCGTTTATCTGCAATTTTGAAGAATGGATAATAAATTGCTACAGAAACCAAAATCAAAACAACTTGTAATAGAGCTCCTCGCCAACTAGCTCCTGTCGCAAGGAAGCCTCCTATGATCGGTGGCATTGTCCACGGAAGGATTACACCTGTTGTATAGGGTACTAATTCTACAGCCATTGATACATAGGTAATTAAGGCATTGATTGTAGGAGTAGCAATAAACGGAATCAGCATAATCGGATTTAAAACTGTTGGAAACGTAAATAGAATAGCTGTATTGATATTAAAAATAGACGGTATAATAGCTAGCTTACCTAATGTTTTATTCGCACGACTCTTACTAAATAGGAAGAGACAAATCGCAAGACCAATAGTCGCTCCACCGCCACCAATAAATACAAATAAATCTTTAAACGGTAATGTAATAATGTGTTGGAGTGTTTGTCCTGCAGCCACAGCTTCTTGGTTTTCTGTAGTAAATTGTAACCAAACTGGATCTACAAAAGCATTTAAAACTTGTCCCCCATTAACTCCACAGAACCAAAAGAATGAGTTTACAATAACACATAGAATCATACCTGGAAGCGTTCCTGCAATTAACTTAAGCGGTGTTCCAACAATTGCACCTAGGAGTCCGTTGAGACCTCCTGCAACTCCTGCCGCTTCAAGACCTTTTAAGACCAGAGCCCACAAAACAAAAGTAGTAAAGCCAGGTAAAAGAGCTGAAAATGATTTACTTACCACATCTGGGACACCACTTGGCATTTTTATCGTAATTCCGCGCTGGATAAACATACGATAAATCTCTGCTGTAACCAATCCAATAGTAATCGCCATAAACAAAGAAGATGCATTCAGGCTAGAAAATGGTATTGCGCCGCCAAATAACTGCTTGACCTGCTCCCCATTTTTATCATAAACCATACTCGAAAAACGAGGTGCCATCAATACAAAACTGGATAAGGCTATGATCCCTGCCGACGGACCATCTGTACCATATCCTTCCGACAACCTGTAGGCAATACCGAAACAAGCGACCAAGGAGATAATCGCTACTGTTGACTGATTCATAGTTGTCAAGATACTTAGCAATCCAACACTATTCAGCCAATTTGTAAAATCCTCTTGAGGCCAACTGATTAGAATAAGAAATAAAGAGCCGACTAAAATCAAAGGCATTGCCATCATAAATCCTTCACGAATAGCTTTCAAATGCCGTTGGTTGCCAACTTTTTCACCAAACGGAGCGACTTTTGTTTCTAAAAACGCTAAAATATTGTTCATCACCGGAACTCCTTTTTTTATTTTTTATAAATTAAATATACCACTAACAGAAAGCGTTGTCAATATATTTTTTATTGTTTTTTACAACATTTTTTCTTTGTATAGAATAATAATTTTAATTGATTTTTTCTTATGTTTAATATAAAATAAACCAAAGGAGGAAACAAATGATTACAAAACAATCAGCCTTTTTACAAAATAGAGCCACTATACTGGAGTTTCTATATCGAAATCCAGCAACATCCCGTACAGATATTGTTAATGAAACAGGACTTACTCCAGCAACAACGACTAACATCATAAAAGAGCTAAGCGAACAGTCCCTCATATACGAAACTGGTGATGAATTTAGCGAGTTTTCCGGATCTGGAAGACGTAGAAAAACTATTTCTATCACAGATAATATTCCGTATGTTGTTGGAGGTATTGAAATAAACGTCCTAGGTATCTTTCTCAGTCTATGTGACTTACAAGGGAAAACTCTTTTCGAGACAGAAATTTTGAATGAAGATTATCCTATTTCAGAAATCAATTCCACCATTACCAATATGATAAAAACAGCTATAGAGTACGTCCCTTTGGAAACAAAATTACTTGGATTTGGCTTATCAATACCTGGACATTATAACAAAGACTCCGGAAGTATCATTACAAACAACCCCATATGGGAATCTTTTAATTTATTAAATGTAATTAAAAGATTCAATTTTCCTTTTATTGTAAAAAATAATATCGATTGTATGGCTATAGGACAATACCTTTTTAATCCACACAATACCCCCGATAACTTTATTTTCCTACACGCTGGATTAGGTATTTACACTTCCTTTTTCACAAAAGAAAAAATAGGAGCCTCTAAAAATCCTTATATCGGAGAAATTGGACACACCATTGTCGAATTGAATGGGCAATATTGTGAATGCGGAAAAAAAGGTTGTTTACAAACATATATTTCGGATGCTTGGTTAATCAAACACGCCCAATTATTATTTAAAAATTCCCAACTAACTGTACTAAAAAGCCTTGTAAAGACTGAAAAAGACATTCATTTAGACACCCTTTTAACGGCTTATAATTTAGGCGACTCCGCTTTACGCCAACAAATTGATAAAGGAGTCAATTTATTGGCCACTTCTATTGCAAATCTTCTCCTCATCAATCCTGCTGATAAAATCTATATCAACAGTCAATTGCTTAATTATCAACCTTTCACTCATGAAGTCAGGGATAAAATCCAAGACCAGCTCCACTTCGTTCCCTTTACTCGTAATATAGAAATTGAAATTTTACCTTACAACAAACATCGTGGAAGTATAGGAGCTTGTGCATTAGCTATCGTTGCTTTTTTCATAGAGCATAGCAATGTATTACAAGATATTATTTCACCTTAATATATATTAGAAATCTATACACCTGTTTAAATCAACTATAACCTGTAGTAAATATCTCGTATTTAGACAATATGAAAACAAGACGACTTCCATATAGGAAACCGCCTTCTCGCTATGTTGAGTGATTTATATTAAAATAACTTTTCTTCTAGCTGCATTTTATTATTATAAAAACATTCATCATAACCCCCAGAACTTAAATAACAATTTTTATTCAAGATACATACTCCTAGAATAAACTTTATATGAAATTCTCATTTTTGTTTTTACAATTCTCCTTAGTTAAATCTTGTTTAATATATGTTTTACATATAGTATTTAGCGCCACATAGTACTGAACTCTCTCCAAAAACGGTTATGCCTCTTTGAATAGGGCGTTATCACAAGAAAAGCATCTCCACGTTTCAACTTCATATGGCTCAAAAACAATCAATTGATGCTAAAACCTGTACCTAGATGTTTCGGTTCATAAAACCATGAAACTGTAAAAGTGGATGAAATTGATACCGATAGTCAAATCAAGAGGCATCATAACTCTAAAAAGTCACAATATATAAGTTCATCCTCGGAAAAATATCATTCTAATTGTTGAAATGCCTACATGAAAAGAAACGTCAAATACTCATGAAACAACGAATACAGGTATCAAAACTATGACAAAACAAGTCCCTAAATTTACTAAAGACACTGCTCAACTTTACACCTGTAAATGGTTGTTGTATAATAAAGTTACAAAGATGTACGACCACACTGTTGTAAATCATAGTGTTCGCGAATATATTACTGATAGCATTTCTACAAATACAATTGAAAAGGCTGGATAGGCTTTAAACGAAATATGTCAGTGTTTTGGCATTCCTAGCCTTCATATCATTTAAAGAATTGTATAGACAAAATTTTTCCCAATACAGACACTCGTAACAACTGCTTCATTTTTCTACCAACATATTTAGGAACAGGATAAGATACAAGAGGATTAATCCATAGATCAGTTCTATACCAATCTAAGACAAATAAGCTAAAAAAACGATTGATAATAAGCAAATAGATTCCAAATTTTCTCTATCTGCTCATTTTAATAAACAATACTAGTGTAACTATCCTTCCAGTCAGAAGCTTGTCAAATCACACCGAAAATTCTTCTAAAATTTATCTCGTTAGGCAATCAAGCAAAAACTCGACGATAGTACAAACATTATCATACAGAATTGACTTCCTAAATTATATACTTTAGTAATGTTTTCGGATAAGAAAAAAGATTCATTTTACATTTCTAAACATTCTTTTCTAAGATGAAAAACAGAATTTTTCGATTGTGATTTAAAGCAACAAGAAGATTTTCAGTATCATCCTATAGATACGAGCTAATTAAGAAAAACTACATTTTCGAATATAAACTACAATAATATAAACTAAATTTTATAGGAGGAAGACAATGGATTGGTACGATTATATGATACAGGCATCCAAACAATCACAATTCAACGCAAGCCATTGGTTTCGCTATTTGCGAAAAGTTATTTTTGAAGACTATTCTTATTTAACAAACCAAGATGTAGAAAAGTTGCTAGACTCCAAAGAACTAACCCGTTTTCAAAAAATTAGCTTGAAGTATGCCTTTCAAGAGCATACTCCAACTCATAAATATGTGATTTCATTAAATAAACCTGCTAAGTTAACCAATGTTCAAAAATTGATGGAGAAATACAAACATGGATAAAATGAAACCGGTCTTCCAAGCCCTAAATAAGGAATTAATTCAGGAAAATCTGACTTTAACAATTATCTGTGTCGATGGTTATGTCTTAGAATATCATGGTTTACGTGCCACACAAGATGTTGATGCCGGAAAAAGGAACAGCCTTAGCTTTCCTTTCATTTCTTTTTATTTCCCTCGTAGTAAACGTGCTAGCTTCCACAAAACAAACAGGATTCCCAGAAATGCCAGTACCACTAGCCCACGGTACAACCATTGAGAGGTTGCAACACGCGATACAGATTGTCCTTCTTTCGTAAAAGCAACCCTCGCAACTGCAGCTGTTTGTGGATCTGATTTTTGATAAACAGCGACTCGTTCAAAATTCACTAATAAGCGTTTATTAAAGGTAGGAATCGGATCGCAGGTTATCAAGGTCATGATATTTTTAGAGCTAACCGATTCTAATTTTTCCCATTCCGACGGTAAAATAATCTCTGTGTCCATCATCTGATATTCTACAATTTCCTGGCCATTATCATAATAAAGAGCATCTCCAACTTTTAGCTGATCCAAATGGCGGAAAAAGACATGGCTTGGCTCTGCACGGTGCCCAGCAATCACTGAGCGAATCCCTGTACCATCCAGAGGCAGCGGTGTACCATCCACATGAGCCAAGCCCATCCCTAAATGATGATAATCTGCTCCCAAATAAACCGGCTCCATGATTTCCAAACTTGGAATAGACAAGTAACCATAGACTGCATCAGGGTCGTCAGACACTTGGTAATTGACCTCATATCCCTCCGCCAAAAAAGGATCTACAATGCGATTTTGCGAAGCCAAGCGTTGATTGTAGGCGAGAGAATGGTTCTGTTGTTCTTGGTACATTTCAGTTGTCATGGATTTCACAAATGTAGCATGACCTTTCACCTGTCCAAGAGACTGCAACACCATCTGTCCAAAACAATAAATAGGAATCAAACAGGCTACCAACATCAACAAGTATCCCAATAAGGCTCGTAGTTTAGTCCTTGACATGACGCCCCTCCAATTGCTTTTCTAGTCCTTTGACAATCCGTCGATTACGATACACGCGATACAGCAAGAGAAGGATGACCGCCATCGCTCCTAGTAATAACCACAACCAGAATTGCCCACGCTCTCTCACCGCTCGATTCCGCTCAGCAATCGGCGCTGTATATGGAATCCGTTTCCCACGTACCAACAAACGGTGGCTGTTAATCATGTATGGCGTACAAGTCAGTAAAGTCGCATAATCTTGTCCATGTTGAATCAGAACAGGCTCAAAATCATTCGGCTCCACCGTCACTATCTGATCCACTTGATAGGCCAAAACCTGGTCTAAAACGTGAAGATAAAAGATATCCCCTTTCTTCATCTTATCCAATTGACTGAACAATTCTGCCGTTGGCAATCCTCTGTGAGCAGTGATCACTGTATGGGTATTTTCACCTCCAACAGGCAGCGAAGCCCCTTCTAACAGCCCTGCCCCTTTCTGAAGAATGTCTTCACTTGTGCCAACATACATGGGGATTTCCTGTTCAATCGCAGGAATTTCTACATATCCGATACGCTCATGAACTTTTAGCATGTTAGCATATTCTGAAACTCCCTGTTTCTTTTCCTGATCTGTAAAAGGATCGAGGATTTCAGAGGGTTTCAAGGTCGCATTAAAAGCCTGTGCCAAGCGCAAACGCTCTTCAAGCTCTGTCTTGTCCATTTTAGAAACCGTATTATCAAACTCTTTGATTACCTCGTTCGACTCAATACGATAATAATAACGGGACACCAATGGATATATCGCAATGGCGAATCCTACTAAGAAAATCAGAAGAAGAATCAGCGGATGTTTCTTCTTTTTTGTCCCTTTTTTTCGTGAACGTCTACTGTTGTCCATCCTCCACCTTCACTTCCTTCCTTGCTGCTTTCAGCGCCTTCAAAGCCTTTTCCGATTGTTTTTTCTTCTTACGCAAGCGTCGAATAATCCATAAAAGAATCACAATCAAACCAACTGCCACATAAAACAGGTAGCGATAGAGATGACTGAGTTTGTTTGCCGCAATAAATTCTTCCTCAACCTCTGCTACGTACGGTATCCGATGCCCCCGAACCAATAGACGATGGGTATTGATCATGTATGGCGTACAAGTCAGCAAGGTCACATAATCATGACCTGGTACAATCAATAAATCATCAAAGTTCGTCGGCTCAATTACCTTCACTTGATCCACTTGATAGGCCATCACTTCCTTGATATTGTGCACATAAAACTTATCCCCAACTTTAAGTTTGGTCAAATCCGTAAACATCTTAGCCGTTGGCAGACCTGTATGTGCCGTAATCACCGCATGAGTCGAATTGCCTCCGATCGGTAGAGAAGTTCCCTCTAGATGCCCAGCCCCTTGCTGCAATACCTCTTCAGCAGTACCAGCATACACCGGCAAATCCACATCAATAGCAGGGATTTCCACATGTCCCATCCGCTCATGGATTTCTAACATACGTGCATACTCTGCTCGCCCTTTTTTCTTCATTTCTTCCGACCAAGGATCGCCACTCACTACATTATTCAAAGAGTCATTGAAGGCTTGTGCCAATTTCATTCGTTCATCAATGTCAGCCTCATCCAACGTTGCTTTTTCCTTATCAAAGTCAGCAATTTGTTGATTTGATTCCACTCGATAATACAAGCGAGACACCAGCGGATACGCCATTACCGCCATTCCAATGAAAAATACCACTCCTAATAGGAGATTGTTTCGTTTTTGCTTTTTTGTTTTTGCCATTTTTTATCAGCATTCCTTTAACTTCAAACTCATCATTTTATCGCTTTTCCTAACAGACAATCCTATCTGCTAAGAGAAACGAGAAAATCTCATTTCTTTCTGATTCACCATCCATTTTAAATCAGAATCCCAGTCCTGTCCATTCCTAAAATGATTACCAGACCAGTCCTATCGTTTTACAAACAATAACCCACAATGAGGCTGGCACAATCTGCCCAGCCTCATATCCGTTATTGTGATTCATGCCAAATCACCATGATTCCTGATTAACATCACCTCAGAGTACTCTGGTCTTCCCTTCAGCCTGCTATCTTTTTCATAATGATGTACATTGAATATCAGTTATTTGTTTTTTTCGTAAGATAATAGCCACTACCAAACAACAAAATGGCAACAAGCATCAAGATATACAAGGTTTCTTCCCCTGTATCTGGCACATCAATCCGTGGTCGCTTGTTATTTTTAACCACTGTTACCAGTTCCTTACGAGTATCTTTCCCGATTGTAAAGGAAACAGGCGATGTTAATTGAACATAACCAGTTGGAGCTTGGAGCTCCCATAAATAGTATGTCCCATACTCTAGACCTTCCACTCGGAAACGACCATCTTTCCCTGATGCCACAACTACTTCCTTACCATTTTGAAGAACAGGAGTATAGTGTCCGTTTTCTTCTTTCATGACTTTGAACATTGCCCCTTGAAGAGAGGTATTGGTCCTACCATCCACCTTCATAAAGTCAACATTGCCACGTGGTAATTTCTGATTGACAACCGTAATCGTCACCAGCTGATGATCTACCAACTGGACATCCGTATCCATCGTCGTAACAGTATAGCCTGCCAGTGGCTCCACCTCCTTGAAACGATAGGTCCCAAGAGGAAGATTTGTCACAACAATCTCTCCATTTTTATCAGTATAGAGAGTTCTACCTACTTGACCAGAAGAACTGTAACGGTATTCTCCAATCAAGGGAACCTCTTTTTCAGAACCATCTCTTGCTACTGATACCAATTTAAAGCCGACACCCTCCAAGCGATTGTGGTCTTGATCCACCTTTATCAGCTTCACCTTTGTTGTCACCGTATCTGCTTTTTTCGCTACAATGACCAAAGGCTCTACCGTCTGATCTGTCATTTCAAAAAGAAATTCAGCTGGATAAGAAACCGCATCCGTCTGGATAATAGAGCGAACATAGTAAAGACCATTTGGAATATGAGATACTTCAATCTGATTCTCAAGGAAGGTCATCTCAAACGAAGTCTTTTTGAAAGAAGAAAGTTTATTCTCATCCCACGAATGCAAGTCTCTCACAATTTGCACCCGATTATCATAGGAATACAAATCATCCAACTTCCATACCTGCAACCGATGACCATCACGAGATGGCAATTGACTAACCACCTCCTGATAGTTCTCCAATTGCAAGACCAACGTGTGATCTTCTTGCGCTTGGACTGCATGTGCACCCCATACAAGAGAAAAACACAGAGCCATAACAAAGAAGATACGACTAATCATTTTCTGCATTTTCTGCATTGTCATCAATGGCTCCTTTCTCTCTTACTTAAGCAAGTTGATCCTCATCTTTGTTGTTTTTAACATATGCGTACACTGCAATACCCATAATCACAGCCCCCGCTACAGCAAAGATAATTGTACCAATACCACCCGTTTGAGGGATCGTGATTTTTTTGTTGACTACTTTTGTAGCGTCGTTCTTCTGAACATCTTTTAAATAATTGAAATCACCTTGATTCCAAGAACCTGCTCCAACCTCAAACTTCACATCTCCAAGTTTTGCAAAGCCTTCTGGAGCTTTTGTTTCTTCCAACGTGTAGCTTCCAGCAGCAAGACCTGAAATTTGGAATTGACCATCAGTGTTAGAAGTAAGAACTAACGCATCTTCTTTTCTCTCTACTTCTACATAGCCAAATCTAGCTGCTCTGTAATTGTCATTATATGTTTTTTGCGCAGCATCTACTACAGCTTGTGCTGCATTTTTATCTGCAGCATTTGTATAGGCTGCTATCGCTGCATCTAGCGCTTGTTTCGCTTCTGCGGCAGCTTTCTCATTTACAGCTTGTTGTGCTGCAGATTTGAGTGCAAGATATTTCCCTTGCTCATTCTTCACAACGAATTGTACTTCTTTTAAGCGTTCGTCTTTTTGGTCAACCTTAACGAATTTTTTACCATATGTTTTTACACGTGGCTCTTCAGGATTTATTGGTTCTGGATTTTCATCTTTCCAGTTTTTAACAGCAATTTTTCCTGTTTCAGTAATTGTTTGGTAATCTGCAGAATATCCCTTAATTGTCCGTTCAACAAATTTATATTCTGTATTATTATCAAGACCTGTAGCAGTAAATGTCCAATTATTTGTTTGATTCAATACAATACCTGTTTCATGTCCAGGTACTTTAACGACCTCACCTGTCTGAGCATTTACCAAATCAAAAGTTACTTCTACACCTGCTATAGGAGCATCTTTAGCATCAGCCCATGTTTTAGTAATTGTAAGTTCACCGTTTTTAGGTTTGTTTGGTTTTGGAGTGTTACCATGACCTGGGTTGTTTCCATAATGGAATGTTACATCATTCGCTTCTGGCACATCAGCAACAGCAAGAGCATTTAAAGTTGCAGTATACTTCAACGTAATTGTTGCTTCTGCATCTTTACCGTTGATTGCTTCCAGACCTTTTTCATTTAACTTCAAGATAAAGCCATTATGACCTGCTTCTAATGTGTAATGAGAATTATCAAGCGGTTGACCATTATAATTAACAACTACATCACCATTATAATCTAGACCTTCTGTCATTTCATCTGACCAGAAAGCTGTTGCAAGAGTTGAGTTTTTCGGAATAGTTGTTGTAACAATATACGGTACCTTAGTGCCAATTGCTAAACCTTTTTCACCTGGATCTACGAAACCTGCTGCAGTATCAAATGTTTTCGTTGCTGTAGGTTTGTCTTCAGAATTCTTTGGATAGACATGTGCATTTTCTACAACACCATTTTGGTTTACAAGCGGCAGAGTAATTAAAGCAGGAACAGCTTTCATACCTGTTAAAACTTTACCATTTGGACCGACATAAGTCGATTCTTTACGTACTTCGACAAGACGATATGTCCCTTGTAAAACTTCAGTATCAAATTTAACACCTGTTTCAGTCGTCACACCTTTATTAACCGCAGTCCAAACCGCATCATTCGTTAAATTTTCTTGTTCTTTTCCTTGAGGACCCGTATAACTCTGTAACTCGAATGCAACACCAGAGATTTCGGTTACTCCTTGTGGAACACCTTGAAGTTGTTTGAACTGTTCAAAATTTTGCGAACCGTCATAACCTGCAGTAGTAATCGCATCAGAATTCCAAGCGTCAAGCTCTTGATCTGTCATCAATAATTTATGAACTGTAAGTGTCTTAGTTTTTTGTTCCGCCGCAAAAACTGTTGCAGCTGAGAACAGGCTACTCACTGTCAGTAATAAGGCAGCAAGTATTGTTAAAAATTTGTTGATTGATTTCATGATTTCTCCTTATTCATATCTCTTAAAATCAACTGTGAGCAATGTAATGAATTACACATGACAATAATAATCCTTTTTCTGTGCAAGTTTTCGAAAGCATCTCCCCTTTCAATGATAGTTTACTTACGAATAAAACAGGTTTCACCAAGTAAACTTAAATCTCTTCTTGAGTGCTACTTCTTAAAAGTATCGTTCAGAACATAGATATTATCATTTCTACACTTTACGGATGTTTCCGTGTGTATAATAGAACTCCTCCCATCATCATGCAACCTATCAGATAGAATGGCAACATTCCGATACCACCAGTTCGAGGATATTCTCTCTTTGGAGGAATAGGTTCATTGGTAATATAGTGCTTATCATTCGTAAACTCGTAACCCGCTGGTATATCTTGTGGAACGATTGAAGTCACATCTCTGACTTCTCCATTTACTATTTGGAAGGCAACGATAGGCTTATTTTGAACGGGTTTATAACCAGCTGGTTCAGAATTTTCAAATAATCGATATTTCCCATCTGACAGATTTTTAAAGGTCAACTTACCATCTTCACCTGTTCTCACATTTTGATAAGTGCCATTTTGATCAATAGCTCCATAAATATCTGGATAATCCGGATGTTGTTTTTGAAGACTAAAGACCGCATCTCTCAGTGGTTTTTTATCATTTTTATTGACCTTAATAAACTCAATGTCACCAAGTTTTTTCTCTTTTGAAATTGTGATTTCTGGATACTTCCGCACATCACGAATCTTAGGAATCGGGAAGTCGCGCACTGTGTTCTGTTCTACTTCCTTAGGATGTAAGGTTGTTCGACCATTGGTATCATAAAATTTATTGCTTACAAACTCATCATTCAAACGAACATTGTAGGTCAACGTAACTTTTTCATCCGTTCCAAGGTACAGACCTGTTACACGAATCCTTTTCTCAGTCGTATCATAGAGCACTTTTGCATTTTTTAACAAACCACCATCATTTTGTGGACCACCTACAGCTTGTCCATTCTCCAAGCGACTACCATCGTTTGCAGTTAAAGTGTAATCTGCTGGATCAAATCTTCCATCTGTGCCCAATTGCAAATCAATTAACTCACCCATCGGATCTGTAATCGTACCATTCTCAATTGATTTCTTTTCAGTTACGATGGTGTGGAAATAACGATTCAACTGTTCCAATATTTTTGTCGTGTCAGTAACATTGGTATAGTTTTCAGGTTTACTAGAAATACTTTGCATAAAACTAGTAGCCGTTGCTTCATCCGTACCAGGATCTCCGTTAATACCAATACCTACCGTAAAGACATCATACCCATCAGGAGCAATATTCCCGTTATAGTACCATCTTGTAGGGTCACCATGATTGGTAATTTTAGCAGTATTAGAATTAAACGGATAAGCCAGAATACTCTCTCTCCAATTAAGCCAAATATATCCACCATTAATTGGATCGCCTATAACTGCATAACCAGCCGCCTTCATTTCAGAATATTTTTCAGGTTTAACTGGGAAAGCTGCAGGAGCACCTTTTTCATAAACTGTCTTATCTGTAAACATCTGGTAACTTTGCCCATCTCCGCGTACAATTGTATGTTCTCCACTAGTTGCTTGCGTAATAAAATCACTTAATAGTATTCCATCTTTATTAGGAGATTTACTAAAAAATGCATTTAGTTGATTTTGATATGATGGAGCAAACGTAGCATGATTAAAATTAATCGGATACGACATAGTTGGGACACCATCCGTAATATGAAAAATGACTTTTTGACTATTTTGTCTCGCTTGTTGTGTCAAAATCTCATCTGCCTTCATCAAAGCTTTCTGAGTAAAAGTGGCACCGAATTGGTACATCAATCTATTTCCATCATGGTCTTCTGCCTCGGTAGGTACCTTATTTTTTAATTCTACAATGTCATTCTTATCATTAGTCAGCTTTAAATAACTATAATCTTTGGTATTGGTTGTAAAACTCGTCTGATCATAATTCCAAAAAAGAGAATCATTCAATCGTTTTCCGTTTTTATCTGCTACCCCTTTTTCTACTGTAAACTCGGTCCCATCAAAGATAGTGGAAGCATAAGTCACAAGCGCTACCCTATTTTCTGGATCAGATGTAATTTTATCAATAAGAGAACGTGTCGCCTCACCAGCTCTTTCCGCACGTCGAGCATTCTTGTTTCGAATGTTACTCATACTATTTGAGTTATCGAGCAAGATAACGACATCCAGCGGCACAGACTTATCTTTTCGTTCATACACTGTTTTCCCACTAACCGTCAATTCGATTCCATATTGGTTATCATCCAAATTATTCACTTGATAAATTCTCTTTGAAAGTGTACCTTCTGGAATCACACGTTCATATGGATTCGGATTCAACGCCTTGTGCTGTCCGTTTTTTTCCGAACCATCTACCTTAATAATCTGATAAGGTGTTTGAACATCTGGATAAGTCCCTGTTTGTGGATACTGGTCAGATAGAGCCTCTTCTCGATTTTCTACCTGTTCACCTTGGACAGTCGTCCGACCATTCTTCTCAACTTCAACAGTCCATTGTTTAGTAGAGGGTTTATAACCAACTGGAGGTTGGGCTTCTGTCAAGGTGTATGTCCCAGGTTTTATGTTTGAAAATATCGCTTCTCCTGTTTGCGCCTCTGTCCTTTGCGAAACAGTTGTGCCATCCGTATTGTTTTTCAACTCAAAGACGGCATCTCCTAGAAGCGCTCCTCCTTCGCCTGTCTCCTTAATCACTACTTTTCCTATCGCTGGACTGGTTTCAGGCGTTTCTGCTAAAGCAACTATCGAAGAAAAAGCTGTCAACTGAGATATACAGCACAGTCCTGCAACTGCCTTCTGAAATATCTTTCTTACTTTTTTCATGTGTGTCTCCCTGTTAAGCATTATTCATAGAACAAGTTAATCCTTCTATGATTCATAGGTACTTTCAATCTGTATACACGAAGAAACGGATTACTTATGTTCTGATAAAATTTATCTCACTGAGTTAATCCGTTCACTAACAAACGTAGCAAAAGCGTATAAAAGTGCGTTATAGCTATCTTCTCAACCTGGCAATGACACACTTGTATACAATATAGTATAGTATTACTATTAACTATCCTAGTATAAATTAAAACAACTTCCATCACAATAGATATTTTTATCACATATTTTTTTATAGAACGACAATATTTGATAAAAAAATATTTTCTAATAAAAAAATAAGCCATAAAACTCCACCAATACTCATTACTATCTTTAAAATGCCTTTTATTACATGCTGTTTTATCAATAAAGTCGGAAATTCCACAACCTTTTTGACAAGACAATTAGTTTCTTTTGTATTATAATAATTAAAATTATCTATATGCGACTAAGATTCGGTAACTATGCTAAACAAATACATTGAAAAAAGAATTACAGATAAAATTACCATTTTAAATATATTATTGGATATTCGGTCTATTGAACTAGATGAACTGTCTACTTTAACTTCATTACAATCTAAAAGTCTCCTAAGCATTTTGCAGGAATTACAAGAAACATTCGAGGAAGAGTTGACATTTAATTTAGATACGCAACAAGTTCAATTAATCGAACACCATTCTCATCAAACGAATTATTACTTCCATCAGCTTTATAACCAATCAACTATTTTAAAAATACTCCGCTTCTTTCTACTACAAGGTAATCAAAGCTTTAACGAATTTACACAAAAAGAGTATATTTCCATCGCAACAGGCTACCGCGTACGACAAAAGTGTGGCTTGTTACTACGTTCAGTAGGTTTGGACCTTGTGAAAAATCAAGTAGTTGGTCCTGAATATCGCATTCGTTTTTTAATTGCACTCCTCCAGTTTCATTTTGGTATTGAGATTTATGATTTGAATGATGGAAGTATGGATTGGGTCACACATATGATTGTGCAGTCTAATTCTCAACTCAGTCATGAACTGTTAGAAATCACACCTGACGAGTATGTTCATTTTAGCATACTAGTGGCACTCACTTGGAAACGTCGGGAATTTCCACTTGAGTTCCCTGAGTCCAAAGAGTTTGAAAAATTAAAAAACCTCTTTATGTATCCGATTTTGATGGAACATTGCCAAACTTACTTAGAGCCACATGCCAACATGACTTTTACTCAGGAAGAACTGGATTATATCTTTTTGGTTTATTGTTCTGCTAATTCTTCGTTTTCCAAGGACAAATGGAATCAAGAAAAAAAGACTCATACTATTCAACTGATTCTTCAGCATACAAGAGGAAAGCATCTACTATCCAAGTTCAAGAATATCTTAGGAAATGACATTTCGAATTCTCTTTCTTTTTTAACAGCACTGACTTTCTTAACAAGAACGTTTTTGTTTGGTTTACAAAATCTAGTTCCCTATTATAATTATTACGAACATTATGGGATTGAAAGCGACAAGCCACTGTATCATATTTCGAAAGCAATTGTTCAAGAGTGGATGACTGAGCAGAAGATTGAAGGAGTTATCGACCAGCATCGGCTGTACCTTTTCTCACTCTACTTGACAGAAACCATCTTTTCCTCACTACCTGCTATCCCGATTTTTATCATTTTAAATAATCAAGCAGATGTAAACTTAATAAAGTCCATTATTTTACGGAATTTTACTGACAAAGTTGCCTCTGTTACAGGATACAATATTCTAATTAGTCCTCCTCCTTCAGAGGAGCATTTGACAGAGCCTTTGATTATTATTACAACGAAAGAATACCTGCCTTACGTTAAAAAGCAGTATCCCAAAGGGAAACATCACTTTTTGACGATTGCCTTAGATTTGCATGTTAGCCAACAGCGTCTCATCTATCAGACAATTGTAGATATCCGAAAAGAGGCTTTTGACAAACGGGTCGCAATGATTGCTAAAAAGGCTCACTATTTGTTATAAGTTCATCGTACTGTCTACACACAAAAAGGGGCTTCCTAAGCCATCTCTATTCTTATCCCCATATTTCCCAGTTTTGGGTAAATCTGAACAGAAAAACACTTCTGCTCTCTAGTTTCTGCTAGTGAACAAAAGTGTTTTTTCTGGCTCTATAATTTCTGTAGTGGGTAAATCCCACTGTGGAGATTATAGGGCTTTTTGAGTATCAAAAAAGTCCCATAAGACTTATAATGAAAAGCGCCTAAACAACTCATTAGAAAGTATCTTATGGAACACATCAATCATACCACATTACTCATCGGAATAAAAGACAAAAACATTACCTTAAATAAAGCCATTCAGCACGATACCCATATCGAAGTCTTCGCTACACTTGATTATCACCCACCTAAATGTAAACACTGTAAAGGAAAACAAATCAAATACGACTTCCAAAAGCCTTCTAAAATCCCTTTTATCGAGATTGGTGGTTTCCCTAGCCTCATTCATTTGAAAAAGAGACGATTTCAATGCAAGTCCTGTCGGAAAGTCACTGTAGCTGAAACAACTCTCGTTCAGAAAAATTGCCAAATCTCGGAAATGGTGAGACAGAAAATTGCCCAACTCCTACTCAACAGAGAGGCTCTTACACATATCGCTTCTAAATTAGCCATCTCTACCTCTACCGTCTATCGTAAGCTCAAGCAATTTCATTTCCAAGAGGATTACACCACTTTGCCTGAAATCCTCTCCTGGGATGAATTCTCCTACCAGAAGGGGAAATTGGCTTTCATTGCTCAGGATTTCAACACTAAGAAAATCATGACCATTCTTGATAACAGACGTCAAACAACCATCCGAAATCATTTCTTCAAGTACTCGAAAGAAGCTAGAAAAAAAGTTAAAGTCGTCACTGTTGATATGTCTGGAAGTTATATCCCTCTCATTAAGAAATTATTTCCCAATGCTAAAATTGTTCTCGATCGTTTCCACATTGTCCAACACATGAGCAGGGCTCTTAATCAGACTAGAATCAACATCATGAAGCAATTTGATGATAAATCTCTGGAATACAGAGCTCTTAAATATTACTGGAAATTTATCCTAAAAGATAGTCGGAAACTCTCTCTTAAGCCTTTCTATGCTAGAACTTTCAGAGAGACCTTAACTCCTAGGGAGTGTCTGAAGAAAATCTTTACTCTAGTACCTGAACTTAAAGATTACTATGACCTGTATCAACTACTCCTATTTCATCTACAAGAGAAGAATACTGACCAGTTTTGGGGCTTAATTCAAGACACGTTACCTCATCTCAACCGCACCTTTAAAACCACTTTGAGCACATTTATTCGCTATAAAAACTACATCACTAACGCCATTGAATTGCCTTATTCTAACGCTAAACTTGAGGCCACTAACAAACTCATCAAAGACATCAAGCGCAATGCCTTTGGTTTTCGGAACTTTGAAAACTTCAAAAAACGGATTTTTATCGCTCTGAACATCAAAAAAGAAAGGACGAAATTTGTCCTTTCTCGAGCTTAGCTTTTCTTCAACCCACTACAGTTGACAAAGAGCCCTTTTTATTATTCAAGAACTTGATTAGCTCAATGCATCCAAGGCGTCATCCATTGAAAGAACTTCGTGGAAGACACGTTGTGTCAATTCAGTTTTTTGTTCTGGAGTGAGGTATTTAGTGTTTACACAGTATCCAGAGATACGTACGATAACGTCTTCGCCTGACATGATTTTTTCGTAAACATCGTTCAAGTCCATAACGTTCAAGTTAACGTGTTGTCCACCGTTTTCGAAGTAACCATCAAGGATTGTTACCAAGTTATCAACTTGTTCATCACGAGTCTTACCAAGAGCGCGAGGTGATACTTGTGTAGTCAATGAGATACCGTCAGCTGCATAACTAAAGTCAAGGCTAGAAAGTGAGTTCAAGTTTTGCAACCAACCACCTTTAGCTTTGTTAGATGGGTTAGCACCTGGTGAGAAGAATTCAAGTTTAGACAAGTTCACAGAACCATCTTCGTTGAGGTATACACCTTTGTGAACTGGTGAGTTACCAGTTTGTTTAGAGTAAGCAACGTTAGATGTGATTGTCAAAAGTGATACTGTAGCTTCTGCGTCTTTGTATAGTTTGTGGCTACGTAGACGAGTTGTGTAAGCTTCGATCAACCATTCTGCCAATTCGTTTGAACGTGGGTCATCTTCACCCCAGCGTGGGTAGTCACCGATTGTTTCGTAATCGTAGATGTAGCCATCTTCATCACGGATTGGTTTAACTGTAGCGTATTTAATCGCTGACAATGTATCAACAGTGTTAGCAAATCCACAAATACCGAATCCCATGTTGGCACGTTGTTTAGTTGGCAAGAAGGCCATTTGAACAGCTTCGTAGTTGTACTTATCAGTCATGTAGTGGATGATGTTCAAGGCATCTACGTAAGTGTCAGTCAACCAGTCAAGAGATTTTTCAAAGTTCACTTTAACTGATTCGAATTCAAGAACTTCGTCACGAATAGGATCGATGTCAAATACTTTGTAGTCTTTGTGAACATCGTCGTAACCACCATTCAAACCAGTAAGAAGGGCTTTAAGAACGTTTACACGAGCACCGAAGTACTGGATGTTGTGGCGTTGTTCTTCATTTTCTGGATCAAGTGGAGACACACAGCATGAGATACAGCTCATTTCACCATATCCGTCTTTAGCCATTGTTGTTACACCTTCGTATTGGATAGAAGAGTGTTTGTGGCTCATGTGCATACAGTAGCGACGGAAATTGTACGGCAATTTGTCAGTCCAAAGAACTGTCAAGTTTGGCTCTGGAGAGTTACCGATGTTGTCAAGAGTGTTCAAGAAACGGTAGTCCATCTTAGTAACACGGTGACGACCGTCGTTACCCATACCAGCCATAGAAGTTGTGATGAATGTTGGGTCACCTGAGTACAATTGGTCATAAGCTTTTGTACGAGCAAATTTAACTGTACGAAGTTTCATAACGAAATCATCAACGAATTCTTGGATTTCTGATTCAGTAAATGTACCACGAGCAAGGTCACGTTCTGCAAAGATGTCCAATACGATTGGTACACGACCTAGAGATGTAGCAGCACCGTTAATCACACGGCAGACAGCCATGAAAGCAATGTTAACCCATTGGATTGCTTCTTTCACGTTCATCGCTGGTTTGCGAACATCAACCCCGTAAAGGTCACCCAGGCGAACAACTTGTTGCAATGCTTGGTATTGAAGGTTTACTTCTTCACGAAGACGGATTGTTTCTTCATCGATTTCTTTGATTGCATTCCAGTCATTTACTTTTTCTTGCATCAAGTAGTCTGCACCGTAAAGAGCAAGACGTGCGTAAACACCGATGATACGTCCGCGTGAGTATGCATCTGGAAGACCAGTTACAGTGTGTGCGTGACGAGCGCGACGAATATTTGAAGTGTAGGCACGGAAAATACCGTCGTTAACTGTTGTTACATATTTAGTGAAGATTTCGTGAACAGCTGGGTCTGGTTCGTATCCATTTTCTTTCAAAGTAGTTTCAGCCATACGGATACCACCTTTTGGCATGAAGTTCAATTTGAAGAGTTCATCGTTTTGGATACCGAAGATAACTTCATTTTCTTTGTCGATAAATCCAGCAGGGATATCAGCGATAGATGTTGGACGAGTGTCCATTGGGAAACGAGTTTCTTCGTAGTGTGCTTTAGTTTCTTCTACAATTTTCTTGATGTGAAGTGAACGCTCTGTTGGTCCTGCAAGGAAGCTTTCGTCTCCATCATAAGGTGTGTAGTTAGCTTGTACAAAGCGTGATACACTTGCTTTTTCTTTCCAATCTACGCCTTTGAAGCCTTCCCAAGCTTTGTCAAAAATATCTTGTGCTTCAACAACTGTCTTAACAACCATATTAATGTCCTCTTTTTTCTAGTAACAGTCATCTGTTACATTCATGAGACAAGTATACCATATAGTAACCGATTTCAACAAGTGAAAAATCCCTATTTTTACACTTTCTTTTCTAAAACAGTCTATATTTTATTTCAAACTGTATTATATTTTTGAAAAAATAAAGTCCTTTTTTCTTTTTTTCAGAAAAAAGGGTATAATAAAAGAAAATAAGCAGTAACACTCAATGGAAATCGAAAAGCAAACTAGGAAGCTAGCCGCAGATTGCTCAAAACACTGTTTTGAGGTTGTAAATAGAACTGACGAAGTCAGCTCAAAATACTGTTTTGAGGTTGCAGATGGAAGCTGACGTGGTTTGAAGAGATTTTCGAAGAGTATAAAAAGGTGCTAGGCATGTTGATTTTTCCTTTGTTAAATGATTTGTCAAGAAAAATCATCCATATTGACATGGATGCCTTTTTTGCTGCGGTGGAAATCAAGGATAATCCTAAACTCAGAGGAAAACCTGTCATTATTGGAAGCGACCCTCGGCAAACAGGTGGACGGGGAGTCGTTTCTACCTGTAGCTATGAGGCTCGAGCTTTTGGTGTCCATTCTGCCATGAGTTCCAAGGAAGCTTATGAACGTTGTCCCCAGGCCGTCTTTATCTCAGGAAATTATGAGAAATACAAAGCTGTGGGACTCCAGATTCGAGCTATTTTTAAGCGCTATACAGATTTGATTGAACCCATGAGCATTGACGAAGCCTATTTGGATGTGACAGAAAATAAACTCGGTATCAAGTCAGCGGTCAAAATTGCTCGCCTCATTCAAAAAGATATCTGGCAAGAACTCCATCTAACTGCTTCTGCCGGTATTTCCTACAACAAGTTCTTAGCTAAAATGGCGAGTGATTATCAAAAACCACATGGTTTGACAGTGATTCTACCTGAACAGGCTGAGGATTTTCTCAAACAAATGGATATTTCCAAATTTCATGGAGTAGGAAAAAAGACAGTAGAACGTCTTCATCAAATGGGCGTTTTTACTGGTGCTGATTTACTTGAAGTTCCTGAGGTGACCCTAATAGACCGTTTTGGTAGACTAGGCTATGATCTGTATCGAAAGGCTCGTGGCATTCACAACTCTCCAGTCAAATCCAATCGCATCCGTAAATCAATCGGCAAGGAGAAAACCTACGGGAAGATTCTCCGTGCTGAGGAAGATATCAAAAAAGAGCTGACTCTTCTATCAGAAAAAGTCGCTCTCAATCTACATCAACAAGAAAAAGCTGGAAAAATTGTCATTTTGAAAATCCGCTACGAGGACTTTTCAACTCTTACCAAACGAAAAAGTCTTGCTCAAAAAACACAAGATGCTAGTCAGATAAGCCAAATAGCCCTGCAACTCTATGAAGAATTAAGCGAGAAAGAAAGAGGTGTCCGCCTATTGGGGATTACCCTGACTGGATTTTAAAGCTCAATGAAAATCAAAGAGCAAACTAGGAAGCTAGCCGCAGGCTGCTCAAAACACTGTTTTGAGGTTGCAGATAAAGCTGACGCGGTTTGAAGAGATTTTCTAAGAGTATAAAACCTTGAAGAGTTGCCCCTTCAAGGTTTTTCTTATACAAATAAACGGACAAAACTGTAAAGTAGCAAAACACTACCAAGCACGATACGGTATTTACCAAAAAGGGTGAAGTCGTGTTTTTTCACATAGCTGGTCAAGAAGCGAATAGCCACCATGCTGACCGCAAAAGCTACTCCCATCGCGACCAAGAGCAAAAACAATTGCCCAAAGCTCAAGAGTTCTCCGGCTTTCACAAATTTGAAAATCTTTAAGGCACTAGCTCCAAACATAACGGGAATCCCAAGATAGAAGGTAAATTCTGTCACAACTGAACGACTGGTTCCATTTAACAAACCACCGACAATCGTTGCACCTGAACGGCTAGTCCCTGGTAAAAGAGCAAGAACTTGGAAGAGTCCGATATAGAAAGCGGTCGTATAAGGAAGCTTGTCCAACTCTGTTACACTTGGCTCGATAGCACGCGCTTTATTGCGCTTTTCCAAATAGATGAAGGCAACCCCGTAGATAATCAACATGAGAGCAACTGAAACCATGTTATGGAAGTGGGTATCAAACCAATCATCAAATTTAAAGACACCAAGTAAAGGCAAAGTGGCAATCAAGACCTTCAACCATAGTCTCCAAGTCTTACGAACTTCCTGTTTGTCCTTAGTCGGTTTAAAAGGATTGAGCTTGTTAAAATAAATCACCATAACTGCTAAAATAGCACCAAGCTGAATCACGACATTAAACATGGACATAAAGGCTTCATTTTGATTTTGGTATTGGATAAACTCCTCTGCTAAAATCAAGTGACCTGTACTGGAAATCGGCAACCATTCCGTAATTCCTTCAACAATCCCGAAGAAGATAGATTTTAAAATTTCAATAAGATACATATATTTCTCCTTATATTATATTTAACGCAGTTAGCTACTGCCAAAGCCCAAGTGGTATACTTGAAATAAGCCACTGTGGATTAGTTCATTTCCTCCAATCGCTTGACGATTTCCGAAAGGGTCTAACCACAGCTTTTTGTTTCAATTGGTAATGAGTTTGATAACGCATAGACGTTTTATCTCGTCTAAGGTAACAAGGCAAAAAATTCGTGGATAACCAAGTAGACTTGAAATACTACATCTGGAGGTACTCCCATGCTTTATGTGGGCATTGATGTCGCTAAAAATAAACACGATGTTACAGCCTTGAATGTTCCAGGAAAAACTGTTCTTAAACCACTCACTTTTTCAAATAATAAAGCTGGTTTTGAACTCTTAGATCTGTCTCTTCGACAACTCAACCAAGACTGTCTCATCGCTCTTGAAAATACCGGACATTATTCCTTTAATCTACTGAACTTCCTGCATGAACAAGGATATAAAGTTTACACCTACAATCCTTTGCTCATCAAGGAATTTGCCAAATCATTATCACTTCGCAAGACTAAAACGGATAAGAAAGACGCTCATGGCATCGCTCTTAAACTTCTTTCTGACCCCAATCGTGAACAATTTCAACACGATAATCGGCAAGTAGAACTAAAAATACTGGCTAGGCATATTCATCGTCTCAAGAGAAAACAGTCTGATTGGAAAGTACAATACACTCGTTGTCTTGATATCATCCGTTGTCTTGATATCATCTTTCCTGAGTTGGATAAAATCGTTGGAAAGCATTCAGAATATACCTACCAACTCTTGACATGCTACCCTAATCCTCAGAAAAGGCTTGAGGCAGGATTTGATAAGCTGATAGAAATTAAGCGATTGACCGCTTCTAAAATTCAGGATATCCTCTCAGTCGCACCTCATTCTATCGGAACAACATCTCCTGCTCGTGAATTCGAAATCATCGAAAACATCAAACATTACAAGAGGCTCATTGACAAGGCGGAAAAATGTGTCAATGACTTGATGGCTGAGTTCAACTCGGTCATCACGACGGTTACTGGGATTGGGAATCGTTTAGGGGCGGTCATTTTAGCCGAGATTCAAAATATTCATGCCTTTGATAATCCTGCTCAATTACAAGCTTTCGCTGGACTGGATTCTTCTATTTATCAGTCAGATCAGATTGATTTAGCAGGAAGAATGGTCAAACGGAGTTCCCCTCATCTGCGGTAGGTACTCATACAAGCTGCCAAAGCATGCCCTCGCTTTTCGCCTGCTTTTAAGGCCTATCTTAAGACTAAATTAGAACAAGGAAAACATTACAATGTAGCCATCATCCACCTTGCAAAAAAACTTATCCGAACCCTGTTTTATATCCTAAAAAAAGAGCTGCCATTTGACGAACAAAAAGTGATGTAATTTCTGAAATTAACACAGGATTACCTTTGAAAAAATGGACTTTTTCAAGGGCTTTTTGCCGTGCTCTAAAATCATCGCCAAATCATCAAATTGAAATAAGAAATAGTTTAGATAAAACTATTGACTTTTCTTATAGTTTGTCTTTTTTCTGTCTTCCATTATATCATACTTTTTCAGTCTATGGTAGCTCTCTTTAAAAGGCACCGATACTGCCGCCACCTCCGCCTCCAGAGAAGCCACCACCAGAACTTCCACTTCCAGAAGATACAGAGTAGGTGCTTGCTGTATTTGCGACACTAGCATAATGGCTCATTTGTGCTGTTGAATGATAAAACATACTGTGCCAGCCATAAGCTACATAGAGATTGATATCTGGATTTTCCACTTGAATCTGATGAACCTTCATCAAATGACTAACCTTGTCCGCATAGCCAAATAAGGTCGCATAGACCAAGAGGCGATTCCAGACCACAATACTTTCCAGTTCAGCCTGATCCAATCGTGCAATCTCACGCAACATATTTTCAAAACTGGTCCAGAGATAGTAGACCTCAGCTCCCGCTTCATTTAGAACACCATCACGATTATCTAGTCGAAGCTTCCAATAATAGAAAACAGACAAAACTAACCCTAGAAAACCAAGTATTGGCAAAGGGAGGTAAAGATAGCCATGAACGTCTAAACTGTACAAGAACAAACCAAATCCGATAAATAGGGGCAGGATAGTCAAGGCACCCATACCCACTTGCAAGGCCTTTTCCCCACCAGTTAAAGGACGATAATAATCTGGGAGCCCCCAGAAGGAAACTCGTTTTCTCACTCCTTCTTGCATCTGGTTCAATACCTCTTCAAAAGAAGATTTGAGTTGAAGCCCTCTTGCTTGAATCCGTTTTTCATCAGAAACTTTGGCTCTACGATAAAGACTATCAGATACCTTGTAATCCGCAAACAAATTGGAAAGAGTTTCTTCTTTTTTACCTGAAAAAGCTAGATTTAGGCAGTCTTTCTCAAAGCTTGACAAACCATCTTCTTTTACTAGCCTCAAACCAACTGCATCTCCTTCTGAAATGATAGAGACATTCCCACGGTCTATCACATCTAGCAAGGTAGCTTGAATAAGTTGATCAAAGGTGAATTTTCCAGCTCCCTTGACCAAGGGACTCACTTCCTCCAAGGAGGTCGAGTAGACTGCTTCTGATAAAACCATAGGCTCTAATTCCATTGGTGGTTCATAGAGACGATGATTTTTGGCATATTTGACTGAAGGAGTGGTCTTTCTTCTATAAATAAAATAGAAGCAGACACTCAATAACAAGGAGATAGAAAGTATCGAAGGGAGGACCCAAGTAACGAGTTGTTTACTCTGATCTTTTTCTCTAACAATCGAGTCTTCTATCTTATTAAACTCTTCTAAACGATTCCCTTTCAATCCCTGATCCCTAGCGCTAGCAAAATCGGTCCGAGGCCAATAGGCATGCAACTCAACTCCACGCTTAGCCGGAAGATTGTCTAAACGGATAGTATAATCAAGGTTACTCTTTTCAATCGTTCCCTCTCTAAAAAGTTTCCCTGTATGGAAAAAGAGTTTTTCAGCCCCCTTGTCTCCCCTTACATGAAATTCAAACTTTTCAATAGACTCTGAACTATCTGTCAGAGGTTGCCAATTTAATTCAGCGATATCATCATAAAGGAAAAGTAAATTTTTTAAGTTCCAGACGAGGTCAACTTCAACTATGTCGCCCTCCTGACCTGGATTATAGACTCTCACAGTATAACCATCCGCTTCTTCTGTTACTTCGCTAGTCACATCTGCTAGTTCTGCACCGTTTTTCGCGGCCTGAACCTTTGGATGAGGGTCAATGTCAAACCCGCTAGGCATCTTACCAGCACGTCCAAGTCCCACGATTTGTCCCTTAAAGTCCTCCTCAAACTGGTAAACTATCTTCTGTCTAAACTCTGCCGTATTATCTGCATGAATATACAAATCCCCTTGATAAGAGTTTATCTTGAAATCAATGGCAAAAACAGAGAGTGGAAGAAGGCAAAACAAGCCTAACACCAGTAAGAAAAAAGTTTTTTTCATCAACTAAGCCCCCTTTTTATCTTTCTTATCATTATAGCATTTTTTCGTAAGTAAAGGCTTACTTATGTTGAAAAATTACGCATTTTTCGATAAAATAGGAGACAGTTATTTTTTAATAGATCAGAATAGGAGAAATCATGAGAAAAATATACTTATCTATTTTCACAAGTCTCTTGCTGATGCTAGGACTTGTCAATGTTGCTCAAGCCGATGAATATTTACGCATCGGGATGGAAGCAGCATATGCTCCCTTTAACTGGACCCAGGATGATGATAGCAACGGAGCTGTCAAAATCGATGGGACCAATCAGTATGCCAACGGATACGATGTTCAAATCGCCAAGAAAATCGCTAAGGACTTAGGTAAAGAACCTTTGGTTGTTAAAACCAAGTGGGAAGGTCTAGTCCCTGCCCTTACTTCTGGTAAGATTGACATGATTATCGCAGGTATGAGTCCAACTGCAGAACGCAAACAAGAAATTGCCTTTTCGAGCAGTTACTACACTAGCGAACCAGTTTTGCTTGTCAAAAAAGATTCTGCCTACGCAAGTGCTAAATCTTTGGATGACTTTAACGGTGCAAAAATCACTTCTCAACAAGGGGTCTACCTCTACGACTTGATTGCACAAATCCCAGGTGCTAAAAAAGAAACAGCCATGGGAGACTTCGCTCAAATGCGACAAGCTCTTGAGGCTGGTGTCATTGATGCTTATGTTTCTGAACGTCCAGAAGCACTGACTGCTGAAGCTGCGAACTCTAAGTTCAAGATGATTCAAGTAGAACCTGGTTTCAAAACTGGGGAAGAAGATACAGCTATCGCTATCGGGCTTCGTAAAAATGACAATCGTATTAGCCAAATCAATGCCAGCATTGAAACCATTTCAAAGGACGACCAAGTTGCCCTGATGGATCGTATGATCAAGGAACAACCTGCCGAAGCTACAACAACTGAAGAGACTAGCAGTAGTTTCTTTAGCCAAGTCGCTAAAATTCTTTCTGAAAACTGGCAACAACTCTTGCGTGGTGCTGGTATCACTCTTTTAATCTCTATCGTCGGAACCATCATAGGTCTCATTATTGGACTTGCCATTGGTGTCTTCCGTACTGCTCCTCTCTCTGAAAACAAAGCCATTTATGGCCTTCAAAAACTAGTCGGCTGGGTTCTCAATGTCTACATTGAAATTTTCCGTGGTACGCCAATGATTGTTCAATCGATGGTTATCTACTATGGAACTGCCCAAGCTTTCGGGATCAACCTTGACCGTACACTGGCTGCTATCTTCATCGTTTCAATCAATACCGGTGCCTACATGACTGAAATCGTCCGTGGTGGTATCCTAGCAGTTGACAAGGGACAATTTGAAGCTGCGACTGCTCTTGGTATGACCCATAACCAGACCATGCGTAAGATTGTCCTACCTCAGGTAGTCCGTAACATCCTACCTGCAACTGGTAATGAATTTGTCATCAATATCAAAGATACATCTGTATTGAACGTTATCTCTGTTGTCGAACTTTATTTCTCAGGAAATACCGTGGCAACACAAACCTATCAATACTTCCAGACATTTACAATCATCGCCGTGATTTACTTTGTCCTCACCTTCACCGTAACACGTATCCTACGCTTTATCGAGCGCAGAATGGACATGGATACCTACACTACAGGTGCTAACCAAATGCAAACGGAGGATTTGAAATAATGACACAAGCAATCCTTGAAATTAAACACCTCAAAAAATCCTATGGACAAAACGAAGTGCTAAAAGACATTTCTCTCACTGTCCACAAGGGAGAAGTTATTTCTATCATCGGAAGCTCTGGAAGTGGGAAATCAACCTTCCTACGCTCCATTAACCTACTTGAAACGCCAACTGATGGACAAATCCTTTATCATGGACAAAACGTCCTCGAAAAAGGCTATGACCTCACGCAATACCGTGAAAAGTTAGGGATGGTTTTCCAATCCTTTAACCTCTTTGAAAATCTCAACGTTCTTGAAAACACAATCGTCGCTCAGACAACTGTCCTTAAACGCGAACGCACAGAAGCTGAAGAAATTGCCAAAGAAAACCTGGAAAAGGTCGGCATGGGAGAACGCTACTGGCAAGCCAAACCCAAACAACTCTCAGGTGGTCAAAAACAACGTGTGGCCATTGCTCGTGCCCTTTCAATGAATCCTGACGCCATTCTCTTTGATGAACCAACATCAGCTCTCGATCCAGAAATGGTTGGAGAGGTCCTCAAAATCATGCAAGATCTGGCTCAGGAAGGCTTGACCATGATTGTCGTAACCCATGAAATGGAATTTGCCCGTGATGTCTCTCACCGTGTTATCTTTATGGATAAGGGCGTGATCGCTGAAGAAGGTAAACCAGAAGACCTCTTCACCAATCCTAAAGAAGACCGAACAAAAGAGTTCCTTCAACGCTATCTCAAATAAAAAGAAAAGGCTGCATCAACCGTGCAGTCTTTTTGCTGTCCTCAAAATGAAAAGGCAGATTCTCTATCTCTACTACTTGAAGGTCAAGAATCCACCGTTATCCAAAGATTAATCTTCAAATTTTTCATGATTTTTTTCATAGAAATCAATTAAGCCTAGGGCTGTTTCAAATGAAATATTTTTTACTTTTGCACGACCCTGCGCCAGAGCAATGATAGACATTTCACGCGCATTCGTTTCTTTAGAGATACGGTAGCCTGTGATTTTCTTATCACGAACCCAGCCAACAACTGATTCTACTTTTTCAAAGTTTGACTTAGCCATGTTTTTCTCCTATTTTCTTCTTTATAATATTTAATTGTATACGTTTTTACTACTTTTGTCAATAAAAAAAACATATATTCAACGAAAATAATTAGTTCAGAATTTTCTTACTTCCTTTTTAAATCCGATAATATATAGGTTTTGCTAGCCTCTACACCCTAAATATTTGCTAATAAAAATACTGTATTATTACCCTCTTAAGGTGCAAAATTATTCAAGTTCTTAAAAAATGCTTCTCTATTTCCGTAAGATAGCTTATTTCTTCGATTTAAGAACTGAAGATGATAGTTCTAACCTTTAGAAATCCAAGCCTTCACTAGCTCAAAAACTCCTATCTTTCTTCCTCAATAAATCATCTGAAAGATAGGTATTCCTTATATCCTTCAAATTCATCACTCCTTTGGATATTGAGGTGCTAGCCTAGAAGCAGACACCCGATTATCTAAACCATCCTTAATAGAGATGACAAGACAGATAAGCTCAGTTAATTACTTATATATCTTTTTAATATGGTATATTTGTCAACAAAAAGAAATCAAATCATACCTTATACTCAATGAAAATCAAAGAGCAAACTAGGAAGCTAGCCGCAAGTTGCTCAAAACACTGTTTTGAGGTTGCAGATAGAGCTAACGTGGTTTGAAGAGATTTTCGAAGAGTATTAAAGACAGTGTGACTATGCTTGTCAATAGATAGGAAATCAAAATGAAGGATGGAAATCTGAGCCAAACATCATAAGTGCTATAATGAACAGAAGTAAGAATTGCACGATAAGTTTTCTAAAACCATAGGAATCGTCCCCTTTCTTCATCTTCATTATAGCACATATACATCAGTTGTGCAAATAATATGATATTTTTTTATTAGTCCTCAGACAAGCATATTATAAAGCGTTTCATTACCATTTAAGTTAATATAAGCTGGATCAAAACCTGCCATTCTACGGATCAAACCTGCATAATCATGCTTATCTGCTAAAGCGATCCCAATTAATACTGGGCCTGTTCCCTTGCTAGCTCGTTTGATATACTCAAAACGTGTGATATCATCATTTGGCCCCAGGATATCATTTACAAACTCACGCAAAGCTCCTGGACGCTGTGGGAAATTGACCACAAAATAATGTTTGATACCATCATAAATCAAGGCACGCTCTTCCATTTCTGGCATACGGTTGATATCATTATTTCCTCCAGAAATGATACAACAAATGGTTTTCCCCTTAATATATTCAGCTAAAACCTCTAAAGAGGCGATACTAGCCGCTCCAGCAGGTTCTGCGACTATCCCTTGCTTAGAGTAAAGGTCAATCAAGGTTTCAGAAATCAATCCCTCATCGACACCTACCAAAGTTTGAATATGTTGACGAGTTGCTTCATAGGTCAACTGACCTACCTTTTGCACAGCAATCCCATCCGCAAATTTATCAATTTCCTTGAGTTTGACTGGACCTCCAGCCTCAAAGGCAGCTTTCATGGAACGCGCTCCATTCGCCTCTACTCCGATAACCTCAATCTCTGGACTTGTTTCCTTGATATAGGTAGAAACCCCGGCAATGAGACCGCCACCACCAACAGGAACCAAGACAGCATCAAAATCAATCGATTCTTTTCGAGCTTCTTCTAAAATCTCATAAGCAACTGTTCCTTGACCTGCTTGAACATGAGCATCATCAAAAGGATCAATAAAGGTACGATTTTCAGAGACTGTAAATTCTTGAGCTGCTTTGGCTGAGGCATCAAAGGTATCTCCAACTAGTTTAATAGTTACAAAATCCCCACCAAAAAAGCGAACCTGACCAATCTTTTGTTGTGGCGTAGTAATAGGCATAAAGATAGTAGCAGGAATTTTCATTTCATTACAAGTATAGGCTACTCCCTGCGCATGATTTCCCGCAGAAGCGCAGACTACCCCACGTTCACGTTCTTCCTTGCTGAGCTGGGAAATGGCATAATAGGCACCACGAATTTTAAAGGAGCGAACACGCTGGGCATTTTCTTTTTTCAAATAAATCTTAGCACCATACTTCTCCGATAAATAATGATCGTAATCCAGTGGAGTATTCACAACCACACCGTTCAAGACCTTGTGAGCCTTGATTATATCTTTTGAACTTAACATATAAAACCTCTTTTTCTATAAAAAACAGTCACTAATGACTGTTTTTTAGTTATTCATCTCCGAAAACTTCAGTAACACTTTCATGGTATTTATGAGCCATACGAATCGAAAACTCTTTAGAAAGTTCATAACGATTTGTGGAAATCCAATCATATAACCATTCTACCAAACTTTCTTCACTATCATTACGAAAGTTTTCGCAGTCCAGTCATTTAAACCCGATTCTTTCAATCCAGATGCAATAATTTGCTCTATTTGATATAAACCGCCATCTATCGTCTCATTTATTCTGCGAAGAGGACCTTCAATATAGGATAAAGCTTCTCCGAATCTAACAGCTGATTTAGGTCCTAATGATTTACCAACTATATTTGTTAATGTTTTTTATTTCTCAAAATCCATTTCGCTATATAACGAGCAGATTTAGTCGCACCAGCTCTCTCAAACGGAGAATGAATTTCAAGACCTTCTTCTCTAGATATTTGTGCCAATTTGAAGAATTGTTCAAAGTTCATATGCAACCTACCATCTTCAAAATTAGCATCATCATAAATGTTAATTACAGCATTTTCATCATACGACCAATCTGCTTTATTTTGGTCTGCTAGCACTATTACCGACGGTGTAATTACATTATACAACTAGAACCAATAATAACGATGCAATTTTTCTCATAATCTTTTTCATAAAATCATCTCCAGCGCTATATATTTCTAATTAGTTATAGATTTTGAATGCATCATCGTCGTTTTTACCAACGAATGGCATTGCTTTACGCAATTCTGCACCAACTTTTTCAATTTCAAGGTTAGCTGCTTGTTCACGGTAAGCAGTCAATTTTGGACGTCCAGCTTTATAGTCATTTACAAAGTCATTTGCAAATTTACCATTTTGGATGTCTGCCAAGACAGCCTTCATATTTTCTTTAACTTGTTCAGTGATTACACGTGGACCTGATACATAGTCACCGTATTCAGCAGTGTTTGAAATAGATTGACGCATTTTCTTGAATCCACCTTCGTAGATCAAGTCAACGATCAATTTCATTTCGTGAAGAACTTCAAAGTAAGCCAATTCTGGAGCGTAACCTGCTTCTGTCAAGACTTCGAAACCTGCTTCGATAAGGGCAGTCAAACCACCACAAAGTACAGCTTGTTCACCAAACAAATCTTCTTCAGTTTCTTCTTTGTAAGTTGTTTCAAGAAGACCTACACGAGCCGCTCCAACACCTTTACACCAGTCCATAGCAATGTTTTTAGCATTTCCTGTTGCATCTTGGTATACTGCATAAAGAGCTGGAACACCAAATCCTTCTTCGTAAGTACGACGTACCAAGTGTCCTGGTCCTTTAGGAGCACACATGAAGACATCTACATCCGCAGGAACTTTGATAAATTCAAAGTGGATGTTGAAACCATGGGCAAATCCAACTGCGTTTCCAGCTTCCAAGTTTGGAGCGATTTCTGCTTCGTACAATTCTTGTTGAATTTCGTCTGGCGCCAAGATCATGATAACATCAGCCAACTTAGTAGCTTCTGCTACTGTGTAAGTATCAAATCCATCTTCTTTTGCTTTATCAAAAGATTTACCTGGACGTACACCGATAATAACGTCACGACCTGAATCACGCAAGTTTTGAGCATGCGCATGCCCTTGTGAACCATAACCGATAACGGCGATTTTTTTACCGTCAAGTGCTGCTACTTTAACATCTTTTTCATATTCCATTTGAACTGTCATAGCTTTTCTCTCTTTTCTATTATTTATTGCCTTTTAAGCTGGTTTAACAAATTTAAGTTGGATTTTTAATCGCGGGTAAATCCAGTTGCACCCGTTCGAGCAATATTGCGAATACCGTATGGGCGAATGACTCGCAATAGGGCTTCGCTCTTTTCTGCATTTCCCGTCATCTGAATGGTAATCGAGCTTGGCGCTACGTCTACCACTGTTGCACGGAAAGGTTGAATAATCGCTAAAATCTCAGCTCTCTTCTCAGCTGGCGCTGACATCTTAACCAAAATCACCTCGCGCTCCAAATGAGGCTTGTCTGTAATATCTCGAATGCGAATCACATCAATCTGACGATTGAGCTGTTTGATGATTTGCTCCACTTCATCATGAGAAGCAACATCAATAATAATAGTGATACGCGATACATTCGGATCTTCTGTTGCTCCAACAGAGATGCTTTCAATATTAACCTGACGACGAGATAGGACACCTGTAAAGCGATTGAGGACTCCTGAACGATTTTGTAGTTTTGCTGTTAACATTCTACGCATGGAACTGCACCCCCAACATCTCATGATTACTCTTACCAGCCGGTACCATTGGTAACACCTGTTCCTTACGAGAAATATCTACCTCAATTAGCATAGGAACATCCTCAGTGATGACTTCAAGGTCTTGAGCCAAGGTCTCAGGATTGTCAAACTTATAGTTTTTAATACCATAAGCCTGCGCCATCAATTGGAAATCAGGAAGGGTATCAAAGACCGACTCTGATGTTCTGCCTTCATAGAAGGATTCCTGCCACTGGCGAACCATTCCTAGTGAATGATTGTTCAGCATAACCACCTTGATTGGCACCTTGTAAATATTCAAAATAGCCAACTCCTGGTTGGTCATTTGGAAACCACCATCCCCAACAAACAAGACTACTTCCTTATCTGGGTTAGCAATTTTAGCACCGATTGCTGCTGGAATTCCAAAGCCCATTGTTCCCAAACCACCTGAAGTCACTAACTGACGTTCATTTTGGTAGGGATAATACTGAGCTGTCCACATTTGGTGTTGACCAACGTCTGTTACCACAATGGCATCTCCATTCGTCAATTCACCAATTCGTTCAATAACTGCTTGCGGTTGAACCACACGCTCTTTCTTGTCATAAGAACGAACACGATTCTTGTCTTTAGTGACTTTCTCAATCCACTTTTCAGTATTGTTGTGAACTGTTGGTTCTGCTAGCAACATTTGCAAGGCCTTCTTAGCATCTCCAACTACAGGAATGTCTGCACTGATAATCTTGCCAATCTCAGCTGGGTCAATATCAATGTGGGCAACCTTAGCATTCTTAGCGAAAGTCTTAGGATTCCCCGTCAAACGGTCATCGAAACGAGAACCAATACTAATCATAAAGTCCGCTTCCGTCATGGCAATATTTGCTGCGAATGACCCGTGCATGCCTCCCATTCCAAGAAAGAGTGGGTGACTCGTTGCAATCGTTCCTTGTCCCAAAAGACTGGTTACCACTGGAATTTGATAGCGTTCTGCAAATTCATTTAGTTCCGTAGCAGCCTCAGCATAACTAATTCCACCACCAGCTAACAAGACTGGCTTTTTAGCCTTGGACAATTGCTTCAAGATTTTCTTGATTTGCATATCATTCGGCTCAAGAGTCGGCTGATAACTTGGTAAATTCACTTCTGGTGAATAAATGAAGTCTGTTTCTAAAGCAGATATGTCTTTTGGTAGGTCAATTACAACTGGCCCTGGACGGCCTGTAGTTGCGATATGGACAGCTTCCGTAATGATACGCGGAATATCAGCTGTCTCACGAACTTGGTAATTGTACTTAGTGATTGGCATGGTAATTCCCACGATGTCTGCCTCCTGAAAGGCATCCTTCCCAATCCCTGCTCGCGCCACCTGACCTGTAAAGACCAAAAGGGGAACGCTATCGCTCATAGCATCCGCAATCCCTGTAATGGCATTTGTTGCTCCTGGTCCACTAGTGACGACGGCAACACCCAACTTTCCAGTTGATTTGGCATAACCTTCAGCTTCATGCAAACAACCTTGCTCATGGCGCCCTAGAATGTGGCGAATGCCTTTAAAATTATATATCGCATCATAAAAAGGCAAAACCGCACCACCAGGATAACCAAAGATGGTATCAACTCCTAAATCACGAAGTGTTTCCAAAACTAGGTCCGACCCCGTCTTAGGAGATTCTAAACTGATTTTCTCCATTGTTCCCCTTTCTTTCCTCTTAAAAATAACTTGTTACTATCATACCATTTTTTCAAAATTTTTCAAGATAAAAGAAGAAATTTTCTGAATTTTCTATTTTAACGTTTATTTATGAATGTTATTTTTGTTTTTATTAAAAAGATACCGATTTCATTTACTAAAAAAGAAAAAAGAACTGATTTCTCAGTCCTTCATTAATCTTATTCCACACTAAATAGGTATGGGTAAACAGGTTGTTGACCTTGGTGAATCTCGACTTCAACGTCTTCGAATTCTTCTACGATTTCTTGAGCGATTTCATTGGCAAGTTCTTCGCTTCCGTCTTCACCGACATAGAAGGTTACGATTTCACTGTCTTCATCCAACATATGTTTCAAGGTTTCAGTCAATGTTTGGTGCATATCAGGGTTTGACACAAGAATTTTTCCATCCACCATACCTAGATTATCGTTTTCATGGATTTCTAAGCCATCGATCGTTGTATCACGCACGGCTGTTGTGACGCTTCCGCTAACAACATCGCTAAGAGCAGCTGTCATACGCTCTTGGTTTTCTTCAATGGACTTGCTTGGATCAAAGGCAAGAAGACTTGTCATACCTTGAGGAAGAGTGCGAGCCTCTACCACTACTGCTGGTTGCTCCAAAACTTCTGCCGCAGATTGAGCTGCCATGAAGATGTTCTTGTTGTTTGGCAAGAAGATGATGTTACGGGCATTGACCTGTTCAACAGCCTTGATAAAGTCTTCTGTTGAAGGGTTCATGGTTTGACCGCCTTCGATAACATAATCCACGCCTTGAGAACAGAAGATATCTGCTAGACCTTTACCAGCCACCACAGCAATCAAAGCATACTCTTTTTCTTCAGCCGACTTGATAACTTGAGTAGCTTCTTTCTCAACCTGTGCTTCGTGTTGGTTACGCATATTGTCAACTTTTACCTTGACCAAGCTACCATATTTGAGACCTTCTTGCATAACAAGTCCTGGATCTTCTGTATGAACATGGACTTTGACAATTTCATCATCATTAACAACGAGGAGAGAATCCCCAAGCTCATCCAAGTAGTTACGGAATTCATCGTAGTCAAAATCTTTAGCATAGGTTGGACCTTGCTTAAGAGCTACCATGATTTCAGTACAGTAACCAAACGTGATGTCCTCAGTCGCTACGTGACCAGCTACAGACTTATGATGCTCTACATTGATCATCTCACTCATGTTGGCAGGAGTCGCTACAAAGTCCTCAGATGCAATATATTCGCCAGTAAGGGCTGAAAGGAAACCTTCGTAGATGAAGACCAATCCTTGACCACCTGAGTCCACAACGCCAACTTCTTTCAATACTGGAAGCATGTCTGGTGTTTTAGCTAGAGCTGTTTTAGCACCTTCCAAGGCTGCGCGCATGACTTCAACAGCGTCATCTGTTTGCTCAGCTTTTTTCTTAGCACCGATAGCAGCTCCACGAGAAACTGTTAAAATCGTTCCTTCAACAGGTTTCATCACTGCCTTATAGGCAACTTCCACACCTGATTGGAAGGCCAGAGCCAAGTCTTGACCTGTTAACTCGTCTTTATCCTTGATAGCTTGGGAAAATCCACGGAAAAGCTGAGACGTAATCACTCCTGAGTTCCCACGCGCACCCATCAAAAGCCCTTTGGCAAGAATGCTCGCTACTTCTCCAACTGTAGAAGCTGGCTTGTCTGCAACTTCTTTAGCACCATTTTCAATGGTCATTCCCATATTTGTCCCAGTATCTCCATCTGGAACTGGAAAGACGTTTAATGAATTGACATATTCAGCTTGCTTATTCAAGCGAGTTGATGCAGCCTGCACCATTTCTTGAAATAAGCTAGTAGTAATCTTTGACACGGTTATTCTCCTACAACTTTGATATTTTGAATGTAGACATTTACAGTCTGAGCAGTAATTCCAAGCTGGTTTTCCAAGCTAAAGGCAACACGCTCTTGAATGTTTTTTGACACTTCACTAATCTTTGTTCCGTAGCTTAACACGGTATATACATCAACTGCAATACTGCCATCTTCGGCTGCCTTTACGACGACACCTTTAGAATAATTTTCCTTACCTAGCAGGGCTTGGAAATTATCTTTGAGGGCATTTTTACTAGCCATACCGACCACACCAAAAATCTCAGTTGCTGCTCCACCTACGACGGTTGCAATCACTTCATCTGTTAGTTCGATTTGACCATCTTTTGTATTAATTTTTACAGTCATCCTTTTTACCTCAACTAGTTGATACTCTATTTTATCATATTTCAGCCCAAGTGTAAAAGCAGAATGATGTATCAGCGGATATTTACTCTATTTTTCAAACGATGTTATACCCACAATAAAAGAAAAAAGACCCTAAGGTCTCCTTTGCTTTTATTATTAAACGCGTTCAACTTTACCTGATTTCAAAGCACGAGCTGAAGCCCAAACTTTTTTAGGTTTACCATCGATAAGAACAGTAACTTTTTGAAGGTTTGGTTTTACGGCACGTTTTGTTTGGTTCATCGCGTGTGAACGGTTGTTTCCTGATACAGTCTTACGACCTGTAAAGTAACATACTTTAGCCATTGTGTTTTCCTCCTATTAGATCTAATATAGCGGATGTGCTAGCACCACATACCGTACTATGTTATCACACTTTCTTGTTTTTTGCAAGGGAATTGGAAGATTTTTTATTTGTGTCTTAAATCAGGTCTTGCGTGACATTTTCTGCTCTCCACATGCCATTGTTGATTAACAGAACACCAGAATTAAAATTATGTGTATAAAAATCATCTCTAACTGCAGCTAAGGGTATAGCCGTCAAGTCCAAATCCCACAGCTCATCTATCGATTTTCTTACAACAATATCTAAATCCAAATACAGTACACGAGACTCGCTTACATACTTTGGAATAAAATACCTAAAAAAGCCGCATATGAAAGTCCCTCAAAGGGGAGACGATAACCTTTCAGAATACTACTGTCAATCTAAACATTCACAATCTCACTATTCAAAGTCTCTAGTCTTTTTTCCATCAATTGGAACCATTCTCGCGGAAGGTCATCATTAAAAACATAAAACTTAAGATTATAATAGATGAACACAAAGAGATTTTATTGTTGTTTCAACTTTATCCATATAAGCATTATCTGCACCTAAGACAATCGCTTTTTTCTCTTCTTTCACTCTTTATCTCATTTCTTTTTATTCCCATCATATGTTTCTACGTAACCATTATTTTCGCCCATTCGTTCGTAAAACCATACCAGTGGAGATTTTAGATGAAGTCCCATTACGGTTTACAATTTTTACATTACGACACGGAGTTTTACAAATCGATTTCATTTGCCAAACGTAGTTAGTAAGGCAGTTAGCTAGGCTACCTACTTTCTGCTACGACGGAAAAATCCACAAATCAATACCATTCGTGGATTTTTCCTAGTGAAGCGTTTAGGTAAGCCGCCATAGCGGTTACCGATTATTAGATTACGACACGGAGTTTGGCAAATCGATTCTATTTGCCAAACGTAGTTAGTGAGGCAGTTAGCTAGTTCGCCAAATAGCGACTAGCGTCCAACAATTTGGAACTTTAGTTCCAATTGTTGGTACTGAGTCACATCTTCTCCTCTAACTCTACGTCTGGATACTTGTCCGCAAACCAGCGGAGGGCAAAGTCATTTTCAAAGAGAAAGACTGGTTGGTCAAAACGGTCTTTGGCTAAGATATTGCGACTTGACGACATCCGTTCATCCAAGTCCTCAGGCTTGATCCAACGAACGGTCTTTTTACCCATTGGGTTCATAACTACTTCCGCATTGTACTCGCCTTCCATGCGGTGTTTAAAGACTTCAAACTGGAGTTGACCTACAGCGCCTAGCATGTACTCACCTGTTTGGTAATTCTTATAAAGCTGAACGGCTCCTTCTTGCACCAATTGCTCAATCCCCTTGTGGAAGGATTTTTGCTTCATAACATTCTTAGCAGAAACTTTCATGAAAATTTCAGGAGTAAAAGTTGGCAGTGGTTCAAATTCAAACTTGTTTTTACCAACTGTCAAGGTATCCCCAACTTGATAAGTACCTGTATCGTAAACCCCGATAATATCACCTGCCACGGCATTGGTCACATTCTCACGACTTTCCGCCATAAACTGAGTAACATTAGACAGTTTAGCCCCCTTACCAGTACGAGGGAGATTAACACTCATGCCGCGCTCAAATTCGCCAGATACGATACGGACAAAGGCAATACGGTCACGGTGACGAGGGTCCATGTTGGCTTGGATTTTAAAGACAAAGCCTGAGAAATCCTTGTCATAAGGATCCACAATTTCACCGTCTGTTTTCTTGTGACCATGTGGTTCTGGAGCAAACTTGAGGAAGGTTTCAAGGAAGGTCTGCACACCAAAGTTTGTCAGGGCTGAACCGAAAAAGACAGGCGTCAATTCTCCAGCCAGAATAGCTTCCTCTGAAAACTCATTCCCGGCTTCATTTAAAAGCTCAATGTCATCCTTGACTTGCTCGTAGAAAGGATTGCTACCAAAAAGTTTGTCCCCATCTTCTAGGCTAGCAAAACGCTCATCCCCTTTATAAAGTTCTAAACGTTGGTTATAGAGGTCATACAAGCCCTCAAAGGCTTTCCCCATCCCGATAGGCCAGTTCATAGGGTAGCTAGCAATGCCCAAGATTTCTTCCAATTCTTGCAAGAGATCCAAAGGCTCACGACCGTCACGGTCCAGCTTGTTCATAAAGGTAAAGACTGGAATGCCACGATGTTTCACAACCTCAAACAATTTCTTGGTTTGAGCCTCGATCCCCTTGGCAGAGTCCACGACCATGACCGCAGCATCCACCGCCATCAAGGTACGATAGGTATCTTCTGAGAAGTCCTCGTGCCCTGGCGTGTCTAAGATATTCACGCGCTTGCCGTCGTAGTCAAATTGCATAACAGATGAAGTAACAGAAATCCCACGTTGCTTCTCGATATCCATCCAGTCAGATTTAGCAAAAGTCCCTGTTTTCTTCCCTTTTACCGTACCAGCCTCACGAATCTCACCCCCAAAGTAGAGTAACTGCTCAGTGATGGTTGTTTTCCCCGCGTCCGGGTGGGAGATAATGGCAAAGGTACGACGTTTCTTAATTTCTTCTTGAATATTCATAAGTTCTCTTTCTTTGATTCTCTATTTTTCTTGTTTCAATAGCTGAGAATGATTTTTACATTGGATTTTACCATTCCTTTCAACACTCCATTATATCGGATTTTAGCATTTTTTTCAATTTCTATTTCTTTTCACTTCCCCCTCCCTTATTTATAGGAAAATATGGTAAAATAGAACAGACTAAAAATCATCATTTCACGAAAGGATGCAAGATGAAAATTACGCAAGAAGAGGTAACACACGTTGCCAATCTTTCAAAATTAAGATTCTCTGAAGAAGAAACTGCTGCCTTTGCGACCACCTTGTCTAAGATTGTTGACATGGTTGAATTGCTGGGCGAAGTTGACACAACTGGTGTCGCACCTACTACGACTATGGCTGACCGCAAGACTGTACTCCGCCCTGATGTGGCCGAAGAAGGAACAGACCGTGATCGCTTGTTTAAAAACGTACCTGAAAAAGACAACTACTATATCAAGGTGCCAGCTATCCTAGACGATGGAGGAGATGCCTAATGACTTTTAACGATAAAACTATTGAAGAGTTGCACAATCTCCTTGTCTCTAAGGAAATTTCTGCAACAGAATTGACCCAAGCAACACTTGAAAATATCAAGTCTCGTGAGGAAGCCCTCAATTCATTTGTCACCATCGCTGAGGAGCAAGCTCTTGTTCAAGCTAAAGCCATTGATGAAGCTGGAATTGATGCTGACAATGTCCTTTCAGGAATTCCACTTGCTGTTAAGGATAACATCTCTACAGACGGTATTCTCACAACTGCTGCCTCAAAAATGCTCTACAACTATGAGCCAATCTTTGATGCGACAGCTGTTGCCAATGCAAAAACCAAGGGCATGATTGTCGTTGGAAAGACCAACATGGACGAATTTGCTATGGGTGGTTCAGGTGAAACTTCACACTACGGAGCAACTAAAAACGCTTGGGACCACAGCAAGGTTCCTGGTGGGTCATCAAGTGGTTCTGCCGCAGCTGTAGCCTCAGGACAAGTTCGCTTGTCACTTGGTTCTGATACTGGTGGTTCCATCCGCCAACCTGCTGCCTTCAACGGAATCGTTGGTCTCAAACCAACCTACGGAACAGTTTCACGTTTCGGTCTCATTGCCTTTGGCAGCTCATTAGACCAGATTGGACCTTTTGCTCCTACTGTTAAGGAAAATGCCCTCTTGCTCAACGCTATTGCCAGCGAAGATGCTAAAGACTCTACTTCTGCTTCTGTCCGCATCGCCGACTTTACTTCAAAAATCGGCCAAGACATCAAGGGTATGAAAATCGCTTTGCCTAAGGAATACCTCGGTGAAGGAATTAACCCAGAGGTTAAGGAAACCATTCTAAGTGCCGCTAAACACTTTGAAAAACTTGGTGCTATTGTCGAAGAAGTCAGCCTTCCTCACTCTAAATACGGAGTTGCCGTATACTACATCATCGCTTCATCAGAAGCTTCATCAAACTTGCAACGCTTTGACGGTATCCGTTACGGCTATCGCGCAGAAGATGCAACCAACCTTGATGAAATCTATGTAAACAGCCGAAGCCAAGGTTTTGGTGAAGAGGTAAAACGTCGTATCATGCTGGGTACTTTCAGTCTTTCATCAGGTTACTACGATGCCTACTACAAGAAGGCTGGACAGGTCCGTACACTTATCATTCAAGATTTCGAAAAAGTCTTCGCGGATTACGATTTGATTTTGGGTCCAACTGCTCCAAGTGTTGCCTATGACTTGGATTCTCTCAACCATGACCCAGTTGCCATGTACTTAGCCGACCTATTGACCATACCTGTAAACTTGGCAGGACTGCCTGGAATTTCGATTCCTGCTGGATTCTCTCAAGGTCTACCTGTCGGACTCCAATTGATTGGTCCCAAGTACTCTGAGGAAACCATTTACCAAGCTGCTGCTGCTTTTGAAGCAACAACAGACTACCACAAACAACAACCCGTGATTTTTGGAGGTGACAACTAATGAACTTTGAAACAGTCATCGGACTTGAAGTCCACGTAGAGCTCAACACCAATTCAAAAATCTTCTCACCTACTTCTGCCCACTTCGGAAATGACCAAAATGCCAACACTAACGTAATTGACTGGTCTTTCCCAGGAGTTCTACCAGTTCTCAATAAAGGGGTTGTTGATGCCGGTATCAAGGCTGCTCTTGCCCTCAACATGGACATCCACAAAAAGATGCACTTTGACCGCAAGAACTACTTCTATCCTGATAACCCCAAAGCCTACCAAATTTCTCAATTTGATGAACCAATCGGATATAATGGCTGGATTGAAGTCAAACTAGAAGACGGTACGACCAAGAAAATCGGTATCGAACGTGCCCACTTAGAGGAAGACGCTGGTAAAAACACCCATGGTACAGATGGCTACTCTTATGTTGACCTCAACCGCCAAGGGGTTCCCTTGATTGAGATTGTATCTGAGGCAGATATGCGTTCTCCTGAAGAAGCCTATGCTTATCTGACAGCCCTCAAGGAAGTTATCCAGTACGCTGGCATTTCTGACGTTAAGATGGAAGAAGGTTCTATGCGTGTGGATGCCAACATCTCCCTTCGCCCTTATGGTCAAGAAAAATTCGGTACCAAGACTGAATTGAAGAACCTCAACTCCTTCTCAAACGTTCGCAAGGGGCTTGAATACGAAGTCCAACGCCAGGCTGAAATTCTTCGCTCAGGTGGTCAAATCCGCCAAGAAACACGCCGTTACGATGAAGCTAACAAAACAACCATCCTCATGCGTGTCAAGGAAGGGGCTGCTGACTACCGCTACTTCCCAGAACCAGACCTACCCCTCTTTGAAATTTCTGACGAGTGGATTGAGGAAATGCGGACTGAGTTGCCAGAGTTTCCAAAAGAACGTCGTGCGCGTTATGTATCTGACCTTGGTTTATCAGACTACGATGCTAGTCAGTTGACTGCTAATAAAGTCACTTCTGACTTCTTTGAAAAAGCTGTTGCCCTAGGTGGTGATGCCAAACAAGTCTCTAACTGGCTCCAAGGGGAAGTCGCTCAGTTCTTGAATGCTGAAGGTAAAACACTGGAACAAATCGAATTGACACCAGAAAACTTGGTTGAAATGATTACCATCATCGAAGACGGTACTATTTCATCTAAGATTGCCAAGAAAATCTTTGTCCATCTAGCTAAAAATGGCGGTGGCGCGCGTGAATACGTGGAAAAAGCAGGTATGGTTCAAATTTCAGATCCAGCTATCTTGATCCCAATCATCCACCAAGTCTTTGCCGATAACGAAGCTGCTGTTGCCGACTTCAAGTCAGGCAAACGTAACGCCGACAAGGCCTTTACAGGATTCCTTATGAAGGCAACCAAAGGCCAAGCCAACCCACAAGTTGCCCTTAAACTACTTGCACAGGAATTGGCGAAGTTGAAAGAAAACTAGACAGAACAAAACCAGCCCTAAGGTTGGTTTTTTCTTGACAAATAGAAAGAAAACGTTTGCAATATTGCGTGTAAAGTTTCCAAACAAGAAAACTAAAAATCGCAACAATAAGGAGTTATTTATATGGCTACAATGAAGGCAGCTCGCTGGCATGCAGCGAAAGATGTTCGTATTCAAGAAATAGAAGTTCCTGAAGTACTTCCGCACCAAGTAAAAGTTGCAGTTAAGTTCACAGGAATTTGTGGTACTGACCTCCATGAATTTTTAGATGGACCTATCTTTATCCCAACAGATGAGCACGTCTATTCTGGTCAAAAAGCACCGGTAACACTGGGACATGAATTTTCTGGTGAAATCATAGAAGTCGGAAGCGATGTTACCCGTGTTAAAGTTGGTGATCGTGTTGCTGTGGAACCAATTCTAGCTAAAAATAACTTAGTTGGTGATTATAATTTGGATCCAAACCTTAATTTTGTCGGTTTGGCTGCAGACGGTGGATTTGCCAAATATTGTGTTTTAGACGGTGACTTAGTACATGTCATTCCAGATAGTTTGAGCTATGAGCAAGCTGCTCTTACTGAACCCGCTGCTGTTGCAGTCTATGCTGTTCGTCAATCTTCTTTGAAGGCTGGCGATACAGCTGTTGTCTTTGGTTTAGGCCCGATTGGTCTATTAATTGTAGAAGCTCTTCGTGCAGCTGGTGCTTCTAAGATTTATGCTGTTGAACTATCACCTGAACGTCAAGCAAAAGCTGAAGAGTTAGGAGCTATCGTTGTCCGTCCGGAAGAAGGTGAAACAGCTGTTGAAGCTATTCATCGTTTAACAAACGGTGGTGTAGATGTTTCTTATGAAGTAACGGGTGTGCCAGTAGTTTTAGGACAAGCCTTAGCTGCCGTACATAAAGCAGGTGAGTGCATGGTGGTCTCTATCTGGGAACGAGAAGCAAATATTAATCCGAATGAATTTGCAATCCAAGAAAAGACACTAAAAGGAATCATCGCTTATCGTCATATCTTCCCTAAAGTATTAGAATTGATGGAACAAGGCTACTTCTCTGCTGAAAAATTAGTTACTAAGAAAATTAAATTGGAAAATATCGTCGAAGAAGGCTTTATCGAATTAACTCAAGATAAGTCACAAATTAAAATTTTGGTAGAACCAGAATAAAAAATCAATCTTTTTAAGACAATACTAACAGGTCGGAGTAAACTTACTTCGGCTTTTTGAAATATAATACTCTTCGAAAATCTCTTCAAACCACGTCAGCGTCACATTACCGTATATATGGTTACTGACTTCGTCAGTTCTATCCACAACCTCAAAACAGTGTTTTGAGCAGCCTGCGGCTAGCTTCCTAGTTTGCTCTTTGATTTCCATTGAGTATGAGAAGAAATATAGTGGATACTCTTTAACATTAACCACTCCACCTGACTAGCCAATATTCTTTTTCGCTCCTACCAACTCCCAATAACTATTTTGGCTTTATTTCCAGAGTATTTTATGGTAAAATGAAGAGTAATAATATTTGTTAAAGAGGTAAAAACATGATTGAAGCAAGTAAATTAAAAGCTGGTATGACCTTTGAAACAGCTGACGGCAAATTGATTCGCGTTTTGGAAGCTAGTCACCACAAACCAGGTAAAGGAAACACGATCATGCGTATGAAATTGCGTGATGTCCGTACTGGTTCTACATTTGACACAAGCTACCGTCCAGAGGAAAAATTTGAACAAGCTATTATCGAGACTGTCCCAGCTCAATACTTGTACAAAATGGATGACACAGCATACTTCATGAATACAGAAACTTACGACCAGTACGAAATCCCTGTAGTCAATGTTGAAAACGAATTGCTTTACATCCTTGAAAACTCTGATGTGAAAATCCAATTCTACGGAACTGAAGTGATCGGTGTCACCGTTCCTACTACTGTTGAGTTGACAGTTGCTGAAACTCAACCATCTATCAAAGGTGCTACTGTTACAGGTTCTGGTAAACCAGCAACGATGGAAACTGGACTTGTCGTAAACGTTCCAGACTTCATCGAAGCAGGACAAAAACTCGTTATCAACACTGCAGAAGGAACTTACGTTTCTCGTGCCTAATCTCTAGAAAGAGGTCATTCTATGGGAATTGAAGAACAACTTGGCGAAATCGTTATCGCCCCACGTGTACTTGAAAAAATCATTGCTATCGCTACTGCAAAGGTAGAGGGTGTTCACTCTTTTTCAAACAGATCAGTGTCTGATACCCTTTCAAAACTTTCACTCGGCCATGGCATTTATCTTAAAAACGTGGACGAAGAACTCACAGCAGATATCTATCTCTACCTTGAGTACGGAGTAAAAGTTCCTAAGGTAGCGGTTGCTATCCAGAAAGCTGTCAAAGATGCCGTCCGTAATATGGCTGATGTAGAACTCGCTGCTATCAATATTCACGTTGCAGGTATCGTCCCAGATAAAACACCAAAACCAGAATTGAAAGATCTATTTGACGAGGACTTCCTCAATGACTAGTCCACTATTAGAATCTAGACGCCAACTCCGTAAATGCGCTTTTCAAGCTCTCATGAGCCTTGAGTTCGGTACGGATGTCGAAACTGCTTGTCGTTTCGCCTATACTCATGATCGTGAATATACGGATGTACAACTTCCAGCCTTTTTGATAGACCTCGTTTCTGGTGTTCAAGCTAAAAAGGAAGAACTAGATAAGCAAATCACTCAGCATTTAAAAGCAGGTTGGACCATTGAACGCTTAACGCTCGTGGAGAGAAACCTCCTTCGCTTGGGAGTCTTTGAAATCACTTCATTTGACACTCCTCAGCTGGTTGCTGTTAATGAAGCTATCGAGCTTGCAAAGGACTTCTCCGATCAAAAATCTGCCCGTTTTATCAATGGACTGCTCAGCCAGTTTGTAACAGAAGAACAATAAGGCTCTTTGTCAACTGTAGTGGGTTGAAGAAAAGCTAAGCTCGAGAAAGGACAAATTTCGTCCTTTCTTTTTTGATGTTCAGAGCGATAAAAATCCGTTTTTTGAAGTTTTCAAAGTTCCGAAAACCAAAGGCATTGCGCTTGATAAGTTTGATGAGATTATTGGTCGCTTCCAGTTTGGCATTAGAATAGTGTAGTTGAAGGGCGTTGACAATCTTTTCTTTATCTTTGAGGAAGGTTTTAAAGACAGTCTGAAAAATAGGATGAACCTGCTTAAGATTGTCCTCAATAAGTCCGAAAAATTTCTCTGGTTCCTTATTCTGGAAGTGAAAAAGCAAGAGCTGATAGAGTTGATAGTGGTGTTTCAAGTCTTCCGAATAACTCAAAAGCTTGTTTAAAATCTCTTTATTGGTTAAGTGCATACGAAAAGTAGGACGATAAAAACGTTTATCACTCAGTTTACGGCTATCCTGTTGAATGAGTTTCCAGTAGCGCTTGATAGCCTTGTATTCATGGGATTTTCGATGAAACTGATTCATGATTTGGACACGCACACGACTCATAGCACGGCTAAGATGTTGTACAATGTGAAAGCGATCAAGAACGATTTTAGCATTCGGGAGTGAAACAGTCTGGGAGACTGTTTCAGCCTGAGCCTAGAAATTTGAAAGCGAAGCTGTTTAGCCAAGTCATAGTAAGGACTAAACATATCCATCGTAATGATTTTCACTTGACAACGAACGGCTCTATCATATTTAAGAAAGTGATTTCGGATGACAGCTTGTGTTCTGCCTTCAAGAACAGTGATAATATTAAGATTATCAAAATCTTGCGCAATGAAACTCATCTTTCCCTTAGTGAAGGCATACTCATCCCAAGACATAATCTTTGGAAGCCGAGAAAAATCATGCTCAAAGTGAAAGTCATTGAGCTTGCGAATAACAGTTGAAGTTGAAATGGCCAGCTGATGGGCAATATCAGTCATAGAAATCTTTTCAATTAACTTTTGAGCAGTCTTTTGGTTGATGATACGAGGGATTTGGTGATTCTTCTTGACGATAGAAGTTTCAGCGACCATCATTTTTGAACAGTGATAGCACTTGAATCGACGCTTTCTAAGGAGAATTCTAGTAGGCATACCAGTCGTTTCAAGATAAGGAATTTTAGAAGGTTTTTGAAAGTCATATTTCTTCAATTGGTTTCCGCACTCAGGGCAAGATGGGGCGTCGTAGTCCAGTTTGGCGATGATTTCCTTGTGTGTATCCTTATTGATGATGTCTAAAATCTGGATATTAGGGTCTTTAATGTCTAGTAATTTTGTGATAAAATGTAATTGTTCCATATGAATCTTTCTAATGAGTTGTTTTGTCGCTTTTCATTATAGGTCATATGGGACTTTTTTTCTACACAAAAATAGGCTCCATAATATCTATAGGGGATTTACCCACTACAAATATTATAGAGCCAACAATAAAAAGAAAAAGTGTTTGATAGATATCAAACACTTTTTTCTTTGCCTCCCACTATCTAAAAAAATGATAATAGATATAATTGTAAACAAAAATCCAGATAGGTTTTGCATGATTGAGAAAGTTAAAAAAACTATGGCAGAGAATCGTTAATCTCAGATTGTCGGTAGAACGATAAACAAGGGCAAAAAAGAAACCAATCAGACTATAATATAATAAACTAATTGGATCTCTGTGAAATAGTATCAAATGGCTAATCCCAAAGATGATAGCAGATAGGATAACATCCAAATAGTACTTGGACTAGGGAAAGAAGGTATTCATAAAATACCCTCTATCAAGAGTCTCCTCAAAAACAGGACCGATGATTACAGGCAGGACAAAAGATAAGATAGTCGATAAAAAGGTTGGTTGTCCATTTGAAAAAAGCACGGTAAAATACTCATCATGAATATTCCTATGATTAATCAAATGAGCATAGCGTGCCCAAAAATTACCGAGAATCTGATAAACCACATAAGTTGCAAATAAGTAGAAGACAAATGACCAGTTCCAGCTCTTTTTCTCAAAGATAAAGAGCATCTTTTTCTTTTTTAACCTCCAAATTAATAGAAGGAAACTTCCCACTAATACCATTGTTAAAATAAGAGAATAGACATCAGCTCCTAACCCTAAAATGATCGTCACATACAATCCAATTGTTTGTGGTAAATAGGTAGATAGTAAAATAATAAGCAAAAATATTCCAAATTGTCTTAGTTTTTTTGTGTTTCTCATCGTACTTTTTTGAAAGATTACCCTGCTCGGAAGCCGTACTTCCAAGCATCTATATAAGAATTAAGTGCCCCTTGCCTCATATAGGGAGCAAATTCTCTATAATATAACCATCTACTATATCCATCTTCCCAAACAGCAAGACCACCTGAAGTTTGCTCCAAGTCCTCAGTTGAAAGAACTGTAAATGTATTTGTACCTGTCATTGCAAGTACCTTCTTAAAATATAGTGATTTGAAATAAGATGTAAACAACTCTATCAGGAAAGTCAAATTAATTTATAGAAATATTTTAGCAGTCAAGGTGTACTGTTATAGATTCAATACACTATAAATTTTTGTAAGCTTACATCTACAGTATACATCTTTTTTGTCTATTTTATAGTCTATCTCCTCAACTGTCAAGTTTTCAACCTGAATTGCATTTTTCCATAAAAAATGAGACCTTTCTAGTCTCATTTAGTCATTCTTAGTATTTTCTAAATCGTTGATAGCGTTCTTCCAGCAACTCTTCTAGCGGTTTTTGTGAAAGTCTAGCCAGCTCCGTTTGGAGTTCTTTTTTGACACTCTTAATCAGTTCTTTACTAGAAAGTCCTACTTCAGAAATCACCTTATCCACCACGTCCATTTCTAACAGTTCATGCGAAGTGATTTTCATCAGTTCTGCTGCTTCCATGGCGCGAGTACCGTCCTTCCATAAAATGGAAGCAAAGCCTTCTGGACTGAGAATGGCATAGATAGAATTTTCCAGCATCCAGACACGGTCCGCGACAGCTAGAGCCAGAGCCCCGCCTGAACCACCTTCACCGATAATAATGGCGATAATAGGAACTTTCAGGTCACTCATTTCCATGAGATTGCGAGCGATAGCTTCCCCTTGACCACGTTCTTCTGCTCCGACACCAGGATAAGCACCTGCTGTATTGATAAAGGTCACAACTGGACGGCCAAATTTCTCAGCCTGTTTCATCAACCGCAGTGCCTTTCGGTAGCCTTCTGGATGTGGTTGGCCAAAATTCCGTTTGAGGTTGTCTTGCAAACTCTTGCCTTTTTGGATACCAACCACTGTTACAGCTTGGTCTCCAAGCCAACCAATACCACCAACAACTGCACCATCATCACGAAAAGAACGGTCACCATGTAATTGGATAAATTCATCAAAAATGCCTGTCGCAAAGTCCAAGGTTGTCAAGCGACTCTGCTCACGCGCTTCTCTGACTATTTTTGCAATATTCATCTAGGACTCCCTCCATGCAATCTGACTAGGCTAGCAATCGTATCTGGTAAGTCTCTTCTTTTGACAATAGCATCCACAAAGCCATGTTCTAATAGGAATTCTGCCTTTTGGAAATCCTCAGGCAAGCTTTCACGAACCGTATTTTCAATCACACGACGCCCAGCAAAACCAACCAAGCTCTGTGGTTCAGCCAGAATGATATCGCCTTCCATAGCGAAAGATGCTGTCACACCACCAGTCGTTGGATCTGTCAAAATGGTCAGGTAAAAGAGACCAGCATTTGAATGGCGTTTAACCGCCGCAGAGATCTTAGCCATCTGCATGAGACTCATGATTCCTTCCTGCATACGGGCTCCACCAGAGGCTGTGAATAGGACAACTGGCAATTTTTCGACAGTCGCATACTCAAACAAACGAGTGATTTTTTCACCTACAACCGTACCCATAGAAGCCATGATAAAGTTAGAATCCATAATCCCAAGAGCCACAGTCTGACCTTTAATAAGAGCAGTTCCTGTCACAACGGCTTCATGCAGACCTGTTTTTTCACGCATAGATGCCAGTTTCTTTTGGTAACCAGGGAAATGCAAGGGATCCTTGCTTTCAATCCCTGTAAACAATTCTTTGAAGGTTCCCATATCAATCGTCAAAGCCAAGCGTTCTTGGGCAGAAATACGAAAGGTATAGCTACAGTGCGGACAGATACGTTCACTTCCCAGATCCTTCTGATAGATGGTATGCTTACAGCCTGGACACTGGGAAAATAATTCATCTGGAACCTCTGGCTTAGCTTGAGGTTTTTCCCTAACCGAACGATTGGGATTGATTCGAATATACTTATCTTTTTTACTAAATAGAGCCATTGATTCCCCTTTTCGGTTTAAACTCTTAAAGTCATTTTATTCTTTTTCTTGATATTTAGGTAAGAAGGTTTCCATCAAGAAGGAAGTATCATAATCCCCAGCAATGACATTGCGATCTGAAATGAGGTCAAGCTGGAAATCTGCATTGGTCTGCACTCCTTCAATCTCTAATTCATAGAGGGCACGTTGCATTTTCATCAAGGCGTCAAAACGATTTTCGCCGTGTACTATGATTTTGGCAATCATACTATCATAATAAGGCGGAATGGTATAACCTGGATAAACTGCTGAATCCACGCGCAAGCCAACTCCACCACTTGGCAGATAGAGATTAGTAATCTTACCTGGACTTGGAGCAAAGTTAAAGGCTGGGTTTTCTGCATTGATACGACACTCGATGGCATGACCGCGTAGGACAATATCTTCTTGCTTAACAGACAAAGGCTGACCTGCCGCAATGCAAATCTGTTCCTTAACGATATCAACACCTGAAACAAACTCTGTTACTGGATGTTCTACCTGAACACGAGTATTCATCTCCATGAAATAGAAATTTCTACTTGCTTCATCAAGAAGAAATTCAATGGTTCCTGCATTCTCATAGCCAACAAACTCTGCCGCTCGAACAGCAGCAGCACCTATTTCATGACGCAGCGTTTTTCCGATTGCAATCGAGGGACTTTCTTCCAAAACCTTTTGGTTATTCCTTTGAAGAGAACAATCCCGTTCACCCAAGTGAATCACATGTCCATGCTCATCACCTAGGATTTGAACCTCAATGTGCCGAGCTGGATAGATAACCCGTTCTATGTACATGGCACCATTGCCATAATTGGCCTTGGCCTCACTAGAGGCAGTTTCAAAGGCAGAAACGAGGTCATCTGGTTTTTCAACCTTACGAATCCCTTTACCACCTCCACCTGCTGAAGCCTTGAGCATAACAGGATAGCCAATTTTTTCAGCAACAATTAAAGCTTCTTCAGAGTTATGCACTTCTCCATCTGAACCTGGTATAACAGGCACACCTGCTTTGATCATCTGAGCACGCGCATTGATCTTATCCCCCATCATATCCATAACATGACCAGATGGACCGATAAACTTGATACCTACTTCTTCACACATGGTCGCAAATTTGGAATTTTCACTGAGAAATCCAAAACCAGGGTGAATAGCTTCTGCCTCAGTCAAGACTGCAGCTGATAGAACTGCATTAATATTGAGATAAGACTCTGTTGCCTTGCCAGGACCAATACAAACTGCTTCATCTGCCAAAAGCGTATGAAGAGCTTCCTTATCAGCAGTTGAATAAACCGCTACCGTCGCAATCCCCAATTCACGTGCCGCACGGATAATACGAACCGCAATTTCACCACGATTGGCAATTAAAATTTTTCGAAACATGGAGAACCTCCTTAGTTCCCAATTGCAAAAGTAAGGACACCACTGGCTGCAAGCTTGCCATCCACTTCAGCCTTTGCTTCAACCACAGCTATGGTGCCACGACGTTTTACAAAAGTCGCTGTCATAACCAATTGGTCGCCTGGTACAACTTGCTTCTTGAACTTAACCTTGTCCATACCAGCGTAAAAGACCAGTTTTCCTTTATTTTCAGGTTTTGATAACTCCAACACACCGGCAGTTTGCGCCAAGGCTTCCATAATCAGAACACCTGGCATAACTGGGTATTGAGGAAAGTGGCCGTTAAAGAAAGGCTCGTTGATGGTCACATTTTTGATAGCAACAATGGTATTCTCGCTCACTTCCAAGACACGGTCCACTAGAAGCATAGGATAACGGTGGGGAAGGGCTTCTTTGATTCCTTGAATATCGATCATTTGATACGTACCAATCCTTTACCAAACTCAACCATTTCTTCGTTAGAGACGAGAATTTCCGTTACCACACCATCCTTAGGAGCTGGGATTTCATTCATGACTTTCATGGCTTCGATAATTACCAATGTTTGACCTTTTTTGACACTATCACCAACTGTAACGAAGGCAGGTTTATCTGGTCCAGCAGCCAAGTAAACCACTCCAACAAGTGGACTCTCTACAAGATTTCCCTCAGTAGCCACACTTGCTTCAGCTGGAGCTGGAACTTCTTCTGCTACAGTCTCTGCTGGAGCAGATGTAGGAGCTACTGGACTCGGTGTTGCTAGAACGGGTGCTGGAGCGACTTGAGTTGCAACTTCAGGCACAGGTCTCGCTTCATTCTTGTTAAACTGCAACTCATCCGTCCCATTTTTATAAGAAAATTCTCTCAAACTTGACTGGTCAAATTGAGTCATCAAGTCTTTAATATCGTTTAAATTCATACTTATCTATTCTCCCAACGTTTGAAAGCAAGAACTGCATTGTGGCCTCCAAAACCAAAAGTATTTGAAATAGCGTATGGAATTTCTTTCTCCAAGCCTTGTCCATAAACGACATTAGCTTCGATATAATCTGATACTTCACTTGTCCCAGCTGTCATTGGTACAAAGTTATGACGCATAGCTTCGATGGTGACGATAGCTTCTACTGCACCCGCAGCCCCCAGCAAATGTCCTGTAAAAGACTTGGTTGATGATACAGGTACTTCCTTACCAAGAACAGCTACGATAGCTCCACTTTCTCCTTTTTCATTGGCAGGAGTTGACGTTCCGTGAGCATTGACATAGGCTACTTGCTCTGGAGAAATCTCAGCTTCTTCCAAGGCTAGTTTGATGGCCTTGATAGCTCCCTGACCTTCTGGATGTGGAGAAGTCATGTGGTAGGCATCACAAGTATTTCCGTAACCAACCACTTCAGCCAGGATAGTAGCTCCACGTTTTTCAGCGTGTTCAAGACTTTCTAAAACCAACATCCCTGAACCTTCACCCATAACAAACCCATTGCGATCCTTATCAAATGGGATCGAAGCACGAGTTGGATCCTCTGTAGTAGAGAGAGCTGTTAAGGCTTGGAAACCAGCGATGGCAAAAGGTGTGATAGAAGCTTCTGTTCCTCCCACCAACATCACATCTTGGAAACCAAACTTAATGGAGCGGAAGGCATCCCCAATCGCATCATTTGATGAAGAGCAGGCAGTATTGATAGATTTACAAACACCGTTTGCACCAAAACGCATGGCTACATTCCCAGAAGCCATATTTGGTAAAGCTTTTGGAAGAGTCATTGGTTTGACACGTTTGGGTCCTTTTTCATGAAGGCGAAGTACCTGATCTTCAATTTCCTTGATTCCACCAATACCAGATGCAACGATAACACCAAAACGATCCCTATTAAGAGCCTCTACATCAAGATTGGCATGATTTACAGCCTCTTGGGCTGCATACAAGGCATATAAAGAATAGTTATCAAAACGGTTGGTATCTTTTTTTACAAAGTATTTATCGAACGGAAAATCTTGGATTTCTGCCGCATTATGCACATCAAAGTCACTATGATCAAATTTTGTAATGCCACCAATGCCGATTTTCCCAGTTGCTAAACTATTCCAAAATTCTTCTGGTGTATTTCCGATTGGAGATGTTACTCCATAACCTGTTACCACTACTCGATTTAGTTTCATTCTTTTCACCTCTAGCTTTCGCTACATACTTAAGCCACCATCAATGGCAACCACTTGACCAGTTAGATAATCTTGGCCTGCTAAAAATACTGTCAAATCTGCAACCTGCTCTGCCTGCCCAAATTCTTTCATCGGAATCTGAGCTAGTGTAGCTTCCTTAATCTTATCTGATAAGATAGCTGTCATATCAGACTCAATCATTCCTGGAGCAATCACATTGACTCGTATATTCCGACTAGCGACCTCGCGTGCCACAGACTTGGTAAAGCCAATCAAGCCAGCCTTAGAAGCAGCATAGTTAGCTTGACCAATATTCCCCATCAAACCAACAACACTAGACATATTAATGATAGCACCTTCTCTGGCTTTCATCATCGGTTTCAAGACTGATTGTGTCATATTAAAGGCACCAGTCAGATTGACCTTGAGCACTTTTTCAAAATCTGCTTCTGTCATCTTAAGCATAAGAGTATCTTGGGTGATCCCTGCATTGTTGACCAAAACATCTACTGAACCCAGTTCTGCAATAGCTTGATCAATCATACGCTTAGCGTCTGCAAAATCTGATACATCTCCTGAAATGGGAACCACCTTGATACCATAGTTTGAAAACTCAGCGAGCAATTCTTCTGAGATTGCCCCACGACTGTTTAAGACAATGTTGGCTCCTGCTTGAGCAAACTTGTGGGCGATGGCAAGACCAATTCCACGACTCGAACCTGTAATAAAGATATTTTTATGTTCTAGTTTCATTTTTTTCCTTTCAAAACTTCTACTTATTTTAGTCTATTTTTCTAAAAGTGCTACTAAACTCGCTTGATCTTCCACATGAGCTAAGTGAGCAGTTTGATCAATTTTTTTAACAAAACCTGACAAGACTTTCCCCGGTCCAATCTCGATAAAGTTGCTTATGCCTGCTTCTTGCATGACCCCAATACTTTCATAGAAACGAACGGGTTCCTTGACCTGACGCGTCAAGAGCTGAGCAATGTCCTCTTTTTGCATCACAGCAGCTTCTGTATTGCCGACTAGGGGACAAGTAAAATCTGAAAAACTTACCTGAGCTAGAGTTTCAGCTAGTTTCTGGCTAGCAGGTTCAAGGAGAGCGGTGTGAAAGGGACCTGACACCTTAAGAGGAATCAAGCGTTTGGCACCTGCTTCTTGCAAAAGTTCAACCGCTCGATCAACTGCAACCACTTCTCCAGCAATGACGATTTGTGCAGGTGTGTTATAGTTGGCTGGAGTAACCACTCCAAGTTCAGAAGCTTTTTGACAGGCTTCTTCAATGACCTCTACTGGCGTATTGAGAACTGCTACCATCTTGCCAGAGTCAGCAGGAGCCGCTTCTTCCATATAGGCTCCACGCTTAGCTACCAAGGCAACCGCATCTTCAAAATCCAAGGCGCCGCTTGCCACCAAGGCAGAGTATTCTCCAAGAGACAAACCAGCAACCATATCAGGCTGATAGCCCTTTTCTTGCAATAAACGGTAGATAGCAACCGAAGTCGCTAGAATGGCTGGTTGCGTATAGCGGGTCTGATTGAGTTTGTCTTCTTCCGTATCGATGAGATAACGTAAATCATAACCGAGCACCTGACTCGCTCGATCAATCGTTTCTTTGACAACCGGATACTGATCATAGAAATCCCGTCCCATCCCTAGATACTGGGCACCTTGACCAGCAAATAAAAAGGCTGTTTTAGTCATTTCTTACAACTCCTGCCCAGCGAGAGGCTTCTTCTTGAATTTTCTTAGCGGCTCCGTAATACAAATCTTTTAGGATTTCTTCAGCTGTTTCTTCTTTAGAAACAAGCCCTGCGATTTGACCTGCCATGACAGAGCCACCATCCACATCACCGTGAACAACTGCTTTGGCTAGGGCACCTGCTCCCATTTGTTCAAAGATTTCTAAATCAGGATCTTCCTGCTTAAAGGCATCTTTTTCAGCCAGTTCAAAATCTCTAGTCAACTGATTTTTAATAGCACGAACAGCATGACCAAAGTGCTGAGCTGAAATCGTAGTATCAATATCCCTTGCTTTTAAAATTTTCTCCTTGTAGTTTGGATGGGCATTCGACTCTTTTGCAACTACAAACCGTGTCCCCACCTGTACAGCCTCTGCACCTAGCATAAAGCCAGCCGCAGCACCTTCACCATCCGCAATTCCTCCTGCAGCAATAACAGGAATAGATATAGCTGTGGCTACCTGTCGCACCAAGGTCATGGTTGTTAATTTACCGATATGCCCCCCAGCTTCCATTCCTTCTGCAATAACAGCGTCTGCACCGATTTTTTCCATGCGTTTAGCTAAAGCGACACTAGGAACAACAGGAATAACGATTATCCCAGCTTCATGGAAACGTTCCATATACTTGCTTGGATTTCCTGCTCCTGTTGTGACAACTTTAACACCTTCTTCAATAACGAGATCCACGATGTCTTCCACAAAGGGAGATAAGAGCATGATGTTGACCCCAAAGGGTTTATCAGTCAATGATTTGATTTTATCAATATTGGCCTTGACAACTTCTTTCGGGGCATTTCCCCCACCGATAATTCCTAATCCTCCAGCCTTGGAAACAGCCCCTGCCAAATCACCATCAGCAACCCAGGCCATCCCTCCTTGGAAAATAGGATAGTCAATCTTCAATAATTCTGTAATACGCGTTTTCATAGTGCCTCCAACCTTCCTTGCTTACGTAATAGTTCGATTTCACCATAATTTGACAGTCAAACTATTACCTAAACAAGAGGGAGTGGGTTTCTCCCTACTCCTTCTACTAATATTCTGCTTATTTTGCTTGCTCTTCAACGTAAGCAACCAAGTCACCAACTGTTTTCAAGTCATTTTCTGCTTCGATTTGGATATCAAAAGCATCTTCGATTTCTGAGATTACTTGGAACAAGTCCAATGAATCTGCGTCCAAATCATCAAAAGTTGATTCAAGTGTTACTTCTGATGCGTCTTTTCCAAGTTCTTCAACGATAATTTCTTGTACTTTTTCAAATACTGCCATGATAGGACTCCTTTAAAATAAATAGTTTTTTTATAACAATGTGTTCACCACATGATTACCTAAATTGTAAGAATGAGCGTGCCCCAGGTCAAGCCTCCACCGAAGCCTGATAGAAGAACAGTCTGGCTACCATCTAAAGGGATGAGACCTTGTTCTACACACTCTGAAAGTAAAATCGGGATACTGGCTGCACTGGTATTGCCATATTCCATCATATTGGCTGGAAGTTTGGCTCGGTCAACACCAATTTTTCTAGCCATCTTATCCAAAATACGGTCATTGGCTTGATGAAGTAGCAGATAATCCAAGTCTGTCACCTCTATAGGAGATTCATCAATAGTCTGCTTGATAGACTTGGCTACATCTCGAATGGCAAAATCAAAGACTGTGCGTCCATCCATCTTCAAAAATGAATCTGCACTTTCTTGATCTGAAAATGGAGAATGCAAACCTGAATGCCCATAAGTTAAACACTCGCTGCGACTTCCATCGCTATTGAGACTCTCAGCTAAGAAATGCTCTTGCTCGCTAGCTTCTAACAAGACACCACCAGCACCATCTCCAAACAACACAGCTGTTGATCGATCCGACCAATCGACTGCCTTAGAGAGGGTTTCACTACCAATCACCAAGCCTTTTTGAAAGCGACCAGAAGCGATAAACTTTTCAGCAGTTGAAAGAGCAAATACAAATCCACTGCAAGCCGCGGTTAAGTCAAAAGCAAAGGCTTTATTAGCACCAATATTAGCTTGAACACGAGCAGCTGTAGAGGGCATCATCGAATCTGGAGTAATGGTAGCTAGGATGATAAAATCCAGTTCTTCTCCTGTTATTCCAGCTTTTGCCATCAGTTTCTTAGCAACCTCTGTAGCCAAATCACTGGTAGATTCTGTTCTTGAAATATGCCTTTGTCGTATTCCCGTTCGACTTGAAATCCACTCATCATTGGTATCCATAATCTGAGCCAAGTCGTGATTTGTAACCACTTGCTCTGGCACATAATGAGCAACCTGACTTATTTTTGCAAAAGCCATTATTTCAAATCCTCCAAAAATTGGTAAAGATTAGTCAAGCCTTTACCCATGACAGCAATTTCTTCCTCGCTCATGCCATCAATAATTTTTTCTACCATGGCCTTGTGGAAGCGTTTATGCAGTCTATGAATCAAGCGACCCTTCTTTGTCAAATGCAGATGCACCACACGACGATCCTGTTCTGACCGAACTCGCTCAATGTAGCCCTTACGCTCTAAATTGTTCAAACTTGTCGTAACAGTTCCAAGAGTTACCATCAACTCTTTTGACACTTGACTTGGAGTCACATCTGGAGCCTTACCGATGACATCAATCGTATGCATTTCTTTGATGGAGATATCCTTAAAACGACTACCTCTCAAGTTCACTTCCTCAATTACAAGGACATTGTTAAATATAGATGTTAAATATTCATTGATTCGTTGGTAGTCCATTTTTCATATCCCTCCTTCTTCAAAAAACTTTTACAATCAAAACATTTGACAGAAAGAATTATATCAAAATTCAAAGAATGATGCAAGTATTTTTTATTTTCCTGTAAATTTAGGTCTTCTTCTCTCCGAATGAGCTCGCACTCCTTCTTTGAAATCCTCTGTTTGAGCTAAGGATTTCTGTAGGTTCAGTTCTAAAGTAGCGTAACCCTGCCAGTCTTTAAACTGGCTCTCCCAAACCAACTTCTTAATGGCAGCATAGGAATTACTTGAAGCACGTCTTAATTTTTTAAGAAGCTGTTCTCTCGTCTTTTCAAGTTTTTCAGCTTCAGAAACGCGGTAAACCAACCCCCATTCTAGGGCTTTTTCTGCCGTTAAAGCCTCTCCTGTCATAGCTAATTGAGCAGCACGCGTCACACCGATACTGCGGCTCAAGAGATGAATCCCCCCTGCATCTGGAGCCAAACCAACACCAACAAAGGCTTGGATAAACTTAGCCTTATCCGTCGCCAAACAGAAATCTGCCGCAACAGCCATATTCGCTGCGGCACCTGCAACAGCACCGTCAACTTCCATTAAAACAGGTTTGGCTATTTGCTTGATTTTATAAGAAATCGTATTGACCAACTCTGCGATTTTTGTCAATGATGGAATATCATCCTCATCCACTGCCCGCTTCATCTCTACCAAATCTCCCCCAACTGAGAAGACCTTTCCATTGGCATTGATTAAGATAAAATGCACAGCTGGATTTTCTTCTGCCAAAGTCAGAGCTTCTAAAATCTCCTCACACATGGGAATATGAAAACCATTTGCGACCTCAGGACGGTTCAAGGTAAGGATTGCCAAGTCCTCTTCAAGCTGATAAATAATGTGTTCCATCAGGGCTCCTTTTTATTTTATAAGCAGTTTATACTCTTCGAAAATCTCTTTAAACCGCGTCAGCTTCCATCTGCAACCTCAAAACAGTATTTTGAGCTGACTTCGGCTAGCTTCCTAGTTTGCTCTTTGATTTTCATTGAGTGTTAAATTATTTCACTGTCAAAGTATATCTTTTTTAGGAGCAGAAAGCAAGAAAAAATCGACTGAAAGTGTCTCAGCCGATAAGAAAGGCTCGCTTTAGGCTAGAAAGCATCTTATTTTCTTCATTGAAAAAAGCCTTTCTTTCTGCTATAATCGTATAAAATACTTACTTTAGGAGTTCTTATGAAAGTTGTTAAATTTGGAGGTAGTTCTCTTGCCTCTGCTAGTCAATTAGAAAAAGTTTTAAACATCGTCAAAAGCGATTCAGAGCGTCGTTTTGTAGTCGTTTCTGCGCCTGGTAAACGCAATGCTGAAGATACTAAGGTTACGGATGCCCTGATTAAATACTACCGCGACTATGTTGCGGGTAACGATATTAGCAAGAGCCAAAGCTGGATTATCGACCGCTATGCTGCTATGGTTAGTGAATTGGGACTAAAACCAGCTGTGCTAGAAAAAATTTCTAAAAGCATTCACGCCTTGGCCACTCTTCCTATTGAAGAAAATGAATTTCTCTACGATACTTTCCTAGCAGCCGGTGAAAATAACAATGCCAAATTGATTGCTGCCTACTTTAACCAAAATGGTATCGATGCACGCTATATGCACCCTAGAGAAGCTGGGATTGTGGTCACAAGTGAACCTGGTCACGCTCGCATCATTCCATCAAGTTATGACAAGATTGAAGAATTGACAAACACCAATGAAGTCCTTGTCATTCCTGGTTTCTTTGGTGTCACTAAGGAAAATCAAATCTGTACTTTCTCACGTGGAGGTTCTGATATTACAGGTTCTATCATTGCTGCTGGTGTCAAAGCTGACCTCTATGAAAACTTTACGGACGTTGATGGTATCTTTGCAGCCCACCCTGGTATTATCCACCAACCACACTCGATTCCTGAGTTGACCTACCGTGAAATGCGCGAGTTGGCCTATGCAGGCTTCTCAGTCCTTCATGACGAGGCTCTTCTTCCTGCCTACCGTGGAAAAATTCCTCTGGTTATCAAGAATACCAACAACCCTGACCATCCAGGTACTCGTATCGTTCTAAAACACAGTAATGATGAATTTCCAGTTGTGGGAATTGCTGGTGACTCAGGCTTTGTCAGCATTAACATGTCGAAATACCTCATGAACCGTGAGGTTGGATTTGGCCGCAAGGTTCTGCAAATCCTGGAAGAACTTAACATCGGTTGGGAACATATGCCAACAGGTATCGACGATCTTTCTATCATTCTCCGTTCTCGCGAACTAACTCCCATCAAGGAAGAAGAAATCCTGCGTCAGTTGGTTCAAAAGACTAAAGTAGATCATGCAGAAATCGAACACGACCTTTCTATCATTATGATTGTTGGTGAAAAAATGAAGAGCCACATCGGAGTGACTGCTACTGCGACACGCGCTCTATCTGAAAACAAAATCAACATCCAGATGATGTCTCAAGGTTCTAGTGAAGTTTCTATTATGTTTGTTGTCAATAAAGACCAAGAGAAAGCAGCAATTAAAGCCCTCTACAATGCCTTTTTTGGAAAAAGTAAGGAAGACTAAGCATGGCCCAATCACTTAACAAAACAGTACTCCTCAGTACGACAGGCACTTCCTACCTCTCTATCGCTGGGAAAGTTGGGAAATTCCTTGTCGGAGATCAGGCTTTGGAATTTTACCCAGATGTCAATGTCGAACAATTTATCCAGATTCCTTGGAGCCATATCAATCAGATTGGAGCCAATGTCACTGGACGCAAAATCAGCCGCCACTTCGAAGTCTTTACAGACAAAGGAAAATTCCTCTTTGCTTCAAAAGACTCAGGTGCCATTCTCAAAATTGCACGCGAAAAACTAGGCAATGACAAGGTCGTCAAACTTCCGACCCTGATTCAGACAATTAGCCAAAAATTTAAAAATCTATTTGCAAAAAAGTAGAAACTTTAGTATAATCATAGCAACGGATAAGTAGGTTATCTTCTTCTTTCAGAAAGTCTGCGGGTACTGCGAGCAGATAGGAGGGATAGGTGAAATTCTACCGTTAGTGACAATTACATACACAATCAAGTGCACACCTGTGAAGTTGGATGGAACCGTGGCCCTGCCACTCCAACGTTTTGTCAGGGTGCTTTTTTCATAAAGGAGTTCTTATGTTAGATATCAAACGTATTCGTACAGATTTTGAAGCTGTCGCAGAAAAATTAGCTACACGTGGTGTAGATGCTGCTGTCTTGAATGAAATGAAAGAAATCGATGCTAAACGTCGTAACATCTTGGTCAAGGTTGAAACTCTCAAAGCAGAACGTAACACAGTTTCTGCTGAGATTGCCCAAGCTAAGCGCAACAAGGAAAATACAGATGACAAGATTGCTGCCATGCAAAATCTATCTGCTGAGGTTAAAGCCTTGGATGCTGAATTGGCAGAAATCGATGCTAAATTGACAGAATTTACAACGACTCTTCCAAATATCCCAGCTGACAGCGTTCCTGTTGGGGCTGACGAAGACGACAATGTGGAAGTTCGCCGTTGGGGTACTCCACGCGAGTTTGACTTCGAACCTAAAGCTCACTGGGATCTCGGTGAAGACCTTGGTATCCTTGACTGGGAACGCGGTGGTAAGGTAACAGGCGCTCGCTTCCTCTTCTATAAAGGCCTCGGTGCTCGTTTGGAACGTGCTATCTACAACTTTATGTTGGATGAACATGGAAAAGAAGGCTATACTGAAGTCATCACACCTTACATAGTCAACCATGATTCTATGTTTGGTACTGGTCAGTATCCAAAATTTAAGGAAGATACTTTTGAACTCAGCGATACCAACTTTGTCTTGATTCCAACTGCTGAAGTTCCTCTGACAAACTACTACCGTGATGAAATCTTAGACGGCAAAGATCTTCCAATCTACTTCACTGCTATGAGTCCGTCATTCCGTTCTGAGGCTGGTTCTGCCGGTCGTGATACGCGTGGCTTGATCCGTTTGCACCAATTCCACAAGGTTGAAATGGTCAAATTTGCCAAACCTGAAGAATCTTACGAAGAATTGGAAAAAATGACAGCCAACGCTGAAAACATTCTTCAAAAACTCAACCTTCCATACCGTGTCGTTGCTCTCTCTACTGGAGATATGGGCTTCTCAGCTACGAAGACTTACGACTTGGAAGTGTGGATTCCAGCACAAAACAATTACCGTGAAATCTCAAGCTGTTCAAACACAGAAGATTTCCAAGCCCGTCGTGCCCAAATCCGTTACCGTGATGAAGCAGATGGCAAGGTGAAACTCCTTCATACCTTGAACGGTTCTGGACTTGCAGTTGGACGTACAGTGGCTGCAATTCTTGAAAATTACCAAAATGAAGATGGTTCTGTGACCATCCCAGAAGCACTTCGTCCATACATGGGTGGAGCTGAAGTCATCAAACCATAAAAAATAAGGTTTAGCTATTTCTAGCTAGACCTTTTTTCGTAACCAAATCAGATAAGCACCTAGTACAAAGAATAAAATAGTTAGGCATATAATGGTTTCAGTCAATACCAGGTAATCCAGAAATGGAAGTTTCAAAATTCCCTGAGCCATCTTGAGCGAGGTCGCTGTGATAATGGTTGGGAAGGTGAGGGCTGAGAAGGCTGGTTGAAAACCTTGTTTTAAAATGTTGGGCAGACGAGTTAAAACAAAGAAAAAGAAGGATTGAGAAGCCAAAATCATGACAATCAAGACCCAAGTCGGCAGGCTGGTTCCTCCTACTCGAACTAGAGAAGCCAAGAGTAGAGAGAAAGGAGCACAGTAGATTCCTTCTTGTCCAAGCAAGGCTAGTGGGAGTGGATGTTTCTTTAAATCGCTATAAATAAGGGGATAGAGATAGAAGGTCAAGAGAAAACCAAAACTCAAGGTCGCATAGGCAATTTCGATAATACCTACCAGAGGATAGGTCAAGGCAGCCACTGCTATCCCCACATAGAGAACCGTCCAACTTGGAGTGGCATGAACCCTCCGCCCTGGACAAGCAAACTTGATGGTAAAACCAGCAATCAAGGTCAAATCCAAGAGAAATGAAAACCACCAAATCCCTTGTGCTACCAAAGGAAGATAAGAGAATACGCGAAAGACATAGGTCGATAAAATCATCCCAGCCATAGGAAAGGTTGCCATTCCTGACAAAAGAGGGGGCTTGGTCAATTCTTGCTTGGTTTCTTTCCAATTAAAGAGATGCAGAATTAGAAAGTAAATCCATAAAACCAAACCAGTCAGACTAAAAAGATGGGATAGAACCGGCAACGTATCTAAAATAAGATTTCCAGCTCCTGCCAAACCTAGCAAACAACCTGAAAATACTAAGGGGAGTTTTTTCATCCTAACCTCCAATAATCATGTTAGTTTCAGTATAACATAAAAGCGCTTAAATGAGGATTTAAAAAAACGAAGTCCGCTTATTTCAGACTTCATTTTACTCAGATATGAATTAGGCATAAGGTTGCAATTCTGGATTAATTGGTGTATTAGCTAAGTTGTTGGCATAGTTACAGAGGATTGCTAGGCTGACACCAAAAACCACATCCAAGGCATTTTGTTGAGTGTAGCCAGCTTCTAAAAACTCAGACAAGGCTTCATCTCCTACACGACCCTTGGTATTGATAACTGCCAAGGTAAACTTAGCTAGGGTATCCAATTTAGGATCTGTTTCAATTGGAGTACGATTGCGAAGAGCTTGAATCAAGTCATCATTCATCTGGATTTGTTTGATGGAAAAGGCTGTGTGACCTGCGACACAGAAGGCACAACCATTGGTCACGGCTGCCGTGATTTGCACCACTTCACGCTCAACGGGTGTCAGGCTGTTGCGACGGTGGATAGATGAGACAATTTGGTAGGCTTCTAAAACAGTCGGGGCATTGGCCAAGAGACCAATTAGGTTGGGAATATAGCCATTGTTGTCTTTTTCTACTGTTTCAAGAATTTCTTTCACTTCTGCTGGTGCTGACTCTACTGTATGGATAGTAAATGTTGTCATAAGATACCTCTTTTCTTATTATTGACACTAATATTATTGGGAAATCTTATAAAATCCTGATTCCTAAGTTTATCTAAGATAAAGCTTTATTCTCTCATAAGATTTTCGTTGTTATATTAGTTTATCACACTTCCAATCACTTGCATAATATATATTATATATCAGGCTGATAAAAATTATTTATAGGCAAAAAAATCACACGAGCTGTGTGATTCCATTATTTGTCAAAATACTTTTTAGTTTCAGCAATAACGACTGGCGACAAGACCAAGAGGGCAATCAAGTTTGGCAGAGCCATCAAGGCGTTAACGATATCTGCGATAATCCAGACCATATCCAACTCGATAAATCCTCCTAACAAGACCATGAGCACAAAAAACACACGGTAGAGCCAGATAAAGCGAACCCCAAAGAGGAACTCAAAACAGCGTTCTCCGTAATAGTTCCAACCTAGAATCGTTGTAAAGGCAAAAAGTACAAGGAAGATGGTCAAGAGGGCAGGCCCAAAGTATGAAAAGACTGTTGAGAAAGCTGACTGAGTCAAGGCAACCCCATTCAAGTCACCACTCCAAACTCCAGTTACCAAGATGGTCAAACCAGTTAGAGTACAAATGATGAGGGTATCAATAAAGGTTCCTGTCATGGAAATCAAACCTTGCTCTACTGGTTCATTTATCTTGGCAGCTGCAGCTGCAATAGGAGCAGAACCTAGACCAGATTCGTTTGAGAACACACCACGCGCCACACCATTTTGAATAGCCATCCGAACGCTAGCACCAGCAAATCCACCTACCGCAGCAAGGGGACTAAAAGCTGAGGTAAAGACTAAAGCGATTGTGCCAGGGATTTTTCCGATATTAAAGAAAATAACTGTAAGAGTTCCTAAGATATAAATGAGGGCCATAAAAGGAACAACAGTAGTTGAAACCTTAGAAATAGACTTGAGTCCACCAAAGACTGCAATCGCTACAAAGACAGACAAGACGAGAGCTGTGATGGCTGGCGAAATCGTCGTTGTATTTTGGATAGATTCTGCAATCGAGTTGACTTGGGTGAAGGTTCCGATTCCCAAGAGAGTAACCAATACTCCTGCTACTGCAAACAAAACAGCAAGTGGTCGCCACTTTTCTCCCATCCCTAGAAGGATATAGTGCATGGGACCTCCCGCTACTGCACCATGGTCGTCCTTGGTGCGGTATTTGATGGCCAAGAGTCCTTCCGCATACTTGGTAGCCATTCCAAAGAAAGCCGCCATCCACATCCAAAATAGAGCTCCTGGTCCACCAACCTTGATAGCCGTCGCAACTCCTATGATATTTCCTGTTCCAACAGTTGATGCCAAGGCTGTACACAGAGCTGCAAAACTGGATACATCACCATGTCCCTTATCCTGGATAAAAATAAGCTGAAAGGCCTTGGGCAGACGCAAAACCTGCAAGAGTCCTAGCCGCATGGTTAGGTAAATCCCTGTTCCGACCAATAAAATCAAGAGGGGCGGTCCCCAAGCAAAAGCATCGATTGATTTAAGCAATTCTAACATTTCCTTCTCCTATCGTTTCAACCCCAAAAGAAAGAGCACATGCAAGACACATGTACTCTGGAATGCTTAGATAAATGCTAAAAAGCGGTCTATCCTAGCTCTGTCCTTTTACCTGAGAGTTTGAGCAGTTGCCTGCCTTGCCCCTTCGGTGCCTTTACGGTCTCTCCAGAGTTCCGTCCATTTACAGTCATGGAAAATCAAACGATTCCCCACTTCTATTAAACTTCATTCGGTGTTGGTATTTAATTGATTCTAATTTTACAAAAAATGTTGGCTTTTGTCAATGTGTTTATTAGTAAAAATTAGTTCAACAGTTTTTACTTTATAAAGTCCAGAATACTGCTATCCTTTAAAAGTGACAATAGTCGCACCACTGCCTCCAGCATTTTGTGGGGCATAGCCGAAACTCTTGACATGTTTGTTTCTTTGCAAGTATTTGGTAACTCCTTCACGGATGACTCCTGTTCCGATACCATGGATGATATCAACTTGAGCCATATTGTTAAGCAAGGCTTGGTCGATGAAGGTATCTAGCTCATTCATGGCTTCTTCATAGCGCTTGCCTCGAAGATCCAGTCTAGCTTGAGGTCCTCGCCCAGAAGTTCGTTTCACAACATTGACCTGTTTCTTCTTGACTCGTTTTTCTTGCTGGGCTTGAACAAGATCAAACTCTTTCTCTTCCAAGGTCATCTTAATCAAGCCAACTTGGGCTTCCCAGCGGCCGTCCTTGAGTTGACTGGTCAAGGTACCACGCTGACCATAACTGAGAACCACGATATCATCTCCCACCTTTGGAGCTCGTTTTTTCTTGGCCTTTTGAAGGACCTTGTTTTTAGACAAGTCCACTTTTTCAGGAGCCAATTTTTTCAACTTGGCTTTGGCTTCAATGATTTCGTGGGGCTTGAGTTGGGATTTACTGTGGAGATTTTTGAGAATCTGGTCACTTTCACTTAGGGCCATATCCACAATCTCAGCAGCCTGTTCACGCGCCTTGTTAAGCTCGGTTTCCTTTTCACGATTAAGCTCGTTGTAGAGTTTTTTTAGCACACGGTTCATCTTGAGATTTTCTTGCTCCACCTCACGGATATTGTCCAAGCGTTTGCGGCTTTCCAGCGTCTGCTCTTCTAATTGCTCAATGATACGATTGACGTCATTGTCCTGATCGATCTGCTGACTGGCATCTCCTACGATAACTTCAGATAGGCCTAGACGTTTGGCAATTTCAAAGGCATTACTTCGGCCAGGAACACCCTGCATAAAGCGATAGGTCGGGCGAAGAGTTGCAGTATCAAACTCCATACTGGCATTTTGCACAAAGGCTGTCTCAATACCGTAGGCCTTGAGTTCTGGATAGTGGGTCGTCGCCATGGTCTTGATTTGACGCAGGCGAAGGTCCTCCAGAATAGCCATGGCAAGGGCTGCTCCCTCTTGGGGATCAGTACCAGCCCCCAACTCATCCAAAAGTAAGAGTGAATGTTGGTTGACCTTGCCAAGAATATCCACGATATTGGTCATATGGCTAGAGAAGGTAGACAAGCTCTGCTCAATAGACTGCTCATCTCCAATATCAGCAAAGATTTCTTCAAAAATACCAACACGACTTCCCTTGTCTGCTAAAATCGGCAATCCTGACTGGGCCATGACCTGTGTCAAGCCCAGAGTTTTGAGCATGATGGTCTTCCCACCTGTATTGGGACCTGTAATGACAATAGCTGTTAAATCTTGACCAAAATAGACATCATTTGCGACGGCATTTTTGACCAAAGGATGGCAGACATGGAGCAGTTGAATCTCTTGATTTTCTGACAGCTGAGGCACGACTGCTTGTCTTTCTTGGATAAATCGAACCTTGGCACGAATCAAGTCCAGATGACCGATAATCCAAGCGTCATTAGCAATCTCAGCCGCATGAGGGCGGACACGCTCAGAAATTTCTTGGAGAATGCGAAGCATTTCATAGCGCTCATCTGCTCGCAGACTAGCAATTTCTTCGCTCAGTTTGACTACCTCACGTGGTTCGATATAGACGGTGTTTCCACTAGCAGAAATATCATGAACGACACCTGCAATCTTATTGCGGTAGGTGTTTTTGACTGGTAAAACCTGACGGCCATTTCTGCTAGCAACAATTCCTTCCGTCAACATCTGCGCTTTTTGCTTGAGCAAGTCTTGTAAAACATCGCGTACCTGACTCTCGCTATCATGTATTTTTCGACGGATTCGCGCCAATTCTTCACTGGCAAAATTTTCAATGAAACCCGCATCATTAAAGGCCTGAAGATTTCCTTGTAATTGCGGAAAATCATGTAATTTCTCAAACCAAAGGGCTAATTCTTCCAAGCTGACATTTTCCAGATTGGCGTAAAAACTTTGAAGTTCTCGGCTGGCAAGAAGCACGCGTTTCAAGAGTAGGAACTCCTCGATATTGAGATCCGCTCCCATCTCCAACCTCTTGCAGACTCCTGCAATTTCCTTAGTTGAGAGAATAGTAAAATGCGGTTGCTCGACGAAAAGAGCCTGCATTTCTTTCATCTCAGCAAAAGCCTGTTTGATTTTATCTGCTTTGGCAGTCGGAGCCAGCTGTCTCAATTGCTCCAAGCCCTGCTCGGTCAACAAATGAGGCTCAAACAAGGCCTTGACCTTATCGAACTCTAATGTTTCTAATATTTTCTTATTCATCTTTATTTCCTTGTCTTTGAATGTCTAGGTGTGGTAGCTTTTTACATTCTGATAGATTCGAGTCAAATCTGTAAACAAAGGGCTAGGAAAACTCCTGCCCTTTTTATCCGATTAAATTTGTCACCCAGATTTGTTTGAGCCAACTGGTTGTTATCGGTATGCTCTGGATGATGTGTTTTGCGACGATACTCTTTTCAAGAGGATTTTGTATAACTGCCATGGGGATGGTCGCCAAGATTGTCAAGGCCATTTGCAAGACAAATAAGGTCACCAACATGGACAAGATACCTGCTGAAACTTGGAACAACTTACCACCCAGTTTTTTGCTAGGAATCAAGTGTAAGAGAAGACCAAGCAAACGACCAATGCTATAGACAATCCCAAATACAAGCAAGTAGCCGATACCTGCATAAAAGACCTTATCCAGCTGAAAGAGTTGATCCGATGGGAAAAAGAAAGTCCCCTGACCTTCCTGCGAATTTGCATAAGGGAGCAATAAATGGAATTGCTCTCCAAGCCCCTTATAAAACTGGCCAGCCATAAAAGCCGATGCCATGGCTGAAATCAGGTAATAAACCTGTAAGAGCAGGCCTCTCCGATAGCCGATATAAAATCCCCAAACCAAGACCAATAGAAGAAGGAATGAAATCATAAGGAATCCTCAATCTTGCTCTGTTCTTGCTTACAAGTCACAAGCTTGTGACGGAGTTCTTCTAGCTCTTGCTCCTTATCGTCAAATTCAATCTCACGGCTGAGCTGAGTTGATAAACAGTTGACTGCCAACAAAAGAGCGATTGTTTCATCATCTGCGCTAGGCATTTGTTCTTTAATTGCTTGGTATTTTTCTGTCGCAACCTTAGCGATTTCCTCCATAAAAAGGTTATCATGTTCGCTTGTCAAGGTTAACGATTTTTTCCCGAATGTAAATTTGAATCGATTTAGATTTGCCATAAAATTCACCTCACGATATTATACCAAAATTCGCTAATTTTGTCAGTTTTTACAAATTTTACTGCTTTTATGGTACAATAGAAACTATGGCAAGTATCACACTCACACCAAGCGAAAAGGATATTCAGGCTTTTCTTGAACACTATCAAACCAGTCTGGCTCCTAGCAAGAATCCCTATATCCGCTACTTTTTGAAACTACCTCAAGCAACGGTTTCTATCTATACTTCTGGAAAAATCTTGCTTCAGGGTGAAGGGGCTGAAAAATACGCCAGTTTCTTTGGCTATCAAGCTGTAGAGCAAACCAGCGGACAAAATCTTCCTTTAATTGGGACAGATGAGGTGGGAAATGGTTCCTACTTTGGTGGGTTTGCAGTTGTGGCTGCCTTTGTCACACCTGACCAGCACGACTTTTTACGAAAACTCGGTGTGGGGGATTCTAAGACTCTGACCGACCAAAAGATCCGTCAGATTGCTCCTATTCTCAAGGAAAAAATCCAGCACCAGGCACTCCTTCTCTCACCCAGCAAGTACAACGAGGTCATCGGAGACCGCTACAATGCTGTTTCGGTTAAGGTTGCCCTCCATAATCAGGCTATCTATCTCCTCCTTCAAAAAGATGTTCAGCCTGAGAAAATTGTGATTGATTCCTTTACCAGTGCTAAAAATTATGACAAGTACTTGGCACAAGAGGCCAATCGTTTCAGCAATCCTATCAGCTTAGAAGAAAAGGCTGAGGGCAAATACTTGGCTGTTGCAGTTTCTTCCATCATTGCGCGTGATCTCTTTCTGGAAAATCTTGAAAATTTGGGACGAGAACTGGGTTATCAGCTTCCAAGTGGAGCTGGAACGGCTTCTGACAAGGTGGCTAGCCAGATTTTGCAAGCTTATGGTATGCAGGGACTCAACTTCTGCGCTAAGCTACACTTTAAAAATACTGAAAAAGCGAAAAACGCTTAGAAAGGTAAGTTATGAATTTATTTAAAAATTTCTTAAAAGAGTGGGGATTATTCCTCCTGATTCTATCATTACTAGCTTTGAGCCGTATCTTTTTTTGGAGCAATGTTCGCGTAGAAGGACATTCCATGGATCCGACCCTAGCGGATGGTGAAATCCTCTTTGTTGTTAAGCACCTCCCTATTGACCGTTTTGATATCGTGGTGGCCCATGAGGAAGATGGCAATAAGGACATCGTCAAGCGCGTGATTGGAATGCCTGGCGATACCATCCGTTACGAAAATGATAAACTCTACATCAATGACAAAGAAACGGACGAACCTTATCTAGCAGACTATATCAAACGCTTCAAGGACGACAAACTCCAAAGCACCTACTCAGGCAAGGGATTTGAAGGAAATAAAGGAACTTTCTTTAGAAGTATCGCTCAAAAAGCTCAATCCTTCACAGTTGATGTCAACTACAATACCAACTTTAGCTTTACAGTTCCAGAAGGAGAATACCTTCTCCTCGGAGATGACCGCTTGGTTTCGAGCGACAGCCGCCACGTAGGTACCTTCAAAGCAAAAGATATCACAGGGGAAGCTAAATTCCGCTTCTGGCCAATCACCCGTATCGGAACATTTTAAGAAACCTAAGAGGCCGAGAATCACCAATCTCAGCCTCTTCTTCTATCGTGAGAAAATGATTGGTAACTATCTAAACTTACCAGAACAGAAACACCTCAACTCTCACCTATTCATGCAAAGGAATTTTATGGAAGTTTATTTTTCAGGAACCATTGAACGGATTATTTTTGAAAATCCCAGCAATTTTTATCGCATCCTCCTCCTAGAAATCGACGATACGGACGCAGAGGATTTTGATGATTTTGAAATCATTGTCACAGGAACCATGGCTGATGTAATTGAGGGCGAAGACTATACTTTTTGGGGGCAAATTGTCCAGCACTCCAAGTATGGAGAACAACTGCAAATTAGTCGTTATGATCGCGCAAAACCAACTAGTAAGGGCTTGGTCAAGTACTTTTCAAGTAGCCATTTCAAGGGGATTGGTCTCAAGACAGCTCAGAAAATCGTAGATACCTATGGCGAAAATACCATTGACGAAATTTTGCAACACCCAGAAAAGTTAGAAGGCATCGCAGGACTCTCTGCCAAAAATCGCGAGGCTTTCGTCTCCACTCTCCGTCTCAACTACGGAACGGAGATGGTTTTGTCCAAACTAGCCAACTACGGCATTCCCAACAAACTAGCCTTTCAGATTCAAGACTTTTACAAGGAAGAAACCCTTGATGTGGTTGAAAATTATCCCTACCAGCTGGTTGAGGATATCAAGGGTTTGGGCTTTACCATTGCTGACCAACTAGCTGAGGAACTAGGCATCGAAAGTCAGGCTCCTGAACGCTTCCGCGCCGGTCTAGTTCACAGTCTTTTTCAGGCCTGTATGGAAACAGGGGACACCTATGTTGAAGCACGGGATTTGCTGGAACAAACCCTTACTCTCCTTGAGTCTTCCCGTCCCGTAGAACTAGACCCCAGCCAAGTTGCCCAAGAGCTCTCCTACCTGATCGAAGAAGACAAGGTTCAGCAGATTGATACCAAGATCTTTGACAACAGCCTCTTTTTCGCTGAGGAAGGTATCCGCAGTCACTTGATTCGTATCCTTGAAAAAGGAAAACAGAAGAGCCAAGATTTAGAAACTATTCAAAAACATATCACTACTGTCGAGCAAGAACTGGGGATTGAGTATGATAACATTCAAAAACAAGCTATTTGTGACGCTATCCAGAACAAGGTCTTTATCCTGACAGGTGGGCCTGGTACTGGTAAGACAACTGTTATCAATGGAATCATCGCTGTTTATGCCCTTTTAGAAGGACTTGACTTCAGGAAGAAAAGCAATCTGCCCATTCTTCTTGCTGCTCCAACTGGTCGAGCTGCTCGTCGCATGAATGAATTGACAGGTTTGCCTAGCGCGACCATACACCGCCACTTGGGAATGACAGGTGACGATGATACCAGTCATCTGGAAGATTACCTAGATGCTGACTTTATCATCGTGGATGAATTCTCTATGGTGGATACTTGGCTGGCCAATCAACTCTTCTCCAATATCTCTTCTAACAGTAAGATCCTCATCGTAGGTGACAGTGATCAGCTACCTTCTGTCAGTCCTGGACAGGTTCTAGCGGATCTGCTTCATATTCCTTTGATTCCTCAGACTCGCTTGGAAAAAATTTATCGACAAAGCGAAGAATCAACCATCGTCACCCTAGCTAGTCAGATTCGACAGGGCATCTTGCCAGTTGATTTCACCCAAAAAAAAGCTGACCGTTCCTACTTTGAAATTACTAGTGGCCATATTCCTGCCACCATTGAAAAAATCTTAGGTGCCGCCCTCAGAAATGGTATTCCTGCCCGTGATATCCAAGTTCTGGCTCCTATGTACCGAGGGACGGCAGGGATTGATGCTATCAATCAGCTCATGCAAGACCTGCTCAATCCCCCACAAAAAGATCAACTCAGTTTTGAAGCTCCTCAGTGCCACTATCGTAAGGGAGACAAGGTCATTCATTTGGTTAACGATGCTGAAATCAATGTCTTTAATGGGGATTTAGGAGCTATCACAGACCTGATTCCTGGTAAATACACCGAATCGAAACAAGACGAGATTGTCATTGATTTTGATGGTAATGAAGTCTCTTACCCCCGTAACGAATGGTACAAGATTCGCTTGGCCTATGCCATGAGTATTCATAAGTCTCAGGGAAGTGAGTTCCCAGTTGTCATCCTACCGATTACTAGTGCTAGCCGACGTATGCTGGAGCGAAATCTCATCTACACAGCCATTACACGTGCCAAAAGCAAACTCATCTTACTAGGCGAATTACAAGCCTTCGACTATGCTACCCAACACATCGGAACTGCCCGAAAAACCTATCTGATTGAACGCTTCAGTGATCTACTGGAGAATGTTGAAGAAAAGCAACAAGCTGTCTCTGAAACAGTCACATCAAGTGCCTCTGAACAATCCTACATCCTAACCGAAGAAAACTGGGACAGCATTCCAGCCATGATTGGGATTACAGACACAGACCTCAAAGAGATTTTTGGAAAATAGTGCATCAGAAAAACCACCAATTCAGGTGGGTTTTCTGTTTATTAAGATTATTTTACTGTTGCTGTGCTTGTAATCAATTCAACAGCTTTTTTGATAGTGATATCATGTTTCAACATGTCAGCTGAAAGCAAGTTTTGAACTTGTGCAACTTCCATGTTGTAGTCTGCTGCCAATTGCTCAACTTCTTTTTGGATTTCTTCTTCTGAAGCATCAAATCCTTCAGCTTTGGCAACTGCTTCGATAACAAGGTTAGTCTTAGTACGTGACTCAGCTTCTGCTTGGTATTGGTTGTGAAGGTCTTCTTGAGTAGTTCCAGTAATTTGGAAGTACATGTCAGGGTTGATCCCTTGACGTTGCAAGTTCCCAAGGAATTCATTTACTGAACGGTGAACTTCTTCGTGGATCATTTCTTCTGGAAGTTCTACGATTTCAGCATTTTCTACAGCTGTATCAATTGCTGCACCTTCAACTGCATCTTTGTAAGCTTCTTCTTTAGCAGCAGCCAATTCTTTGCGGTATTTTTCTTTCAAGTCAGCAAGTGTTTCAACTTCTTCATCAATGTCTTTTGCAAGTTCATCGTCAAGAGCTGGAACTTCTTTAGCTTTTACTTCGTGGATAGTTGTCACGAATTTAGCTTCTTTACCTGCAAGGTCTTCTGCTTGGTAGTCTTCTGGGAATGTTACGATAACATCAACGGTTTCGCCAGCTGAGTGACCTACCAATTGGTCTTCGAAACCAGGGATGAATTGACCTGAACCAAGTCCAAGTGAGAAGTTTTCACCTTTTCCACCGTCAAATTCAACACCGTCGATAGAACCAACGAAGTCGATCACAACAGTGTCGCCGTCTTCAGCAGCAGCTTCCTTGATAACCAATTCAGCCAGGTTGTTGCGTTCGCGTTCGATACGCTCTTCGACATCAGCGTCAGTTACTTCTTTTTCTACATCAACTGATACTTCAAGGTTTTTGTAGTCACCCAATTTTACTTCAGGTTTTGTAACAACTTCAGCAGCGATAACCCAGTCTTGACCTTTTTCCATTGAAGTTACGTCAATTTTTGGTTGGGCAACCACTTCAAGACCAGCTTCTTTTACAGCTGCTTCATAAGCGTTTGGCAAAAGAGCGTTCATAACGTCTTGGTAAAGTGATTCTTCACCAAATTTTTTATCGAAGATAGGACGTGGAAGGTGACCTTTACGGAAACCTGGAACATTAAGAGATTTCTTCACTGACTTGAAGACACGGTCCAATTCTGGTTTGATTTGGTCTTGAGAGATAGTGAAAGTCAAGACACCACGGTTTGTTTCTTTGTTTTCAAATGATACAGACATTCTGTCATTTCTCCTTAAAATTTTTTAAATACAGTCTATTATAACATTTTCTATAAATAAAATCTAGACTAATGCAGACAATTATAGACAACAAGCCTTTTTCCTAACTAAAACACTCATAAAGTATAGACAATTTTAGACTACTTTGGATATCTTTTGGTTAGTCATTTTCCAAAACTAATTTATCTAATTTTTAAGTTATATTTGACTTCATCTTCTCAGTAACATGAGTATAAACACTTAAAATCTTTGTTTCATTAGTATAATCTACACGATCCATTATCGCTGTTATAGGTACTTCCAATTCAGCAAGCAAACTTATATGCGAATATCTAAAAACATGAGCAGTCAATACAAAATCATCTTTCTTAATTTCACTTTTCCTAAACCTGTTTTTCAAAAAGTAATTGAAACAAGTTATCATTAAGGGAGAACCATTATTTGTAAATATATAATCACCTTCTTCTAAAAGAAGATATTCTTTTAAAATTTCTAACACTCTATCACTAATACCAATTACTCTATATGAAGCTAAACTTTTCGGACTATCCAAAAACACTTCGTTATTGGACGATTACATTATAGTAAAACGAAATAAGAACAGGACAAATCGATCAGGACAGTCAAATCAATTTCTAACAATGTTTTAGAAGTAGAGGTGTACTATTATAGTTTCAATCTACTATACAAGACGAAATTGAAGAAATCTTTCCATTATAAAACGCATATTATCAAGGTTTTTAAACACCTAATAATATGCGTTTTTTCCTATTTTAAAGACTTTTATCCACCTATTATACAAAGTTAAGTATCCATCACAGTTTACAATTAGCCTTCATTACCTAACCCATTCACCATCCTTCAAGAGAGTAACCTTTAAGAACCGAATAAATAAATGACAAATTTCGTTCATTTAATTTAACTGCACTGTTAATTTGACTAACTCCATCTCCTAAAGTATGCACTCCTACTACGCGGTGACTAGCATCATAAACTGTAGATCCACTAGACCCCTCTAAAGTATCAACTTGGTAATCCAAGAACATGCCATCATCACTTAAAACTTGTTTTTTATCTGTATACATTTGATGAATTTTAAAATTATATGATGGATAGCCTGTGATAGTCACAGTTATTCCTGTCAAATTTTTTTGACTAGTAGGAAGACCCAAAGTCCCTAATTTTGCACCAATGGGCTCTTCTAGAATTAATAAAGCCAAGTCATATTCCCTTGCATCCTTAGAATTTAAATTTCTAAATTCCTTCAAATAACGAACTTCCTTTACTTTGATCTTTCCAAATGGTTCTTGACTTGGACTAACAGCCAGAAGAACATAAATATCATCCGCTTCTTTCCCATAGTCATGTCTGTAGTAGTTGTGAGCCGCTGTAATTAACACATTATCTTTAATAAAATTCGCACTTCCCCTCCCTTCTACATTCATTCCATCGGCTACTCCATAATACTTAGATAAAACCATAGCTGAAGTCGAATACGGATACTGTGAAGTATTATCAATTTTAATCAAATCATCATTACCGATAATACTTCTGATTGCTTTTGGTAGTATGAACCATACGTTGGTGAAATCTCAGATAATGAAGAATCATTAGACCCTGGACCTTTTTCTAGTGTCTCACTTACCTCATATTCTTCACCTGTACTAGAAATAACACTCAAAGCAGATACTGTCGATAACTGGCTAGCCAATAAAGTACTCGCAATAATTGAAATACCCAATTTTTTATAAACAGTTTTCTTCATTATCGTATCCTCCTAATGTAATTATAGCGTACTATTCTAAATTTCTCAATCTACTATAGAATCAAGAAATCTACCACCTTCTTTAAATACCCTCCATTATCACATAAACAGGTAAACTTTTCAATTAATGACTGCGCTTTTCAATCACGCTAGAGGTACTTGCTTGCTTCTTTGATACTAAGTTCAGCCATTCTTTCCTTGTTTTTCTCAATAAAGCATGTTACCCAAGTGGGATTCGTTTTGGAGTAGTCTCGCAGAGTCCAGCCAATGGCTTTATTGATAAAAAATTCTGTTTGGTTCAAGTTATGAAGGAGAATCTTTTCCATTAATTGAGTATTGGTCTTCTCTTTTCTTAACAACTGGTGGTCAATAGCGACACGTCTCAGCCAGATATTATCTGATAGGCTCCATTTTATACTCAATGAAAATCAAAGAGCAAACTAGGAAGCTAGCCGCAGATTGCTCAAAACACTGTTTTGAGGTTGCAGATAGAGCTGACGTGGTTTGAAGAGATTTTCGAAGAGTATTAAGATTATTTCTTCTAGTTCAGGGTGTTCATACACCAAACTCCCTACTACTCGATCTAGGATATCTACCGTGTCCCACCAGGATTTTGTCACGACTAACTGCTCTAGCTTAGGCAAATCGGTTTCCTTTAGATAAGACTGCATTGCTTTCAAATAGTTAGCAGCTACATATTGGTATTCTCTAGGCTCCTTTCCCCAGCAAGTGTCTGCAAAATCCCAATCGATAATCTTTGTTTTTTTCGCTTTTGGAAAATATTTTTATAGAGTTTATTTCTTGCAACCTAGAAAAGAAAATTGATGGCGCATATAGGCTTCCATGGGCATTGCTTTTTTAGAGTCTTTTGCTGCTTCTAGCTCCTCAAGTAAATCTGCTAAACTCATCTAAAACTCCTCTTGCCCCACCAAATGGTGCTGAAAGGCGTAGACAGCCGCCTGGGTACGATCGCTGACTTCAAGTTTGGCAAGAATGTTGGACACGTGGGTCTTGACCGTCTTGAGAGAGATAAAGAGGTCATCTGCGATGCGCTGATTTTCGTAGCCCTTGGCGATGAGTTGGAGAACATCTCGCTCACGCGCAGTCAATTCTTCATGAAGTTCCATATGATTGCGGTGGTATTCAACCTTCTTGCTAACCTCTTGCTCAATGGCCAGCTCGCCAGCAGCTACCTTACTGACGGCATGAAGCAATTCATCTGCACTAGAAGTCTTGAGCATATAGCCTTTGGCACCAGCATCTAAGACTGGCATGATTTTTTCATTGTCCAAATAAGAGGTCACAATCAAAATCTTGGCTTCAGGCCATTCTTTAAGGATTGCTAAGGTCGCGTCAATCCCATTCATCTCAGGCATGACAATATCCATAACAATAACATCCGGACGCAGTTCCAAGGCCAAGTCAATCCCTTGAGACCCGTTGGACGCCTCACCCACAACTTCTACATCGTCTTGGAGGTCAAAGTAGCTTTTCAAGCCCAATCGGACCATTTCATGGTCATCTACTAGTAAAATTTTCATCTTTACTCCTTTATCATTCCTTATCTAACAGGGGAATACGGATATCAACTGCCAGCCCTTGCTTGGGAGCTGTCAAGAGTTGAACTGTTCCAGCCATATCTTCAACCCTCTCCTTGATATTTCGCAGTCCATAACTCAAGTCGTCTAAGCTCCCTAACTGGAAACCAATCCCATTGTCCACCACCTTCAGTTGCAATTCAACATCTGTCTGATAGAGGTAGACATCTAGGCAAGATGCCTGGGCATGGCGGAGGGTATTGCTAATCAACTCTTGCAGGATACGGAAGATATGCTCCTCGATTTTCTTAGGCAATTTCGTCATATTCTGCTTGAGACTAACCCTAAGATCACTCTTGTCCTCAAGCTCTTTTAAGAGAATTTGAATCCCTTCTATCAAGCTCTTCTGCTCCAGTTCAACTGGTCGCAAATGCAAGAGCAAAACCCGCAAATCCTTCTGGGCAGTTTCTAAAATAGCTGTGACACTCTGCAACTGGGTCTGCATCTTTTCTCTATCCAATTTCAAAGCCTGCTGACTGATACCCGATAAAATCATGTGGGCCGCAAACAACTCCTGACTGACTGTATCGTGCAAATCCCGAGCAATTCGCTTCCGTTCTTTCTCGATGATTTCCTCTTCCTGAGCAAGGCTATGATTTTCAGCTTTTTGAAGAGCTTCTGTCAAAAGGTTAAGTTTACCTGATAAGGACTTGAAACTGGCATCCAAATCTGGATCTGCAACCTGAACCACTTCTTGCCCTGCCAATAAACGCTTGAGATTAGCCTGCATTTTTCTTAGAGAAAGCTCTTCGATCCCTCGCCAAAACAGGGCTAAGAGACAGGTTATGGACATGCTGAAAACCAACAATAAAAAGACAAATTTTTCTGTTTTTTCGACATCGTGCAAAAAGATAGACCAGTCAAAATCAAGTATTTCCAGCAAGCTGTGGGAGAAAAAAAAGACAAACAGGAAGGAGGTGAGAGCAATAATGACATAGGCTTGTTTTTTCATCCCCTAACCACCTCCACATCACCAATCATAGTGGTCAAGAAAATCTTGACACTCTTGTTACTCTTGAGATAGTCTTTTGTTTCTTGATGATAGTGTTCATTGCGGAGGGCTCGCTTGGGCTGGTTGAAAAAAGTCAAATCCCCATAGAGACAGTTAACGCTGAGACTGACTTCCACATCTACAGGTACGATGATTTTGGTCGTTCCTACTATCTTTCTGAGGATAATGACATTGTCATGATTGGTTAAGATGACCCTCTCCAGATGAATAGTGTCCTTGCCCATGAAGCGAAAGAGATTGATATCATCGAATTGGCAAGTCTGGTAGCTTGAAAAATGATGAAGATTTCCAAACCAACGATTTTTCTCCTTCTTAACCGTCACGACCTCTTCAAAAACCAAATTGGTCTGCTCTTTTTCCTGGTTCATCATCGGGTAAAGAAGAAAGAGGCTATAGATAACCGCAACAAAAATAGCTAGAATCACAAAAGGATTGAGCATAACGATGAAAAAGAAGAGAATGGTTGCCGCTACTAAAAGAAGATTATTTCCCTCTTTACCAGTGTAGTAGCGAATCAAAAGCAAAAAGAGGAATAGTATCAGCAGAAAACGCGAAAAATGCTCTGATACCATCAAAATCAGAGCTCCTGTCAGAAGACAGGCTTCGATAAATAAAAAGATTTTAAATTTTCTCATAGGTTCATCCTCTCCCTTCTATTTTATCACAATTCAAAAAAGTCACCTCAGTCTGAGGATGGAAAAAAAGGCGCTGGTTACGCCTTTTTCATCTGATCATTTGCTTCTTTTAATTTTCCATAAAGAAGATAGTCTACTTTTTGTAGCTCTGCTATGGTGGCACAGTTAAGGGAACACATAATCAAGCGTAGATCTGCTTTCCAGCCTTGGACAATGCCAATCACTTCTTCAACTGTGTAGGTTTCAACCAATTCCAGAACGGTTCGTGACAATCCCACAGCCTTAGCACCAAAAACCAAGCACTTAATCATATCCAGCGGATTCCGAACCCCTCCACTAACCAAGAGTTCGACCTTATCTTTCCATTCTTGGGCATTGAGAAGGGCCTGCATGGTAGACTGACCCCATTGATTGAGGTAATCACGCTGGCCACTACGACGGTTTTCGATATAGGCAAAGCTGGTGCCACCACGACCCGATAGGTCCACTGTACGAACACCGAATTCATAGGCTCTTTCGATTGTCTTGGCATCCATTCCAAAGCCCACTTCCTTGAGGACAATAGGAACGGAAATTTGCTTGCTATAATCTGCTAGATGCGATTGCCAGCCTCTAAACTTCCTTTCTCCCTCGGGCATGAGTAATTCCTGCATGACATTGACATGCACTTGCAATAGAACAGGATTCATCTCTTCTACAGTCTGAAGTCCTAACTCGACAGGCTTGTCCAATCCAATATTGGTTCCAAGGAGGAGATTGGGATGACTAGACTTGACAGAAAAAGAATCATCCGTTGGATTTTTGAGGGCTGCGCTATAAGAACCCGTTACAAATAAAATACCACAGGATTCCGCCACCTGAGCCAGCTTTTGATTGATTTCTCTTCCCTTATTACTTCCACCAGTCATGGCATTGATATAAAAAGGAAAGTCCCACTTTCGACCAGCAAACTCTGTCGAAAGATCGATTTCATCCAGATTGTAAAGAGGCAAGGAAGAATGAATCAGCTCCACCTCATCAAAGCTATTATAGGAACTTTTCTGCTCAAGGGCATAGAGGATATGCTCGTCCTTACGATTTGTCGTCATGTCCTATCCTTTCTTGATATAAGAGCTCAATCCCCAGATCGGCCCAACGATTTTTTAAGGTTTTGGTTGATTGCGCATCAAAACTCAGGGCGATGCCACAGTCACCACCACCAGCACCACTACTCTTGGCAACGGCCTGCAAATCTTGACTGGCTTCTTTCAACTGTCTAAGCAAAGGCGTGTAAATATCTGTACTCAAGCCTTCTAAAAGCTTGCTGGCTACTTCTACTTGCTCGATAATCTTTTCTGATTTCCCCTGTTCCAAGGCTTCGACCAAAGAAACCACCGTTTCTTTTGAGGAAGTTAAAAAATTTTGATTGATATTTTGCTTGATTTGCTGGACCATGTGACTCGATACAGCCACTTCCTTGGTCCATCCCACTAAGAAATCACATTCTAAAGTTGGTTTCACTTGTGAAATTGAAAATCCCCAATCACGCTCCAGAACTGTCGCCAAGTTTTCTTCTTCTAACCAAGCAGCCACCTTCTGGCGATCAAATGACTGGTAGAGAACCAAATCCTCTGCCACAATACAGGCAAGGTCGCCCATGGAACCATTGTCTCCTCGCTTGAGCAAGACAGCGCTAGTCAGCTTGAACAAGAGCTCCTGATCAACAGAAACATCATACAGAGCCAGTAAAGCCTTGACAACCAAGACAACGACGCTGCCACTAGAACCTAGACCAAACTTTTTCCCTTCTCGCTCCATTTTGCCACAGATTTCTAGAGAAAAAGGTCTTAAATTCTGACCACGAACAGCGAGGAAGTCTCCCATCAAAGCAATCGTTTCTTGAATCAAGCTATAGTCAGGATTGGGCCTTAAGTCCACTGCGAAATCAAACATATCTGAATAGATACGGTAGCTGTCAGAAAAAGCAATCTCAGCCCTCATATAGATGGGAATATCCTTTATCAAAGCTAACTGCCCTGGCTCTAAAATAGCATATTCACCTGCCCAATAGAGTTTTCCGCAAGTTTTAACAGCAATCATCTTGACTCAAATCCTTTGTTTTTGACACAATCAAGCGATAACGCTGACCGAAAATTTCTGATAAATGCTCCAAGTCTTTCTCCTGACAGAAGACCTTAACATTGGGACCAGCATCCATGGTAAAGTAGCAGGCCTCTCCTTTCTCACGAAGCTGGCGAACAAAGTCCATAGCCTCATAAGAGGCATCCGTCAGATAAGAAAAGGCTGGACTAGCAGTCTTTGTCGTAGCATGCATAGCCAGGGCATTTTTCTCCGTTAATTCTCCAATCTTGGCAAAATCATTTTCCTTGAGATAAATCAGCATATCCTGATAGTCCTTCTCAGACTGACGAACCCAGTCGTCAAAAGTCGTCGAGGTTTCCACACAAAGTTTCATCCCGTCACGGCTAGAGATTGGTTTTTTCTTGTCCTCTAGCACCAACATAATCATAGCTAGTTTCAAGTCTGTCTCTACAGGGTAAATTTCTCCACTATCCTTATCCCAGGCTCCTAGTGGTCCATAAAAACTCCGAGAAGAAGAGCCTGAGGCAAACTTGGCTTCCTGTGCCAACTGACTTCTATCCAATCCAAGCTTGAAATAAGCATTACAAGCCTTGACCAGGGCGGACAAACCACTAGAACTTGAGGACAGGCCCGCTGCCGTAGGCATATTGTTTTGAGTATCGATACGGACAAAGCCCTCACCAGCTGGACGATAACGGTCAATAATCTTACTCATCTTGGCATGCTCGACCTCATTTTGTAGCTGACCATTGATGTAAAATTCGTCAGCTGTTACATTGGCTGGTAAAGGCGATAAGGTCGTCTCTGTATACATATTTTCCAAAGTTAGAGAAATACTGCTAGTAGCAGGCACCATCTCTTTTTCTTTTTTCTTTCCCCAATATTTGATAATAGCAATATTTGCGTAGGAACGTACTGTCACAGGCTCTCTATCCATGTCTGAACAGCTCCTTTCTCTTCTAATCTTTCTGCTAGTTCTTGTGCGTGTGTCAAATTGGTTACCAAGGCTATGATACAACCTCCTAGCCCACCACCGCTCATCTTGGCACCCAGAGCACCATGGCTAAGAGTCGTTTCAACCAAAAAGTCTGCCTCAGGGCTACTGACTCCAATTTCTTTTAAATGTAAATGCGCTTGACTGAGGATTTGTCCCAGTCCTTCAGCATCTTTTTGTGAAATTGCAACTTCTGCTTGCTGGGTTAATTCTCCCAAGGCATGCAAAAACGGTAGGGCATCCTTGCCCTTATTTTGAACCACTTGGATGGCTTCACGAGTATGACCATAAACACCCGTATCGGCAATCACCAAATAGGCGGATAAATCCATATCAAGTTCTGTAAATCCTACGTTCTTGATAAAGCGAATAGGTTGGTCACTGAGACAGGTCTTAGCATCCAAACCACTAGGATTCATATGGGCAATCATTTCAGCTCGATTGACCAAGATTTCTAATACATCATGAGGCAGATCAGCCTGATAGTAGTCAAATACCGCACGAATGGCCGCTATGCTGATAGCCGCTGACGAACCCATCCCCCGTTTTTCAGGGATAGCCGAGTCAATCTCACAACGAATGCAGGCTTCTGTGATATCCAAATACTCCAGTGAGGCATAAACCGCCATGGACAAGGTATCCTCCTCATAAAGGCGCCAAGGACTCTCTGCAGGAACTACCTTACAGGTCACCTCCACCTCCAAAAGAGGCAGGGAAATGGCAGGATAACCGTAAACGACCGCATGTTCCCCTATTAAAATTATCTTACTATGTGCCTGACCGACACCAACTTTTTTTGTCATTTTTTCCTTTTACTAGACGAAAAAACGTCTTATTTTTCATACAAGTATTAATTCTTTCCTATCTATTTTATTATATTTTCACAAAAAAAGCGATTGTTTCCATTCACAATCGCTTCTTTCATTACCGAACCCATTCGCCATTATAGTTGACAGAATAGCCATCTACAGTCGTATTCACTGCCAAGGCACCTGAGCTATAAGCGTAGTACCATCTGCCATTGACCTGGAACCAACCTGTCGTCATAGAACGACGAAAGAAACTCCATACCGTTAAGTAAAGAGGAAAGTCGTGAGGGAGCATGCGCCATTGACAACCTGTTTTAGTGACGTACAAAGTCTCATTAACAAGTACTCGTTTCGGCCATTTATAGGTGCGGTGTTTGGAGAAATAGGGTTCAATCTTAGCCCATTCTTGATCATTTAAATCAGTATCATATGCTTTGCGTGTCATAACTCTAGTTTAACATTTTTTTGTGAATAGAGGTTCTAAATAATCGACCACGAAAATTTCTTAAGTGGAAAACGCCTTATGAAGTATGCTACGGGAAAGTTATGCACTTAATTTGACAATTCAAGATGTAAATATATATACTATATTAGATTGAAACTAGAATAGTACACCTCTACTTCTAAAACATTTTTAGAAATCGATTTGACTGTCCTGATCGATTTGTCCTGTTATTATTTCATTTTACTATAATATTCGACAAGTTATCCTAAAAGTGTTATTATGTTGTTGTGTTATAGATTGATTGAATCTACCTAAAGGATCCTATTCAATTACTAGAACTATCACATACTCAAGGTCAGCTCACAAATGAGCAACTATTTTGGTTACAATGTCTACTAAATTTAAGTCAAACAAATAATTTAGTCAAAATTAAAAAAATAGAGGAACATAAATATGATTACAAAACAGAATGTAATAGTGTTCTACAATTTTTACTAGATAAAACTGTAAATTCTGAAGGAAGGATCACTTCTTCAACAGAATTTGGAAATTTCGTAAGTAATTTATCATTCCAACACGGAATAGCTGGACTACTGTTTCCTCTAAATAAATTGTACCCCCCAGAACTGGATTCTAAAATACTCTCTATCATCAAGAAGGCAGTGACAATTAGAACGACACATACATATGAATATCAATACTCACTGCTATTTGGTGATGCAGGCTATCTATGGTTACTCCTACATTTATTTTCTATCAGTAAAAATCAATACTATCTACAATTAGCAAACGTCACCGCTAAAAAATTAATAGAGAATTATGATACTCTAGAGGAAATAGACTTTGCATTGGGAAAATCTGGTGTCCTATTATCATTAATAAAATACTATCAATTTACCAATGACAATACTCTTAAAATTTTCATCCACAATAGTATAGGGGAAATTTATCATTATTTCCTACAAAGAGATACAGCCAAAGAAAGCATTTTAGACTATAGCTTTGCTCATGGATATTGTGGAATTGCATATGCTTTATTTGCCTATTCTAAAGTCTTAGAACCTTCTATGTTCTATAATGATCTCCATACATTCCATACTGAATTAAAAAAATTATTAGAAAAAGTTACTTCTAATACTGAAAATTTAGGAAATTTACAACTTTCTTGGTGCGAAGGAATTTCCGGAATAATCTTATATCTTTGTATGTACGATTGTGACGGAAACAAAGATATTATTAGTAAATATCAAGAATTTGTTTTTAACCATCATCTAAAAATGATGACAGGATATTGCCACGGAATAACTAGCTTACTACAAACCACTGTCTACAATCAAAACAAATTACTGATGAAAAAAATCCAACAGGTAATTTTAGCATGTTCTGAACGAGATGATCACGGTTTACTGATGTTTCAAGGAGATAGTGGTAAAGCAGATTTGTTTGACTTCGGAATAGGAAGCATGGGGTATATTGGTGTCTATTAAATAATAAATTCCCATTCGATGTGCAGACATAAGGAGAAAAGTATGAAATTATTTTGAACAAACAACATATATAGACAGTTGCTGCTAAACAGCTGTTTTTCATCATTCGGCGACAGTATTTTCTACCTCGCCATTATCAATTATGTGGCTCAGTACAATTTCGCTCCGCTAGCGATTTTACTGATTTCCATTTCAGAGGTGGTTCCCCTACTATCGCAACTCTTTCTCGGAATTCTAGGAGATTTTCAAGAAAATAGAGTCAAACACGCACTCTGGATTGCCAAAATCAAAATCCTGCTCTACGCTATTTTGACAGTATTTCTCGTCTTGTCGCCCTTTTCATTAGTTTCAGTCATTATGATTGTCATCATCAACCTCATCTCTGACACCTTGAGCTACCTGTCTGCCTACATGATGAACGCCCTCTACATCAGTGTAATTAAGGACGACCTGCATGATGCCATGGGGTTCAGGCAGTCTCTGATGAGGGTTGTCCGCATTGTCGCCAATCTGGCTGGCGCATTCCTTATCAATGTTATAAGTATTCAAACTATTTCCCTTATCAACACTCTGACTTTTGTCATTGCCTTTTTGGGCCTGTATGTTATTAGACATACCTTGTATGAGGTTGAAAAAAGGATTGAAATGTCACATACAGCACTGAGTTTTAAGAAATATTTTCAACATCTTAAACAGTCGCTGGCTGTGCTCCTGAGGTTAAAAGATACCGTCATACTACTGTTTCTGACGACCAGTATGATTGCCATCTTGGATGTGTCCCCTCGGCTGATTGCCCTCCGCTTCATCCAACAGACACTAGCACAACTGAGCATTGGGCAACTCCTCGCCATGCTCTCCATCATCATTTCTTGTGGAGCTATCCTTGGCAATATGACCAGCAGTAATCTATTTAAAAATATCCGTTTCACGCACCTCTTGGTTTTCTGTGAGATTTCCCTATTGGCTCTAATAACTAGTATCCTTTGTCAAGCCTATATCGTAATTTTCATGACCAGTTTCATCAGTTCTACGATTATCGGCATTCTCAGCCCTCGCCTACAAGCAGCTGTCTTTGCCCATATCCCCAGTGACAAGATGGGGACGGTGGGCTCTGCTCTGAGCACAGTGGACATTCTCGCCCCGTCCCTGCTCTCCCTATTAGCCCTATCCATAGCATCGGGCGTTTCGGTGCAGTTAGCATTGATATTTTTGTATCTTATTTTGATTGCTCTTATCTTTTGTCAATGGTTAGTCACGTTCAACACTCATAACTAACGAAAAAGCATGTGTAGATTTCACATGCTTTTTAATCTCCCCAATCGTCAAGTCAAGTACAACAAAGTCACTTCTTTGATTAAGCGAGTGTTCTAATATAATTATAAGCACCCTGTCATTACCGAACCCAGTCGCCATTATAATTGACAGAATAGCCGTCTACGGTCGTATTCACTGCCAAAGCACCTGAGCTATAAGCATAGTACCAGTTGCCATTGACCTGGAACCAACCTGTCTTCATATCTCCATTACTTGCATTTAGGTAGTACCAAGTTGAACCATCCTTATACCAGCCAGTGGCCATTGCTCCTGATGAACGGAGGTAGTACCACTTGTTACCAAGGTATTGCCATCCTGTTTTCATATCGCCGTTTGACTGATCTAAATAATACCAAGTTAAGCCTTCCTGATACCAGCCAGTGGCCATTGCTCCTGAGGAACGGAGGTAGTACCACTTATTACCTAGATATTGCCAACCTGTTTGCATAATACCAGTTGTTGGATCTAGGTAGTACCAAGTCGAATCATCGTTTATCCACCCCGCACGTCTTTCACCACCAAGGTAGTTTTCTCCATTAATTTCCGTCTTAGCTAGATAATACCAGTTAGACTGATCATAAAGCCAACCTGTCTCTAAAGAATGATTTTGATTAAAGTAATAGTTCGTATAATAACGTTTCTCTTCTTTATCTTCTGAATCTTCACGTTTTTCCCCGTACTTTCTTCCAACACTGTCTTTAGTTTTAATCTCTAATGTTTTCCAACCAACAAACTCTTGTAGCACTCCATTTTTATCGAAGTAGTACCACTCTGACTTTGGAAAACCTTCTAATCTGATACCATTTGGGTAAGGACCAATTGTACTACCTTTAGATGGAAACGGGATATATTGCCAGCCGACAACCATCTCTCCAGATAGAGAATCAAAATAATAGTACTTACCATCAATCACTCGCCAGTAGGTTTCTTTGAGGTCCCCCTTTTTGTAATAGGTTCTACCGTTTTCTTGGACAAACTGCCATCCTTCAGAGTTATCTGCAAATACTGTATTCGTAGCTAGCAAACCAAAGAAAATTACTGTTAGTCCAGCTTGCATAGTTTTTTTCAAAAGCTTCATTTTATATATCCTCCAACATTAAATCCACTCACCAGATGAAGCGAAGTTATAAACTTTACCATCGATAGTTTGACTACCTGTAACCATTGCTCCAGAGGAATTGAGATAATACCATTTTCCATTTACTTTTGTCCAACCTATTTTCATATCACCATTTTCAGCATCTAAATAGTACCAAGTTGAACCATCTTGATACCAGCCAGTTACCATAGCTCCTGATGAACGGAGGTAGTACCACTTGTTACCAAGGTATTGCCATCCTGTTTTCATATCACCATTTTTATTATCTAAGTAATACCATTTGCCTCGTACATATTTCCAACCTGTTGCCATAGAACCAGAGGAGCCAAAATAATACCATTTTCCGTTTACTTTTTGCCAATCTGTAAGCATCTTACCTGAAGCATCTAGGTAGTACCATGGAGCAGGTTTGCTTCTATCAATGTCAATAGTAACATGAAAATCTTGAGTCCAACCCTTAGCAACTTCACCAATTGGTAGTGGATTGTAAGAATCATCGCCAAAATTTCCTAGCTTATTTAAATAATACCAATTGCCGTCTTCATAAATCCAGCCTGTCTTTACAGCATAATTATTATCAAAATAATAAGTTTTCTTTTCAGCAGATAGAGGATATTGTTCACCGTATACTTTTCCTGTATTTTCAGACGTTTTTGCCTCTAGTACTTGTTTATCTGTTTGTTCTAGCAAAGCACCATCTTGTCCAAAATAGTACCACTTCTCCTGAAGGCCAATTTCGAAGACTGGACGATTATCAAATAAATCATCACGATAACCTGTTCCATGAATTTCTAAGTATTGCCAACCGACAACCATCTCTCCAATATCACCAAAATAGTAAGTTTTACCGTCTATTTTATGCCAATAGATTGCTTTATGATCATCTTTTACATAATATTTTCTATTATCCTTATCAACAAATCGGCCACCCATGGTATCTGCAAATACTGTACTTGTCGCTAGCAAACCAAAGAAAAAGACTGCTAATGCGATTGGCATCATTTTTTTCAAAAGCTTCATTTTATATATCCTCCTAAAACGATTGTAGTAAAAACTAGATTGTATGTCAATATATAAAAACTCCTCAAAAAAGCAGTTACACAACTGCAACTGCTTTTCTATTCTTGCATGGTGTAACCAACACCACGCACGGTTTTAATGTAGCTTTTTTGGCCTTTAACATCAAGCTTGCTCCGTAGATAGCGGATATAGACATCTACGATATTTGTCTCGGTCGCACTTTCATACTTCCAAACACTTTCCAACAATTGCTCACGAGTCAATACTTTCTTACTTCCCATAAGTGTCGCCAAAAGGTCATACTCACGGCGGGTCAGAGCAATCATCTCTTCACCACGATAAACCGTGTGATGTTCAACATCTATCCTAAGATTGCGGTAGGTCCTTGGAACTTTCATCAGACTGCAGTGTTGATCAATGAAGTCCCGACCTCGGAAGATCGCCGAAATACGCGCTACCAGATTTTCGATAAAGACTGGCTTATAGATGTATGAAACTGCAAAACGCTGAACAACTTCCAGCTCTTCTTGCAAGTCTTCCCAATGATCTAAAATCATGATGACTGAGGCAGGTTTAGTTCGACTCAATTTTTCTGCAAAATCCTGAGCCATCATATCTCCCAGATTAACGTTCAATAAAATCAAATCATAGTCTGTCTGAAGAGCCATGGAAAGGGCTTTTTGCCCCTCCTCTACCAGATCAACCCGATACTGCTCTTTCTGGAGTTCCAAACTTAAAAAATGAGCTAGATTTCGTTCTTTCTCAAGTAATAAAATCCGTTTCCCCATGGCTGACCTACTTATTTTTCGTCATACCAAGAGTAGTGGAAGGTTCCTTCTTTGTCTTTACGTTGGTAAGTGTGAGCACCAAAGTAGTCACGTTGTGCTTGGATCAAGTTAGCCGGAAGGTCAGCTGAACGGTAGCTATCAAAGTAAGTAATAGCTGCTGAGAAAGTTGGCACTGGCACACCAGCTTGAACCGCAAGAGCTACGATATCACGCACTGCTTGTTGATACTTAGCAGTAACATCCAGGAAGTACTCGTCCAAAAGAAGGTTGGCAAGATCTGCATCGCGGTTGTAAGCATCTGTAATCTTTTGCAAGAAACGAGAACGGATGATACAGCCATCACGCCAGATAGATGCGATATCTGCAAATGGCAAGTTCCAGTTGTTTTCTTTAGAGGCTACACGCAATTGAGCAAATCCTTGTGCGTATGAAATGATTTTTGAGAAGTAAAGGGCTTGACGGATTTTTTCAATCAATTCAGCCTTGTCTCCTTCAAAGTTGAAGGCAGCTGGTTTTGGAAGCACCTTGCTAGCATGTACACGTTCTTCTTTGTAAGTTGAAATGTAGCGTGCAAACACTGACTCAGTAATCAGTGACAATGGTACACCAAGGTCAAGAGATGATTGGCTCGTCCATTTACCAGTTCCCTTGTTACCTGCAGCATCAAGGATGTAGTCTACGATTGGTCCATCTTGGTCTTCATCGTCTTTACGGCTCAAGATATCAGCTGTGATTTCGATCAAGTAGCTATCCAATTCACCCTTGTTCCACTCAGTAAAGATTTCAGCCATATCCTCTGCAGAAAGGCCTAGCAAGTGTTGCATCAAGTCATAGCTTTCTGCGATCAATTGCATATCACCGTACTCGATACCGTTGTGAACCATTTTCACATAGTGACCAGCTCCATCAGGACCGATATAAGTCACACATGGTTTGCCATCTTCTGGTGCTTTAGCTGAGATTTCTTCAAGAACATCCGAAACCAATTCGTAGGCCTCTTTTTGTCCACCAGGCATGATAGAAGGACCTTCAAGGGCACCTTTTTCACCACCAGAAACTCCAGTACCGATAAAGTTGATACCTGAGTTTGCCAATTCTTCATTACGACGGATGGTATCTTTGTAGAAAGTGTTTCCTCCGTCAATCAAGATATCACCCTTGTCAAGGTGCGGAAGAAGGGCTTGGATAGTAGCATCTGTACCAGGTCCAGCTTGAACCATCAGCATGATACGACGAGGTTTTTCGATTGAGTTTACAAAACTTTCAACGTCATAGCTTGGTACAAAGTTCTTTTCAGGATGGCAAGCAATCACATCTTCCGTTTTTTCTTTACTACGGTTGTAGATAGCAACTGTGTAACCACGAGATTCAATATTAAGGGCAAGGTTACGACCCATTACGGCCATACCTACAACACCAAAGTTAGCTTTTGTCATTTGACACTCCTCTTGTTTCATTTGTTTTATTTTATCATTTTTACTTTTGAAAAGAAAGAATTTTGTAACGACTGCTTAGTAGTCCAAGTCATCCGCATGACCAGCGCCATTTCCGACAAAATATCCTGTCTTACAGTTAAGGGTAAAGAGATAGGTTCCATCTGGCTTATAGAGGTTGTAATAACCATTGCCGTTAACGATATTGACACGTTCAAGGATATATTGGTCTCCAGTGATATAGCCACGTGAACGTGAAGTTGCTAGAATTTGTTCCAAAACACCATCCGCAAAATCCCAGGCAGAGTTATTACTATCATCAATAGCAGACTGATTATAGGCAACACGACTGGCACTTCTTTGAACAGCAACCCCTGCACTCGAGAGACCCATATTGACTTCACTGCGACTACTTCTAGTCTCATTTGAACTACTTGGTTTTGGCTCACTAGTCGTATTTGAGCTTGCTTGACTAGAGCTTGAGCTGCTAGTTTGACTTGAACTTGAGCTAGAAGTACTTGTTTGCTGGCTCTTACCAAGACTGATAGCCTTATCTAGCACTTTATCAAGCTCCGTATTTCCAGTTTTAATATCTGTAAATTTAGCATCCGATTTGGCTTTGGCATTGGTATCCAACACACCATCCACAATAGCTGGTTTTTCAAATTGTGCATTGACATCTTGAATGGCCTTGATTTGCGTTACTAGACTATCATATTTAGATTTGGCAAGCGTATGTTCACGACTACCTTCCAGCTTATCAAGTAAGGTCTTGAGTTGACTCAGTTTATCAAACTGGCTATTTTTCAAAGCCGTTTTATTGCTATCTGTGTAAAAGGCGTCATAAAGTGTATTAAAATCATCCACATCCGATTGATTGGCTGTAGTTGATTGAGAAGTTTCAATTTCCTTAGTCGAACGAGCCACTTGACGGTAGACATAATAAGCACTGACACAAATAATTACTGATACAAGCGCCAAAACGGTCAAAATAAAGCCTTTTTTGCTTTTCTTTTCTGAGTCCTCTTGATCCAGACGAGAAAGGTTTTGCTCCTCTTCCACTTCTTCAGTCATTTCTGTTGGATTTTCATCATCTAGCAATAGAGGATCCAAGCCTTGCTCCTCATCGTCCAGAGGCAAGGGTAGTAAGATGTCTTCAGAAGATGGAACTTCCTCCGAAGAAGCTTCTGACTTCTCTACAGCCTCACGCATCTCTTGAATTAAATCATCCAGACTCTGAGTTTCAACGAACTCCTCTTTTTTGTATTGACGAGTCGCAAACTTATCCGCCTCAATTTCATCTCTGTGTTGCTTAACATACTTGTCCAAAATGGAATCCTCAGGCAAGACTCCTGCTTCCACTTCTTCATTTTTACGAATAGCTTGACCAACTGTTAGCTCTTTTGCTTCATCAAAATCAAATTGCGGTTCTTGACCTTCTTTTTTTTGACGATTTCGTCTTTTTTTACTCATGAGTATCCCTTTCTATTTTACCTCTTGCCGTTTGACACGCTGACCAAAATATTGATACAGATCCACTTTCAAGGTTCCGTTGTATAACTTACGCTTCTTATCTGCTTGGCTACCATACTTGCTTTCAAAAGCTTCATCACTAGTCAGGATAAATTTGCTCCAAGTTTTCAGCGGTGCAAATACTTGCCCCATCTCAGCATAGAGCTTGGTCACCCCTGCATCATCTGACAAACGTTCACCATAAGGCGGATTGGAAATGATTACTCCATTGATTTTATCGGAACGTAAATCCTGCACGCGCATCTGCTTAAAAGTAATGTCTCCTGCAACACCAGCTACCTGAGCATTGGCCTTAGCAATTTCCACCATGCGAGCATCAATATCACAGCCCATGATATCCAGCTCAAGCTCACGGTCTACTTTTTTAGCCGCTTCTGTGCGCACTTCTTGAATCAAGCGATCGCTGATCCAGTTCCATTCCTCAAATGCAAAAGAGCGACGAAGACCTGGCGCCATCTTTCTAGCAATCATAACTGCCTCAATACAGAAAGTCCCCGAACCACAGGTCGGATCAATCAAAGGCTTGTCTGGATACCAGTTAGAAAGTTGTAAAATGGCTGCTGCCATATTTTCCTTGATAGGAGCGCCACCTTTTTCGGTACGATAACCACGTTTAAAGAGGCTAGACCCGGTCGTATCAATCATGACAGTTGCCACATCTTTGAGAATAGAGACCTCAATCTTAAACTCTGGGCCATTCTCCATCAGAGGAACCCCTTCTGGGCGAGCATAGTGTTTCTGCAATTTCTTGACAACAGCTTTCTTAGAAATAGCCTGAACACTGGGCTCATTGTGAAGTTTGGACTTAACACATTTAGCTTTTGAAATCGGGAACCGAGCTCCAAGTGGTAAATAATTTTCCCAATCCAAAGCGAAAACTCCCTGAAATAGCTCTTCAAAAGTCTTAGCTGGGAACGTTCCTACGATAATTTTGATACGATCTGCTGCCCGAAGCCAAAGGTTGGTTTCGATAATAGCTCTCACGTCTCCTTGAAAACGAACACGTCCATTTTCAACCTGACAATCGTAGCCCAACTCTCGCACTTCACGACCAACGACAGCCTCAAGCCCTGCTGCCACAGTTGCAATTAAATTAAATTCTTTTTTCATGTTACAGTCTTGCAAGACCTTTCTATATGTCCACTTTAAAAAATGAGGTTGAGAAAATTTCTCAGCCCCAACCTATATGCAATTTTCTATAAGCCATGTTTTGTTCCAGAAGTGACTAGGACCACTTCCTTCGATAATCATCTGTCTACCACTAACAGCTCTAGCTGATAGCAGTCAGAATACTACGTTCGTTTCCGCGTACTCCATGCCCCGACCAAAATTTGGGTTGCTAGCTTGAGGGGTTTACCGCGTTCCACTCTCTCTGTTTCCAGAAAGACTCCGTCACTGTGGCACTTTCAAGCCTACTCTGGCCTATCCAAGGACTTAGCCATTTCAACTGCCGTAACGATTCCTCGTCCCTAGGCTTATGGTTTCGCCTAGCACAAACACTACAGGCATCACAGCCTGTGCTAGCATGGACTTTCCTCATGAGAAGCAATTCTCCTCACGCGATTATCCAAAAATTGCACATCTCAAACAACTACTTAAAAATCTGAGTTATCTAAAATTTGTTTACCAAAAACTTCTTTTTCCAATCTATTCAGGCGTTTCAAAATATCAAAATTCGTCATAGAACTTGTAATTGCCGCTTCAAGGGGTTCTGCTTGAACTGGTGAAGGTTTCGGTTTACGAGTTAATTCTTCCTTCAAATCCGCAATTTCCTGACGAAGTGACTTGACCAAGGCAGCATAGGTTTCATAGTCCTTGATGACATCGTCTAAAAACTCGTCAACTTCTACTTTATTATAGCCACGGACTTCACGTCCAAACTCTTGTTCAAAAATATCTTTCGCTGAAAAAATAATACTTGCCATGTCTCTCTCCATTCTCGCTTGCTAGTATTATTATATAAAAAAAGGCAAACAAAAATCAAGGTCAAAGCTTCAATTTTCGGAAAAATTTTCAGCAAGTTCATTTAATTCATCAAATGTTAATCTCTTTATAAAATAGTCCCCTTGATTTTTCATCTTTTGGTAAAAATAAGCTAGTTTTGTTTCATTTTCTTCATCATAAAAAAGATAGGAACTAGTCGTGTTTTCCAGCAAAAACTGCTGATAATCTCTTAACTGCCCCTTGTGTTCATAACGAGGATAAGCATATTTGACAAAGTCTACCTGCTTAAAGCGACTCAGTTTCATCTGATTGCCTTCATTCCAATTTTCCCCATGGTTTTCAAAAGCAAAAATGGTGGCCAACTGGAAACCGTATTCGGTTTTCATCTCCTGAGCAACCTCTAAAACCCAATATTCAAAACCCAAACTTCCTGTAAACACAAGCCAAGACACCCCATCTGCTGCCATAGCCTCTAAATCTTTACGTATCGCTTTTTTAATCAATTTAAGACGAGGATCCTTATCAGAAAATAAACCCAAATCAAAAGCAGAATAGCCTAAAACCAAAGCTGTAGCCATTTTTAACCCTTTCTGTGCAAATTATGGTATAATAAAGTGATGTTATTGTATCAATAAGGAGAATTATGGTCAACTATCCACATAAAGTTTCATCACAAAAAAGACAAACATCTCTTTCTCAACCCAAAAATTTCGCAAATCGAGGAATGTCTTTTGAAAAGATGATCAATGCTACCAACGACTACTATTTGTCTCAGGGCTTGGCTGTTATACATAAGAAACCAACTCCTATTCAAATCGTACAAGTGGACTATCCACAACGAAGTCGTGCCAAGATTGTTGAAGCCTATTTTCGACAAGCTTCAACGACGGACTATTCTGGCGTTTATAATGGATATTACATCGACTTTGAAGTCAAGGAAACAAAACAAAAACGTGCGATTCCGATGAAAAATTTTCATCCACATCAGATTCAGCATATGGAACAAGTCCTTGCCCAACAAGGAATCTGCTTTGTCCTTCTTCACTTTTCTTCTCAGCAAGAAACCTACTTATTGCCGGCATTCGATTTGATTCGCTTCTATCATCAAGATAAGGGACAAAAATCAATGCCACTTGAATATATTCGAGAATATGGATATGAAATCAAGGCTGGTGCCTTCCCTCAAATTCCTTATCTCAATGTTATCAAAGAACATTTATTAGGTGGTAAAACAAGATGAACAAACCAACGATTCTGCGCCTAATCAAGTATCTGAGCATTAGCTTCTTAAGCTTGGTTATCGCAGCCATTGTCTTAGGCGGAGGAGTTTTTTTCTACTACGTTAGCAAGGCTCCTAGCCTATCCGAGAGTAAACTAGTTGCAACAACTTCTAGTAAAATCTACGACAATAAAAATCAACTCATTGCTGACTTGGGTTCTGAACGCCGCGTCAATGCCCAAGCTAATGATATTCCCACAGATTTGGTTAAGGCAATCGTTTCTATCGAAGACCATCGCTTCTTCGACCACAGGGGGATTGATACCATCCGTATCCTGGGAGCTTTCTTGCGCAATCTGCAAAGCAATTCCCTCCAAGGTGGATCAACTCTCACCCAACAGTTGATTAAGTTGACTTACTTTTCAACTTCGACTTCCGACCAGACTATTTCTCGTAAGGCTCAGGAAGCTTGGTTAGCGATTCAGTTAGAACAAAAAGCAACCAAGCAAGAAATCTTGACCTACTATATAAATAAGGTCTACATGTCTAATGGGAACTATGGAATGCAGACAGCAGCTCAAAACTACTATGGTAAAGACCTCAATAATTTAAGTTTACCTCAGTTAGCCTTGCTGGCTGGAATGCCTCAGGCACCAAACCAATATGACCCCTATTCACATCCAGAAGCAGCCCAAGACCGCCGAAACTTGGTCTTATCTGAAATGAAAAATCAAGGCTACATCTCTGCTGAACAGTATGAGAAAGCAGTCAATACACCAATTACTGATGGACTACAAAGTCTCAAATCAGCAAGTAATTACCCTGCTTACATGGATAATTACCTCAAGGAAGTCATCAATCAAGTTGAAAAAGAAACAGGCTATAACCTGCTCACAACTGGGATGGATGTCTACACAAATGTAGACCAAGAAGCTCAAAAACATCTGTGGGATATTTACAATACAGACGAATACGTTGCCTATCCAGACGATGAATTGCAAGTCGCTTCTACCATTGTTGATGTTTCTAACGGTAAAGTCATTGCCCAGCTAGGAGCACGCCATCAGTCAAGTAATGTTTCCTTCGGAATTAACCAAGCAGTAGAAACAAACCGCGACTGGGGATCAACTATGAAACCGATCACAGACTATGCTCCTGCCTTAGAGTACGGTGTCTACGATTCAACTGCTACTATCGTTCACGATGAGCCCTATAACTACCCTGGGACAAATACTCCTGTTTATAACTGGGATAGGGGCTACTTTGGCAACATCACCTTGCAATACGCCCTGCAACAATCGCGAAACGTCCCAGCCGTGGAAACTCTAAACAAGGTCGGACTCAACCGCGCCAAGACTTTCCTAAATGGTCTCGGAATCGACTACCCAAGTATTCACTACTCAAATGCCATTTCAAGTAACACAACCGAATCAGACAAAAAATATGGAGCAAGTAGTGAAAAGATGGCTGCTGCTTACGCTGCCTTTGCAAATGGTGGAACTTACTATAAACCAATGTATATCCATAAAGTCGTCTTTAGTGATGGGAGTGAAAAAGAGTTCTCTAATGTCGGAACTCGTGCCATGAAAGAAACGACAGCCTATATGATGACCGACATGATGAAAACAGTCTTGAGTTATGGAACTGGACGAAATGCCTATCTTGCTTGGCTCCCTCAGGCTGGTAAAACAGGAACCTCTAACTATACAGACGAGGAAATTGAAAACCACATCAAGACCTCTCAATTTGTAGCACCTGATGAACTATTTGCTGGCTATACGCGTAAATATTCAATGGCTGTATGGACAGGCTATTCTAACCGTCTGACACCACTTGTAGGCAATGGCCTTACGGTCGCTGCCAAAGTTTACCGCTCTATGATGACCTACCTGTCTGAAGGAAGAAATCCAGAGGATTGGAATATACCAGAGGGGCTCTACAGAAATGGAGAATTCGTATTTAAAAATGGTGCTCGTTCTACGTGGAGCTCACCTGCTCCACAACAACCCCCATCAGCTGAAAGTTCAAGCTCATCATCAGATAGTTCAACTTCACAGTCTAGCTCAACCACTCCAAGCACAAATAATAGTACGACTACCAATCCTAACAATAATACGCAACAATCAAATACAACCCCTGATCAACAAAATCAGAATCCTCAACCAGCACAACCATAACATTTATCACCCAGATTTTTCTGGGTGATTTTGTCATAGCACTATTGTATTTATGTGCTTAACAAAAGCCTGAGAAGATATCTTCTCAGGCTTTTTCTGTACTATAAACCTCATTGGAAAAGATAGAGACTGCTTCCGTAATCTTGTTAAGAGGTTTTACTAAATACTAGTCTTTCTTCGTTTTTACTACAAAGAGAGCAGATAGGGCTAGGCTAACACTTGCTAGGAAGAGGGCTGTGTCAGATTGACTCTCACCTGTTGCTGGCAAGATTTGTTCAGGTGTTTCTGGTCTAGCTATTTCTTGCTTATAATCTGGCGTCTTACCTTGATCGGAAGCTAAAGAGCTAAGTTTAAACTCAGGTTTCTCTACAGTTGGAGCATCTGGTTTCGTAGCAGAATCTTTTAATTGGTTGAGATAATCTGCAAAGTATTCCACCATTCTTTCCGTCAAGAGATGGTTATCCGTCGCATATTTCATGCTTGCCTGAACGCTAACTACTTCCTCTTGATTGTCTTTGTCTGTTAATTTCTGAGCCTTAGCCAAAGCTGCTTCATAGCCTGACAAGTCAAGAGGTGTTTCTGCTACCTGTGGACGAGTAAAGATGAGTTCCGCTGCAGATTGGTATTTATCGCCACCATCTCCGTAAGTCTTAGTACCTGTAAGGACAATTTTCTTAGCCTTAATTGTCTTACCAAAATCAATGTCTTTTGACTTATTGTTATCTGGCCAATCAGTTGCAGTAAAGGTATGCTCCTTGCCAGACTCATCTGTCACAACAAGTTTCACATCACGCAAGTTACCATTTGAACCTGATCCACGTGGAACATAACGAAGTCCAGTGATTTCAGTTGCTTCTTTCAAGACCATGGTTGCAGGCTTGCCTACATCTCCTCCGCCCCATGATGTATGCCATAAACTAGATAAGTTTCCATCAAAGGCATTTGCAAGACCTTCTTGAGCCTGAGCAGGAGCTGTAAGACTTGCAAAGTCATCTGCTACCAAAGCCGTTTTCTTCTGAACCAAAGCATTCTTCAAGGCTTCAATCTTGGCAATCTCTGCACGCGCTTCTTCCACACTGATATCATCATCGGCCTGACTGAGGTTAAAGACCGCCTCTTTCAAAGCATCCATAGACTCTTTGGTGTAGTTAGTCATGGCAACCGTTGGCAAGTAGTTCTTCAGAGCATTTTCTGTCAACATCTTACCTGTTAGGGTAATTTCTTCGATTTGAAGATTATCCATCATGAAGTCGTTATAACCACGGAAGTTGGCATTTCCACCAGAATCACCACGAGTATTACTTGCATTTCCAGTTGAGTAGATACCTACCCAAGTATCCCCTGTTTCTGCACCTGTCACGAGGAAGGTTGCCTTCTTGGCTTTCTTAGAATCTGTCCAAGTATTTGGCAATTCATGCATTTCCAAGTTGCTTGCTTGAGTACCACGACGACCTGACTGGAATTCTCCCTTACCGACTACAAAAGCATAGGTATTGTCTGAACCTGCTTCGTATTCAAAGGTTACACGGTAGGTCTTACCTGCTTCAAAACGGAAGTTTTGCGGAATAGTTTGGTAAACCAAGTTACGACGGCTCACTAGTCCATTTGTCTTGAGTGACCAATTTCCTTCGATAACATCATCGACTTTCTTACCATTCCAACCACGTTGTGTATATGGATCGTGTTTTTCAGACAAGTGAGTGCGGTTATCTTCAACACCTTCAACACCACCCACTACAAATGGGAAGATACCCTGAGCAACATTTTCAAAGTCTTGCTTGAAGGTGCCTTTACCTGTATCATGCTTGTCTCCGTACATGCTTGAATTGTTTTCAAAGGTACGAATTTCATCAAAGTAAGTTGCTTGATCACCAGCTTCACGACTCAATGTCAGAGTAACATTTGAGACGTCCGATCCAGTTGTAAAGAAGGCGTACATGTTTTGGAAGTAACTTGTATCGTCAACTGTAGCATTGTTACGACGTGTATTGTGGGCGTAGGCCTTAACATAGTTGAGCGCGAGAGACTTATTGGTATAAGTAGTCACTTCTTTTTCACCAGTATTCACAGTGATACTTGCCTTGGCATTACTACGGTTATCGACACCGACATAAACGGCATACTTGGTATTTGGTTTCAAGCCAGTTAATTTCTGAGTGAGACTAACTTTTTCTTTGTTTCCTTGAATACGAAGCATATCGTTTGCCCCTTGAGACTTGACAATTTCTGCCTTAGAAGCATCGCCTGAAATGGTCCAATGTTTCAAGGTACCGCTATTAAATCCTTGGTCATAGATGTGCATGCCTTCACTCCATGACATTTCAGGATTGGTTTGTTTCGAACGATAGAGAACGTATGGTTGATTTGCTAGAAGATCTAGGGTAATTTTACCATCTTTTACAGTTAGTTCTTGCTCTTCTGTCTTACCTTGGTCAGTTAGCTTGTAAAGGTAAACCTTGCTCTTTGCCCAATCGCTTGGAAGGGTCCAAGTTGTTGCACCGGCCTGCGTATTGAAGTAGTACATCTTTTCCTTCTCAGTAGAAAGTTTCTTACCATTTGCATCCCAGTTCCAAGGAGTCAAGTAAGCTGAACCATCTTGGATGACACGTCCGTTGAGAGTTACTGTACGTTCGCGATATTGTGGACTATTGACATCATTTGACTTACGAGTTACAACTACTTTATTATTGTCAGCATCTACCAATTCCACTCGCATTTCTGGAGTCCATTTATAGGTGCTACCGTTATCAGTCATAGTTACCGGTGTACCATTTTCCCATTTGCTTACAGTGAAGTGTTGGAAATACTTGGTCATGACGTCATGGGCAAATAAGTTGGTTACATAGCCATTGTAGTCACTTCTTCCTTGCCAGCCTTCAAAGTCTTTCATGCTGTAGCCACCTAGCAGTGGATAGTTGGCTGCACCACCATAACTTCTGTAGTCCCCTACCCAAGCATCTTTTTGGTGGTTACGGATAAAGCGGGTGATGGCACTGTTGATACCTTTATTGGTGTAGCCACCGTAGGTCAAGTCAGCTGCCCAGTGATGGAAGGTAGAGTCGTACTCACCACCATGGCCCCACTCGATCGCAAAGCGCCAGCCTTGTTTGTTAATTTCTTTAGCAAGAACGTGGGTAGCCCAGGCACCGTTATCACCTGATTGACCATTACCCCAAACGTCCACATAGATAAAGTCGAGACCGTCACCAAGTTTTTTCTTCAAATCTTCCCAACGTGCCAAACGACCATGAGCTAGGTCATAGGCAGCATCAATGTTGATACCTTGATCTAGCCAGTTCCAACCATAGCTATAGCTTCCATCTGGATTCTTACGGAGAATTTTTTCATTGAAGTATTTAGACTCAGGATAAGTTTCTGAAGCGTTAACGTGGATACCTAGATGAGCTCCATATTTCTTAGCCTTCTCAATTAGGGTCTTGAAGTCTTCGACACCACCGATACGCTTACCAATATCAGCATAGTTCAAGTGACCAGAGTCGTGACCTTCACTACCATATCCTTTAAGGAGAACACCTTGCCCAAGACCATCTGTGTGGAGATTGATTTTCTTGATACCATCCAAGGTCATAAGGAATGGGTTTTGTGCTTGAGAACCAAAGTTCATCGCGATACGGTAAGCTGTGATATCCTTAACTTTTTCCCAACCTTGAGGGTTGTTCATAATGCTACGATAAGCAATGGCACCATCCTGCCAATCGACTTTCTTGTCTGCATTGGCATCTTCAGTGATAACAACCTTAGCACTTGGAAGTTCCTTCGTGTATTCTGGGAAAACAATGCCCTTATAAGCTTTTTCCCATTGCCATTCAGAGCTGTGGATTCCTACATAGTTGGCATTTCCGACTGTTTCTTTATAAGCTGTCAAACGAGTCCAGTCATTCGAACCACCACCATAGCTGTTTTGAGAGTTACTCCAAACACCAGCAGCAAGCTTATCTGTAGAAACAAATCCATACATGTAACCCTTGGCTAGGTCTTTCATTGGATTGGTTACATCGATATGATCATCTCCGCTGACATGCGTATTGTTTGACATGGTTGCCCCATCAAACTTAGCACCAGTTTGATCACTAGAAACAGAGACTAAAGCATTGCCGAGGAAACTAATAGAAGAAAGTAGTTTTCTTTCGTCATCAATCTTTTGACCTGGAGTGACTTGATTGTGGTTGACAATCTTGGTCACATCAAAGTGCAATTGATTGTCCACAACTTGCAGGCGTACTGTCATTTCCGCATTGATTAAGTGAGCATCATCGCGAAGCTTCATCAAGTACTCTGCTGTTGTCTCATTGATTTTCTTATAAGTGACTTCAGGGGTGATTCGGTGGTTATTGATAAAGACTTGGTTGAACTGTTGCACTTGTCCTGGCAAAGTATGCCCGTTCAAGCTGTATTCCTTGACACGAGGGAAGGCTTGGTCAATCACTGCTTTGAGGACCTTAGACTGGATCGTATCATAAGTCACCTTGCTATCATCAACTTCAGGACCTGTTTCTTTTTCAGCAGGGGTATCCTCTGTTTTTACCCCCTCTTGGTTATCCGTTTTAACGCTAACAACTGTTCGCTCATCGTCATAAGAGCCCGCCTTGAGAAGAATCTTCTTCTCATTTTTAAGATGGTCATTGACCGCAGCTGGTAGAGTCACTGTGTCAAAGAGATTGACATCGTTATTGCTGGCATTTAGCTGACCGTCTGACTTGAGAGTGATAGAGAGACGGTTTGTTGATCCTGTTTCAGGAGCAGCAACACGACTACCTCTATACCAAGTGCTAGTTGTTGGAGATTTATACTCCCAGAACCAGCCATCCTTGTCATAACCGACAAAAACATTATTCTTGGTATCTTTAAATTTCAAGAAGACACCAAAGCGTGATTTGCCCTTTTCAGAATCATCTTTGAAGGTTAAATCAACAGTTGCATTTCCATTGGCATCAACGGTCAAGCCCTTCTTTTCAAACAGGGCTGGTTTACCTGCGTTATCATTTTGAGCAGTTGAGGATAATTGGTTGTAGCGGACACCTTTTTCTTCTCGGATAGTGACTGTTCCCTGTTGTTCTTTTTTCTCTACCGTTTGCCATTCAGGGGTTACCGTCTTAGGCGTTTCAGGTTTAGCAGCTGCAGGTTTATCCTCTTTTGGTTTTTCTTCAGCCGGTTTTTCTTTTTCAAGTGCTAATAGTTCTTCTTCTGTCTTAGGTCCATCTGTAACTTCTGGAGAACCTTGGTCTTCTCCCACCTTAGGCGCTTCAAAATCACGCCCATCATTCTCTTTTGCTGTTGCAAGAGCAGTAGCTAAATCAGCTGGTAAGTTCGCCGTGGAACCAGACTGCACGCTATCTGCAAGAACCGGACTTATCCCAAAGAATGCAGCTCCAATCATAACAGAAGCAACACCTAATGAAAATTTCCGAATACTATATTTACAACGTTTTTCAAATAATCCTTTATTCATAAACTTCTAAATCCTTTCATTTTTGAGCAAGCGTTTACATTTTCTTTTTAAAAAATACTCCTTCCTCTGAAAGTGCAATGCTTAACCCTGATAAATAAAAAATAATTATGCTTTTAATATAACAAACAATAGCTGAGAAAGCAATAGGAAACAAGTAAAATTAACAAAAATTTTCTCTATTCTGACAAAAAGAGGCTCCAACTTTTGGGGGTCAGTACATTTAGAATCTTTCTTTACAAATGTAAAAAAGGATTCAGCATTCAAGAGAAATACTAAATCCTTTCTTATATTTTGCAACAGTTATTTCACATGTTTTGCGAGATCTTCTTGAGCCTTTTTATTAGACTCTTCTTTTTCTTTCATCCATTTTTCCTGAGCTTTTTGGTATTCATCTACAGTGACTGCCTTGTCTTGAAGTTCCAAGTATTTATATAAGATTGGTTCACTTGTACCTTTATTTCCTGACAATGCAAATGGTATTGTAAATGGTACCATCTTAGACAAGATTGGGCGCCCTGTACGAGATGTAGTTGGAATAATCAAAGCACTATCTGTCAACCAAGCTTGGGCTGCAGCGTATTTATCATAGCGTTTAGCAACATCTGTAGCCTCATCACCAGCCTCAGTAACCAATTTTTCGTAGTCATATAGACCTACTTTTTTAGCAGCTACATTATCTTCCCCTGAGTCAAACCCTAAATATGTTTTAGTACTTTCTCCTACAGATGGTTTGATGATATCAAGGTAAGTTGATGGATCGGCAAAGTCTGGACCCCAACCGACATTATCTGATAAATCCCAGTCTTCGCCAGCAGCATTTTCAGCAAAATATGTAATATTGTTTACTTCGTCTTTTTGTAGTTGTTGGATATCAATAATGACATTATCAGCTCCTAAAGTTGCTTCCAAGGATTGTTTCATAGATTGGACGCGCTGAACTTTTGTAGTTGCTGTCTGGTCAACTGGCATATCCAAATGAATTGGGAAAGTCACACCTTCTGCTTGTAAGGCTGATTTAGCTTTAGCAAATTCAGCCTTGGCTTTTTCTGGATTGTAAAGACCATCCTGAGAATCTGCAAGATTAACATCCTTCCATTCATCCCCATAAGTAACCAATTTCTCTTTGACCATATCGCCAAAGTTTTTACCATCTGCTTGAACAAATGTTGGTGGCACAAAGATATTACGTAAGATTTTGCTTGCTCCAGTTTGTCCATTCAACTGAGAGGCATAGGCTGTACGATCAAAACCAAAGGCAATAGCCTGACGGAAATCCTTGTTTAAGAGAGCCTTTTTAGTCGATGCCTTTTGTTCGTCGCTGGTCTTAGATGTGTATTTATAGGACTGACGGTCAATATTTGTACCAACTAGATACGTAATAGAGTCTTGTTGAGTATAGACAATATTGTCCTTCATACTCTTCTCAAGCTCTGCGAAACTTGCACTTGTTGGATAGAGACGAGCTGCTGTAAGGCTACCATCTTTAAAGTTTTCTGCAGGTTTGCTGGTATCTTGACCATCCCAGAATGACAATTTAACTTTGTCAATATGCACATTGTCCTTATCCCAGTAGTTCGGATTTTTCGCAAATTCAACAGAAGATTTGGTCACAATGGATTTCAACAAATAAGGACCGTTATACAAGAGACTACTTGGATCCGTAGCTTTGGCAAAATCATCCCCTTTTGAATTCAAAAACTCTTCATTAACTGGCGCAAGCACACCCATGGTTGTCTTAGAATTCCAGAAGCTTTCTGGTTTGTTCAAAGTGTACTGAACTGTCTGTTCATCCAGAGCCTTAATTCCTACTTGTGAGAAATCTTTGATTTCCCCTTTTACATAGGCATCCAACCCTTTGATTGATTCTTGAACAAGGTAAAGAGCATCTGATTTTTTATCAGCAGCATATTTTAGTCCTGTTACAAAGTCTTGAGCTTTGACTGCCGCGTATTCTTCACCTTCAGAAGTATACCATTTTACATCCTTACGGATAGTATAAGTGTAAGTCAATCCATCCTTGGATACAGACCAATCCTCAGCCATAGACGGCACAAAGTTCCCGTAGCGATCATTTTCTAGCAAACCATCAACCACGTTACTGGTAATATTTGCTGTCGCAGCCTTAGCAGTTGTCAAATAGTTGAGGTTATCAGGGTCTGTCTCATAAATGTATGAGAATGTCTTCTCACCTTTAGCGCTTGAACCTGATCCAGAGCATGCAGCTAAAGTAGTCGCCGCCAATAATGTCACGCCCGCAAGGGCAAATAGTTTTGAACTTTTCATCATTTTCTCCTTTAAAACTTTCTCTCCATTATAGACTCTTTTCAGAAAGATGTCAACAGAATTTTCAGAATTTTTGAAAATTATTTTTCAAACAACATCTTTGCAAAAAATATGAATATCGTAACCGTCCAATAACAAAGTATATTGAAAAATCTCCAGACTAGAGAACTCACGGATAGTTCCTAATCTGGAGATTTCTTATTTGCACTTTTCTTGTACAACTTTAGTCCATGGTAAATAAGCCTCTAAAACCTCTTTGTTTACGAGAGTTTCCTCGTTTGGAAGACATTCTAGAAGATAGGATAGATATTTCTCGCTATTTAATTGATGACGTTTAGCTGTTTCCAACAAACTCATAATAATAGTTCTTGCTTTAGCTCCTTCAAAATTTTGAGAAAACAACCACCCTCGCTTTTTTAAACTGAACTCAGGCTAAAAGAGTCCACTGGACTCTTTTACTCCGTCCCATAACCAATGATTTAATGGCGCGTTCAGCTAGATTATTGGAAAGGACCAGATGTCCGTCTTTTAAAATGGTCTTAAAGGTTTCTTTATACTTGAGGCTGTATTCAATTGCCCTTCCTAGTTTTGAACCCGATAAAACTGACTGACGCCGGCACCAAGCAAAGAAATCTTCCATTAGGGGTTGGAGCTCTTCTTGACGTTTCTGTAGTCGTTCATCAGCTGGTAAAGCCTCCCAGTCTCTTTCCAAGGAAAATAACTGATCACAATAGGCTAATCCTTTAGCTCCTAAAGATGATTTATCCGCTTGCTTGGAGGGCGCTTCAAAAAACTTCCTTCTCACATGTGCCCAACATCCAACAAGTTCAGCTTCTTCCAGTTGACAATAAGCTTCTAGCGGTTCGCAGTTTACCAAGCTTAGCGTCGCCTTGCTCCTAAACCTTGAACTGCTATCGCATAGGCAGAATAATCTCCTAGGAATTCTTGTACTACTAAACCACTCCGACGCTGATCATGATGGTATAGCGTGATTGCTTGATTCTCAGCTTTCCCAGACAAAAAGGTCCAATAGTAGGTCAGATGGCTATCACTCTCTAGCACCCTATAAGAGGTTTCATCCGCATGAAGTAAGGGCTGAGTCAATAGTCTCTCTCGCAAGAGGTTATAAAGGGACTCTAAATAGTATTGACTTGCCTTGATATGCCAATTAGAGATTTCCTTACGTGTGATTGGTAAACCCATCTTAGCCCAATCTTCTTCTTGGCGATAATTGGGTACCTTCAGATTAAACTTCTGATGGATGGTGTGAGCGATAATAGAAGCTGAGCCAAAGCTATGCGCCAAAGAGACCAGCACCAACAACAAGATAATCGTACATCTTAAGCTCCTTTGGAGTTCATTATCTGCCTCTTTTATTAGACTAGAAAATCATTCTACTACTTATCTCACTTCTTGTTTGTAAAATTCTTGCAATGCATCTTGCCAAGTTGGAATAACAAATCCAGTAGCTTTGGCTTTGGCCAGGCTCATCGTTGAGTTTAGCGGACGTTTAGCTTTGGCTGGAAATTGACTGGAATCTACTGGCTTGACTTCGACATCTGTATCTTTCAAAATTTCAACTGCAAAATCATACCATGTTGTGTCTTCTGTCGCATCATTTGACAAATGATAATAACCAAATTCCTTACGATTTTCAGCTAGGTAGGTCATGAACTCAGCCAAGGTACGAGTCCAAGTCGGACGACCGTACTGGTCATTTACAACTGTTAAAGTCTTATGAGTTTTCGCAAGATTTTGCATGGTAAAAACGAAGTTTTTGCCATAATTTCCAAATACCCAGGCAGTACGGATAATATAGAAATTAGACACATGCTTCTCAACTAACTCTTCCCCCATACGCTTAGTACGGCCATATTCTGTCTGTGGATCTGGTCGGTCATCAACTTCCCACTCTTGTCCAACTGGTTTCTTACCATCAAAGACATAGTCCGTAGAAATATAAACTAGAGTTGCACCATGTTTTTCAGATGCTTTTGCGACATTTTTTGTCCCCGTCACATTGATGGCGAAGTCCAACTCTTTTCCTTCATCCTCTGCTGCATCAACAGCGGTGTAGGCTGCACAGTGGTAGACTAAAGTCGGTTTCACCTCTTCAAAAACTTTCTCAACCATTTCTGCATCGGTAATGTCCATCTCAGCCACATCTACTGCCACGTATTCTTCATTACGTTCATCCAATAAATAGCGAAGTTCCGTTCCTAATTGGCCATTTGCCCCTGTAATTAAAATCATATCTAGACCTTTCTAATATGTAACTCTTCCCAATATAGCAATAAAAAGCAGCTATTTCCTGCTTTTTATACTGTAATAATCTCCTGAGTCTTAGCATAATTGGCTTCAACAGCTTCTTTTTCTGCTTTCCACCATTCTTGGTTATCTGTATACCACTTGATTGTTGCCTTGAGCCCAGCTTCAAAGTTGGTAAATTCAGGTTTCCACCCCAACTCATCACGGAGCTTGCTAGCATCAATCGCATAGCGAAGGTCATGTCCTGCACGGTCAGTCACATGATCATAGGCATCCACAGCTTGTCCCATTTCCTTAAGGATAAGTTCCAAAACTTCCTTATTGTTCTTCTCACCATCAGCCCCAATCAAGTAGGTTTCACCGATTTGCCCTTTTGTCAAGATTGTCCAAACTCCTGAAGAATGGTCATTGGTATGAATCCAGTCACGAACATTCTTACCTTCACCGTAAAGTTTTGGCTTAATTCCACTTAGGATGTTAGTAATCTGACGTGGGATGAATTTTTCGATATGTTGATAAGGACCGTAGTTATTTGAACAGTTGGAAATCGTTGCCTTAACTCCAAAAGAACGCACCCAGGCTTTGACAATCAAATCTGAGGCTGCCTTGGTTGATGAGTACGGAGAGCTTGGGTTGTATTTTGTTTCAGCAGTAAATTTCTCACCTGGTCCCTCACCATGACCTGGCAAATCTTCGCGTAAAGGGAGATCCCCATAAACTTCATCTGTCGATACATGGTGGAAGCGAATATCATACTTACGAGCAGCTTCTAAAAGAGTATAGGTTCCGATGAAGTTAGTATGAATAAACGGCGATGGATCATTGAGCGAATTATCATTGTGGCTTTCCGCTGCATAATGAACGATAGCATCTGCTTGAGCAGCCAACTTGTCTACCAACTCCGCATCAGCAATGTCACCAACAACTAACTCAACACGATTACCTAAAATTTCCTCAATATTCGCGCGGTTTCCAGCATAAGTCAACTTATCTAGGACTGTCACATGAACATCTGGAAAGTTCTCGTAAACATAATGGACAAAGTTAGAACCGATAAAGCCAGCTCCACCTGTCACGATAATATTTTTGTATTCAGTCATATTCTTTCCTTTTTACAAATCTTCTTTTTTCAAAGGTTTTACATCCTTAAGTAGTGGATGATTTTTATCTGCTTCTGAAACCTCTGCTTCTGCAATATTTTCCCATTCAATACCAAGGCTTGGATCAGCGTAGTTCACAAAGGCATACTTGGGTTTGAGTTCAAGAGCCCAGTAATCATTGACCAGATAGCTATATGACACTGTATCTGATAAAACTTGGAAGCCATTAGCTACGCCTCGAGGAACAAAGATTCCCTTACTCGCATCAATCACTGTCTGATAGGTATTCCCAAAGGTTTCACCCTCGCGTAGATCAACCCAAGAACCCAGAACTTTCCCTCCATCTGCTACAGAGATGTACTTATCCCAAGGCTCTGCGTGGAGGCCTCGAAGGACATTTTTACGTGAGAAGGATACATTGTTTTGCAATTTTCCTTCTGCAAAGAAAGACTCTGGAAATCCAAGTGGAAGCATTTTTTCCTTTTGGAAATTTTCTTTAAACCAGCCACGATTATCTCCATGAACGGGGATATCAAACTCCAACATGTCTGGAATAGCTTCAACCTTGCGTGCCGCAAGCGTCTTACCGAAAAAATTATCTGTCATCTATGCTTCTCCAATCAAACGGAGCAGATACTGTCCGTATTCATTTTTCTTAAGTGATTGGGCTAAGGCCAATACATCTTCTCGACTGATATAGCCCATACGGTAAGCAATTTCTTCTAAGTTTGCTACCTGAACATTTTGCATCCGTTGGACTGTTTCGATGTACTGCGAAGCCTCTAGTAAACTTTCATGAGTGCCAGTATCCAACCAAGCAAAACCACGTCCCATGAGCTCAACAGACAAATCACCACGATCCAAGTAAGCCTTGTTGACATCTGTAATTTCCAATTCACCACGAGGACTTGGTTTAATACTTTTGGCAATCTCTACTACATCATTATCATAGAAATAGAGTCCTGTCACTGCATAGTTTGAACGAGGGTATTCTGGCTTTTCTTCGATGGAGATAGCATTCATATTTTCATCAAATTCTACAACACCAAAGCGTTCTGGATCCTTGACATGGTAGCCAAAAACAGTCGCACCTTTCTCTTTCTTGGCTGCTTTTTGAAGCATTGTGCTCAGACCAGGACCATGGTAGATATTGTCACCTAAAATCAAGGCAACGCTATCGTCACCGATAAACTCTTCCCCAATGATAAAGGCTTGTGCCAAACCATCTGGACTTGGTTGCTCAGCATAAGAAAGTTTAATACCAAACTCAGAACCATCTTGAAGAAGCTCTTTAAAACGAGGCAAATCTTGAGGAGTTGAGATAATCAAAATATCCCTAATCCCAGCCAACATTAATGTTGAAAGTGGGTAGTAAATCATCGGTTTATCATAAACCGGCATAAGTTGTTTTGATGCAGCGCGAGTCAAAGGATACAAGCGAGTTCCCGAACCACCTGCTAGAATAATACCTTTCATAAAAGGGGTACCTTTCTTTGTTGATGAGTACTTTACGTTCACGAACGATTTGGGGAGAAAAATAATTTTAATTTGTCCATTATTAAAATAATAAAATCAATTTAAATACATACGAGTATTTTGACAGTATTCATGAATTCACTATTCAGAATGAAAAAATCAGACAATTCCTTTCCACATTTCTTTCACGTTTTTAAATGTATAAGTCGGTTTTATACTATCTTGTTGAATATCATTCACCGTTGCTTCTCCTGTCAGCACACAAACTGAAGTTACTCCTGCATTTATACCAGTCATGATATCCGTATACAAGCGATCTCCAATCACAACTGTTTCAAATAGAGAATAATTTAATTTTTTTCGAACAATATCAACCATCGTAGGTTCAGGTTTACCTATGTAAACAGGTTTCCTATCGACTGATTTACTAATCATATCACAAATAGAACCACAATCCGGGATGAATCCAAACGATACTGGGCAGCGAATATCAGGGTTAGTAGCTATGAAAGGTACGTCCTTTGTTGATAGAATCTCGCAGGTATTGCGAATTTTATCACTGGTTAATTCTGTATCAAAACCAACAAGAACAACATCTATATCAGCACTAACTTGCTCAGTTACATCAATTCCTGCGTCAGATAGTTCTTTTATCAAAGATTTTGTTCCTTGGCAATAAACTTTAGATTTAGGATAATTTTCTTTAATATAAACAATTGTGGCTTGAGCAGAGGTAAAAAAATTATCTCGTTCAGCTTTAATACCTAATCTGTTAACTTTTTCAACATAGTCAACAACAGACTTAGATGAATTGTTTGTAATAAAAATATACTCACCGCCAATATTATGAATATAGTCTAATAATTCGAGAGTACCCTCAAACAACCTATCTTCTTCATAAATGGTACCATCCATATCAAATAAGAATAATTTTTTATTCTGAAGTTCACTAATATCAGCACCAAAATAATCAACTCTATTTGTCAATTTCATTCTCCGTATTCGGTTCAAGCAAATAGTTTTTCTGCAGCAACTAAGTCTTCATGATTATCAATTTCTAACCAACGACCCTCTAATGGACATGCTACAAATTCAACTTCAGAAAGAATTGCATTAAGAGCAACCTCACTCCACATTTGAAGTTCTCGTTTATCTTCAATAAATTCCTTACACTTTTCAAAGAATCGAGCACCTGCTTCATAAGAGAATTTATAAACATCAATAGAAGCTCCTAAAGTTTCCTCAGGTGAAATCTGTTTAGAAATTTCTACTAAACGACCATTTTTTTCTACGACTTTCATAGACTCTTCAATATAAATACCTAAATCAGTTACAATTGCATTTGGAGCTTTATGAAGCAACAGACTTTTAATAACAGAAGCATCATAAAATACATCTGCATTCATCATTAAGAAGTCACTATCACCCATTGCAGCTTTTCCTAGATAGGCTGAATACATATTATTAGTCGTTTTAAAATCAACATTATCAATAATATTAATTTCTGGATACTTTTCAGTAACTGCATCTGTTAATACAGATGACTTATATCCAGCAATAATCGTAATATCTGTAATATTATTTTGATATAAATTTTCAATTTGTTTCATCAAAATTGGCTTACCATTGACTGGTACCAAAGATTTTGGTACCTCATTGGTAATTGGAGCTAGACGTGTTCCTAACCCTGCTGCTAAAATAAGTGCTTTCATTTTTTCCTCTCTTTTCTACAACTCGCTTATGAGTTCCTTATATATTTGTTTCAATCTATCTGTGCTAAGATCAACTTCATGCAGATAGGTATAGCGATTACTTCTCATTTTTGTAGCATGTTGCATACAATAAATAAACAACTCTTCATCTATCCCCAAAAGTTTCGGGTTAATATGAACCTCAAATCTTTGCAAGTAATCCACTACAGTATCAACAGAATTTTCAATTAATTTCAAAACTGCGACTGTACCTAATGCAACCTGAATTCCATGAAGATTCCTTGTAGAACCATAGTAATCTAATGCATGACTAAATAAGTGCTCTGACCCACTGACAGGTCTACTACTTCCCGCAAAATCCATTGCAATGCCTGATAAAACTAAAGAGTTTACCAAAACTTCAATAAAATCAGGGGTAATAGAATTATACTTCGTTTTCATTAAAGCATCTAAAGAATTTTGCGACATTAGATATGCAAAACCATGCATCTCATCTTTCCCTCGCTCAACTGCCAACTCCCAATCTTTCAATGCAGTGTAATTGGATATTGTATCACCGATACCAGCTTTTATATTTTGTATAGGTCCTGATGCAATAACATCAATATCAATTAGTGTCATTGAGGGGATAGCCGCCCCTAAGCTTTTTGGTCTATCATCCTGCCTTTTCAAAACAGCAACTGGGGAAGCAATGCCATCATTTGCTGCTGTTGTCGGAATCGATAGGTAAGGACGTTTCGAAATAAAAGATGCATACTTGCAGACATCTAAAACACGACCTCCTCCCATTCCCACAATACAGTCAATATCTGTGGCAATAGCCCGTTCTGCTATATTCATCGCATAAGCAATAGTATTATAATTGCAACTTTCTTCCTTTACCCGACCAATTTCCTCTATTTGTGAACGTACTATCGAACCGTACAAGTCATCGACAACTGGATCAGCACAATATAAAATCTTTCCCGAAATACTATTTTGAGAAAGTGTAGCGGAAATTTGATGAATAGCTCCACTTCCTATCTTTAAATCATTATTTTTCAAATCTCGTTACCTTAAAAATAACCCAATGTTTTACTTCACAACTCTTGAATTATTCTCCTTCCTACATTTTCACTAGCGGTTCCATTAAAGATTGGACACAGTATTTCATTTCTATATTTTTTTATAGAATCATAATCAAAATTTTCTATTTTTTTAGGCAGTAAGTCATACAATTCTTCAGCAGTTTTAATAATCGAATCCGGCAATTCGTAATATGTATCTGATACCCCCCTAAGCTCAGCATATTTTTCTAAATCATTCACATATCTGACATAAGGCTTGTTTAAAAGCATAAAATCAAATATCGAGGAAGAATAATCTGTGACTAAAACATCTGCCAACAAAGTAAGCTCTTGCATATCTGAATAAAACGTAGCATTGATTATATTCTTATTAAATGAAATATTATTACACAAATGGGAGTGATTAGGGTGTAACCTAATTAAGAATTTACATTTCTTTTTAATTCCGTGTTCAACACATTGCAAAAGCCGTTCAAAATTTATATCTAAATAAGATGCATCCCCATCATCTCTGAAAGTAGGGGCATATAAAATAACATAATCATCTGAATGAATGCTTAGTTCTTTTCTGATATTATTTAACTTGTCGTAGTCTTCCTTATAGTGAAACAAGGCATCATTTCTCGGCATCCCCACCTCAAAAATTTCTCCTGAATACCAAAAATACTTTTGAAATTCTTCAGTTTGTTTTCTGCTATCTGAAATCATTATATCTGTGACTCTTGCATCATACTTAGCTTCTAAAACATAATTTATTGGTAAATCAGCTTGTTTTTCTATCAACTTAAAACTAGAAGCACCATGCCAAGTTTGAATATAAATCTGTCCTCGTTTTTTTAGTATTCTTGCAAAAGCTCTTACATTATATACCCAAACCTTCGAACTCGCTTGCTCATAAAAAGCTTGGAAAGTCCCATATTTAACAACCCTAACCCCATCTGGAAAACCTTCGTTATCTCTTGCAAGCCAAACCAAATCTAAATCTGGGTAAGTAGTTCTAAGATACTCACAAATACTTTTCGGATTATCACCATATCCTTTCCCATTGAAATTAATAAAAACAATCTTATTAGGTTTTATTTTGAAAGGCAGTAACACCGCACTTATCAAAAACATAAAAACGAATCTAGCTAAAATCTTAAAGTATTGTAAAACAATCATTTTGTACCTAATTTCTTTTGAAAATTTTTAAATATAAAGGTTTGATAACATCTTTTAGTAAAAATAAGTTTATTACCATTGCTATTAAAGCACCAATAATAAAATCCATATAAATTAGCAGACAGGCCTCTACAACTAATAGTATCCACGATAAATAAATTGCTCTATATGTTTCTGAATTAATTTCTTTTACACTATCTTTTCGCATATAAAAAATAAGAAAACTAGCTATCAGGGTAGAAATTGTAATTCCCTGTGGACCCATTAAGAATGTTAACACTATATTTAAAATAATATTTGCAATCATCCCAACTAAAGCCGACTTTGCAATGTTATGAGTATCCATTTTAGCTCCCATAATTGCTCCTATACAACCTGAAATTGCATTGAATAGACTGCTAATTATTAAAAATGGTACCAGCTCCCACGCAGAATAGAAGGAAATACCAAACAATATATTAGAAATAGGTTTGACAAATAATATGATACCACTCGCTATAATCAATAGAAGTGCATTATAGTATAGGAGCATGTTTGATACAAATGTAGTATCGCTCTTATCTTCTTGTATTTTAATTGCAGAGATTTGCCATGATTGAATAAAAATTGCACTAATCGTAGACAAAATCTGTGGAATTTTATAAGCGACTGAAATAATTGCACTAGCTTGTATACCTACTATTGCAGTCACAATATATCTATCTGAAGTATTATTTACCCACCAGCTTAATATATTTAAAACTAATGGCAAAGCATAGTAAACCATTTCCCATTGTAATTTTTTATCAATCTTAATTTCAAATAATTCCCACAATCTTAATCTAGAAACTATATAAATACAAGGTATAACATATCCACAAACATTAGCAATAAAGAAACCTAACAATCCCCAATCAAATACTACTAGAAGAATGACATTCATGGCAAGCATAACTGCTGTACTTATGACCCCAGAGATAGCTGTAACACCAATTTTATCAATTCCCTTAGAAAATTGTATCAAAAAATTATTTAGGGTATAGAAAACAAAGATTACAAATATGTAAATACTGTATTGAGAAATTAAATCTGATAAAGAAAACAGGTTATTTACTAACAACAATAAAGCAAAAGCAATTGATCCAATAAATATATCTAAAACAGCAATTGAAAAGACTGATTTTTTAGAAACACCATCTTTCATTAGGAACCTCATAACGGCTTCAGATATATTTAATGTCAAGATTGGTACAAAAAGCTGAATAGTTGTATAGACTAAGTCATAAAAACCATATTCCGTAGTGGTAAGTACCCGTGTATATATAGGTACTAACAAAAAAATTAAAATCTTTGATGAAAAGTTAGCCAAAGCAAAAATACCTGTATTTTTTGCTAATTCCTTATATTTACTCATTCTATCGTCCTGTTTTATAGTATCTCCTAATTATCTTAAAACTCTTCTCGAATTCACTATTTCCTTCTTTAATACCATTTAACCTAAATAAAAAGAATCTATAACTCCACAACCATTTCAAATAGTATTTAAAATAATCTTTTTTACTTAAAACAGTACCTTTTTCATATACAAATTCATTATCGTCCAAGAAATTAGCCAAAGGTTTTGTAAGATCCATTAAAAATGGTCCATATCCGTATAAAATCGGTAAAGGTGATCGATAGATATCTACAAATCTTACTGTAGCATCTGAGATCTCGTTTATTAAAAATTGATGGAGATTTACTCTATAGGTTTTATTCAAAATAAAAACATCAATATCTTTATTTACAAATAAAAGATTATGTGCTAACGAACCACTCGTTAATACTATTGTCTTAGCCGATAATAAGGTTTTTATTTGCTCTTCCAAAGACATTGTTTCCATGTAAACAGATGTGTAGCCATTTTGTTTAAAAATCCCCTCAATACCGTCTTCGCCAAATTCTTTACTTTTAGCAATCCCTAATTTAGACCTCGAACAATAAATCATTTTAGCATTCACATCATACTTGTCCAATTTAATATTTTCTACTACCGAACTGAATAGTTGTTTATACTCTTTTGTATAATATCCCCCCGGTAAAATGGAGCTTTCAGGAATAATGACTTCTGAGAACTGAGTGGGACAGTTTATCATGATTAAACGTGATTGATCTATGCCGAGAAGCTTCAAAAACTCTAAATAGTTTCCCTCAATCTTTGTTTCTGTTCCAGCATAGCAGGTATAGACTAACTTAGTATCATTATCCTGCAGCAATGGATACCATAACCTTCCAACAACATCCAGTAAAAAATGTCCCCATTGTTTGATGAAATAGTTCAAATAGATTACTTTTTCATTTCTAATTGGCAGATTATCGTAATTAATTTTATACGGACCATAGACTCTATTTCTCATCCCGACTGCTTTTTGTGCAGATAGTTCAATGTAATTTCCATTTGAGTCTACAACTCCACCCTTTCCATGCAAAGATTTTTGTAGGCCAAGTTTATTTGATAATTTTGTTTCAAATGCCTTTGGTGGTAAGACTATCCCAGCTTTTACTTGTTGTACTTGAAGTTCTTTATCTGATAAGTAACTCTTATTAATTAATTTATAAAAATCATTCTTAGATAAATTTTCTTGATATCTTTCTTCATATTTGTTCATTTGCTATCATTCCCATCTGTTTACTTTACTATAGATAAATTTAACAAAAGGATTGAAAATAGTTATAGAAATTAAGGCAAGCTTGTTCTTCAATCGAACATTATTATTAAATAATATGTTTCTCCAATTTTGTAAAATATAACTCAGACATTCTTTTTGTACTTTTTTATACTTTTCTCCAGAAGGTGAGTTTAATAGAATTCTGAAACATGCAGATACCTTATAAGACACCGCTGCAGTATACACGCGTAAATTATCACCATAGTGATTAATAATTGTGTTCGTAATCTCCAAAATATCTAAGTCTCTATCCGAAAATTTCTTTGTTGTGATGCTATTATCCCTGTGTACATAAGCATATAATTCCGCATCAGAGTATGCAATTGTTTCACATTTTTCGAAGAGCAAATACATAATCGCACTATCTTCAAATAGCTTACCTACAGGAAATCTTATATCATCAAACAACTCTCTTTTAAATATCTTGGCCCAGGCAGACACCAAAAAAGATTTTTGATAAAACATCTCACATAGAGCCTCCGTTGTTTCGTAAACCTTAACGTTTGATGCCGGAGAAAAAATATTAAGATCATTGTTTTGACGATCACTGTAATAATGAACAGGATCGCAAATAGCAATGTCTGCCTCATTGTTCTCCATACAAGATACTAAATAAGATACCATATCTTGAGAGACAAAATCATCACTGTCAACAAAAATGAGGTAATCTCCCTTGGATTTATCTATACCGACATTTCTTGCATCGGAAAGTCCACCATTTTCTTTGTGAGTGATAGAAAACCTAGAATCTATCTTGCAAATTTGCTCACAATATTCAACGCTTTTATCGGTTGAACCGTCATTAACAATGATTACTTCCAAATTTGAATAAGTTTGTTGTTGAATTGATTCTAAACAATTTTTTATATACTGTTCGACATTGTAGACGGGCAGAATAATACTAACTAATTTTTCCATATATTACTTTCTGTTATTTACTAATTTTATATTTTTAATTGAACATAAAATACAAAAGCAGACAGGCATGAATACAAAGCTAATGTTGACGATATAATTTTCAACTGTTGCAGATAGAAGTAACGGAATAAAGATTGATAATCCAATATTTTTTTTTGTGCTATTTTTAACTGAGATTATTGAAGATATAAACTTAAACAGCACTATAATGTAACCAACTAACCCAACATAACCATTTTTAATCATTACACTGAGTAAAGGCATCTCTACCGTTCCATCCCAACCTAACACACTTCTAATATTGTGTCCATAACCCTTCGTCGTATTTCCAAAGGCTAATTCAGCATCCCCAAAAAACAAATGAAACCTATCTGATTCATAATATTTAAAAAAATTCACAACACCTAACACTCGATGGCTATATGATTCACTATTATTAATTATATGTTTGAAAAAAAATGTTAACGCCAGTAAAGAGATGACTATTGTCGTTGCTGTCACTACCAGTCTATGCTCTTTTTTAATATTATTTATAAAATTTCTATTAATAATAATCCAAAAAACAACTAGTATTATATAAACTGTTCGCGTATTAGATATTAAAAGTAAAAAAAGATCTAACCATAATACAAAACTATCAATCTGATGTTTAGCGTCATATTTTCTGCTGACATATAGTAGAATATAGGAAACTAAAATTGTAATTGCATAAAAATTTTTATGAGTCAAACCTCCATTAAAACCATATGAAAAGCCAATTCCCTCTACAGCAACTGTTACTAAAGATATTTTAAAAACCAAACCTAAAAATACAGATAAAAATATGCTGTGCAATAAGTAATATGATATCCTTCTTAAATCACTGAGATTATTTATTAGCTTTATCGGTAAGGTGGATAAGCTAGAAATAATTAACATAGAGAATGATAAATAAATCTTTCTTGATAATGGAAGATTTTGTAAATTAATCCCAATAATAAACAAAAATGAAATAATCAAAAAATATATGATTCTATTTGCAAACACGTTGAGAGTATTCTTAATTAATGTTAAAAATACACACAACATCAACATAAAATAAGAAATGTACTGAATAATACTAGACAATCCCAAGTTCACTATCACTTGTGAACTACTTAAAACTATCCCAAAAAAGGATAGACAAACAAAAAACAAATTATTAATTTTTATAGTCACACTTGATTCCTTTTATTAAATAACAAGAAAGATTTTGATTTGATTGTATAAAGTCACTTGTATTTTCGAATATAGTAAAAACAAAATACAATTATATTTAATTACAATTTCGAGAATAATACAATCAGCTAATAGTCATTATTTCTGTATACATTGCATAGATATCCTGACAAAAAGGAGGCATCTTCTCTTATTTTTTCAAATCCATAAACAACAAGAATCAGCAAAAAACATTCTAAATCCAATATGTAATTATTCTTCAGAGTTAATTTTTTATAACATTTCTATGAAACTGTAAATTATTTCTCACATAAAAAAAGTTTCTCATACTCATTAACTATCAATTCCCAAGAGAACCGCTCCGTCACTTGTTTTATTGAAAGTATATCTTTCTCATCAATCTCTTTTTGTGTTTTTTGTTCACTCGTTTCAATAATCTCATGAAGATTATCTTTCTTCCAGTAAATGGCACCATCTTCAGCAACTTCTCGGTTAAAGCCAACATCTAGCAATAAATTCAGTTTAGTTGATGCCAGAGCTTCTAAAAGCGAAGGATTGGTTCCACCAACTTCATGCCCGTGGAAGTAAGCAAAGGCGTTTTCACGAATATATTTAAGAAGCTCTTGCTCATAGACTGTACCTACAAATTTTACTCGTGGGTCCTTATCAAAACCAGTTTTTGCCAACAACTGATTATAAAATTTATTCTGTTCTACATTTGTGATTAAGACAAAGTCCTTCTTAGAGTTAGACGCCAAAAAGCCACGAATCATAGATTCATAGTTGTTTTCTGGTACAAAACGTCCTACAACTAGATAATACTCGTTCTCAGAAACATTCTTCTCTTTGAACCAAGAACGTACTTTTTCATCACTACTCTTTAATACGGAGCGTGTTGTATCAGTCCCATAAGCGATATAGGTTGTCTTAGGTTGATACTGTTTATAATCTTCTTGGATATATTTTTCAATATTTTTACTATCACACACTAAAAGATCTGCATGTTTGACCATAAGACCTTCAGAAATTTTCCAGTAGCGACGAACAGGAGCACTCCACTTAGCTCGCAACCACTCGTGGCCATCTGGATTAACTAGAAGAGTCCCACCTATCTCCTGGATTTTTTTCTTAATTCCATGGATGAACGGACCAATTCGACAAGCTAAAATATAGAAGATTGGATCTTCATCCTTATTTTCTTTGGCAATCTCAATAGCTCTGTTAATTGCAGCGATATCATACGCTATAGCTCGCGCTGGACCAATATTAGGAACATCGACGTTATAACAGATAGCACCATTATGTTCAAAAACATCCTCAGTAGTCCCTGATTTTGCAGAGTTTTCACGCATACAAGCCACATAATATTGGATAGCCTTATCTTGTTGGAAGGCTGTTAATTTCTCAACAAAAGTTTCAAATCCTCCATACTTAGCAGGAATTCCTTTTGAACCAATGATATAAACTGACTTTTTCATTTCTCTCCTAATATGATGGATATACAGAAATTACTTCGCTCCATCTCTCATAAATACTACTTTAACTGTCTTCAATAAAATTTCAATATCTTTCCAGATTGTCCAACCATCAATATAGGCCACATCTAATTTGACAACTTCATCGAAATTCTTGATCTCACTTCGTCCGCTGACCTGCCATAAACCTGTTATGCCAGGTTTAAAACTTAGTCGGCGTTTTTGTTCTGGGGTATAGTGCTCATACTCGTCCACTGTTGGTGGCCGTGTGCCAACCAAACTCATATCTCCCTTTAGAACATTATAAAACTGTGGTAGCTCGTCCAAGCTAGTCTTCCGTATAAAACAACCAATTTTCGTGATACGAGGATCATCGTCCACCTTAAACATTCCACCTTGCATGGTATTTTGTTCCATGAGTTCTCTTTTTTTCGCCTCGGCATCTACACACATAGAGCGAAACTTATAAAAAGTGAACTGACGACCATTTTTTCCTATACGCGTCTGAGCAAAAATAGCAGATCCCCCATCCTTTCGAATCAAAGGAACCAGTACAATACTGACTAAACCACATAGTATCAGCCCTACCAATGCACCCACGATATCAATAATCCGCTTAGCAATTACATGACTAGTCTTATAAAATGTTGTAGAAAAAGTCACAACGTTTAACCCTGCCATCTCACGAATTTGCTTGTTACGTGCCAAACTACGATCAAAAGCATTTAGATTGACTGTTACATCAATTCCCATCGTTTCAAACTGAGAGACAAGCTCTCCAATATTGTATTTTTCACTTGGAAGATTGATAAAGACTTCATCGACCACCTCATGAGTCGCAAAGTTTACTATCTCCCCCTCTGCTACTACCTTTAAACAATCATGCTGAAAATCTGGTTTATCTAAGACACTGACGGCTACCAACTTCCCAACAACCTCATTTGATTCTATTAATCTATCCAGTACCTTTTCGACACGAGAAGTTGCTGTAAGTAGGAGAATCTTCTTACTTCCTTTAAAGTTGGGATAAGCCCGCTTCCAATACCACTTGATAAATAGGTTTAGCACATAGACTAAGAGAGCATGTAATGTGAGGAAGTAAATCATGCCTCGTCTGGAAATACTAAATCGATCCTCTAAGAAAAAATTAGAAATACTAATCGCTAGTGCAAAGAATAGGATATATTTCAATGTCTGGACAAGTTCAATCAAATATCTCCTTTTAAAGAAATCCTGTCCATAATCACTGATATAAAAGACAAAATAATGGAGGATATAAAGTGCAATAGCTGTTGTTGAAACAATCTCCGTTTCTCTCACAGCACTAAGTAGATAAGTCAATAAAATAACAAGAAAACTCTGAATTATGGCCAATGAAGATCTTAATATTTTTCCATTCATCTCTATCCCCTGACCTATTTTTTATTTTTCCCGTAATTTCCATAATTTCCATAAGAACCGTATTTGTCTACTGAAGTATCGAATTTATTCAACACAATTCCCAAAAACGGCTTTCCTGTGTGTTCCAACTGTTCTTTTGCTTTTTGAATATCCCGTCGATTTATTTCACCTGCCTCCGTCACTAAAATAGAAGCATCGCAGTTTCGCGTAATAATAGCCGCATCAATCACGACACCAACAGGAGCAGTATCTACAATGATGTAGTCAAAATATTTACGCAAGGTTTCAAGCATTGTAGTGAAATTCTTACTTTGAAGAAGAGCTGTCGGATTCGGTGACACAGAGCCAGCCTGAATTACAAAGAGATTTTCGATATTGGTATCACAAAGCCCTTGTGATAGGTCTGTAGTTCCTGATAAAAATTCTGTCAGGCCTGTAATCTTATTCCTTGCTTTAAAGACACCTAACATAACAGAATTGCGAATATCTCCATCAATCAGCAGCGTTTTGTAACCTGCACGCGCAAAAGCCCAAGCGATATTGGCGGAAGTCGTTGATTTTCCTTCTCCTATTTTCACAGAAGTGATAGAAAATACTTTCAAACCATCTCCACTTAACTGTAGGTTCGTGCACAAAGCGTTATAATATTCCTCTGCCTTTTTTACAGAATCCAATTTTGCCTGTGAGATTTCTAATGTTGGCATAACTTCCTCCTATTTTATTTTATCAAAATCTGGAACGAGCCCTAAAAGTGGAATTTTCAGTACATCTTCAACATCTTCAGGACGTTTCACACGGGTGTCGAGCAACTCAATCAAAAGAACAGCAATTACTGTTACGACTGCTCCTCCAAGAAAACCAAACAAGGAATTGCGTCGAACATTTGGAGAAGAGGGAGTCGTAGCTGGTCGCGCTTCTTCAAGTGTCGTTACATCAGATACTCGCGTTACAGCGACGATCTTTTCTGCAGCAACTTCTCGTAGAGAATTAGCGATACGACTGGCTTCCTCTGGCTGTTTATCCTTGACAGAGATTGAGACGATACGAGTGTCAGCTGGCACAGCCACTTGAACTTTGCTGGCTAACGTTTTTGCTGGCATATCCAACTTCAAATTTGTCGCTACTTTTTCCAATGCATCCTGCGAAAGGATAATCTCACGGTAGTCTTTTACCAGATAAGTTCCTGCCTGCAAATCCTGATTTGTCAACCCCGGCTTGTCTCCTTGATTGCGATTCACTACATAAATTCGCGTGGTACTCGTATATTCTGGCTTAACAATAAAAGTGCTATATGCAAAAGCCCCCGTACCTGTCACAAGTGCCACTATTAAAATCATTAGCTTGCGTTTCCACAAGGTTTTAAATAATTGAAATACATCGATTTCTATCGTGTTTTGTTCTTTCATCATTTCTCCTAAATTAGTTGATCCATTACAATTTTTCGAGGATTGTCTATAAAAAGTTCCTGAGCCTTCGCTTCTCCGTATTTTTGGGTAACAAGGTCATATGCTTCTGCCATATGAGGAGGTCTACCGTCTAGATTGTGCATATCACTTGCAATGACATGGACCAAATCCTGCTCTAAAAAATACTGAGCTCTTTTTTTCATGAATTTATAACGTTCGCCAAAAAGTTTGGGTTTGAGGACATGTGAACTATTTACTTGCGTGTAACAGCCCATATCGATCAGTTCTCGAACGCGTTTTTCATTATTTTCAAGAGCATCATAGCGCTCAATGTGGGCAATGACTGGAGTAATTCCCAACATCAAGATCTTGCTCAAGGCGCTATGAATATCGCGATAAGGAGTGTTCATACTAAACTCTATCAAGGCATAACGACTATCATTGAGGGTCGGAATCCGCTTTTTTTCCAGCTTATCCAGAACATCTGGTGTGTAGTAAATTTCAGCCCCGTAAGCAATGACCAAGTCACTTGCCACTTCCTTAGCTATTTCCCGAACCTGAAGAAAGTTTTCTGCTATCTTCTCTTCCGGAGTTTCAAACATGCCCTTGCGACGGTGAGAGGTAGAGACAATGGTTCGCACCCCCTGCCTGTAGGATTCTGCCAAGAGAGCCTTGCTTTCCTCTCTTGACTTGGGACCGTCATCTACATCAAAAACGATATGCGAATGGATGTCTATCATTTCATCTACCCTCCATCACATCCTGTATAGCTGCTTTAACTACAGCTAAACTACTATCATCTATTTCCATCACATAGAGGTTACTGTCTGGCATTGCATAAGAAGGAAGATCCATCCGACCTGTCCCTTTTAAATCTTGAGAATTTACTTTATAATTCCCCCCACTTTCCAACTGAGTATTCACTAAATCTATCATAGTCTCAATCGGCATATTTGTTTGAAGAGAATCCTGCAATCCTTGAAGAATATTACTATAGTTTTTCAAAACCTCTGTAGAAGTTAACTTCTGAATAATTGCTACAATGACCTTTTGTTGGTTGCGACCACGGTCACGATCGCCATCTGCTAGTGAGTAGCGTTCACGTACAAAACCTAGAGCTTGCTCAGAGTCTAGATGGACATTCCCTACCGGGAAATGGAACTTCCCATGTAGAGCTGAAAACTCTTGATCATTATGAACATCTACCCCTCCCAATAAGTCAATCAATTTCAAAAACGAAGTGAAGTTCAATCGCACATAGTAATTGATATCCACTCCATAGAGATTTTCTAAGGTGTGAATGGACGAATCAACTCCATAAATGCCCGCATGAGTCAATTTATCTTTTTGATTATTTCCACCATCTGCGATTGGTACATAGGCATCACGTGGTGTTGTGGTCAAGAGGATTTTCTTGGTATCTCGATTGACAGTCATCAGGATATTGACATCTGATCGCGACACCGAACTAATAGGACCATAGGTGTCAATTCCACTAACATAGATATTGAAAGACTGATTCTTAGACGTCTTAGGAGCTTCTACTTTTTTAGTAAATCCCTTGGTATAAATCTTTTTTATCTTCGATGCATAGTCTGGATACTCTGACTCGATGATATTTTCAAAGACACTATTTAAGACAATGGCCTTAGTCTCACCTGCAATCAAACTCTTATAAGCTGCCAAGTAAGACGAACTCTGGTCGACCGTCAAATCGGTATTCTGACTTGACTTGATATCAGCTAGTAGTTTTTGAATATTTTCATTATCAGTCCCAGTCGGTGCTGTCACACTCGTCAGTTGCGTAACATTTTCGATCTCACTATCTGCTAAAACAGCGACACTGATTGAATATTCTGAGTAATTAGAAGTCGCATTTAAACGATTGGTCAGTCCAACAAACTGCTGTACTGCAAAGAGCGACACAGAGCTGACAAGGATAGAGAACACCAACAGAAAAATAGTAAACTTTTCAGCTTTTTTATAGATAATCGAGAGTAGCCCTACCAAGGCAACTAGTAGGACTAACGCAGTTACCACTAGGTTAAGATATCTAAAAGCAAGGATATTGTACTTAAAGATTAAGAACAATAAAAAACAAACTAACAATAAATAAATAGTCAGCAAAACGATATTAACACTTCGCTTCACTTTCTGTGAACGTGATTTTTTAAAACGTCTACTCATGATTAACACCTATACCTTGAACATCATACGATTATATCACTTTTTTACGGTAATGTCTACATTTTTTTTACTATCTGCATCTTTAAGTATCTTAGTAGACTTCCCGCGAAACAAAAATATAGTAAAATGAAATAAGAACATGACAAATCGATCAGGACAGTCAAATCGATTTCTAACAATGTTTTAGAAGCAAAGGTGTACTATTCTAGTTTCAATCTAATTATGAACAAGACCCAGAAAAAGTAGCCTTATTTCTTAAGAATTTTAATAGTTTAAAGCACCTAGCACCTGTTTAGATTGACGAAACAGGATTCGATACTTATTTTTATCGAGAATATGGTCGCTCATTAAAAGGTCAGTTAATAAGAGGTAAAGTATCTGGAAGAAGATATCAGAGGATTTCTTTGGTTGCAGGTCTAACAAATGGTGAATTAATCGCTCCAATGACTTACGAAGAGATGATGACGAGCGACTTTTTTGAAGCTTGGTTTCAGAAGTTTTTCTTACCAACATTAACCACACCATCGGTTATTATTATGGATAATGCAAGATTCCATAGAATGGGGAAGCTAGAACTCTTGTGTGAAGAGTTTGGGCATAAACTTTTACCTCTTCCTCCCTACTCACCTGAGTACAATCCTATTGAGAAAACATGGGCTCATATCAAAAAGCACCTCAAAAAGGTATTACCAAGTTGCAATACCTTTTACGAGGCTCTTTTGTCTTTCTCTTGTTTCAATTGACTATATTATCAGCGTAATAGTCTAATAGATAGTTAAATGTAGTTGGATTTCCACTAAAGGTTGATGAGTAAGTTTTTGTATCTGAACCTGATTGGTCGCAAGCAGCTAAAAGCAAAGCAGATGTAAAAGTCAGGCCTGCACTAAGGATACGCTTCTTTATGTTCGTCTTCTTTCTCCTTAATAGTGGGAATTTGTAAAGTTAATTGAATTTCGAGAATGAAGGTTTATAAACCTTGGTTATAAAAAACAAAGGATTTCTGCCTTTTATACAGTCCTCCCTTGTTTTTATACGATTTCAATTTTAAATTTTTCTGCAAAAAATATTTATAGTAATTCCACACAGAAAGCATCCCATGGAACTAAGATTTGTTTTTCAAAGACTTCTTGAGCTAGGGTGTTTTCAATCAAGACAGATTTGACTTTTCCTTCTACTGTCAAGTCTTGCTCTTCATTGGACAAGTTAGCCACAACTAGGAAGCGACGGTCGCCATCCTTACGTATATAAGCAAAGACCTTATCAGCCGTATCAAGCAATTCAAAGTCAGCTCGAATTAGCCAACTATTCTCCTTGCGAATTTGGACCAGTTTCTGATAGGTATAGAAAATAGAATCTGGATTTGCCAGCGCTTCTTGGACGTTGATCATCTCGTAATTTGGATTAACTGCCAACCAAGGTTGATCTGTTGAGAAACCAGCGTTTTTGCTCTCGTCCCATTGCATAGGGGTACGGGCATTGTCACGTCCAATAACACGGATACTGTCCATGATTTCTTCAATCGGAACACCTTTTTCAAGAGCCTCACGCGCATAGTTGAGAGATTCAATATCTTCTACTTGATCCAGTGTTTCAAACGGATAGTTGGTCATCCCAATCTCCTCACCTTGGTAGATATAAGGAGTTCCTCTCATAAGATGAAGCAAGATTGCAAAGGCTTTGGCAGATTTTTCGCGGTATTCTTGGTCATTTCCCCAGATTGAGACGATACGAGGGAGGTCATGATTGTTCCAGAAGAGGGAATTCCAACCGTCCTCAACTCCTAACTCTGTCTGCCATTTGTTGAAGATTTCTTTTAACTTAGCGATATTCAGCTCTTTTTGATAGTGCCATTTAGGCTGACCTTCCTGATACTGAAGACCGATATGTTCAAACTGGAAGACCATAGACAATTCTTGCCCCTTTGGATCAGAGTAAAGCTTGGCAATCTCTGGCGTTGCTCCCCAAGTCTCCCCTACTGTCAAGAGATCCTTATCTCCAAAGGTCGCCTGATTCATTTCCTTGAGATAGGGATGGAGCATAGGACCATTATTGACTACCTTCTCGTCAGGAATTTTGCCAATCATGTCAATAACATCCATACGGAAACCACCAATACCTTTATCAATCCAGAAGTTCATCATCTCATAAATTTTCTGGCGAAGTTTTTCATTTTCCCAGTTGAGATCCGGCTGTTTCTTGCTGAAAAAGTGGAGATAGTATTGACCAGATTTTTCATCGTATTCCCAAGCAGATCCACTAAAAATAGAATCTAAATCGTTAGGCTCATCCCGCCAGATATAGTAGTCTCGCTCAGGGCTATCAGTATTTTCACAGGCTTCGACAAACCAAGCATGTTCATCTGAGGTATGATTAACCACCAAGTCCATGATGATACGAATGTCACGCTTCTTAGCTTCCGCAATCAGTTGATCCATATCCTCCATGGTTCCGAAAATAGCCGCAATCGCTTGATAATCAGCAATATCATAGCCATTATCATCCATAGGGCTGTCATAAACAGGAGAAAGCCAAATCGCTGTAATCCCTAACTTGGCTAGATAGTCTAACTTACTGGTAATTCCTGGCAAATCGCCAATTCCATCTCCATTGCTATCCATAAAACTCTTTGGATAGACTTGATAGACTACGGCATTGTGCCACCATTTTTCTTGCATCTTCTTACCTCATTATTTTCATAATCTACAGTCTATGATAGCGCTTTTTAAAATTTTGTGCAAGCGTTCGCCTAATCTTTTTGATTCCTTTTTTAACTCCATAGTTTCCTAACTTCCAATTTTTTATTATAATAGAGGTCAGAGGTAAAAAATGAAAAAACAAGCTTTTAGTTCTGAACAATATTTGAATCTACAGCGCGACCACATTTTGGAGCGCATTAACCAATTTGACGGCAAGCTCTACTTGGAGTTTGGTGGCAAAATGTTAGAAGATTTCCACGCTGCTCGTGTCCTTCCTGGTTATGAACCTGACAACAAAATCAAGCTCTTGCAAGAATTGAAAGAGCAGGTTGAGGTTGTGATTGCCATTAATGCTAGCAACATTGAACATTCCAAAGCACGTGGCGACTTAGGCATTTCTTATGACCAAGAAGTTCTTCGTTTGATTGACAAATTCAATGAATTAGGGATTTTTGTTGGTTCCGTTGTCATTACACAATACGCTGGCCAACTCGCTGCAGATGCCTTCCGCAACCAACTTGAGAAAAACGGAATTGATTCTTATCTTCATTATCCAATCAAAGGATATCCGACGGATATGGATCACATCATTTCCCCAGAAGGCATGGGCAAAAACGACTACATCAAAACCAGTCGCAACTTGATTGTCGTAACCGCTCCTGGACCCGGTTCTGGAAAATTGGCAACGTGTATGTCCAATATGTACCACGACCAAATCAATGGCATCAAGTCTGGCTACGCTAAATTTGAAACCTTCCCTGTTTGGAATCTTCCCCTTCATCATCCAGTTAACTTGGCTTATGAAGCTGCCACAGCTGACCTTGATGATGTCAACATGATTGACCCCTTCCATCTTCAAACCTATGGAGAAACCACTGTCAACTACAACCGTGATATCGAAATCTTCCCAGTGCTCAAGCGCATGTTGGAACGTATTCTCGGAAAATCACCATACGCTTCACCGACAGATATGGGTGTCAACATGGTTGGTTTCGCTATTACAGATGACGAGTCTGCTGTCGAAGCTTCTAAACAAGAAATCATCCGCCGTTACTATCAAACAGTTCTTGACTTCAAAGCTGAAAAAGTTGGCGAAGCTGCCGTCAAGAAAATTGAGTTGCTCATGAACGACCTCGGTATCACACCTGCAGACCGTAAGGTTGCTGTCGTTGCGCGCCAAAAAGCAGAAGAAACTGGTGGACCAGCCCTAGCCTTTGAATTGCCAAATGGGAAAATCGTCACTGGTAAGAACTCAGAACTCTTTGGGCCTACAGCCGCTGCCTTGATCAACGCCATCAAAAAATCAGCTGACATCGCTAAAGAAGTAAAACTAATCGAGCCTGAAGTTGTTAAGCCAATCCAAGGTCTTAAAATCGATCATCTCGGTAGCCGCAATCCACGCCTTCATTCAAATGAAATCCTGATTGCACTTGCTATCACAGCTACAGAAAATCCTGATGCTGCCCGCGCTATGGAAGAACTCGGCAACCTCAAAGGAAGCGAAGCCCACTCAACCATCATCTTGACTGATGAAGACAAGAATGTCCTTCGTAAACTGGGTATCAACGTAACCTTTGACCCATACTACCAATACGACCGCTTATATCGTAAGTAAAGATTTCAACCTCTCTAGCCTCGGAGAGGTTTTCTCTCTGTCTCAGGAACAACCTTTATGATATAATGAGAGAAGAAAACTGAAAGGATTTACCATGTCAAAAGAAGTTATTGTCGAAAGTTTTGAACTTGACCACACCATTGTCAAAGCACCCTATGTTCGCTTGATTGGGGAAGAAACAGGACCAAAAGGAGACATCATCTCCAATTATGATATTCGCTTGGTGCAACCAAACGAAGACTCTATCCCTACTGCCGGCCTTCACACTATCGAGCACCTCTTAGCCAAACTCATCCGTACCCGCATTGACGGCATGATTGACTGTTCACCATTTGGTTGCCGCACAGGCTTCCACATGATTATGTGGGGACGTCACACCAGTGCTAAAATCGCAGCTGTTATCAAGGATTCGCTCAAGGAAATCGCTGAAACTACTACTTGGGAAGATGTCCCAGGGACAACCATCGAATCTTGCGGAAACTACAAGGACCACAGCCTCTTCTCTGCTAAAGAATGGGCAAAACTCATCTTGGAACAAGGGATTTCAGATGATGCCTTTGAACGTCATGTGATTTAAAATCGAGTAGGGGATAATCTCTAGCCCTTCTCACACCACCGTACGTGCCGTTCGGCATACGGCGGTTCAACTAACTTTTAACGCATGTCGTTCAAGGTAATAATCCAAACACGAAACCAGTCCACGTTTCTCAAGGACTGGTTTTGATATAGCACGTTTAAGTACCGACTTCTGAGCTACTATAGTAGATTGAAACTAGAATAATACACTTCTACTATACGACATGCCCGTCGTACCTCAAAAGGAACCAGTTTTTTTCAGCTGGCTCCTTCTTTTTTATCCTCAAAATTCTGTCTTAGACTTTCTCACGAATAACCAAAACGCCATCTTCCATATCTGCTTCCAGATGTTTAGCATCTAAATGATCCAAGTGGAAGTCTGTCACCTTATCACGAATTTCTTGTTCAACCACGCGACGGAGAGGACGAACCCCCATGACTTCGTCGTAACCTTCTTCTGTGATATAATCTTTAGCCGCTTGACTGACTACCAAGTCAATGTCTTTCTTAGCCAAGGTTTGGTTAACTTCAGCCAACATCAAATCTACAATCTTAGAAAGGTCTTCCTTAGTCAAGTGTGAGAACTCGATGACTGCATTAAAGCGGTTGAGGAGTTCTGGACGGAAGAAAGGTTTCAAACGGTCCATCAATTCTGGTTTATCCGCATCTTCTGTCAAGTTGGCTTCATAGCCAAATCCAGCATTTGAGGTCGCAATAATGACAGTGTTCTTGAAGTTTACTGTATTTCCTTGACCATCTGTCAAACGACCATCATCTAGAACTTGGAGGAGAAGGGTAATAACTTGAGGATCAGCCTTTTCAATTTCATCCAAGAGAATGATAGAGTATGGATTGCGACGAACACGTTCTGTTAAGGTATTGCTATTGTCATCATAACCCACATAGCCTGCTGTTGTACCAATTAGCTTAGAAACAGCTGTGCGGTCACTGTATTCAGACATATCCAAACGGATAATCGCATCCTGGGTTCCAAACATATCGAGTGCCAATTGCTTAGCAAGCTCCGTCTTACCAACCCCAGTAGATCCTACAAAGAGGAAGCTGCCGATTGGGCGATTTCCTTCATCAAAACCAGCACGGTTACGACGGATAGCACGAGCTACAGCTTCTACGGCCTTATCTTGACCAATCACCTTGTCTTGCAAGCGATGAGCCATATCTTTCAAACGTTCGATATCTGAAGCTCCCATTTGCGATACTGGGATACCTGTCATTCGTTCCACGGATTCAGCCACATCGTTGACACTTGCAGTCACTTTCATATCTTCTGTGTGGTTTTCGATTTTCTTTTCCAATTCTGCAATGCGTGTTTTATAGTTTAGAGCTGCTTCAAAATCTTCTGCTTCAACTGCTTTTTCTTGCTTGTCTTTTTCCGTTTCGATTTCTCGTTCAACAGCATGCACATCTGTTACTGGATGTTGAGCCGCCAAGTGAGCAGCCGTTACATCGACAAGGTCAATAGCCTTATCTGGCAAGCTACGTTGAGGAATGTATTGAACAGAATAATCCACCGCTGCTTTCAAGACTTCGTCTGGCAAGATGACATTGTGGTGTTGTTGATAGAGGTCACGAATGCCTTGAAGAATTTTAAAAGTATTCTCTGCTGAAGGAGCATTGACCTTCACTTCGTTGAAACGACGAGCAAGAGCAGCATTCTTCAAGATGGTGTTACGGTATTCGTCTTGAGTTGTTGCCCCAATCACTGTCAATTCTCCACGAGAGAGAGCTGGCTTGAGAATATCCGCAAGTCCTTTAGAACCACTGTCTCCACCAGTGCTACCAGCACCAAGAATTTGATGAATTTCATCAAAGAAGAGAATAATATTTCCCGCTTCTTTTACTTCATTGACTAGGTTCTGAACGTTTTCTTCAAAACTACCGCGGTATTGAGTCCCAGCCTCAAGACCTGAGATATCAATTGAAATAATTTCCTTATTCTTAATAGCAGCTGGAACATCACCATTCACAATCGCTTGTGCTAAACCTTCGACAACGGCTGTCTTACCAACACCTGCATCTCCGACCAAAACAGGATTGTTCTTGGTACGGCGTGAAAGAATTTCAGATGTTTCTTGAATTTCCTTGTTTCGTCCGATAACAGGATCCAACTTGCCCTCGCGAGCTTCTGCTGTCAAGTTTCGACCTAGTTTAGCAAGGACACCATCTTGTTTCATACCTGACGCCTGTTGTGACATTTGTCCATCAGTTTCTGCATTTCCTGGCAATTGACCAGTTGCACGATAGTGAGCAAATTCCTCAGGTGTGACTTCGCGTCCATTAATTAAGTAACGACGATTTTCAGAACTGTATCCTCGCATACCACCCATCAATTGGTTAAATAAATCATCCATGTTGTTAAAATTATTAAAGTTGTTATTCATATTCTTTACCTCTTTTTGTTATTTATTATTACTGACATTGACTATCTTTGACTTTTGTTTTAAAAAATTTAGACTAGCTAAATCACTACTCTAGGTACTATTTCTGGTTTTTCTTTTTCAAGCAGGAGTAGACTATCTTTACTTCTGAAGATTTCTAAATTAAACATAGACACACCTCTTTCTACTTTACTTTAAATAAGCGTTCTAGTAAGGCTTTCATTTACCTTACGTTCATAATATACTACATTGGTCAGAAAAGGTCAAGTGATTTGACTTTAATTGACCAATGTTTTTTATACTCTTCGAAAATCTCTTCAAACCACACCAGCTTCGCCTTATCTACAACCTCGAAACCGTGTTTTGAGCAGCCTAAAGCTAGCTTCCTAGTTTGTTCTTGATTTTCATTGAGCATAAGTGTTCTAGTAAGGCTTTCATTTACCTTACGTTCATAATATACCACATTGGTCAGAAAAGGTCAAGGATTTTAACTTTAATTGACCAATATTTTTTAAAAAGCAAAAACACCCTGAAATATCAGGGTGCCATTCTTACATCAAATATAAAATTGCTAGGGTCAGGAGACTTGCTAGAAGTCCCACTCCCCAAAAGAAGAAGTCAACCTTCCACTCGCTCCAAGGATTTCCTTTACCAGACAATCCTCCAAGCTCAAAATGGTGATGCACAGGTGTCATACGGAAAATACGTTTGCCACCTGTCATTTTGAAATAACTTACTTGCATCATAACCGAAGTTGTTTCAAAGACATAAACAATTCCGATAATCAAGAGAGTCCATTCTTGGTGGAGGGCCATCGAGATAGCTGCCAGCATTCCACCGAGAGCCAAACTTCCCACATCCCCCATAAAGACCTTGGCAGGCTTATGGTTAAAGACGAAGAAACCGAGCAAGCCACCAATCATGGCTAGAATCACCAGAAGAATATCCATTTGACCTTGCACATAGGCAATAACTCCATAGGCAGACAAGCTAATCACAACTGAAATACTAGCTAGACCGTCAATACCGTCTGTCAAGTTGACTGCGTTTGAAAAACCGACTAGCCAGAAAAGAGCGAAGACAATATAGAAAATCCCTAGATGTACTTGATAACCAAAGACAGAAAGCATATCGCCACCACGCTCATAGAAAAGGTAGAAAATGACGCCACCTAGAAGCTGAAGAGCCAATTTCTGTTTGGGATTAAGGCCCTCATTGATTTTACGGAAGACCTTGAGGAAGTCATCTAAAAATCCGATTAAACCATAAAGAACCAAGATAAATAAAATCATACCAACATTATTGCTGAGTTGATTACTAAATAGGGCGAAAAAGAAAGCAACTAAAACAGAAGCAATTAAGAAAACCAAACCTCCCATGGTAGGAGTCCCAGCTTTTGCCTGGTGCTGTTTAACATCCTCATGCATCTGCTGGCCTGTAATTTGCGCCTTTCTATAAAATTGGATAAAGGCTGGAATTCCTACCAAAGTTAGTAAAAATGTCACAATTCCAGCACTGATGGAAATAAACATATTAGTCTCCTAAAGTTAATGTAATTTTTTTAATGTCCTTGATAGCTGTGTTAGCACGAACATCTTGCTTCTGCACAGTAGAACCTGAACCTTCAAATTCCAGCTCGATATCCAACCATTTAGCAAAGGTCTCGGCAGTCTCTTTTTTCCAGCCATACATGTCTGGAATTTCTTCTACCTTATCAGATAAGAGGAGAACTTGCTGGTTAGGAGCAAGATTGGTTCCTTCTTCTACAGATGATTCTTTAATCTTTGTTCCTGTTCCTACAACGATTGGTTGCACAATATTGCGACGTAAGGCTTCCGCCAAATCGCCAGGTGAAATGTCCTTGATGCTAGGCATGGCATAGGCGCTTTGATTGGTTACCTGATCTAACGTTTTAGCGGTAGATTGCAGGTTAAGGGAATCTTTCATAGCCACCGCTCTTTCCAAGATAGGGTTGGCAAATTCTCCCAACTGGATACCTGAATAATGTTCAGGTTGCTGTACCGTTACATACAAGATAAAATCAGGATTTTCAGCAGGATTCATAGTCACAACTGAGAAAATATAATTGGTAGAACCAACCAAGTAGCCTCCATTTTTCTCATCAGCGATTTGAGCCGTACCGGATTTAACTGCTACATTTTGTCCAGGAACTGTTATAATTGGCTTTCCTGTTTGGTGATTATACATAGTTCCATATAGAGGGTCCGTCCCAACTAATATCATGTTAGTACGAGTCAAGCTTGCTGCATCTTCAGATACAGGTTTTCCTACAATCTCTTTTTGAGACTTTCGTACAGACTGATTGTTAGTATCATAAATAGCACTTATAAATTTTGGCTCCAGCATAACTCCATCATTAGCAATAGCTGTAAAGGCACGAAGCATTTGTGTTTGTGTCACTGAAATCCCTTGCCCAAATGAGCTTTGCGCAATGTTGACAATATTATCCGCAGGAAGCTGACCAGCATACTCATCCGTCAAACCGAAACGGGTCGGAACACCAAATTTAAAACGATTAAGATAATCAAGCCAGGTAGCATCTCCCATCTTTTGCTCAAGGAGGGTCATCCCAACGTTACTTGAGAGTGCAAAACCTTGAGAAAAAGTCATCATTCTGCCACCAGTCAATCCTTCATTGACGTCCCAATCTCGAATCGTGACATCTGCAATTTTTAACTCACTACTATTGAAGACTTCTCCTCCTGGAAAGGTATTATTATCAATAGCAGCAGCGAGCGTCATAACCTTCATGGTTGACCCCGGCTCATAGTTACTTTGATAGAGGATATCACGCCAAACAAAGTCCTTGGTAAGTCCTTCCTTAGTATCGGCATCAAAGGTTGGTCTCTGCGTCGTTGCAAGAATCTCCCCCGTTTTAGCACTAACCAAGGTAGCCGTCATATACTTGCCTTTTACTTTTTCTTGAAAGGCATTCATCTGTGTCTCCATGAAGGACTGAAGGGTGCTGGAAATAGTCGTATAAACATCCTTGCCATCTACTGTTTGTTGGGAAACTTGTTCTGTTCCGGGGACAATATTACCCAGACGATCCTTTTCATAGGTAATGATACCGTCTTTCCCTGCAAGAATACTATTCAAGGAACTCTCCATCCCAGAGGTTCCCAGCAAGCTCTTGCTGCCATCTTCATTTTCATGGAGCTGAGCTAGTCCGATAAAACTAGAAGCAAATTGTCCGTTTGGGTAACTACGATTGGGACTGGTTGTAAAATCAATCCCCTTGACCTCTGCAGTTTCCAACTCTTTTTTGATAGCCATCATATTGGCATAGGTAATCCCATTGCCCTTCGAACCAAAGGAAACTTGCTTGAGATTAGGTTGCGAGAGTTGCTCTCTTACATAGGATTCTTCCATGTCCAGATACTTATGAAAGACCTCTGCAACCTTGTTAAATTGTGTTTTTTCTACGTAGAGAATCTTACCCGTTGCTGACTTATAGTTCTCATCAATGACCGCATAGACATTATAAGATGTCGCATCCTCAGCAATCGGGACTCCATTTCGGTCATAAATAGTCCCACGTTTGGCAGGAACTGTACGGGTGGTTTGATGGACCTTCTTAGCTTCCTTCGCTAAATCTGTTCCAAAGCGAGTGCCCGTCCCAATAATGACCGCAAAATTGACTAAAAAAACGGCAAAAACAAAGACAGATAATAAACTCAGACTTTTTCCAACTCTGCGTCTGTTTTCAGCCGGCGATTTCCGATTTTTCGTCGCATAACGGATTACTCTTTTTGTCCACTTCATATCTTACTCCGCTATTCGAATATTTTCATTGTTTAATTGCAAATCGTGTGAATTGGCAATTTCTTTCAAACGTTCTGCACGTAATAGTTCATTGACCTCTTGCTTGGCATCGTCCAATTCGGTCTTCTTTTCCTCTATCTGCGCATTGATTTTTGTCAAATCATTCTGCACTTGCAAGAGCTTGGTTTGCATAAAAATAATACTAATGGCTACAATAAGAGTGGTTACAGCAATGGAAAAATAAAAAGCTTTTTCCACACGCGAAAACCGTTTAAGTTGCATCTGTAGTATTTGACCTGTTTTTTCCATTCTTTCTGCCATCTTTTTCCCTCTTACTTATGAATTTTTCTGGCCACGCGCAACTTGGCTGAGTGCGAGCGGTTATTGGCTTCTAATTCTTCTGCGCTTGGCAAGATTGGCTTACGGGATACCAATTCCATCTTGGGCTTGAGATCATCTGGGATGAAGGGCAAGCCTTTTGGAACTTCAACTGTTGAAGCTTCCTTGAACAATTGCTTGGTCAAGCGGTCTTCTAGAGAATGGAAGGTAATCACTGAGATTCTACCATCCAGAGCCAACATATCCATAGCCTGCTGGATAGACTCATCTGCCGCTCCCAGTTCATCATTGACTTCAATTCGAATAGCCTGGAAAATCTGCTTAGCAGGATGCCCCTTCTTCTTGAGTTCCTTGGCAGGTTTGACCAACTTGATAATCTCTGCTAACTCAGTCGTTGTCTCAATCGGCTTCACTTCACGCGCTTGCTCAATCTTACGCGCAATCTGTTTAGAGAATTTGTCCTCTCCATACTTGAAGAAAATACGAACCAAGTCATGATAGTCATAATTGTTCACCACTTCATAGGCTGTCAGACTAGCATCCTGATTCATCCGCATGTCCAGTGGCGCATCCTTTTTATAAGAAAAACCACGCTCACGCTGGTCTAATTGAGGACTAGACACTCCCAAGTCATAACAAATTCCATCAATTTCCTGAACACCAGCTTCGCGCAAACGTGCCTGTAAATGACGGAAGTTGTCCTTGATAAAGGTCACCATTCCCTTCTCAATGTAAGGTGCCAAGCGTTTTTGCGCATTGTCAATGGCATTCTGATCCTGGTCAAAGGCATAGAGATGGCCTTTTTCACTTAATTTACTTAATAAATACTCGCTATGGCCTGCTCCACCCAAAGTCGCATCAACGTAGATACCGTCAGGTTTTACGTCAAGCATATCAATCGTTTCGTGGAGTAAGACCGTTACATGATGAAATTCTTTTGTCATATCTTATCTATTTTACCACAAATCCGACCAGCTTGCACTTGTCAGACAAATAGGACAAGGAGACTACTATTTCTTCAAAAAATATGTCAAAAATACTTGACACTTTATGTTTAAAAGACTATAATAAAGTCAAATATATACGACACAAATCAGAAAGGAGACCAGATGAATCGTGTGAAAGAATTTCGCAAGGAACTGGGCATTTCCCAGCTCGAGCTCGCCAAGGATATCGGTGTCTCGAGACAGACCATCAATATGATTGAAAACGACAAGTACAATCCAACTCTGGAACTCTGTCTCAATCTCGCTCGCAGCCTCCAAACTGACCTCAACAGTCTCTTTTGGAAGGAAGATTTTTAAAAAAGGAGCAAACTCATGAAAAAAGAAAAGAGACAGTTACGTTATCCTGGTCTGAAAGCAGGTTCGATTTATGGAACAGTGATATTTTTTATAATTCCACTCATTGATACCCTAACAAGTGAAAATCCAAATTTTATCAGTTCTCTTCTAAATACAAAACATATTTTTAAAACTATGCTGGGAGCTTTCTTTTTCGGAGTGATGATACATATTGTCGACTCACTTCGTATTGCAAGAGCTAAAAAAGACCAGGATTAGGAGGTGCCTTATGAAATCACTAGCTAGACTACTGATCATTCATGTTTTTATCAGTATTTTCCTTTTCTTCGCCCTTATTTCAGGAGCTGTTTCTCATACAGTTTTACTACTCCTACTCCTCTTTCTTCCTGCGCTCAATAAAGGACTTGAGAAAATACAATCAAAACGGATACCTGTCCTCAACGCAGCCCTCTTCTTTCTCCTCATATCCTTTCCACAACTTTTAACCAACCCTGTCCAATGGAAATTTTCAATATTCCTAGTCGTAACCATCATTTCAAGTTTGGCCTACTTCTATAACTTTTATCAAGTAGTTAAAGAAGTAGATCAAAAACAGTTGATTTAGGAGCTTGCTCCCATAATTTCTCATTTCATAGGCAAATAATCCCACCTAGCTTGTTCTAGGTGGGATTATTTTATTTCTTAACAGAAATTGCAAGTCATTTTCCTTCATTTTAGAAAGTCGACTCTTTCCAATTCACACTACAATCCAAGACTTGTTGCCTTTCTTCTTGATTGCGGCCTTCAATCTGATCAATCAAAATCTTTGTAGCCTGTTGTCCTTCCTCAAAGGAGGGCTGAACCAGCGTCGAAACACTTGGAGAAGAAAAGCAAGTCCACTCCGTATTGTCAAAACCAATCAACCCAACTTGTGGCAAGTTATAATTCAACTCTTTGATAACGGTAAAGACTAGAGGTAGGGCCCAACAGTTAGGGATAAATACCAGAGTTTTTTCATCGGGATCGATTTCTTTTTGTAAAAATTCCTTAATTTGTTCCAAATTCGTATGCTTATCTTCAATGGTTAGACTGGCGTGACGCATATTAGCATCTGTTAAAGCATCCACAAAACCACTTGCCCGCTCAATCCGAGTACTCAAACGACTCGTATCCGCTGTAATCAAGAGAAAATGTTCATAACCTTTTTCGATACAGGACTGGGTCATGTCATAAACGGCATCATAGTTATTGGTTTTAACCCAGCTAGTCCGGTGTTCATAGAGCTGACTATCAAAAAAGACCATTTTCTTCTTTTTCTCATCGATGATACGAGAATATTTTCGGAAATTAGAGGTCGGCTGAATAATAAAGCCGTCTACTCCCAAGAGAAGCATGCTTTCAATATACCGGTCCTCACTCTCTTGGCTGTAATTACTATTTCCTATCATTACCTGGTAGCCATTCTGGCTGGCGATATCCTCAATTCCCTTAACAATTTGGTTTGAGAAACTGTTGGTAATATCACCGATCAAAACACCGATTAATTTTGTTCGTTTGGAGTTTAAGCTACGCGCAACAATGCTCGGTTTGTAATTTGTTTCATGAATAACTTTTTCAATCTTTTCACGTGTCTCTTGGGACATTTTTTCATATTTCCCGTTTAGGTAAAATGACACGGTTGTTTTCGAGGTCTGAGCCATTTCCGCAATGTCTTTTATGGTCAGTTTCTTCTCCAATCTAAAACACCTCCTACTAATACTTATTATAACATATTCACTATTCAAAATGCCTATTTCTAGCACTGCAAGCGAATCATTCTCTCATTTATTTTATCATATACTAGACATTTTCCACGCATTTTTGTTCCGTCAACGAGGCACAATTTTTCACCTACACAAATATCCTCGCTTAATAACAGAATCAGCTTGTCTGTTTCGTCATTTTTCACTTCAAAAGCCAGAGCATTTTCCACTTCACGATCATCTGTCTGGTAGACAGAATGACGGATGATTTCAAAACTCTCATGCGCAATGATGGTATAATCCAGCATCTGATTCTCAAAGAATTGGCGCTTGGTGAGTTTGTTACTTCTTTCAAGCTCATTGTATTTAGGAGAAATGATGGTATCTTCCAAATCAAAATCAACTTCACTCCATAGTCTCAACTGATTGATTTTCCCATCTTGATAGGTCACATCCTTGTCAAGGATAAACTGAGTCAACGCCTCATGCTGACCTTGACACCTGATGTCATCTACCAAGAGCCAGACATCCTCTACCAACATGAGGATTTTTCTCTTGTGAAGATAAGGCAAATCAGGTTCTGCTGACCAATAAGCCCCCTCAATATAATGCACTCCCTCCCTTTCTTTATGGTGACAAAACAGGGAGTGAGGATAGTATTCATATTCCCAGGATCCCGTGATTCTTTCCGGAGCTTTCCCATCTACAATGCAGGTCGAATGACTCCAAGCACTCTTTAAGAGATAACGTTCATATATCTCCCGATAAGAATAACGCCCAGCATCTATGAAAATAGGTTGGCCTTGATACTGTAAGCAAAAACTATTCTCGTCACTATGGCTATGGGCACTTCCTAGCGGACCATTTTTGAAAAATAGATAACGATGTTCATCCTTAATGCAGACATGTCCAGAGTCTTCAAAGATCATGGACTTAGGCTGCCAAGCTCTCCTTTCAAATTCCTGCAGTCGCTTGACCTTTTCTCGCCCCAGGAACAAGAGGCTAAGCAAATCGACTTTAACATCCAGACCGTTAAGAAGGTCTTCCTTGTTCAAAACCACAGCAGACAGGCTCAACATTTCTGTCGTTTCTGTAGAATCGCTATCACCAAAAGCCAAAGTTCGTCCATCTAAGCCTGTCATCATTTGAATATAGGTCGCCATCTTTTCCAGCAACTCTCGGTAACTATCTTGCAAGTCTGGAAGCAAGAGACACAAATCCAGCAAGGCTTTATAAACCTCTACATGATAGAGAATCGACTGTTCAAACTGGCTTCCATCTCCTAAAATCTGTGTCTCAATTTGCTGTTTCAACTCCTCTGAAGCAAAATGGTAAGCTTCTTCTAGGTCCATCTTATCTGAAAAGAAATAATAGATAGCAAGCATCGGAATTGTTTGTAAAATCCCCCAGTTACTAAGGGTGTACTTGGCGCGATAGTGGCTTTTCATAAAGTCAATCTGCTTTTCTAGACTGACCAAAATTTTCTCTAGTTCTTTCTCCTCTAGCAAGTCAAATTTCAAGAGGAGCAAGAGTAGTTTCAACCAAGTAAAGGAACGAATACCCGTATCCAAGGTTCTAGTCATCAAGGATTGAGGAGAAAATTCTCTCACCTGCTCAATCCAATCAAATAGAAAGAACTTGCACTTTTGAATATAGCTCTTATCTCCTTCTACCACATACCCTATCATAAACTGCAAGAGATATTCTTGTCGATTGAGCATATAAGACCATTCTGGATCATCTTCAAATACTTGATCCCATACCATCGGCTGGATTTGATGGATTTTTGAACAAGGCTCCATATCCCAAGGACTATCAAACATAAAATGATTGTCCATCAAGCGTTCAAGGGAACTCTTGACTTTCTCATAGTCTTTTGAACAGTGGGACAAGATATAATCACGACATTGGTTTCCATCGATTCTTTCAAAAAATTGTCTTCTTTCTTCTTTCATTATCTATTACCAGAAAAAGAACTACTTAAAAAGCAGTTCTTTTGTCTTTCCCATTACACTTTCCTTTTCTACATAGATGACCACACCTTTTGCAATCTGCAAGGAGACCAAGTCATCTTGGATAGAAATGATTTTTCCATGAATTCCAGACAATAACAACACTTCATCACCAGATGTTAAAGAAGCTAAATACTCTTGTCGTTGCTCCATCTGTTTGCGAAGCAACTTTTGCTGACGAATAGAATGAAAGCTTGACAGTAAAAGGGGACTCACTGCCAAGACAATCACTATTCCATAAAACAATGTTGTATCCATTAAGCTATAATCTTAAGCCAGCTTCCGATAATTCCGATGATAACTGTTAAAATAACGAGTTTATATGTTGTCCATTTCTTTTCTTTGATCAAGTAGTAAACTAAAAGTGTAAATAGGGCTGGTAGAAGAGCTGGAGCAACCTTATCAAGCATTCCCTGAATACTTACGATACTTTGTTTAGCGTCTGCTTTAACTTCCCCTGCAGCAAAGGTAATCGGCACCATAATCTTAACAGATGTCGCTGCCAAACCAGCAATTACGGTTACACCGATAATATTGGCAATACGAGAAATCGTTGCCATCTGTTCGCTTAGTTTATCAATCACAGTTGTTCCTAGTTTGTATCCATACAGACCAGTTGACAATTTAATCGCTGTTAAAATCGTATTCATCGCAAGGAAGAACAAGATTGGACCGACAACCAAGCCTTCTTGAGCAAACGAAGCTGCGATGGTTGAGAACAATGGAGCTAAACAGAATTGAGAAAGAGAATCCCCAATACCTGCCAATGGTCCCATCAAGGCCATCTTGATGCTACGTGTTTCTTTTGTTGGTCGGCCATTTTCCAACATTACAAGATGCAAGCTGGTAATAAAAGGCAGGAAGTGTGGGTTGGTATTATAGAATTCACAGTTTTCTTCCAAGGCTTGGTAGAAACCTTCCTGATCCTCTCCATAGTGTTTTTTCAAAGCAGGATACATCACATTGGCATATCCCAACCCTTGATAGTTACTATAGTTAAATCCATTTTGACAAAAGAATGCCAGCAAAGACGTTTTAAGATAATCACGTTTTGTTAATTTGTTAGATCCAGTCATCGTGTGCTTCCTCCTCTACCACATGATCCGCTGTTTTTGGCTTGTTATAAAATTCAATCAAAGCAAAGATAGTACCTACAATTGCAATACCAATTGTTGGGATGTTTAGATAAGCTGCACAAACATATCCCAACAAGACAAAGGGAATCAACTCTTTCTTAGCCATCACTGACAAGATCATCGCAAAACCGATAGCTGGGAGCATTTTACCAGCAACTGTCAAACCTGTAAGCAATACCGGTGGAATGTAGTCTACGAGTTTCAACAAGGTATCCATTGAAAGGGCACCCAAGCAACCCAAGGTAAATCCAATAAAGGCAAACAACCAAATTGTTGCATTTAGAGTAAACTTAAATTTCTTCAAATTATGGTTTTTCAAGTGCTTCATCGCCGTTTCAGGCGCACCAGCACGTACAGTGTAGGCGAAAGTTTGTAAGAATTGAATCGCCACAGCAATCGGAGTAGAGAGGGCAAGAGCCGCTTCTGGACTGACTTTACCAGCACTAGTGATAGCCATCAAGGTACCAAAGATACCAGGTCCGATTGGGTTTGGTGGAACAGTACCTCCAGCACCAACACCGAATCCCATATAAGCCAATTCACCAATAGCTCCCATTGCAAGAGCAGTAGGCAGATCACCTAGAATAATTCCGACACCAAATGACAGAACAATACATCTATTGGTGTAAATTCCTAACAGCATTCCACTAAAACAGAAAGCTGTCCATAATCCAATTAAAATCGCTTGAAATACATTAATCGACATAACGATCTCCTCTTTTAAATATAGTCCATAATGTTGACTTGAACAGCTCCATCATTTCCTGTTGGAGTTGTTTTCGTATTAAATGTTACTTGATGAGTTTGGCTCAATTCCTTGAGGGCCACCTTGTCCTCTTCACCCAGGAAGATGGAGCGTGTCACTTGCTCTTTACCAGTAGCATTGTGAATGTTCCCAATATTGATTTCTTTGATAGGGACACCACCTTCTACCAAGGTTAAAGCATCCTTCACATCCTTTACAACGATAAAGATCGTTTGAGCAGGATTAGCCTTGTGAATGATACCAATCACCTTTTGCAAAGGGAAGAAACGCATGGCAACTGAGTCTGGCACAACTGTTTTCATCAGAGTTTGTTGCATCTTGTCCGTGCTTACTTCGTCATTGGCAACAATGACCGTATTACAACCTAGGTATTTTACCCAAAGTTGTCCTTGTCCATGAATCAACCGTTCATCGATACGGGTCATAATAATATTTGGCATTGTCATATTTCTCCTCCTACCAATATAGGTTCCAGTCTTTGTAGAAACGGATAAGGGCTTCTAGGTAATAGTAGTCACCCCAGATATTGCCTTCATCCACTCCTTTACCTGAATGCCATGAGTACACACCGTGGAGGAGACTTGTCCCACCAGGGGTAAATTGATCATTTGCATAATGTTCGATCAAGGAACGAAGCATGGCATGCATAGCATGTTTATAAATATCTTTGTCAGCATCCACCTCTGGAAGATGTTTTAGCATTTCATGAATCCCACAGACGGCGATAGCTGTTGCTGAAGAATCTCGTGATTGATCACTACCATCATTAAAAATCAAATCCCAATAGGACACATGATCTTTTGGCAGACGATTCAAGAAATAATTGGTCACACCCTTAAACAAGTCAAAGCAGGACTCGTCTTTTAAGTGACGATAAGTCAAAGGAATACCATAGACTCCCCATGATTGACCACGTGCCCAGCATGAATCATCACTATACCCTTGTCTCGTTACACCTTTAAAGGGTTGACCTGTCTCAGGATCAAAATAGAAGGTGTGGAAGGACGAAGCGTCATCACGGATTACATTATTAGCTGAAGCATAGAAATGACTTTCTGCAATATCGTAGTATTTTTGATCGCCTGTTTCTTGATAAGCAAAGAATAAGAGTTGGATATTGAGCAAGCAGTCGATAATCAAACGGTAATGCTCTTTCTTGCCCAAGTCTCCCCAAGCTTGAATAAAACCACCTTTTTCTTGATAGCGTTCAATCAACTTATCTGCAGCTTTCAAGGCTGCTTCTCTAGCCTCTCCATCTCCATTTATCTTATATTCAGCCATACAAGACGGTGTGTACAAGAAGCCGAGATCATGGTGATCCAATTCTACTCTCTTATTGACACGATCCAGGAAAGAAAGAACATTTTTATGAGCGATGTTTTTAAATGCATCCTGTTGACTGTATTCATAAGCCAACCACAGTTCTCCTGTCCAGAAACCATTGGTCCATTCCGTGTTATCCATGATTGGATAGACATTATCAAAGGTAGCTGGTGTCGGGAAATCTTCCTTGAAATAGTCAAGGTTGAGTTCTAACTGCCGAATAACCTTATCGATTGCCTGGCCGACTTCTTCTTTCGTCAGAAGTGGTACTTCTAAGAAGCGCTCAGGCGATTTTATTTTTTCAATCGTAACCTTTTTTATCATTCTTTTACCCTTTAAATACCCGATTCGAAATCTTCTTCCTCTGCATCCGTTGAAAACAATTCTTTACCATTTACGACTCCGCCCTGGGCCGCCACTACTGATTTATTAACAACTTCATCAAAGCTATGAGCCATTCTAGCAAAGACTGCTTCCATTAACATGGCTAAGTTCAAACCCGAGAGAACATTCATTGTTTTGGCTGGATTTTCTCCCATTATGGTAGAAGAAACCTTGAATGGCGATCCTCCCAAGAGATCACTTAGGATTAAAACTTCTTCTTCATTTGAAATTGCAAGTAAGATTTTTTGCTTGAGTTCATCTGCTGACATTCCTTCCACAAAGTCAATCGCCTCCACATTTTCTTGATTGCCTGCAATCAATTGTAAAGAACTATAAATCCCTGTAGCAAAATGTCCATGCCCTACAAGTACAATTTTCATCTTTTCTCCTTTCTTGTTTAGGTTTACCGGTTTACTTTATATTCCCCATTGTAATCCTTTGTTTTTATCTTGTCAATAGTTTTTTTAAAAAAATATTAGCGCTTTCATTATCTTTTTAACCATTTTAATAGACAGAAATTTCAAAATCTTCCGTTTTTTTAGGAAAACAAATCTTTTTATAAATAAAAATATTTATTTATTGACAAAACCGGTTTACTAGAATATAATTTGGTTATAGAGAAGTCTTAACAAATTTGAAAGGAAGTATCAAATGACAAATACATCATTCTCAATTGAGCAGTTTTCTTTAAAAGGAAAAATTGCTCTCATCACCGGCGCTTCTTATGGAATTGGATTTGCTATTGCCAAATCCTACGCTGAAGCCGGCGCTACTATTGTCTTTAACGATATCAATCAAGATCTGGTCAATAAAGGGATTGAAGCTTATCGTGAAGTTGGCATCGAAGCCCATGGATATGTCTGTGACGTGACAGACGAGGACGGTATCCAAGCCATGGTCAAGCAAATCGAACAAGAGGTTGGTGTCATTGACATCCTCGTTAATAACGCTGGTATTATCCGCCGAGTTCCAATGTGCGAAATGAGCGCCGCTGATTTCCGTAAGGTCATCGATATTGACTTAAACGCACCATTTATCGTTTCAAAGGCAGTTATTCCTTCTATGATAAAGAAAGGGCATGGAAAGATTATCAATATTTGTTCGATGATGAGCGAACTGGGACGTGAAACAGTTAGCGCTTATGCTGCTGCTAAAGGGGGCTTGAAAATGTTGACCCGCAACATTGCGTCTGAATACGGTGGAGCCAATATCCAATGTAACGGAATTGGACCGGGTTATATTGCCACTCCTCAAACAGCACCTCTTCGTGAATTGCAAGAAGATGGTTCTCGCCACCCATTTGACCAGTTCATCATTGCAAAAACACCTGCTGCACGTTGGGGAAATCCTGAAGATTTGATGGGCCCTGCTGTCTTTCTCGCTAGTGATGCCAGCAATTTTGTCAATGGCCACATCCTATATGTAGATGGCGGTATCTTAGCCTACATCGGAAAACAACCTGAGTAAAAATAGAAAGAAGATCTTATGAAAATCGCATTAATCAATGAAAATAGTCAAGCTAGCAAGAATCACATTATTTACGATAGTCTAAAAGAAGCGACAGATAAAAAAGGCTACCAATTATTTAACTATGGTATGCGTGGAGAAGAAGGAGAAAGTCAATTAACTTATGTGCAGAACGGACTAATGGCTGCCATCCTTTTAAATACAAAGGCAGTTGACTTTGTTGTTACCGGCTGTGGTACGGGTGTAGGGGCTATGCTTGCTTTAAACAGCTTCCCTGGTGTTGTCTGTGGTCTAGCAGTGGACCCAACTGACGCTTACCTTTATTCTCAAATCAATGGTGGTAACGCCTTGTCTATCCCTTATGCCAAAGGATTTGGCTGGGGGGCAGAACTGACCCTCAAATTGATGTTTGAACGCTTATTTGCTGAAGAAATGGGCGGTGGCTACCCAAGAGAACGTGTAATCCCTGAACAACGCAACGCTCGTATCTTAAACGAGGTGAAACAAATCACCCACAATGATTTGATGACCATCCTTAAAACAATCGACCAAGACTTCCTCAAAGACACCATCTCTGGCAAATACTTCCAAGAATACTTCTTTGAAAACTGCCAAGATGATGAAGTCGCTGCTTATTTGAAAGAAGTATTAGCCAAGTAAAGCTATTCTAAACCAGAAAGGAACTAATGGATGACGAAAATATTACTGTTTGGCGAACCATTAATTCGAATCTCACCATTAGATGCCACCAGTATCGGCGATCATGTTGCCAGTTCGACTTATTTTGGCGGATCAGAAATTAACATCGCTTGTAATTTGCAAGCCCTGGGTATCTCAACGAAAGTCTTTACCGCACTCCCTGCCAACGAGATTGGAGATCGTTTTCTCACATTCTTGAAACAGCACCAAATCGATACCAGTTCAATCTGTCGGCTTGGCGATCGAATCGGCCTCTACTATTTGGAGAACGGCTTTGGTTGTCGTCAAAGTGAAGTTTTCTACGATCGTAAGCATACGAGTATCAGCCAGATTCAGCCAAACATGCTAGATATGGATTCTCTCTTTCAGGGGATTAGCCATTTTCATTTTAGTGGAATCACCGTAGCTATCGGTCAAGAGGTCCGTACGATCCTTCTCCTACTCTTGGAAGAAGCCAAGCGCCGAGGAATTGTCGTTTCAATGGATCTCAATCTGAGAACAAAGATGATTTCAGTCCTAGAAGCCAAGTATGAATTTTCTAAGTTTGCACGTTTTACTGACTATTGCTTCGGTATTGATCCTCTCATGATTGATGACCAAAATCTAGAGATGTTTCCAAGAGACAGTGCTAGCCTAGAAGAGGTGGAAAATCGCATGCGACTTTTAAAAGAAGCCTATGGTTTCAAGGCCATTTTCCATACCCTCCGCTCTAGTGATGAGCAAGACAAAAATGTCTATCAAGCCTATGCTCTAGAAGAACTATTTGAAGAGTCTGTCCAACTAAAAACTGCAGTCTATCAACGAATTGGTAGCGGGGATGCCTTTATATCTGGTGCCCTTTACCAACTACTCCATCATTCCTCCCTAAAAACTACCATTGACTTTGCAGTTGCGAGCGCAACTCTCAAATGCACTCTTCCAGGAGACCATCTCTCCACTTCCGCAACTAGTATTGAAAATTTACTGGCAAATGCACAAGATATCATTCGTTAGGAGAATTACATGACCAAATCAGATACGATTATTGAACTAAAAAAACAGAAAATTGTCGCTGTCATTCGGGGAAATACAAAGGAAGAAGGACTGCAAGCCTCGATTGCTTGTATCAAGGGCGGTATCAAAGCTATTGAAATCGCCTATACCAATCAGTATGCAGGACAAATCATCAAGGAACTTGTAGACTTGTATCAGGACGATCAGAGTGTTTGTATCGGTGCAGGTACTGTGCTTGATGCCGTAACTGCTAGAGATGCCATTCTAGCCGGAGCAAATTACGTTGTTTCTCCATCTTTCCATGCTGAAACTGCGAAAATGTGCAATCTCTACAGCACACCGTACATTCCAGGCTGTATTACCCTCACAGAGATCACGACTGCACTTGAAGCCGGTAGTGAAATCATCAAACTCTTCCCAGGTAGTACTCTCAGTCCAGCATATATCTCTGCAGTCAAGGCACCGATCCCACAAGTTTCCGTAATGGTAACCGGAGGAGTCGGTCTAAACAACATCCCTCAATGGTTCGCTGCTGGTGCAGACGCCGTTGGAATTGGTGGCGAACTCAATAAACTCGCTTCCCAAGGCAACTTTGACCGCATCAGCGAGATTGCCCAACAGTATGTTACACTCAGATAAAATCATAACCACCTGTCTAACGGGTGGTTTATCTCAGAGCTATAAGCCCAAATCATCAGCCAGCGCCTAAAGACGCTGGCTTTCACGTTGTTCAAGCCTTATTGCTCTTGACTCGTCACTTGCCTCTTTAAGAGACTTTGGTATTACTTACCACTATCCCTAAAGGGATCCTCATATTCTTTTACACTCAATTTATCTAGTGCTATAGTAGATTGAAACTGGAATAGTACACCTCTGCTTCTAAAACATTGTTAGAAATCGATTTGACTGTCCTGATCGATTTTGTCCTATTCTTATTTCATTTTACTATATATCATGCTTTACTCGTTCTCAAATTTTCATACTCGTGAAGAAATCATCCACTGGATAATTTCTTTAATCTTGACTATATTTCTTAATTGTGGCTTTATTAAGCCCTACTGTACTTACATAATAACCTTCCGCCCAAAAATGCCGATTCCCAAACTTGTACTTGAGATTGGCGTGTTTGTCAAACATCATGAGTGCACTTTTGCCTTTTAAATAACCCATAAAACTTGAAACACTTAGCCTTAGTGGAATACTGACTAACATGTGTACATGGTCTGGCATTAAGTGACCCTCGATCATTTCAACACCTTTATAACTACACAAGCGATGAAATATTTCGCCTAAACTACTTCTATATTGATTATAGATGACTTTTCGTCTATACTTAGGGGTGAACACAATATGATAGAACACATCCACTTTGTGTATGATAAACTATGAGTCTTTTGTGCCATATTTTTTCTTCTTTCGCTTTACAATTGGATTGAACACCTTTATTGTATCGCGTTTGGAGTTTTTTTGGTATAATCTTCGACGCGCACCCGCATAGCGGGTGGTTGTTTTGTCTCGCACCTCACGGAGCGAGACGGACTAATATAGTGGAGTGAAATAGGATACGAACAAATTGATTAGGAAAATCAAATGAATTTATAGAAATCTTTTAGCAGTTATGACGTCCTATTCTAGTTTCAAAACGCTATAGTCACATAATGAAGTAAAAAAGGATAAGTATCAACTTATCCCTTTTTAAAAGAAAAATCCGAAGATATTTGGCCTTCTTCGGATTTTTTCTATTTTCCACAGTTTCATGTAATTCATCTAGATGATGAACAAATTAGTTGTTCTTTCCTCTACGGAATAAATAAAACGCCCCAAGTAGCAAGAACCCTAGACTTGCCAAGATTGACTGACCTTCTCCTGTCTGAGGGAGATTCTTTTGATCCGAATGGTTCTTTTCCTCTTCAGATTTTTCCTTTTCTTTTGAATTCTGTACTTGTGGCTGAGCTGCTTGCTCTAGCTTTTTAAAGACTTCCTGATCTGGAGCTGATTCCTGGGTTTCAGGATTATAGTAGGCAATCTTATATTCATCCCCTTCTTTTCGAATGGTATAGACTCCACGTTTCAAAACTTGGAATTGGTTGGAAATAGTAGAGACAGAATCATCATATTTCACAATGCCCCAAACTCCTTGTTTGGCATCATAAACAGACTGAAGGGTTTCGTTATTTTCGATGAGGCTACTTTCTAACTCTTTTATCATTTGATTGAAGGTGGCACGACCCACGTTAGGAATGAGCATATAGCCATAAGAATCTCCATTTTGCTTATGAGCCTGACTAATCGTAAGAAATTCATTTTCAACTTCCTTGTCTGACTGTCCTTCATTGATATCCTTCCAGGCTCCCTTTTGCAAAGCCTTACTCATACTGATTGAACTCTTCTTAAAGAAAAAGTAACCAATATTCTTTTTCGAATCGGACGATTCTAAAAAGACACTTTGGGTTTCAGGATAATCCTTTTCTTGTTCTGTAAGGGAGGCTTCTTTATCATTGACATAGACTTTATATGGATTACTTGATTCCAGTTTTCTCTGGTCGATTGTAGTTGCAGCAGTATCTGTTGAAGTGTTTTGGATATTGCTTCCTAAAAAGGCAATCTTATCCTTTAGCATAAACCAGCTCTTATGAGCAGTCAATGTTTGATTCCAGTTGGTGAAATCCATGGTTGCTGTCGCATTGGCATCATCTAGTTTGCTCGTTCCAACGAAAGCAGACGGTAAAACTTTACCTGTATCGCTATCCGCTCTCTTAGCATCCGTCTCTGTTGTACCAGGCATCTTATATGGATTAACTGTTGGCCAGTAGCCATCGCTATAGTGACTCAAATCGCCATTGTAAAGATAGAACATCCCATCACTCGTATACCAACCACATTTATTTTCCTTGTTCATGTGTTCGTAATTCAAGGTACGACTGGAAAAGAGTGACAAGCCAAATCCAAACCCTTTCTCTGCATTGTACATGGCTGTTTTATCCATCTTGTTAAAGGCAGATAGGTAACTTGTTCTTGGAACACTTGCGACTCCTGCATCACTTAACAAGGATTGCATCAAACTGATATCCTTATAAGTCTTCAAATTCTTAAAGACATCATAATAACTATCCGATTGAACAATGGTCTTCACAAGACTCTGCAAACGTTGTTTGGTTTCTCCTTCAGACATATCCGCTATTCGGTGAATCCCTCTTAGTACTTCTACTGCGGCCACGTGCCCCTCGCTATTTGCACGACTGATCGAGCGTCCACGACTCATATCCATCAGCTCTCCATTCACCAGCAAAGGAGCAAACGATTTATCAATCCAGTGGTACATGGTTTGCATTTTATCTTTATCGATTGGATTCTTGGTCTTTTGAATGACTGGCAACAGTTGAGACAGGCCATCAATCAAAACATTCCCATAAGCACCCGTATAGGCAACATTGGTGTGGTCGATATAGGATCCATCTTGATAAAAACCTTCACCTTGGTCTACCAACTTGAACACTTGCTCAATCGAGCGAATGGTAGAAGAAATTTCTTGATCATCCTTACGCAGTAAACCAGCTATTACTTTTACCCTTCCCATATCAACTAAGTTTCCACCTAGAGCCTTGAATGGGTTATCAGTCGTCTTTCGGAAATGTTCGGGATCTGGTACAAATTTTTCAATCACATCTGTATATTTTTTAATTTCCTCATCAGAGAAGTATTCTTTCATCAGAGACAAGGTATTGTTGATGGCACGAGGTGTACCGATTTCATAATCCCACCAGTTCCCAACAATGCTCTTTTCACTATTGTAGACATGTTTATGCATCCATTCCATGGAATCCCTGACTGTTCGAACGACAGTTTCATCTTTATAATAACGAGAAGAAGGATTGGTCACTTGCTTGGCCATCTCCTCCAATTTCCGATAAGTGGCAGTCAGATTTGCAGACGTTTTATAATTTGAAAATTTTTCCCACAAATAGATGCGGTCCGCCTGACTTGAAATACTGGATAGGCTATCAGCTACCTTTCCTTCCAATTCCTGGTTTAATTTGGCCATCTGTTCATTTTTAGAATCATAGTATTGATTCCCAGCGATGATGCCATTCCAGTCATCCAAACGGTCTGTGTATGCATCCTTAACAGAGGCTAGAATCTTCAAAGGAATCTTTTTCACTTCCTTGCCATCTTTACTGACAATGACATTGGTTGTCCCTTCCTTAAGAGGTTCTAAAATTCCATTTTTGACTGAAGCAACGTCAGGATTTTCTACCTTATAAGTATAGTCCGCAAGAGAAAAAACATGTTTTTTTCCAATTGGTAAATCAATCTTTTCCTCAAGCTGTTTATCTGTTTGAGAATCCTCAGAAGGCTGGTCTGCTACCTCTACCAGCTCAATATCCTTAAAGGAAACAGTCCCAGTTCCTGTTTCATAGAATAACTCCAGCTTGATTTTATCAACATCTAAAGTCGGGCTATAGTCTGCTTCAATGGTCTGCCAGTCCTTTGTTCCTGACGTCGTTGCAGAATTCCACAATCGCTTGTCCTTACCACTTTCCTCAATGATACGAAATTATCTGTTTTAATCTTGAAACGCAGTTTATACTTTTTCTTAGCTTCAATAGGAACCATACGGTGAACCGCTGCCCTTAATTTCTCAGGGCTTGAGATAGTGATAGCCCCATCCTTAGCCTCAATGACTCGAGTTGAGGCATCTGCAGAACTATTCTTCTGGTCTACCCAAGCTGACCACCCCTGAGCTTTGCTTCCTGTCCACGGACTGCTTCCGTCCTCCGTCTGACCAAAATCACCATTTTCAACTAAATTTTTTGTATCCCTTTGCTGATACTGAACTTCCTTCTGGCTTTGCTGAATGGTATTCGTAGTCGTTTCTTCCGCTCCAACTGTCATATAATGGTTTAATAAAAATCCTGATAAAACAAGTGAAGACAAACTCACAATGAGCTTCTTTGTTTTTGTTTGCATGTATACACTCCAATAAACATATTGTAAAATCAATAGGAACTAAATCTCAAATTAGAGATTTATAGCAACAAAGTAAACCGGTTTAATTAAATCATACCATTTTTAAAGTTATTTGTAAACGGTTTCTATCATATTGAGGGCTTATTCTTCAACAATATCTTCCATCCGACTCGACGAAAAAAGTAAAAACTGTTACAATGTAGAAAAAGAAAAGAGGCCCTCATGACTTCACTTTATGATTTTTCCGTTTTGAACCAAAACAACCAAGCAACTCCCTTGGATAGCTATCGTGGCAAAGTTCTCTTGATTGTCAACACTGCTACTGGATGTGGTTTAACGCCCCAGTACCAGGGACTTCAAGAACTCTATGAACGCTATCAAGATCAGGGCTTCGAAATATTGGATTTCCCTTGCAATCAGTTTATGGGACAAGCACCCGGCAGTGCAGAGGAAATCAACGCCTTCTGTAGCCTACATTTTCAAACCACCTTCCCACGTTTTGCCAAGATTAAGGTCAACGGTAAGGAAGCAGACCCTCTCTATGTCTGGTTAAAAGACCATAAATCTGGCCCACTAGGAAAACGAATCGAATGGAATTTCGCTAAGTTTCTCATTAGTCGTGATGGGCAAGTCTTTGAACGCTTTTCTTCAAAAACAGACCCAAAACAAATTGAAGAGGCGATACAAACTCTACTATAATTCACAATCTCACTATGATTAGGTTTCCTTTAACCTGATGAATAGTGAGATTTTTTGATTGGCTTTGACTTAAATAGAAAAACACCCCATGATATGAAACATGAAGTGTTGTAAAGTCTATGTTGTAGGTGCTTATTTCACATTTTCAATGTGACCAGTGATAACGAATACCATACAGAATCTTCATATACACTAAACAAATGACTTTCTAATTATATCAATTAGTTTTGGCTGCTAGTAAATATCATTTCCAACAAACGCCCTCTCAATTCCTTATCCTGATGATGCAAGATATTCATTAAGTCATGAGAGTTTTTGGCATTGATGAATTGATTTAACAATCTATCTTTTAATTCATATGGAAGAGAAGCTGTCTTTAGTAGTCTAAAAACTTCGTCATTTAAAGATGTCCTTTTATTATCTTTCCATTCAAATTTAGCTGTATCATTCTTATTTGGCAATTCAATTATAGACACATTCGTTCCTTTAAAATGAATTCTATGTTTTCTATTGCTTGGAACGATACTAGAATCTCCTTGTAATGCTAACTCTACCATTCCCATTTCCCAATCGATTGATAATCTTGTTTTATATCTTTGACCATTTTGATCTTCAAGCATTTCAAAAGAATGTTGTTTCCCTGGGAATACATACCAATCTACAACCTCAGGTAAATCAACACCCATACCTATCTCAGAACCAACCAAGGGAATGATTGCACCACTTTTTGCAAACACAGGCGTAGTCGAGATGTCCCTATAAACACTTAACTTCACACCACCTGTGTATTTTTTCTCTGAAAAGAAGTCATACCATTCACCTTCAGGGAACCATACATCTACTTTTGCAGATTGGAATGTCAAATCCATCTTTTCTACAATGGGAGCCACCATCAGTTCTGTTCCAAAAAAGTATTGGTTTGGAACATTATAGCTCTCATCATTCTCTGGATAGAAATAATAGATTGGACTGATTAATGGGGCACCTTCCTCATGTGTCTTTACATTCATGGTATATAGATAGGGAATCATCTGATGTCTCAAACGAAGGTATTTCTTCATAATCTTAAATGTTGTTTCTGAAAAAAACCAAGGTTCTTTACTATTAAAAGGACTTCTAGAACTATGTAATCGAGTAATCGGACTAAAAACACCAAACTGTAGCCATCTAGTTTGTAGCTCTTCGTCATAATCCCCCAACATATGTCCACCGATATCATGACTCCACCAACTATAACCGATATTAGATGCTGTCGCTGTAAAATAGGGTTGAAACCTTAAGGAATTCCAACTAATAATAGTATCCCCTGAAAAACCAACAGGGTAGCGGTGACTACCAGGACCTGCATATCTTGATAAAATCAAACCACCTTCTGCATTTTTACAACTATCCTGATAGTGATAATGGTTTAAAAGCCAAAGTGGATCTAGCATACCTTGTGTCCCCTGTTGCCAGTCAATCCACCAAAAATCTACTCCCTGCTTTTCTAGCTCATAATGAACATCTTTAAAGTAGGCTTCCCTAAAAGAGGGATTAAAAAAATCAAAAATAGCAGGTTCTTCTAGTTCTACATTTAACCCCAACCGTTTTGCAATTTGAGGATAAGCTTCTTCATAAGCCCGTATCCCATCAGCAGGATGGACATTTAAGGAGAGTTTTAACTTTCTATCATGAAGTTGTTGCAATAACTGTTCTGGATTTGGTATTAAGTTTCTATTCCAACTATATCCTGTCCAGCCACTTCCAAAACGAGCTGGAATGTCAGTTATATGCCAATCCATATCTAACACACCGATAGATAATGGAATTTTCTCTGTTTCAAATCTGTCTATTAAATCCAAGTATTCATCCGACGTATAAGGCCAATATCTACTCCACCAATTGCCTAAAGCATATCTTGGCAACAAGGGTGTTGAACCAGTCAAATGGTAAAAGTCTCTGATTGCTCCTCTATAATCATGCCCATAGGCAAAGAAATACAGGTCAATTTGATTTTCTCTCTCAATATAACCAGATTGTTCATCCCAAATAAATCCTTGAGAATCATCCAATAAGGCTATACCATTTCGGCTAATAATTCCATCTTCTAACGAGATTGCTCCATCTGCCTTATCCAGAGTCCGAGCTGTTCCTTTTAACGTTTCAATAGATTCACCAAAATACCAGCGACTACCATATACGGCAAAATTTCCTTTTAATTCTATAAATAAATTTTCGGCGTTAAATTCTCCTTTATTAAAGTGCAGATGAAAATAGTCCGTCATAATATCTAGTACATTTGATGTCTCGATATAATCTAACGAAACTTGGCCAAAATCTCTATTATAGATAAGTTGTGTCGTTCTATCCTCAAAATTTCCAGTTCGAGAGTATTCTAACCTTACTAGCTTGTCTGTTAATACAGAGATTCGATAAAACTCTCCCTTAAAAATTTTCAATTTGTTTTCCTCCTTTTATGGTAGCATAAAAACAGAACGCACCATTTTTGATGCGTTTTTCATTATTCTAAATGCAATGTTCTATCTGTTATATCTATGACAAATAATAGTCAATTGAAAAAATGTAGTGGACAAAATATCTTTTAACAAACCAAGAGTTTATTAAAGAGTTATCACTTTTCAACTTTTCTAAGCTTATGCAGTTGTGAAACAAACTACTTTTAAACTATTAACTAAGATAGGATTGATAAATAATTTCAAACTCTTACTAGCAATCATACGATATTCAAGCTCGCGTGCTTTTTTCCTTCCTGCTTATTTCTTAGAACTGAAGAACCCGGATCGGTATATAAATTATCCGGATCAACATAGTCATAAGACTCATAACAGTTGCGCTTCATTAAGTCATCCCCAGAGCAAGAGCTTCATCTCGTAATTTTTCAACATCACTAACCGTAGGTCGCCATCCTTCAATCATATTTGTACTTAAAGCATACCAAACACTCTTAAAAACGGATCGGTTTTCAAAAGCTATTCCCATGATTGTCATCTTTTCTTTATCTATATCTAAGGACATATGCTACCTCCTTATATTTCTTCAAATTCCTCCAAACAGTTGTTTTATTGCAATCTAGCAGATCCATGATTTCCTTATAACTCTTTTGAACAAAAATATAATCTGTAGACGTTTGTGATATTTGGCCTACGACGAATCTCTTAGGAGTTTTTCAATTTTCTGTATTTCTTCGTTTGTAAGATTAATAACTACTAATGTAAGATGTTTTTTGATTTTAGTCTAGTATTAACATCAGATAGATAGGCTAATTTCTTTGAAAAATTGGTTCATTGAAATACATTGAACATTAAGTTTTTCACATACATCTGGAACTTTAGCATTCCTGCTAGGGTTCACATCATTAAGATTGACATTTTTAATTTCATCAGTTACGATTGTATAATTCTCTTTTTTAGCAATAGCAATCAACCATGGATCAGCAATTCTTTCATTTGCCCAGCCTTTTTCCGATAAAAGAGCAGTATCTTTATATAAAGGACTATCTTGAATGTATTGAATTACTTCACTCCACTCTCTAGCATAAGATTTATGATCTATTAAATCTTTTTTGTAGTTTTCCTCTAACCACTCCCTAAACCATGGATTTTGATAATTCTCTGAAACCACTATTCTAGGAACTACCACATTTGAATTTAAAATACTGCCCAACTTAAGCCAGAAAGTTGGGAAAAATTCTTTACGATAATATCTATCATAAAAATTTATGTATATGTTTGAATCTAATAAATACATCTATCCCTCCCCCTTACTCAATATCTTATATCCTTTATAACCTACTCCAACAATATTAAAAGCATCTGTATATGTAATCTTATTTTGTTGAACAGCATTATTCACATATTTAAAAAAGTTGTTGTCAATTCTGAATCTAAGATTATTACTATAATTGCCACCACTAGAAGGTTTTCTATGTTTTTGTATTTGATTAAATTCTTCCTCTAGTTCAAAATTTATAGATTGATAAGTATCTTTGGAAATAATGGAAAAATCATATAAACGCCTTAAAATGACAAACTTACTAACCTCAGTTTTCTTTACAATAATTTCTAAATTATCTTTTATCGTTTTCTCTCCATCAAACATATCTATAATTAAAGATTTTGGAGCTAAAATTTCGGCTGTTACCGAGTTTATTACCGCCTCTTTTTTATTTTGCTTACCCACCTCTTCAGGTTCTAATAAGTCACTATCACCAAACAATACATGAATAAATTCATGTATTAGCGTGAATAATTGACCTGCTTTAGAATCTAACTGATTGATAAAAATAATAGGCGCCTTTTTATCAGACAGAACAAATCCTCTAAATTCTTTAACATTTAACGGGCGATGCGTGTTATCCTTATACTTACCATTTAAAAAAATATATATTCCTAATTTACCTAGCACTTTTCTGTAATATCTAAAACGATTTTGAGTAATCTCAGGTCCCAGAAGAGTTCGTGCTTTCTCTATTACTTCTTCAAGTTTACTATTAAAATCAAACATACCTACAAAATAACATTCATCCTCAACTGCATCTCTCAAAAACTCTTGTTTTTCTTGCATTTCAAGAATTGTAGCTTTTAATTCCGAACTCATTTCAGATATACGTTGTGAATTTAAAGTTCTAAAATCAACATCTAAACTAATAGGTATAATTTTTTCTTTGAGTACTAACAATCCAGTAGGAACATTAATAAGTTTCGAAAGTACTGATAATTGATTGAATGTTGGTTCTAAATCTCCAGATAAAAACTTATCTATATTAGGCAATTTTTTACGTATTAATTCAATGGGAGTATTAGAATTATGAATATATGATAATAAAACTTTAGTATTTATTTTTATACGTTGCGTCATAATACACCTCCTCGTAATATATAATCATGGGGATATTTCAATCCCAAGTTTTATTTGTTATCACTTGACTATTGCAAGGTTTTCTAGAACAATGGACTCATGGTTTTTCTCCTTGTTGCTTGGACTTCATTAAAAAGTCTGTTACCCAAGCCTTGTTCAAACTTCCAACACACTAGCTGTTTCCACAGCTTGACTTCTGCATCTAGTAGGAGGCAGGCGGCTCTGTCAGGCTGTGATAAGGATTCTCTTATGCGAGGATGTTGGAACAAGATGTTTCTGGGAAACCTTACAATAGTCAAGAAAACTTCCAAATCTAATAGAAAGGAGACCTTCCTTAATGAAATGTTTTGTCTGTTTAGACGTGAGCTCTACAAAATTAGATGTGTGTATCATGTTGAGTGATACTAGCACCCCTGTCACAGCTTCCCTCTCTAATGACCTTTCTGGGGCAACAGAGATTAAGAATCATATTCTTGATTTGAATCATGCCTTTAGATACATTATACCATGTTTCTATGTAGCTTTTAAAAATTTTATTTTGTTTGTCATATCTAAGTTTTCAGCATGCTTATCCTATTTTATAAGCCTCAAACCCAAATATAAAACGCATTCTTTTTGCTTTTTTACTATTGTATCGTATTCTACGATAACATACTTTACTTTATTGTTTTTTTAAAATAACAGCAGTTCCCTGTTTATCAACTATTCGAACTACTTTCTATTTTGCTTCATACCCTACATAGCGAAAAAATATGAAAAAGCAGAGAAGAATATCTTAAAAAGACCTCTTCACTGCTAATATTAACACTCATTATTTAAACTATATGGATTCTATCATCGAGTATACTTTTTTACTTATTAGATACCTTGCTCTTCTTTCACCAATTTTTGATCATATACACGGATGAATGGAAGATAGACTAGGAATGCTGCAAATGCACATACTAGAGCAACTAATACAGCTCGAAGATCTGCTGTCCCTAAGAAAGCTCCAATCCCTACTGGAGTTGGCCATGGAACCTGTGCGATAATTGGCTTAATAAAGTTTAGAGAATTCGCTACGTAATAAATAGTAGCAGTAACCATTGGTGCTAAAATAAATGGTATAGCCAAGGCTGGATTATAGATAATAGGTAATCCAAAAATTAATGGTTCATTAATATTAAATAAGGCTGGAACTACAGATGCTCGTCCTATTGCTTTAAGCTGTTCAGATTTAGAGGCAAAAGCAATATATAAACATAGTCCTAAAGTTGCACCAGAACCACCTGCAATTACAAACATATTAGAAAATTCACCTGCAACAGCGAAGTGCCCGCCAGCAGCATTTTCAGCCATGTTAGCAAGAGCAATTGGACTAACAAATGCAAAAACAATGTTCGCACCGTGGATACCTACAATCCAAAGTAGTTGAGTCAATAGATAAATAATCATTAAACCAATCCACGAATTAGTCAGATTGGATACAAAACCAAATGGAATTGCAATGACTTTAAAAATATCTGTTCCCATTGCTACAAGAAGATCGTTGATAAAGATAACAACAAATGCAACAACAAATCCCGGAACCAAAGCGGTAAATCCACGAGAAACTCCTTCTGGAACAGCTTCAGGCATTTTAATAACCCAATTATGTTTAACACACATACGATAAATAAGAACAGTCACAATTGCCATAATGATTGCGGTAAAAATCCCTGTTGTCCCAAAACGTGCGACTCCATTTCCCATTGCCCATCCATCTGCAATTACTGCACCTTCTTTTAGACTTGTCACAGTCTTCATCATTCCACCATCAAAAATGATTTGCGGTACTGTCATGACAAAAGCCATCAAGGCAAGCAAGGCACCATTAAGAGGATTCATATTGAGTTCTTCTTCCTCTGCATAAATTTTTGTCAATTCATATGCAAGTGATAGAACGAAATAAAGAGATAGAGAACCCATAGTCGCATAGTTTGCAACCATGTAAAGTGATGTGAATTTATCAAATGAAGCAGAGAAAATATCTGCCACAATTGGCCAAAATGAGAAAGCTTGTGGCAAAATACTGAATACCAAAAACATTGATCCTACAATAGTAAATGGTACAGCAGCCATACCTGCAGCCGTGATAGCACGTACTACTTTAAACTGAGCAAGTTTGCCCATTGGTCCCATAACATGGTTTTCAAGAAAACCAAACAACCCGTTTTGTTGATCCATAAATAGACCTCCTTAATAAAACATAATAATTTTTACTTTCTAAAGACTGGTTTCAAATACAAATTATACTAGATCAGGATTATAAACTAAGTGAGTTCTTTTCCAATTGGACAAATTGTTGATAAGCCTTATCTGTTCGTTTATAAATTTTTTTAATTCTTCTAATGTCTAACAAACTCAGAACTAAACCTAATAGAAGAACTACAAAAACAAATAAACGTGCTACTTGGTTATTTTCAAAAATCGGAAAAAGATTCTTAAACCAACTTGTCCAAGTTAAAACAAGTAATCCTATTGAAATAAGCATTTGTATTCTAACAAACATTAGTGTTATTCCCAACTTTTCTTTCCTATTTCCATAGAGTTTAAATTGTTCAACAGTTGCTAAAATAGAAAATACTATGAGCATAATGGGGAAAATAATAATAGGCGAGGGACTAATAAACTGATTCAAAAGCCAATAAATATTCCCAAAAAAGAAGAGTGCTATTGAATAACGTAGCAGAAGATATCGATTGAAAAAAGTATTAGTTAGAGCCATCTCTCGACGTTGTTGTTCAATCTTTTGTCGTTCTTTTTTATCCATATCATTTCCTCCTTATATAACAACACATATTTAGTTAACTTTCTTATAAAGAGCTAACATTTCCTTTGCTACTTCTAATAATGTCATAGTGGTCATTAAATGATCTTGAGCATGTACCATGATAATTTCAATTTTAATTTCCACTCCACTTGCGTATTCTTGCAAGAGTTTGGTTTGTGCATGATGCGCTTCAAGAATTATCTCATTTGATTGATTTAATTTACTTTCTGCATCATCAAAACTACCTTCTCTCATTTTTGCAAATGCTTCATGTATTTCTGACCTTGCATTTCCCGAATGCAGGATAATTTCAAATGCTGCAACCTGCAGTTCCTCTTGATTCATATGAACCTCCTATTTTATCTTCTCAAATATGTTAATAAAATCTTCAAAGTTATTGCAAGATATTAGCTGATTTTGCAATTCATCATTCTCTGTCAGAGAGACTATCTTTTTAGTCACAGTTGCCAAACCTTCGTTCCCATATATTGATGGAGATAGAAGAAATACTAGCTGGACATGTGAACTTTGATTATCCCAGAGTAACGAATCTTTACAAATTGCAACCGAAACCTTTCCCTCTGTACCAAAGGGTTGAATAGGATGCGGAACTGCAATTTTTTCAGAAAAAACAACTGAACTTAATTCTTCGCGCTGTTTAATTCCATAAAGTAAAGATTGTTCAAACTCATTTGATTCACCAACAGATAAACTCTCAACCATCTTTTCAAGTAAATTTACCTTGTCTGATTCAGTACATATTAAAAAGTTTTCTTTACTAAAATACTGTCTAAAGCCGTTGTTTTCAAATTTGTTAATCTTTGATGATTGTACATAACTAGAAACTTGCATCTGAACCATAGCTTTTCTAATCATTTCCATCTCATCACTCTTAAGAAACACACTAACTTTAAAAACTGGGATTTGAAAATATAGATTTGATAAATCAACAGCTGACACTATAAAATCTATTCCTTTAAGTTTTTCTTGATTCAATTCATAATAGCCTATTACATCAACAACTTCTACTCGCTTCCCAAACTCCGTTTCCAAACGATTTCTTAACATTTGGGCTGCACCAAATCCTGTTGCACAAATAGCAAGAATATTAAACTTAGTACTCTCTTTGCTACGTTCCATAGCAGCTAAAAAGTGAAGACTTACATATGCTACTTCATCATCTGATATTGTCCACTCCAAGAACTTGTCCATATTTGCAAGAATTTCTCTAGTCATAAAGAATATATCACTATAATTCTGTTTAATTTCATCTACTAAAGGGTTATTTAAGGTAATCCGGCTTTCTAAACGTACTTGTAGTGTCATTAGATGAGTTATCAATCCTTCAATTAGTTGGAAATCTGAAGAAAAGTTATACATATCATCTAATCCTAAATTCTGAAATGTTTTAAATAAAGATTTTTTTAAAACTTCTTCAGAAATATTCTTCTGATTTTTTTGACATTGTTGACTCTTAGCTAACAAATGCAAAGTAATGTAGTCTATTTCCTGAACTGGAAATTCCTGATTTGTTACTTCTCTTACTTTAGAAAGAATTCTTTGGGCAACCTTTCTCTCTGTTGCATCATCAGTCATCTGACAGTCTATATTTTTTATTTCAAATCCGGATTTTAAACGAATCACAGACAATGCTATGTGAACTACTAAATTCTGTAGTACAAAATCAGATAGTTTTAGGTTGGCCTCTTGGCATTCATCCAAAACAATTCTAGCAAATTCTTCTAATGGAACAGTTTGATCAAAAAAGTTAAATTTTACATAGCAATGTATTGTTTTAAAAAATTGATTCTCTAGGAAATAATTTATGATAAAACGTCGTTTATCACGTTCCTCGCCTGAGACATAAACTCCTTTATTCGCCCTACTCTCAATGGACAAATTATACTCTGATAACATCACTCGTATCTTTCTGAAATCATGAGATAATGTTGAACGACTAACGTAAAGTTCATCAGCTAAATCATCAAAAAGAACTGGAACTTGCTCAAATAATAATTTATTTAAGATAAATACTAAACGATCATCACCTTTTGAAACCGCAGTTTTCGTATAGTCTTCTTCCAGTTCATAAGTTTGTCTAAACTCCTGGTAAGCGCCTTGATTCTCAAAAAATATTTGATACCCTTGACCTTGTTTTGAAATCAACCGGACTCCTTGAATAATCATTGTCTTCTCAATTAATTTCAGTACATTACGGACAGTTCTATCTGAACAGGATAAATATTCTGCCAGTTCTTTGCTTGTAACAAAACGTTCCTTATTTTTTATTAAAAATTGAAGGATATCTTTCTCTTTAATGTTTAACACATTCATTCCCTCCTAAAACGTATGTTTTCATATATTGAAGCATATTATACACTTAAATCAATTTATATCAAACTCAAAACAATTTATCTTAACTTAAATATTTATTGACATTTCATGTGTTCATCAAATATTCTCAAGAATCAAATTAGCCATTTTTTCAATTCCCATTGGAATAGGAATATAGGCTTGAGGAGGTATTTGTACAACTGGTTTTCCTGCTTTAGAACCAGCCTCTTCAAATTGCTTAAAGTACATTTTTGTTTGAGGACTGACAAGATACAAATCAAAAGCTGCTGTTGCGATAGCTTTCCCTCCTTCAGTAGCACTAATAGCATCAACTACAATATCTTTCCCTTTTCCTTTTAGAAACTCTGTTGTTTTCTGTGCCATAAGTGATGAAGACATTCCTGCTGCACAAATAATTAAAGCTTTTGCCATAATATTTTCTCCTTTTCTTAAATCCAATCAAAGCTGTGCTAAGTTGGCTTATTTGTTATCTATTTTTATTATAAAATAAAGCGTTTTCAATGACAATTCCCTCATTTTCCTAAATGATATGGAAAAAAATTATTTATACTTCAATTTATAAAATAAAATTATTCCTGAGAGTAGAAATGAAACACTATTTGCTAAAATCAAAGGCAAGTCTCCTATACGAATACCATGAGCAAGCCACAATGCAATACCAATAACTTGCATAACATACATACCTAGAGCAATAGATCCTGTGTCCTTTGTCTTAACTACACGAAAAACTTGTGGTAAAAATGCAAATGTTGTTAAAATTGCTGCAATACTTCCAATCATATGTCACCTCAATATGCTAAACAAACTGAGAATAATCTCAGTTTGTTTATACTATTCTACTGATTCACCGTTAGATGAAATAACTTCCTTATACCAGCCAAAAGATTTTTTCGGGGAACGATTATAACTTCCCTTCCCATTGTCATCTTTATCTACATAAATAAAGCCATAACATTTCCGCATTTCACCGGTACCAGCTGAAACCAAATCAATACATCCCCATGGAGTATAACCCATTAAATCAACACCATCTTCAACTACAGCCTTTTTCATTTCACGAATATGGGCACCTAGATATTCAATTCTATAATCATCATGTACCATACCATCTGCTGCAACTTGATCTATAGCTCCAAAACCATTTTCAACAATAAAGAGTGGTAAGTGATAGTGGTCTGTAAACCAATTTAACGCATAACGCAAACCTTCTGGATCAATTTGCCACTCCCATTCAGAAGCCTTAACATAATTATTTTTCACTAAATCTTCTGTTTCAAGATAATCAAAATAAGGATTATTTTCACGATGAGAGTCTATAGTAAAGGACATATAGTAACTGAAACCAATGTAATCTACAGTCCCACCAAGTAAATCTTCTTTATCCTGGTCAGTAAAATCAACTGAAATACCTTTTCGTTCCCAATACTTGAAAATATGCTCAGGATATTTACCTAAAACATGCACATCAGCAAAATAATAACGCTTCTGCATAGCTCTCATTGCCATTAAGATATCCTTAGGATTGCAAGTAACTGGATAAATTGGACACATCGCAATCATACAACCTATTTGAAAATCTGGATTAATCTCATGACCAATTTTTACAGCTCGTGCAGAAGCAACTAATTCGTAATGTGCTGCTTGATACATAATTGCTTCTCTATTATCACCTTCCTCATATACAATACCTGAGTTAGTAAATGGTGCAAAATCTTCCTGATAATTCGCTTGATTATTGATTTCATTGAAAGTCATCCAATATTTAACCTTATCTTTGTAACGTTTAAATACGACTTCTGCAAAACGAGCAAAGAAATCAATCAATTTCCTATTTTTCCAACCACCATATTCGGTCACTAAGTGATAAGGCATTTCAAAATGAGATAGAGTGATGACAGGTTCAATACCATTCTTTAAGCATTCATCAAAAAGATTATCATAAAACTGTAATCCTTCTTCATTCGGCTCTAACTCATCACCTTTTGGAAAGATACGTGTCCATGCAAGAGAGGTACGGAAGCACTTGAATCCCATTTCAGCAAAAAGTGCTATGTCTTCTTTATAACGATGATAAAAATCTATCGCCTCATGATTTGGATAATATTTACCCTCTAAAACTCCCGAAGTAATTTCACGAACTACTCCATGACGACCAGCAGTCATAACATCAGCAACACTAATTCCTTTGCCACCTTCTTGCCATCCGCCTTCAAGTTGATGAGCAGCAACAGCACCACCCCATAAAAATCTATCTTTAAAAGTAGTCATCTTTTTTCCTCCTGACTTTGATACTCTTATTATAAACCTTAAACCAAAAGATGAAAACGCATTCTTTTTCCTTATTGTTAAGGAAAGAAGTAATTTTTAATGGAAATAGAACAATATCTTCTTGTATTCTCGTAATGATATCTTTACGATTTTCAATACTTTCAAACTACAAAAACTCTCACAATAATTCTAATTCCCTGTGTCTATAAACGACTTATCGCTTTCTGGCATCCCAGAATCATCTTCTATATAACGTTCAACTTGCATCTGCAAGTGATATTTTTTTCTTAAATCTAAGATTTTCTGCATTGTCTTTGATTGATAATGTTTATCTAAAGTTTCTTGATTTATCCACTGATCAATAAGGAGAATAGTTCCCTCTTTTTCAATTGGTAAAAAATATTCGTATTTCAAGTTACCTTTTTGATTTCTAATTTCTTCAACAAGGCCACTATCAAGCATTTCTCTTGCAAACTTTATTGCACTATCTCCATCACCTTTATAATATACATGAATAGTCAATGTCATCTTATATCCTCCAAAATCATCCTTCAATTTTAAAAAAACAAGTTTAGGTGAGGATCTAAACTTGTTTTTTATGAACTAATTATCTAACGTTTCGCCATTACTTTCAATCACTTCTTTATACCAATAAAATGATTTTTTCTTATAGCGATTTATAGTCAATTGAAACAAGAACAAGACAAAAGAGCCTCATAAAAGGTATGGCAACTTGGTAATACCTTTTTGAGGTGCTTTTTGATATGAGCCCATGTTTTCTCAATAGGATTGTACTCAGGTGAGTAGGGAGGAAGAGGTAAAAGTTTATACCCAAACTCTTCACACAAGAGTTCTAACTTACCCATTCTATGGAATCTTGCATTATCCATAATATAGTAGATTGAAACTAGAATAGTACACCTCTACTTCTAAAACATTGTTAGAATTCGATTTGACTATCCTCAGTTTGTCCTATTCTTATTTCACCTTACTATAAAAATAAGGTAAACTTTTTCAAAAAACATAAAAAAAGCACCCATGAGGTAAACTCTTGAGTGCTTTGAAACGTTGATATAATTGTATTGATTAACGTTTTGAGGCAACTGACCTTGTCAGGTTGCAGCCACATTTGTAAGCGACTAAAGTCGCAACAACTGTGTCAATTGCACCAATTTAGTAAGAAAGTATAAAAAAAGAACACCCCGAAAGGTGCTCTGTATAAGTATAGTAATTCTTTCGAATTAACGTTTACTAAATTGTGATGCTTTACGAGCTTTCTTAAGACCTGGTTTCTTACGTTCAACTTTACGTGAGTCACGTGTAAGAAGTCCTGCGCGTTTCAATGAATCGCGGAAGTCTGGGTCTACTTGAAGAAGGGCACGAGCGATACCGTGACGGATAGCTCCTGATTGACCAGCGTATCCACCACCTACAACGTTAACGAAAACGTCGTATGAACCTACAGTTGAAGTAACTGCGAATGGTTGGTTGATGACAAGACGAAGGTCAGCGTGTGGGATGTACTCTTCAACATCTTTTTTGTTAACAGTGATTTTACCAGTTCCTGGAACAAGGCGAACGCGTGCAACAGCGTTTTTACGACGTCCAGTACCTGCATATTGTGCTTGTGACATACTTTATTTGTTCCTTTCCTTAGATAAGTCCTGAAATGTCAAGAACTTCTGGTTGTTGTGCAGCATGAGTGTGCTCAGCTCCAACAAATACTTTCAACTTCATACCTTGAGCGCGTCCAAGTGTATTGTGTGGAAGCATACCTTTAACTGATTTCTCAATCAAACGTACTGCATTTTTAGAACGAAGTTCACCTGCAGAGATTTGTTTCAATCCACCTGGGTGGTTTGAGTGAGTGTAGTAGATTTTATCAGTTGCTTTTTTACCAGTCAATTTAACTTTTTCAGCATTGATAACAATCACGAAGTCACCTGTATCAGTGTGTGGTGTAAATGTTGGTTTGTTTTTTCCGCGAAGTACGCTAGCAACTACTGCAGAAAGACGTCCAAGTGGTACATCAGTTGCGTCAACTACGTACCATTTACGTTCAACTTGGCCTGGTTTAGCCATAAATGTTGTTTTGTTCATGATTTCTCCTATATATAGTTCGATTTTTGTTTACGGTGATGGGTGTTCCTTCCCATCGAAAAGTATTTGGAAGGTTCCGGGGCCTTTCAAATGGGGTAAACAATACCGCCTACTATCATACCAAATTTCACCCCTAAAAGTCAATAGATATGAAAAATATTTTTCGGTAACTTCTCAAAGTAACTGAAAGTTATATAATCAAGTTAATTTGGGAATTTACCTATTAACTTCGGTAGATTTTTGGGAATTTTTTTCCTTCTTTTTCCCTGTAGTTAAAATCCTTTTCAAAAAATCACCTTTTCTTGATTTTTAATCCTATTTGCTGTATGATAAGGGAAAAGAAAGGAGACAGAGATATGGCTTTTACCAATACCCACATGCGGTCTGCTAGTTTTGGCATTGTTACCAGCTTGCCTGATGACATCATTGACTCTTTTTGGTATATTATCGACCATTTCTTAAAAAATGTCTTTGAATTGGAAGAAGAACTCGAGTTTCAATTGCTTAATAACCAAGGAAAGATTACCTTCCACTTTTCAAGTCAACACCTCCCTACAGCCATTGATTTTGACTTTAACCATCCTTTCGACCCTCGTTATCCCCCAAGAGTACTGGTTTTAGACATGGACGGTAGAGAAACTATCCTCCTCCCAGAAGAAAATGACCTATTTTAAAAACTCTAGCCTTCAGTTGCAAGTAACTGAAAACTAGAGTTTTTCTATTTTTTCAAAGCATCATACAAGTTACGGATCGGTTGTTTTAATATCGGATGGATAAAATGAGGCGCAATTTCCTGTAAGGACTCAAGGACAAAAAGGCGTTCCGCTATGTAAGGATGAGGCAATATGAGGTCGTCTGTATAAAGGATCTGGTCCTCCACAAAGAGCAAGTCCAAATCAATCAAACGAGGTCCCCAATGCACTTCTCTCACCCGTCCCAGCTCTGACTCAATGGCTAACAAGGTTTCTAACAAGTCTTGTGCTGGTAGCCAGGTTTCCACCTCAACCACTTGATTGGCAAAGCTATCCTGCTCCACTCCACCCCAAGGCTCCGTCGCTAAGACACTGGACTCTTTGAGAATATAGATGCCACGAGCTCGCAGTTTGTCAATGGCTTGCTTCAAGTTTGCTTGTTTATCTCCCATATTGCTTCCTAGGGCGATAAAGGCTCGTTGCTTGCGGCGATGAATGGTTACCGAGCAAGTATCTAGTGACAAATGCACCGGTGCCCAAGGTTTTTTCAGTTCCAACTTCATTTCTTGGACAAGAGGATAAGACTCAAAGGTACGTTCCACCAGTTTATAGGCTACCGTTTCAATCAAATCTTCACTCGTTTCCTGAAACCAAGTCGTCCACTGCTGACACAATTCTCCGTAATGGACAGAGGCTGTTAAATCCAAGTCTGTAGCTGCCTTGGTCATATCATAGGATAGGATGGCTGAAACGACAAATTTCTGCCCCAATTCTTTCTCACTAGGAAAAAGACCATGATAGGCAAACATTTCCAAATCCTTAATCTGCAGTTGATCCATAATGATTCCTTTCTAGAAAAATCCGCTTGAAACGGATTCTTTTTATAGCCCCATTAAACGATAAGCTTGGTCGCGGAGGTCCTTATCTGTTTCAAATAGACCACGAGCTACTGTCGTCAAGGTTGCAGTGCCTGGTTTTCTAACACCACGCATACTCATACACATATGTTCCGCCTCAATGACAACAAAGGCTCCTTTAGCACCTAGATAGTCCATCAAGGCATCGGCCACTTCGATATTCAAACGTTCTTGAATTTGTGGTTTTTTCGAATAAACTTCAACCGTACGGGCTAGCTTAGACAAGCCTGCCACACGACCATCTGGAATGTAGGCAATGTGCGCTCTACCATAAAATGGCAAGAAGTGGTGTTCACACATGGTATGGAAAAAGATATCCTTTTCTACCACCATATTATCGTCAATAATTTCAAAGGATTTTGACAAATGTTCCTCTGCTGTTTGACCAAGACCTGAAAAAATCTCTTGATACATACGGGCTACACGAGCAGGTGTTTCCTGCAAGCCCTCGCGATTAGCGTTCTCTCCTACAGCCTCGATAATCATTTTTACAGCTGCTTCAATCTTTTGTGTATCCATTCTCGTTCTTCCTCTCCATCAGATAGGCCCTCACTTGGCTCAAGAAATACAAGGAACCTGTGACAATCCTAACTGTTTGTTTCTCTTCTTTTTTATCTGTCAAATTCTGCTCTAGAAAATCATGCCAATCTTGGTAGCTGAGATTTCTAGACTTAGCTGCCTCTTTCAGCACGCTTTCATCCGTCGCCCGACTATCCGCAAAATGTGTTAGAGTAAGCTCGGTATCTGGCATAGCTCCCAGCAAGTCCAACATATCCCCCAAGGCTTTGGTTTTGATACAAGTGAAGAGGATTTCCTTATGATAATCCGCAAAACGTTCTTGCAAGGTTACCAACAAGGCCTTGATAGCATGGGGATTATGGGCTCCATCCAAAATCATCAAGGGATCTCTTGACACGATTTCCAAACGCCCTGGCCAACTTGTTTCTTCCAAGGCTTGACCAAGAAAGTCATTGCTTGCTAGCTCTCGACCATCTTCTTGACAAAAAGTATCAAGTAAAGCTATGGCCATCCCAGCATTCTCTATTTGGTACAAACCAAGCAGGCTAGTCTGGAAGCGACCTTGTCTGACAGCACTTGTATAGTCAAAGACTTCCCCTGTCACCACACTTTCTTGATGACGAACCTGATAATCTGTCCCGTAGGCAAGTCTCGGCGCATCTTTCCCTTCCGCAATGCGGTCAATCACAGTCAAGGCTTCTGGAGCAATACGCCCTGTTACCAAGGGCATCCCTTGTTTGATAATACCTGCCTTCTGCTCTGCTATGGCCTCCAAGGTGTCACCAAGTAGGGCCACATGATCCAAGCCAATAGTTGTAATTCCTGTCAAAATGGGCTGACAGACATTGGTACTATCCAAAAGTCCACCCATGCCAACTTCCATGATAGCCACATCTACTTGCTCTGAGGCAAAGTAGTCATAGGCTAGGGCTGTGATAATCTCAAACTCGGTTGTGCCCTGTAAATTGGCGACCGCTTCTCCCTCCAGCAAAGACTGATAGTCTGCCATGAGAGCTTCTAGCCTCGCTTCTGAGATCGATTCCCCATTGATGCTAATCTGGTCTGTGTAATGAATGAGATAGGGCGAACTAAACACGCCAACTCTCAGCCCTAGCTTTTCTAGCATCTTTTTCAAAAAAGCAATAGTCGAGCCCTTGCCGTTAGTCCCTCCGATATGGAGAACCTTGAGTTTAAGATGGGGATTGCCACGCAAAGCTAACAGTTCCACCATTCGTTCCAAGCCAAAATGCGGTTGATCCGTCCGGTAGTTAGCAATCCACTGATTGTTTTCAATTTCTTTCATCTTATTTATATTGTTTTAAATCTAAATTTTCCGCTTCATCAGCCAGACGAATGGCAGAGGCAATTTCAACTGCCATCCTGTGACTAGCTACGTCATGCACGCGCACCACTTCTACACCCTGTCTCGCAGCGATACTAGTTACATGAGCCGAAGCCGTGTCCCGATTTCGGAAACCAAGCTCTGTCTCAGGATTGACTTCAAACCCACTTTCTTCAAGGATATTGATGACAAATCGCTTGCGCGACACTCCGAGAAAGATTGGATAGCCCTTCTGATGTAGTTTATCCAGGTCCCGTAAAAGGAGAAGATTTTCTTTCTTGGTCAGACCAAAGCCAATTCCTGGATCCAACAGGATATTTTCTGGTGCAATACCAGCTTCTGCCGCTCTCGCTAGTGCTCGTTCAAAGAAAGTCTCCATCAACTCTTCGATTGGCATTTTTTCAAAGTCAGCTAACTCTTCCTCTGTAAAAGCTTGACCAAAGCCAAAATGAGGAAATATAAGCGAGCTAGGATGCTGAGGTCGAGCCATAACGGGATTAAACATAATGACCACTTTCGCTCCAGCCTTAGCAACCACATGGGCCATTTTTTCATCACCCATGAGGCCTGTAATATCATTGACTAGATTGGCACCAGCAGCCAAAGCAGCTTCTGCCACCTGACTCTTCCAAGTATCAATAGAGATGAGGACATCACTTTCCTTGCGAATAGCCTTAATCACTGGAACAACACGCTGGATTTCCTCTTCTATCTCAACATAGCTACTTCTTCCCGGCCGAGTTGATTCTCCACCGATATCTAGTATGCTGGCTCCTTCTGCTATCAATTTACGAGCCTGCTGGAGCGCCTGCTCAAGCGCAAAAAATTGACCACCATCCGAAAAGGAATCTGGGGTTACATTGATAATTCCGCAAACAGCTGTCTTTGCATGATTGGCTTTAGTTGACATATCGGTCACTCCCTCAAGGCTTTTCACCATATTATTTCTCTATTTTACCATAAAAAGAAAAAGATGGATACTATTGCATTCATCTTTTTCCCAGTAGAAACAAGTAAGCAATTGTCAAAAATCTTAAACAGAAATCCCTAATGTCCGACTCAAAATCACCACGAGAGCCAACAAACAGAAAGCAACCCCATTCACAATCATGTGAAGTAAGATAGACATTTCCAAACGTTGGGTCTTGTAAGCCGCCCAAGATAGAACTGTCGACATACCTCCATAAATCAATAAAGAAGGTAAATTACTTGGTTGGTGCAATAAAGCAAACACAATGGTACCTACTATAAATCCCAAGTTCTCCTTGCCTCGGAAAATCTTTTTAGGAACAATTCCACGACACAAGATTTCCTCACAAATTGGAGCAAGCAAGGCCAATAAGAAGAAACTGGAAATCAGAGAACTATTCTGAACCATATCGTTAATCTGAGACTGGTTACCTGTTGTCGTCTCATTTGACAGTTGCAACAAGATAGAACCAAGTATATTTGACCCGATAATAACTAAATAACTCAAGCCCAAACGTGCCAAATCTTTAGCTCTAAAAAAAGAAAAATTAAAACTTGCCAATTGCGTTTTACGAGCTCCAATAATAAATAGCACCAGAACCACAATAGAAATACCAGTAACTATCAGCCCTGACTGTAGCAGGGCTACTTCTTTTAAAGTCAAAATAGAGGTAACCACTAGGGGAACCTGATATAAAAGGACGGCAAGTAAAAAGACCAAAATCCAGCCTGCACGATTCAACAATTCTTTCCACATATTTTTCTCTTTCATCACCTATCTCCTTTGTATTAAAAAAGGGGGGAAAGCCCCCTGGGTCATTCTATTATAAGGCCATGCTGATGTAGTTAAGGATAAACAAGGCATCCAAAATCCAAATCATGGCATGAACATCTTTAACTTGACCTTTGACAAGCTTAGTCAAAGTGTAAGTCAAGAAACCAACTGCAATCCCTTGAGTGATAGAGTAGCTGAATCCCATAAAGATAGATGTGAAGAAGGCAGGAACTGCTTCAGACATATCATCCCAATGGATATTTTTCAAGCTACCAAGCATCATAATCCCAACGATAATCAAGATTGGAGCTGTAGCCGCTGTTGGTACGATCGCTAGAAGTGGGCTAAAGAAGCTTGAAATCGCAAAACAGATAGCTACAACCAAGGCTGTCAAACCAGTACGTCCACCTGCACCGATACCAGCAGCAGACTCAACATAAGTCGTTACGTTTGAAGTACCTGCAATGGCACCGACTGTCGTTCCAATCAAATCAGAGTAAAGAGCCTTATCCAATTTGGCTGATTGGTGATTTTCACCATTTGTCGCTACAATACCAACTTTTTCACCTGTACCGATCAAGGTACCAATTGTGTCAAAAATATCTGTCAATGAGAAGGCAAGAATGGCCATCAGAGTTTCAGGCAAGCGAGCTGTATCTGAAACCAAAGCTCCCAAACCTTCTGAACCAAGAGCTGCACCAAAGATTGTCTTCAAATCTTCAAAAGCTGCACCAACATGGTTATTAGCAAAATCGATACTAGACAAATCAACCAAACCAACTGCAATAGCAAGAACAGTTGTTGTCAAGATAGAGAGAATAATTCCCCCTTTTATCCCTTTGATGACAAAGAAGATAGTAATGGCAAGTCCTGCAAGAGCCACTAAAACAGCTGGATTATTAAAGCTGACCAATCCTGGAACTGCTGAAGAGTTTGCTGCAATCGTTGCTTGAGCTTTGTCAGCCCCTTCTCCTACAACAGTATAGTTGCCTGGATCAATCGTGAATTTCAAAAGTCCAGCATTCTTAATCCCTACATAGGCAAGGAAGACACCGATACCAGCTGAAATAGCTGAGCGAAGAGCATTGGGAATCGATTCAATGATCATTTTACGAACATTTGTCAAGGTAATAATCAATGAAATAATCCCACAGATGAAGACCATAGCTAGGGCTTCTTGCCAAGAATAACCAAGCCCGAATACAACTGTAAAGGTAAAGAAGGCATTGAGTCCCATACCTGGCGCTTGGGCATAAGGTAAGTTAGCATAAAAAGCCATCATCAAGGTACCCGCTACTGCACCAATAATCGTCGCTAGGAAGACGCCCTGAGCAGGCATTCCTGTTTGTGAAAGTATTTGTGGGTTTACAAAGAGAATATAGCTCATTGCAAAGAAAGTTGTTAAACCAGCGAGAACCTCTGTACGAACGTCTGTACCGTTCTCTTTTAGTTTAAATAATTTGTCCATCATCAATCTCCTTTTAATTTTTACGAACAATAATAGAATTATATCATTTATCATTCACTTTTTCAATGTCTTTGTTTGATTTGTTTAAGAAATTAATCCAATTTCATTTTTTGTTTGGAATCTGCTTTTCTGCCTGCTTTCTGTTATAATAGAAGACATCTTATCTGAAAACACACTAGAAAGGTCCATATGACGAAAAAAATTATTGCAGTTGACCTGGATGGAACCCTGCTCAACTCAGACAGTCAAATTTCTGACTTTACCAAAAGAACCATCAAAAAAGTTGCTGAAAAAGGCCATCAGGTTATTATTACGACAGGTCGCCCTTACCGTATGTCAAAAGATTTTTACCGTGAACTGGGCTTAGACACTCCTATGATTAACTTCAACGGATCCCTTACTCATTTACCAGACCAAGTTTGGGATTTTGAAAAGTGTTTGACTGTAGACAAAAAATATCTGCTAGATATGGTTCAACGTTCAGAGGACATTCAAGCCGATTTTATCGCTGGAGAATATCGTAAAAAATTCTACATTACAAATCCCAATGAAGAAATTGCCAATCCCAAACTATTTGGTGTAGAAGCTTTCCAGCCTGAAGATCAATTCCAGCCTGAATTGGTGACCAAGGACCCTAACTGTATCCTCTTGCAGACCAGAGCCAGTGACAAATATGCCTTGGCAAAAGACATGAACGCCTTCTACCAGCATCAACTTTCTATCAATACCTGGGGAGGTCCGCTCAATATCCTTGAATGTACCCCAAAAGGTGTCAACAAGGCCTTTGCTTTGGACTACTTGCTCAAGATAATGAATCGTGACAAAAAAGATTTGATTGCCTTTGGAGATGAACACAATGATACCGAAATGCTCGCTTTTGCTGGGAAGGGTTATGCCATGAAAAATGCCAATCCAGAGCTACTCCCTTATGCAGATGAGCAAATTTCCCTTACCAACGACCAAGATGGGGTTGCCAAAACCCTACAAGACTTATTCTTATAACCTATACTGATACTCAATGAGAATCAAAGAGCAAACTAGGAAGCTAGCCGTAGGTTGCTCAAAGCACTGCTTTGAGGTTGTAGATGAAGCTGACGTGGTTTGAAGAGATTTTCGAAGAGTATGACCAGCTTGCAAGCTGGTCTTTGTGCTCTTTTCACAGTCTCATCAACCAGTTAATCGATTGTTCTACTTTTTGTCTCCAAAACCTTGGAAAAGGCTTTCTTTTGTGATATACTTCACATATAAATACAAGAGAGCTCGTCACACTCGACTCTGTTGACAAAAAATCAATCCAGTCCCGTTGTCCCTGTTCTCGGTCAATATCAAGGAGGATAGCTATGAAAGCTGTTGTTGTAAATCCAGAAAGCACTGGTGTTGCTATTGAAGAAAAAGTACTCCGTCCACTTGAAACTGGGGAAGCACTTGTAGAAGTTGAATACTGTGGCGTTTGCCACACCGACCTCCACGTTGCTCATGGTGACTTTGGTCAAGTCCCAGGACGTGTTCTTGGGCACGAAGGTATCGGTATCGTTAAAGAGATTGCTCCAGATGTGAAAAGCCTTAAAGTCGGTGACCGCGTCAGCGTTGCTTGGTTCTTTGAAGGATGTGGCACTTGCGAATACTGTACAACTGGTCGCGAAACCCTTTGCCGTACAGTGAAAAATGCTGGCTACTCAGTAGACGGTGGTATGGCTGAACAATGTATCGTAACTGCTGACTATGCTGTCAAAGTTCCTGACGGACTTGATCCAGCCCAAGCTTCTTCTATCACATGTGCTGGAGTAACAACCTATAAAGCTATCAAAGAAGCAAAAGTTGAACCAGGCCAATGGGTTGTTCTTTACGGTGCTGGTGGACTTGGTAACCTCGCTGTTCAATACGCTAAAAAAGTATTCAATGCTCATGTTATCGCAGTCGATATCAACAATGACAAACTTGCCCTTGCAAAAGAAGTAGGCGCTGACATTGTGATTAACGGCCTCGAAGTTGAAGATGTAGCTGGACTCATTAAAGAAAAAACTGATGGAGGAGCTCATTCAGCTGTCGTAACTGCTGTGTCTAAAGTTGCCTTCAACCAGGCTGTTGACTCCATTCGTGCTGGTGGTCGCGTCGTCGCTGTTGGTCTTCCTTCTGAAATGATGGAACTCAGCATCGTTAAAACAGTCCTCGATGGAATCCAAGTCATCGGTTCTCTTGTCGGAACTCGTAAAGACTTAGAAGAAGCCTTCCAATTTGGTGCAGAAGGTCTGGTAGTCCCAGTTGTTCAAAAACGTCCAGTAGAAGATGCTGTTGCCATTTTCGACGAAATGGAAAAAGGCCAAATCCAAGGACGTATGGTACTCGACTTCACCCACTAATCTAATAGAAACCTATTTTAAAAGTTGGAAGCTTCTTCCAACTTTTTTATATTAAATTTTAAATAAGAATTCAAGATTACTCCTCAAAAACTCAACATATCAACATACAAAAATAAAAATTTTTTAATTTTTTATGATAAATAGTTGCTTTTTTTATGAAAACGGTTTATACTTAAACAGTCTTAAAGTTTTCTTAAATGAAAACTAAAACAAAAAAGGAGGAATGACAATAATGAGTATCGGAATCATTATTGCGAGCCACGGCGAATTTGCTGCGGGTATTCATCAGTCAGGATCTATGATCTTTGGTGAACAAGAAAAGGTTCAAGTTGTGACCTTTATGCCAAATGAAGGTCCTGATGATCTATACGCTAAGTTTAATAACGCTGTTGCTGCATTTGACGCAGAAGATGAGGTTCTAGTTTTGGCTGACCTTTGGAGTGGTTCTCCATTTAACCAAGCTAGTCGCGTGATGGGAGAAAATCCTGAGCGTAAGTTTGCCATCATCACAGGACTTAACTTACCGATGTTGATTCAAGCCTACACAGAGCGCCTCATGGACGCTGCTGCAGGTGTAGAAAAAGTCGCTGCTAATATCATTAAAGAAGCCAAAGATGGCATCAAAGCTCTTCCAGAAGAGCTAAATCCAGTTGAAGAAGTTGCAAGCGCTGCAGCTGCTCCAGTTGCCCAAACTGCTATCCCAGAAGGAACTGTTATCGGAGACGGTAAATTGAAAATCAATCTTGCCCGTCTTGACACACGTCTACTTCACGGTCAGGTTGCAACTGCTTGGACTCCAGATTCAAAAGCAAATCGTATCATCGTTGCTTCAGATAACGTGGCTAAAGACGACCTTCGTAAAGAATTGATTAAACAAGCAGCTCCAGGTAATGTCAAGGCTAACGTGGTTCCAATTCAAAAACTGATTGAGATTTCAAAAGACCCACGTTTTGGAGAAACACATGCCCTTATCTTGTTTGAAACACCTCAAGATGCCCTTCGTGCCATCGAAGGCGGCGTGCCAATCAAGACTCTTAACGTTGGTTCTATGGCTCACTCAACAGGTAAAACATTGGTCAATACCGTTTTGTCTATGGACAAAGAAGATGTTGCTACATTTGAAAAAATGCGTGACTTGGGTGTTGAATTTGATGTCCGTAAAGTACCAAATGATTCTAAAAAAGATTTGTTTGACTTGATTAACAAAGCCAATGTCAAATAAGCCATTATTTATGAAAGGATTTTAAACATGTCTATTATTTCTATGGTTTTAGTAGTCGTTGTAGCCTTCTTTGCAGGTCTTGAAGGCATCCTCGACCAGTTCCAATTTCACCAACCACTTGTAGCCTGTACCCTTATTGGGCTTGTAACAGGTCACTTGGAAGCAGGGATTATCCTCGGTGGATCGCTTCAAATGATTGCCCTTGGTTGGTCAAATATCGGTGCTGCTATCGCTCCTGATGCTGCACTTGCTTCTGTCGCTGCTGCCATTATCATGGTTCTTGGTGGTGACTTTACCAAGACTGGTATCGGTGTTGCCCAAGCGGTTGCTATCCCTCTTGCCGTAGCTGGACTTTTCTTGACAATGATTGTTCGTACAATTTCAGTTGGTTTGGTTCATACTGCAGATGCTGCCGCTAAAAAAGGTGACTTCGGCGCCGTTGAGCGTGCGCATTTCATTGCGCTACTCTTCCAAGGACTTCGTATCGCGCTTCCTGCAGCTCTTCTCCTTATGGTACCAACTGAAACTGTACAAAGTATCCTTAGTGCCATGCCAGACTGGCTCAAAGATGGTATGGCTATCGGTGGTGGTATGGTCGTTGCCGTTGGTTACGCCATGGTTATCAACATGATGGCAACTCGTGAAGTATGGCCATTCTTCGCTCTTGGTTTCGTTCTCGCTGCTGTGTCAGATATTACTCTAATCGGATTCGGTGCTATCGGTGTTGCTATCGCTCTTATCTACCTTCACCTTTCTAAAACTGGTGGAAATGGTGGCGGAGGAGCCGCAACTTCTAACGACCCAATCGGCGATATCCTAGAAGACTACTAAGATAAGAAAGGACTGAAAACATCATGACTGAAAAACTTCAATTAACTAAATCAGATCGTAAAAAAGTTTGGTGGCGTTCAACCTTCTTACAAGGGTCTTGGAACTTTGAACGGATGCAAAACTTGGGCTGGGCTTATACACTCATTCCAGCTATCAAAAAACTCTATACTAAAAAAGAAGATCAAATCGCTGCTCTTGAGCGTCACCTTGAGTTCTTCAACACTCATCCATACGTAGCTGCTCCAGTCATGGGGGTTACTCTTGCGCTTGAAGAAGAACGTGCTAACGGTGTGGAAATCGATGACGCTGCTATCCAAGGGGTTAAAATCGGTATGATGGGACCTCTTGCTGGTATCGGTGACCCAGTATTCTGGTTTACAGTACGCCCAATCCTTGGATCTCTCGGTGCTTCACTTGCCCTTACTGGCAATATCTTGGGGCCACTCCTCTTCTTTGTTGCATGGAACTTGATTCGTATGTCATTCTTGTGGTATGTTCAAGAGATTGGATACAAGGCTGGATCAGAAATCACTAAAGATATGTCTGGTGGTATCCTTCAAGATATCACTAAAGGAGCTTCTATCCTTGGGATGTTCATTCTTGCTGTCCTTGTTCAACGCTGGGTAAATATTAAATTTGCTTTCGATGTTTCTAAAGTTCAACTAGATGAAAAGGCTTATATCCATTGGGATAAATTGCCAGAAGGGTCTAAAGGTATCCAAGAAGCATTCGCACAAGTAGGACAAGGATTGTCTCAAACTCCTGAAAAAGTTACTACTTTCCAACAAAACTTGGATATGTTGATTCCTGGATTATCAGGACTACTCCTTACTTTACTTTGCATGTACTTACTTAAGAAAAAAGTATCTCCAATCACTATTATCCTTGCCCTCTTCGCAGTGGGTATTGTGGCACATGTGCTTCACATCATGTAATCAAGCAACTAAAAAGGAACCAGGTTCTAAAATCTGATTCCTTTTTTCTATGCTTTTATTCAGCCAAGGCTCCCATTGGATCCCATGGTGCAAGTACGATTGGTTCTGCTCCATAGGCAGCTTGTTCTTCTGCTGTCAGCAATTCCTTACGAACAACGATTTGGTATGTGTATTCGTCCATCCAAGCGTCTGAGGCAACAAAGTAACCATCTGTACCGACCTTGTCTCCCCATGAGTTTTCAACCTTCCACTTGGTTGATTTACCATTTTCGTCCAAGTCAACACCTGTCAAGACCATGGCGTGGGTCATCAAGCTTTCACTATAGTCCAAACGTCCAGCCTTGTCTTGAGTAAGTTTAATGTCCATGCTTGATTCAAAGTCATAAACATCTGTCGCAAGGATGCCAGCCTTACGGTTGCTGAGCTGGCCGACATCAGAACCAAACCAAACAGTCTCACCTGCTTGCATTTGGGCAATCGCCAATTCTTTCAAGCGCTCCATTGGAACGTTGATGTAGCGAACTGCACGGCTACCAACCACATTCCCCAACATCTCAACTGTGTAAGATTTTCCGTAAGGTTTATCAGCAGTTGGAGCATTGATAACAGAAACGTAGTCTTCTAAAGGAAGATTGACATATTTCTTGTAAAACTCTTGTGGTGTGATTCCTTTTTCACTTTTGTAGTTGTTATCTTTATCGCGATAAGCAAAGTCAAACTTGCGTGGTGGAAGTCCCAATGACATAGCAAGAAAGTTAAAGATTTCTTGCAAGAGGTCTTCTTTCTTAGCTTGAACAGTCGCTTGATCTGCACCAGAAACAAGCAAGTCACGCAAGATTTGAGCATCTTGACGAAGCAATTTATTAAGGATCGCATTTAGCTCACGACTGCTGCTAGATGAAACAGACTCAGGATAAACTGACTTAGGCACGACACCGTATTTTTCAAAGAGGGAAACGACCATATCCCATTGACCACCATCTTGTTGAGGTGTTTGGAGTAAGAAGCTAACCTTGCGGCTAGTCAATTCTTGGTCTGAAGTCGCAATGACTTGCTCCAAGAACCAGTTTGATTTCTCATACTTATCCCAGAAGAAAGTGTGGGCTTGTGACAACTCAAAGTTCTCCAATTTGTATTGCGAGATGAGTTTGTGGCGGAAGGTGTTGAGAGCCGCAAACATCCAGCAACGACCAGACGCTTTCTGGTTAGTGACCTTGTCCTTGGTTAAATCCAATGAGAAAACAGGTGTGTTGTCTACATGGCTTTGGCGACGTTCCAGAGCTGCAAAAATTCCGTTGTGGCTGGCAGCATTTTCAATCGCTTGGTATTTTACATTTGCTTCATAGTTGGCAAATAGTTTATCAGTAAATGATTCTTGAATCGCGTTCATAGATTCCTCCTTTTATTCTACAGTCTATTATAACTCTTTTCACAAAGGAAGCAACTAAAAAACATAAAAGGTAAGGACATTCTCCCTCACCTTTTTCGAATTTATACTCTTCGAAAATCTCTTCAAACCACGTCAACGTCGCCTTGCCGTACTCAAGTACAGCCTGCGGCTAGTTTCCTAGTTTGCTCTTTGATTTTCATTGAGTATTAAACTAAATTAAATAATATTAGCGCGGAGAATTTCTAATTCTTCCTTGGTCAAGCGACGCCATTCCCCTCGTTCCAGGTTCTCATCTAATACTAAAGTTCCCATAGTCAATCGTTGCAAGTCCACCACTTCCTTGCCACAGTAGCCCACCATACGCTTGATCTGATGAAACTTCCCTTCTGCAATGGTCACACGGATTTGGCTCTGATTCTTTTCTGCATCTGTGGAAAGAATCTCCAGTCTAGCGGGCTGACAGGTAAAGTCTTTGAGCGGAATGCCCTTGATAAATGTCTCCACATCTTCTTGGGTCATAATTCCCTTGACCTGAGCCTGATAAGTCTTGTCCACATGACGCTTGGGCGAAAGAAGAACATGAGCCAGCTGACCATCATTGGTCAAGAGCAAAAGACCATGCGTGTCAATATCCAAGCGTCCTACTGGGAAAACTTCCTTACTCCGCGCCAAGTCATCCAACAAGTCCAGAACGGTTCTGTGCTTGGGATCCTCAGTCGCTGATATAACTCCTTTGGGCTTGTTCATCATGTAGTAGACAAACTCTTCATACTCCAACACTTGCCCATCAAAGCGAATCTCATCTATTTTTTCATCAATCTGCAATTTAGCTGATTTTTCTTTTTTACCATTTACAGTCACGCGCCCAGCCTTGAGCAAGTTTTTGACCTCAGTCCGACTTCCCACCGCACAGGCAACTAAAAATTTATCTAATCTCATAGAACTATTATATCATATCAAAAGGAGGCTGGTACAATGACCAACCTCCTTTTCGTTTCATACTCTTCAAAAATCTCTTCAAACCGCGTCAACGTCGCCTTGCCGTATATATGTTACTGACTTCGTCAGTTCTATCTGCAACCTCAAAACAGTGTTTTGAGCTGACTTCGTCAGTTCTATCTGCAACCTCAAAGCACTGCTTTGAGCAACCTGCGGCTAGTTTCCTAGTTTGCTCTTTGATTTTCATTGAGTATCAGATTTAGGAAATTAACTTCCTCGTCTCCAAAAAATAGCTAAAACAATCATAGCTCCTAAAATCGCTGGGATAATAGCTGTTCCTGATAAAACTGGCCCCCAAGTTCCAAAGAGCAAGTGACCTAGAAAGGCTCCGATCCAACCGAGAAACATTTTTCCAAAACATCCCATTCGCTCTCCACGATTGGTCATAGCACCTGCTAAAAATCCCACTAGGAGACCAACGAACATACTTCCTAACATATTATCTCCTTAATTTGCCCAATTCCCATTACGGAAAAGAGGTACTCGCGTTCCATCCTCACGAATACCATCGATATCCATTTGGTTAGAACCAATCATAAAGTCTACGTGAACATCTGAACGGTTAAGCCCTGCAGCTTCAAGCTCCTCTTCGCTCATCTCCGCTCCATCAACAACGCTAGTCGCATAGGCTGCACCGATAGCCAAGTGGTTTGACGCATTTTCATCGAAAAGGGTGTTAAAGAAGGTAATGCCTGACTGAGAAATTGGACTTGGATCTGGTACCAAGGCACATTCACCCAAGGCACGCGCACCCGCATTTTCAAAGACAAGGTCTTTCATAACCTGATCACCCTTCTCAGCAGTGATATCTACGATTTGTCCATCCTTAAAGGTCACCTTAATGCCTTCAATGATATTTCCGTTGTAGCTAAGCGGTTTTGTAGAAGTGACATAACCATCTGCACGACGGAAGTCAGGCGCTGTGAAGACCTCTTCTGTTGGCATATTTGGCAAGAATTCTTCGCCCTGTGCATTGACAGCACCAGCTGATTCCCAAACGTGGTTCTTTGGCAAACCAAGTGTTAAATCTGTTCCTGGCGCTGTGTAGTGAAGGGCTGAAAATTGCTCCTTATTAAGCATATCGGCCTTGCTCTTGAGAATGGCTGCATGTTCCTCCCAAGCCTTAACAGGATCTGCTTCGTAGACACGGCAAGTTTTGAAAATTTGGTCCCAAAGGAAATCAACTGCTTCTTCGTCGCTCGCAGCATTTGGGAAGACTTTCTTAGCCCACTCAAGTCCTGCTGCAGCTGCTACAGTCCAGCTAACCTTGTTAGATTGAGTTGCGATACGCATAGGCTTCATGGCAAGTCCCATAGCTTTAGCAGAAGCTGAAAGCTTGTCAGCATCCACTCCGTTCAAGGCACCTGGATCAGATGAACGAACCCCAAGACGGCTAGCCTTGTTCTCCAAGAGATAGTTCATCTCAGCAATCTTGTATTCTGGCACATTGTCCAAACGCTCCATCGGGGCATGGAGGAATTTCTCACGGTTAATCACATCATCTGTCCACTGAACGATGACCTCATGCGCACCCAAGGCATAAGCTTCTTTCACGATTAGATGTGCCAATTCACGTTGCTCCACATCAATAGAGAGAGCCAAAGTGTGACCAGGTTGCACGTTAATTCCGTTCGCAACCAACAATTTCGCATATTTTTCTAGATTTTCTTTAAAATTTGGTAAAACCATTCTGTTTTCTCTTTTCTATTTTTATTTTTCTCTCAAAGCAGAAAAGATTCCTGCTAAAGCAATAGCACCTGACAAGAGTGCTGTCGATAGAAGAATTGTACGATCAGCAAGTTCTAATTGATATTCAAATACCTTCTTAGCCGGCTTATCTTCCGCAAATATTCTTAGTTTCATGAGAACCCCCTTAAAATAGATTAAAATAAATCACTGTGACTGCCTGTCCTCAGCAAATTTAAAATCAATTCCGACTTGTCTACTTTATAAACCAAAAGCCAATCTGGCTGGGTATGGCATTCACGAACTCCTTGAAAATGCTTGGATGCCGTCAATGAATGATCACGATATCTGGCAGGATGTTCTTTTTCTTGAACCAGAAAATTCAAAACTTCTTCTAATAATTCTGCCTTCAAACCACGCTTCATAGCCAACTTAAAATCTTTTTTAAACTGTTTATGATAACGAATCTTAAGCACGTAAGTCCTCCATCAAATCTGAGACTGATTCAAAAGACTGGCTCATATTACGATTTTGGTCTAAATCCGTTAACGCTTGGAGCAACTTCCGATTTTCGTCTAGTCTAACATCAAAAGGTAATCCCTGATATTGAATTGCCTGACGAAGGAAAATATTAATAGCTGTTGTCATATCCATTCCCAGATTACTAAACACCTGTTGGGCCTGCTCCTTAACCTCACTATCCAGACGGATGCTTATACTCATCTTTGACATACTCTCACCCTCTTTCCATAGACTATTTTAACAAAAAAGAAAGCTAATGTAAATCTATTGGATATACGTTAGCCTCTTTTAATAGATTATTAAGCAATTTTTTAAAACAACTCATCAAACAAACTCAACTGGTTATCCTCTGGCATATTTCCAAGAATACCCATCTCATCCATCTTTTCAACCAAGGTTGATGAGAGTCCACCACGCTTGCGTAGTTCTGTTTTAGAGAGGAATTCTCCCTCTTCACGCGCCCGCACCAGTTGCTTGGCAACGTTCTCTCCCAGACCATCCATTGCTACAAATGGTGGGATAAGGGTATCCCCGTCGATGAGGAACTCTGTCGCCTGACTACAGTAGAGATCTAATTTACCAAACTTGAAACCTCGTTCCCACATCTCATTGACAATCTCAAGAGTTGTATAGAGATCGATTTCCACATTAGAGGCTTCATTGTTCTTCCGTTTTTCAGAGATTTCTTCCATTCTGCGCTTGATGACCTCCAAGCCCGCACCCATGGTCTTGATATCAAAAGCCTTAGCACGAATGGAGAAGTAAGCACAGTAGTAATAAATAGGATGGTGAACCTTGAAGTAAGCTACACGCAAGGCCATCATAACGTAGGCTGCCGCATGGGCCTTAGGGAACATGTACTTAATTTTCCCACAGGATTCGATATACCACTCTGGCACCTTATTAGCCTTCATGGCTTCGATATAGTCATTTCTCTCCTCTTCTGAAATCTTTAGCCACAAACCCTTACGTACCCGTTCCATAATGGTAAAGGCCATCTTAGGTTCCAGACCCGCATGCATGAGGTAAACCATGATGTCGTCCCGACAACCGATAACAGTCGATAGGTCCGCTATTCCTTGCTTAATCAGATCCTGAGCATTCCCCAACCAAACGTCAGTACCGTGGGACAGACCAGACAGCTGAAGCAATTCCGCAAAGGTTGTCGGATGGGTTTCGTCTACCATTCCACGTACGAAATTTGTTCCAAACTCTGGAATCCCCAACATACCCGTAGGCGTTCCAATTTGTTCAGGTGTTACCCCTAGCACATCAGTCCCAGAAAAGAGTGCCATCACGCCTTCGTCATCCATAGGAATTTTATTAGGGTCAATACCAGACAAATCCTGAAGTTTTCGAATCATGGTCGGATCATCATGTCCCAGTACATCGAGTTTGAGGACGTTCTCATCGATATCGTGGAAGTTAAAGTGAGTGGTCTGCCATTCAGCCGTGACATCATCTGCTGGATACTGGACAGGCGTAAAATCGTAGACATCCATGTAGTTCGGAATAACAACGATTCCCCCCGGGTGTTGGCCTGTTGTCCGCTTGACACCCGCCGCTCCTTGAGCGAGGCGTTCTACTTCTGCATCACGATAAAACTTACCATAATCTCGCTCGTAACCCTTGACAAATCCATAGGCAGTCTTGGCAGCTACCGTACCAACCGTTCCCGCACGGAAGGCATATTCTTCACCAAAGATATCACGCACATCCAAGTGGGCGCTAGGCTGATCTTCTCCCGAGAAGTTCAAGTCAATATCAGGAACCTTATCCCCATCAAAACCAAGGAAGGTCTCAAACGGAATATCCTGTCCGTTTTTACTGAGTTTGTGACCACAGTTTGGACAGTCCTTATGGGGCATATCAAATCCTGAACCGTACGAACCATCTGTGATAAACTCACTGTACTGACACTGACCACAGACATAGTGAGGAGAGAGAGGATTAACCTCCGTAATCCCAATCATGGTCGCAACGAAACTAGATCCGACAGACCCACGAGAACCAACCAAATAACCCCGTTCATTAGAACGTTGCACCAGCATCTGCGATGCCAGATAAATCACAGCAAATCCATTCCCCAGTATGGATGTTAATTCTTTTTCAATCCGCAAATCAACAATATCTGGCAGCGGATTTCCATAAATCTCAAAAGCTTTCTTATAGGTCAACTCAGCAACTGTTTCTTCAGCCTTGTCGATGAAAGGCGTATACAAGTCACCCTTAACGACTTCAACGGGTTCAAATATTTCTGCCAAGGCATTAGTGTTTTCAATAACCAGTTTACGAGCCAGTTCCTCTCCCAAAAAGGCAAATTCATCCAACATCTCATTAGTCGTTCGAAAATGAGCCTTTGGAAGTGGTGCTGGTTGGGCATGTTCACCATGACCGATAGTTCGATTAATCATCGCACCCTGTCCCAAACTACGGACGATAATTTCACGATAAATCTCTTCTTCCGGTTCGATATAGTGAACATTTCCCGTAGCCAGAACAGGCTTGCCAAGGCGGTCTCCAACCTCTATCAAACTCTTGATAATGGTCTGGAGTTCCTCCATATCCTTGACCTGCTCTTTGGCAATCAAGGGTGCATAGATAGCCGGTGGCATGACCTCGATAAAATCATAATACTTGGCCACCTCAACCGCCGCATCCACACCTTGAGAAACGACCACGTCAAAAACTTCACCCTCTGAACAGGCTGAACCTAAAATCAAGCCCTCTCGATGGGCATCTAGAACCGTTCTCGGAATCCGTGGCACTCCTTCAAAATACTTGGTATTAGACAAGGAAACCAGCTTAAAGATATTTTTTAGACCTACCTGATTCTTGACATAGATGGTCGCATGCTTGATCCGAGCTTTTTTGTAAGAATCTGGACTGATTAGATCAATGTTGAGTCTAGCTAAATCGGTCACACCATGTTTTTCTGCTACCTCTTTGATAAAGATGAAAAGCAGACGACCAGTCGCTTCCGCATCGTAGTTGGCCATGTGGTGATGTTCCAAGGCCACACCAAAACGCTTGGTCAAAGGCCCCAAACCATGGCGTTTATACTCAGGATAGAGGTTTCTAGCAAACTCCAGCGTATCAATAACTGGCTGACTAATCTTTGGAAGATCATGCCGCTCATAATTAGCATTCATAAAGCCAACGTCAAAGGTAGCATTGTGGGCAACTAGGACCGTATCCTTGCAAAATTCTTGGAATTCTTGCAAAACTTGTTCTAGTGGTTTGGCATTTTTGACATGATCATCTGTAATTCCAGTTAACTCTGTAGTAAAGGCTGACAAGGGATGCCCAGGATTGATAAATTCATCAAATTCAGCAATAACATTCCCCTTGTACATCTTAGAAGCCGCAACCTGAATCAAGTCATTATAGATAGCTGAAAGTCCCGTCGTTTCCACGTCAAAGACCACGTAGGTTGCTTCTGACAAGTCCATCTCCACTTCGTTATAGACGATAGGGACACGGTCCTCCACGATATTGGCTTCCATCCCATAGATCAGCTGGATTCCCGCTTTCTTAGCCGCCTTATAGCCATGTGGAAAGGACTGGACATTCCCATGGTCCGTGATAGCAACCGCCTTGTGTCCCCACTTAGCAGCTGTTGCAACAATCTCTTCGACCTCTGGCAAAGCATCCATAGTCGACATGTTAGTATGAGCATGAAACTCAACCCGACGCTCACCTTCTGGCATCAAATCCTTCCGCTCATAGTGAACAACTTCCTGCAGATCCTGTACGTTCATAGTCAAATCGCGTGTGAAGTTATTCATCTCCACATTCCCTCGAACTCGGAGCCAAGAATTCTTCTTGATGAGGTCAAACTTCTGGGCCTCTTCCTCGTTTTTAACCCACTTTTGCATAGAAAAACTTGAAGTATAGTCCGTCATTTTAAAGTTGATTAAAACACGACCTGTTCTAGTCACTTTTTGTTCCACATCAAAAACAACCCCTTCAAATACCAGACGATTTTCCTCTGTCGTCACTTCGATCATAGGAGTAATCTCCGCCTTATCCAGCTTGGGTTTAGCTGCAGCTTTTTTCGCTTGAAAATCAAAGACTGGTTTCTCTTCCGCTGGAGGAGGTGCCATCTGCTCCAGTTGTTCCATAGCACGGAGCGCTTCCTCATTGGCAGCTTGAACAATCTGCTCATTTTCAGCATGAAAGGCCTCTTCCTGCTCTTGGGTCAGGACATCATTCTTCTCGACTTGACAGTTAAAAGTTGGAAAACCAAACTTTTCAAGTTGTTTGGCTAAATTAGGAAGATGATTCTTCTTAAAATGTTCCTTATCAATCGCTTCAGATCCTTCAATAAATAGCTGATTACCCTCAGCACGAACTTGCAAATTTTGATAAAGGGACTTAAAACCTTGACTAGCACATGGACCTTCAGAGAAAGCCTCCCTATAGTAGGACTGCAAGAGCTGATTTGAAAATTCTTGAGACCGAGCCTTAATTTCAAAAACAGCTTTATTGCCTGTCTTAGAAAATTCTTCGCTCAAACCTTTCTTTAATTCTAAAAAGATTTCAATCGGTAAAATATTAGAAAATACGAAATGAAACTCCCATACCTTACTAATTTTATGAACCACAACTCGCTCAATATTGGCCTGTGCTAAAGCAGGAGCCTGTCTCATTTCAGCAGGCATCCCCAATTGATTCATCAAAATTTCAAAACTATTTGACATTCATTTTCCTCACATTATTCTTCTACTATTTTACCATATTTAGAGGTATTTTCTAAAGACAAAAGGAAGCCACTAAGTGACTTCCTTCTAGAGTGAGGACGGATTAGTCTTCACCTTTATTTTTCTTAATAATTTCTTCTTGTACTGACTTAGGTACATCTTCGTAGTGGTCAAATACCATCATGAATGTACCACGTCCTTGAGATGCAGAACGAAGAACTGTTGCGTAACCGAACATTTCAGCAAGTGGAACGTAAGCACGAACGATTTGGCTGTTACCGTGTGCTTCCATACCATCTACACGTCCACGACGAGCAGTTACGTGACCCATAACATCACCAAGGTTTTCTTCTGGAACAGTGATTGTTACAAGCATCATTGGTTCAAGGATAGCTGGTTGTGCTGATTTAGCAGCTTCTTTAAGGGAAAGTGAAGCCGCAATCTTGAAGGCAGTTTCAGATGAGTCGACATCGTGATATGAACCATCATAAAGCTTAGCTTTAACGTCAACCATTGGGTAACCTGCAAGAACACCGTTAGCCATAGATTCTACCAAACCTTTTTCAACCGCTGGGATAAATTCACGAGGAACCACACCACCGACGATTGCGTTTTCGAATTCGAATCCTTTACCTTCTTCGTTTGGAGTAAATTCAATCCACACATCACCGAATTGACCTTTACCACCAGACTGACGTTTGAAGAATCCACGTGCTTGAGTAGAAGCGCGGAATGTTTCACGGTAAGATACTTGAGGCGCACCTACGTTCGCTTCAACTTTGAACTCACGACGCATACGATCAACAAGGACGTCAAGGTGAAGTTCACCCATACCTGAGATAACTGTTTCACCAGTTTCAACGTTTGTTTCAACGCGGAATGTTGGATCTTCTTCAGCCAATTTTTGAAGGGCGATACCCATCTTGTCTTGGTCAGCTTTAGATTTTGGCTCAACCATCAATTGGATAACTGGTTCTGGAACGTTGATTGACTCAAGGATGATTTTAGATTTTTCATCTGTCAATGAGTCACCAGTTGTAGTATCTTTCAAACCAACGGCAGCAGCGATATCACCTGAGTAAACAGTGTCGATTTCTTGACGGCTGTTAGCGTGCATTTGAAGGATACGTCCGATACGTTCACGTTTACCTTTAGAAGTATTCAATACGTATGAACCTGATTGAAGAACACCTGAGTAAACACGGAAGAATGTCAAACGACCTACGAATGGGTCAGTCATGATCTTGAAGGCAAGAGCTGCAAATGGCTCTTCGTCAGATGCTGGACGAGTTTCTTCAGCGTCTGTATCTGGGTTAATACCTTTGATTGCTGGGATGTCAAGTGGACTTGGAAGGTAGTCGATAACCGCATCAAGCATCAATTGAACACCTTTGTTTTTGAAGGCTGAACCACACAATACTGGGAAGAATTCAACGTTGATAGTCGCTTTACGGATACCAGCTTTCAATTCTTCGTTAGTGATTTCTTCACCTTCGAGGTATTTCATCATCAATTCTTCGTCAGTTTCAGCAACTGCTTCAATCAATTTTTCACGGTATTCTTGAGCTTGGTCAAGGTATTCAGCTGGGATGTCTTCTTCAAGGATATCCGTACCAAGGTCGTTAGTATAGATTTCAGCTTTCATCTTGATCAAGTCAATGATACCACGGAAGTCATCTTCAGAACCGATTGGCAATTGGATTGGGTGTGCATTTGCTTGAAGACGATCGTGAAGTGTGCTTACAGAGTAAAGGAAGTCAGCACCGATTTTGTCCATTTTGTTGGCAAATACGATACGTGGAACTCCGTACTCAGTTGCTTGACGCCAAACTGTTTCAGTTTGAGGTTCAACACCTGATTGTGAGTCAAGAACGGTAACCGCACCATCCAATACACGAAGAGAACGTTGTACTTCGATTGTGAAGTCCACGTGTCCTGGTGTGTCGATGATGTTTACGCGGTGGTTGTTCCATTGAGCTGTTGTCGCAGCAGATGTGATCGTGATACCACGTTCTTGCTCTTGCTCCATCCAGTCCATTTGTGACGCACCTTCGTGAGTTTCACCGATTTTGTGGATTTTACCAGTGTAGTAAAGAATACGCTCAGTAGTTGTTGTTTTACCGGCATCGACGTGAGCCATGATACCGATATTACGAGTTTTTTCAAGTGAAAATTCGCGTGCCATGAGGTTTGTTTCTCCTATTTATTTTTGATTTCTATTCTATTATAACACGATTTTAATAAAAACGGATAGGCAGGACCTACCCGTTCTCAATGTTTTCATGCTATTGTTGGTTTCAACTTACGAGATGGTAAGCTGAGTTATAGCTAATACTAATCGATTTAGCTAATTTGAACCCGGGCTAAAGTTAGTTAGCCGATGTGAGCTGGAACGGGATGCTGCGTGAAAAAGATAAAACTCCTTGTATTCGTTGAATACTGCGTCAGTTTCCTATTTTCACCTTGCATCCTTACCGTGCCTAGCATCATGATTTAGTTGAGCTCAAGCTAAAAGTCTGGAGAAAAAGATGAATCTCATTGGTTGCAACCGCAACCTGCTTCGATTCCCTATTTTCTCTGGGACTTTCTTAACGCTTTCGCATCCTATCTTACCAACGGAAGTGTGCGAATGCACGGTTAGCTTCAGCCATACGGTGAGTATCTTCACGTTTCTTAACAGCTGCACCAGTGTTGTTAGCAGCATCCAAGATTTCTTTTGCAAGACGGTCTTGCATTGTGTGTTCACCACGAAGACGAGCGATTGTTACCAACCAACGAAGTCCAAGTGTTGTACGACGTTCTGGACGAACTTCAACTGGGACTTGGTAGTTAGAACCACCAACACGACGTGCACGTACTTCAAGTACAGGCATGATGTTTTCCATAGCTGTTTCAAATACTTCAAGTGCATCGTTGCCAGTAGCTTCTTTGATTTGCTCAAAAGCACCGTAAACGATTGAAGCAGCAGTACCACGTTTACCATCAAGCATAACGCGGTTGATAAGACGAGTAACTAGTTGTGAATTGTATAGCGGATCTGGCAATACGTCACGTTTTGGAGCTCTATTTTTACGACTCATTTCTCTTTATCCCCTTTCCTTATGCTTTTGGACGTTTAGTACCGTATTTAGAACGGCCTTGTTTACGATCGTTAACACCTGCAGTATCAAGTGCACCACGGACGATATGGTAACGTACCCCTGGAAGGTCTTTTACACGTCCACCGCGAAGAAGCACCACGCTGTGCTCTTGCAAGTTGTGTCCGATACCTGGGATGTAGGCAGTAACTTCGATAAGGTTGCTCAAACGTACACGAGCGAATTTACGAAGGGCTGAGTTAGGTTTTTTAGGTGTCATTGTTCCAACACGAGTTGCAACACCACGTTTTTGTGGTGAAGAAACGTTTGTTTGAACTTTTTTATGACTATTGTAACCAACGTTCAAAGCTGGTGATTTAGATTTTTCTACTTTTGATTTACGCGGTTTGCGAACCAATTGGTTAATTGTAGGCATCTACATTCTCCTGTGTTTTTTTATTTTTGGTGATGATACACTTGGTGACAGATATCATCTGTGTGTACTTTTGCAACATTTGTCAGCACGTCCCTGTACACTCTTGAGAGACCAAAAGTAAAAAGTACCGTCTATTATTGTAACAAAATTTTCCCTTGCTTGTCAAGATATTTTTCTTTTTTATTGGTAATGTTAGAGATCAATTTCTGAATAAAAATAGCTGGGAACACATCATCTTCCTAATAATACGGCTTGGCTTATGTGACATTTTTATCTCCGTCATTTATACTGATATATAAAATAGTACAGAAAACTTCTCAAAAGTAAGAATTTTTTTCACAAACCAAAGAAAACGCTTGCATATTGTTTTACTACATGCTATACTGATATAGAAATTTATTGATTGGAGAATCATTATGAGAAAAACACCATCTCACACTGAGAAAAAAATGGTCTACAGCATCCGTTCCCTCAAAAATGGAACTGGTTCTGTCCTTATCGGCGCAAGCCTTGTCTTGCTTGCCATGGCTACACCAACTATCTCATCCGACGAAAGTACACCAACCACTAACGAACCCAACAACAGAAATACAACCACCCTTGCCCAACCTCTTACTGATACAGCAGCTGGCTCTGGTAAGAACGAAAGTGATATTTCTTCACCTAGAAATGCAAACGCTTCCCTAGAGAAAACAGAAGAAAAACCTGCAACAGAGCCAACTACTTCTACTAGTCCAGTAACAACTGAAACTAAGGCAGAAGAGCCCATCGAAGATAACTACTTCCGTATCCATGTCAAAAAACTTCCTGAAGAAAACAAGGATGCTCAAGGACTATGGACTTGGGACGATGTTGAAAAACCATCTGAAAACTGGCCAAACGGAGCTTTGTCCTTCAAGGATGCCAAGAAAGATGACTACGGCTATTACCTAGATGTCAAATTAAAGGGAGAACAAGCCAAGAAAATTAGCTTCCTCATCAACAATACAGCTGGAAAAAATCTAACCGGCGATAAATCTGTAGAAAAACTAGTTCCAAAAATGAACGAGGCTTGGTTAGACCAAGATTACAAGGTTTTCTCTTACGAGCCACAGCCTGCAGGAACTGTTCGCGTCAACTACTACCGCACAGATGGCAACTATGACAAGAAATCTCTCTGGTACTGGGGAGATGTAAAAAATCCAAGTAGCGCTCAATGGCCTGACGGAACAGACTTTACGGCTACAGGCAAATATGGCCGCTATATCGACATTCCTCTTAATGAAGCCGCAAGAGAATTTGGATTTTTATTACTAGATGAGAGCAAACAAGGAGACGACGTGAAAATCCGTAAAGAAAATTATAAGTTCACAGATTTGAAAAATCATAGCCAAATTTTCCTAAAAGACGATGATGAATCGATTTACACAAATCCATACTATGTCCATGATATCCGTATGACAGGAGCCCAACACGTAGGCACTTCTAGCATTGAAAGTAGCTTTTCAACACTTGTCGGTGCTAAAAAAGAAGATATCCTCAAACACTCCAACATCACTAATCACCTAGGAAACAAGGTAACTATTACCGATGTTGCAATCGATGAAGCTGGTAAGAAAGTGACCTACAGCGGAGATTTCTCTGACACAAAACATCCTTATACTGTTAGCTACAATTCCGACCAATTCACTACCAAAACAAGCTGGCGCCTGAAAGATGAGACATACAGCTATGATGGCAAACTGGGAGCTGACCTAAAAGAAGAAGGAAAACAAGTTGATTTGACCCTTTGGTCACCAAGTGCTGATAAGGTTTCTGTTGTTGTCTACGACAAGAATGACCCTGACAAAGTAGTTGGAACTGTCGCTCTCGAAAAAGGGGAAAGAGGAACTTGGAAACAAACTCTAGACAGCACAAACAAACTCGGAATCACAGATTTCACTGGCTACTATTATCAATACCAAATCGAGCGTCAAGGTAAAACTGTTCTTGCACTCGATCCTTACGCTAAATCTCTTGCTGCTTGGAATAGCGACGATGCCAAGATTGACGATGCCCATAAAGTGGCTAAAGCCGCCTTTGTAGATCCAGCTAAACTCGGACCTCAAGACTTGACTTATGGTAAGATTCACAATTTCAAGACTCGTGAAGACGCCGTTATCTACGAAGCTCATGTGCGTGACTTCACTTCAGATCCTGCCATTGCAAAAGACTTGACCAAACCATTTGGGACTTTTGAAGCCTTCATTGAAAAACTAGACTATCTCAAAGACTTGGGTGTAACCCATATCCAGCTCCTTCCAGTCTTGTCTTACTACTTTGTCAATGAATTGAAAAACCATGAACGCTTGTCTGACTATGCTTCAAGCAACAGCAACTACAACTGGGGATATGACCCTCAAAACTACTTCTCCTTGACTGGTATGTACTCAAGCAATCCTAAGAATCCAGAAAAACGAATCGCAGAATTTAAAAACCTCATCAACGAAATCCACAAACGTGGTATGGGAGCTATCCTAGATGTCGTTTATAACCACACAGCCAAAGTCGATATCTTTGAAGACCTAGAGCCAAACTACTACCACTTTATGGATGCCGATGGCACACCTCGAACTAGCTTTGGTGGTGGACGCTTGGGGACAACCCACCATATGACCAAACGCCTCCTAGTTGACTCTATCAAATACCTAGTTGATACCTACAAAGTGGATGGATTCCGTTTCGATATGATGGGAGACCATGACGCCGCTTCTATCGAAGAAGCTTACAAGGCTGCACGCGCCCTCAATCCAAATCTAATCATGTTAGGCGAAGGTTGGAGAACCTATGCCGGTGATGAAAACATGCCTACTAAAGCTGCTGACCAAGATTGGATGAAACATACCGATACTGTCGCTGTCTTTTCAGATGACATCCGTAACAACCTCAAATCTGGTTATCCAAACGAAGGTCAACCTGCCTTTATCACAGGTGGCAAGCGTGATGTTAACACTATCTTTAAAAATCTCATTGCTCAGCCAACTAACTTTGAAGCTGACAGCCCTGGAGATGTCATCCAATACATCGCAGCCCATGATAACTTGACCCTCTTTGACATCATTGCCCAGTCTATCAAAAAAGACCCAAGCAAGGCTGAGAACTATGCTGAAATCCACCGTCGTTTGAGACTTGGAAATCTCATGGTCTTGACAGCTCAAGGAACTCCGTTTATCCACTCTGGCCAGGAATATGGACGTACCAAACAATTCCGTGACCCAGCCTACAGAACTCCTGTAGCAGAGGATAAGGTTCCAAACAAATCTCACTTGTTGCGTGATAAGGACGGCAACCCATTTGACTATCCTTACTTCATCCATGACTCTTACGATTCTAGTGATGCAGTCAACAAGTTTGACTGGACTAAGGCTACAGATGGTAAAGCTTATCCTGAAAATGTCAAGAGCCGTGACTATATGAAAGGTTTGATTGCCCTTCGTCAATCTACAGATGCCTTCCGACTTAAGAGTCTCCAAGATATCAAAGACCGTGTCCACCTCATCACTGTCCCAGGCCAAAATGGTGTGGAAAAAGAGGATGTAGTGATTGGCTACCAAATCACTGCTCCAAACGGCGATATCTACGCAGTCTTTGTCAATGCGGATGAAAAAGCTCGCGAATTTAATTTGGGAACTGCCTTTGCACATCTAAGAAATGCGGAAGTTTTGGCAGATGAAAACCAAGCAGGATCAGTCGGAATTGCCAACCCGAAAGGACTTGAATGGACTGAAAAAGGCTTGAAATTGAATGCCCTTACAGCTACTGTTCTTCGAGTCTCTCAAAATGGAACTAGCCATGAGTCAACTGCAGAAGAGAAACCAGACTCAACCCCTTCCAAGCCTGAACATCAAAATGAAGCTTCTCACCCTGCACATCAAGACCCAGCTCCAGAAGCTAGACCTGATTCTACTAAACCAGATGCCAAAGTAGCTGATGCGGAAAATAAACCTAGCCAAGCTACAGCTGATTCACAAGCTGAACAACCAGCACAAGAAGCACAAGAAGCACAAGCATCATCTGTAAAAGAAGCGGTTCGAAACGAATCGGTAGAAAACTCTAGCAAGGAAAATATACCTGCAACCCCAGATAAACAAGCTGAACTTCCAAATACAGGAATCAAAAACGAAAACAAACTCCTATTTGCAGGAATCAGCCTCCTTGCGCTCCTTGGTCTCGGTTTCTTACTAAAAAATAAAAAAGAGAACTAAACTAGCCCTCCTATAGAAAAATCCCCCAAGCATTATAGCTCGGGGGATTAATTTTTGTACAATATTTGTTGTCCTAATAAACTTGATTAGGATTTTTTATTAAGCCTCTTTCATAGCAAAATAAGCTCGTACTTTGGGTGCAACTTGTGTTCCGAAGAGTTCAATAGCTCTCAGAACCTGGTCATGAGGCATAGAACCAAGCGGTAGATGAAGCATGAAGCGGTCCAATCCTAAATCCTCTATCATGCGAATCAATTTTTCGGCCACCTGATCTGGATTGCCAACAAACATGGCGCCATTTGGCCCTACCTGCTCCAAATATTGCTCATAACGCAATTCCTGCCAGTGCGGACGGTCTTTGGAAATAGCATCCACCACTTGCTTAGTCGGATGGAAATAATCTTTCACCGCCTGCTCACCATCTTCCGCAATCCACCCCCAAGAATGGGCTCCCACTTTCAAGTCTTTGTCAGCATGGCCCGCTTCGCTTCCAATCTCACGATAAGCCTGAATCAACTTTTTAAAATAACGTGGATTACCACCAATAATAGCATATACAATCGGTAGACCAGCCTGAGCAATCTTCACTGTTGATTCGACATGACCACCTGTAGCTATCCACAAGGGCAATTTGTCCTGAACTGGACGAGGATAAACTTCTTTACCAGCAATCGTTTGAGTCAATCGACCTTGCCAGTCTAACTTGGTCTTTTCATTGACTAACTGAAGCAAGTCTAATTTCTCATCAAAAAGAGAGTCGTAGTCTTTCAAGTCATAACCAAACAGAGGGAAAGATTCCGTGAAAGAGCCCCTTCCAGCCATAATCTCCGATCGTCCATTTGACAAAGCATCGATAGTGGCATACTGTTGGAACAAACGAATCGGATCCATGCTTGACAGAATGCTGACTGCACTGGTCAAACGGATTTTCTTGGTATTGACTGCCCCAGCGGCCAGGACAATCTCTGGGGCTGATACTGCAAAATCCGCCCGATGGTGCTCGCCAATCCCATATACGTCCAAACCAACCTTGTCAGCCAGCTCAATCTCTGCCACCAACTGGCGAATGCGTTCAGCATGACTGTAAGTTTGTCCAGTCCCTTCAAGCTCCGTTATTTCCCCAAATGTTGAAATTCCCAATTCTACCATTGTGATTCTCCTTATCTATCTCTGTACTTCAATTTGAAAAATTATTCTAATACTCAATGAAAATCAAAGAGCAAACTAGGAAGCTAGCTGCAGGCTGCTCAAAACAGTGTTTTGAGGTTGTGGATAGAACTGACGAAGTCAGTAACCATACCTACGGCAAGGCGACGTTGACGTGGTTTGAAGAGATTTTCGAAGAGTATAACACGAATCTTGAGTACAAGCAACCAATTTGCTCACAAGAAAAAGGTCTAGATAACTAGACTTTTTTAGCTTATTCTACCGTTACTGACTTGGCAAGGTTACGTGGTTTGTCCACATCGAGGCCACGGTGGAGGGTTGCAAAGTAAGCGACTAATTGCGTTGGTACGACCATTGAAATTGGTGAGAGGTATGGATGTACGGTCGTAAGGACGATATCGTCGGTATCTTTGGCTACATTCTCTTCTGCGATAGTGAGGACTTTGGCACCACGGGCTGCGACCTCTTGGATATTTCCACGAGTATGGTTGGCAAGAACTGGATCTGACAAGAGAGACAAGACAGGCGTTCCTTCTTCAATCAAGGCAATGGTTCCGTGCTTGAGTTCTCCTGCCGCAAAACCTTCACACTGGATATAAGAAATCTCTTTGAGTTTGAGACTTGCTTCCATGGCTACGTAGTAATCTTGACCACGTCCGATGTAAAAGGCGTTACGAGTTGTTTCAAGAAGTTCACGAACCTTGGCTTCAATGGTTTCTTTCTCTGAAAGAGTTGATTCGATAGACTGAGCTACGATTGACAATTCATGAACCAGGTCAAAGGCTTGCGCTTTAGCATTACCATTTGCTTCTCCGACTGCTTTTGCAAGGAAGGCAAGGGCTGCGATTTGCGCTGTATAGGCTTTAGTTGATGCCACGGCAATTTCAGGACCTGCGTGAAGGAGCATGGTATAGTTGGCTTCACGTGAGAGGGTTGAACCTGGAACGTTTGTCACTGTTAAGCTTGGAATTCCCATTTCATTAGCCTTGACCAAAACTTGACGACTATCCGCTGTTTCACCAGATTGGCTGATAAAGATGAAGAGTGGTTTCTTGCTGAGAAGTGGCATACCGTAGCCCCACTCAGATGAGATTCCAAGTTCAACTGGTGTATCTGTCAATTCTTCCAACATTTTCTTAGAAGCAAATCCTGCATGGTAAGATGTTCCAGCTGCAAGGATGTAGATGCGGTCTGCGTCTTGAACAGCCTTAATGATATCTGGGTCTACGACAACTTGACCAGCCTCATCTGTGTAGGCTTGGATGAGTTTCCGCATAACAGTTGGTTGCTCGTCAATTTCCTTGAGCATGTAGTAAGGGTAAGTTCCCTTACCGATATCTGACAAGTCAAGTTCAGCAGTGTAGCTAGTACGCTCACGACGATTTCCATCATAGTCTTGAACTTCCACACTATCAGCCTTGACGATTACCAACTCTTGGTCATGGATTTCCATGTATTGGTTAGTTTCACGAATCATAGCCATGGCGTCTGAGCAGACCATGTTATAGCCTTCTCCAAGACCAATCAAAAGTGGTGATTTATTTTTAGCTACGTAGATGACTTCAGGATCTTGTGAGTCAACCAAGGCAAAGGCATAAGAACCACGGATGATGTGAAGGGCTTTTTTGAAGGCTTCAAGAACTGAGAGCCCTTCTTCTTCCGCAAATTTTCCAATCAAATGAACGGCTATTTCAGTATCTGTCTGCCCCTTGAAGTGGTGACCTGCAAGGTATTCTTCCTTGATTTCAAGATAGTTCTCAATCACCCCATTATGCACCAAGACAAAACGTTCTGTCTCAGAGCGGTGTGGGTGAGCATTGTCCTCAGTTGGTTTTCCGTGAGTAGCCCAACGAGTATGTCCGATACCAGTTGTTCCCTCAACACCAGCTGTCTTGGCAGACAATTCTGCAATACGACCAACCGCCTTCACCAAATGGTTATCAGCACCATCTAGGACAAAAATTCCCGCAGAATCATAGCCACGGTATTCAAGCTTTTCAAGCCCTTGAATCAAAATATCAGTTGCATTTGTGTTTCCAACAACACCAACAATTCCACACATAGTATATACGACACAGGCAAGCTGTGCTTTCTCCTTAAAATTGGTATAGTCTAATTCATCTTTTATAGAATCAGCAAAAACAGTATATACTTGTTTCTTTCACTTGTCAAGAGTAAAAATTGGTATAGTTCAAATTAAGCTCCTGTAAGCATAAAAACTCTGACCGATTGGGATAATCAGTCAGAGTCCTTTTTAAAATCCATTATTATCGCTTAATTCTTTGAACCAGTGGCCTGATTTCTTCAGACGACGTTCTTGCGTTTCCAAGTCTAATTCGACCAAACCATAGCGATTTTTATAGCTGTTGAGCCATGACCAGCAGTCAATAAAGGTCCAAATCAAGTAGCCCTTACAGTTGGCACCATCTTCAATGGCACGGTGAAGTTCACGAAGATGACCTTTTACAAAGTCAATACGGTAATCATCTTGAATCATTCCATCTTGACGGAATTTTTCTTCCCCTTCAACACCCATACCATTCTCAGTCAACATCCACTCAATATTGCCATAATTTTCCTTGATATTTTGGGCGATGTCATAAATCCCTTGCTCATAAATCTCCCAACCACGATGAGAATTGATTTTACGTCCAGGCATCACATAAGGCTCGTAAAAATGTTCTGGTAAGAGTGGACTCTCTGGATGCTTAGCAAATCGAGGAGCCATAACACGCAAAGGTTGATAGTAGTTCACACCAAGGAAGTCCACCGTATTATCACGAATGAGTTCCAACTCTTCCTCTGTAGCATCAGGTAAAAGACCGTGTTCATGCAAGATTTCTACCAACTCCTGTGGATAAGTCCCCAAGACAGATGGATCTAAGAAAGATTGGGCCTGAAAAAGGGCCGCAATACGAGCTGCCTTGACATCAGCAGGATGCTGGCTACGTGGATAAGCCGGTGTCAAGTTGAGGACAATCCCAATCTTGGAATCAGGCAAAAGTTCATGGCAAGCCTTAACAGCCCGGCTGCTGGCCAATTGTGTATGATAGGCTACCTTAACAGCTGCCTCTGCATCCACCTTATGTGGATAATGGGCATCATAAAAATAACCAAATTCTACAGGAACGATGGGCTCGTTAAAGGTAATCCATTGATCCACTAAATCTCCATAAGTCTCAAAACAAAAACGAGCATAGTCTTCATAGGCTGAGACTGTCGCCTTATTTTCCCAACCATCACCATCCTCTTGAAGGGCAAAAGGTAAATCAAAATGATAGAGATTGACTAACAGACGAATTCCTTTAGCCTTAATAGCCTCAAAGACCTTACGATAAAAATCCACACCTTGAGGGTTGACTTTTCCACATCCTTGTGGAAAAATCCGTGACCACTGAATAGAAGTCCGAAAGACTGTGTGACCAGTCTCTAACAAAAGCTCAATATCCCGCTCCCAATTTTCATAAAAAGTCGATGTCTTATCTGAACCAATCCCATTATAGTAACGATTTGGCTCCACTTGGAACCAGTAATCCCAGAGATTGTCTCCCTTACCGTCACCAGCTACACGTCCTTCTGTCTGCGGTCCAGAAGTAGAGGATCCCCAGACAAAATCCTTTGGAAATCTTAGCATAACATTTACCTCTTTATCTACTCATTTCTCCCATTATACAGAAAAAACAAGGTAAAAACTAGTTACATTTTTTCCTTGTTTTTCTTCTGATTATAGTTTTTATTTCTTGCTTAGGATTTCAAGCGTTTCAAGCACGTTATCTGCATGAACCTCAATGGTGTCACCAGTTGCCTTGATCTTAACTTCTACAATGCCATCGGCCGCTTTTTTACCAACAGTGATACGGATTGGAAGACCAATCAAGTCACTATCGCTAAATTTAACACCGACACGTTCGTTACGGTCATCTGTCAAGACTTCATAACCAGCTCCCATCAAGCTTGCTTCAAGTTTTTCTGTCAAGGCTTGCGCTTCTTCATCCTTGACATTGACAGTAATCAAATGCACATCAAATGGTGCCAATTCTTTAGGGAAATTGATTCCCCAAGCGTAACGGTATTCACCTTTTGGCGTTTTGTTAACAAAGAGGCGAGCGTGTTGCTCCATCACTGCTGAAAGAAGACGGCTGACACCGATACCGTAACATCCCATGATGATTGGCACAGCACGACCATTTTCATCCAAGACATCTGCTCCCATGCTTGCTGAATAGCGAGTTCCGAGTTTGAAAATATGACCGATCTCAATACCACGCGCAAAGTTAAGGACACCTTGTCCATCTGGGGAAATTTCACCCTCACGAACTTCACGGATATCCACATATTCTGCAGTAAAATCACGGCCTGGGTTCACACCAGTCAAGTGGTAGCCATCTTCGTTAGCACCGACAACTGCATTGCGAACATCTTGCACCTTACGATCTGCAATAATTTTAATATTCTCTGGCAAACCAACTGGTCCAAGTGAACCAAATCCTGCTTGAACAACATTCGCCACTTCTTCTTCGCTAGCAACGTCAAAGAAATCTGCTCCCAAGTGATTTTTCAACTTGACTTCGTTAAGTTGGTCATTTCCAACTAGAAGGGCTGCAACAAGCTCGCCATCTGCAATGTAGAAGAGGGTTTTAATCGTTTGTTCTTCTGGAACATTGAGGAAGGCTGCAACTTCATCAATTGATTTAACATCTGGCGTTGCAACACGAGTAACTTCTTCTTCAGCGACAACACGGTTGCTTGGTTTGTACTCGTTTGTTGCCATTTCTAAGTTAGCTGCATAGCTAGACTCACTTGAGTAAGCAATGGTATCTTCACCAGAGACTATCCATTTGAGCAATTCTGCCTTGATTTCTTCTTGCACTTCTGCAGGAATTTCGTCAAATGAGGCAACTGACTTGTCCAAGACAACCCAGCGGTCAAGGTCTGTACGAGCAGATGTAATGGCCATAAATTCTTGGCTATCCTTACCACCCATGGCTCCACCGTCACCAATAATAGCCTTGAAGTCTAAACCACTACGAGTGAAAATACGCTCATAGGCTGCTTTGTACTCATCATAAACACTATCCAAACTATCATAGTTAGCGTGGAAACTATAAGCATCCTTCATGATAAACTCACGTGTACGAAGAAGTCCATTACGTGGGCGTTTTTCATCACGATACTTGGGCTGAATTTGATAAAGGTTGAGTGGCAATTGCTTGTAAGATTTAACAGAATCACGGACAATAGCTGTAAAGGTTTCTTCATGAGTTGGACCTAAGATAAAGTCTGATTTTTCACGGTTTTTTAGTTTGTAAAGGTCTTCACCATAGGTTTCGTAACGACCTGATTCACGCCACAATTCTGCACTAAGAAGGGCAGGAGCCAACATCTCAACAGCACCAATCTTTTCGAATTCTTGGCGCATGATGTTTTTAGCTTTTTCAATCACACGGTTGGCAAGTGGTAGATAAGAATAAACACCTGCTGAAACTTGGCGAACATAACCAGCACGCAACATAAGAGCATGGCTGATAACTTGAGCATCGCTTGGCATTTCGCGAAGCGTTGGGATAGGCATTTTACTTTGTTTCATAATATTCCTCGATTATCTAAAAAAGAGTCGCATAATGTCATTCCAAGTCACAGCAATCATCAAGACAACCATGATGACCACTCCGGCCAAGGTGACATAGGTTTCAATTTCTTGTTTCAATGGTTTGCGGCGGATGGCTTCTAGGATATTGAGCACAATCTTACCACCATCCAAGGCTGGAATCGGAATAAGATTAAAAATCCCAATATTGATGGAAATCATTGCCAAGAAGTACAAGATATTCTCAATTCCATTTTTAGCAGCATCACTACTTGCCTTAAAGATAGCAACAGGTCCACCCAACTTGTTCAAATCCGGTTGGAAAATCAGATTTTTCAGAGCTGAGAGAATTCGGAGAGCTGAGTCAGCAGCAGTTGTAAAACCACCTACAAACATGGATAGAAAATCTGACTTAACCCCCGGTTGAACACCTAGAAGGTAACGACCTTGACTATCTTCGGGTGTAACAGTGACTTGTTTGTCACTCCCCTTTTCAGAAATAGTCACATCCAAAGTCGGTGCCGTCTTATCTTTGGTTTCTGTTTCCACAGCTTGGATCAAGCTTTCCCAGTTGCTAACCTCATGTGAGCCAATCTTGGTAATTTGTGCCGTTTCTGGTACTCCTACCTTGGCCAAGGCACCTTGGGGCATGATATGGAACTGATTGGTATCAACATCTCTGACACCACCCTGCATAAAGATTAAAACCCAAAAAACAACGACACCTAAGATAAAATTGTTCATAGGACCTGCAAAATTGGTAATCAGTTTGCCCCAGATAGTCGCATTTTGATATTGAACATCTAAAGGTGCAATCCGAACCTCAGTACCATCTGCTTCCACAACCGTTGCATCGTGATCCACTGCAAATGTTTTTTCTTCTTCCAGAACCAATCCTTTGATAAAGAGCTTGTCTTCAAAATCAAACTGGGTCACCTGCATAGGGAGGGCTGTTTGATCCAATTTTTTACCTGAGAGATTGATGCGTTTAACCTTACCATCATCAGCAAGTGTCAAACTAACAGGCGTTCCTGTCTTGATTTCAGTTGTATCATCACCCCAACCGGCCATGCGGACATAGCCACCCAGAGGCAAGATTCGAATGGTATAGGCCGTTCCATCCTTGCCAATGTGAGCAAAGATTTTAGGTCCCATACCGATGGCAAATTCACGTACTAAAATCCCTGATTTCTTGGCAAAGTAGAAGTGCCCGAACTCGTGCACCACTACAATAATCCCAAAAACCAGAATAAAGGTTAAAATTCCGAGCATAGCGTTTCCTCCGTCTTTTGATTAAAAGAGTCCAAATAAGTGCATGATTGGAAATACAAGCAACATACTATCGAAACGATCCAAAACACCACCATGTCCAGGGATAAATTTCCCAGAATCCTTAACACCAAAATGACGTTTGATCGAACTTTCTAGTAAATCACCAAATTGTCCAGCAATGCTAAAGAAAATAGCAAAGACTGACATCTTGTAAATTCCATATGGAAGAGCAACTGTACTGTCAACTATCATAAAGATAATGGTTACTAAAATTGCTCCTAAAATACCACCCAAGGCACCCTCAAGGGTTTTATTAGGCGATACCCTTGGTGCTAACTTTCGTTTCCCATAGTTCATCCCAACAAGATAGGCACCACTGTCTGTCGCCCAGACGATACACAAGGCTAAGAGAGCCTTGTCCAAACCTGCAACACGAGCATCTAGTAAAGCATTAAATCCAAAGCCCACGTAGAAGCTCATAGCAAGAGGGAAAACCGCATCCTCAATCGTATAAGACTTGCTAAAAACGGTCGTTCCTAACATGATTGAAATCAAAACACTATAGGCAACCACATTCCCATCAACTGGCAAAAAAGTCAGGTAATTCTCCAAGGGAATGGTCAATGCAAAGGTTGCAAAGAGGGTCAAGAGGCCCTCCATCGTCATGGTCTCTAGACCTCTCATCTTCAAAAGTTCATGCATGGCTAGCATGGCTATGATTCCGATTGCTATCTGAAGCAAGAGGCCCCCAATCATTAAAATTGGTAGGAAAATAGCCAGGGCAATCCCTGCAAACAAGGTTCTTTTCTGTAAATCCTGGGTCATATTTCCTCCTAAACTCCTCCAAATCGGCGATGACGACGATTATAGGCAAGAATAGCTTCCTGCAAGGCCGCTTCGTCAAAATCAGGCCATAAGGTGTCCGTAAAATAAAGCTCACTATAGGCTCCCTGCCATGGAAGGAAATTGCTCAAACGCAATTCTCCACTAGTACGGATAATCAAGTCTGGGTCTCGTAAGTCCTTAGGCAAATGCTGGGTAAAGAGATAGTTACCAATCAATTCCTCTGTGATGTCACCTGGATTGATTTTGGCATCTAAAACATCCTGGGAAATCAACTTAAGCGCCTGTGTAATCTCAGCACGTCCACCATAGTTAAGAGCAAAATTAAGAATCAATCCTGTGTTGTTCTTAGTCAATTCCTCAGCCTTGGTTAAAGCTTCAAAGGTTTGCTTAGGCAGGCGGTCTGTCTCCCCAATCATTTGAATCTTAACATTATTCGCATGTAGTTCCGGGACATAATTATCATAAAACTCTACTGGCAAGTTCATGATAAACTTGACTTCCTGATCTGGACGGGTCCAGTTTTCCGTAGAAAAAGCATAGACCGTAATAACCTTGACGCCCAGTTTGTTGGCTGCCTTGGTCACGGTTTGCAATGCTTCCATGCCCGCCTTATGTCCAAAAACTCGCGGTTGCATACGTTTTTTAGCCCAACGGCCATTGCCATCCATGATGATGCCGATATGAGCAGGAACCTGTGTCGGAACCTCTACTTCCACAGCCTTATCTTTCTTAAAAAATCCAAACATGATCTTATTCCTATTCAAAAATCTATCGTTTCATTATACCATATTTCCCCATTTTCTTCTATCACTAAGCTATTTATTCTCAGGCACCAAGCCCATTTTTCAAAAAAATAAGCCGCCTGATTGGGCGACTTTATTTTTATAGGGAGATTATTATGAAAAAGTTTTAGGAGTTTAAGTTAAGGTCTTCTTAACTTATGAACTTAGTGTACACTCCCTAGCTTAAAGTTTCCTTAAGTATTTTTAAAAATCAAATTTTTCCATTTCTCCTGCCAATTTTTCTTGGATAAACGTGTTTGATAGAGTTCCATTCGGTCTTCATTTTCTAAGAAATGAGGAGTTGGACGAACTTGAAAATTCAAAATATCCTCCAAACCATAAGGTACATAGAGTTCAAAATCTGATTCTTCATTCAAGCGCAGTCCAACTGCCGTACACCGTTCTGGATACTTACTCATAGCATCACGAGAACTGGTATAGGAAGCAGTGTGAGGACTGTGCTGATGCATATAGACCTGATTTTTCAATTCCCACTGGTACTGAGGAAAATCCTCTCTCAGCTTTTTCTTCAGTAATAAGGTTTCCTCATAAGAAAAATCTGGATCAAAGAAAATCACATCTATATCTGTTTCATGATCAAAAGGGGATTTGTCTGACAAAAGATTCCAAATGAAATTTCTGACAGAACCTGCTGCCAACCACGAGTCTTTCAGACCAAGGTCTCGGATGATCGTCAGAATGGCCATCATATCTGGATTTTCTCTAAAAGCCTCTAAGATTTCTTGCTTATTTTTCACTGTATTCATAACCTAAGTGCTCATATGCCTTAGCAGTCGCCACCCGTCCAGACCGTGTCCGCATGATAAAACCTTTTTGAATCAAGTAAGGCTCATACATGTCTTCAACTGTCTCACGCTCTTCGGCGATATTCACAGAAAGAGTTCCTAGACCAACAGGTCCTCCACTGTACATCTCAATCATGGTACGAAGGATTTTTTGATCCACATAGTCCAAACCTTCATGGTCAACATCCAGCATAGTCAAAGCCTTATCGGTAATAATATCATCGATTACCCCATTCCCCATTATCTGGGCAAAATCGCGCACGCGCTTGAGGAGACGATTGGCAATACGAGGGGTCCCACGACTACGTAGGGCCAACTCAGATGCTGCCTCATGAGTGATTTCCATCTCAAAAATATCTGCCGTCCGCTCGACAATTTCTGTCAAGTCAGCATGGGCATAATACTCCATATGGCCTGTAATCCCAAAACGTGCCCGTAGCGGATTGGAGAGCATACCAGCCCGAGTCGTCGCACCAATCAAGGTAAAAGGTGGTAACTCCAAATGAACACTACGACTACCCTCACCAGCCCCAATCATAATATCGATGTAGAAGTCCTCCATAGCACTATAAAGCACCTCTTCCACTGACATTGGCAAACGATGGATCTCATCAATAAAAAGTACATCCCCAGGCTCTAACTCATTCAAAATAGCTACCAGATCTCCGGCTTTTTCAATGACTGGACCCGACGTCTGCTTAAGATTGACTCCCAGTTCGTTGGCAATAACAAAGGCCATGGTCGTTTTCCCGAGACCTGGAGGCCCAAATAAGAGCACATGATCCAGCGCTTCATCCCGCATTTTGGCAGCTTCAATAAAGATTTGTAGCTGGTCCTTGACCTTATCCTGTCCGATATATTCACGTAAATACTGAGGACGGAGCGTGCGTTCTACTAACTCCTCATCCCCCATTATCTCATTATCTAAAATTCTACTCATGGCTCTATTATATCAAAAAACCAAGCCACAAACAAAAAAGCCACCTGATTGGGTGACTCCTAAGTTTAGCACTTATGTGGTATAATATTCTACGACACTGCTACACCGCCTACGAAAGGAGGTGAGATAGCCCATGATGGAATTAGTACTCAAAACTATCATCGGACCAATTGTGGTCGGTGTCGTTCTTCGTATAGTCGATAAATGGCTAAACAAGGACAAATAGTGTCAAAAAAGACCTCAAGCTTATTTGGTCGTGAGCTTGGGGTCTTTTCTAGCCTATGATATAGAACTAGTACTCAATTCCTTTTTATTATCCCATAGTTCACGAATTTTGTCAAAGGTTTACATTTTCTTCAACCGCTGTACGACAAGACGGTTAAGATTAAGAGAACGTTAGGGATTCTATCAATTTCATAGAAATTTTGATTTCGTAAACGAAGAGACAATCTTACATGTCACTTCTCATTTAATACGCCACTACTAGACAAGCAAAATCATTATTACAGTAGTTCCAGTTCTTCAATTAACAGTCACTTACAATCAAATTGAGTTTGAACTAGCTGAAGCGACCACAGACCTATTTCTTAGTTATATTCGCTAAAAAAGTCCCCGCCAATTCCCCGACCAAAATCCGAAAAATACCGAAAAATATCGAAAAATTATTTTTAGAATAGTCCCCAAAAGCCTGAAATAGAGCTAAAAAACTCCACCTGATTGGGTGGAGTTAAGGGAGATTATTATGAAAAAGAAAAGTTTAGGATTTTATTAAATAAAGTTAGGAGGTCTTTATTTAATAACTACATGATACAAGACGAAACTTAAAACTACCTTAACTTTTCTAAAATTTTACTATTTTGCAAAAAATTTCTATCACCAGCACCTCACCACGCAAAAAAGCCACCTGATTGGGTGGCTTCATTAGGAGATTGTGATGAAAAAAGTTTAGGATTTTATTAAATAAAGTTAGGAGGTCTTTATTTAATGATTATATAATACTAGACCATCCTTAAATTTTGCTTAAGAAAAAACAAGTTTTGTTATTTTTCTCGATTCGCCCAAGTCATCCCTATACAATTATAGGTGGATAAGATTTCAAAGCCCATAGAACGATAAAATCCCACGTTTTTTTCTGTCTCTTCTGTCACCAGCTGGACTTGATAAGCATCTTTGTAATCTTTTAAGGCCTCTTTCATTAGGGCACTACCAATCCCTTGACGCTGATAGATTGGTAAAACAATCAAATCCTGTACAAAAACTGATGAGAATCCATCTCCAACCAAACGAATCAAGCCCACCACAGCATCACCATCAAGTGCCAGATAAATTACTAATGAATGCGATAAGGCATGCTCCAGCATCTCTGGTTGATGGGTATAATTTGTCCAACCGACAGCCTGATAGAGATGCAAAACATCCTCTAGCTTGACAATTTCTTGCTTTTTAATAGTAATCATCTCAACACCTCTTAAAGTTCTCTCAAGCTCTTGTACTGCTGTCCATTTTTATCAAAATTTTCAGGACGCAGCCATGTTTCCAAACGATCTTTGACTTGAGGCCAGTCCATATCAATCATAGACAACCAATCCGTATCTCTCGTACGCCCCTTATAAACCACCGCCTGGCGGAAGGTTCCTTCATAGACAAATCCCAAACGCTCCGCAACTCGTCTGGATGGCAGATTTAAGGCATCGCATTTCCACTCGTAGCGACGATAGTTTAGCTCCTCAAAAATATAGCGAGCTAGGAGATACTGAGCCTCAGTTCCTATCCGTGTACCCCTTAGCTCTGGAGAAAAAGTGACTGCTCCGACTTCTATTACTCGGTTATTCTGGTCAATGCGCATGAGAGAAAAAGTTCCCAAAGCCTTACCAGTCGCCTTGTCTATGATTGCATAGTAAAAACGGTCCTTACGAGCCAACATCTGATTTAAAAGGCTAACCAGCTCCCCCATATCTGCTACTGGCTCCTGAAAAAGATAGGTCCACATCTCCCGAGGAGTATCCGGGCCATAAACAGCTAGCAAATCCTCCGCATGTTTTTCTACCGAGAGAGCCTCTATCCTAGCATAACGCCCTTCTAAGAAATCAATAGAAGGCAGTGCACCGGGTGTATAACCTTCCATTGACTCACCAATCATCTGACCATATTCATTTACTGGCATAGCTTTCTCCTTGTTTCACTTTTCAAACTTTTTACTCAACTCTATTTGAATTGTCCTATCTGCTAATTTCAAGTTTTTTATCAATTTCATTTAACAATTTTTCTGCATCTTCTTTATTTAAAACATTTTCTCGTGCTACATAGTTTCTACAAATATTCAGGGCCGCAATTTGGTCTGCTTTATCCAAAGATTCAAACATAATTCTCACTGAGTTACTAGCAATAACTCCTCGTTTATCATCCGAATTTTGAAGAAAGTTAAGTAGAACACTTAAATTGTTCTGACGACACGATTCGTACAAATCAATATATTCACCGTATTTTTTCGATTCAGAATCAGTAAGTTTATCTACAACTTTTACCTGCGAATAAAAATAGATTATTTCCCTATTTTGAATAATATAATTTATTTTTCTGATATATTTTAATCCCTCTATTAAGAGCCAAATAAAATAGATTATCAGAATACCAAACAGTGGTAGCCACATGATACCAACACTGGATTGAATACGAGGATAAGTTTCATTAAAAGAAACTATTAAATTTTTGGCTCCAAAATAATGAATAATGGATAACAAATTTGTCACTATTAATAGAGTTGCAAAAGATTTTGTAAATAAAAATTGATACACTTCAGACTGTGTCCTTATAATTTCATTTGGAGATATTCCAAAAATATTGCTTGATTTATCATTTGAAAAACTAAAGAAAGTAATAAAAACTGCAAAGAGAGTGTCTAAAGTGAGTGTCAAATTTAAACTTTCCTTGTCCCAAAGACAATTTTTAAAATAATATGCACCCACTATTGACATTACTAATACTATAACTGACACTACAATAATAGAAATCTTAAATAATAAAATTTCACACTTCCTGCTATCGTTCACTAATCTATTCATTCTGACCTATTCTAAAAGTAACTCTAAAGTTCATACTCTAGAGTTACTTCTTTTTATTTCACAACAATGTTAACTAATTTAGTTGGCTTCAATAGTCCAGTGGACTATTGAAGGTGGCAGATAGAGCTAATAAACTCGTTATTTAACGACGATATTAACGAGTTTATTCGGTACCGCAATTACTTTCACGATTTCCTTACCGTCAATTTCTGCTTTGACTTTTTCATCAGCTAAAGCGATTTCTTGTAATTCTTCACGTGATAGATCTTTAGCAACCATGAGTTTGGCACGAACTTTTCCTTTGATTTGGACGACAATTTCAATTTCATCTTCAACCAATTTGCTTTCGTCCCAAGTTGGCCAAGCTACATAAGAGATTGACTCACCTGTTTCTGCGACTGTTTGCCAGAGTTCTTCTGCCAAGTGAGGTGCAAATGGTGCAATCAATTGAATAAAGCCTTTGGCATAGTCAACATAAAGCTTATCTTCCTTGTTAGCAGCATTGACAAAGACCATAAGTTGGGCAATAGCTGTGTTGAATTTGAGAGACTCAATTTGCTCAGTAACAGCTTTGACTGTTTCGTTGTAAACCTTGTCAAGAGCACCATTGTTTTCCGCAAGGATTTCTTTACTTGTAATCAAACGGTAAACTCGGTCAAGGAACTTACGGCTTCCTTCCAAACCTTCTTCTGACCAAGCAATCGAAGCATCGAGTGGTCCCATAAACATTTCATAAACACGAAGGGTATCGGCACCGTATTGTTCCACCACATCGTCTGGGTTAACAACGTTCTTGAGCGATTTAGACATCTTGGCTGGCGCTTGCTCCAACTCTTCCCCTGTTTCTACATGGAAGAAGGAACCATCACGTTTTTCAACCTTGTCGGTTGCCACAAGAGCACCACGGTGGTCACGGTAGCTTGTTCCCAAAATCATCCCTTGGTTAAAGAGTTTTTGGAATGGTTCCTTAGTCGGAACAACACCGAGGTCATAGAGGAATTTGTGCCAGAAACGAGCGTAAAGCAAGTGAAGAACAGCATGCTCTGCACCACCCACGTAGATATCTACTGGCAACCATTGTTTGAGGAGGTCCTCATCAGCCAACTTCTCAGTATTGTGTGGATCAATATAGCGGAGGTAGTACCAGCTTGAACCAGCCCATTGTGGCATAGTGTTGGTTTCACGACGACCTTTGACACCATCTTCACGAGTCACTTCAAGCCAGTCTGTCAAGTTAGCTAGTGGACTTTCACCAGTACCTGAGGGACGGATATCCTTGGTTACAGGCAAGACAAGTGGCAATTCACTTTCAGGGACAGCTGTTGAAGTTCCATCTTCCCAATGAATGATTGGGATTGGCTCACCCCAGTAACGTTGACGGCTAAAGAGCCAGTCGCGGAGACGGTAGGTTACCTTCTCTTGTCCACAGCCTTTTTCTTCCAACCAAGCCACAATCTTGGCAATAGCGTCTTCTTTGTTGAGTCCATCTAGGAAGTCTGAATTAACGTGAAGGCCATCTTCTGTGTAGGCAGCTTCTTCAACATTTCCACCTTCAAGTACTTCGACGATTGGAAGGTCAAATTGTTTGGCAAATTCCCAGTCACGTTGATCGTGGGCAGGCACAGCCATTACCGCACCTGTACCATAGCTAGCAAGAACGTAATCCGCAATCCAGATTGGAATTTCCTTACCATTGACAGGATTGATGGCATAAGCACCAGTCCATACACCAGTTTTTTCTTTGGCAAGGTCGGTACGAGCCAAGTCTGACTTAAGGCTGGCTTGGTGTTTGTAGTCTGCTACTGCTTCTGCTTGCTCTGTGCTTGTGATGGCATCTACTAATTCATGTTCAGGAGCCAAAACAGTGAAAGTCGCACCGAAAAGTGTGTCCGGACGAGTAGTAAAGACTGTAAATTCCTTGTCTGTTCCTTTTACTTTGAAAGTTACATTGGCACCAGTTGATTTACCAATCCAGTTGCGTTGCATATCCTTGATAGACTCTGACCAATCTAGTTCATCTAAGTCATTGAGCAAGCGCTCTGCGTAAGCCGTAATTTTGAGCATCCATTGGCGCATTGGTTTGCGGACAACTGGATAGCCTCCACGTTCAGAAGTTCCGTCAGGAAGCACTTCTTCATTGGCAATGGCAGTTCCCAATTCCTCAACCCAGTTTACTGGCACTTCAGCTTCATAGGCCAAGCCTTTTTCGTAAAGCTTGGTGAAAATCCATTGCGTCCACTTGTAGTAGTTTGGATCTGTTGTGTTAACTTCACGATCCCAGTCATAAGAAAATCCAAGCGCATTGATTTGACGTTTGAAGTTGGCAATGTTTTCCGCTGTAAATTCTGCTGGGTCATTACCAGTATCCATAGCGTATTGCTCTGCAGGCAAACCAAAAGCATCCCAACCCATTGGGTGAAGGACATTGTAGCCTTGCGCACGTTTGTAACGACTGAGGATATCGGTTGCAGTATAACCTTCTGGGTGTCCTACGTGCAGACCAGCTCCAGACGGATAAGGGAACATATCAAGCGCATAAAACTTAGGTTTTGATGCATCTGTTCCTGTCTTAAATGTATGATGTTCTGCCCAGTAGCCCTGCCACTTAGGCTCAATTTCTTTATGATTGTAAAAACTCATGGTCTCTCTCCAATTTTGTGATGTTACTATTATACCATTTTTGAGGGAATTTGAAATGTGTTTAAAGGAAAAACTGTATACTGTATCTCATTAATTTTGATGACTATGAATTGCTCTATCTCCCACTTTTTATCCCATTGTTATGCAGTAAATCAAGGAGTAAGTCAAGAAGCTTATCTCGTATAGCACAAAATACTTATTTTAGACCGAAGATAAAACTGGAATGCTAATTAATGTATTCACAATAAATAGCCGACAACCTATGTCGCTTTTTGATTTATGAAGAACGTATAGTGGACTGAATCTGAAATAGTACGAAACAATTGCTAAAACATTTATAGAAATTAATTTTACTTTCCCAATCGATTTGTTCTCATCTTATTTCAATCTGCTATAGAATTCAATACGAGGATCAATAAAAGACTACCATTTGGAAAACAGTAGTCCTTATTGTTTATTTTGAATTTACATAGGCATCTACAGCGATAATAGCTTGAGCAACATCTGAAGGCGAAATCTTAAACGGCATCTGATGAATTGTCTCACCCCCCATAGTTGCTTGTTTACCAACTTTTATTAAATCATCATATCCAACTTGATCCAAATGCATTTCTTTTAGAGTTGTTGGCATACCAATTTTTTTGTAAAACTCAATATACTTATCAAGTTCTTCTTTAGGTCTATTTTCCAATAATAGTTGTACTAAAGTTCCATAAGCTACTTTTTCACCATGTGTTAAATGATGAATGTCACCTGTCAATGCAGTAAAACCATTATGAATTGCATGCGCCGCAGCTAATCCTCCACTTTCAAAACCTAGACCACTCAATAAAGTATTAGCTTCAACAATATTTTCTAATGCTGGTGTCACCACTTTAGCTTCACAAGCTGCCATAGCCTGTAAACCATCTGCAAACAGCGTTTCTTCACATTTCTTCGCAATTGCAACTCCAGCCAATGTTTGCTGTTGTCCCAACATAGTTTTTCCATTTGCCTGCATAACCGCACGCGCCTCAACCCAAGTTGCTAAACCATCTGCAATACCAGACGCTAATAAACGCTTAGGGGCTTGTGAAATAACTTTTGTATCAACCAAAACTAAATCTGGATTTTTAGAATAAAATAGATAATGATCAAATGCACCTTCATCTGTATAAATAACAGATAAAGCAGATACAGGTGCGTCGGTCGATGCAATTGTTGGAGCAATAATAACAGGCTTTTCAATCAAATCTGCAATAGCTTTTGCGCTATCAATCGTCTTTCCCCCACCAAGACCGATAATACTATCACAATTTTCTTTCTCAGCCAAGGCAACAACTCGATTGATTTCATTGTCAGAAGCTTCACCATTAAATAGCGCCAGAACAATATGGAAACCATACCTATGTAGATAATCTTCAAATCGTTTTCCAACAATATCATAAACCAACTGATCGCATAATAGAATCGGGTAATTTCCCAAATCCAAAATTGATTTGGCATTTTCAAACAAGGCATTTTCCCCCTGAATATATCTAGAAGGACTAGCAAAAATTCTCATATGTATTTCCTCTCTATCTAAATGGAACGACTATTTTGAGTAACAAACCAATCGTCAGAAAAATCATCAACCGCCTTTTGGATAGATGGCATGGCGAAAGCTGATTCAAAAACATCTGCTCCTGCTGTAACAGCATGCGCACCTGCAGCTAAAGCATTATTTACTTGTGCTACATTTTTAAAGGATGCAGCTAAAATCTTACTAGGAGAGTTCTGTCTATCAATAGCAAGAGCTAATTGACGAATGACAGAATTTGAATCAATGTTCAGATTTTCCATTCTATTATAATATGGAGCTAGGTAATCCGCTCCTGCTTCGATAGCTAATAATCCCTGAATAACTGTATAAATAGCTGTTGCAGTGATATGGTAGCCCTCTTTTTTTAGCGCCTTTATTGCACGTAATCCAGCTGGAGTAACAGGTACTTTGATAAATATATCATCTCCTGCTTGTCTTCGAATTTTATGAGCATCCTTTAAGATGCCTTCAAAATCTTGAGAAATCACCTGAACATGAATAGAGGGTGTAGAGCCAATCAATTCTCTTACATCTTTGATTCGTTCAAAAAAATTAATAGAACCCTCTCTTTTTGCAATAGTGGGATTTGAAGTTACCCCAGCTAGCGGCAAAATTTCAGACCACTTTTTAATCTCATCTAAATTTAATGTGTCAAGCATAAATTCCATAAAAAGAACCTCTTTATTTTACAAAGTATGCTCAGTACGTCCTATAATGTCATCTTGGGTTGCCTTAGAAAGAACATTGAAGAATGCAGAGTATCCTGCAACACGAACAATTAAGTCTCTGTGTTTTTCAGGGTGTTTCTGAGCGTCAATCAGCGTCTCTCTGGAAACAACATTGTATTGAATATGGTACCCATGTAAACGATTAAAGAATGTTCGTAACAAAGCAATTAGTTTTAATTTATCTTCTTCTTTGGCTAACGTTTGAGGATTTACTTTCTGATTTAAGAGAACCCCACCTACGATTTCATCTGTTGGTAATTTTGAAACAGATTTTAAAACAGATGTAGGGCCGTGTTGATCCATATTATGTGATGGTGAACAACCCTCTGCTAACGGTGTACCCGCGTTGCGTCCATCTGGAGTTGCTAATGTTCCACGTCCCTGCCCTACGTTGGCTGATATAGAAGATGTTCCTGAATAACGAATTCCTCCAATAGGCCCTCTTCCATAACGTGTATTAGGATATTTAGCAATTTCATCAACATAAATGTCATAAGCAGCAGTAACCAATTTGTCAGCATAATCATCATCATTACCATACTTAGGTGCATCATGAATCAACATTTCTTGAATGACCTTACCTTCTTCTCCGGCATAATCTGTTTCCAATGCATGCCAAAGCTGACTTGGGCTTATACGTTCTTCCTCAAACACCAATTTTTTAATTGCAGCTAATGAATCCGACAAATTTGCAATTCCAACTTGCAATCCTGATATATAATCATATACTGCTCCACCTTCTTTAAGGTGTTTTCCACGACCAATACAATCATCAGTCAATGCTGAACATAGAATATCAGGAACTTCTCGTTCCAATGATAAATCAATAGAATTTTCAACAATAACACTCATTCGTGTCAAATATCTTAGTGTTTTATCCCAAGCATTTTCTAATTCAGAAAAGTTCTTCATATCCTTAAAATGACCAAAGCTTGGTGCAAACCGTTTACCCGAAGCCGGATCAATTCCATCATTCATCGTGATAAGTAGAACCTTAGGGAAGTTCATATAACTCATACCTGTGCAACGATAGCCCCATTTCCCTGGAACTGCCGTTTCAACACATCCAATGGCACTGTAATCATAAGCATCATCTTCCAATACTCCTTTTGCAATAAAAGAAGGAATAATAATCTCATCATTATTAAATGCAGGCATACCAAAACCAAGTTTCATCACTTCAATACACTCATTCATGAAACGAGCATCTAAACCTGCATGGTAACGTACAGTTAGATTAGGTTGCGGTAGATGGGTTTGTGCAACTGATTTTAATACCAAATAAGATAATGGGTTAACAGCATCCTTCTTATCTCGAGTCTGTCCACCAATTGTAACATTTTGATATAAAGGACTTCCTGCTGAAGAAAATGTATGTGATTGACTGCGAACCTTATTAATTGTAATTGTCTTAATCCAAAGATTTGTCAGACGTTCAACAATGCTATCTTCTGTTTCTTTACCACTTTCTAAATCAGCCTTCATATATGGATACATATATTGATCAAAACGGCCATATGAAAGAGAGTGGCCATTAGATTCAATTTGTAAAATACATTGAATAAACCAAACTGATTGAATAGCTTCTGCAAAAGTAGTTGCCGGTTCATATGGGACTCTAGAGCAAATATCTGCAATCTCAAGTAATTCTTTCTTACGTTTAGGATTTGCATTTTCGGCTAAACTTTTAGCAAGAGCAACAAAGCGCTTTGCATATACTTTAATAGCATCGATTACGATAAATATAGAGTCGTAAAAATGATATTTATCAATACTTGCTGGATCTGTTAAATCTAGAGCTACTTTTGCTTTACGAGCCCGCTCTTCAAAACCTCTTAAACCAAATTGCAAAAGTTTCTGATAGTTAACTGCTAAGTGAGCATCTCCAGAATTCATCTTACCTTCCATACCGAAGAATCTTGTTTCCATATAAACAGACACTTCTTCAGGTAATAAGGCACCAGCTCTAGCACGTAAATTATTATTTTCCCAAAACGGAGCAATACTTCTAAGTTGTTCTTTTGTTTCTTCTGTAATATAGAAAACATCTCCATCACGCTTTTCAAAAAGATCCAACTCATTGAGAACAAATTCTAGCGTATATTCCGGAAAAATAGGAGCATCTTTATTGGAAGAAGCTTGATTTCCCGCAATCATAGATTCTTCTTCAATATAGATAGACATATTTTCCAAAATTTCTTTCAGCATATATGCACGTTTTAGGACATTAGGTTGTTCCTTGTATCGTTCATAGGCGCGTGTTGCTAGAACTGCTCTCTCAGCATCAATATAAGGTTTTTTATTTAAAACATCTTCTCGATATTTGTTCATCCTTTCAGTAAGGCTGCCAAAATATTCTGTCTTGATTGTTGTTCTTGCTACTTCTGTATTTACCATCGTAAGCACCTTTCTTTCGAAAATATTTTTATTTCTTTCGAAAATATAATACCGATTTTTATAGAAATTTTCAAGCTTTTAACTAGAAAAATTTTAACTCTCTAATTTTTAGCACAAATGTGTGAGTTTAACAGTAACACACAAATACCTCTAAGATTGTTTGATTTCATTTTGGTAAGCTAAACGATCTTGTATCTTAAAGAATGGAAAGTAAACCACTGTAGATATCACCAATACTAATAACTGAGTCACAACACCTTGCCATCCACCCACCAAAAATCCTGATAGAATAGCTGGTGTACTCCAAGGCAATGTTACCCCTGAGAATGGTTGCATGAAACCTGTTGCAATAGCTCCATATACTATCACAGCTGCAAGTACAGGAACAAGAATGAAAGGTACAAACATAACTGGATTCATGACAATCGGAAATCCAAATACAACTGGCTCATTTACGTTAAATATTGCTGGAAAAGCTGCAACTTTTCCTAAGGCTTGGTATTGTTTTGATTTTGCTGCAAAAAGCATGGCAACTACAAGACCAAACGTAATCCCTGAACCTGATAGAATTAAAAATGAATCTAAAAATTGTTGAGTAACAATATGTGCACCATTTTCTAATGATAGATTACCAGAGGCTAACATAGCTTTATTAGCATCAAGATTAGATAAAAGCAGAGCTGTCACTACTCCATTTACTACCGATTGCCCATGAACACCAAACCACCACAAAAATGATATAAAGAATGCAATTCCAATAGCACCATACAAAGATCCAGTTAAACCTTGCAACGGAACTTGAATAGCAGAATAAATCATTTCTATGAATGTTCCGCCATTAGTCAATGACTTCGCTAAAATATATACAATCATAGAAGATAAGAAAATTACAAATGCTGGAATCATTGCTTCAAACTGTTTGGCAATAGCTTGTGGAACTTGTTCTGGCATCTTAATAACAATTTTTCTCTTTATAAAGAAGGTATAAATACTTCCTACTACCAAACCTATAATGATAGCACCGATAATTCCTTGGCCTCCAAACCAAACTTTACTAATAGCGTCCCCAATCGCCTCACCTTGTTTAGGGATATAAGATGATCTTAGCAAAATAAAGAATGCAGATACAGATAGAACTCCAGCTGGTAAAGCCTCTACTCCGCTATTCTTAGCATAAGAATAGGCAATTGAAAAACAAGAAATTAGACCCATAATAGCAAAAGTTCCTGAATATACTTGCATAAACGGCTCTGTCCAATTAGCTCCAAAAACACTAGCAATGCTCTTATTTAATTCTTCGAACGGCAATTGTCCCATAATCAAGAATAAACTACCAACTACTGTCAATGGCAAAATTGCTAACATCCCATCTTTTAGAGCTATAATGCCACGCATATTCACAAACTTCATCATCGGTGCAATGATTTTCTGAACATCCATCTTTGACATAATAAATCTCCTTTTCTTACCCACTAATCAAAGATAGGGCCAAATCTAATACTTTTTTCCCATCTAACATACCATAGTCCATCATCGGAATAACAGCTATCGGAACATCACACTTATCACAAATTTCTTTTGATTTATCTAATGTATAAGCAACTTGTGGACCCAATAGTGCAACATCTATATTTGGCGCATAATCCGCTAATTTAGACTGAGAAAACGCCTCTATTTCTGCCTCAACTCCACTAGATTGCGCTGCAATTTTCATATTATTTACAAGCATACCAGTAGAAAAAACTGCTGCACAAAACAAACCAATCTTCACCATTATGTTTTCCTCCTCTATGTTAATAACAATGATAATACTCTAGTATTATTTTTTATGAAGTTCTTTTCTCAAACTAATAATTTCTTTGATTAAATTAATCTCCGTCATACTAGTCATGAGATGATCTTGTGAATGAACAAAGAGAGCTGTAATTTCTGTCTTTGTACCAGACGCTTCCTGTGCCAAGAATTTTGTTTGTAGATTATGAGCTTCTAATAAGGCTGCATCAGCTAACTGGATTTCTTCTTCACATCGTTCACATGTACCGTTCTTTATGTAATCTAATGCTTTATAAATATGTTGTTTCGCATCGCCAGCATATAAAATTAAACCCATGATAATTTGATCTGGAACAATAATTTCCATAAATTCCTCCTCATTTCACTATGTAAAAAGCTTTTTTCATTTGAAATTTTAAAATTTTCTTTTGTAACTATAGAATACAACTACATAATAAAGTTGTCAATCCAAAAACAACAGATAAACTATTTTTGTTTATATAAGCACAAATGTGCAATCAACTAAAAAGAAAAACGATAAACTGAATCAGTCTATCATTTTCACTCACCTAGAATCTCTCTAAAAGTCAAATCCCCATCTTCTTCCAAAACTTTTAAAATTGTATTTTTGTCTGTAATCAAATGATTTACTAAATTAGCACGCAAGACAGAAAGAATCGAAGATACTTTCGTATCACCGTAAGCAACAGCTAAACTTTGAGGAATATTTTTTAAATCTTCCAAAGAGATTGCTATCGTTCTTTCCTGTAAGTTTTCATAGACTTCTTTACCTTTTGAATCAAAAAATCGACAACAAATTTCTCCTACAGTTTTAACTTTGGTCAATTCTTTAAAGTCATCCTCTGTAAGCATGTCTAACCATTGATGCTTTCCTTTATTGCTAAAATCACCAATTCCGACTACAGCTATATCTAAATCTTTCCAACTATTTTTCAAATTTTCAAAATATCTTGATTGCAAAATACCATCTGCTAACAATTTATTTTCTTGCACAATCGTTGCATTCATAAATGTACACTCTCCATGAAATTTTCTAGACATTTCATAAATCAGTGTATTCACATGGTATTTAGCGTGTATGTGACTAGGACCACCTGCTAGAGGATAGAAGTGAACATTTCGGACACTTTTACTGTGAATTAAATCTACTAAATTACTTAAACTTTTCCCCCAAGAAAAGCCAATTTTCATATTATCATCAATTAGATTCCTAAGGACACCTGCTGCAACTTGAGAAATTCTTTCAGATAAAATTGTTGGATTATCATCAAATTCATTTGGAATAATTTCTAAACTTTCCAGACCATATTTTTCTTTTACATAATTTTCCAACTTAAACATATTGGTATCAAAATTCTCTATTTCAATTTTAACAATTCCTGCATTCCTTGCTTCTGTTAACATTCTACTAATAGAGGTTCTATAAATTCCTAATTTTGCTGCTATTTGTGACTGATTTAAGTTTTCAATATAATACAGATAAGCAATTTTAGAGAGCAGTTTATTCCTATCTTGATTCATACACTTAACCTCTTACGAAACTACCTTAACCATTATCCCAGCATTTTCTAATGTAGCTATATTTTGTTTAGAAAGTTTTTCGTCTGTTATTACTTCATAGACTTGACTTAAAGCAAATCTTCTTACTGTACCCCTTTTATCAAATTTACTTGAGTCAGTTAGTACAATGACTTTATCCGACGCTGCTGAAATATATTGAACTACCTCACTGCGCATTAAATCTTTTCCTGTAAAGCCCATCTCTTTATCGTAACCATCTGTCCCAACAAAAGCTTGATGCACATGAAAAGTCTGTATCATTTCTTTTAATAAAGGTCCCACAGTAACCTGTGAATCCTTCTGAAACTCTCCACCAAGAACAATAATACGACATGAATCATAAGCTCTCACAAAATTTGCTATAAAAAATGAATTTGTTACAATCGTAACATTTCTTTTTTGCTTGCAAATTTCCTCAGCAAGTAAAGCACAGGTCGATCCAGATTCTATCATTATTGTTTCATTATCTGACACCAATTTTACTGCTTCCTGAACAATTTTTCTCTTAATTTCATAATTAATTGACAAACGTACATTTAAGTCATCTCCACTATTTAATACAGCATATCCATGCTCTCTGTGTAATAAACCTTTTGACTCTAATTTATCTAAATCTTTTCTAATCGTTACTTTCGATACATTTAATTTTTCCGATAATGTATTAACGTCGATCTTTTCATATTCTGATACTAATTTAATAATTTGTTCCAATCTTTTCATTTTACACCTCCGTTTTATTCTACCAAAATAAAAAGCAAAAAACAACAAATTAACCTTTCGTTCGTAATTGTTTTTCTTTCGTTTTTGTGATAGGATAGACTTATGAAGAGGAGGAACTCTTATGGAAATATCTAAAGGAATTATTTTTAATATTCAACACTTTTCAATTCATGACGGCCCGGGTATTCGTACAACTGTTTTTTTAAAAGGATGTCCTCTGCGCTGTCCATGGTGTTCTAATCCTGAATCTCAAAGAATGAAACCTGAAAAAATGAAAGATGCTCAACGAGAGAAATTCACCTTAGTCGGTGAAGAAAAGACTGTAGAAGAAATTATTACAGAGGTATTAAAAGACAAAGAATTTTACGAAGAATCCGGTGGAGGTTTAACTTTATCAGGAGGTGAAATATTTGCTCAGTTTGAATTTGCTAAAGCCATCTTAAAATCAGCTAAAGAACATCACATACACACTGCCATTGAAACTACTGCCTTTGTTGATCATGAAAAATTTATCGATTTAATTCAATATGTGGATTTTATCTACACAGACCTAAAACATTATAATTCTATAAAACATAAAAAAGTGACTGGGGTTTTTAATCAAATGATTATTAAAAACATTCATTATGCTTTTTCTCAAAATAAAACTATCGTTTTAAGAATCCCAGTTATTCCTAATTTTAACAATAGTTTAGAGGATGCAGAAAAATTCGCTACTCTATTTAACTCATTAAATATCGACCAAGTTCAACTACTCCCTTTTCATCAATTTGGTGAAAACAAATATCGTTTATTAAATCGGAAATATGAAATGGATGGAGTCAACGCACTTCATCCTGAAGATCTTATTGATTATCAAAAGGTATTTCTGAACCACCATATTAATTGTTATTTCTAGTTTATTTCCTTGAAATGCTCTAGATATTTGCAGATAACAAGCATCTATATAAGGTTATCAAAGAAGACTTCCCCATGACTCTAAATGAATATATCTTACAATATCGCCTGAAACAAGCTATAGATAAGATGGCTGAATCTCCCAACTCCCCTTTAAGCGCTATCTCTGACCAAGTTGGATTTTCAGACTATAAATATTTTGCCAAAGTATTTAAAAAGTATCTCCATATTTCCCCAAAGAAATTGAAATCACTCGGAAGAATAGTCAAATAGGCTATTCTTCTTTTTGTAGAGAATTTTACTCTAATATAGTGAATTGAAATAAGATGTGAACATCTCTATCAGGAAAGTCAAATTAATTTATAGAAATATTTTAGCAGTCAAAGTGTACTGTTATAGATTCAATACACTATAGAATAGAATTGTAGGTTTTAAAAACGCTTACATTGTTTTAAAATAAACTTAAATAACACAACGGAGGTATCCATCATGAAAAAGAAATGGATGTATTATGCTGCTTGTTCTTCTAATGAATCTGCCGATGACAGTTCATCTGATAAAGGAGACGGCGGTTCGCTAGTCGTTTATTCACCAAACTCAGAGGGCTTAATTGGAGCAACTATTCCTGCCTTTGAAGAAAAATATGGTATCAAAATAGAACTGATTCAAGCTGGTACTGGAGAACTTTTCAAAAAACTAGAGTCAGAAAAAGAAGTTCCTGTAGCTGATATTATCTTTGGTGGTTCTTATACACAATATGCTACCCACGGAGAACTCTTTGAAAACTATATTTCAAAAGAAAATGATAATGTTATCAAAGAATATCAAAACACAACTGGCTTCTCTACTCCTTATACACTAGATGGTAGTGTTTTAATCGTCAACCCTGATTTAACTAAAGGCATGAACATCGAAGGATATAGCGACCTTCTCAAACCTGAACTAAAAGGAAAAATCGCAACTGCTGACCCAGCAAACTCTTCTAGCGCCTTTGCTCAATTAACAAATATGCTACAAGCTCAAGGTGGTTACAAAGATGATAAGGCTTGGTCTTATGTAAAAGATCTTTTCACACTTATTGATGGCATAGTGAAATGAAATAAGAACAGGACAAATTAATCAGGACAGTCAAATCGATTTCTAACAATGTTTTAGAAGTAGAGGTGTACTATTCTATTTTCAATACACTATAAAATCGGTTCAAGTTCATCTGGTGTCTATAAAGCAGTCGTTGATGGAGAAATGGCTGTTGGTCTCTCTTATGAGGATCCAGCAGTTAAACTCTTAAATGACGGAGCTAACATTAAGGTAGTCTATCCAAAAGAAGGAACCGTCTTCCTACCTGCTAGTGCTGCTATCGTTAAAAAAGCTAAAAATATGGAAAATGCCAAGAAATTTATCGATTTTATTATCTCTCAAGAAGTACAAGATACACTTGGTACAACCACTACTAACCGTCCTGTTCGTAAAAATGCTAAAACAAGCGAAAACATGAAACCAATTGACAAAATCAAAACACTCACTGAAGATTATGATTATGTCATCAAGAATAAATCAGATATCGTTAAGAAATACAACGAAGTCTTTACAGATATCCAATCTAAACAGTAAAAGAGGTTCACTATGAGTGAGATCGAAATTATTAACGCCAAAAAAATCTACCACGATGTCCCTGTTATTGAGAATTTGAACATTACAATTCCAAAAGGAAGTCTCTTTACCCTTCTTGGAGCTTCAGGATGTGGGAAAACGACCCTTCTTCGTATGATTGCAGGTTTCAACAGTATCAAAGATGGAGAATTTTACTTCGATGATACAAAAATCAATAATATGGAACCCAGCAAACGCAATATCGGGATGGTTTTCCAAAACTACGCTATTTTCCCACATTTGACTGTCCGAGACAACGTTGCTTTTGGTCTTATGCAAAAGAAGAATTGATTCAACAGACCAACAAGTATCTTGAACTCATGCAAATTGCTCAATATGCGGATTGAAAGCCCGATAAACTCAGTGGTGGACAACAACAACGTGTCACCTTGGCATGCGCCTTAGCGGTTAATCCAAGTGTTCTCCTCATGGACGAGCCACTTAGTAATCTGGAGGCCAAACTTCGCTTGGATACGCGTCAAGCCATCCGAGAAATCCAACACGAAGTGGGAATTACAACTGTTTATGTAACCCACGACCAAGAAGAAGCCATGGCTATTTCAGACCAAATTGCTGTTATGAAAGATGGGGTGATCCAACAAATCGGCCGACCAAAAAAACTCTATCATAAACCAGCTAATGAGTTTGTGGCAACCTTTATCGGACGCACAAATATTATCCCTGCCAATCTTGAAAAACGGAGCGACGGCGCTTATATCGTCTTTTCAGATGGCTATGCCCTTCGAATGCCAGCTCTTGATCAGGTTGAGGAGCAAGCTATTCATGTAAGCATTCGTCCCGAAGAGTTTATCAAAGATGAATCTGGAGATATTGAAGGAACTATTAGCGATAGCGTCTATCTTGGACTAAATACGGAGTATTTCATTGAGACAGGTTTTGCCTCAAAAATTCAAGTTAGTGAAGAATCAACTTTTGAAGAAGATCTACAAAAAGGCAATCGTATTCGTCTACGAATCAATACGCAAAAATTAAACATCTTTTCTGCAGATGGTTCCCAAAACCTGATAAAAGGAGTCAACCATGGAATGTAAAAAACTAAATATTTGGACAGCCTCCTCTTTCTTCATCTTTCTTACCTATCTTGTCTTTCTCGTTTATCCTATCGTTACCGTGCTCAAGCAAGCACTTATACATGAAGGACAATTCTCACTAGCTAATTTTGTCACTTTCTTTAGTAAAGCCTACTACTCTGAGACACTAGTCAACAGTTTCAGGGTTTCCATTACCGCCACTGTCACTTCCTTAGTTGTAGGAACCCTATTAGCTTATCTCTTCTCTATGTATGACTTCAAGGGGAAGAAATTTCTACAAATATTGATTATCATTGCTTCCATGTCAGCTCCTTTCGTAGGAGCCTACTCCTGGATTCTCTTGCTGGGACGAAATGAGGTCATCACTAAATTTTTGACAAATGCCCTTTATCTTCCAGCTATCGATATTTATGGATTCAAAGGAATTGTACTTGTCTTTACACTGCAACTATTCCCACTGGTATTTCTATATGTTGCTGGAACAATGAACAGTATTGACAATTCTCTACTTGAAGCAGCTGAAAGCATGGGGTCCTTCGGATTTAAACCTATCGTAACGGTTGTTTTACCTCTCCTAGTTCCAACCTTACTAGCAGCTCCTTGCTTGTATTTATGAGAGCATTCTCAGACTTTGGAACGCCTATGTTGATTGGCGAAGGATATCGGACTTTCCCTGTCCTGATTTATACCCAATTTATTAGCGAGGTTGGAGGAAATTCTGCTTTTGCAATTATGGCGATTATCATTGCCTTGGCAATTTTCCTTATCCAAAAACACATTGCAAACCGCTACAGTTTCAGCATGAATCTGCTCCATCCAATTGAGCCTAAAAAAACTACAAAAGGAAAAATGGCTGCCATTTATGCAACAGTCTACGGAATTATCTTTATCTCTGTTTTACCTCAAATCTACTTAATTTATACCTCTTTTCTAAAAACATCAGGTATGGTATTTGTTAAAGGTTATTCTCCAAACAGTTACAAGGTAGCTTTCAATCGTATGGGATCTGCTATTTTCAATACCATTCGTATCCCTTTGATTGCCTTAGTTCTAGTTGTTCTATTTACGACATTTATCTCCTACCTAGCCGTTAGAAAACGGAATTTGTTTACAAACTTAATTGACAGCCTCAGTATGGTACCTTATATTGTACCAGGAACCGTTCTAGGGATTGCCTTCATTTCTTCCTTCAATACTGGTCTATTTGGAAGTGAATTTCTTATGATTACAGGGACTGCTTTCATCTTGATTATGTCTCTATCTGTCAGAAGATTACCTTATACTATTCGCTCATCTGTTGCTAGCTTACAACAAATAGCACCAAGTATTGAAGAAGCTGCTGAAAGCTTAGGAAGTAGTCGTCTCAATACCTTTGCTAAGATTACAACTCCAATGATGCTATCTGGTATCATTTCTGGAGCCATCTTATCTTGGGTCACAATGATTTCAAAACTCTCTACTTCTATCCTCCTCTACAATGTCAAAACAAGAACAATGACTGTAGCTATTTATACAGAGGTTCTCAGAGGAAATTACGGTGTAGCCGCAGCCTTGTCAACTATCCTGACTGTTCTAACAGTAGGTTCCTTGCTCTTGTTTATGAAAATCTCTAAAAGCAATAGCATTACACTTTAGTTTTCCACATCAAAAACAGCCGAAAGGAGTGCCCTCGGCTGTTTTTTCTTATCTTGATATTCTTATCAAATCCCTAGCTCATGGCAAGCAAGTCTAGACTGATTAAATAGAGCCTTCTTCCATCTTCTCACATCCTAGCTCTCGGTAACTACGGTCACCGACAACTTCAACCCTAAACTGACCGTCCTCATATTCAAGAATCGTCACGCTACCATTATCTAGACCATGCGGATGCATGCCATTAATCAGATAAACAATGGTTCCAATAGTCATTCCATGGCTGACAACAAGGGCGTTACCTCCACCTTGATCTTCCATTTCTTTTGCAATCATTTCAAAGCCTTCCTTGATTCGGCCACTGAGTTTTTCCCAGCCTTCAGCCCAACCAGCTGTATCGACCTCTACCAAGCCCTCAGCCAGTTCAGCATAAGACAATTGGTGAACGTGGTCCACATTAAAGATACGAGGAATAATGCCCATGAAAAGATCGCCATCATAGGCTCCATCAAAACTACCGAAACACCATTCTCTGATACGCTTGTCCATGCGATAAGGGATTTTCCCCTGCAAGCCAAGTTCTTCAAGGATAATTCCCATGGTCTGAATGGTACGACCAGAATCACTCGAATAAGCGCGCTCAAACTGTAGATCAGATTCTCGCAAACCGATTCCTAACTCTTGAATCCCTCGTTCACCTTCAGCAGTTAAGGGAGTATCGCTCCAACCTTGCGCGCGACCAATCGTGTTAAACATGGTCTTGCCATGACGTACCAAATACAATCGTACTTTTACCATTTTCCGTCCTCCGTTTGCTTCTATTATATCATGAATGATAAAATAAAAGCCACCCATACAGGCGACTTTTGAAGGAGATTATTATGAAAAAGTTTAGGAGTTCATTAAATAAAGATATTAGATGAAAATCAAATTCAAACTAATTCAGTGTTATCTGTTTCAAATAATATTAGGAGGTCTTTATTTAATGATTATAGTATACACATCTAATCTTAAATAGAACTTAAAATTTCTCCTATTTTCTTAATTTTTAAAACTATGAATTGGTGCTGGGATTTGTCCACCGCGAGAGATGAAGTCGACAGACGAAGCCCCATTAACCTTCATAACGGGTGCAGTTCCTAATAGACCACCAAACTCAATCATATCGCCTTCTCTTCCTTTGGGAATGATACGAACAGCTGTTGTTTTCATGTTGATAACACCGATTGCTGCTTCATCCGCAATCATAGCCGCAATAGTTTCAGCAGGCGTATCTTCTGGGATGGCAATCATATCCAATCCAACAGAACAGATAGCCGTCATAGCTTCTAGTTTTTCTAAATTAAGAGAGCCATTTTGCACTGCAGCAATCATTCCTTCATCCTCAGAAACAGGGATAAAGGCACCAGATAGACCACCGACCTGGTTACAGGCCATCACTCCACCCTTTTTAACTTGGTCGTTCAAGAGGGCCAAGGCAGCTGTCGTTCCATGCGTGCCAACTGTTTCTAGCCCCATTTCCTCAAGGACACGTGCCACAGAGTCTCCAACCGCAGGGGTTGGTGCCAAACTCAAGTCCACAATACCAAACTCCACACCCAGTCTCTCACTGGCCATTTGACCAACCAATTGACCGATACGAGTGATTTTAAAGGCAGTTTTCTTAACTGTTTCGGCTACTACATCAAAGCTCTGTCCACGAACTTTTTCCAAAGCACGTTTCACCACACCAGGACCAGAAACTCCGACATTGATGATAACATCTGCTTCCCCAACACCATGAAAGGCACCCGCCATAAATGGATTGTCCTCAACAGCATTAGCGAATACAACCAACTTGGCCGCTCCCATATCTGAAAGATTTGCCGTTTCCTTGATAATTCGTCCCATATCTGCCACAGCCGTCATATTAATACCAGACTTGGTTGAGCCGATATTGACTGACGAGCAGACCTTATCCGTCTCAGTCAAAGCGCGAGGAATGGAATTGATGAGAATCTCATCTCCCTTTTGATAACCTTTTTGTACTAAGGCAGAAAAACCACCAATAAAGTCCACACCAATCTCTTTCGCAGCCTTATCAAGCGCTTTTGCCAGAACCACGTAGTCCGTCGCATCTGTCGCTGCCCCAATCAGAGAAATAGGTGTCACCGATACACGCTTATTAACGATAGGAATTCCCAACTCAGCCGCAATTTCATCACCAACAGCTACTAAATTAGCCGCCTTTGTCGTAATTTTTTGATAGATTTTCTCCGCAGCACGATTGATATCTGGATCGATACAGTCCAAAAGAGAAATCCCCATGGTAATGGTTCTAATATCGAAGTTTTGCTCCTCAATCATGGCGATGGTTTCAGTAACTTGTCTAATATCCATGATGACCTCCTAGATATTATACATAGCTTCGAAAATCGCTGCACTCTGAATATTGATTTTTACATTCAAAGTTTGCCCAAAAGCTTCAAATTCATTACGAAGATAGGTAAAATCTTGCTTTTCATCACTAGATACAACAGCCATCATCGTAAAATATTCATCCAAGACAGTTTGAGAGATATCGTCAATATTCAATCCTAATTCTGCAATTTTACCAGAAACACCTGCAACAATTCCAGATTTATCTTTACCAACAACAGTTATAATGGCTTTCATAAGTAAACTCCAATTCTTCTTAAAATAAGAAACCTTAACATTAAACAGGATTCTTTTCAAATAGTATAGCATAATTCTAACGAAAATACTCAAAAACGCCTGCTTACGAAGTTGTTCTTAAGAAAAAAACAATTTCGTAAACAAGCGTCTACTATCCCAACTTATGATGAGTGTTCCCGCTAGGACCGAAATCCTAGCGGTAGACCAGAGCTAGACTAAGAGCACAAGACTCCATCATCATAACACTCAACAAAATTGATGATTTTATACTAATTCGATGATCGCCATTGGCGCTGCATCACCACGACGTGGTTCAGTTTTAAGGATACGAGTGTATCCACCGTTACGTTCAGCATAACGAGGTGCGATTTCTGAGAACAATTTTTGAAGTGCTGTAGTAGAAGTGTACTTATCAGTTGCTTCATCATAGTTTTCAGATGCGATTTCATTACGTACGAAAGCAGCTGCTTGACGACGTGCATGCAAATCACCACGTTTACCTAGAGTAATCATTTTTTCAACAGTTTTACGGATTTCTTTAGCACGAGCTTCAGTTGTCACGATTGATTCGTTGATCAAAAGGTCAGTTGTCAAATCGCGAAGCATTGCTTTACGTTGTGAGCTAGTGCGTCCTAGTTTACGGTAAGCCATGTATTCCTCCTTTATTTATCTTTTAATCCAAGACCCAAATCAATGAGTTTGAGTTTCACTTCTTCCAAACTCTTGCGTCCAAGATTTCGTACTTTCATCATCTCTGCTTCAGATTTTTCTGTCAAATCATGCACAGTATTGATACCGGCACGTTTTAAACAGTTGTATGAACGCACAGACAAATCCAGTTCCTCAATCGTACGATCTAAAATACGGTCGTCAGATTCAGTATCAGCTTCTTTCATCACTTCAGTTGACTTAGCAATCTCAGTAAGATTTGTAAACAAATCAAGATGTTCTGTCAAAATACGTGCTGAAAGCCCTAAAGCATCTTCTGGAATAATTGTTCCATTTGTCAAGATTTCAAGGGTTAATTTGTCGAAACCATCATTGCTACCTACACGAGCAGGTTCCACTTGATAGTTGACTTTTGTAACTGGTGTATAAATAGAATCTACAGCAAGTGTTCCAACTGGTGCATTATCCTTTTTATTTTCATCAGCAGGTACATATCCACGACCACTGTTAACAGTCATAGTCGCTTTTAGAGAAGAACCTTCACCAATTGTAAAGAGATAATGATCTGGATTTACAATTTCAATATCGCTATCTGTCAAAATGTCACCAGCTGTTACTTCAGCAGGACCTTCAACATCCAGTTCGATGATTTTTTCGTCTTCAACGTACGATTTCACTGCAATTCCTTTAATGTTCAGAATGATTTGCATCACGTCTTCACGAACACCTGGAACTGTGTCAAACTCATGTAACACACCATCAATGTTGATAGATGTCACAGCTGCTCCTGGTAGAGAAGCTAGAAGTACACGACGAAGAGAGTTACCAAGAGTTGTACCGTAGCCACGTTCAAGTGGTTCGATTACAAACTTGCCATAATCTTTATTTTCATCAATTTTTGTTATATTTGGTTTTTCAAACTCGATCATTTAGTTACTCCCTCTTAAACGAAAAGCAGTGTAATGCGATGATTATACACGGCGACGTTTTGGAGGACGAGCACCATTGTGTGGCACTGGAGTCACATCACGAATTGCTGTTACTTCAAGACCAGCGGCAGCAAGCGCACGAATAGCTGACTCACGACCAGAACCTGGACCTTTTACAGTAACTTCAACTGATTTAAGACCGTGTTCTTGTGCAGATTTAGCAGCAGCTTCAGAAGCCATTTGAGCAGCGAATGGTGTAGATTTACGAGAACCTTTGAAACCAAGAGCACCAGCTGATGACCAAGCAATTGCATTACCATGCACATCAGTAATCATAACAATAGTGTTATTAAATGTAGCGTGAATATGAGCAATACCAGATTCGATATTCTTTTTCACACGACGTTTACGTGTTGGTTTAGCCAAGACTTTTACCTCCTATATTATTTTTTCTTACCAGCAATCGCAACAGCTTTACCTTTACGAGTGCGAGCGTTGTTTTTAGTGTTTTGTCCACGGACAGGAAGTCCACGACGGTGACGGATACCACGGTATGAACCGATTTCCATCAAACGTTTGATGTTCAAGTTTACTTCACGACGAAGGTCACCTTCAACTTTGATTGCATCCACTTCACGACGGATAGCATCTTCTTGATCTGATGTAAGATCACGTACACGAACATCTTCTGAGATTCCAGCAGCAGCCAAAATTTTCTTAGATGTTGCAAGTCCGATACCATAAACATAAGTCAATGAGATTACTACGCGTTTGTCATTTGGAATATCAACTCCAGCAATACGAGCCATGTTTTCTCCTTTCTATCTTATCCTTGACGTTGTTTGTGTTTTGGATTTGCTGGGCAAATTACCATAACACGACCATTACGACGAATAACTTTACAGTATTCGCAAATTGGTTTGACCGATGGTCTTACTTTCATTTCTTATCCCTCCAAGTTTTTCGATTATTTAAAGCGGTAAGTGATACGTCCACGTGTCAAGTCATATGGACTCATTTCGACAGTAACACGATCTCCCGCTAAAATACGAATATAGTTTTTACGAATTTTACCAGAAACTGTTGCTAAAATCTGATGTCCATTTTCAAGTTCAACCGTAAACATTGCATTCGGCATTGTATCAACTACTTTGCCTTCAACTTCAATCACATCGTCTTTTGCCACGCAAAAGCACCTCCATAAATTTCGATTCGATGCCTCTAGACACAGAGACAACAATTATAAGTCAGACTATCTCAGTATAACATTTGTAGCGGATTTTGGCAAGTGTGAAAAACGCTTTATTTCAAATTTGTCAATACTTTTTCAATATCTGAGAAGACATCATTGATATCTTGATTACCTTCGATGTCATGAACCAAACCTTTGGCACGGTAGTGAGCAATGATTGGTTCTCCTTGAGCAATATTAACATCCAAACGACGTTTTACTGTCTCAGGCTTATCATCTTCACGTTGGTAGTAATCTTCTTCTTTATAGTCAACTGGTGGGTTAAAGACCTTGTGGAAAGTTTCTCCAGTTACGCGGTGGATGATACGGCCACTCAAACGTTCCAAAAGGCTGTCAGGGTTCACTTCAATATTGATAACACCTTCTAGTTCAATGCCAAGTTCAGTCAATGTTTTGTCCAAGGCATGAGCTTGTTCAATTGTACGTGGGTAACCATCCAATAAGAATCCTGTTTCTTTAATATCATCTTGTGAAAGACGTTCTTTTACGATTCCATTTGTAACTTCGTCAGGAACCAATTCACCCTTGTCAATATATGACTTAGCAAGAACACCCATTTCAGTTTGATTTGCCATTGCAGCGCGGAACATATCACCTGTTGAGATATGTGCAACATGGAATTGTTCTACGATTTTTGCTGCTTGAGTTCCCTTACCTGCACCAGGTAAGCCCATAATCAAAAGATTCATGATTTGATCTCCTTATTTTATTTTTAAATAGAAGCAAAAAGTCTTTTCACCCCTATTTAAAAACAAAATAGAAGAGGGGAGATCCAACTCTTACAAATGTCAGAGTTTAAACCTCCACTCCCTCAGCATTTACTGATTCAGTAAATACTTTTATTCTGTTCTGTCCATGAAACCAACATACTTACGTTTCAATAGGTAACCTTCCAATTGCTTGATTCCTTCGATACCTGTAGAGATAATGATCAAGAGACTTGTTCCACCAAAGGCAACAACATCAGAAAGACCAAATACATCTTTAGCTGCAATCGGTAAAATGGAAATCACACCAAGGAAGAGGGAACCAACAGTTGCAAGACGACGAAGAAGTTTAGACATATATTCTTCTGTACCTTTACCAGGACGAACTCCATGGATATAGGCACCACTCTTTTGTAGGCTCTCTGCTGCTTTTTCAGGATTAATCTGTACAAACGTATAGAAGAATGTAAAGAGAATAATCAACAAAGCATACATGGCAATACCAGTTGGAGAAGTAGTTGCCAGCATCTCTTGTGCTACCCTTACCCAAGCCCAATCATGACCTGTGGCACTCAAAAACTGAAGAATAGCCGCAGGCGCTGCAGTAATCGAACTGGCAAAGATAACAGGGATAACTCCAGCAGGGTTTACCTTTAACGGAAGGTAAGAGCTAGATGGAGCACCTTGTGCAACCTTAGTATATTGGATTGGAATTTTGTATTCTGCTTGTTGAACATAAGTTGTAAAGTAAATAATCAACAATACAGTAATAATCAAAATGATTACGAAAATGATAGATGAAGTGATACGGCTACTTGGGACGTTCACAAAGTAGTCCACATAGATGCCCTGAATCATCTCTGGAATTGAGGAAACAATCCCGGCAAAGATAATCATGGAAACACCGTTTCCGTATCCCTTATCTGTAATTTGCTCACCCAACCAAGTGACAATCATACTACCAGCTGTTAAGATGATACCAATCGTCAGAAAAACTTGTGGAGTTAAAGCAGTTTTAATCAATTGAGCTCCAGCCAAGGTATTAAAACCAGCTGTAATCCCGATAGATTGCACAAAAGCGAGAACTAGAGCAATATAACGAGTAGCTTGATTCAATTTTCTTCGACCTACTTCCCCTTGTTTACCCCACTCTACAAACTTGGGTAAAATATCCATTTGCAAGAGTTGGACAACAATAGAAGCGGTGATATAGGGACTAACTCCTAGGGCAAAAATCGAAAAGTTTTTTAGGGCATTCCCCGACACCAAGCTCAACATGTTTAAGAAGGATAATCCACTTAAAGCATTCAAGCTATTGGCATTCACACCAGGAACTGTAATGCTAGTTCCGATACGAAAGACCAAAACGATAAAAATTGTAAATAAAATTTTTGATCGAACCTGCTTGACTTTAAGAGCTTCTCTTAATAATTTAAAAAACATAGGTCACCTCTCTTAGATGACTTCTACTGAACCACCTTTAGCAGTGATAGCTTCTTCAGCTGATTTAGAGAATTTAGCTGCTTTCACAGTCAATTTCTTAGTCAACTCACCGTTACCAAGAATTTTAATACCTGACTTTTCAGCTTTAACAATTCCTGCTTCGATAAGAACAACTGGAGTTACTTCAGCACCATCTTCAAAGACGTTCAATTGGTCAAGGTTCACAATTGCGTATTCTTTAGCGTTGATGTTAGTGAATCCACGTTTTGGAAGACGACGGAACAATGGAGTTTGTCCACCTTCAAAACCAAGGCGAATTCCGCCACCGCTACGAGCTTTTTGACCTTTTTGACCACGACCAGATGTTTTACCGTTACCTGATGAAGTACCACGACCAACGCGGTTACGTACTTTACGAGAACCTTCTGCAGGTTTCAATTCATGAAGTTTCATTTTTATTTTCTCCTCTTTTGTAAAATGCTAGCGCCGATAAGGGAGAAAAGGTTGTCTCCCCCATCAACTCGCCTATACGATGTCATCATAGATGACTATATCTAGTTTTAGGGGATGGTACAGTGCACATCCCCTAAAACTTCATTAGTTTACTTCTTCAACTGTTACTAAGTGAGATACTGCTGTGATCATACCACGGATAGCAGCGTTATCTTCTTTAATAACAGAGCTGTTCAATTTGCCAAGTCCAAGTGCTACAACAGTTTTACGTTGTGATGGAATGCGTCCGATTGGAGACTTAGTCAAAGTAATTTTAATTTGAGCCATTTTATCCCCTTTCTTATGCCAAATCAGAAACTGAAATACCACGAAGGGCAGCAATTTCTTCAGCGCGTTTCAATTGTTTCAAACCTTCAACAGTTGCACGAACAATGTTGATTGGAGTGTTAGAACCAAGTGATTTAGATGTAATATCTGCCACACCTGCCAATTCCACAACGGCACGAACTGCACCACCAGCGGCAACTCCAGAACCTTCTACAGCAGGTTTCAACAATACTTTAGCTCCACCGAATTCTGAAAGAACTTCGTGTGGGATTGTTGTTCCAACCATAGGAACTTCGATCAAGTTTTTCTTAGCATCATCTACTGCTTTACGGATTGCTTCTGGAACTTCTTGAGCTTTACCAGTACCAAATCCTACGCGACCATTGTGGTCACCAACAACAACAAGAGCTGCGAAACGAAGACGACGTCCACCTTTAACAACTTTTGTAACACGGTTGACAGCAACTACGCGTTCTTCTAATTCAACTGCATTGTCTTTAAATGCCATTTTCTAGTGTCCTCCTATTAGAATTTCAATCCGTTTTCACGAGCTGCATCAGCCAAAGCTTTCACACGTCCGTGATATAGATATCCACCGCGGTCGAACACCACTTCTGAAATACCTTTAGCGTTTGCACGTTCTGCAACGAGTTTACCGACAGCAACGGCTTGTTCAGTTTTAGTTCCTTTTGAAACTTCTTTATCAAGAGTTGAAGCACTTGCGAGCGTTACACCCGCTACGTCATCAATCACTTGAGCGTAGATGCCTGTATTAGAACGGAATACGTTCAAACGTGGGCGATCAGCAGTTCCAGAGAGTTTTCCGCGAACGCGACGGTGGCGTTTTTGGCGGAGTTTGTTTTTATCTGGTTTTGAAATCACAGTTTTCACCTCTTTAGTTTTAAATCGTGTGCTATGCACAAAGTTGGAAAATAGGTTGGTGGTTGATGATCAACCACTCAACATTATTTACCTGTTTTACCTTCTTTACGGCGAACGAATTCACCAACGTAACGGATACCTTTACCTTTATATGGTTCTGGTGAACGAAGGCTACGTACGTAAGCAGCTGTTTGACCAACTACTTCTTTTGAAATTCCGCTAACAACGATTGTTGTTGGGTTTGGAAGTTCAAAAGTAATTCCTTCTGGAGCTTCAACTTCGTCTGGATGAGATTTACCAACAGCCAAAACAAGTTTAGATCCTTGAAGCTGTGCACGGTAACCAACCCCACGCATTTCAAGTTCTTTCTTGAATCCTTCTGATACACCAACAACCATGTTGTTCAAAAGGGCACGAGTAGTTCCGTGGATAGTTTTCATTTCTTTTGAATCGTTTGGACGGTGAAGAGTTACTTCAGTACCTTCCACACGGATTTCAATATCTTTTGAGAACTCACGAGTAAGTTCTCCTTTAGGTCCTTTTACAGTTACAACGTTGTCATTGTTAGCGAGTTCAACACCAGCAGGCAACACGATAACTTTATTACCAATACGTGACATGTTTATTTTCTCCTGTTAAATTGTCAGGCCAAAACGGCCAGTTTTCACGGGGTTCAGATACTTATTTAGTTCAAGAGCTGAACTGAACACGCTCTAAGAACTGTGCAAAATAGATAAGTTGGCTTGTTTGTAAACAAACTTCTCCAACTTCCTAATTTTGCTTTGTTCTTTACGAGCTTTGTATCTTGATTTTACCAAACGTAAGCGATAACCTCACCACCAACATTCTTTTGGCGTGCTTCTTTATCAGTAAGCAAACCTTCAGAAGTTGAAAGGATGGCAATTCCAAGTCCGTTAAGAACTTTTGGAAGGTCTTCACGTTTTTTGTAGACACGAAGTCCTGGTTTAGAAACACGTTTCAAGTTAGTGATAACTTTCTCACCATTTGGTCCGTATTTAAGAAATACACGGATGACGCCTTGTTTGTCATCTTCAATGATTTCAACGTTTTTTACAAAACCTTCGCGTTTAAGGATTTCAGCAATCCCTTTTTTGATGTTTGATGCAGGTACTTCAAGTACTTCGTGTTTAGCTTGGTTAGCATTACGAATACGAGTTAGGAAGTCTGCGATTGGGTCAGTCATAACCATTTTGTTTTTCTCCTCTTACTAGTAGTTTGCAAGTTGCACTTGCTAGTTAATACGTGATACAAAGAGCGTAACAGCACGAGCAAAAATAGACAATTTAATGCAGAAGCAATGCTCCAAAGCAAATTGGTCTTTTTTGCCAAAGCTGTAGCTCGTGTTCAAATTGGCAAGCCCAATTGAACCCGGGCTAAACTCTGTGTGAAAAAGATAAACTTTCCTAGAAACTTTAGTTTCTTCATCAAGTTTCCTATTTTTACTTGGAGTTTTGACGCTCTTGATATCTTAAATTACCAAGATGCTTTTGTTACACCAGGAATTTGACCTTTATGCGCAAGTTCGCGAAAAGCGATACGACTCAGACCAAATTTGCGGTAAACTGAATGTGGGCGCCCCGTAACTCTACAACGATTATGTAAACGAGTCGGTGAGGCGTTGCGAGGTAATTTAGATAAACCTTCGTAGTCCCCTGCCGCCTTTAATGCAGCACGTTTTTCAGCATAACGGTCAACAATTTTTTGGCGTTTAGCCTCTCTAGCTACCATTGATTTTTTAGCCATTAGATTTACCTCCTATATTATTTTGCAAAAGGCATTCCAAGGCCTGTAAGCAATGCACGTGACTCTTCGTCAGTGTTAGCAGTTGTTACGATAACGATGTCAAGACCACGAGTTTTGTCAACGTCATCGAAGTTGATTTCTGGGAAGATTAATTGTTCTTTCACACCAAGTGTGTAGTTCCCACGTCCATCAAATGATTTTGTTGGAACACCGTGAAAGTCACGTACACGTGGAAGTGAAACTGATACCAATTTATCCAAGAATTCGTACATACGTTCACCACGAAGGGTAACTTTTGCACCGATCGCAACACCTTCACGAAGACGGAAGCCGGCGATTGATTTTTTAGCTTTAGTGATAAGTGGTTTTTGACCTGAGATAAGTGCCAATTCTTCAGCAGCTTTTTCAAGGCTTTTAGCGTTTGATACAGCTTCACCAACACCCATGTTCAAAACAATCTTATCTACTTTAGGCACAGCCATCACTGATGAGTAGTTGAATTGTTCTGTCAAAGCAGGAACTACTTCATTAAGATATTTTTCTTTTAAACTATTTGCCATTATACTTCTCCTTTCCTTCGTGATTAATCAAGCACTTCGCCTGATTTTTTGTTGTAGCGAACTTTTTTACCGTCTACAAATTTGTAACCAACACGACCAGCTACACCATTTTTGTCCAAAACTTGAACGTTTGATACGTGGATAGCTGCTTCTTTCTCGATGATACCACCTTGAGGAAGCTCGTTAGTTGGACGTTGGTGTTTCTTAACAATGTTAACACCTTCAACGATAACTTTGTTTACTTTTGGAAGGGCAGTAAGGACAACAGCTTCTGTTCCCTTATCTTTACCAGCGATTACGCGAACTTTGTCGCCTTTTTTTACAAACATTAGGTTTCTCCTTGATTTTTCTTACGCCCATAAGGGCACCCTATCTTGAAGCTAGGGGACTAGTTTGTTCCTAAAAATTAAAGTACTTCTGGAGCAAGTGACACGATCTTCATGAAGCCACCTTCACGCAATTCACGTGCAACTGGGCCAAAGATACGTGTTCCGCGAGGAGTTTTGTCTTCACGGATGATAACTGCTGCGTTTTCGTCAAATTTGATGTATGAACCATCAGCACGACGAGCACCTGATTTAGTACGAACGATAACTGCTTTAACAACGTCACCTTTTTTAACCGCACCACCAGGAGTAGCTTGTTTTACAGATGCCACGATAACATCACCGATGTTTGCAAATTTACGTCCTGAACCACCAAGAACTTTGATAGTCAAGATTTCGCGAGCACCGCTGTTGTCTGCGACTTTCAAACGAGTTTCTGTTTGAATCATTTCAGTTTTCTCCTTTCAGGTTTGATTAGATGATGACCGCTTCTTCAACAACTTCTACAAGACGGAAACGTTTTGTAGCTGAAAGCGGGCGAGTTTCCATGATACGTACGATATCGCCTTCTTTGGCAACATTGTTTTCATCATGAGCTTTGTATTTTTTAGAGTAGTTAATACGTTTACCATAGACTGGGTGGTTACGTTTTGTTTCAACTACAACTGTGATTGTCTTGTCCATTTTGTCAGATACAACACGTCCAACAAGAACTTTACGATTATTGCGTTCCATTGAAATTTCTCCTTCCCTAGTCTATTATTTCGCTTCAGATTGAACTGTTTTGATACGAGCGATTTGTTTTTTAACTTCTTTCAAGCGAGCTGTTTGTTCCAATTGACCAGTAGCAGCTTGGAAACGAAGTTCAAACAATTCTTTTTTCAATTCGTTTTCGCGCTTCGCGAGTTCTTCTTGAGAAAGACCACGAAGTTCTTTAACAAATTCTTTTACTTCATTAAGTTTCATGCCTTCTCCTTATTCTGCTTCACGTTTTACGAATTTACATTTAACTGGCAATTTGTGGCTAGCAAGTCGAAGCGCTTCACGTGCAATCTCTTCAGATACACCAGCGATTTCGAACATCACTTTACCACGTTTAACTGGTGCTACCCAACCTTCAGGTGCCCCTTTACCAGATCCCATACGCACACCGATAGCTTTAGCAGTGTATGATTTGTGTGGGAAGATTTTAATCCAAACTTTACCACCACGTTTCATGTAACGAGTCATGGCGATACGAGCAGCTTCGATTTGGCGGTTAGTGATCCAGTGGCTAGTTGTAGCTTGAAGACCGTATTCACCGAATGCTACTTCTTTTCCACCTTTTGCTTCACCGCGCATTTTTCCACGGAACTCACGACGGTGTTTAACACGTTTAGGTACTAACATTGGTTATTTACCTCCTTTAGTGTTTTTACGAGCTGGAAGAACTTCACCACGGTAGATCCATACTTTAACACCAAGTTTACCGTATGTAGTATCTGCTTCTTCCCAAGCGTAATCGATATCTGCACGAAGTGTGTGAAGCGGAACAGTTCCTTCAGAGTATCCTTCAGCACGGGCGATATCTGCACCGTTCAAACGACCTGATACTTGAGTTTTGATTCCTTTAGCTCCAGCACGCATTGCACGTTGGATTGCTTGTTTTTGTGCACGACGGAAAGCAACACGTTGCTCCAATTGACGAGCAATTCCTTCACCTACAAGGTGAGCATCCAAATCAGGTTGTTTGATTTCGATGATGTTGATGTGTACTTGTTTTCCAGTCAATTTGTTAAGTTTTGCACGGAGTGCATCAACGTTAGCACCACCTTTACCGATAACCATACCTGGTTTAGCAGTGTGAAGTGAAACGTTAACTTTGTTTACTGCGCGTTCGATTTCAATAGTTGAAACTGCTGCGTCAGCAAGTTCTTTTTGAACGAATTTACGGATTGCAAGATCTTCATGAAGGTAATCCGCGTATTCTTTTTCAGCATACCATTTGGCATCCCAATCACGGATGATGCCGACACGCATACCAATTGGATGTACTTTTTGACCCACGATTTTACCTCCTTATTTTTCTGCAACAGCTACAGTGATGTGAGCTGTACGTTTGTTGATTGGTGAAGCTGAACCTTTCGCACGTGGACGGAAACGTTTCATAGTTGGTCCTTCGTTTGCGAATGCTTCAGATACTACCAAGTTAGCTTTATCCAAACCAAAGTTGTTTTCAGCGTTAGCTACAGCTGAGTTCAAAACTTTCAAGATGATTTCAGCAGCTTTGTTTGGAGTGAATGTCAAGATTGCGATTGCATCGGCTACGCTTTTACCACGGATGTTATCAAGAACAAGACGTGATTTACGAGGTGAAACACGTACTGTACGAGCCATTGCTTTAGCTGAAGTAATTTCTGCCATTTATGTTCTCCTTATTTTCTACGTGTTTTCTTGTCGTCTGCAGCGTGACCTTTGTAAGTACGAGTTGGTGCAAATTCACCAAGTTTGTGGCCTACCATGTCTTCTTGGATGTAAACAGGTACGTGTTTACGTCCGTCATAAACTGCAATAGTGTAACCAATGAAACTTGGGAAGATCGTTGATCGACGTGACCAAGTTTTAATAACTTTTTTCTTTTCGTCGTTAGCTTGAGCTTCAACTTTTTTCATCAAATGCTCATCGACGAAAGGTCCTTTTTTAAGACTGCGTCCCATTTTTATATTTTCTCCTTTAAATGTTGTACCACAGCGGCTTGCACTCCTATGGAGCGCTACCGAGCTGGCGGATTTACTAGTTGCTTAAGCGACTAGTTTAATATTATTTCTCGTTGCGACGACGAACGATAAGTTTGTCAGATTTCGCTTTCTTGTTACGAGTTTTAAGACCAAGAGCAGGTTTGCCCCATGGAGTAGATGGTGCTTTACGACCAACTGGTGCTTTACCTTCACCACCACCGTGTGGGTGATCGTTAGGGTTCATTACAGAACCACGAACTGTTGGGCGGATACCTTTCCAACGGCTACGTCCTGCTTTACCAAGGTTTACAAGTCCATGTTGTTCGTTTCCGACAACACCAACTGTAGCACGGCAAGTTCCAAGAATCATACGAACTTCACCTGATTGAAGACGAACAAGAACATATTTACCTTCAGAACCCAATACTTGAGCAGATGCACCAGCAGCACGTACCAATTCACCACCACGACCTGGTTTCAACTCGATGTTGTGAATCAAAGTACCAACTGGGATGTTAGCAAGTGGAAGAGCGTTTCCGACTTTGATATCTGCTTCTGGACCTGAAACGATACGTTGACCTACTTCAAGACCTTTTGGAGCGATGATGTATGCTTTCACACCGTCAGTGTAGTGTACAAGAGCGATGTTTGCAGAACGGTTTGGATCGTACTCGATTGTTTTAACAACTGCTTCAACGTTGTCTTTATTACGTTTGAAGTCAACCAAACGGTAGAAACGTTTGTGTCCACCACCTTGGTGACGAACTGTGATACGACCGTTGTTGTTACGACCAGCCTTGCTCTTCAATGCAACAAGCAATGATTTTTCAGGAGTGCTTGTTGTGATTTCAGCGAAATCCAAAGAAGTCATATTACGGCGACCGTTTGTTGTTGGTTTATAAACACGAATTCCCACGATATTTCCTCCTTAGATTATTCAGCTTCAGCAGCAAACAACTCGATTGCTTTAGAATCAGCTGTAAGTGTGATGATAGCTTTTTTAGTTTTGTTAGTAAAACCAGTGTAACGTCCAACACGTTTAGCTTTTGGTTTTACGTTGATTGTGTTAACATTGGCAACTTTAACACCTTCGAAAGCAGCTTCAACAGCTTGCTTGATCAAAAGTTTGTGTGCACGAGTGTCAACTTCAAATACATATTTCCCTGCTTCAAGTTGAGCCATTGAGCTTTCAGTGATGACAGGTTTTTTGATAACATCATACAAATTCATTATGCAAGAACCTCCTCGATTTTAGAGATAGCTGCTTGTGTGACAAGAAGTTTGTCGCTATTTGCGATGTCAAGAACACTTGCAGTTGTAGCAGTTGCAACTTTCACGTTTGGAAGGTTACGAGCTGAAAGAGCTGCGAATTCATTTCCTTCTTCAAGGATAACAAGAACTTTAGAATCGATGCTCAATGCTGCAAGAACTTTTGCAAATTCAGCAGTTTTTGGAGCTGTAAATGAAAGAGCGTCTACAGCTACGAATTTGTTTTCAGCAACTTTTTCAGAGTAAACTGATTTAAGAGCTAGGCGACGAACTTTTTGTGGAAGTTTGTAGCCGTATGAACGTGGAGTTGGTCCGAAGACAACACCACCACCACGCCATTGTGGTGAGCGGATAGAACCTTGACGAGCACGTCCAGTTCCTTTTTGACGCCACGGTTTGCGTCCACCACCTGATACTGCAGAGCGGTTTTTAACAGCGTGTGTTCCTTGACGAAGGCTTGCGCGTTGGCTGATGATTACATCAAACACAACTGATTCATTTGGTTCGATACCAAATACTGCATCGTTAAGAACAACTTGGCCAGCTTCTTTACCAGTTTGGTCAAATAATGTTACGTTTGCCATTGTGACTGATTTCCCCTTTCTTTATTATTTACCAGCTTTAACTGCTGATTTGATAGTGATAAGAGATTTCTTAGCACCTGGTACGTTACCTTTGATAAGGATAACGTTCTTTTCTGGAACAACTTGTACAACTTCAAGATTTTGAATTGTTACGCGGTCACCACCCATACGTCCTGCAAGGTTTTTACCTTTGAATACGCGGTTAGGTGCAACAGGCCCCATAGAACCTGGACGACGGTGGTAACGAGAACCGTGAGCCATTGGTCCACGTGATTGTCCGTGGCGTTTGATAACACCTTGGAAACCTTTACCTTTAGAAGTACCAGTTACATCAACAACATCTCCAGCTGCGAATGTTTCAACTGTGATTTCAGCGCCAACTTCCAAGCCTTCAACGTTTTTGAATTCACGAATGAAGCGCTTAGGAGCCGTGTTAGCTTTCGCTACATGTCCTTTAGCAGGTTTGTTGCTCAATACTTCGCGTTTGTCATCGAAACCAACTTGGATAGCGTTGTATCCGTCTGTTTCAACAGTTTTAACTTGAAGAACAACGTTTGGAGTTGCTTCAATAACTGTTACAGGGATCAATTCGCCAGCTTCAGTGAAGATTTGAGTCATTCCCACTTTTTTCCCTAAGATTCCTTTTGTCATGAGAAAATAGTTCCTTTTCTATATTTTTTATTCAAAAAGTTTTTAACGAGCGTTTTTTATGCTCAAGTCTAAGATACAAAGGGCGTCAAACTCAACTTGAAAATAGGAAACTGACGCAGTGTCTAGCAGACACTAGGAAGTTTATCTTTTTCACACCGAGTTTAGCCCGTGTTCAATTAGATTGAAACACCAGCCTCTGCTCTTTTATATTTTAGATTAAAGTTTGATTTCTACGTTTACACCACTTGGAAGATCCAATTTCATCAAGGCATCAACTGTTTTTTGAGTTGGGTTAACGATATCGATCAAACGTTTGTGTGTACGCATTTCAAATTGTTCGCGAGAGTCTTTGTATTTGTGAGTCGCACGAATGATTGTGTAGAGGCTACGTTCAGTTGGAAGTGGGATTGGACCCGCAACTTGTGCACCTGTACGAGTAGCTGATTCTACGATTTTTGCAGCCGCTGTGTCAAGCGTACGGTGTTCGTAAGCTTTCAAACGGATACGGATTTTTTTGTTTGCCATCTTTTTCTCCTTTTCGTCTATTTAAGATAATAGGCTAGCTCCACAAGAAAACCGACGCGGCGTTGCGTGGCAATGCAACCGAGCGTGTCGCAACCTCTTGCATCAAAACTAAGGCTGTAATTTACAGCACCATAATAGAATAACACAAATCCCCTGCGATTGCAAGGGATTTGTTAGGTTTTTTCGTTTTTTTGGGATGAAACTGTTTTCCTACTTTTTCTTTCTAAAATTAGGGATTTTCTTCTATATTTCTTCTATACATAAGTTAAGTCCTCTTGACATCAAATTTATCTTCTGATTGATCCACTAAGATATCCGCCTTAGACTCAGTTTCTTTATAGTATCGCAGATACTGCTCCCGTCTCATCTGATGGCTAGCCAATATAAAGGATGCATCACGATTTCTCACAGTCGTATCTCTAGCAAGGCGTCGCTTTAATTCGGTCTCCTCATCCGTGTAGAAACAGATGGTTTTTTCAAATAGTTCCTTGGGTAGAAAGCCAACAGACATCCCTTCGACAATCAAAATTGGTTTGGTTCCAGACAAGACCTCACCAGCCTTCCAAGGTTCTTCAATTGTCAAGACATCCATACCCGCCTGCAAGGCAAGGATATCTCTCTGCAAACTCTCCAGTTCATGCGCCACTGGCAGACTGGCTGTCACCTTTTGATTCGGCGCGTCCTTGGGTACTACCAGATGGCGTCCTGAGGTGATATAGGGATCTGTTTCTAGCAAATTTACTGTAGTAGAATCTAAAGCTTGGTACAATTCCTGTGCAAAAGTTGATTTACCTGAAGCTCCATGACCGTATATTCCCAGTGTCCTGACTTTCCCCGTCTCGATCTCTGAGACTAGTTGGTCTACTAAGTCTTTTTTCTTCATTCTCTCTTCACCTGTTCATAGCTTTCTTTTCCGTCATTGAGCTTGTCCCAAATCACTACTTGCCCACTTTTGAGCGATTTTTGCACATCGATAATTCGTTGGTTAGACGAACCTCGAAACTGGAGCATAAGATTTCTCTTAGTTCGATCATATCTTCCATCGACAAGAATGTCAATCAGTGACAAGAGTTCCAGTTTATCTGGAGTTTCCAACATCATTTCTTCCCAAGTGTAGCCCGTCCAGGACCAGATGTCCTTGTCTGGCAATTCCTTCCGAATCCGCTTAACAAGTGGCAAGAGAATCCCAGTATTAAGAAAAGGCTCCCCTCCTAGTAAGGTTAACCCCTGAACATAAGGCTGGGCAAGATCTGCCATAATCTGTTCTTCCAACTCAGCTGTATAGGGAATGCCTGCATTGAAGGACCAGGTCGCTACATTATAACACCCCTCGCAGTGAAACATGCAACCTGCTACATAGAGAGAGTTGCGCACGCCTTCTCCGTCCACAAAGTTAAAGGCCTTGTAGTCAATGATACGACCTTGACTAAGTTCCTCGCTTTTCCATTCTTGTGGTTTTGGATTATTCATTCGCTACCTCTATCCAATAACGCTCGACTCCATTGCGAGCATCCTCAAATATTCCACCATTTGCTAGAATGACTGCTCTGCTAGCAGGATTATTCACGCTACAGGTCACCAGAGCTTTCTTGATGTTCTTTTCCTTAGCAACTTGCAAGCCCTGACGGAGAGTCTCTTTTGCATAACCCTTGCCTCTTTCAGATGGACGGATGGAGTAGCCAATGTGCCCACCTTCTTCTAGTAAAAAGTTACTGAGGCCCAACCGGAGATTAAGAAATCCAACTGCTTGACCTTTCTCAGAAAAAGCCACTAACTGAATTGCAGGAACCCATCCTTCAGGCAGATTAATCCCCATTTCCTGTTCCTGATTGCTTTCTAACCAGTCTTCATACACAAAGTTCTCTGTATCCCAGAAACCGCCGTCGTGAGGCGACTGAAATTTTTCAAACTCTGTCATCATATCTAAAACAGCTTTCTTATCCGCTAATCTTGGTCTGCGTAATTCCATCCTTACCTCCCACTATGAGAAAAGCGAGAGCTGGCTCTCACTTTTATTTTTTCTTGTTCTTGTTTAAAAATTGTTCTCTGAAGCTAAGCAAGCGTTCTTTCTTACCAGCTCCACCTTTAGAGTGTTTCTCGTGATAACGGGTCACTTGTGCGCGCCCCTTATCGTCTAGTTGATATTTTCCCATTTCATTTCTTTCTAATTTGTTACTTGATGCCCAGCTATTTTAATCGTTGAACCATTCATATGTTTGACACGCGCAGCGATTTCCTTGTGACGCCCGTTGACCATCGGTCTTGCTTGAGGATTACCTAGGTAGCCACAAGTTCGCTTCACCACATCTACTGTTTTAGGGTCGCTATTGCCACAGTTTGGACAAGCAAACCCTCTCTCAGTTGGTTCAAAATCCCCTTCAAAGTCACACTTGTAGCAACGGTCAATCGGAGTATTGGTGCCTAGATAGCCTACACGGTCATAAGCATAATCCCAGACAGCTTCCAAGGCCTTTGGATTTTGCTGAAGGACTGGATACTCACAATAATGGATGAAACCACCTGACGCACCTGCTTCTGGATAGACTTTCTCAAAGTCCAATTTTTCAAACGGTGTTGGATTTTTACGAACATCGTAGTGGAAAGAGTTGGTGTAGTATTCCTTGTCTGTGATATCAGGAATAGAGCCAAACTTGTCTATATCTAGTCGGCAGAAACGGTCTGTCAGACTTTCGGATGGTGTTGAGTAGATAGAGAAATGGTAGCCATATTGGTCTGACCACTCTTCTACACGGCGTTTCATATCGTGAATGATGTCTAGCGTGAATTCCTTAGCATCTGGATTACTTTCCCAGCTGTTACCAAAGAAAACTGTCGCTACTTCATACAAGCCGATATAGCCCAGCGAAACGGTAGCACGACGATTCTTAAAGAGCTGGTCAACACTTTCTTCTTTACCTAGACGATGGCCAAAAGCACCGTACTGATAAAGAATAGGAGCATTTGCTGGTGTCGCCTCTTTAGTGCGTTCGACACGGTAAACAAGAGCATCTTCTGCGATATTCATTCGCTCGTTGAAGATTTCCCAGAACTTATTCATATCACCTTCAGACTCAAGAGCAATACGAGGCAGATTAACCGTCACAACACCCAGATTCATGCGACCTGAATTGACTTCTACACCATTTTCATCCTTCCATCCTTGGAGGAAAGAACGGCAACCCATAGGCACCTTGAAGGATCCTGTCAAGTCAACAATCTTATCGTAAGATAAAACATCTGGATACATCCGTTTGGTTGCACACTCAAGAGCCAACTGCTTGATGTCGTAGTTGGGAGTTCCTTCCTCTAAATTAAGGCCTCTTTTCAGAGTGAAAATAAGTTTAGGAAAGATAGCCGTACGGTGTTCTGAACCAAGACCCTTGATGCGAATGTTTAAAATAGCTTTTTGAATTTCTCGTTCAAAACGACTGGTTCCCAGACCAAAACCTAACGAAGTAAAAGGTGTTTGTCCATTTGAAGTGAAGAGAGTATTGATTTCATACTCAAGAGATTGCATGGCATCGTAGATGTCCTTTTGCGCTTTCTTCCAAGCGTAATCTTCCCGTTTTTCAGGCAATACCCACTCTTCTGCATCTTTGAGATGTTTTTGATAATTCTTCTCTGCATAAGGCGCCAAAATTTCATCGATACGGTCAGCTGAACAGCCACCGTACTGGCTAGAAGCAACGTTGGCAATGATTTGAGAAATCTGTGCTGTCGCAGTCTGGATAGACTTGGGACTCTCTACCTCTGCATTTCCAATCTTAAAACCATTTTCCAACATACCCTTAAAATCAATCAAACAGCAGTTGGTCATAGGGGTATAGGGACTGTAGTCCAAATCGTGATAGTGGATATCCCCCTTTTGGTGGGCATTGGCTACGTGCTTAGGAAGCATTTGCAGTCCGATTGATTTCCCAACAATCCCTGCTGTCAAATCACGCTGAGTGTTAAAGACATCACTGTCTTTATTAGCATTTTCATTGACAACTGTCTGGTCTTTGTTGAGAAGTTTATGAATACTAAAGTTGATATCCGTCGCTTTTGAGCGCTCAAAATCCCTCTGTGTCCGATAAGTAATATACTCCTCAGCCAGTGCATATTCTTTGGCTTCAAGGAGTTCATGTTCTACGATATTTTGAATTTCGTAAATCTTAATTCCCTGTGGAAAGCGACTATGAATTTCTGTAATAATTCGCTCAGTCAGATCATTGAGGCGTTTTTCAACCAGGGGTGTCACATCCATAACCTTGTCAGCCGCCTTGTGGAGAGCCTTGTCAATCTTGTCCACATCAAATACAACACGTCTCCCATCTCGTTTCTCGACGAAGAGAGTTGGCAAAATTGTAATTTTTTCTTCTAGTGCAATCATATGCATGCTCTTTTCTAAAATGTTCTTTCTAAAAAGTATTATACCACTCTAAAAAGAAAAATCAATATCTTGTGTTAAAAATCTTAAAATTTTTAAAAATACACAAGATATTGATTTGGTTATTTAATTTTATAGACTTTAAACTCTGAGTAATCAGTCTTTACTTGTTGGTAATTTTCTTTTAAGAGTGTTTCCACTTCAGACCAGACTTCCACCTTGTCATTTACCACAATCACCTTAGGTTGTTTTTCTTTCAAGTCATTAAGTAACTTATTACGATTTTCCTCAGTTGCTGTATAGTGCAACGGGGACAAAATCGCCGATGGCGACAAGCGCTCACTCTTACGATAAAGAGTCGCAGTATCATCCCATGCATAGATAGCATCTTCCGTATTTGTCTCCTCTTTTACCAAATCAGCAAGACGATTACGTTCTTGATAAGGTACTGGATAAAGGACAAACTTCATCAAAAAAGGAACAGACAAAAGATAGACAAACCCAAAAACTAGCAGATATAGATTTCCTTTGAAGAAACGACTCCATAGGCCAACTGGCGTTTCTCTTCGGCTTCTTCTAGCACTACGCCCCCTCTGTTGACTCTTAATATTGGTTACCAATAAAAGTAGGAAAACAGGGAAGACGACCATCAAATAAGAAGCGTGCAGAGGCTCTTGTGAAAAGAAAAGTAAAATCAAACCTAAAATTACCACAAGACTTGCAGGAACCGAAATGACGTATAGTTTAAAGGGTTTGGATTGAAAGAGACCTAAAAAGATACAAACCACAAATCCCAAACCAAGGGACAACAAGCCATAAAAAAACATATTCTCTAAAATTTTAGAAGTAAAATCAAAGCGAATACTGTCAATAGGATAACGAATACCACTAATCGCATCCCCAAAACTTCCTGTTGCAGCACTATAGTAGGCAGTTGGATAAAAGACAAGTGAAAAACCTAAAGCCACTGCAAGAAACTGATAAAACCCATGCGCAAAGCGTCTATGCCCAAGGTTAAAGACCAACAAGCCTAAACTCACTACAGCAATAAACAGGAGCGATGATAAGGGAGCAAAGAAAAATCCGCCTGCCAAAGCTAGCCCAATCCGTACAAATCCCTTATCATGGCTTGGATTGCTTAGGTAAGCCGCAACTAAACTAAAGGCTGCGAATAAGAAAGGAAGCGCTAAAAGAGTCGCATAGCCTCCACCAAAAGCAAGACCTGTAACTAGCATGTAAAAAATAGTCACCAGATGTCCAGCTTGGTCTCCTTGCTCTGTCAAGGTGTCCGCTGATCTAAAAAGGAAAAATCCTCCTGCTACCAAGGCTAACCACTCAAAGATGGCAAAGAAAAATCCGCCCTGACTCACGTAAGTCAGCAAATAATAAAGCAAACCTTGACTTCCATAGTAGTCGCTGTAAATCTTCCCTGTCTGATGAAGCGCCCAACCTGCATAAAAATCCTGCACTTCTTGTGCACTCATTAAGTCGAGTAATAGCGGTACTCCTAGAGTTATCCCCGTTACAAGCGTACTCCATAGTAAAATTTTCACCAAAGGAAGACGACTTGATTCACGATGATGCGATTCTTGTTCGATTTGGTATTCTAGAGGTTCACGATTCTCCTTATGAACTTCTTCTACTCTACCATACACACTCATATCGTTTCTCCTGTTCAATTTATCTGTCTTAGTATATCAAAAAGTCCTAGGATTGTCAGCTTGCGATGGCTGTTTGAGTGATTTTTTGCATAGTTTCACAAAGGTTTCAATTTCCCGAAAGCGGTGTAAATGTGTCTGTTTGAACTCAATCATATCATTCACTTCTTCCTTAGTTAGCATGAATTCCCCTCCTCTTTCTTTCTATTCGTAAAAGACAAGAAAAATAGGTCTGGTTTGTATCCTAAGTTCTAGATTTCTTATAAGATAGGGGCGAATAGCTGGGCGATTTCTTTTACAAGCTTTTGATACCAGCTCGTTTTGATAGAATGAGGATAGACTTCCTGAGAATCTGCAAATATATTTCGAAAATCTCGGGCGATTTCCCTTATAGAAGGAGTTTTATAGAGTAAGACTGCATTTTCATAATGGTGTACCAAGCTCCGGTAGTCGAGATTGATTGTCCCCACCACCGCAAAATCTTCGTCTACCAACATCTGCTTACTATGAATAAAACCTGGACTATACTCATAAATCCGAACACCAGCAGAAAGAAGGTCGGGATAAGCTCCTCTCGTGACTAACTGAATGAACTTCTTATCTGGTATGTAAGGGGTGATAATTCGAACATCGACCCCTCTCATAGCTGCATTTTTGATTGTCTCTGTTAAATCATAATCTATAATCAAATAAGGTGTCGTAATATAGACCGATTCTGTTGCTTGATTGATTAAACTCTGATAAACTTTTTTCCCTACCTGCGCTCGAAAAATTGGCTTGGGTCCACTTCCGTATGGAATGGTTAAACCGTCACTCGGGATAGAATGATTTTCTAAATGATATTGATCAAAATCACTAATTTCTCCTCGATTAATGTACCAAGTGGTCAAAAATAAGCGTGTCAGAGCTTTTACTGCTAGTCCGTCTAAGCGAATTCCACTATCCTTCCAATAACCAAATCTCTCGACGTGGTTAATGTACTCATCTGCCAGATTGACCCCACCAGTATAGGCTATCTGACCATCAACAATCAATATTTTTCTATGATCTCTGTTATTATAAGCCACTGTCAAACGAGGAATAACTTTATTGAATTTATGGGCCTCGATGCCCAGCTGACGAAGTCGATGTGCATAATCTCCTGTTAAAGTAGCCATACAGCCGATATCATCATAGAGCATCTTAACCTCTACACCCTGAGCTACCTTTTGCTCTAGTATATCTAGTATGCGATTCCACATCAAACCTTCTTCTATAATGTAATATTCCAAGAAAATAAATTTCTCAGCCTTTTTAAGATCTTCTACCATCTTTTTCCACATAGCTTCTCCGTTAGGAAAAAATGTAGAGGCAGTTTGATCATAGATGTCAGCATTGGTATCCATACTCAATAAGGACTTGATGACTCCATAAGCTGCCTTGTCACTTTCTTTTAATTTCTCTTTTAGTAGCTGGCTATTTGCTTCTTGGAAATGCATAGAGCCTAGCTTCTTCAGTTGTTTAATTTCTTTTTTGGACAATCGCCTTTCACCAAACATCAGATAGAGCAAGGGACCAAATACTGGCACAAAGGCTACTAACAACCAGGTTACCTTATTCTCAGGAGTCGTATTACGGTTGACTATCGAAATGATTGTGATGATACTCAGTAGAATGAGGACAGTAATCCATAAAATGGGAGCCATGCGTCCTAAATAAAGAAAGAGACCAAAAACAAGACAAAGTTCAAGTAGCATAATCGAAAGACTAAAGCCATACTTGGACATCAATAATTGAAATTTCCTATATTTCATATCCCCTCCTTGATAGTTTGAATGCTAAAAACAAGTAATTGATACTAGTATAACGCAGGTATTCGGTAGAAGGCAAGTATTTATGATTATTTTCTAGGTAAAAGTAAAAAGGCTGAAAAATCCAGCCCTTTCTACTTGCATAGTCTTATTTAGTTAAAACGATTTGGTCCGATGGGTCTCTATCCATATCATCTACGACGATTTGATTACCGTTTACAGTGTAAATTTTGACATCATCGCCAATAATCATGCGTTGATTTGCTGAATCAAATGTAACCTGTTTGACTTTCTGATCCCCGTCAGATTCGAGCTCAGTCCATGTACCAGTCGTTCCAGTTACCACTAAAGTGATACGGTCTCCGTCATCCTGACCAGTATAAGTCCCATCAATATCGGTCGGTTGAGCAACAGGTTGGTTTTGTACTGGAGCCGCTTGATTTTGGTTACCTCCTGCATTTGCAGTATTGGTATTCTGTTGAGCAGGCTGTTGGACCTGCTGAGCAACAGGCTGTTGAACCTGTTGAGCTCTTTGTGAACAAGCTACTAAGAGACTAAAACTTGCTAGAGAAGCAAGAGAAAGTGTGAATCTTTTTAATTTCATGATGAATTTCCTTTCTGCTACCAATTTAGAGAAATTTTCTCTAACCAGCAATTCCCCTAGTATAACAAGTTCAAAAAAGGGGGTCAATTTATCTGCTCACGGTCCAGCAGGTAGCCCCGTACTTCTGAGATAAAATAGAGAGACCCTGTAACGAACAGCAAGTCTTGAGCGTCTGCCCTTTCTTCGAAACTGCTGATAAATTCTCGGTAAGAGGGAATTACATGGTAACCTGTTACATCTGTCTCGTCCAAAGACCCTTGATAGTCAAAGCCGGTCATTTTGAGTTCCACTTGAGGTAAATTTTCAGTCAGATAACCCAACATCCCTTGATAATCCTTACGTTTCAAGGATCCAAAGAGGATTTGAGGTCGATAGCCTTCCTGCTCTTTTTCTTTGATAAACTCAACCAAGCGAGTCAAGGCAGGGAGGTTATGAGCACCATCCAAGTAAATCTGTGGGCGAATACGCTCCAAGCGACCAGCCCAATGGGTCTGTTCCAAGGCCTTTCTTACAGCCTGTTCATCAATAGCTTCCTTTCTTTCTCCCATAAAAAGAAGAAAAGTTTGCAACGCCAAGGCCGCATTCTCCTGCTGATAGGCTCCTTCTAAGCCTATGTTCAGCTGTGAAAGATTTAGTAAAGAGCTTGAAAAATCACCATTCAGCACTGAAAAATCTTGACCTGCCTGATAAAGGTCAACAGCTAAAGATTCGGCTTTTTTCTGACAGACAAGTCTAGCTTCTGGAGGCAATTTCGCAATCACTGCCTTTTTACCAGCCTTGAAAATACCAGCTTTCTGCTCTGCAATTGCTTCTAGACTATCACCCAAGGTTTCTTGATGATCAAGCCCAATGGAGGTGATGACAGCAAGCTCTCCAGTTACCACATTGGTCGTGTCAAGTAAGCCACCAATTCCCACTTCTAATAAAACCAAATCCACCTCTTGCTCCCTAAAATAAAGAAAAGCAACCAAGGTCAGCAATTCAAAAAAGGACAACTGGTCAGGAGGTTGCAGAAGCGTTTTCTCCATCTCCTTGACCTGATCAGCCAAACGGATAAAGTCTGCGTCTGCTATAGGTTGCCCATTAATGCAGATTCGGTCATTGATAGAGACGATATGAGGGGAGGTAAAGGTCGCAACTTTTTTGCCATGCCCCATAAATAATTCCCTCATAAAAGCAATGGTAGATCCTTTCCCATTAGTCCCTGTTACGTGGATAATAGGGTAAGACTGCTCAGGATTTCCTAACAAATCCACCGCTTGCTGTATTCGGCCCAAACCTGATCGAAAATTCAAACCAATCCGACTATGAAGCCATTCTTCTACTTCAAACATACACATCTCCTTGACAAAAGTCCAATCAATTATCGCATTAAAGTATAGTTACTAATAAAAACAAGGCCAGGATTTTCGTCCCGACCTCTTACCTGGTTAGCTAATAACTAGCTACTATGAATGTGAACGTGGGCTAAAAACGCCCCCCGGACTTACTGACGGTTTTTATTTTTAGCGTCAGGCTAAAAACGTCCCCCGAACCTACCAGTTCTCTCTTATTTAAAGGAACTGGGCTAAAAACATCCACTGGATGTTTTTACTCCTCCATAAAACTATTGAAGACTTCTTCAATCATGTTCCATTCGTCTTCTGAGTCTTCTGGGATTGGTTGCAATTCGCCTTCTGTTCCATCTTCGTTTTCGATGAATGAGTAAGCTTGGATTTCAACTTGTCCGTCTTCGTCTTCTTCTGCATTAACTGGTACTAGAAGAACATAGTTTTTACCAAATTCTTCTTTTCCATCAATTGTCAAAAGGATTTCAAACAAGGTTTCATTTCCTTGCTCATCTACTAGTGTGATTAGTTCACGTTCTTCGTGGTCGTGGTTATGATCGTGTGACATAGCCTCTCCTTTATATTAAAATTTTCTATCTAAATAATTTTGTAAAATCAGCTGAGCTGCTAACTTATCAATGACTTTCTTGCGCTTATTGCGACTGATATCTGCTTGTTCAATCAACATGCGCTCAGCAGCCACTGTTGTCAAGCGTTCATCCTGATAGTCTACTGGTAAACCAAAAAACTCTTCTAGCTTTGCTCCGTAGGCTTGACTAGCTTCTACGCGCGGTCCACTTGTATTGTTCATGTTTTTAGGCAAGCCCACTACAAATCGTTCCACCTTGTAAGTATCAACCAATTCCTTAACGCGGTCAAAACCAAATTGGCCTTGTTCTTCATTTATCTGGATGATTTCAAGCCCTTGAGCTGTAAAACCAAGCGGATCGCTAATCGCCACCCCTACCGTTTTTGAACCGACGTCCAATCCCATAATTCTCATAGGTTATAGATCGACTCCTTGTCCTTTGAGGTAGTAGCGAACCAATTCCTCAACGATTTCATCACGCTCATACTTACGGATTTGATTTCGTGCATTATTATAACGAGGAACGTAGGCAGGGTCTCCACTCAATACGTAACCTACGATTTGGTTAATTGGGTTGTAACCCTTATCGTTCAACGAAGCATAAACATCTGTCAAAGTTTCGCTAATTTCTTTTTTATTGGAATCGTCCAATTTAAAACGTACTGTTTCTTCAGTAAATCCCATTCTAACACCCTCTTTCCTTAGAATAGTACCATTATAGCATAATTCCTTACCTTCTACAATTCAGGCAGTCTATTTATTTGGATTTTCTATTGTTCTGTCGCGCCATTTGCCAATCTATCTGAAATATATTTGCTTGGTTCATTTTTCAAAAGATTTTCCAAACCAATATTCTTCAGATGTTCCAACTGGGAAGCCTTCTTGACATCCAGAACTTGAAAATCAAAACTAGTCGTTGTTTGAAGTTCCGTTGCGCTCAATAGTTTTGTTTCAAGTTTGAAACCTGCCAATTTACGAGCTTCAATGATAGACTTATCCTTCTCCTCCGCTTCAAGAAGAGCTTTTTGAGTTTCCTCCACTCCATGTTGGTCAATATAAGTCTTCAACTCATCAGAGACTGGACGTTTTTGTTGGATAGTTAGACTCAAAAAAGTCTTGTCTTTATAAGTAATTGTTTGTGTCTGCTGGCTACCATCATCTGACTTGGGCAAGACCAAAGTCTTAGTTACAACTGTATTCTTCTCAGCATTTTCAATAACTGGCAATGCCGACTGAAGCGTATCTTTTTCTGTTTTTGTAGCTGGTCCAGTTTCTTTTTTCTGTCCGCAACCAACCAGGACAAAAAGGAAAGCTAGACTAACAAGAACTATTTTTTTCATTTCTTTCTTCTTTCTTTTTGAAATTAAAATAGAATAAGACTGGGAAGTGCTCCCAGCCTTGATGTTTATAGAGCTGCACGCAAACGTGCTTCTGCATTTTCTACATTACGGACAGAGCGTGGTAGGAAGGCACGAATATCGTCTTCCTTGTAGCCAACTTGCAGGCGTTTTTCATCTACAAGGATTGGGCTCTTTAAAATTCTCGGTGTTTCCATAATCAGATTGAGAACTTCATTGACACTCAAATCTTCAATATCCACTCCAAGGGCTTTGGCATAGCGATTTTTAGATGAAACGATGCTGGCTATTCCGTTATCTGTTTTGGTTAGAATATCCAGTAATTCTTCTCTCGTAATTCCTTCTTTACCAAGGTTTTGTTCTTTATAACTTAACTGGTGGGCATTGAGCCAGGTTTTTGCTTTTTTACAGCTAGTACAACTTGAGACTGTATAAATTTTAATCATGTACCTACCCCTTTCGCTACATGTTACTATCAGTTTAGTCTATTATACCATAAAAAACATCCGACTTGCGACCTATTTTTAATTTTTTTTGACTTTTTTCGTCATTTTCGTACTTTTTTCTTGACAAACAACTAAATGACTATCAACTCTTTTGGAGCTAGGGTCAATAATTCACAACCTGTCTCTGTAATCAGGATATCATCCTCGATACGAACGCCATATTTGCCTTCGATATAGATACCTGGTTCATCGGTCAAGGCCATACCTGTCTTAATAGTTTCTGTAGAAGTCTGGCTAAAGTAGGGTTCCTCATGGATATCCAGACCAATACCGTGGCCAATGCCGTGAGTAAAGTAGTCGCCATAACCTGCCTCAATGATAATATCACGAGGGATTTTGTCAAAGTCACGGAAACCTAAGCCTGCCTTAGCTTGGTCAATCAAGGCTTGGTTAGCTTTTAGAACCGTATTGTAAATCTCTGCCTGCTCATCGCTAACATGCCCTAGATAGATAGTCCGGGTCATATCACTGACATAGTGGTCATAGAGACAGCCGAAGTCCATGGTAATGGCTTCTCCCAACTCCACTGGTTTGTGCATTGGATGGGCATGGGGTTTAGAAGAATTGATACCGCTAGCTAGGATCGTATCAAAAGATAAGCCAGATGCTCCCAACTCACGCATGCGGAAATCAAGGAAGTTGGCAATCTCAATTTCAGTTTTTCCTGGTTTGATAAAGTCAAGCGCATCGCGGAAAGCTTGGTCTGAGATAGAACAAGCCTTGCGAATCGCTGCAATCTCTGCCTCATCCTTAATCATACGAAGACCTTCCACAAACTGAGTTTGTGGAAGCAAGTCCAAACCTGCAAAAGCTGCCTGCATACGGTGGTAATAAGACACTGAAATCTCATCTTCAAAACCGATACGAGTCAAGCCCATGTCCTTAACAATTCCTGCAATGACAGCCAATTCATCACGATCAGCCACAATCTCAAAACCACTGGTTTCTTGCTTAGCTGCGATGATATAGCGAGAGTCTGTCACTAAGACCTGACGGTCACGGCTGATAAAGACTGTTCCGTTTGAGCCCCAAAAACCAGTCAAATAATAGACGTTTTTAAGATTGTTGATGATGACACCATCTAGTTCTTTTTCTTGCATTTTAGCTAGAAATGCTTGTACGCGTTTATTCATGATGTAACTTTCCTTTCAAATAGTGTCCTGTATAGCTGGCTTCGTTGGCAGCTACTTCTTCTGGAGTTCCTGTTACGATGATGGTTCCACCACCGACACCGCCCTCAGGTCCCAAGTCAATGATATGGTCTGCCGTCTTGATAACATCCAGATTGTGCTCGATGACGAGGACTGTATTGCCATCGTCTACAAAGCGAGCTAAAACCTTGAGCAGGCGAGCAATGTCCTCTGTATGAAGCCCTGTCGTCGGCTCATCCAGAATGTAGAAAGATTTTCCTGTCGAGCGTTTGTGGAGTTCGCTAGCTAACTTCATACGTTGGGCTTCTCCCCCAGAAAGGGTGGTAGCTGGCTGTCCCAAGGTCACATAGCCTAGCCCTACATCCTTGATGGTCTGGAGTTTGCGTTGAATTTTCGGAATGTGTTGGAAAAATTCTACCGCATCGTTGACCGTCATATCCAAGACCTGCGAAATATTCTTTTCCTTGTAGTGAACTTCTAGGGTTTCACTGTTATAGCGGGTTCCGTGGCAAACTTCACAAGCCACATAAACATCTGGCAAGAAGTGCATCTCAATCTTGATAATCCCGTCACCTGAGCAAGCTTCACAGCGACCTCCCTTGACGTTGAAACTGAAGCGCCCCTTCTTGTAGCCTCGAATCTTGGCTTCATTTGTCTGAGCAAAAAGGTCACGTATATCGTCAAAAACTCCTGTATAGGTAGCTGGGTTAGACCTCGGCGTCCGTCCGATAGGGCTCTGGTCAATATCAATCAAACGGTCGACATGCTCAATCCCTGTAATAGTCTTAAACTTACCAGGTTTGTCTGAATTACGGTTGAGCTTCTGAGCAATGGCTTTTTTGAGAATGCTGTTGATTAGAGTCGATTTCCCTGAACCCGACACACCTGTCACTGCGATAAATTTTCCTAGTGGAAAGCGAGCCGTGACATTTTGCAAGTTGTTCTCACGCGCTCCTATCACTTCAATAAAACGACCATTTCCGACACGGCGCTCTTCTGGTACTGGGATGACACGTTTGCCTGACAAGTACTGACCTGTGATAGACTTGCTGTTGCGAGCCACTTGCTTAGGTGTACCTGCTGTAACAATCTCACCACCAAAAACACCGGCACCAGGACCAACGTCAATCAGATAATCAGCCTCACGCATGGTATCTTCGTCGTGTTCCACCACGATAAGAGTATTGCCCAAGTCACGCATCTTTTTCAGACTGGCAATCAGGCGATCATTGTCCCTCTGGTGAAGACCGATTGACGGCTCGTCTAGGATATAGAGGACACCTGATAGGTTGGAACCAATCTGGGTTGCCAAACGAATGCGCTGACTTTCCCCACCTGAAAGGGTTCCTGCTGAACGTGACAGGGTTAGATAGTTAAGACCCACATTATTAAGGAAGGTCAAACGATCCTTGATTTCCTTGAGAATGGGACGAGCAATGATGGCTTCATTTTCAGACAAAGTTAACTGGCTCACCAAGTCCAAGTGGTCAGCGATAGACAGGTCTGAGATTTCTCCAATATGTGGCCCTTGCTGGCCGCCCACACGGACAGACAAGGCCTGGTCATTGAGACGATAGCCTTGACAGGTTCCGCAGGTCAGCTCATTCATGTAGAGACGCATCTGAGTGCGAGTGTAATCGCTATTGGTTTCATGGTAACGACGTTTGATATTATTGATAACTCCCTCAAACGGAATGTCGATATCGCGCACACCACCAAATTCATTTTCATAATGGAAATGGAATTCCTTACCATCTGAGCCGTAGAGAATCAAGTTCTTATCTTCTTCTGACAGGTCCTCAAAAGGCTTATCCATAGCCACTCCAAAGACTTTCATGGCCTGCTCTAACATGTTTGGATAGTAGTTGGATGAGATAGGATTCCAAGGTGCCAGCGCTCCCTCATGTAAGGTTTTGCTGGCATCTGGCACTACCAAATCAGTATCCACCTCCAGCTTAATCCCCAAGCCGTCACACTCACTACAAGAGCCAAAGGGAGCATTGAAAGAGAAGAGACGAGGTTCTAACTCTGGGACAGTAAATCCACAAACTGGACAGGCATAATGCTCAGAGAACAACAACTCAGAGTCGTCCATGGTGTCGATAATCACATAACCTTCTGCGATACGAAGGGCAGCTTCAATGGAATCAAAGAGACGGCTACGAATACCCTCCTTGATAACAATACGGTCAACTACGACATCAATATTGTGTTGTCTGCTCTTGGACAACTCTAGCACTTCGGTCACATCATAGACTTCCCCATCCACACGGACACGAACATACCCATCTTTCTGAATCTTCTCGATAACGCTCTTATGCTGTCCTTTTTTCTTACGGATGACAGGGGCCAAAATCTGCAGGCGCTGGCGTTCAGGTAACTCCAAAACCTTATCAACGATTTGCTCCACAGAAGAAGCCTTGATAGCCCCATGCCCGTTGATACAGTAAGGCGTCCCCACACGCGCGTAGAGGAGACGCAGATAGTCATTGATTTCAGTCGTTGTTCCCACCGTCGAGCGAGGGTTTTTGCTAGTCGTTTTCTGGTCGATAGAAATAGCTGGGCTGAGACCATCAATGGCATCTACATCTGGTTTTTCCATATTTCCCAAGAACTGACGAGCGTAGGCGGACAAACTCTCTACATAGCGACGTTGTCCCTCCGCATAGAGGGTATCAAAAGCCAGACTGGACTTCCCTGAACCTGACAAGCCAGTCACGACAACCAACTTGTCTCGCGGAATCTCCACATCAATATTTTTTAAATTATGGGCACGCGCCCCATGAATGACAATTTTATCTTGCATCTTTGTTCTTTCTAGTCCATTATTGCTTACCATTATACCAAAAAAAGTGAGATTCTATTACCCAAAAGGCCGATTTTGTAGTATAATCAACAATCGCTTATTTTATGTTTCCTTAGGGCTTCCTAACCCTTATATCACGCGCTTTTTAATAAAAATTACTAACATTACTTTTTACTACTTGCTCCCCCAAAGTACGCAAAAAGGGGAGCAAAAAAGCCCCACAAAAGGGCTAAGATTTGACGAGTTCAGCAGGCAAGAAACTAGCACGGTCAAACGTGCTTTTTTATTGCTGGTTGCTGATAGATATATTATACCATGAAGCGCGTGGTTTATAAGATTATGACCTCACAAAAGCCCCCAGATTCGTTTCTGAGGGTTTGTAGTTTATCCATGGTGTTTTAGTTGTCCAGTACGAAACAAAGCGAAATACGGGCGAATATGTGGCTTAGGACTCCCCCATACTCTCCTAATTCCGTGGTAAGGTTAAATCAATCCCCGTTTACAATACCTGTTAAGTGTTCTATAGCTTTTTGCCTTATAATGTATACTGTAGTATTTGATCTATCTATTTCTTCAGCCACCTCCGAAACTACAAGATCATTCAAGTAAAAAAGTCTTAGAACAGAACGCTCAAGCGGATTGGCCAGTTTATCGATTAGCTCAGATATTTTCATTCTCTCTTCAGTAAGTCGCTCAATTCTCTGTAAAGTGTCCTCTTTTAGCTTCAGAACACTTATAAGATTGTTCTCTGTCTTATTCTCTCTACTTGTCTGCACCCTGCTATGGCTTAGTGTTGGTTTTTTGATAATGCCACCTTCCAGGGTTTCCAATTCCAAATATAAGCCTTTGATCTCCTTGTTTATCCACTTAACGCCCTCTAGTTTTTCTTTTACTTGCTCTGGTGTCATGCCTCGGCCTCCTTTGTGATATAATAGTTTTATGGAATAATTCATAAAGGAGTCAGCCCTGTGCTGGCTTTTTTTCATTTTCTCTAGCTTCGCTCTAGGTTCAAGTCCATTCTCCATACCATTTGATAAGCAATTAAGGGATGTTTTTATCTCTCTTATCTACTTGATAAATGATAGGGGGGATATAGCCACTTTCTCGGCGTTCGCTCGGAGTTCAACACACATAACCCTGCCATTTGTCAGGCATATTTACTGCCACTACCTAAGCAAAATCTCACCTTTTCTAACCCTCGGTAAACCTCTCTACCTTTGTAAAACCTTAGTATTTTTAAGTATGTAACCTTGTACTAACCTTGTACTTTTTATATATGCTACCTTACCAAAACCTTACCATTGGAAAACTTCGATACCTTACCGTAACCTTACCGTTCTATGGTTCTAAAAAAGTAGCTATACCTTGTGGTAACCTTGGGGTTCTATCACTAGAAAAAAGCCCTGTACCTTGCTAAAACCTTGCTATTTTGAAGTATGTGACCTTAGCCTAATCTTAGCCTTTTTTAAATATTCAACCTCACCCTTACCTCACCCTTTTTTGGAACGCTTACTGCACCCTTTTTTTGGAACGCTATACTTAATTAAATCCTTGATATATCTAGCTTTTTTAACATTCAAACCGTCTAATATGTAGTATTTGTTTGTTTTGTAAATTGCACACTACTACAAATTACCTTAGAGAACTCAAACCATTCAGCCAAAAGCTATCCCCTTTTCTGGTGTAGTTAATAAACTTTTGATAATGCTTGTAATATCGTTTCTGTTTCATGTATTTTGGTCTTTCAGGAAAACTATCAAACATATATCCGCCACGTCTAGGACTCCACCCTGGTTCTACCTTTCTAGCTTCTTTTAGTGCAAGCTCCCAGTAGTATTGGCAATCCGTTTTACTGCGGTTCAGGGTGTGCTTGTGGATATCTAGACAAGTACCGCAACTAAAATACAAATACCGTTTATAAAGCAACCTGCACCGTCTACCACAATCAGGGCAAAGAAAAAAATATCGATTACCTCCCTTAGTTCCTGCTATTCTGTCTAATTCAAATGACTCTCCACCAAAATCAATCATTAAACTATCCAAATCAATCTCTAAACGTTGACCATCCAACTCGGCTATACCCTTAGATATTCCTCTCAGCTTCATTGGTTTAGTGATTGCTTCTATTGCTAACTGCTTCATTATTTCCCCCTATATGGAAAAACCCAAAACTATTGACTTGATAGCAAAAAGGGGATTGCTCCCCTGTATTCTACTTCAAATGCTCTGTATAACCAGCAAGGCCTTTATATTCGCCCTCTACGTCCAACTTTTGGAGTAGGCTAATACTTTCATCGCCCAGCATTTCCAACGTAGCAAAAGCAGTCATAGAGTCCATAGGGATAGGCTTATCAGAAAGCAGGCGGTCAGCATAGTCTAATAGTTCCAGCTCGTAGTCTGTGACCTTATTCAGTAAACTCTCAAAGTCCTCTGACTCTTTGAGTTGGAGCACGCGCTCCCGTTTGTAACGTTCTTCAAATGCTTCAGCCTCTCCTGGTTGTTTGTGGTAGTCTTTAAAACTGTCACAAATACGCTTAAAGGTCTTGTTTAGCTTGTGATCTTCCACATACTCAGCTACTAGCGTGCCTTTATCCTTGTAGGTCAATGAGATTACAGGCTGGCAATATGTTCCAGTCATATATCCCAGTAACGCGTGACCTGCTACCAGAGCTGTATCTAGGTCTTTAAATTCGTAAGTGAAAGTAAATGTTTTGGCTTTAGATGAAAATGTTTTTAATGTCATGTTGTTTTTCCTCTTTCTGTTTTTAAGGGTGTCACTAGTAGTTACACCATTGCAAGGGGGTCGGTACTATCTACCCCATTTTGTTATCTGTATAATACCAATACGATAGCCACCGAATTAAAGGATTCACTAGATGGTGTACCAGAAAATTTAACGTCCAGCACTTCAACAGTTGCCATGAAGTCATCGATCTCTTTCTCAAAGTCTTCTTTTTCCCATCGTCTAGTATATTCAAATAGTTTAACTTTCATGTTGTTGTCATTTCTTTGTTTTAAGGTAAATTATGTAATATTTTTCGTTTTCTGTGACCTTTTGTGACAAAGAACGTCACACGTTCAAACCCTTGAGGCTCTAGGTGTTTCACCACCCCTGTGACCCTGTGACGTTCTTTTGTTTTATCGTTCCTATATATATAAATACTGTATTTTTCTCTATATATAAGAGTTGGAAAGAATGTCACAACGTCACACCTATTCCCCTAAAGTTAGATATATCAAGGCTTCAAGGGGTGTGACCTTCTTTTTTGAGAACGTCACACAACGTCACACTTTTTTCAAGAAAATCAGTATTATCAAGGGTTTAAGCAAAAAAAGAACGTCACACTTATTCTTGTTTAGTGATAGAGTGTTGAGGTGTCCGCATTTTTATCTTGTCAACGTCCCATGCCTCTAGTTTTTCAAAATCTTCTGGAGAAACTCTTTTCTTTCTTAGAGAATACCGATTAGGTGTCAACTGTTGTAAGTGCTTGATAGTTTCTTTACCAGCCCCGTAAACATTGGGCTTGGGTATTCCCATATCTTCGGCATAGTGCTTTAGTGATCTTGTAACGATAAAAACAGGTACTACGTCCAGCTCATGCCAACCTTTTTCCATGTATTCATGCTTAACCCATGAAAGTAAGTAGTCATTATCTTCCTGGTATTCTTCTAGGAGTCCTTTAACTGCTTTAGGTTCGATAAAGTGAGTAAATGGCTCTTGATTGATAGCTTTGTAGAGGGCATATTCTAGGACTTCCTTGTTTGCTAAAAACTCATTTTTTATCCAAGGTTTTTCCTTCTCCCCGTTAAAGTCAGCATTAAAAGGGACAATCATAATTCTACGATACCAGCCTTTTGTCTTGTTGCCACCATTGGGGATATAATTCCCTGAAAAGATATTGAATAACTTGAAAGTAGCTTCAAAGGCTGGGCGTCCTTTTGGATTGACTAGAACAGTGTCGCCACTAGTGATACTCATTAAATCAGACGGATTTTTTAAGTATTCGTTAGGTGCTTCATCCCCAATATTACAAACCTTACCTACCAAGGTCTCCAAGTTATGCTTTTCAGCAAACTGTGCAGGCTTTAAGGCTGATATATTGCTTTCCCCTATCAGGTTGATAAGGAAGCGCTGAAATGTCCCTTTACCATTGTTACCGTCCCCGTAGAAGATAGCAAACTTATTTCGAGTATGGTTAGGGTTAATAGCTTCAAGGATAATCTGCCAAAACAGTGTTACCAGTTCACTATCATTACAAGCGATTGAGTTCAACCAATCATCAAAAGTTTTTCCCTCTCTATCTGTTGGGACTCGTTTAGGCGCGTGGTAGGCCGTGCTTATCTTACTTGTAATTACATACTTAGGACTAAAGGGGAGTAGTTCCTTAGTTTCTAAGTTGATAATGCCGTTCTGTACGGGAATGAGGTTAGCACTTTCTAAAGGTTTTCGTATCTTTGCCAATGTTCTAACCATTAACTTAATCTGTGGCCACTCTCTGGGTTTAATTCTAACGTCAAAGGTCTTACACAAAAGATTGAATAGATCATTACTAGCGGTATAGATACCCTCGTCTAAATCATAGATATAGAGTAGGCTATAATCAGGTATATTGCTCTTGCTGATAAAAGTAAATGTGACAATCTCGCTCAGTATTTTAGCTACTGTGAAGGTTTGGGGCATGGCAACCTTTTCGGTAACGTCCCCTGTGTTCTCATTTACCTTAGTTTCAGTATGTTCTGCCCGCCATTCTTCTCCAGCTTTAAAGATACGATTTTCAAGCTCCTTCATCGTTCTAGGAGGGTGTTCTTGCTCCATTACCTCCAAGATTTCACTTTTTAGGTTTGCTAATTCTTCTAGTTCTATGGTTCTAACCTCTCTTTCTATATTCAGCCCGTGCTATACTGCTAAAAGTGCGGTCTAGCTCCTCAATCGGCAATGGTTCAACTGTCACGCTATTGGCTATCTTTGTAAGTTCATAGGCTGTCTCTAGGTCACAATCAACCCACTTATTAAAGAGTAAGCCTACAAATCGTGTCAGTGCTACGTTGCGCCCTCCCTCGTCTCCAAATCCGTTGAAAAGCGTGTCAATGATCCTCATGGTCATAGATTTCTGCCCGCTTGGCCTTGGAGTGTATGGAAGGCTTGCCGCATTCTGTTTGACTGGTTCAGCCGTTGTCTGTGGTACTGGATAATCAAGTCCATGCTCTACAATCTTTTGATAACTTGCTGGGTCGCCTGTTGTGACTGGTAGCCCTTGGAGTTGTGACCATGTTAAACTGGCCATATCAAAGGGGAGTCCAATCTTGTCAGCAATCTCTTTCACTACCTGCTTATAGGTCGCCTCATTCATCACGTTGTCAGGCTTCACTACAAGGCGAAAACGGGGCTTTTCTAAGCTATGTTTGATAGTCGGGTATAAGATGTAAGAGTAGCCAAATAAAGCGCTAGAAATGGCTTTTATAAAGCCCTCAGACGTCCCCTGTATATCGTCATAATCAAGGAAAATCAAATCCCGATAGATTAGACTGGAGTTGTTTCGCTTGTAACTGCCATGCTTTTCTGGCGTCACTTTGCCACTTATACAGTAAGGCGCTTGAGTTCGCTTGTATTCCTCAATATCTGCCCCTTCAGGAACTACTAAGGGCTTGAATCGTTCAATATACTGGAAAGGCTCAATTTTATCAAATGAATAGACAAGATTACTCTGAAAGCCTTTAGCCTCATAAATTGTCATACTATCGCCCCTTTTTGCGTTTTTTCTTCAGCTTTTTAAGCCTTTGCTGTTCCTTTAGCTGGTCTAGGGTTGGCCTGCGCTCTTTGTAAAATTTAATATTGTGATAATGCCCTTTATTATCTGCCGGATGAATACTATACCTTGCCATTTTCCACCCCCAAAAACTTCCAGATGTCAGATATTTTATAATAGATTTTCCTAGTATCTTCTAGCGGTGGCTGATACCGTCTTAGCCCTGCTTTTTCCCACTTTTGGAGTGTCATGTATTTTATATCTAACTCGTCCATGACTTCCTGGGCTGATATTAAACCTGTCAGTCGTGGCTTGACTGTATCACGCGCTTCCAGGTATCTTTCTACTACCTCCAGAATGCCATGCGCTAGGTCTTGCTCACTTTCTCGGCTTAGGCTAAACATATCCGCCCACCTCCTTCAAGGTTTCTTTGTAACTCTCTAAATCAGCATTCAAAAGGACAGTTAGGCGTTTCTGTTCTTCCTGTACTTGGTTATAGAATGCCTTTGCTCCGTCCAGTAGCTCCTCTTTGTTAGCTGGGATAAAATATCCTCTAAATGTCCCATGGCGAACCCCAACAATAGGAACACTATGACGCGTGATTAGACGGCTGATAATATCTTGTACGGTTCTTTCCGCCAGCTTAGTTATAAGGCTGATTTCTGCCCCTGTTATGGAGTTCTCAGCCCCTACCTTGATTAGTCTTAATACTCGTTTGTCATTCTCTGATAGACTCATTCAGTTCCTCCGTAAACTCTTACCCCTGCAAGCTGGATATAACGCCCATAATCAGGACTTAAATCCTCGCTAGGTGTTTCTATCCTCTGTTGGTTTTCTCGCTCAAATTGGGCGCTTTTTTTGCGGTCTCGGTGGTTTAGGTAAAGCAGTAAGCCAATCAATACCACCATAAAGATTACCGATTGTGTATTGGTCAAATCTAACTCATTCATGTTATGCCCTCGCTTGATAATTCTTGATAAATTCCACTTGTTTTTCATGTTTCATCTTCAGGTATTCGTCTACCTCCTCAGTGCTTACTTTTCGATCTACAAAATCAGCAATAAACTGGAAGAGGTTGGGGCGTTTTTCCTTAATTTCAGCCATTACTTCATCAAACTCTGCTTGTGTCATGTTGTCTAGGTTTAGTGTCATTGCATTGCCTCCTCAAACTTCTCTATAAGACAACTTTTATTTACTCTCTGAGTTCCATTTTTAGAGTTAAAAAGAATATCTTTTAAGGTTATAGTAGCCTCTAAATACTCCTTTTCAGCATGTTCTATATACGCCTGTTGCTCTGCTTCGTTGTCAAAAAAGTGCATAGCTTGGCGTTTAAAGAATGCTTGTCGCATAGCGTCCATTTCAAAAATACCAGCGTGGAAAAACATTCCCGTAGTGCTTTTAGAAACTGCCTCGATTTTATGGCTGTCATTCAATTCAGGAAGTTCAATCCAAAGTAAACGGTGTAAATTTTCTTTGATGAATTTTGTCTGATTTGCCAATAATGAAAGTCTACTAAGCCCATTTTTTTCGCCAATTTCTCGCATTTCTGCGCTAATTCTGTCTATATGTCTAGTTAAATTCTCGTATGTTGTTTCTGTCATGTTTTTTACCTTTGTTTCTATGTTGTGTAATTGCTCTAAGAGCTTTTAATGCCTTTTACTATACTGGATATCCTCACGCTCAGAAGTTTGCCGACCGAGAGTGTGGGGGTTTTTAATGGTTGTTTCTTATACAGTTTTTCTTGCAATTCATAGCCTCACGCTCTGAGTCGCCAAATTGAGAGCATGAGAAAGTACCAGTTTAAAGAGTTGGCGCTCTCCGTATGGTCAAATTGCCCTAAATATGCTATAATCTAGGTATAAATCTTTACTAAAACCTCTTTGATAATAGCTTGCCTGCTTTGTTAAATTCGTTTTAGTGTTAGTGTGAAAGGCTCTGCGGTGTGGTTATTGCTAAGCCTTTTTTGTTGCTCTCACGCGCTTCTTTGGCGTGTTTTTTTATTTCTGAATGCCATAGCCTTGATTTCTTGGTAACTCATATTCAAGCCGATCATGGCTATTACCATATCCTCAAATGCCTGGTATTGCTCCAGCTCGTCACTGGTCAAGCTATCAATACCGTTATAGCCCCCACGTTCTTCCCTTAACTGCTTAGCGTTCATGTCAGTTACTGCTTTTAGTAGCAGGTTGTTCATGGTGCTATGCGCGTGCTTGGGTTTTGCCTCCCATGTCTCTATACTGTCATGCAAGGTTTTTCTTTTTGGCTTTTCTAGCGCCCTCTGCATACGGAACTTAGAAAGCTCCTCACGCATTTCAAAGAATGCTTTGACCAGGTTCTTCTTAAACTCTTTTACGGGTTCTGTATTTCGTAAGTAAGTGATCAGCAAGGTTGCTTGTTGCTCATTCAAAATATAGTCCCGTACATTTTGCCCACTTTCTGAAGGTGAAATTTTAAATTGCACCTTTCCGAAACTCTCGAAGTCCTCTCGATGTTTATTCAGCAAAATCTTCAAATGTCTGTGCTTAACTTCTGCACACTCCGCAACAATACTGCTCAGTGTATACGGCTCTTTCTTACCGTCCATGTAGACTAATTCCATTGGTTTGCTCCTTTCTTAGATTTCCTTTTGATTTAGTTCTATTTTTTTCGTACTATCTCCTAAAAAAATATCGTCCAGTTTTACCTGATACAGTTCCGATAACTCTTTAAGTAGCTCAAAAGGGATTAGCGTACTATCTTTTTCGTACTTTGAGATAGTCTGAAAATTCTTGTTGACCTTCTTAGCCACTTGGCGCAAAGTAAAACCTGCATTTACTCGACACGCTCTTAGCGTCCATTGTGCCATATTCTTATAGCTCCTTTCAAGATTGATAAAATCATGGTACTATTTTTTTCGTACTTTGTCAACGCTGTTGTTGAAAAATTTTATTTTTTTCGTACTTTGTCTTTTTTGTGTTATAATCAGGTTGTAGAATTAAAGTAAGGGAGTTTTTAACAATGGCAAAAAATAGCCCTCAGGATTTAAAGAATAGAGAATATTTCTCTAATAATCTTAACCGTGTTATGAAAGAAAAAGGTATCAGACAGATAGACCTGCATAATGCTTTAGAAATTCCTAAAAGTACAATAACTGGTTATGTAAAAGGTAGATCAATGCCAACATCTGGCAATCTTCAAAAACTTGCTGATTATTTGGGAGTGAAAAAATCTGATCTTGACCCTCGCTTTTCTGACAAAGATGTTTACAAAGAATTTTTATATATGTTAGATAAACAATTAGACGAAGAAAAATACCTCGTAAAAAATGTTTCAAAAGATAAAATTTTTCAGAAAGTAAAAGAGAGAGAGAAAAGAGACAAGGAAATAATTGAACTAGCAAAGAGTAAAAATTTCCCAATCAGTCCTGAAGAGTTTCTCACTACTATCACTGAATCATTAAATGAATACAATCCCAAAGACAACTATGAAGTTTTAAATGCCCTTGCGCTAAAGACAAGTAATATCCTATTCTGGCTAGATATTGTATTTCAAAAAACAAGTAGTGAATTCTACATAGTTTTTGAAGATAAGGAATTCAACCAAGAATATTACAACAAATTATATAAAAAGTTTGAAAATCTATTTGAAGAAATTAAGTCTTTAGCTCTTCAAGAAGCTAAGAAAGATAAAGAAAATCTAGATGATTTTGCGTTACTTTGGGGTATAGACTAACCCACGCGCCACAATGTTCAACAATCCTGAAGCGCGTGTGCGAATGCGTGTGCGAATAATCTACTTTCAAAAAAACCTTTAATAGCACTGTTAGCTAACTAAAAATAAACTATTTTTCCCGCGCGTGTGCGAATGCGTGTGCAAATTGATTGGAGAAAAAATGAGAAAATACGATATACCAAAATTGTTATTATCAGGGGAGAACCAAGGTGTTGAATTCAAAGAAGCTAAAAATTCTTTCCCTAAAGACGGTATGAAAACAATTTGTTCCTTCGCTAATACAAATAATGGTCTGTTAATTCTAGGTGTCTCAGAGAATACAAAGAATAAAGATTTTTATATTTCTGGAGTTAATGATCCCGATAAAGTACTGGACGAATTATATAGTTTACTTAATAACCCTAATAAAATTAATAGAAATGTGATTAATGAAGAAAGTGTTGAAGTCGTAAATATAAAAGGAAAAGAGATTGTCATTATCCCTGTTAACAAGGTAGACTACAAGGATAAACCTATATATCTTAATGACAACATAGCATCTACCTATTTTCGTCAGGGGACTGGTGATTTTAGGTGTTCACAAGAGCAAATCAACTCTATGTTAAGAGATTCCGCTAAGGAAAGTTTTGATAGCACACTTATTCAGGATTTTTCTATTTTAGACTTAGATACAGAAACAATAAAGCTATATAGAGAAAAATTTGATAATATAAATGCGGAGCACCCTTTTTCAAAGTTGGATAACGAACAATTTTTAATAAAAATAAATGCTTTACGAAGAGATCGCAAGGACGATAAAATAAAGCCAACAGTTGCTGGACTATTAATTTTTGGTACACATAATTCAATAAAAGAGTTTATTCCACACTATAACGTAGAATATGTTCTAAAAGAGTTTTCTGAAAACAATCGCTTTAAAGATCGTGTGATTTATGATGGTACATGGGGGGAAGATAATCTTTTTAATTTCTTTTACCTAGTTATTGAAAAATTATATCTAACTTTAAATGACAACTCTAACATTCAAGAAAATTCTATGAATAGAATTGGAATTTCAAAATTACGAATTGCAATTCGTGAGGCATTCATTAATAGCCTTATTCATAGCGACTATAAAAGCGAAAAAGGGATAATGATAATTAGATATCCCGACAGGTATATATTCACAAATGGCGGAACACTTAGAATTGACATAAAGGACTTTTTTAGTGGGGCACATTCTGATCCAAGAAACTACTTAATACAAGAAATTTTTAGATTTTTAAATTTATGTGAAAAAGCGGGAACTGGTATACCCAAAATAATGGAAGCAGTTAAAGAGAGTCATTTAAAATATCCCAATTTACGAACTGAATTAGACTCAGTTGAATTTACATTATGGGATACTTCCCTTATAGATAATCTGGATATTGATAACGAATATGAGAAAAAGATATTAGAGTTAATAATCGAACACCGTTTCGTAACAAGAGAGGCTTTGGAAGAAAAACTAAAAATCCACAAAAATACAATTTTAAAATATTTAAAAAAATTAGTGGAAAAACAAGCTATCGATAAATTCAAATCTGGTAGACAATACGTATACTTTATTACACAAAACCAAGATCCTGAATTTCAAAAATATAACCACATTAATGCTATGTATTCTTTACTGGAAGAAATAAAACGAAAATAAGGGGGTTCTCGTAGCTCCTAGCATGATATAAAACCTTTTTGATAATGGCTTGCCTGCTGATGTATTTTAGAAAGGTTTATCATCATGAAAATAACTGAAGTTATAAAAAAAGACGGTAGCAAAGTTTATCGTGCTAATGTATATCTAGGAGTTGACCAGGTAACAGGAAAGAAAGTAAAAACCAAAGTAACAGGTCGGACACAAAAGGAAGTTAAGCAGAAAGCCAATCAAGAAAAAATAGCTTTTCAAAAAGCAGGATCTACCAGACAAAAGGCTGTTACCATAAAAAACTATCAAGAATTGGCAACTCTCTGGTTGGAAAGTTATAAGAATACGGTTAAGCCAAACACTCAAGGCAATGTTAAAAAGCTAATCGATAATCATATATTGCCTATTTTTGGGGCTTACAAGCTCGATAAGCTCACTACTCCACTTATCCAGTCAATTATCAACGAACTTGCTGACAAGACTAATAGAGGGGAAAAAGCGGCTTTTCTACATTATGACAAGATACACGCTTTAAACAAACGTATCTTACAGTATGGCGTAACCATGCAGGCTATACCGTCCAATCCTGCGCGTGATGTTGTTTTACCTCGTAACACTCAGAAAGCAAAGCGGAAAAAAGTAAAGCACTTTGAAAATCAAGAACTAAAAAAATTTCTTGGTTATCTCGATAATTTAGATACTCATAGATATCGTTACTACTATGAGACAACACTCTATAAGTTCCTATTGGCTACTGGTTGCCGTATCAATGAAGCTTTAGCTCTTTCCTGGTCTGATATTGACTTAGATAATGCCGTTGTGCATATTACCAAAACACTAAATCGGGATATAGAAATCAATAGCCCAAAGTCTAAGGCTAGTTATCGGGATATAGATATAGATCAAGCGACTGTTAGCATGCTGAAGCAGTACAAACTACGCCAAACTAAAGAGGCCTGGAAGATAGGGCAACGTGAACGCGTGGTATTTTCTGATTTCATTCATGAGTATCCTAGCAGTTCAAGACTTAAAAGAAGATTGCAAACACATTTTAAGCGTGCTGATGTTCCTAACATTGGATTTCACGGATTCCGTCACACTCACGCTAGTCTCTTGCTTAACTCTGGAATACCATACAAGGAACTCCAGTACCGCCTAGGTCATTCCACTTTATCAATGACCATGGATATATATAGTCACCTCTCAAAAGAGAACGCAAAAAAAGCAGTATCATTCTACGAAACTGCACTAAAAGCACTATAGGGGGAGCAAAAAGGGGAGCAAATTTAAAAATCAACATTTCAAGACAAAGTAAAAATCCAATAACAACGGTGTCTTTGTAAGATTTTATTTGAAAAAAGCCGATTTTGTAGTATAATAGTACAGTGTGAAAAAATCTGAAAAATGAGAAAGGATAAGGGATATGAAACAAGTTTTTCTCTCTACAACAACTGAATTTAAAGAGATCGATACGCTTGAACCGGGTACTTGGATCAATCTCGTCAATCCGACTCAAAATGAATCACTCGAAATCGCCAACACCTTCGATATTGATATTGCCGACCTTCGAGCACCGCTCGATGCGGAAGAAATGTCTCGTATTACCATTGAAGACGAGTATACCCTGATTATCGTAGACGTGCCGGTCACGGAGGAAAGAAATAACCGCACCTACTACGTAACCATCCCGCTTGGTATTATCATCACTGAGGAAACCATTATCACTACGTGTTTGGAACCACTACCTGTCCTTGATGTCTTTATCAACCGTCGATTGCGTAATTTCTATACCTTCATGCGTTCACGTTTTATCTTTCAAATTCTTTATCGCAATGCAGAGCTTTACCTAACAGCCCTTCGTTCAATCGACCGCAAGAGTGAACAAATCGAAAGTCAACTGCATCAATCAACTCGTAATGAAGAATTGATTGAGCTCATGGAATTGGAAAAAACTATCGTCTATTTCAAGGCCTCCCTCAAAACAAATGAGCGCGTGATTAAGAAATTGACCAGTTCAACCAGCAATATCAAGAAATACCTTGAGGACGAAGACCTGCTTGAAGACACCCTGATTGAAACCCAACAGGCCATCGAGATGGCAGATATTTATGGAAACGTCTTGCATTCTATGACAGAGACCTTTGCCTCTATCATTTCTAACAACCAGAACAACATCATGAAAACCTTGGCCCTTGTGACCATCGTCATGTCCATCCCAACCATGGTCTTTTCTGCCTACGGGATGAACTTTAAGGATAATGAAATTCCCCTAAACGGAGAGCCAAATGCCTTCTGGTTAATCGTCTTTATCGCCTTTGCTATGAGTGTCTCGCTCACTCTCTATCTCATCCATAAAAAATGGTTCTAAGAGGAGTTCCTATGTCTCAAATTGATCTACAAAAATTAACTAAGAAAAACCAAGAGTTTGTCCACATTGCTACCCAACAATTCATCAAAGATGGGAAAACAGACGCTGAAATCCAGACTATTTTTGAGGAAGTCATTCCCCAAATCCTTGAGGAGCAATCTAAAGGTACAACTGCCCGTTCCCTATACGGCGCACCAACTCATTGGGCTCATAGCTTCACTGTCAAAGAGCAGTACGAAAAAGAGCATCCAAAAGAAAATGATGACCCAAAACTGATGATTATGGACTCAGCTCTTTTCATCACTAGCCTCTTTGCCCTTGTCAGCGCCCTCACAACCTTCTTTGCGGCAGATCAAGCTTTCGGCTATGGATTGATTACTCTTCTATTAGTTGGACTGGTTGGTGGATTTGCCTTCTACTTGATGTACTACTTTGTTTACCAATACTATGGACCAGATATGGATCGCAGTCAACGTCCACCTTTCTGGAAATCTGTACTAGTTATCCTAGCTTCTATGTTCCTTTGGTTGCTTGTCTTCTTTGCAACAAGCTTCCTACCAGCTAGCCTTAACCCAGTACTGGATCCATTGCCACTAGCTATTATTGGAGCAGCCCTCCTAGCCCTTCGCTTCTATCTCAAGAAACGCTTGAATATCCGTAGTGCAAGTGCAGGACCAACACGCTATCAAGAATAAGAAAACGATAAAAGCAACTGCAGGTGCGGTTGCTTTTTCACTTACTTTTTTGAGTTATACTCAATGAAAATCAAAGAGCAAACTAGGAAGCTAGCTGCAGGTTGCTCAAAGCACAGCTTTGAGGTTGCAGATAAAACTGACGTGGTTTGAAGAGATTTTCGAAGAGTATTAAAAGTATTCTTCTGAAATCCCACATAGCTTTCTCTTATATTTTGTGATAAAATAGGCTCAATCTATTTCTAGGAGGATGAGATATGGTTTCTACTATTGGTATTGTTAGTTTATCTAGTGGCATTATCGGAGAGGATTTTGTCAAACACGAAGTGGACTTGGGTATCCAACGTCTCAAGGATCTGGGACTCAATCCCATCTTTTTGCCCCATTCGTTAAAAGGATTAGACTTTATCAAGGACCATCCTGAAGCTCGTGCAGAGGATTTGATTCATGCCTTTTCTGATGATAGCATCGACATGATCCTATGTGCCATCGGTGGAGACGATACCTATCGCTTGCTACCTTATCTTTTTGAAAATGACCAACTCCAAAAGGTTATCAAACAAAAAATTTTTCTTGGCTTCTCGGATACAACCATGAACCACCTCATGTTGCATAAATTAGGAATCAAGACTTTTTATGGTCAATCCTTTTTAGCAGACATTTGTGAATTAGACAAAGAAATGCTAGCCTATAGCCTTCACTACTTTAAAGAATTGATTGAGACGGGAAGAATTTCAGAAATCCGCCCTAGTGACGTTTGGTATGAGGAACGAACTGATTTTAGTCCCACGGCCCTGGGAACACCTCGTGTCAGTCATACAAATACAGGTTTTGACTTGTTGCAAGGAAGTGCTCAGTTCGAGGGGAAAATCCTCGGTGGTTGCCTCGAATCCCTCTACGATATCTTTGACAACTCTCGATACGCAGATAGCACGGAACTCTGCCAAAAATACAAACTTTTCCCTGACTTGTCAGACTGGGAAGGGAAAATCCTCTTGCTCGAAACAAGCGAAGAAAAGCCTAAGCCAGAAGACTTCAAAAAGATGTTGCTAACTTTAAAGGACACTGGCATATTCGCGGTCATCAATGGACTCTTGGTCGGAAAACCTATGGATGAAACTTTCCATGACGACTATAAAGAGGCACTATTGGATATCATTGACAGCAATATCCCGATTGTCTATAATCTGAATGTCGGCCACGCAACTCCAAGAGCAATTGTACCCTTTGGGGTTCATGCTCATGTAGATGCACAGGAACAAGTCATTCGCTTTGACTATAACAAATAAAGCTGGGAAAAGTTTCTCAGCTTTTTTCTCGGTATTATTACTGGCATTTTCATCACATATTACAGCAAATTGAAACTAGAATAGTACACCTCTACTTCTAAAACATTGTTAGAAATCGATTTGACTGTCCTGATCGATTTGTCCTGTTCTTATTTCATTTTACTATACTGATAGCTAAAATGATTAAGGAGAGGCTGTTGCTTAACATGTGAACAAGTAGGGGATAGTAGATATTCTCTTTTTCTTTCACATAAATAATAGAAAAGGCAAGGCCTCCACCTAAGTAACCAACTGCACCAATCCACTCTGATAGAGCCAAACTGTGCATATGAGTCAAAGCAAAAACAAGTCCTACCAGAATAATGCTTAGTAAACCTGGCAACCGTTCCTGCAAGTAATGCAATAAGACCTGACGGAAAAATAATTCTTCTACCAGAGGTCCAATGACACAAGCAAAAACAGCTATCAGTAGTGGTTGTTCTTGAAAGGTACTTTGAATATTAGACTGATTTAGACCTTGTCCATCTAGTCCCACAAACTGCTTCAACATCTCTGATACAAATTCAAAGACAACAGTCATCAGAATGAGAAAGAGCCATCCTGTTAAGACGCCAAAGAAGAATTTTCTTTTAGTCTTTCTAATCTCCTTCCATTGTTGGATCAATCTATCCTTGAACAAGAAGGAGCCATATAAAGCTAAAACTACATAAACAAGATAATTTGCAATGACATATGGCATTAAAGAAGCCAGCAATTTAACGCCATCAAACACAAAGAGGACTGTATAGAGAATCGCAAAAATCAGAATTCCCTTATTTTTGTTAGACATCATTTAAGACCTTTCCACTCACAATCATTCTCGTGGTCATCAACTAGCCCTGCAGCCTGTAGAAAAGACAATACGGCGACTGGGCCTGTGAACTTGAAGCCTCGTTTTTTGAGATCTTTGGCTAATTTCTCAGATAAGGGTGTTTTAGCTGGGGCTTGGCGATAATCAGGAACATCGTTAACGACAGTTTTCCCCTCAACAAAAGACCAAAGATAGGCATCAAAAGAGCCGTACTCTGCCTGTAACTGTAGAAAGGCTTGGGCGTTAGCGCGTGTAGCAAAAATCTTGGCTCTATTTCGAATGATAGCTGGATTCTCCAGCATGGCCTCCAATTCAGTGTCAGTCATCTCTGCGACTGAGTGAATTTGATAGCTATGAAAGGCTTCTCGGAAAGCTTGGCGTTTGTTGAGTACCGTTTCCCAAGACAGGCCTGCCTGATAGGTTTCCATACACAACAACTCAAACAACGCTTGGTCATCATGGAGGGGCTGGCCCCACTCCTCATCATGATAGGCGATGTAGAGTGGGGTGGTCATCTTGACCCACGAACAACGTTTTGTCATTCTCTGCTCCTATTTGACCAACATTTTAAGGGCCGACTTGATATAGTTCTCAGCTGTATCTGTCGTTCCTTCAAAGAATTTCTTGATTTTCTTGAGCTCTGTTGCCTTGTAGCCCAGAGCCAACATGGCTTCCATAGCTTCTTCCAATTCTTGGTTTTCAGCACTTGCTTGCACTGCGACCTTGGCAGGAAGGCCATCTCCTGCAACTACTACCTTGCCTTCCAAGTCCAGCACCATCTGCTGGGCTGTTTTCTTGCCAATTTTAGGGAACTTGGTCAAGTAGGTGATGTTCTTGGTTTCAATGGCTTGAACCAAGCCAGCATTGTCATCAGCAGCGATAATAGCAAGAGCTGATACAGGACCAATCCCAGAGACCGAAATCAGACTAAGAAAGAGCTTTTTCTCATCCTCTGAGCGAAATCCATAAAGCAAATGGGCGTCCTCACGCACAACCTGATGCACATAAATCTGAGCCTCCTGATTAACCTGACCTGAATAGGCATAAGGATTGGCCACATGCAGGATATAACCAATACCATTGGTTTCAAGAACAATGTATTTGGCAGTAATTTTGGTAATGATTCCTTTTAAATATGCGTACATAGTATTCCTTCTCTCTTATTTCGTTTATCTAGTATATCATATTTTCTTTATCCGAGGAGCGAGAATCGATTATCACAAATACAGTATATCAAAAACAATCGGTATTTATCTGTTGACATATTCAAAATTAAGTACTATAATCATCTGTAATTGAATAACTATCTTCAGGGCAGGGTGCAATTCCCTACCGGTGGTATAGCCCACGAGCCGAAAGGCATGATTTGGTGAAATTCCAAAGCCGACAGTATAGTCTGGATGAAAGAAGATAAAAGTATATTTGTGCTTTTTGCGTGCTCTGAAATGATTACTTGTCATTTCAGAGCATTTTTGTTAATCGCATAAGTTTTCTTTTGTATGCCTTGAGTAGTCCCCTATTCAAGGTATATTTTTTGGAGGTAGTGAGATGAGCGATTCAAAATATATGAAATTAGCAATAAAACTGGCACAAAAAGGGGCTGGTTACGTCAACCCCAATCCTATGGTCGGCGCAGTTATTGTAAAAGATAATCACATCATCGGACAAGGTTATCATGAGTTTTTTGGTGGCCCACATGCTGAGAGAAATGCTCTTAAAAACTGTAGAGAATCCCCTGTCGGAGCGACGCTTTATGTAACACTTGAACCCTGTTGTCACTTCGGGAAAACACCTCCCTGTATAGATGCTATAATCGATAGTGGTATTACAAGAGTAGTCATTGGAAGCCTAGACTGTAATCCTATTGTATCTGGAAAAGGAGTAAAGATACTTGAGGAAAATAATCTTCAAGTTACTGTTGGAATTTTAGAAAATGAGTGTCTTAACTTAATAAAAAGTTTTAGAAAGTATATTACCCAGCATGTACCCTATGTTTTTATGAAATATGCAATGTCAATGGATGGAAAAATAGCCACTAAAACAAATCAATCCAAATGGATTACTGAAGAAGAAGCAAGAAAGCATGTGCATCAGTTACGACACCATGTTAGTGCAATTATGGTGGGAGTCAATACTGTTATTCAAGACGATCCTTTGCTGACATGTAGATTGGAGGAAGGGAAAAATCCTATCCGTATCATATGCGATACACATTTACGAACTCCTCTTACCTCTAAAATCGTAAAAACAGCAAATGATATTAAAACTTACATTGCCACTTCCTCTGAAGACAAAAATAAAATGAAGCTATATCAAAATCATGGCTGTGAAATACTTTCCATAAAGAAAAAAGGCAATCATATAGACTTATCGAGTTTAATGCAACATCTAGGAAACATGCAGATTGATAGCCTAGTTCTAGAAGGGGGCAGTCTAATGAATTGGAGTGCTTTGGAACAACAAATTGTTGATGAGCTGAAAATATATATTGCACCAAAAATTTTTGGAGGCAGTGCCAAGTTTCCTGTCGGAGGTGAAGGCATTTCTTTGCCAAATGACGCTATTAGATTGAAATCTTATGCTTTTTCTCAAATAGGAAATGACTATCTCATAGAAAGTGAAGTGATTTATCCATGTTCACAGGAATAATTGAAGAAATCGGAAAAGTTGAAAGAATACAGAAAGACTCTCGTAATTGTAAACTATCAATTAAAGCCTCAAAAATATTAACGGATATCCATTTAGGCGATAGTATAGCAGTAAATGGTATCTGTCTTACAGTTACTCATTTCAATCATCAATCCTTTACAGTTGATGTAATGAATGAAACATGGAGTCGAACAGCTCTTACTCTATTAAAACATGGAAGTGAGGTGAATCTAGAAAGAGCCTTATCTGTCAACGGTCGACTTGGGGGTCACGTCGTTACAGGACACATTGATGGTACAGGAAAAATCTCGTCAATAAAAAAAGATGATAATGCTGTATGGTATCAAATCAACACACAAAAAGAAATTTTAGATTTAATAGTTGAAAAAGGATCTATTACAATTGACGGCATTAGTCTGACTGTCGCTAAAGTCTCCAAAGTAAACTTTTCAGTATCTGTTATCCCTCATACCTTGGAACAAACCATTCTTAAGAGTAAACAAGTCGGGAGTACAGTAAATCTTGAAAATGATATCTTAGGTAAATATGTGCAAAAACTGATGGATAACTCTCCAAAATCAGAAATATCGAAGGAACTATTATATCAAAATGGATTTTAGCAGAAAGGATAATCAGTCAATGGAATATCGAAAAATACAAGAAGCATTAGAAGCATTGCAGAAGGGACGACTTGTTCTTGTTATAGACGACAAGGATAGAGAAAATGAAGGAGACTTAATTTGTTCTGCACAAGCAGCTACAACAGAAAATGTTAATTTTATGGCTACTTATGCCAAAGGATTAATTTGTATGCCTATGAGCGAAAGTTTAGCTAATCAATTAATGCTTTCACCTATGGTTGAAAACAATACAGATAATCATAAGACTGCTTTTACAGTTTCAATTGATTATAAAGAAACGACCACAGGTATTTCTGCCGAGGAAAGAGGACTGACCGCACGTATGTGTGTAGCTGAAGATATAACACCCTCTGATTTTCGCAGGCCAGGACACATGTTTCCTTTAATTGCAAAAAAAGGTGGTGTCCTAGAAAGAAATGGACACACAGAAGCAACTGTTGATTTATTAAAATTAGCTGGACTAAAAGAGTGTGGCCTATGTTGTGAAATAATGAATCATGATGGCAAAATGATGAGAACAGATGATTTAATTCAGTTCTCGAAGAAACACAACATTCCACTAATTACCATCAAAGAATTACAAGAATATAGAAAAGTATATGATCAGCTGGTAGAACGAGTTTCAACTGTCAATATGCCTACTAGATACGGTAATTTCAAAGCAATTAGCTATATAGATAAACTAAATGGGGAACATCATCTTGCTCTTATTATGGGAAACATAGAGGATGAAGCCAATGTATTATGTCGGGTCCACTCCGAATGTTTAACAGGAGATGTTTTAGGCTCTTTACGTTGCGATTGTGGACAGCAATTCGATAAAGCTATGAAAATGATTGTTGAGAATGGTTCGGGTGTCTTACTTTACTTGCGACAGGAGGGACGAGGAATTGGACTTATCAATAAATTAAAAGCCTATCATTTACAAGATCAAGGCATGGATACGCTTGATGCCAATCTTGCATTAGGCTTTGAAGGTGATTTAAGAGAATATCATATTGGAGCACAAATGCTTAAAGATCTGGGACTTCAGTCACTTCATTTACTGACAAATAATCCTGACAAGGTTGAACAGTTAGAAAAATATGGAATTACCATTTCCAGTAGAATATCAATCGAAATAGAAGCCAATCCTTACGATAGTTTTTATTTAGAAACAAAGAAAAATCGAATGGGTCACATTTTAAATATGGAGGAAAAATAAATGAACACTTATGAAGGTAATTTAGTAGCAAACAATATTAAAATAGGTATTGTTGTAGCGAGATTTAATGAATTTATAACTTCAAAATTATTATCTGGAGCACTAGATAATCTCAAAAGAGAGAATGTAAACGAGAAAGATATCGAGGTAGCCTGGGTTCCAGGAGCTTTTGAAATACCACTGATTGCATCAAAAATGGCAAAAAGTAAAAAATATGATGCAATTATCTGCTTGGGAGCTGTCATTAGAGGAAATACAAGTCATTATGATTATGTATGTAGCGAGGTATCTAAAGGAATCGCCCAAATCAGTTTAAATAGCGAAATTCCTGTTATGTTTGGTGTGCTAACGACAGATACAATTGAACAAGCCATAGAACGAGCTGGCACTAAAGCAGGAAATAAGGGTTCTGAGTGTGCACAAGGAGCTATTGAAATGGTCAACCTAATTCGTACATTAGACGCATAGAACAGACTCTACTTTTAGACGAATAAAGAAACTTGGCAAAATCGCAATTTAATACTCTGTGAAAATCATAGAGCAAACTAGGAAACCAGTCGCAGAGTGGTCAAACACAACTTCGATGTTACAGACAAAACTGGCAAAATTAGCTCAAAACACTGTTTTGAGATTACTGATAAAACTGACGTGGTTTAAAAAGAGTTTCGAAAAGAATTAGGAAAACATGAAGTAAATATTTCTATGATAAAACGCATAAAATCAAGGTTTTTGAACACCTGATTTTATGCGTTTTTCTGATTTTGAAAATTTTTCCCAGACTTTTTTATACTTTTAATATTTCCCCAACTCACGGAGACTGGTGTGATTTTCCTGAATACGTCGGAACATCTTTTCCATATCCGACTTGGTAAAATGCACCAAAACAGGACGTCCGTGAGGACAGTTATAGGGATTGTCACATTGAGAAAGCTGATAGAGGAGTTGTCTAGCTGAATGATCATCAATACGATGATTGGCCTTGATAGATCGCTTGCAAGACATCATGATAGCCAGCTCTGCTCGGTATTTCTTGATAGAAACTTCCTTGGTCAAAAGGAGCATGTCGCACATCTCATAGATGCCTGATTCAATCTCTTCTTCTGCCATCCAAATAGGATGTTCACGTAGAATAAATTGATTTTCTCCGTACTCTGCTAGAAAGACGCCCACTTCCTCTAAGAGAGGCATTCTTTCCTTGAGACGCAGGGCATCATCCGCAGGAAATTCAAAGATATAGGGCACTAGGAGTTGCTGCTGGCTCTGGTCAACATTGCCAATGCTTTCACGGTACTCCTCGTACTTGACCCGTTCCTGAGCAGCGTGCTGATCTATGATGTAAAGTCCATCTCGCCCTTGGGCAAAGAGATAAGTCCCGTGCATTTGTCCGAAAAACTCCAACTCTGGGAAGCTGGATGCTTCTTCTCGCTCCAGTTTGTCATAAGCCTTATCGATGCTAGCAAGATCTAACTCTGGATGGTCTAGCTGGTCGTAGTTAGCAGGCTTTCTCTCTGCAAAATGCAGTTTTGCTGGCTTGGTCAATCGGTCCAAGGTTTCCTTGGCAAACAGGGTCAAATCCTGCCCTTCATCAGTCAATTCTACCTGATAATCAGCTACTTCAGTTTGACTAGGTCTTGACGGCTCAGTTTTCTCATAGTAGAGCGTATTTTCTTTGAGTGGGAGAATAGTTTGCTCCACCTTCTCACGATTGCGCACGGTCGATTTGGCAAGATTTTCCAAGGCATCTGGAATCAAGGTTTGTTCCTTGAGACTATTTGCAATAGCTTCTGAAACCAGAGTCATCAGTTCTTTTTCCTTGGAAATCCGCACCTCTTGCTTAGTTGGATGCACATTGACATCCGCTAGATAAGGGTCGATATGGATGTGAATGACAGCCAGTGGAAAACGTCCAACCATAAGCTTGCTTCCAAAACCATCCAAAATAGCACGATTGAGCAGGAAGTTCTTGATATAACGGCCATTGATGAAGAGGCTGATATAATTGCGGTTAGCCCGAGTCAACTCAGGTAAGGACACAAAACCTGAAATTTCGAAATCTAGGTCAGAGTTCTCAATTTCAATCATCTTCTTGGCACTGACCAAACCGTAAATCCCTGCGATTGCTTGGCGCAATTGACCAGTCCCTGCTGTCCGCGTCATTTCCTTGCCATCACTAATCAAGCTAAAAGAAATCTCAGGATGGGCCAAGCCCAGACGGTTGACAATATCAATGATATGAGACAACTCCGCTTGCTGGCTCTTCATATACTTGAGACGGGCAGGCGTGTTGAAAAAGAGATCCTCCACACAAACCTTGGTTCCCACAGGACTAGTCGCTGGGATGACTTCCTCAACTTCACCCCCGCGCGCGACTAACTTGGTTCCATGACTAGCACCATCCACCGCCGTTAACAGAGTCAAGACACTAACAGACGCAATAGAAGGCAAGGCTTCACCACGAAAACCAAGCGTCCGAATCCGAAAGAGATCTGCTTGATTTTTTATCTTACTGGTCGCATGGCGACGCAGGGCCAACTCCACCTCATCGTGGGCAATTCCATGACCGTTATCCGTGATTTGAACCTTCTTGAGACCAGCTTCCTCAATCTCAATGATAATCTGACTAGAGCCCGCGTCAATGGCATTTTCTACCAACTCTTTGACCACACTGGCAGGACGTTCAATGACCTCTCCAGCCGCGATTTGGTTTGCCAGCATCTCTGGCAATTCAATAATATGAGACATCTTTCAGCCCCTTTCTGTATCTATTTTCCTAGAAATTAATTAGTGCTATTATACCATATTTCAGAAAGAACAGAAAAGCTCCACCACATAGGAGCCCAATCCCTCCACATAGACAAAGTACCTTGCCAAAGGGCGTAAAATAGTGGTATACTCAATAAAAATCAAAGAACAAACTAGAAAGCTAGGCGCAGAAAGCTCAAAACACTGTTTTGAGGTTGTAGATAAAACTGACAAAGTCAACAACTATCCTACGGCAAGACGACGCTGACGTGGTTTGAAGAGATTTTTGAAGAGTATTAATAAAGGTGTACAAGAAGTGAGATTAATTTTGTATGAAAAACAAGGAGAGAAATTTATGAAAGTAGAACTACAGATTAGTGAGACTTACGAGGAGGAAAAGCTGATTGTCCAAGCACCTCAAGAAACCGAAAAAGTCCAGAAAGTCATCGAGTTCGCAGAAAATCTGGACCAAAGAGAAAAAATCAAAGGGAAAATCGATGATCAGGTCTATCTAGTTGAGATTGGCAAGATTCAGCGCTTCTATATCGAGAATCGGAAGGTTCTAGCAGAAACCGCGAGTCAGACCTACAGCATTGATTTGCGACTCTATCAGGTTCTTAAACTCTTGCCAAGCAATTTTATCCAAATTTCCCAATCAGAAATCACCAATATCGATTCCATCTCTCACCTCAAGCTCACGCCAAACGGTCTGGTAGAAATTTTCTTGAAAAACGAAAGCTTCACCTACTCTTCACGCCGTTATCTAAAAACCATCAAGGAGAAATTAGAACTATGAAAAAACAAGTATTTCACGATGCAGCTGCCGGTGTTCTTATCGGCCTCATCCTCTCCATCCTCTTTTCACTCATTTATGCACCAAATACCTACGCACCACTAAATCCCTACTCTCTCATCGGCCAAGTGATGGATCAGCATCAGGTTCACGGTGCCCTGGTCTTGCTCTACTGCACACTTATCTGGGCAGCCATCGGTATGCTCTTCAACTTTGGCAACCGCTTATTCAGCCGTGACTGGAGCATGCTTCGTGCCACTCTGACTCATTTCTTCCTTATGCTGGCTGGCTTTGTCCCACTAGCAACTCTTGCTGGTTGGTTCCCTTTCCACTGGATTTTCTACCTCCAGCTCATTATCGAGTTTGCGATTGTCTATCTCATCATCTGGGCTATTCTCTATAAAAGAGAGGCTAAAAAAGTAGATCACATCAATCAACTCTTGGAGCATAGAAAATAGGAACCTCATAATAAGCAAATCCGAGAAAGAAACTTCTCGGTTTTTCTTTATCCTGCTGCACCTTACTATAGTGAAATGAAATAAGAACAGGATAAATCGATCAGGACAGTCAAATCGATTTCTAACAATGTTTTAGAAGCAAAGGTGTACTATTCTAGTTTCAATCCGCTATATCATAACAGTTATTTCAGATTTTCTTTGTAAATTTTCTATCTTTTTTCAAAATATTCTTGCATTTTTCCAAAATTTTTTGTAGAATATAGATTACATATACAGATTATTCTGAAAATTCAAAAAGGAGTATTTATCATGTCGCAAGCTATTTCCTTAAATCAATCAACCTGGGCAAGCAAGCTAAAAGCAATGGGACCTGGAATCCTAATGGCAACTGCCGCTGTTGGAGGTTCCCACATTGTATCCTCAACTCAAGCTGGCGGTTCTTACGGTTGGTCTCTACTTCTCTTGGTCATCTTAGCCAATGTCTTTAAATATCCATTTTTCCGTTTTGGTGCTGAATACACAGCTGATACTGGAAAGACTTTGGTTGAAGGTTATGCCGAAAAAGGAAAACTCTATCTCTGGATTTTCTTTATCCTCAATGTCTTTTCGGCTATGGTCAACACGGCTGGTGTTGCCATTCTGTGCTCAGCTATCATCGCCAGTGCCTTCCCAATGATTGGACTTAGCATTACTCAGTGGTCCCTCATTCTCGTTGCAATCATTTGGGCTATGCTACTCTTTGGAGGCTACAAACTTTTAGACGGCATGGTCAAATGGATTATGTCTGCCTTAACCATTGCGACTGTTCTTGCAGTTATCATAGCAGCGGTCAAGCATCCAGAATACAGTTCTGATTTTGTCGAGAAGACACCTTGGCAAATGGCAGCTCTGCCCTTCATCGTCTCCCTCCTAGGATGGATGCCGGCTCCTATTGAAATTTCAGCTATCAATTCACTTTGGTCAGCTGAAAAGAGAAAGACCGTCAACTTTAACACAGAAGACGCTCTGTTTGACTTTAACACTGGTTATATTGGAACAGCTATCCTAGCCGTCTTCTTTGTGGCACTGGGAGCACTGATTCAGTATCCTACAGGGCAGGCGGTTGAAGCTGCTTCAGCCAAATACATCTCTCAATTCGTGGGCATGTATGCCTCTGTTCTTGGCGAATGGTCCCGTTACTTGATTACCTTTATTGCCTTCCTCTGTATCTTTGGAACAGTTATAACTGTTATCGATGGCTATTCTCGCGTTAATCAGGAATCTCTCCGACTGCTAATCAGTCAAAAAGAGGACAATCGTAAATCTTTGAACATCTGGATGACCATCACTGCTATCATCGGTATCGTCATTATCAAGTTCTTCGCTGGTCAGGTTTCAACCATGCTCCGCTTTGCCATGATTGGATCTTTCCTGACAACACCTTTCTTTGCTCTTTTGAATTACGCCTTGGTAACGCGTGAAAACAAAAATCTTCCTTCTTGGCTCAAACACCTTGCCATTGCGGGATTGATTTTCCTCTTTGGCTTCGCCATCTTCTTTATCTACGCACTCGCAATCGGAAAAGCAGGGTAAGGGACAAGCGCGAGATGAAGATAAGGTTTCATTTCAAGAGAAAATTCAGCAAATATTTCTATGATAAAAAGCATAAGAACAAGGTTTTGAAGACCTGAACTTATGCTTTTTTACGTTCTTAAAGACTGTTTATACTCAAAAAACAGTTGAACAACTTCAACCACCTCTTATAAGAACTTTATACTATTCGAGAATCTCTTCAAACCACGTCAGCTCTATCTGCAACCTCAAAGCTGTGCTTTGAGCAACCTGCGACTAGCTTCCTAGTTTGCTCTTTGATTTTCATTGAGTATTAATTCTCCTTTTCCAACTCATACAAATCTGCGATAATAGCTGCGACATGTTTGATATCTTCCAGCATGCCTCGCATTTCAAAGTCAGCCAATACAGGGAAGCCAAAGCGTTGACTGTATTGCTTGGCTGTTAGGCAGTATTGGTTATTAAAGTTACGATTTCCTGACCCAACCACACCAAAACACTTACTAGCATTGTTACCATAGGCAATAAAATCTCCCACCGGTGTCGTCAAAATCTCAACATCTCCGTTATCCACGCCATTCCCACCTTCGAGATAGGTCGGCAAAAAAGCGACATAGGGATGGTCCATTTCATAGAAATTTTTGCCTTCCTTGACCAAATCCTTGATATGAATCTTTTGAACCTCAATCCTTTTGTACTGGGACAAGAGATAGTCTTTCAAGCGCGTCACAAAACTTTCAGTGTTGCCACTCAAACTAATATAAACTAAAGAAATTGTCTTCATATGTACCTCCATGATTTTATCTATAATCAAAAAACAACTACCAAGATTGTATCTTGATAGTTGTTTTTTGTCAATACTTAGGTAAGCTCTTCTGTTTCCTCTTCTTCTGCCAAGGCTTTCTGTTGTCGCCACATCTTATAGAAGACAAGGGCTAGGAAGAGAACATTGATGACGATATAGAAAATGCTAACAGCTTTTGAACCAATACTCACTGTCAAACGCATGCTCTCATCTTGAACCAACTGCACAGCGTCTTGTAAACCAACATAGCCATAAATCGAACCAATAATAGCTAACAAAACATAGCCAACGTAAGTATAGTTTGCATATTGCAAATTTTTACGAACAAGGAAGACAATCGCTACGACCACTAAAATAGTAGATAGCACAATCAAAGCAACATTAAAAATAGAATGAGATGCTTCTGCTACTCTATAGGTATAATTAAGCTGGTCTTCTAATTGCTGAGCATTGACCCCTGCAACTTGTTTCTGAGCAGCACGAAGGGCTTCTTTACTAGGCAAGGGACTCACAATTCCAAACAGAGACGGAACTGAAATAAGGGCAGACAAGATTAGCAAGACCCATAGATAAATTGGTTTCTTTTTCATGATAGAACCTCCTGATAATATTATAGCACCTTTTGTAAAGGAATACAAATCTTATAGTATAGTTTCTACCTGTTTTCGGTAGGCTTTTGGCGATTTTCCGCACAATTTTCGGAAAACTTTATAGAAATATCCAAGGTTACTGTAACCAACAGCATAACAAATATCTTCGATGCTGTCACTAGTTGAAAGCAAAAGTTGTTGGGCAGCCTTAATACGTTGTTTGTTTAGTAACTCTGCAAAAGTCGAATCGGTTTCACGCTTAATCAACTGCCCTAGATAGACAGGATTGATAAAGAGAGCCTTACTGATATCCTTGAGGGAAAGCTCTTTTTGGTAATCACAACCAATGACTTCCAGCACACTGACCACATTTTCATTCATACGGTATTGACCGAAAAAGCTGCTCAGAGTTTCCTTGATATAAGGAACCAATTCATCGAAGGATTGAATAGCATGAATGGTTTTGACGATGTCTGTCAGGTCATCAGCTTTGAGATGTTCAAATAAATGGAAAACATCCATGACAAACTGAATAAAAAGCTGTTTAGTAATCGGAACACGCGGCGTATTTTCAAGAACTACCTTCTCCAAGAGATTTAACTCTTCTACGATTTGATTGAGATTTCCCTGAATGATAACCCTATAAATCGGTTCGTAATAGGCAAAGAGACTCTCAGACTGCTGCAGATTTACAGAACCGTAAAAGAGGGTTTTCTCAGCATTCAGCTTCCAGCGTTCAAAGTGTTCTTGATAAGGAGCTTCAAAAGGTGTAACGACTAAACCATCTAGGGGTTGGTCAGAAATGAAAATCTGCCAGTCTTGGCCCAAGACATAGTAGGGAATGGCGAAGGAACCTTGTTTTTCCTTGGATAGACCTATCCACCAATTCTCCTTATCCCCTAAATAACTAACAAATCCAGCCTCGTCTAATTCTTGACTAAGAGTCTGACTTTTCTTCCCTCTCTCGCCGAGCTGACCTGCAATCTTCTCCAGCAGATTTCCCAGCTCTACCTTATCAACAGGCTTGACCAAATAGTCCACCACACTAAGGTTCATTGCTCTTTTTACATAATCAAACTCCTGATAACCTGAGAGCAGGATATAGGCAGCATCTGGTAAGATCTCTTTCATCTCCCGAATCATATCAAGCCCTGTTTTGTCTGGCATATTGACATCGGAAATGATGACATCGACAGGATTTTCCTGAACATATTCTAGAGCTTCATCGGCATGACTGGCTGTTGCGACGACCTCCATATCCCACTTATCAAAGGGAATCAAACGCTTCAGACCTTCTGTCACCATGTACTCATCATCTACTAATAATACTTTATACATTTTCTCCCTTTCTACTCATCTTGAATTGTAATACGATACTGAACACCGGCTTGCTCTGCAGACTCTATCGTAATAGCATAGCGGTCTCCAAAATAGAGCACAAAACGCTCGTGTACATTGACAATCCCGATAGACTGCCTTTGATCACTGTAGCTGGCTTGGTGTTCAAAATATCTCTGACTTAATTTTTCTCGGATATTTGCCAACTTTTCAGCCGACATTCCTCTACCATTATCGACCACCAAAATTTCCACAAAACCATCCTGTTTAAGAGCCTTGATGCTAATCACATTATCTGTCCGCCTGTGGTCAACACCATGCGCGAAATAGTTTTCTACCAGCGGTTGCAAGGTAAACTTGGGAATCTTCATATTCTCTAACTCTGGATCTATCTTGAAACCATAGGCAATGGACTTGGGATAGCGAACCATGCAGAGATAGCTGTATTTACGGCAAAATTCTAATTCCTGTTTGAGGAGGGTCTCTCTTTCGTCGGAAATATTGTTACGCAAGAGACTACTGAATTCATAAATGATATCTGCCAACTCATCTTGACTCTGCATAACTGCATACATGCGCAAGAACTCCAGCGTATTATACATAAAATGAGGATTGATTTGCGCCTGCAAGGCTCGCATATTGGCATCTTTTTGACTAAGCTCTAACTGGTAAATATCATGGATATTCTTTTCCAATCGATCCAACATATCATTGGTCGTCTCCGCGATTAGGAGTAATTCCTGATCTTTCTCGGAAATGTCAATCCGACGCCCCTCTTCGCCTTGAGCAATGACTTGAATGGATTCTACTAAATCCACTACCTGCTTTTGGTAATTAGCAAAAGTCTGCCTCAAAGTCAGATAAAGAATGACAATAAAGAGAAGGCTCAAACCCACAATCAAAGCAGAGCTAGTCACTGTTCCTTGTAAAACAAAGTTTTTAGGAACTGCCACCTGAACCTGATATCCATGAGAAGTTAAGCCAACTAGCCAATTTTCACTCTCCCTATCAACTGTCTCACCAATATGAAAAATCTCCGTATCAAAAGGTGAGGTCACTGTTACTGCCATCGGAGTATGACCTCTAGTATTATCAATGGCATGGTATAAAACAGCAGGATCCAAGGAGATGTAAATCACTCCTAAATCTTGATCTGACACTGGATCTGACACCGGAATGGCAAAACTATTTCCTGCTGGTTTGAAATCCTCAGCCCTGATTTTTTCTCCACTACGTTTGTCTTTAGTAGAAACATAGACTTCCTTGTAATCTTGAAAAGCAATGGCCACCCCAGTTACAAAATCATTTCGAACATAGAGGTCATCAACATTTTCATACAGAGAGACTGATATATAAGGCGAAGCTTTCCGCTCTAATTGCCAGTAAAAATAGTCTGGCATGCTAAGGCTAAAGTATTTATAGATTCCCTCGATACGAGCTTGATTTTCAACTAAAGCCTGAGCTATCTGGGTTGACTCTCTATGGTAATATTCAATTTCACTCACTGTTCTAGCAGTTACACGCTGGGCTACTCTCTGGGCTTCCTTTTCACGTGAATCCCAGTCAGCGTAAGAGAGTAAGATTGCAAAACTCGCAATGATAATGATCATCACTGAACTATAGGTTCTTAGAAGCGTATGTAGCCAAAACTGCTTCATTCTATTTTGTCGCCAATTTTTCATGGATGATTTCATAGACAGGTTCCAACATATCACTGATAAAGAAATGCCACATCCCAATTCCTACAAAAAATAGCAGGGCAGGCATATAATAACCAATTGCTACAAGTAGCACAGTCCCAAGGAGAACCTTAGCCACAGCTGCTAGACTCATAAAGATGCCAATCAAGGATAATTTGAGACTATTTCGATAGGACAAGGCAAAATAAACTTGTAATTTTAAAGATACTGTATAAGCCAAAAAGATCAGGGCAACTACTAAGACATTCAAAAGGGTCGCAATCAAATGAACAATGGTCTGATGAGGCAATTGCACCAAGAGATACAAACCATAGGTCAAAACTAGACCCACACCTAAAAAGCTATAGAAAATCAGGTTGCTTGAGACAAAATTTTGCTTGTAAAGAGACCAAGCCTCCTTCAAACTGTATTCCCGAAAGCTATAACCATGTTCTGCATATAAGCTCATCAAGGTGGCACTAGCCGGCGCTAGACCAAGGATAATCCCTCCTGCTAAAGTTAATAGCCAAAAGAAGGCTGTCGCAATCATCCCTAAAAAGAAACGATTAAAGACAAAGTCTAAAAATCTACCCATGATATTCCCCTAAAAATAACTATGAAACCATTATATCATATTTCAAGCGTTTTCAAAAACTTCTAGTATCCATTTACAATCCCACCAAACCATGGTAAAATGAGAATTGTGAAAAAATTATCAGGAGACAATTCATGAAGAAATCTATCTTAACTACACTGCTTTTTGCAGTTCTTTACTTCCTCTGCATGGGGATTGGTGTCCTTTTGGGCAATCTCTTTGACCAAACTGGAAACATGTTTTATGCGCCTGCCTTTACTGCCCTTGTCGGCGGTAGCGTCTATATGATCCTAGTCGCAAAAGTTCCGCGCTTTGGAGCCATTACCACTATCGGCCTTGTCATTGCCTTCTTTTTCTTGGGAACTAAACACGGTGCTGGTTCCTTCCTTCCTGGAATTATCTGTGGCCTCCTAGCAGATGAAGTAGCTCATTTAGGAAAATACAAGGACAAAACAAAGAACTTCCTTTCTTTCATTATTTTCGCCTTTAGTACAACAGGACCAATCTTGCTTATGTGGATTGCGCCCAAAGCCTATATGGCTACTCTTCTGGCAAGAGGAAAATCCCAAGAATATATCGACCGTATCATGGTCGCTCCAAACCCTGGAACTGTCCTTCTATTTATCGCAAGTATTGTCATCGGAGCCCTAGTGGGTGCTTTGATTGGACAAGCCTTGAGTAAAAAATTTGCACAGAAAATCTGATCAGTTAAAAAGAGCCACGCGGCTCTTTTTTATTTATGGCTCAATTTCTTAGTCAAGAAATCTCCCAAGAATTGGATTGCAAAGATAATCAAAATGATAATAATGGTTGCCAAGATGGTCACATCGTGATTGTAGCGGTTAAATCCATAAGCGATGGCTACGTTACCGATACCACCAGCTCCAACCGCACCGGCCATAGCTGTTTCCCCAACAAGGGAAATCAAGGTCACAGTCGTCACACGGATCAAATCTGGAAGACCTTCTGATAGGTAAACACCCACGATGTCCCAGAAAGTCGCTCCGCTCGCTTGAGCCGCCTCAATGACACCGCCATCCAATTCAGCCAAGACAACCTGCACCTGACGGGCAAAGAAGGCAAAGACTGCAAAAGAAAGTGGGACAAGGGCTGCATTTGGCCCGATACTTGTTTTAACAATCAAGTGAGAAAGTGGTGACAAGATTGCCAAGAGGATGATAAAGGGAACCGCACGAAAAATTGAGGTAATTTTGTCTAAAATCCAGAATACGACTTTATTCTCCAAGACACCACCTGGCGCTGTCAAGACGAGAAAGAGACCTGCCACTAGCCCCAAGAAGCCTCCGATAATGAAGGAAAGAACTGTCATATAAAGAGTTAAGTAGATAGCCGTTCCCCAGCCTGCCTGACCAGCCCAACCCATCTTATAGACATTTGGTAAATAGGTTTGAATCAATGATTCCATCTTACTGTACTCCCTTCAATACTTTTAGTTGTACACCTGCTTGACGAATGGCTTCTTGGGCACCTGCCAACGCTGCTTTTTCACCTGACAAAACCACCACCAATTCTCCAACAGGAGTACCATCGAGAATTTCGATATTCCCATAGAGAATATTAGCCATTACTTGGTAATGCTTGTACAATTCATTCAAAAGTGGCTCGTCTGTTGAAGCTCCAGCGTACTTGAGTTGCACCAAGAGACTGTTTTCAGACAAGTGTTCCACGATTTCTTGCTTCTCGATTTTGACCATGGCTTCGTCAATACCTGTAGCTGTTGAGATAAAGTCTTGAGTCAAAGGTTGTTTAGGGTTTGAGAAGATTTCAAGCACACTACCCTCTTCAATCAAATGCCCATCCTGCATAACTGCAACACGGTTGGCAATGTCTTTGACAATCTGCATTTCATGCGTAATCAAGACAACAGTCAAGCCTAATTTTTGGTTCAAATCTTGCAACAAGGCCAAAATCTGCTTGGTTGTCTTAGGGTCAAGGGCAGAAGTTGACTCGTCTGAAATCAAGATTTTTGGATCATTGGCCAAGGCACGCGCAATTGCCACACGCTGTTTTTGCCCTCCAGATAATTGTGAAGGGTAGTTTTCAGCACGATCTGCCAAACCAACCAAGTCCAACAACTTAGCTACTTTAGCCTTCTTTTCTTCCTTGCTGAGTCCAGAGTGTTTAAGGGCAAAGGCTACATTCTCCTCTGCTGTCTTTTGGCTCATCAGGTTAAAATGCTGGAAAATCATCCCGATATCTTGACGTTTACGACGCAACTGCTCTGCCGTCAAGGTGACCTTACCATCAAAAATCACATCGTCGTCAATGGTAATTTTCCCTGCAGATGGTTTTTGCAAGAGGTTAATCACCCGTACAAGGGTTGATTTTCCTGCTCCAGAATATCCAACGATTCCGTAGATATCCCCTTCTTGGATGTGAATGGTCACATCCTTAACCGCTGTAATGGTTCTCTTCTTTTGGTGAAAAGTCACATCGATCTGATCTAACTTGATAATATCTCTACTCATAGCTTCTAATCAGCTCCTCTACTAATTCGATATGGGTGTAATAATCAGCGATTCGCACATTTTCATCTCCACCGTGGTCTCGGCTATTGGCATTTCCTAGACCGAATGCAACCATTGGTACCTCTAGGGCATCAAAGACCGTATGCATAGGTCCTGTCCCCGCTGTCGTCGGCAAGACTGAAACACCCTGTGGATAGAATTTCTTGGCCAACTCGATCACATTGAGAATGGCTGGTGCGCTCATATCGCTTCGATAGCTCATCTCTCCCAAGGTATAGTATAATTCTACCTTATCAAAGCCATTTTTGTCTAGTTGTTTCCGAATTTTTTCCAGAACATCATGCGGTTCTAGGCCCGGAACCAGACGAACCTCTAGCTTTGCACTGGCTTCTGCAGGTAAAATAGTCTTAACACCCTGACCTTGATAACCAGACTGGATTCCTTCGATATTAAGCGCTGGCTCGAAAAAGAAACGTTTTAGAAAGGCCATCCGCTCCTCCTGTAAGAGAGGCAACTCCAATCCATAAATCCGACTAACTTCCTCTGGGTTTCGTTGACCATAAGTTTCTAGCAAGGCCATTTCTCGTTCATTGGGCTCTTGTACTTCTTCGTACAAGCCTTCAACCAAGATACGGCCATCCGCAGCACGAAGAGACTGTAAGGCTTGGAGGAGATACCAAGGAGCTGATTCCACAACACCACCATAACTCGAGTGGATATCCACATCAGCGCTTTTTACCTTGGCATCAAAGGTCACAATTCCCTTATTGCCACCAGAAATTTCCAGCTGTTCCAAGGCATTTTTGGTCCCTTGTTCCCAGACCAACAAATCCGCCCCACAGAGTTTGTCTGCATGCTTTTCCAAATACTTATCTAGGTCTGTTGAAGCCGATTCCTCCGCTCCCTCCATGATAAAGCTGATATTGACAGGTAAATCATCATGGTGCTGCATATATTTTCTCAAAGCACTCAAGCGAGCTGTGATATGACCCTTGTCGTCATCAACCCCACGCCCATACATGAAGCCATTGCGGACCGAAAGCGTAAAAGGATCCTCTGTCCAGACCTGATCCCCATCCGCTGGCACAGTGTCATAGTGGTTATAGAAAATCAAGGTCTTGGCATCTGGACGCGAACTCTTGAAATGTGCCATGACAAAGGGCGCTGTATAGCTCTCATCAATCTCCACTTCAGCTCCAACACGCTTGAAAATCTCACCCAGATAGTTTGCGACTTCCTTGAGTCCAACCTGCTGGGCAAAGACTGATTTCTTAGAAATCAAGGTACGCAAAACCTCAAAATAATGCTGGGCTACATGATCCTTTTCAAATTTTTCAATCTGTTCTTGTTCGCTAGGAAAAAACATATTCTCTCTACCTTTCTATGAACGAATAGTCTTCTTTACAATCTATACTCTATACAAAAGCAAGAGGTGGAATTTTCTCTCCCACCTCCCTGTTTCTTATTACCAAACTGGTTGATCCAAACCATCTGATGATTCTTCGATAACTTTTTTCACGTCATCTGTGTGGTAAGCTGCGATTACTTTCTTGATAGCATCAGCCTTAGGTGATGTTTCCCAATCTTTTTTCGCAACAATGATGTTGTACCATTGTTTTGAGTTTTCATCAGCTTGTTCTTTGAAAAGTGCTTTCTTGTAGTCCAATTTTGCTTCTGTAACGAAGGTATTGTTTACAACGGCAGCGTCAACTGATGACAATGAACGAGCTGTTTGGCTAGCGTCCAATTCAGTGATTTTCAAGTTCTTTGGATTTTCTTTGATGTTGGCAACTGTTGCAAGAGCAGTTCCAGAAACATCCAATTTAATCAAGCCAGCTGATTGAAGCAAGTAAAGCGCACGGCTTTCGTTTGTAGCGTCATTCGGTACAGCGATTTCTCCGTTTGCTGGGATGTCTTCTACTTTAGTGTACTTGTTGGCACTTCCATTCAAACCTGAGTAAAGGCGGATTGGAGAGATGTAAGTATCTCCAATCGCTACAAGGTCTTTTCCGTTTTCTTTGTTCCAGTTATTCAAGAAGTTATAGTGTTGGAAAGCGTTCAAATCTACTTCGCCATCAGCAGTTGCTTTGTTTGGTTGTGAATAGTCTGTGAACTCTGTAAATTCCAAGGTAATTCCGTCTTTTTTAACCAATTCTTGGATTTTGTCCCAACGTTTTTCTTCAGAACCGCTACGGTTAACAGTTGCGATTTTGATAGTTGTTGCATTGTCTGCTTTCTTTTCTGAGTTTCCGCAAGCTGCAAGAGCCAAACCTGCGACTGTAGCAAGGGCTGCTAGACCAAGCCATTTTTTGATTTTCATGATTCTTTCTCCTTAAAAATAATACCGTACTAGTATCTCACAATTTGTTTGATTTCACAAATTGTTATTAGATAGTCAGATATATAGTTTAAAACTATATCCCTAAAAACTGAGAAACCACCCACCTTACTCAGAATGGATGATTTCAAGAAATTATTTAATATCAGCTTCTGCCGGTAGATAAGTGTCTCCGAAGAATTGTTTAGACAATTTTTCAAGAGTTCCATCTTTATAAAGTTCTTTGATGCGTTTGTCTACAAATGATTTCAACTCATCTTGACCTTGAGCAAGAAGTGGGTAAACGTACGGTTGTTGGTCGCTTGGAAGTTCGATAACTTTCAAGTTGTCCAAACCTTGGTTCTTGATCACTGTTTCAACACCGATTTTATCAAAAATCTTATAGTCAAATTGTCCATCGCTCAAACGTACCATGATTTGTTGGAAGTCTGCCTTAGTATAGTTAAGGATAGTTGGGTTGTCCGTGTGTTCAGCATTGTATGCTTCTAACTGCTTAGCTGATGTAGTGGCTTGAACGACTTCCGTCGATTTTCCACCGATATCATCGAGAGACTTGATACTAGAGTCATCTTTCTTCACGACAAGGACATTAGGATTTTGGGCAATTGGTGCGGCATAGAGGTATTTCTCCGCACGTTCTTTAGTGTAGCTAAGATTGTTGACAGCCATATTGTAACGGTCAGCGTCAAGACCAGCAAAGACACCTGACCATTCTGTCTTTTCAAACTTGACATCATATTTGTCAGAATCTTTAAAGATAGCGCGAACGACTTCAATCTCGTAACCAGTCAATTCGCCATTTTCTTCATAGATAAATGGCCTTGGTGATCCATTGGTTGCAACGATGATTTCTTTCTTGCTAGCTGCTTCTCCTTCTTTCTTAGCACCCCCTGAGCAAGCCGCAAGCACACCTGCAGCAACAAGTCCTAGGGCAGCAAGAGATGAGTATTTAACGATTTTTTTCATGTCATTTCCTCCAAAATAGAATACCTTATAATCTTAACAGAAAAAGAGCATTTACGCCATTATATGATATCTATCTCTGTGATAAGTTTTTTTTATGGGTAATTTAAAAGACCAAACGCAAGATGGCAATCAAGACCACTCCAAAGAGAACTGTTCCGACTAGATTGCGGTAGCGAAAGGCTACCCAAGCTGTTGGAAAGACGGCTAAGAAGTCTAGCCATTTAATTTGAGGAAGGCTCCCAACCTTACCTGTCACTACGCTTGAAAGAATCAAGGCAAAGATTTCTGGATTTGGTAGCAGGCCACCCAGAGCCGTTCCGACTACTGTCCCCACAAACCAAGCCACATAGCTGTTAAGATTGTTTCCGTGCATCCACATAGGATTTACCTTGTCTGTATGGGCCAATTCACCCATCAAAACGCCATAGGTCTCATCTGTCAAGATACTAGACATACCGATATTGTACCAAAGACTGGTATGACGGAAATAAGTCGATGCGTGTAAACTCAACAAAAAGAGACGCAAGTTGATTAGAAAAACTGTCATAGCAATAGCTGCCACAGGAGCTTGAACCACAATCAGTGCCAACATGGCAAACTGGGCACTCCCAGCATAAACAAAGAGACTCATCAAGCCCATCTCAACAGGTGTCACATAGGGCGCACCGATAGTCCCACAGGCCAGGCCGATACTGACATAGCCAAGAGCCGTTGGCATGGCTGCCTGCGCCCCCTCCTAAAATCCTTTTTCTTTCATCTTTCTCCTCATATTGTCTTAATAATACTCAATGAAAATCAAAGAGCAAACTAGGAAACTAGCCGCAGGTTGCTCAAAACACCGTTTTGAGGTTGTGGATAGAACTGACGAAGTCAGTAACCGTACTACGGCAAGGTGAAGCTGACGTGGTTTGAAGAGAGTTTCGAAGAGTATAAGTAGACTGAAAAGAATCCAGCCATAGCATGGACTATTATATAGCAGATTGAAATAAGATATGAACAAATCGATTGGGAAAGTAAAATTAATTTCTATAAATGTTTTAGCAATTGTTTCGTACTATTTTAGATTCAGTCTACTATAACACATTCAGAAAAGAGAAAAAAGTCTGTTGATTTTGACCATCATAAAAAGACTGGCAATCCAGTCTCAAACATATATTATAGAAATTCTCCACTAAATACTTTCACGAATATTCAGAAGCATAACAAAGGCAACTAGAAGAAATAGCAATAAAACAAAGCTAACTGCCAGAGTTCCAAAGCTAGTAGCAATGGTTACCAAAGATATTGTAAATAAGCTAGGTAAAACAACCGTAATGGCACTGATAGAAGATTGAACTGCTCCCATTGACTCCTCAGGTATTTGTTTAAAGACGAGTTCTTGCAATCTAGGAGAGAGAACACCTGCGAAAAAGGCATCCAAGGTACTAAAGATGAGAATCCAGTCAAAACGAACTGTGGCAAATCCTACTAGAAGAAGCAACTGGATGACAAGTGAGGCATAGAGAGCTGTTTTTATGGAAATGGTATGTTGCAGATAGCCACTTACAAGGCTTCCGACAATCAGGGCTGACAGTTCAAAAGTGGATAGCAAGGCAAGAGATTGACCTGTTTGTAAATTCAAAAAGGGTTGATTCCTCAAAAATAGAGTAGAGACAGGAACTGTAACATTTATCACTGCTTGACTAGTAGAGATAATAAACAAAACCAAGAGCACCTTATTCATGTTCCATATCAATTTCGATGATTGGAGCAAATGCTGGCAAAAGGATTTTACAGAGAGTCCTTCTTGATAGTTAATCGTTTTTTCTACTTTCAAGAGGTCAGTTTTTATGAAGAGGATACCTAAAAATGCGATTAAAAAGGTAAGAGCGTTCAGCAAGGAAATAAACTGGATGGATAGAATACCTAATAAGACTCCTCCTAGAATATTACTGATTGTTTTCACTAAACTAACAGTTGACTGTTTAAATCCAATAGCTTCTGCCAGATGGTCTTGCCCAATAATTCTAATGAAAATCGGAGTGAGCATGGCGCCTGAAAAATAACTCAACGTGTCAGACAAGAGGTTAATCAGACAAATAAATGCTACTAATAACAAGGAAAAGGACTGCCCTGAAAGTGATAAAGACACTATAGAGTAAAGCAAAAATTTTGCAAAACTAATGACTGTGTATTTCAAGACACGATGATGTTGAAAATCCGCCAAAACTCCCAGAAAGATTTGTAGAACTTGGGGCAGGGTTTCTGAAATCGTGATGAGTAAAATCGCCAAAGGGGCAAAAGATGCATCTGCCACATAATTCAGGAAGGCCAGATAAAAAATCGTATCCCCAAGCGTTGAAATCCACTGGTTGATAGTTAATTGCCTAAAATCTCTATTTTGAAGAAATACTTTCATCACAACTCCTTCTTAAGTTCAAATGGGAATCTTTCCCCAAGGATAGACCGCGATACTACTAACAACCAAAATTACAGTAACATCAAAAGCTGACCAATGCCATTGTAGACTATATGCAGTCCAATAGGCCAATAAATTGACTTTGTCATTCTAAATAAGACTGCAAATATAAGACCTCCACCCATATAGAAGACAAAGTCTGTCAAGACCCAACCGTGATTACTAATGTGCGAGACCCCAAATAAAACAGCGGAACCAAGTACATCTAGCCCCCATTTCTTTCCTTTTTCCAGAGCAGTCATCACTAATCCACGATAAATCATGTCTTCAAAAATGGGACCTGCAATCACAGGATAAAAAAAATACATCAAAAATGCCGTAGCTCCTGTAAAAGTAGGAGCAGCATGTTGATAAGAAATTTCATTTCGAGTAGGTGGGAAAAGAAAAAAGGTGACAAAATTCCAAGCAACAAAAGCAAGCAGAGCTAGGAAGGAATAGAAAAGATAGGATCCTTTAAACTTTCTACTATTGATTTTCTGCCATTTCCCCGACCAAATCATAGCAATAAGAGCAAATAAAACCACAAGAAAATTCAACATCATATCCGACAGATAATAGGCAAAGTCAGATAGCCCAGCAACAAGGTCGCTGCGTAAAACTAAAACACTGAACTTCTGGTCAGCAATAACTAGTAGAAAAACTATAATAAAGTAGCGGTGTGAGATTATCTTTTTCATATATCACCTTTCTAATATCCAAATACCAATAAAGTAACAATGAGTAAGAAGCTATTCCATGAAGCATGCAGAGCTATAGCCCAATAGATGGATCGGGTGTAGCGAAACATCATACAAAATATCAAGCCCATTCCAAAATACTTTATGAAATCTGTCGTTATCCAACCATACTGCAAAACATGCATAGCGCCAAATATGGCAGCGGAAACAAGAACATCAAGATAGTATCTATTAACTTTAGATAAACTTGTCATCAAAAGACCACGACAAACAACCTCTTCTGATACAGGTGCGATAATACTAGTATAAAGTATTCGCGTAACAAAATAGCTAATTCCTGTTAAACTGGTGGCTACTTCTACGACTGTACTTCCATTCTGGGTACGAGGAAAGATATAGGTTGTTAGATTTGCCCACACGAACAATAAGAAAAAAGAAAGAAGGAAAACACCCAGGTAAGACCAACGAAACTGGAAACGACCACACTCTTTCCAATGTTCACTTTTGACAAAAGCAATTGTAGCTATAGTTCCCAGAATAAGTACCAATAAAACTTGGAACACATAGTACATATTATCAGACAAAGCAACCATAAAATCTAAGTCTGATGTGACATTAAAAATGAGGTAATAAGTCAAAATCAACAAGCCAGTTGCTAGGTGAAATTTCACTTCTTTCATTTTCTTCATCCTATTATCTCCTATAAGAGCCTATCTTCTACGGCGGCCAAACAATCCATCTGCTAAATCTATAGTCCAATCAAAAGCTCCACGATTAGGACTCATCCCTTGATTGCCCCAACCAGGGTAAATTCCTGGGACGCCCCAACCAGATATACCACTTCTTCCACCACCTCCCATAGAATTTACGAGGTTGCCTCCTCTAACATCTTGCAACTCAGCTTCTGTCAATTCCATTGTTTCTGCAAATTGTAAATTTAACATCTTTTACACTCCTTCAATTATCTTCATTTGTAAACCACTTCTGCGACCTAGGATTTGCTTCAAATGTTTTACAAGGACAGTATAACACGGAAATTGGCTTATTTTAGAAAATCGCATATTTGATATTTTTTCTTATAGAAATTTCAGATTTGCGATTTTGGTAGATTTGATTATTTCCCTGGTATAATAAAGTTATTACTAATGAGGAGGGAAGTAATATGAAGAAACAAGTTTTAACATTATTGACGATCGTTGCTGATATTATTATCTTTTTCCCATTTCTAACTAATCGATAAGCTCTTTGTATTGCTGCAAACGCAATTCAAAAAGGGCTGTCAATTGTGGATTTTCTAATACTTGCAGAGATTGGATAAAATGTTCAATCTCTTTTTGATTGCTTCCTTTGGTTTGAAGAAAAATCTGCATTTTCTTTAAAAACTGCCACAATACTTTTTCAAAAACATCGTATGGACGGAGCATGCGCTCCAGCTCAGCTTCAAAGATTGGAATATAAGAAAATAGCTTGCGCTCCATAAGTTCTGAGATGATATTAAGATAACCACTTTTCATATACCATCGATTGTGTACTAACTCTTTAAATTCCTTGGATTTTTCGAGTAAGGAGGTTGATAAAAAGATCAGATCTTGATTGCTCAAGAAGGGCATAGTATTGCAAAAAAGATAGAGTTCAAACCAGGTCCAAGACTCAATAGCGTAGAGATAGGTGGTCAAAAACTCGCTATCCTCCTCTGTTAGCGGGTAGCTTTTATCTAAGGAATGGAGTGCATTTTTAATCACAATGGCATTCAAACGACGATAGGTCTGCGCCATCTGTTCTTGATCGACTTCCTCCAATAGCTGCTCTAAAGCAGCTATATCCTGATGGGAAAAGCAATCCACAACCCTTCTACCAATTCGCATATGTGGAGATTCTTGATAGTTGTTGAGTTTGTGCCCAAACTCATCAAAATTCATATTGATCCCTTGGATGGCTAGGATCAGCTTGTCTGCAGACAGCATAGACTGTCCTAGTTCAAACTTGGACAACTGAGAGGCTGTTAGTCCAGCACAAGCCACATCTGACTGCTTGAGCTTTCTCGCCAAGCGCAATTCCTTGTAAAATTCCCCCAGTTCCATTTTTTCAATCATCCTACCACCTCCTAGCTTTTGCATATTATATCATTATTTGTGTTCATTTGTCAAAACATTCTGACACTTTGGTGATTGAAAAAGCCAGCCTTAAGCTGACTCTAAAAGGACCGAGCCTTGTACAATACAGAACTCAATCCTCGTTCTAAATAGAATGTCTAACTTTTTTGGGCAGTACACGAGCTTGGGGAACAGCCACTGGAACGATGAGGTGTGAGCTCAAAATATCCTCCAGTTATGTTTTTCCTAATAGTATACCGGAAGAGTGAAAGGATTTTATAATGGAGCGGTTACAAAGAACCTACTTTCTATTAAACAGTATACTATGAAAATGTGAAAATTTAACATTTTTTTGTACAAATTTTATAAATTATTGCCTTTTTAATATCAATAGTTAATCTCTTATCCAGATCCCCCTTGTGTAAACTTTATCTTTATAAGCTTCAAGGTCCCTATCCCATCTATTTGCAACAATTAGATCACTTTGTTTTATAAATAGTTCAAAATTCTTTTCAAAAATTACGTTATCTATACTAACGTTTAAATTTGGTTCATATACTAAAATTTTTATACCGACAATCAATAGTTCATTAATTATACTTAAAATAGCTGACTCTTTGTAATTATCTGAATTATATTTCATCCCCAATTTATATATTCCTACTATCTTTGGCTTTCGTTCCAATATTTGTTTAACTATGAACTGTTTTCTATTTGTGTTTGAAATATCAATCGCTTCTATCACTGGGGCATTTATTTCTATAAATTCTTTTTTTAATTGTTTAGTATCTTTGGGAAGACAATATCCTCCAAATCCAAAAGAAGGATTATTATAAAAATTTCCAATTCTTGGATCTAAACAAACACCTTTTATTACAACTTCAGCATTTAAACTTCTCCTCTCAGCAAAAGAATCTAGTTCATTAAAAAAAGCAACACGGAGAGCTAAGAATGTGTTAGAAAAAAGCTTAATTGCTTCTGCTTCAGTAGGAGAAACTAACATAACATTTTTAATATTGGCAGTACTATGAGTACTAATCGAAAGGAACAACTCTGCAATTTTTCTTCCTTCAACTGTCTCATCTCCAACAACTATGCGACTTGGATATAAATTATCATATATAGAACAACCTTCTCTCAAAAATTCAGGGACAAAAATGATATTTTTTGTATCAAACAGCCTTTTTAATTTGTTTGAAAAGCCGATCGGAACTGTTGACTTTAAAATAATCTTTCCATTAGGTTTTACCCTCAGAATCTTCGATACCGTTTGTTCGATTTCATATGTATTAAAACTACCAATTTTCTCATCATAATCTGTCGGAAGCTCAATAATATAATAATCAATATTATTTTTAATTTCAGAAAATGTATCAAAAAAAGTAATATTTAAGTTATTCTCGCAAAAAAACTTCATAAGCTCTTCATTTTTAGATGGAAGAGTGCCCTTTTTTAAATTATTTATTTTTACAGAATCTATATCATATGCAACAACTTTATATTTAGATGCAAATAGTAACGCGTAGGCCAGCCCAACATGCCCCAAACCAATTACTGCTATATTCATAAAACTACTTCCTTATTTCTTAATCCAAAATCTAATAGAATAAGCTGCCCCATTCCTTAAATACAACTCTTTAATATTGTTTAAAAGTTTTTCAACTGATTTCCAGATTATCAAAATCTGAGATTTATAGCACAATATTGATGATATTCTATCAATATAATGTTTTTCATCAAGTTCCTCTTGATACATTTTTAATTCTTTAGTTTTTCCCATATAACTAACCATACTACTATCACTTACATATGGGAAGTCCTCATAATATATTACTTTATAACGCATAAATTCAAGCGCCCTTCCAATACTATTCACAAAAACATGATCAACATGGTCACCAAGTGAAAGCGGACAATATACGACACATTTGTCGTCTAAATGCATTAACAGCTCTTTTATGATATCATTCTTTAATGTGTCCTCATTTTTTAATTTACTATAGATATGACGGTATAGAAAATTGCCATTTCTATCTTTCCTATAGAGACATTCATAGTACGATAAGTGTCTAAAATCACATTGTAGACGTTCACAAGCTAACCTGTCTTCTTTCTTCCTTTCTTCAATCGGATATTTCCCAAGGTTACACAACTTATGAAATTGCTTAGCAGAGGGCTGTAGCTGTTGGCTCAAAGGGTAACCAGAAAATATAGTAATAACAAGTACAATTTCTCCTTCTGAAGTTAATTTTGAAATATAATCACTACAGGAAAAAATTGCGTCATCTAAATGTGGAGATAAAAAGATATACTTAGTATTGTTACTCATAACCATTCCCTCTACAATTTATCTAAAAACTCACTAAGTGTCTGATTAAATTCCACATCATCAAAAAAATTCACCTTATTCTTAATAATGAATATTTCGTTAAATAAACATATATATAAATATTTCAATATCCTTTCAATATCATCCTCTAAATTCTCCTCAATATTTTGTATCAGCCCATTTACAATCTTATTAAAAAAGATAAGCTCTTTATCTCTAAAATTAAATATTTTCATACAACTGTTGTATCGAAAAATATATAAAATAATTTTTACTAATGTTTGAATATTTAAACAACTAAATAAATGAGTTGTACCCGGGACACTATTTATGTTATCAAGAACACTATCTTGAAACCTCAACTCACAGTTCTTTTTGTGAAATTCTTTTTTATCGTTTAAATCTGATATTTTTTTAGACATTTCAACAATCTCAGACATTTTATATGGATATCTAGGATGAATGCCAAAACTATGCAAAAGTAGGCTATTTTTCTTTAAAACAATTGAATTTGTAACATAAAATGGATAGTCGGAATAACTAAAATATACTGACTTCTGTTTATCATTACAAAATTGATTGTAGTTCACAGAATGATACTTAAAAGTCATTATTTCATCCGCTGACTCGCCACAAAGAATACTTGTGTTCCCTTTTTGGAACAACAACCTGCCTAAATAGTACTGCAGTATGACACCACATTCAAAGAGACTTCCTTCCAATCTCCATACTATATCGGGAAAATATTCTAAATCTTGGCTCATTACAGTATCAACTAATAAATTTATACCATAAAATTTTGCAATTTTAGTTACTTCAGGAATCTCATTAATTCCTTTTTCTCCTCCTATGCAAAATGCATTAATTGAAGAATTCGTATAATTCGCTAATGTATATAATATATAATTTGAATCAAAACCAGATGATAGTGTAATATTAGCCTCTCCTGCTTCACTATACACTCTTAATATAGATTCACGTAGCATAGAGTCCCAATTCTTTAATACTTGTTCTTTAGTAAAATTGTTTGAATCATTATAATCAATACCACATATACGAATAGTATTATTTACAGAAATGTAAGAGAAATATTCTAATTTATTAATTTCGGTTACTAAAGTATTTGAATCTAAAATAAATCCATTTCTCATAAATTCTTGTATTTTTTTGTTATTTAAGGTAACGGGAACATGAGATAACTTCATCACTTTCTTTAAAGATGTACTATATATAGAACACACCTCCATAAACAGTATAGTATAAATTAAAGTATGAAGTCGTTATATCTTGAAAAATTTTTAATTCTTTTGTCTTCGTATCAAAAATTATAATTAAAAACATTCCGGTAATATTCTTTATTAAGCTAATTCCATAAATCTTATACAATCCAGCGAATTCATGCAATTCCAACTTTATATTTTTATAATAAATTTCTCCAAGAAGTTCAATTCTTATTTTATCTGTTTCAAAGATATCAGTTAAAGAATAACTAATTAGATTCCTAGTTTCCATATCGAAGCTTCCTGTGATATTCAATAAAGTATTTTCCATATTTCTTTATCTCTCTCGAATAGATTAACTATTCTAAAAAATATTTAATAAGTTTACTTTTATAATCTTGTGAACCATAACAAAAAGAATAGACTTGTTCGGTAACTGTAAAAAGTGTTATACTATTTTTATGGAAACAGTATACGACAAAGCACAAAAACTTAACTCAAAAAACTTCAAACTATTGATTGGTGTCAAAAAGGAAACCTTTCAACTCATGCTAGAACACCTGAATTCAGCCTATCAGATTCAGCACCGAAAAGGTGGACGTCCACGTAGTCTGCCCATGGAAGACCAGCTCATTATGACCCTCCGTTACTTGCGATATTATCCCACTCAGCGTCTGCTGGCCTTTGATTTTGGCGTCGGTGTAGCTACGGTAAATGCCATCATCACTTGGGTGGAGGATACACTTCGTGCGTCAGGTAGCTTTGATTTGGACCATTTAGAAGCCCCGAGTGCTGCTGTGGCTATTGACGTGACCGAAAGTCCGATTCAGCGTCCAAAAAAAACCAAAGCAAAAATTATTCTGGTAAAAAGAAACGACACACCTTAAAAACTCAAATTATGCTGGATTTGACGACACATAAAGTCTGTCAAATGGCCTTTTCTGACGGACATACGCATGATTTTACTCTCTTCAAAGAAAATATTGGACAAAGTTTGCCTGAAACGACGCTTGCCTTTGTTGACCTAGGTTATTTAGGCATCTTGAAATTTCATGAGAATACTTTCATTCCTGCTAAAAATTCCAAAAATCGCCGCCTGAGTGAGGATGATAAGCAGTTAAATAAAGAGATGTCAGCGATACGAATTGAAATTGAACATTTTAACGCTAAATTCAAGACCTTCCAAATCATGTCAGTCCCTTATCGTAACCGCAGAAAACGTTTCGAGTTACGGGCGGAATTAATTTGTGCCATCATCAATTATGAAGTGAACTAGATTCCGAACAAGTCTAATAATTTCTATCTAAAAAATGACATCTACTAATCTCTTCTACATATACGTATTTTCCAATAGAATCTTTCCCAAACATACTATCCCACCAAAAAATACAAAAGTATTCTATATTAGTAAGATCGCTATAATAGATAATTCCTCCAGCAACAATTTTTTTCCAAATAGCAACGAAATTGTTTTAAAATTTTTTTTGATTATATAAAAGCTTAAATAATTCAAATTGGCTTTCAGTAAACGTAACCGAAAATTTTCGATTGCAATAATTTTTCCAGTTTTGCAGTATATCTGAAACACGACTGAAATTATAAACACAAACATATTTTCCGTTATTTTTATCAACCAGTGTTCTAAAACGCTTGTAAAAAACACCAAATTTAGAGTCATCTGAAACATCTACAATAATAAGCTCTTCTCTATGACACAAAGATATACTTTGAGTTTTTAGGATGAGATCCATATTTTTATAGCAAAAATCGATAAAATTCTTTTCAATTTCCAAAGAAAAGTGATGCAGCAACGTTGGAGCAACTTGCTTATTGGAAACTCCATCTAAGATTGGGATATTTTTTTTAGCTAGAACTAGTGGAAATATATAGTCAAATAACAGATACCTTAAGGGTTTCTCATCTACATAAAAAAATGATACTTTTTTCTTATCTAATAATTTCTCACATATTATAAACAATTCTTCGACAGAGGAATACTTAACTTCTAACTCAATATCATTAAAGTATACTTTTTTCTCTTCAGTAATTACCTCATAAGCTTCACAATAGAATCTCATGTTTCCCTCCCCTATATTCTTAAATAAAATCCTTTGGAAATTGATATATCTTAGTAAAATATTGTTTAAGTTCCGGATGCGGAGCATGGGTAACAATAATGACAGTCAAATCCTCTCTATCTAATATCTTACGTTCAATCGCTAACGAAGTTCTCCTATCGATAGCAGAAGTTCCCTCGTCAATTAATACTATTTTCTTATTTCTAATTAGCCCTCTAGCTAAAGTAATTTTTTGTTTCTGCCCTCCTGACAGTAATCTCCCATCATCACCAACATAATAATCTAAAATGTTATTAGGAAAATCTTTTACACTCAAACCAACTTGCTCTAAAGACTGTAGTATTTCTTCATCAGTATAATTTTCTTCCAATAAAATATTATCTCTAATCGTACCTTCAAACAAATAAGCTTTTTGATCTACATATAGAACATTCGAAACCATATTTAAATAGGAGGTTTTTTTTATATCATCCCCGCAGAATCGCAATTCTCCACTATAATCTCTCAAAAAGCCATTCAATAATTTTAATAATGTAGATTTCCCGCTTCCACTTTCACCTAAAATTAAATACTTTTCATTACGTTGAAAACAAAAATTTAAGTTTTTTAATATTTCTTTATCTCCATACTTATAGCAAATATTTTTTGCTTCATATAACGGAAAATCTCTATTCACCTCATTTGGTTCGATATCATTCATTTTATTTGACTCAATTGGATTAATTGAATACAATTTTAAAAAAATAGGCTTCGTACCAATAATAGAGGATAATTGACCTCCTAATTCACCTAGCGCTGTAAAAATAACACCTGTTAGTGCTCCTATTGCTTCAATAGTACCAATTTTCACTATTCCTTTTATTGCAAGATAGCCTGTTAAAAAAACGAGAGATATCTGAAAAAAAATATTGAGAAAGAAGCTAATAGCGCCTGCTAACGTTTCTACAGTTGTCTTTCTTTGTATAACCATCTTTAATAAAATTCCTGCTTCTTTAATTTTCTTAGGCAATACATATAAAAGATTCAAGGACGCTAACACATCAAATCCATTCAATATAGTCTCACTAGATTTTAAAAAAGCTTCATTTTGGTTAGTTAAATTTAGACTAACTTCTCGCATTTTCGATGCAAAGATTTTTGGTACAAGTAGCATAATCATTAATGAAAACAAGGTGGCTACAGTCAATGACCAATGATAGTGATTAAGAGTCACAACTGCAAATATAGTACCAGAAATTCCTTTTATTACTAAAAAAAGTTGTTTAAAAGCCTGATCATTTAAAGTCTGAACATCATTATTTAGCCACGAAAGATATGTTCCTGATGATTTACTATGAAATTCTTGATAGGTAGAGTTAGAGATGTCTGTGGCAATTCTATTTCGAATCTCTAGATTAAACTCTTGGATCACTTCAACCTGATAATTTTTCACTACCCAGTCAAGGAATATTATCCCACACCAGACAATCATTTGGTAGATTGACAATTTCAAAAACCGCTCTAAATTCATCGCAATTAATTCATTCAACACCAGAGCATTAATAGTTGCTGCATAAATTAGCAATAATTGACCAGCAACAATAAATATCGTTAATAAACTAAATTTTTTTATATTTGATTTTATAATAGTATACACAATAGTTTCTCACTTTCTAAATTTTAATTGAACATAGTTGTCATATATACAATAGAAAAAACCAAAATGATATAATAACATATATTTCAAAAAAAGAAATTCGTTAAAAATTTTTTCTTCTCTTGCCTTCTTGATTACTTTTAAAGCCTTGCATTTGTCTCCTATTAATAGTAACCGCTTTATGTTTAAAGAATAATATTTCTTTGTAACCAATATTCTCTCGTTGAAACTCAATAAATTAAAATATTTCCTACAGTAATTATAATATTCTTCATCTGCATTAATTGTTTTTTGTGTCACTCCAGTGATACCGTTTTCTTTACTGTGAGCGTAGTAATTCACCAAGAATTCTCGCACTATATCAATTTGGTATCCTTGAGCAAGTAGTTTTAATAAAACAACACCGTCCTGATGTGAATCTATTTTCTCAAAACCATTAATTAATTCTAGCACCTCTTTTTTACACAACCAAAATGACGTACCTGCTATATTGTGAACCATTTGAACAAACAAGGGATTTCCAACAAAATCGGTCTTCTCCTCTTCTCGTGTACCATTTGGATAAATTATTATGCCATAACTATAAACTAAAGCTAAATTCTTCATTCTACTCTTTTTAAAACAAGCCATCAACTTTAAAATTCGATCTGGCATATATTCATCATCATCGTCTAAAAATGATATATACTTACCTCTAGAATTTTTGATACCTATGTTTCTGGCATTAGTTGCACCTAAATCTTCATTACTTAAAATTAACTTAATTCTATGATTGGTATAGCCAAATTGATGGATAATTTTATTTCTTAAATTTACATTACTATAATTATCATCAATAATTATAACTTCGATATTTTTATAACTTTGATGTAAACAACTTTTCACAGCTCTAATCAGAGATTCATACCTATTATGTGTTGGTATTATAATACTTACTAATTCTTGATCTATATTCCTATCCATGACTACTCTTCTCTAATAATTCATCATATACTCTCATGTTTTCTTATTTTTGATTTACTATTCTCACCTATATATTTCAAATACTCAGAATCATTGAGTAAAAAATTAGCACAAGCACACACTCCCTCAACATCTTCCTTCTCAAATAAAAATCCATCAACCCTATGTTCAATAATTTCACTTAACCCGCCAACATTACTAGCTAAAACCGGAGTTCCTTGTGACATTGACTCTAAAACACACATAGGTATTCCTTCTGTATCAGAAGGAATATACAATAAATCCGATATTTGGTAAACTATAGTAGCTGGATAGATTTCACCAAGTAACCTGAAATTATCTCTACATTTCAAATGGCAAATTTTTTCTTTCAAAGCAGCCCACATACTACCATTTCCAGCCATAATAAAAATCACATCTTCTCTGACTAAAAATAATTTTTCTACAAATTCAAGGAATCTATCCGGCCTTTTTTCTGGATCCAACCTTCCAATATAACAAATGATTTTTTTTGTTATTTGGAATACAAAATTCTTTTTTAAAGTCTTGAACACCTACTACATCTAAATCGCTATTTGATACATTAATTCCGTTATTTATTGCAACTATCTTCTTATTTTTTTATTATACTCTCCAATCTTTTTTTCATAGTTTCAGATACACAAATAAAAGCATCTCCCATAGAATATGTCCAAAAATCAAAATAAGTCAAGAATTTCTTTTTTAAGTTATATTCAGCCCATCCATGGCATGTTATCACTGTCTTAACCTTTCCAAATCCATTCTTGTCAAGTTTTTTTAACATATATAAAAAATAATTAGTTGAGTAGCCATGACAGTGTATAAGTTGGATTTTTAATAATTTTAAAATATTTTTAACGTGTAAGGCAGTTTCAAAATTATTTGAACATTGAGTACAATCAACATAGGCAATATCTAAATTTTTATAATCATCAATAACCTTTGAATCTCTAGATACGATTATCAAAATAGGATATAGAGACATCCTTCTGATCTGCTTTTTACAAAGTCCAATTATATGCGGATCTATACCTCCACAATGTCCATTATTATACCTAACTATAATATGAGCCGAAAACACTATATCCTTAATGTCTCCATATCCATCAGGGATATTAATATTTATTTTTCCACAACTATATTGCATTGTAACCATCTCCTTAAACGACGCATTATGATATTTGATAGAGAAATTTTTATGAATAACTCAATAATTTTATAGTAAATCATGCTTATATCTCAAAGATACCTATTTTATCTTGTCTCGACCTTCTCCAAAGAATTGCTATAATACTATTACAAATACATCTTCACTACACTTCAAATTTTAGCACTGTATAAAAACGTTTCAATACACTAACTTCAAGAAAACTTCCACTATTAATTGAAAAAATTGATAGAGATAAATTAAAGATCTATATTGAAACTCATCCCGATGCTTATTTGACTGAAATAGCTGTTGAATTCAACTGTCCTCCAACAACTATTCATTACGCTCTAAAGGCTATGGGATATAGTCTAAAAAAGAGCCGTACCTACTGCGAACAAGACCCAGAAAAAGTAAATCGGTTCCTTAAAGAATTGAATCACTTAAGCTACCTGACTCCTATTTATATTTATGAGACAGGGGTTGAGACCTATTTTTATCTCGAATATGATCGAGCCTTGAGCAGGCAGTTAGTCTCTCTGGAAGAAGATATAATTATTTGAATTAAGATCGAGACAACGCACACCAGAGATTGCGATACTGTTATAGAAGTACTAATGCCCTTTTTTGTTTCAATATACTATGGCTCCGATGACCTATAAAGATACGATGACGAGTGACTTTTTCGAAGCTTGCTTCCAAAAATTCTTACTACCTACTTTAGATACACCATCCCTTATCATTATGGACAATGCAAGGTTTCACAGAATGAACATGTGTAAGGAGCAGGGCATAGACTGTTACCACTTCCTACCTATTCACCCGAGTATAATCCCATTGAGAAAATATGGGCTTACATCAAAAACATCTCAGAATAATATTGTCAAATTACGATGCTTTTCTTGAGGCACTTTTGTCCTATTCTTGTTTCAGCCGACTATACTCCGTTATTGGGCAGCTACGGAACAGTCGATGGGACGATGGGAGGACATAAAAAAATCCTCCAGTTTTGTTTTTTATAACAGTATACTGGAGAATTGACAATCTCGGTAGATACCTCGTTATAGCGCGGTTACTTATTAGGCAGTTACAAAACAACTGTGAACAGAAAACATTCCAGAGTCAGACAAGACTTTGGAATGCTTTGGCTCTATAATTTCTGTAGTGGGTAATCCCACCCCAGGAATTATAGGGTCGTTTCTTGTAGAAAAAAAGCCCCATATGACCTATAATGAAAAGCGTCTAACCAACTCATTAGAAAGGGTTCATATGGAACAACTTAAGAATACCACAGATTTGCTCGGATTGGAAGACAAAAATATCAAAATCTTGTCTGTTCTGAAATACCAAACCCATCTAGTCGTTCAGGCAAAGTTGGATTCCCCCGCTCCTCCTTGTCCTCATTGTCAAGGGAAGATGATCAAATACGACTTCCAGAAAGCCTCTAAAATTCCGCTTCTCGACTGTCAGGGTTTACCCACGGTACTGCATCTCAAAAAGCGCCGCTTTCAGTGCAAGAATTGCCTTAAGGTGGTCGTTTCTCAAACATCCATTGTCAAGAAAAATTGCCAGATTTCCAACATGGTGAGACAAAAAATCGCTCAGCTCCTCCTTGAAAAGCAGTCTATGACTGAGATTGCCCACAGATTGGCGGTCTCAACTTCCACCGTCATCCGAAAACTGAGGGAATTTAAGTTTGAAACCGATTGGACCAAGTTGCCAAAAGTTATGAGTTGGGATGAGTATAGCTTCAAAAAGAGCAAAATGAGCTTCATTGCCCAAGATTTTGAGTCCAAATCCATCCTCGCAATTTTAGACGGGCGAACTCATGCGGTGATTCGAAACCATTTCCAACGCTATCAGAGAGAGGTTCGGGAGCTGGTCGAGGTCATCACCATGGACATGTACAGCCCTTATTATCGGCTCGCTAAGCAACTCTTTCCAAAGGCGAAGATTGTTCTTGACCGCCTCCACATTGTCCAACATCTGAGCCGAGCTATGAACCGAGTACGAATCCAAATCATGAACCAATTTGACCGAAAATCCTTGGAGTATCGGGCGCTCAAGCGCTTTTGGAACCCTCGCTTTTTCGTTTCTAGGCTCGGGCTAAATCAGTCCACTGGACTGATTTACTACACCAGGATAGCTTCAAGCTCTGTCAGAAACGATTCTATCAGCCCACGTTTCGAATGCACTTAACCCATCGGGAAGTACGAGATAAGCTGCTTTCTTACTCTGAGGGATTACAGGTTCACTACGAACTCTATCAACTCCTGCTCTTTCATTTTCAAGAGAAGAATGCCGACCATTTCTTTGGATTGATTGAGCAAGAACTGCCAACGGTTCATCCGCTTTTTCAAACGGTCTTTTGGACTTTTTTAAGGGATAGAGATAAGATTATCAACGCACTTAAGCTGCCTTATTCCAACGCTAAACTTGAAGCGACCAATAATTTGATTAAGGTTATCAAGCGCAAAGCCTTTGGTTTCCGGAACTTTAACAATTTTAAAAAACGGATTTTGATGACTTTGAACATCAAAAAAGAGAGTACGAATTTCGTACTCTCCAGATTGTAGCTTTTCGCCTACCCACTACACTTGACAAAGAGCCACTCTTTATTCCATGGTATCAAAGGCAAGACTTGGTTTGGCATTGAGGTCCCAGCCTGCGAAGTTTTCTTTGTTCCACTCGCTGACGCTGGCATAGGCAATCATACCTGCATTGTCTCCGCAGAGTCGCAGAGGGGGGATGATAACCTTGACATCTGTGATTTCGGCTGCTAGGCGTTCTCTGAGACCTTTATTGGCTGCCACACCACCTGCCACAACCAGGGTTTTAACAGGATATTTCTCCAAAGCCTTCTTGGTTTTTGCCATGAGAATGTCCATAACTGCTGCTTGGAAGGAAGCACACAAATCTTCTGTAGACAGGCTTTCTCCCTTTTGCTCGGCATTGTGATAAAGATTGATAAAGGCAGATTTCAAACCTGAGAAGGAGAACTCCAGATTATCTTCCTTAATCATGGCACGGGGGAAATCATAAATATCCTGCCCCTGATGAGCCAGCTCGTCAATCTCACGACCTGCAGGATAGGTCAAGCCCATGACACGGCCGACCTTATCATAAGCCTCACCAACCGCATCATCACGGGTTTCCCCAACAATCTTATAATCTCCTGCCTCCGAAACATAAACCAACTCTGTGTGTCCGCCGCTGACCAAGAGGGCTAGCAAGGGAAACTCCAAAGGCTCCACACTCTGAGCTGCCATGAGGTGCCCAGCCATGTGATTAACAGGAATCAGTGGAAGTCCGTGAGCCCAAGCAAAGGCCTTGGCAGCTGACAAACCAACTAGCAAGGCTCCGACCAAGCCTGGTCCGTAGGTAACCGCAACAGCTGTCACGTCCTCTTCGGTAATCCCTGCTTCTGCCAATGCCTCCTCGATACAGGCTGTAATGACCTCGACATGGTGACGACTGGCTACTTCGGGCACTACGCCACCAAAACGTTTGTGACTCTCAATTTGACTAGCAATGACATTGGACAAGAGCTCATCGTCGTTTTTCAAGACGGCGACACTGGTCTCATCACAGGATGTCTCAAATGCTAAAATATATCTATCCTTCATCTACTTCTCTCTTCATGATAATGGCGTCCTCGACTGGGTCATGGTAGTAGGCCTTTCGCTCAGCGATGACCGCCATTTTTTCTTTCTTGTAAAATGCTTGCGCTCGTTGATTTGACTTTCTGACTTCGAGGAAAATCTCCTTATCTGTCGGCAATTGAGCAAACAAGGCTGACGCAATTCCCTGACCCTGATAAGCTCCTTTGACAGCGATTTGCAGGACTTCTGCTTCAAAAAGATTCTCCTGCACAGCTAGAAATCCAATCACTTCTGCCCCATCATAAGCCAATGCATACCAAGTCTGGTCTTGGGACAGATCTGCTTGGATTTGCTCCAGAGTCCAAGGACTGACTGGGTAAACAGCTATCATAACAGCGTAGATGGCTTGAGCTAGGTCAGGCTGTTGTTGAATTCGCTTGATTTCTATCATAGGCGTTTAATGTAGGACTCACCAGACTCGGTATGGTTCTTGAGCCAGTTTTCCTCAGCTTCGACACGCTTGAGGTAATTTGGCACAAAATCATGCAAGGAGTCTGCTTCCTTGTCCCAGGCCAAAAGAGCTAGATTAGCTGCATTGGGCAATGTTTCTTTGTAATCAGTCCTTGGCAAGTGTTTTTGAATCTGCTCAACAAAGGGGCCAACTTCTCCGACAAAGGTTACCTGACTAGCGCCCTTGATTAGCTCAATGACTCGCTCAAAAGGCAGATGTGCTTCTGCCATGACAGGTTTGGCATTTTCATAAAATCCTGCATAAACATTATTGCGACGCGCATCCATCAAGGGGACAAACAAACCTTCTTGTTGGTAGGGCACCAGAGCCAAGAGACTCGACATACCAACCAACTCGATATTCAGAGTATAAGCCAGAGTTTTGGCAGTGGCTACCGCGATTCGTAAGCCTGTATAGCTACCCGGCCCTTCAGCTACCACGATTCGGTCCAAGTCCTTGGGTGTCCAATCCAAACTTGCCATCAAAAAATCGATGGCAGGCATAAGGGTAATACTGTGATTTTTCTTAATATTAATCGTCGTCTCGGCAAGAACCTGCTTATCCTCTAAAATAGCGAGAGAAAGAGCCTTGCTGGACGTATCAAAAGCTAATACTTTCATAACACATTCCTATCTTTTTGTCTGCTTACTATTATACTACAAAAGCTGGCACATGGGAATTTTCTTTGCCCCCAGACAAGAGTGCCCTCACTTAACTAAAAATAATTTAAAAAAATGCTCACTTTTCCTTTTCTTTTCCGAATATAAAAGTGAACAAGAAAAAAGGAGGAAAGTTCAATGACAAATTTTGACATTCTTGACAATCAATTTTTATCCTTATCTGAAAATGAATTATCAGATATTGATGGCGGTCTCGCTCCCTTGGTTATCTTTGGAGTAGCAATATCTTGGAAGGCTATTGCAGGTGGAACAGCACTTATAGGTTCTGGTTTGGCAGCTGGTTATTTTTTAGGAGGAGATTAACTATGATGAAAGATTTGAACAACTATCGTGAAATTTCTAATAAGGAATTGCAAGAAATCAAGGGTGGCTTTGGTGTAGGTGTTGGTATCGCTTTATTTATGGCAGGTTATACCATTGGAAAAGACCTTCGTAAAAAGTTTGGTAAGTCATGCTAGATAAGAAACACATTTTTAGAAGGATAAATTTTATTGTCTTCATCTCTTACAGTTTGCTCAGCATTCTCAATGATTTGAACATTACTACTATCCCTTTACCATTCGATTTATCTGTTTGTATTGTTTTATTTTTATGCTTCAACTCTATTTTTGAGCAGAACAATGACTCCCATAAAAATAATAAGCTTTGAAAATTCCATTGTCATGTCATTTTAGAAAAATGCAAAGACCACCTCATCTTGATAGATGGGGTGGAATTTTCGTGTCGTAAATCTACTATCTCTACATCCCCAAACAAAAAACCCCAGCATAAGCAGGGCATCTAAGCATTTAATCCAAAGTAAAATACAAACCAAACGACATAGGTCACGAGGAGGAGAAAAAGCGAGTAGAGAGTCACAAAGGTAATTTTCCACAAGAACTTGGTTTGTCATCGTTCCAGTTTGGCAAATAGAAGATTTCCTCCATAAACGCAAGCAACAAAAACGATAAAAGCTAACAAACGAACTCCGATAGCAAAAGCAAATAAGTTATACATAGGGCAACCTCCTTGACTTAAAATCTATATGGAATTATGACAAGCAATAAATTTCACTTCCGTTATCAACATAATACATTTTCTTTATTTTTGCAAACGCTCACCAAAGAAATCGTCCCCTAACTTTCTCGTTTCCGTCTTTTACTAATTTTTCATTTTGTGGTATAATTGAAATAATTGTAACGAATCAAGGTCAATCTAGACACAAAATGGAATGAAATCAAGCAAATATCTGCTAAAAGTTTGGAATAAGCTGACCTGTAAATAGAAAGGAACTATATGATTTACAAAGTTTTTTATCAAGAAACAAAAGAACGTAGCCCACGCCGTGAAACAACACGCGCGCTTTACCTAGACATCGATGCCAGCTCAGAACTTGAGGGCCGTATCACTGCTCGCCAACTTGTCGAAGAAAATCGCCCAGAGTACAATATCGAATATATCGAACTCTTGTCTGACAAATTGCTCGATTACGAAAAAGAAACTGGCGCCTTCGAAATTACGGAGTTCTAATATGGCCTACACTCTTAAACCTGAAGAAGTCGGCGTTTTTGCCATCGGTGGTCTAGGAGAAATCGGGAAAAACACTTACGGAATTGAATACCAAGACGAGATTATCATCGTCGATGCTGGGATTAAATTCCCAGAAGATGACTTGCTTGGTATCGACTATGTCATTCCTGACTACTCTTACATCGTAGACAATATCGACCGCGTCAAGGCTGTTTTAATCACACACGGACACGAGGACCACATTGGTGGGATTCCGTTCCTACTCAAGCAAGCAAATGTCCCTATTTATGCTGGACCGCTTGCCTTGGCTTTGATCCGTGGGAAACTCGAAGAACACGGCCTCTTGCGCAACGCCAAACTTTACGAAATCAACCACAACACCGAGTTGACCTTTAAAAATCTCAAGGCAACTTTCTTTAGAACGACTCACTCTATTCCAGAGCCTTTGGGGATTGTCATTCATACTCCTCAAGGGAAAATCGTCTGTACGGGTGACTTTAAGTTCGACTTTACTCCAGTTGGAGAACCTGCGGACTTGCATCGTATGGCTGCGCTTGGTGAAGAAGGCGTGCTCTGTCTCCTGTCTGACTCGACCAATGCTGAGGTTCCAACCTTTACAAACTCTGAAAAGGTTGTCGGCCAGTCCATCATGAAGATTATCCAAGGTATCGAGGGACGTATCATCTTTGCATCCTTCGCCTCAAATATCTTCCGTCTCCAACAAGCAACGGAAGCTGCTGTTAAGACTGGGCGCAAGATTGCGGTCTTTGGTCGCTCTATGGAAAAGGCCATTGTCAACGGAATCGATCTTGGCTACATCAAAGCTCCTAAGGGAACCTTTATCGAGCCAAATGAAATCAAAGACTATCCTGCAGGTGAGATTCTGATCCTCTGTACAGGTAGTCAAGGTGAACCTATGGCAGCCCTCTCTCGTATCGCCAACGGAACCCACCGTCAGGTACAACTCCAACCAGGCGATACCGTTATCTTCTCTTCTAGTCCCATCCCTGGAAACACTACTAGCGTCAACAAGCTGATTAACATCATTTCTGAAGCTGGTGTCGAAGTTATCCACGGTAAAGTGAACAATATCCATACATCTGGACACGGTGGTCAGCAAGAGCAAAAACTCATGCTCCGCTTGATTAAGCCAAAATACTTCATGCCTGTCCACGGTGAATACCGCATGCAAAAAGTCCACGCTGGACTAGCAGTGGATACTGGTGTTGAGAAGGACAATATCTTTATCATGAGCAATGGCGATGTGCTTGCCCTTACTGCTGACTCAGCTCGTATCGCAGGTCATTTCAACGCCCAAGATATCTATGTCGATGGAAATCGTATCGGTGAAATTGGCGCAGCTGTCCTCAAAGATCGTCGCGATCTATCTGAAGACGGTGTCGTTCTGGCAGTCGCAACTGTTGACTTCAAATCGCAGATGATTCTGTCTGGCCCAGATATCCTCAGCCGAGGCTTTGTCTACATGAGAGAGTCTGGAGACTTGATTCGCCAAAGCCAGCGTATCCTCTTCAATGCCATTCGTATCGCACTGAAAAATAAGGATGCTAGCGTACAATCTGTCAATGGTGCCATTGTCAACGCTATTCGCCCCTTCCTCTATGAAAATACCGAACGTGAACCGATCATCATCCCGATGATCCTCACACCAGATGAAGAATAAAGCAAGAAAACAGCCCCGTCCTCGGAGCTGTTTTTCTCTATGCTTTCTTTTGAGATTAAAACTCATACTCAATGAAAATCAAAGAGCAAACTAGGAAGCTAGCCGTAGGTTGCTCAAAGCACTGCTTTGAGGTTGTAGATAGAACTGACGAAGTCAGTAGCCATACCTACGGCAAGGCGACGTTGACGCGGTTTGAAGAGATTTTCGAAGAGTATCAATAAAAATCGAAATCAGACTAGAAGGCTAAGCGAAAGCATAACTTGAGTTAGCTCCCATAGTTCGGGAAACTATGGGAGGCTGGAGATGAATCAAAGCCAAGCTTTGAACTCATTCGTAAGAAGCCGACGACGTATCATTTTGATTTTTGAAGAGTTTTAGAAATACTACGATTTTTACCTTCCAGATACACCATCAAAATAGAAATATCTGCTGGGTTTACTCCCGAAATACGGCTGGCTTGGCCGATGGTTTCTGGATTGATGAGTTTGAACTTCTGACGGGCTTCGGTTGCGATAGAATCAATGTCATCCCAGTCGATATTGGCCGGAATGCGTTTTTCTTCCATGCGTTTCATCTTGGCAACCTGGTCCATGGCTTTGGAAATATAGCCTTCATACTTGATTTCTGTTTCAATCAATTCGATAATCTTGTCATCCAAGTCTTCTGCAGCTGGTCCGATGAAGGCCACCACATCTTGGTAAGAAACTTCTGGACGGCGAAGGAATTCCTTGGCTGTCACCGCATCTGTCAACGGCTTGAAGCCCATTTCCTCAACCTTAGCATTGGTTTCCTTGACTGGCTTGAGTTTGATACTGTCTAGGCGTTTCATCTCATTATCAAATTGATTTTTCTTGATTTCAAAACGAGCCCAGCGTTCATCATCCACAAGGCCAATCTCGCGTCCCATCTCAGTCAAGCGCATATCAGCATTGTCATGGCGAAGAATGAGACGATATTCAGCACGACTGGTCAAGAGACGGTAAGGTTCAATGGTTCCCTTGGTCACCAAGTCGTCGATCATGACCCCGATATAACCGTCACTTCGCTTCAAAATCAACTCAGGCTTACCTTGGATTTTCAGAGCCGCATTGATACCCGCGATAATCCCTTGGCCTGCTGCCTCTTCGTAACCTGACGTTCCATTTGTCTGACCAGCAGTGAAGAGACCTGAGATTTTCTTGGTTTCCAGAGTCGCACGCAACTGATGAGGCAAGACCATATCATACTCAATAGCATAACCTGTCCGCATCATCTCTGCATTTTCCAAACCTTTGATGGAATGAACCAAGTCACGCTGGACATCCTCAGGCAGACTGGTTGAAAGTCCTTGCACATAGACTTCCTCAGTATTGCGCCCTTCTGGCTCAAGGAAGAGTTGGTGACGTTCCTTGTCCGCAAAGCGCACAATCTTGTCTTCAATCGACGGACAGTAACGAGGCCCCACTCCCTTGACCACACCTGTAAACATAGGCGCACGGTGGAGGTTGTTTTGGATAATCTCATGACTGGTACCATTGGTATAGGTCAACCAGCATGGCACTTGGTCCTTGACATAATCCTCATCACGTGAAGTGTATGAGAAGTGATTAGGTGCTTCATCTCCTGGTTGGATTTCTGTCACGTCGTAGTTGATAGAAGAGGCCTTGACACGTGGAGGGGTTCCTGTCTTGAAACGACCGATTTCGAGACCCAGTTCCTTGAGATTGTCAGCTAGGTTAATAGAAGCCAAGCTGTGGTTAGGACCTGATGAGTACTTGAGGTCTCCGATGATAATTTCCCCACGGAGAGCAGTCCCTGTCGTCACAATAACAGCCTTAGCAGCATATTCTTGATGGGTGGCTGTACGCACACCGACAACCTTGCCATCTTCCACCAAAATCTCATCAATCATGGTTTGACGAAGGGTCAGATTTTCTTGATTTTCAACTGTCTTGCGCATCTCCTTAGAGTAAAGTTCCTTGTCAGCCTGCGCACGAAGAGCACGGACAGCTGGCCCCTTCCCTGTGTTTAGCATCTTCATCTGGATGTAAGTCTTGTCAATGGTTTTGGCCATCTCGCCACCGAGGGCATCGACTTCACGCACGACAATCCCCTTTGCAGAACCACCGATAGAGGGATTACAAGGCATGAAAGCCAGCATTTCAATATTGATGGTCGCAAGCAGGACCTTACAGCCCATACGGCTAGCGGCCAAGGAAGCCTCAACCCCAGCGTGTCCCGCACCAATTACAATAATATCGTATTCTTCAGTAAAATGATAAGTCATGTTTCTCTCCTATTCTTCAAGATGAATGTGTCTTAGTTGGCCTTCCCAATCTGGTAGGGCCGTTTTTAAAAAGGCTGGAACTAGCTGGATATCCTCAAGCTTATCCAAGTCAATCCACTCACAGGGCTGCCTTTTCTCATCTTCCTGCATGGTCAACGGGGCATCTTCAAGCAAATCCACCAGATAATGAAACTCGATATTGTGATAGGAAACGCCGTCTTGTTCAAAACGATTTTCAACCACAAAAGCTAGCTGCCCAGCTTGAGATTTAACACCCAGTTCTTCCTTCACTTCACGGACTACCGCGTCTTCCGTTTTTTCGTTAACTTGAATCGCACCGCCGATAATGTAATACTTGCCCTTGTCTTTGGTGACTAGAAGCTTGCGATTTTGAAGAATCAAAGCTGTCGCCCGAACACCAAAAACCGTATTGTCTACTTTTGTCCGAAAGTCTTGTTGAGTCATTCTTGTCCTTTCCCTTAAACGACACAAAAACAGTCAAAACTACAAAGAAGTGCAGGACAAAAAAGCCTGCAACATCCATGAGCTTTGACCATCATTTCTATTGCTGTTATTATTGTAGCAAATTGAGAAAATTTGTCAATCTAAATGTACTGACAAACTTGTCCATCGCGGTAAGCATTGTCAATCAAACCGCCACCTAGACACTCTTCGCCATCGTAAAAGACAACTGCCTGTCCTGGTGTAATCGCGCGTTGCGGTTCTGTAAAGATAACCTCTGCCTTGTCTCCTTTGACATGGACGGTCACCTTAGAGTCAGGCTGACGGTAACGGAATTTAGCCGTACATTCTAGCGTAAACTCCTCGGGCATATCACGAGTAAAGTGGACTTGGCTAGCCTCTAGGCTGGTTGACATGAGCGAATCATGGTAGAAACCTTGGCCTACATAGAGAATATTCTTGCTTAGATCTTTTCCGACAACGAACCAAGGGGCATTGTCACCACCGTGTTGCCCACCGATACCGAGTCCGCCACGCTGACCGATTGTATAGTACATAAGACCTGCATGCTCGCCCATATCGCGACCATCCACAGTCATCATACGACCAGGCTGAGCTGGCAGGTAGTTGCTGAGAAAGTTTTTAAAGTTCTTTTCTCCGATAAAGCAAATCCCTGTCGAGTCTTTCTTCTTAGCAGTCGAAAGACCTGCTTCTTCTGCTAGTTTTCGAACTTCAGGCTTTTCCAAATGTCCTAGTGGGAACATGGTTTTTTGAAGTTGTTCTTGCGAAAGTTGGCTGAGGAAATAGGTCTGGTCCTTGCCATTGTCCACGCCACGAAGCATGTGAACAGTGCCGTCCTCATCACGCGCCACTCGAGCATAATGCCCAGTCGCTACATAGTCTGCCCCCAAGGTCATAGCATAGTCCAAAAAGGCCTTGAACTTGATTTCCTTGTTGCACATAACGTCCGGATTTGGCGTGCGTCCCGCACGGTATTCCGCTAGGAAATACTCAAAAACGCGGTCCCAGTACTCTTTTTCAAAATTGACAGAGTAGTAGGGAATGCCAATCTGGTCTGCCACCGCAACCACATCCTTGTAATCTTCGGTCGCCGTACAGACGCCGTTTTCATCTGTGTCATCCCAGTTCTTCATGAAGATACCGATCACATCGTAGCCCTGCTCCTTGAGAAGAAGAGCCGTCACCGACGAATCAACACCACCACTCATCCCCACAACAACACGTGTTTTAGAGTTATCACTCATGGTAAGTCTCCCATCTATTCGTTTATTCACGATTGAAGGTCGTGTGTGCTTCACGATTGAAGGTCGCTTGAGCAGTATTCATTATAACACGCTTGGTTAGAGAAGACAAGGAAGAGCTTAAAAATTGTTTTTTAAAACTTATAGTCAATATACAGATTATGTGAATGATGTGAGTATACCTTCTTCTTATCTTCATTCACATAACTATAATAAATAAAACAACCCATTTTCTCTAATCTATTTTTCAAGTTAGAGAAAAGGAGTCGTTTTTTTAATGACATTTCCTGAAATCATAAGACAGGTACCTAAAGAATACGAACATAAATCTATTCAATCGAACCTTATCTTTGTTTCAAAATTAAAATGTCAAATGTTCTTAACATGATTTAATTTAATCGGCTTAAACCCATTCACCGTTTTCATTGACAGTATACCCGTCTACAGTTGTGTTGACTGCAAGGGCACCTAAGCCATTGACATAGTACCATTTATCTGATACTTTGAACCATTGGCTTGCTTTCATAGCACCTGATGCTTCAAGATAGTACCAGGTATCTCCATCTTTCACCCAACCTGTTGCCATTGAACCGTTAGCGTTGAGGTAGTACCATGAACCGTTGACTTTAGCCCAACCTGTTGCCATAGCGCCGTTAGCGTTTAGATAGTACCATGAACCGTTGACTTTAGCCCAACCTGTTGCCATAGCGCCGCTAGCGTTTAGATAGTACCATGAACCATTGTATTGGAGCCATCCTGTTGCCATAGCGCCGCTAGCGTTTAGATAGTACCATGAACCATTGTATTGGAGCCATCCTGTTGCCATAGCGCCATTGCTGTTGAGGTAGTACCATGAGCCATTGTTTTGGAGCCAACCTGTAGCCATAGCACCATTAGCGTTTAGGTAGTACCATGAACCGTTGTTTTGGAGCCAACCTGTAGCCATAGCACCATTAGCGTTTAGGTAGTACCATGAACCGTTGTTTTGGAGCCATCCTGTCGCCATTGAACCATCAGTATTGTAGAAGTACCACATACCGTTTTCTTGTTTCCAGCCTGTTTTTGGTGCGGGAGCTGGTTGCTCTGGTTTTGGTGCGGGAGCTGGTTTTTCTGCTTTTGGCGGTTGCTGTTGAGTCAAGCGGTTATATTCTTCTTCTGATCTACGAGCATAGTCTTCTTCAGCTTGTTGATCATCTGTTTTTTCTGGTTTTGGTTGTTCAGCTGGCTTCTCTGGTTTTGGTGCGGGAGCTGGTTGAGGAGCCGGCGCTGGTTTTGGTTGTTCAGCTGGTGCTTCTGGGGCTGGAGTTTCTGGAGCTGGAGCTGGTTTTTCTGGCTCATCAACTGCTTTCTTGAGGTCAGCTTCAGTTTTTTCTAATTCAGCTTTTTTAGCAGCTAAATCTTTTTCTGCAGCTTCAAGATATAATGCAGAATATTCACCGTCTGAGTTTTTGAAATCTTCTACATCTTTTTCAAGTTTTGCAATTTCAGCGTCTAACTCATCAATCTTATCACTCAACTCTTCAAGTTTTGATAGTTTAGCTTGCTTAGCATCCAATTCAGATTGAAGAGGAGCACGGAGACCTTCTTTAACATAATCTTCTGAGTCAGATTCATCAATCTCTTTGAGTTTTGTTTCTAGTCTATGAACTTCATTTTCCAACTCAGCGATTTTGGCTTGAAGAGCAACTTCTTTAGCACGTTCAGCATCCAATTTTTGTTTGGCTTCAGTAACTTTTTCCTCAGCTTCTTTTACTTTTTTAGTAAGCTCTGGTTCTTTTGCTTCAGCCTCTTCTGCTTTTCGTCTAGTCTCTGTTAACTCTTCCGCGCTAGGAATCACCTTTTCTCTAATCTTCTTAAATTCTGCTTGTTTTTCCTTATCTTTTTTCTCAGCTTCCTCCATTTCTTTCTGAAGCATAGATCTTTTTTTGGAGTCTTTTTCGTTAATATATTTCCTCAACTTTTGTTGATAGTCCAGATTTGCTTTTTGTTGCTCTTGAGAAGCTTTTTTTTCTTCTTCCGCTTTCTCCTCAGTTATCTTCTGATCATCCTTATATTTTTTCTGCGCACGTTTTGCGTCCTCTAAAGCTTTTTTCGCATTCTCAGCATCTCTCTTCGCTGCATCATAGTCTTTCTCAGCTTTAGACTGGTTAGCTACAGGAGCGTCTTCTGCTCTTACAACAGTAGGCGAAGACGCAACAAAACCAGCCCCTAAGATAGCGACGCTGGCTAGACTTGTTAAAATCATTTTTTTCTTATTCATCTAAATTTACCTCTTTTCTGATAGTCATTTTTAGACTATACTTATATTAAGTATAGTCCCCCCGTAAATATTTGTCAAATGTTTTATATTACATTTTTATTACAAATTTCTATATCATAAGCTTCTACTCCAAAAAGATAAAGACACTACTTTTGCCCTTTTCGATTCTCTTTTTAAACATAGCATCATCTTCCTTCATTCCTATAAAAACATTTCCAATGAGAGAGCTTATTTTTTAATTTCGTTAAACAACAAAAAACGCAAGCTTAAGCCTGCGGACAATCTTTATAGCCATTTCATTTCTTTCACATCTGTTTTACGAACTTTAGCATATTTCTTAGCGCTTGTAAAATGTAGAGTAACTGGTTTAAATACTCCGCTTTTATCTCTTCGTAAACCTAAAACTGCGGATCTTTTATTTTTATCCTCAAAAAATATGACGTCCAATTTCATAGTATTTTTAGATAAATCCTTAGTACGATACAACAACTTGTTATTTTAGAATAGAAAATATCGCCGATAAACTCACATAAAGATATCCTTTCGATTACATCATTGTACATAGGATATTTCTAAAATCTTCTAAAATAAAAACACCAGCTTAAATAGCAGGTTTTGTTTGACTAGCATAATCTCGTGTGATTTTGTGTAAGCCAAATAAATGATGTAAATCAGTCAAGCAAAAATTCACTTTGAAAATCTCTAAATACTTATAATTCGTTGATACTTGACATGTTTTTCCATTGAATCTTTCTTGATAGTCCAAAATACAATCAAGTAATTTCAACGACAAACTCCATATTTTTTCAAAATAAAAAAGCACGGGGCAGTTCTCACTATTGCCCAAAGTGGTTGATTAGAGTCGGCTTCTCTAACTCCCTATGTTGTGCTTATTAGGCTTATCGCAAGGGAACAGTTTTTAGCTCTGCCAAGCCACATAGTGTGCTTACTACTATGTGTCCATGTCACCATGAATTGCCGAACGGTTTAACGAGAAAGTATAGTAGATTGAAACAAGATGTGAACAAATCGATTAGGAAAGTCAAATTAATTTCTAGAAATATTTTAACAGTCATAACGGACTATTCCAGATTCAATCTACTATATTACTTTTAGATTTATCCCAACTCAATTATGACATCTTTTTTCAAAAGTCAATATATCTCACTCTTTTCAACGACAAGAAAGAGGCTGATAATCGACCAACCTCTGTTTTTAGATACAGTTCAAGTCCAAACTATTCTTTATAGAAAAGTCCGATAAATTCGAGCAATAGTTAACATACTTACAAATATAACTCCCAAAATAGATAACACTATTTTCACAAAACTCAGTTCCGAACCTATGACATATATATGAAAAAGAGGAGCTAGTCCTACACATATATACAATAAGTAGCCAACAAGTTTTATCTCACCAATTCCTGCAAAAAAATGTTTCATGTAACGATTCTTCATTTACTCTATTAAATCAGTTTTATTTTAGACTATCATAAAACAATCACCTCTTCAATAAAAACCATTGGCGAATACTATTCTGAAGCATTGATAGCTCAGATTTCTCAGAATAGAGCTGTCCTAACTATCGAGCAGCTCAAATACATATATATGAGCAATTCTAAGCCTAGAATTGTTATAAAATAAATGTTTTCGGGCTATTCTAAGTCTTTGACTGCTTAAAATTTTACGTTCTGAAGGATTCTAAAGCTAGAATAACTCAAAATCACGAGAACTAAGGTATTCAAAACTTCAGAGTAATACAATCCCCATAGGAATTCTCCATTCTTATTAAGCATGATTAAAATGTAATCCTAACAAGTGATCCTCGACTGTGTTTGTAGCACTTAGTTACCTAGATAAGACTATTTCCCTTTATCATATCTGATTTTAAGCCGTTCTAAGATTTAACCTATGTTTCTATTACTTGCTATTTTTAAATAATTCGAATTCCTTTTCTTTGATAAATGGAACTGAAAAATTAGAAAAAAGAAGTAAAATCGAAAACAGATAGCCTGCTTTTTGAATCACTAAAAGATATCCTAAAAATAAGTAAGCTATAACATCCAATGCGAAAAGAAAAAATATTCTCCTCTTCATTAAAGTACTTGTGTCAAATAATCTGATGAATAAAAATTTTATCGTGGTATCTGCACAAATTTTTATCAAAAAGATAAGAGTCAGTACATGATTATCAACTGTACCATAAAGAATAGATGGAAATATAGTTAATATAAAACTAGAAATCTCTAAATATTTTATCCAAGGAGATTGAGACACCTTGCTTCTAAACTGACTAATTTTCTTATATTCGTTAGTCAATTTAATATCAAAATCTTTCCCAATTAAATGAAAAATTATCAACTCTGTAATAAAAACACTTATTAATACGGTATAAGTCAAAAAACTTTCTGGGAAAAACTTATTGATTAAAATGGGGAAACTCATTAACAGAATCGAATTTATGGCTAGACAGATAGATACTATTTTATTTTTCACAGAATATAGAGGTAGTGATACTATTGAGTAGATAAAAGCTAAAAAAATAAGCAAAAAATACTCCGTGTCATTTATAATCGCCCTGAATGATAAAAATATATACATCCAACATACGATAATGTGTATTTTTCGAATCTTATCTACATTACTCATCTTACTGTCGCAGATATGAATCCATCCCAAGGATAAGGGTTCCCGTTAATATCACAACCTCTATTAAGAACACCATATCCAATATAGTAAGCTATTTTCCCTGCTGCTGTAGCCAATACACCTGCTGCTGCACCAATAAGCCAGCCTCCAAGACCTCCAACCTTAATATAGTTTATTAGTTTTTTGGTTAAAACTGCAGCTCCAGCTAATGCTATAAAAGTTCCTGGACTCATAGCTAAAGCTGCGCAAATTCCTTGACAAGCACGCTTGCTTAAATAAGCTCCCCCATCAAGATACATCATTTCTTCTTCATCAATCACAACATAATTATTTGGTAATACAAGTTCCATTTGTTTTCTCCTCCTTAGTTGAAATTGTTTCATTTGTTTTACAAATAGGACGAACTTAAACTATCTTTTTATTACTCAGTAATAATTTCCGAGATTTCATTTTATGATACTCTCTATTCATACAGAAATCAAAATTTTGCCTTAACCAACTTGTATAATAGAAAAAATCTAATTGATTTATTCTGATGAGCTGTATTCTAATTTTATCAACCTTTTCTTGCCAGTTGTTATTGTTACTAATAGAAATTTCATACAGCAGTAACTCGACAAGACCTGTACACAGAAGGGTGTTATGAGAATCTTCGATTTTTTTCAAAATATCCTCAAAAAGTTCACTATCCGTTAAAAAGGTGGATTGGTTCATCGCATCATACAGCTGAAGAGACATTAAGTCAGAATAACTTAGCTCTGATTTTTGTATCTTATCCTTTAACGTTTTCGTCAAATCACTTTCAAACGAATCTTCTTTTTGCCATTTGTTTTGATTAAAAAGAAATTCCGTCTTATTAAAAACGAGATGATTGATATCCATTATAGTCCAGAAAAATATTGTAGTAAGCATGATGATTGCAAAAGGAATTTTTAAAATAAATACTAGGATAATAGCAATTTCAAGAATAAAACTCCATATAATCCTAGATCTTAAATCATCAGGCGACAAACTTTTACGATGGAATGAAAAATAGGGCGAGAACCTCACATTTACTTTCTTCCTTCCTATAAAAATAAAGGGAAAAATCGTAATAAGAGCTTCTTTCTTGTACAAATCTTTCAATGCGTATAGTATGTCTAAAACTATTTTTGATAATATCAAAACAAAAAAAGTAAGACTCGTACTAACCACAAAATCAAAGGGAATTTCTAGATTCAATAGTAAGTTATTCACTAGGACATGCAACTCTAGCCACAAGACAAAAAGAGGGAGCATTAGTAAGAAAACAATTAGTTTACGTATCATAATTTTACAGTGTCCTTATCATTTTCTTAATTTTGGATAAATCATCATTGCTATGATTAAAATCAAAAAAACGACATTCATCCAAATAATCAACTTTTTTATTTCTTCGCTAACAAAATCATAGGCTAAAAAAGTTATGGATGATATAAATAGACATACAAAAAAAATAATAACAAAAATTTTTTCCATTTTAATACCCATATCTAGTTACCACAAGGCGTTTAAATTTGGGTCTCTCCTATTTACATCATTGTTGGCCCAGATTGTTGTAATAGCATCGCCAATTGACATCCAAGCTGCAAATCCATTAATAGCAGACAGTGCAAATCCTGCCACTCTATTTGCAACTCGTACCCCAACATATCTTGCAGCTGCTCCAGCAATTGCGCTTGTAACTCGCCGCAAACCATAATTACGAATATAATTTCTAACTAGACTGATTGCTCCTCCACCTAAAACACCATTAAAAGCTATATTAATGGCTGTTGCAACAGGCCATCTCGGAATAGAAAATCCCCCATCAAGATACATCATCTCTTCTTGCTCAAGAACAACATAATTATTTGGTAATACGAGTTCCATTTATTTTCTCCTTTTTTATTAAGTATGGTTAGGATGGTTTCCTAACAAGTAATCGTCGACTGTGTTTTTATCACTTAGCTACCTAGATAAGATATCCTTTCTCTACCTTATTTGTTTTTATAGGTTACCTAAGGTTTAAAACCAATTATTGTTTGAAACTTAACAGTTCTAAACCACTAGCAATAAATGATTGCGAACTCACTAATACTATTTCAAAATTTATTTTTTTGACTTAGTAACGCAATTCCAATTAGCAATACACCTATTATAAATAAAAGTATTTCCCAAAATTTATTATCCGTGTTAATGAGAGGTATAAGATACATACTGACTAATATGCAACTTGCCCCTATAATAGCAAATGTTATTCTAGTTTTATCTCCTAATTGAAACATGTTTGATCCCTATATACACTTCAAGCAAAAGTTGGATTTCTGAAATAGCTAAAGATAAAGATAATGGTTGCGAGCTATTTAAACTATCATCAATATTCTGCTCGATTAAAACAAAGTCTGGTCTTACCTCTAAAATTTTATTTAACATTGATTCATATTTATTTTTTTCATTATAATGCCGTAAATATAGATTTAATTTTATAACATCCAACATACCATAAAGTGATATTGGATGATTTATTTTTTTAAATCGCTTAACTTCTAATAAATCAATTTGTTCACGCACGCTCTCTGAAAGATATGGCTTGATCAAACTGATATAAGATAAAGCCACGCATGGCAACTCAGATTTTGATTGCAATTTCCAAATTTCATGATAATCCTGAAGATTAAACTCACAATCCCTCTTAGATTCCAGTATTGTTAGTACCTTTGATTTTAACAGAAATAATTGTTGATTCTCAATTCTATAAAGTTTTTGTACTAATGCTATGATAATAGAAAATGGAATAAGAGGCAAAAGCAACGATTTGTCATACACAAAAGTAAAGAAAAAATAGTATGAAATTAGTGTTGTAAAGTACAAGAAGTAGTAAAATTTAAACAGATTCTTAGTTGTTTGACTCTCCTTATAAAACACTGCTATTCCTGGACTAAATCCCATTAGTTGGTGAAAGAGAATTCGATAGTATTTCCTAGCTCCTATAATGATCACAAATATAAAATAAAAATAAATTGGTCTTAATTTACAAAAGATTGAGGAAACTAGTAATAGCAAAGTATGTAAGCATTGAGACAAAATATAGAATAACGGTATCGCCAATACAAAGGTTAAGATGGCATGAGAGGGGGTTCCTAAGATGTCCAATTTTATAAATACTGGGCTGACACAAAATATCGTGCTTATAAGCAGTAAAATTATTAAAATTGTGTCAAAAAAATAACGTTTATTTTTCATTTAGTCTACTTTCCATTGTTAAATAATACTACTGCTAACACCAAGCCAACTTAGCACATTGCATCACCTAATCCTGCGCTACTTATCCATAATCCTTTAATGTTTCTACTAAAATTATTCCAATTTCCCCCATCAAGATAGCTTATTTATCCTAGACAATGCCTACTGCAACAGTATAAATAAGATTCATCAGCCATCTTTTCTGGCAATCATATGGGTAGCCTAATGATATTTCTAGTTACTCAAAAATATCTAGCTATACTAGAGTTATTTCTAATCCCTAGGACACTTGTTAATCCAAATGTAACAAATTTTCACCCCTTAATAGGACTCTTTCTGGAAAAAATATAAGGTCTATCTTTATAAAAAAATCTATCATATTGGGATGGCACGCATCTGGAATTTAAACAAGCTATAAATTCATTTATAACTACTATTTGTTTAGAGGCAACAGCATCTTGTATACCGCCCTCGAAAGAACCATCTTGTAATTCCGAAATATTTTTGTTTAAATATTGTTTTGACAAATCTCTTAATGCTTCATTATCGTAAATGATTCCCAAAAATCCAACCTTATATAGTAAATAATTTAAACTTACAAAGTAATTGAATCCCATAGTATATTTTTCTTTATAAAGCAAAGGTAAAACTTTATAAAAAATATCTAAGTCAACCTTACTCTGATTCTGAAGCAAGTAGGAGTCAAGCAAATTTTCAAAAATAGCTAACAATATGATTGGTGTAAGGTTTTTGTATTCACATGTCAAGTATTCCGAGTATCGTGCAGATGATATTTCTTTTACATAACTTTTTGAAAGCAAGATTTTTTCAAATTCATCATCTATTATTAATCTTCTATTTCCAATCCAAACGGTATTACCACCCAAATAAGATTGTGCAAATAGCAATATGTAAGAAAACATGAACGTAAATACTGAAAGAGGTAGAATTCTATGCGTAAAAAAATAGACGATAATGGTAGCCAGGAGTAAAGATATCTCTCGTGACAATCGAATTCTTTTCAGCATCTTTTTTAACAGTCCGTAAGGTTGTCCTTGGCAATATTCTTGAACTAAATTGATCGGAATGACATCTCTCACCATTTCTGGAAAGTAGAGTAAGTTTATAGGTTGAAATCTCCAGCTCCCATCATAAGTAAATGGATATAGAACCAAATACTTAAAAGATTTTTTTCTTATAAACTTAATTATCACAATATGAATGACTGTTCCAATGAAGTATATTAAATATAAAAGTAAAACCGCCATCAATATACTTACAAAAATCCCCTTGGAATCAATCAATGGAAAATAAAATATTGCAACTAGAAGCGAATAAAATCCCGCTAATAAATATTTCTGATCATCTTTCATTCAAAACACCATATTATTTACTAAGAATACATCAATACAATAGAGCAACTCTGTAAGTCAATATTTGATAAAGCAAAGCTTTAAACCCTTCCCCAGACGTTAGCTTTTATTCAACCCACTACAGTTGACAAGGAGCCCAAATTATTGATAAAAACTTTAGTCATCATCGTCTCTATAAAAATATTTTCTATACACTCTTGATAATACCAAAATTAATGCCAATATCATACCAAGAGCTATAATAATAGAATTTATTAGATTTATTTTAGTATATCCAATCACTAGTCCAATAATTGGACTGGTAGACATGCTTAGATATAATAAAAATAACAAAAAATGAATTTCACCAATTCCTGCAAAAAAATGTTTCATAGCTATAGTTTTACGCCCATAAATATCCATCAAATTTACCGTCTACGATATCTAAACCATATGCAATGGCTCCTCCTAATGAGAAGACTTCAGCAACAGTAGCCGCAATATTAAGAGCATTAGTAATAGTTGCCATACTAACTCCACCAATATATCTTGTTATAGCACTTCTAACGACTCGGCTCATCATACCACGATTAGCAATTAACTTTTTAATGGCATATGTCTGGTATACTGACATCCCTCCAGAAACTGCAGCTGCAGCAATATTATCACGTTTGTTCCACCAGTTACAACCAACACCACCCCCATCAAGATACATCATCTCTTCTTGCTCAAGAACAACATAATTATTTGGTAATACGAGTTCCATTTATTTTCTCCTTTTTTATTAAGCATAGTTAGGATAGTTTCCTAACAAGTGATCGTTGACTTTGTTTATAGCACTTAGTTACCTAGATAAGATATCCTTTAGCTTGCTTCCAAAATTTAAGTCTGCACCTATAATATGAGTTCATATTAGTACTGCTAAATCCTATCTATAGTAATGTCAAACACCTAAATAAAGTCATCTCTCCGATTCATTCAAGAAATGAAGAAAGGCAAAAAATCTTTAAAATAAGAAAAATGCATATTATCAGGTGTTCAAAAATATTGATGATATACGTTATATAGATAGAAAGATTTACTCAATCTCATTTTCAAATTGAGTTTTTTCCCAACCTCGTTTTTAATTTATATCTTCAATAGAATCTAATGACCGAGCTACTGTATTACACAGATTAATATTATTTAGTCTGTAATTTTTTTAAAAAACTTAATAGTAAATTTGCTCCACTGATTGCTATCAATATTTCAATTGGTAAAAAATAGTAATTCCAAATAAAATGAGAAATCAGCAATGATAGAAAAATAACAATATCAATTTTCCTGTTGTTGACATACTCTGTAATTTTATGATACAGGAATGCAACAATAACTGAAATTAAAACAACCATCATAATACTATTATCCTATCCTTCTCACTAACTCTATTTCCAAAATTTAATTTTTGGGGGACTTAGTAATGAAATTACAATTAACAACACACCTAAAATAAATAAAAATATCTCCCAAACTTTATTCTCAGTTTTAATAAAGCTACCATATCTATCTCATTTCTTATTTTTAAATAATTCATACTCTTTTTCTCTGATAAAGGGAACTGAAAAATTAGAAAAAATTATCAGAATTGAAAACAGATATACGTCTTTTTGTATCACTAAAACATAACCTAAAAATATATAGACCATCAAATCTAGTACAAAAAGAGAAAATATCCTCCTTTTCATTACCTTACTTGCCTTAAAGATTCTGTTTAATAGAACCTTTATCGTAGTATCTACACAAATTTTTATCAAAAAGATAAGAGCCAATACACCTGCTGCTGCACCAATAAGCCAACCTCCAAGGCCTCCAACCTTAATATAGTTTATTAGTTTTTTTGTTAAAACTGCAGCTCCAGTCAATGCTATAAAAGTTCCTGGGCTCATAGCTAAAGCTGCGCAAATTCCTTGACAAGCACTCTTGCTTAAATAAGCCCCCCCATCAAGATACATCATCTCCTCTTGCTCAAGAGCAACATAACTATTTGGTAATACGAGTTCCATTTATTTTCTCCTTTATACTATGTAATACTACAAAATGATTTTGACCTAAATCATTCTTAACTTGAAGAATCGCAGGAAATGTTAATTTTGGAGTCAAATCTTCCAGTGCCACTCGAACAGCTTTTACTGTAAAATTCAACTTATTCAGACCTGAAACAATACCACTGACAGTCGTTCCATACATGTCTGTACCAATAATTTCCCGAATCTTCATGATTGATAGTTCCTTTTTGTAAGATAAAAGAACTGTTGAAACAACTGCCGCAGCACAATCTGACTGATCATGTTGCATCGTACAAGGATATTTTTTTAACATAGAAATACTCAATTCTTTAGAATTAATCTAACTTTTCTTTGATGTCACCCAAACCTCAATCACTGCCCAGTAGTTCTTGAATCAGTTTATTTTCAATCGTATCATTCTTTGTTCTTGATATCTTTCCAAGCATTGTAGTACAGCAGATTTTTGTCCAAGGACTAAGCCTCCTTTAACAACTCAAGCTCCCTTACATTATATCGACCAGCCCCATGGAAAGATTATGGCCAGACTAATCAATGATATCATACATACTAGAATACAAAATATTTTTTTATTCATACTTTTTCTCCTATCTTTATTTTCTACCTACATCATACCTCTTATTAAGCTCATTTTAAAATTACGTTAACTTTTTTCACAAATTTATTTTTACTTTCTTTTTTACTTTTTACACTGCTATGATACAATATTTTTAACAAGATTTTATTATTTGTTAACTTTTTTCACAGAAAGGAGAAAATCATGCGTTATGATTTCGGAAAGGTCTATAAAGAAATACGTGAGTCAAAGGGGCTGACCCAAGAAGAGGTCTGTGGGGGTGTTCTCTCAAGAACCAGCTTATCAAAAATCGAAAGTGGCAAGACAACCCCAAAATATGAAAATATGGAATTTCTTCTCCGTCAAATCAATATGAGTTTTGAAGAGTTTGAATATATCTGTCAACTTTATCAACCAAGTCAACGCACAGAGATTATGCAAACCTATCTCAATATGCGTTCCATTATCGGGACCAGCGATCTTGTCAATTTATTTCAAAAATGCCAAGACTACCTCAAGACCCACCACGATCTCCCTATAGAAGAAATCAGAGATATGCTTGAAGTTGTCATTTATATCCGTCAACACGGGGCAGGGGAACTATCAGATCACGCAGAACAGGTTGTCAAAAAACTTTGGAGAAAAATTGAAAAACAAGATACATGGTATGAGAGTGATCTAAAAATCCTCAATACCATTCTTTTCAGTTTTCCCATTGAATACCTCCATCTCATCACTGGAAAAATCTTGCAACGCTTAGAAGTCTATAAAAACTATCAACATTTATATGACTTGCGAATAGCAATCCTGCTCAACCTTTCCACACTCTATCTATACAATCAAGATAAAAACATGTGTAAGCAAATCTGCTACACTTTACTAGAGGACGCCAAGAATAAGAAAAGCTACGATAGGCTTGCTATCTGCTATGTCCGTATTGGGATTTGTACAGATAATGCTAAACTTATCCAAAAAGGTTTCTCACTTCTGGAGCTGACCGAGGAAACTTCTATGCTGTCTCATCTCAAAAAAGAAGTAGAGACCCATTATCAACCAAAGAAATTATAAAAAAAGTCGAGGGATTTCCTCGACTCTTTACATATTATTTGTTCGTTAGTTCTTAATATCAGCCATTGTTAAACCAGAAGTTTTTAGCTCTGCCAAGCCACATAGTGTGTTTACTTCTATGTGTCCATGTCACCATGAATCGCCGAACGATTTAACGAGAAAGTATGACTTTTACGTTTATCCCAACTCAATTATGACATTTTTTTCAAAAGTCAATATATCTCACTTTTTCAACGACAAGAAAGAGGCTGATAATCTACCAACCTCTTGTTTTTAAATACATTTCAAGTCCAAACTATTCTTTATAGAAAAAAGTCCTATAAATTCGAGCAATAGTTAAAATACAAACAAATATAATTCCCAAAATAGATAACACTATTTTCACAAAATTCATTTCAGAACCTATTATATATACGTGAAAAAAAGGGGCTATTCCTACACATATATACAATAAATAACTTACAAAGTTTATTTCACCAATTCCTGCAAAAAAATGTTTCATTTTAAGCAAAAATATAACCATCTAAGCTACCGTCAGCCCAATCAACCCCATATGCGATTGCTCCACCTAGTGAAAATCCAGTAACAGTTAGTGCAGTATTGACTAAATGGCCAGCTGCACTACCTACATGTTTAATTATTAAACTACGTAATGTTCTCGTAATAGCCCCTCTATTAGCTGAGATAGCTTTTTTTATCGCATAAGCAGAATAAATTGTTGCACCACCACTATAGATGGCCAAATCTACATCCAGAACTGTTGCAAAACTACCTCTACTATTCCACCAGTTACGACCAACACCACCCCCATCAAGATACATCATCTCTTCTTGCTCAAGAGCAACATAATTATTTGGTAATACGAGTTCCATTTATTTTCTCCTTTTTTATTAAGCATGGTTAGGATGGTTTCCTAACAAGTGATCGCAGGCTTTGTTTAGTTACCTAAATTAGACTTCCTTCCTTTATCTTATTTTAAATATTTAAAACCAGTTACTGCTTGAAGCTTAACAGTTTACTTAATTCAAATAACAGCTAATCACTGATTCCCTGATTTTATCAAATATACTAATAACAACAATTGTGATACGATCATCATTATAAGAACAACATTTAACGAATCAAAGTTTTTCCGAGATAATAATAAAGCAACAGCAAGCAGTATTATTACTAAAGATTGAATAACTACTATTACTCTTAACATTTTATCCTCCACTAACAACTCAAGCTCCCTTACATTATATCGACCAGCCCCATGGAAAGATTATAGCTAGACTAATCAATGATATAATACATACTAGAATACAAAATATTTTTTTATTCATACTTTTTCTCCTATCTTTATTTTCTACCTACATAGTACCTCTTATTAAGCTCATTTCAAAATTACGTTAACTTTTTTCACGAAAAGGAGAAAATTATGCGTTATGATTATGGATAGCGCTTTCAAATTTTTAAACTCCTATCCCGTCCTTTTATCTATATAATAAGCATAAGCGAAAATATAATAACTGTCAAGTATCTGAAGTGAATTTTATAAAAAAATTACAAGCCAAATTTGTAAAGTTTACACTAAGCCGCTAGGGCAATCGTCTATCAGAATGTCCGTTTATTTGTCAATAATCCGAGAAAATCTTGCAACGCTTAGAAGTCTATAAAAACTATCAACGTTTATATGACTTGCGAATAGCAATCCTGCTAAACCTTTCCACACTCTATCTATACAATCAAGATAAAAACATGTGTAAGCAAATCTGCTACACTTTACTAGAGGACGCCAAGAATAAGAAAAGCTACGATAGGCTTGCTATCTGCTATGTCCGTATTGGGATTTGTACAGATAATGCTAAACTTATCCAAAAAGGTTTCTCACTTCTGGAGCTGACCGAGGAAACTTCTATGCTGTCTCATCTCAAAAAAGAAGTAGAGACCCATTATCAACCAAAGAAATTATAAAAAAAGTCGAGGGAGCTCCTCGACCTTTTACATATTATTTGTTCGTTAGTTCTTAATACCAGCCATTGTTAAGCCAGAAGTTTTTAGCAGCAGTCCATGAACCGTAACGTCCTGCAACGTAGGCATCTGCTACACGTTCTTGGTTTTCAGCTGAGTAGTCACCGTTCAGGTATGAATCTGTTAATTGGTAACGTCCGATATAACGTCCATTTGTAGCTGTATAGCTACCACCTGATTCTTTTTGAGCGATCCATTCTTTGGCTTCTGCTTCAGATCCGCTTACAGTTGAAACAACTGTTTCACTTACTACTGGAGCTGAAACAGTTTCATCTTGAGCGGCTGGTGCCGCATAAGTAGCTGGCGCTGGTGTTGCAACAGGCGCTACAGGGCCATCGATAACCAACTCTTGATCAACATAAATCAAATGAATGTTATCAATGTGGTTGTTTTCTGCCAATTTTTCAACTGTTGTGTTGTGAGTTTCAGCGATTTCTGAAAGTGTATCACCTTCTTTAACAGTGTAAGTTGATGATTCTTGAGCAGATACAAATGATGGAGCAAATACTGCAAACAAGGCAGCTACTCCTGCAAGAGTTGCTTTAATCTTTTTAGTTATTGATTTCATATTCGAAAATTCTCCTTCTTTCTATAGTTCTATCATACCCTTTAAATATTACCGTTTCTTGACACTTTTATGTAGAAATATTACAAAATTATTTTTTATTTCCCTAAATAAGGTGTTTTTTGTCATAAAAGATACTATTTTTATGCTATTTGAGGTATTAGAAAGGTTTTCATCCACAATTAAAGCCAAGCCCCTCATTCTTTGATATAATAGAGATAAGAATTTTTATAAGGGGAAACTGATGAAATCACTTCGTTTTCAATCTGTCTTTGATATCATCGGACCAGTTATGATTGGCCCATCTAGTAGCCATACCGCTGGTGCTGTTCGTATTGGGAAGATTGTCTCTTCCATTTTTGATGATACTCCGACAGAAGTTGAATTCCAACTTTTTAACTCATTTGCCAAGACCTATCGTGGTCACGGAACAGACCTAGCCCTTGTTGCAGGTATTTTAGGAATGGATACAGATGATCCTGAAATTCCAAATAGTCTGGAAATTGCCCACAAGCGTGGTATCAAGATTGTCTGGACCATTCAGAAAGACAGCAATGCCCCTCACCCTAACACCACTAAAATTACTGTTAAAAATGCCCACAAGACCATCAGCGTGACTGGTATTTCTATCGGTGGAGGAAATATTCAGGTAACCGAACTCAATGGTTTTGCCGTCTCTCTCAATATGAATACACCGACTATCATCATCGTTCATCAAGATATTCCAGGTATGATTGCCCTTGTTACAGAGGCGCTTTCCCGCTATGGTATCAATATCGCCCAGATGAATGTCACTCGTGAAAAAGCTGGTGAAAAAGCCATTATGATTATCGAAGTTGACAGTCGCAACTGTGATGAGGCTATCGAAGAAATTCGAAAAATCCCTCATCTCCACAATGTCAATTTCTTTAAATAGGAGGAAGCATGTTTTATTCTATCAAAGAATTGGTCGAGCAAGCAGATCTGGACTTTCAAGGAAATGTCGCAGAACTCATGATTACAACAGAGTTTGAATTGACCGGTCGCGAACGTGAAGAAGTCTTCCTTCTCATGGAACGCAATCTGGAAGTTATGAAAGCCTCTGTCCAACTTGGCCTCAATGAAAATAAATCTCGTAGTGGCCTGACAGGTGGAGATGCTGCCAAATTGGACCACTACATCAAAAACGAAAAAACTTTATCAGATTACACGATTCTCTCTGCTGCCCGAAATGCCATCGCAGTCAATGAACACAATGCCAAAATGGGCTTGGTCTGTGCTACTCCTACCGCAGGAAGTGCCGGTTGTCTCCCTTCCGTTCTCACTGCTGCTATTGAAAAATTAGACCTCAGCCACGAGCAACAATTGGATTTCCTCTTTGCTGCTGGTGCCTTTGGACTAGTCATCGCAAACAATGCCTCCATCTCAGGTGCTGAGGGTGGGTGTCAAGCTGAAGTTGGTTCAGCCTCTGCTATGAGTGCTGCCGCCTTGACTCTGGCTGCAGGTGGAACACCTTATCAGGCCAGTCAAGCTATTGCCTTTGTCATTAAAAATATGCTAGGCCTCATCTGTGACCCTGTTGCAGGTTTGGTCGAAGTTCCCTGTGTCAAACGTAATGCCATGGGAGCTAGCTTTGCTTTCATCGCAGCAGACATGGCCTTGGCAGGTATCGAATCTAAAATCCCTGTGGATGAAGTGATCGATGCCATGTACCAAGTAGGAGCAAGCATGCCAACTGCCTTTCGTGAAACAGCTGAAGGTGGACTCGCTACCACCCCTACTGGTCGTCGCCTCCAAAAAGAAATTTTCGGAGAATAAGCTTATCAAATAGGAGAAACCATGACCTCTATCACAGCAATTTTTTTCGATTTGGATGGAACCCTCGTTGATAGTTCTATCGGGATTCACAATGCCTTTACCTATACCTTTAAAGAGCTGGGGGTGCCTAGCCCTGATGCCAAAACTATTCGTGGTTTTATGGGACCACCTCTCGAAAGTAGTTTTGCGACCTGCCTGTCCAAAGACCAAATTTCTGAAGCCGTGCAGATATATCGTTCTTACTATAAGGCAAAAGGCATCTATGAAGCTCAACTCTTTCCTCAGATTATAGACTTGCTTGAGGAGTTATCGAGCAGTTATCCACTCTACATCACCACGACAAAGAATACATCTACTGCTCAAGACATGGCAAAAAACTTGGAAATCCATCATTTCTTTGATGGCATTTATGGTTCTAGCCCTGAAGCACCCCATAAGGCAGATGTCATTCACCAAGCCTTGCAGACACATCAACTAGCACCAGAACAAGCCATCATCATCGGAGATACCAAGTTTGATATGCTGGGAGCTCGAGAAACAGGTATTCAGAAATTGGCCGTCACTTGGGGATTTGGAGAGCAAGCAGATCTACTAAACTATCAACCTGATTATATCGCTCACAAACCCTTAGAGGTTTTGGAGTATTTTCAATAGCATAGACTGGGTAACAATTCCATTTCAGAAGAAAATGAAGTAATACTCAATGAAAATCAAAGAGCAAACTAGGAAACTAGCTGCGGGCTGCTCAAAACACTGTTTTAAGATTGTAGATGGAACTGACGAAGTCAGATCAAAACACTGTTTTGAGGTTGTGGCTAGAACTGACGAAGTCAGTAACCATACCTACGGCAAGGCGACGTTGACGTGGTTTGAAGAGATTTTCGAAGAGTATAAGTCTCTACATAATAAAACGCATATTACCAAGGTTGTGTAACTTGATACTATGCGTTTTTCTTTTTTATTCAATGTGGGTTGTTTGATTAGCAAAGGCGATAATAGCTTGCTTCAACTCATCTCCACTGAGAGTGCGGAACTCTCCAATCTTTTGATTGATGGATTCTAAAGGCATGACATTAACCTTACCAACGAAAATCTTATCCATAACTTGATTATCAACGAGTTCGGTTGATACCAAGAGTTCTTCGTAGAGTTTTTCACCTGGGCGGATTCCAACTTCAACGATTGGAATTTCACTTTCAGTGTGGCCACTTAGAAGCACCATCTTCTTGGCCAAGTCATAAATCTTGACTGGTTTGCCCATATCAAGGATAAAGACTTCCCCATCTTTGGCATAAGCACCAGCATGGATAACCAGACGGCTAGCTTCTGGAATGGTCATAAAGTAACGGGTCATGCGGAAGTCTGTCACCGTTACAGGCCCACCTTCAGCAATCTGACGTTCAAAGACTGGAATGACACTACCACGGCTACCAAGAACATTCCCAAAACGAACTGCACAGTAGGTTGATTGGCTACGTTGGTTAAAGCCAGTGACAATCAACTCCGCCACGCGCTTGGTTGCTCCCATAACATTTGGTGGATTGACTGCCTTATCTGTCGAAATCATAACCATCTTAGACACTTTAGCTTCATCAACAGCCTTAGCAACATTGTAAGTTCCACGGATATTGTTTTTGAAGGCTTCTTTTGGATTGCGCTCCATCATAGGAACATGCTTGTGGGCTGCCGCATGATAAACAATAGCAGGTTTGTACTGCTCAAAGACTTGCAACAAACGATCATAGTCTTGAATGTCCGCAATCACAGGTACATAATCAATCCCTTGGAACTTACGAATCAATTCATGATAAACAAGGTAGATTGAGTTTTCCCCATGACCGAGCAAGACAATGCGTTCAGGATTGAAGCGACTAACTTGACGACAGATTTCAGAACCGATTGAACCTCCAGCTCCTGTGACTAAGATGGTCTTACCTGTCAGTTCTGCACCCAGACGCGATTCGTCAAGACGGATTTCCTGACGACCCAAAAGGTCCGTAATATCAATTTTTTGGAAGCCAGTACCTGCTTGGTGAAGGCCCTGAACAACAGTTTCAACCTTAGGCATCTTGTAACATTTGACACCCAGCTTATTACACATCTGCAAGATACGCTCATATTCTGACGGATCCAGCGACGGAATCGCAACGATGACACGCTCGATTTGATGGCGTTTGGCTAATTCAGGCAGATTGTCATAAGAGCCCAAAACAGGAATACCACAAAGTTTTTGACCCTTTTTCTTAGAATCCTTATCCAAAATACCGACCAGTTCTAATTCACTGGTTGGATGTTGGTAACTATCCATAAAAAGAGCCCCACCATCACCGGCACCAATCAAGAAGGTCCGACGGTGTTCTCCATCACCACTACCTTTTTTGCGTCTGGAGTAGATTAACTGCCAAGTAATCCGTGGCAATAAAATCAAGAAGGTACTCAACAAGATAAAGAGAATGATGAAACGGATGGAGAAGAGTGGCAAGAAGGCATAACAGATACTATATGACAAGACACTGCTAGCAGTCACACCAAAAAAGATTTTCATGAAATCCGTAATCTTGCTGTAACGACTAATGCTCGCGTTCAACCCCCAAAAACCAATCATCAATTGATAGAACAGGAAGGCCAAACTCGTATAGATAATGTAGTCAACAGGTGCTGGATTAATCAGCCCATAAAATAAAATATAAGATACAATGATGGAAACCACCATACTGAAAATATCAAATATTCCCCAGAAAACCTGCTTTTGTTGTTTATTTAAAATTTCCACCAGATCAATCACATAATCTGTTAGTTTTTTATTCATAGAAATCTACTCCTCCTTAAAAGAGTTTTACTATATTGTTATTATAGCATATTTTTGTTTATTTGGCTTATTTTATCCAAATAAATTATTGTTCTCTTGTACTCCTTCTTCCATTTAAATCCTCTAATTAAACCTACAATCGTCCCAAAGCCATAAGCAAAGTGAATGGAAAATAAAAGAAAGGGCATCACAATTAGAAATCCATTTTTATGTTTTAATAAAGTCAGCAAAGTGAGTAGTGACAAAAGTAGAAAATAGGCACCTAATAGTAAAGTTATGAATACGAATGTGATCGGTAACAATGCTAGACTAAACACAAGACTCAAAACAAATAAACAAGGAACATAGTGAAATAATGATAAACACTTAAACTGAACATGGCTTGTCAAGCCAATCCACAAACCATTTAAATACTTTTGATGCAGCATTTTCTTGAATGTTGGTCGAATATACTGATAAGATAGAATACTTGGGCTATAGCGGATTTTATAACCATATTCTCGAATTCTATAATGAATATCATTATCTTCAGTTCGGCCAAGTTGCTCATTTACTAAACCAACCTTCTGGAAAACCTCTCGTTTATACATTCCATGAAAAATAGAAGAAACATATCTATCCTCAGAACTATTTCGATAATTGGCAATGCTACTGCCAAACATATTTTCCTCAACAAGATGCAAGGTCTCTGCCCATTTTCCTTTTCCTTCGACAATCGTCGGTCTAGGCCCCCCACAGACAAATTCACCTTGTTGAATAATAGCCACATTGTTCATTACAAAACTCTCAGTAACTTTTGAATGAGCATCAATTTTTAAAATAAGGTCCCCTACAGAATGTTTAACTCCCAGGTTAAAACCACTAGCTTGATTTTTCTTAGGATTGTTATACAATCTAATTGAGTTAAACTCTGTATTTTCCTTTATAAATTGCTGAATGATAGCTGTGGTCCCATCTATGGACATAGCATTTATAAATAGAATTTCAATATTCTCTTTAGGATAAGTTTGATTTTTTAAGTCTTCAATTAGACCAGGCAGATATTTTTCTTCATTGTATGCACTGATTACAATGGATACGAGAAGACTTTCAACATTTTGAGTCACTACTACTCTCCTGAATTTTTCCTTCCACCATTCTATCATAATTTTCAAGACTTTCCCATTTTTATCTTGAAAGCCAGAAACCTTACTTGACATTATAGTGAAAAAGCCTTAAAATAAGCTGTTATTAAAATCAGCTAGAAGAGGTATTATATGAAAAAGCAATCACTCTTTTTTGTTCCAGGTATTATCCTGATTGGTGTTTCCTTGCGAACTCCTTTTACTGTTTTACCCATTATTTTGGGAAATATTTCGCAAGGTCTGGAGGTAGAAGTTAGTTCGCTTGGTGTCTTGACCAGCCTGCCTCTCCTTATGTTTACCCTCTTTTCACCATTTTCTACCCAACTGGCTCAGAAAATCGGCTTGGAGCATCTCTTCACCTACAGCCTCTTCTTCTTGACCATCGGCTCACTTATTCGACTAATCAATCTGCCCCTGCTCTATCTAGGAACCTTGATGGTTGGGGCAAGTGTCGCAGTCATCAATGTCCTGCTTCCTAGTCTTATCCAAGCCAATCAACCAAAGAAAATTGGTTTTCTGACCACCTTATATGTAACGTCTATGGGGATTGCAACGGCTCTGGCTTCCTATCTAGCTGTGCCCATTACACAAGCCAGTTCTTGGAAAGGACTTATCCTTCTCCTCACGTTACTCTGTCTAGCAACTTTTTTGGTCTGGCTCCCAAATCACCGCTATAATCATAGACTAGCTCCACAAACCAAACAAAAAAGTCAAATAAAGGTCATGCGTAATAAACAGGTTTGGGCAATTATTATCTTTTCAGGTTTTCAATCCTTGATCTTTTACACCGTCATGACCTGGTTACCTACCATGTCTATCCATGCAGGTCTATCCAGTCACGAAGCTGGCTTGCTGACTTCTATCTTATCTCTGATTAGCATTCCTTTTTCAATGACCATCCCAAGCCTGACAACCAGTTTATCTACTCGCAACCGTCAGCTCATGCTCACTTTGGTTTCACTAGCTGGTGTGGTCGGCATTTCCATGCTCTTTTTCCCAATCAATAATTTCATTTACTGGCTTACCATCCATCTCCTCATCGGAACCGCAACCAGCGCCCTCTTCCCTTATCTCATGGTCAACTTTTCACTCAAGACAAGCGCCCCTGAAAAGACAGCCCAATTGTCCGGCCTATCTCAAACAGGAGGCTATATCCTAGCAGCCTTTGGGCCAACCCTCTTTGGTTACAGTTTTGACCTGTTCCACTCTTGGGTACCAGCTGTAGCTGCCCTCTTGCTCATCTATATCCTGATGACTGTGGCCCTCTTTACAGTGGACAGAGCGGATAAGATCCTTTAAACTTCTAGTTTTAGCTAGAAGTTTTTTATATATAAAAATTTTACACATTTCTCTTGACAGGGCTTTCTTTTAGATGTACAATGTATGTGTAGAAAAATTATATATAAAAATCTTACACATTAGAAAAGGAGGTTTCCCATGTACTTTCCAACATCCTCTGCCTTGATTGAATTTCTCATCTTGGCTGTACTGGAGCAGGGTGATTCTTATGGTTATGAGATTAGCCAAACCATTAAGCTGATCGCTAATATCAAAGAATCCACACTCTATCCCATTCTCAAAAAATTGGAAGGCAATAGCTTTCTGACAACCTATTCTAGAGAGTTCCAAGGTCGCATGCGCAAATACTACTCCTTGACAAACGGTGGTATAGAGCAGCTCTTGACCCTAAAAGATGAATGGACACTCTATACAGACACCATCAATGGCATCATAGAAGGGAGTATCCGCCATGACAAGAACTGAATACCTGACTCAGCTAGAACTCTATCTCAAGAAACTACCTGAAGCTGACCGTATCGAAGCCATGGACTATTTCAGAGAGCTCTTTGACGATGCTGGAGTCGAAGGAGAAGAAGAACTCATCGCTAGTTTGGGAACTCCCAAAGAAGCGGCCCACGAAGTTCTATCCAATCTTCTCGATAAAAAAATCAATGAAGCACCCGCTCAAAAAAATAACCGACAAATTTTACATATCGCCTTGTTAGCCCTCCTTGCAGCACCTATCGGCATTCCTCTGGGAATCGCCATCCTCGTGACCCTGTTCGCAATCCTTGTAGCCGCTTTGACTGTCATTCTGGCTTTCTTTGCAGTTTCCATACTGGGTATCATCGGCGGATTCCTATTTTTAGTTGAAAGTTTCACTGTCCTCGCCCAAGCCAAATCAGCCTTTATCTTGATTTTTGGTTCTGGTTTACTGGCTATCGGTGCTTCTTCGCTAGTTTTACTTGGCATTTCCTATGTAGCTCGCTTCTTCGGTCTACTCATTGTTCGTCTGGTACAATTTGTTCTTAAAAAAGGAAAGAGAGGTAATCAGCATGCGTAAATGGACAAAAGGATTTCTCATCTTTGGTGTGGTGACTACCGTTATCGGCTTTATCCTTCTTTTTGTAGGTATCCAATCTGACGGGATTAAAAGCCTACTTTCCATGTCCAAAGAACCTGTCTATGATAGCCGTACGGAAAAGCTAACCTTTGGCAAGGAAGTCGAAAACCTAGAAATTACTCTCCACCAACACACGCTGACCATCACAGACTCTTTCGATGATCAAATCCACATTTCTTACCATCCATCTCTTTCTGCTCACCATGATCTTATCACCAATCAGAACGATAGAACTCTGAGTCTCACTGATAAGAAACTGTCTGAAACTCCGTTTCTCTCTTCTGGAATTGGTGGGATTCTTCATATCGCAAGTAGCTACTCTAGTCGTTTTGAAGAAGTTATTCTCCGACTACCAAAAGGGAGAACTCTAAAAGGGATCAACATCTCAGCCAATCGCGGACAAACCACCATCATAAATGCTAGCCTTGAAAATGCGACCCTCAATACAAACAGCTATATCCTCCGAATTGAAGGAAGTCGTATCAAAAACAGTAAACTCACAACGCCCAATATCGTTAATATCTTTGATACAGTTCTTACAGATAGTCAGCTAGAGTCAACAGATAATCACTTCCACGCTGAAAATATCCAAGTCCATGGTAAGGTTGAACTGACTGCCAAAGATTATCTCAGAATCATCCTAGACCAGAAAGAAAGCCAACGAATTAACTGGGACATCTCAAGCAACTATGGTTCTATCTTCCAATTCACAAGAGAAAAGCCTGAATCAAGAGGTACGGAATTAAGCAACCCTTACAAAACTGAAAAAACCGATGTCAAGGATCAACTCATTGCGAGATCTGATGATAATATTGATCTAATATCCACACCAAGCAGACGTTGACAAAAACGCTTACATCTGCTACTATGGAAGCATATTTATCTAACCAAAAGGAGGTTCTACCATGAAACAAGAATGGTTTGAAAGTAATGATTTTGTAAAAACAACAAGCAAGAACAAGCCTGAAGAGCAAGCTCAAGAGGTTGCAGACAAGGCTGAAGAAACGATAGCCGATCTCGATACACCAATTGAAAAAAATACTCAGTTAGAGGAGGAAGTCCCTCAAGCTGAAGTCGAATTGGAAAGCCAGCAAGAAGAGAAAATTGAAGCTCCTGAAGACAGTGAAGCGAGAACAGAAATAGAAGAAAAGAAGGCATCTAATTCTACTGAAGAAGAGCCAGACCTTTCTAAAGAAACAGAAAAAGTCACTATAGCTGAAGAGAGCCAAGAAGCTCTTCCTCAGCAAAAAGCAACCACGAAAGAGCCACTTCTTATCAGTAAATCTTTAGAAAGTCCTTATATCCCCGACCAAGCTCCAAAATCTAGGGATAAATGGAAAGAGCAAGTGCTTGATTTTTGGTCTTGGCTAGTGGAAGCGATCAAATCTCCTACAAGTAAGTTGGAAACAAGTATCACACACAGTTACACAGCCTTTCTCTTGCTCATTCTGTTTTCTGCATCTTCCTTTTTCTTTAGTATCTATCACATCAAACATGCTTACTATGGACATATAGCAAGCATTAACAGTCGCTTCCCTGAGCAGCTAGCTCCTTTAACTCTTTTTTCTATCATCTCTATCCTAGTAGCGACAACACTCTTCTTCTTTTCATTCCTCTTGGGTAGTTTCGTTGTGAGACGATTTATCCACCAGGAAAAGGACTGGACGCTAGACAAGGTTCTCCAACAATATAGTCAACTCTTGGCAATTCCAATCTTCCTCACTGCTATTGCTAGTTTCTTTGCTTTCTTTGATAGCCTACGATTTACAGCCCTCTTGTGTGTGATTAGCATTGGAATCATTCTGCTTGCCAGTCTCCATATCATTACAAGACCAAGTCAAGCAAGTGAAACCGACTCCTTCTATCAATTATTCTTGTCTGTCCTTGTGAACGGAGTTATTATCCTCCTCTTCTTTGTAGCTGAAGTGGCACTGATTGGAGATTATCTTCGTATCTTGGCCTTTCTTTAAACTTCATACTCTTCGAAAATCTCTTCAAACCACGTCAGCTTCGCCTTACCGTACTCAAGTACAGCCTGCGGCTAGCTTCCTAGTTTGCTCTTTGATTTTCATTGAGTAGCAATCCTGTCATCCTTGGCAGGATTTTTTCTATGTCAAAAAAGCAAGTCGATTGACCTGCTTCTGCTTTACTTTTCTTGTGCTAATGTTTTAAAATCTTTGTCTAATATGGGTTGCACTTCTATTTGATTGGCGTCTAGTTGGTGGTAAAAAGATGGGGGTAATACCTCTAAGAATTTTGCATAGTCCAAGCGAGCTATGGATTCATAGTCTTCTGGTTTAGAGCCGTCTCCTGTGATTTGAACCAAGTCAATCTCCCACTGGACTTCCTTATCCACCAATTGCTCAATATAGGCTGCAGGAACAAACGGTTCTCTCGGTAAAACTGTCTTGACTCCTTGAGCTAGATGGTAAACGCCATGCACTTTTCCTTCTCCATCCTGATAGAAGGAAACTCTCGCAAAGTAGGCATCTGTCTCTTGAACCGCACGCACACGCGCTTCAAACTGAGCCAAGCCATCTGCCTCTAAAAAGCTTTTCAAGTTCTCACGACTAAAGAAAATAGGATTAAAAATTCCTTGGCAAATCGTAAAACGAGCTACAGGGTCTGCTAGATAGGCTTGAATACTTGCTTGGAAATAAGCTTCAAAATCAAAACCATCTAGCCCTTCAATATCAGTCCCTGTATAAGCAAGCAAAGCATCTAAAAATGACTTGATAATCTGCCAGTCTGTCTTTGTTAGTAGGTCAGGAAGATCGACACGGTAAGCCTTTTGACCATCAGCATAACTGACCTTAAAAAGAAATTGTGATTGCCCCACTATCGCACACTCAATATACTCGAGACGATTAAGAGGCTGACGGAGATAGACTACATCATAGCTATGTGACTCCAAACCGTCTAGCAAGGCCAAGATCGACTTGGCATTCAAAATCTCTTGTTCTCCTAAAATGCTCTGTTTATTTGGAATAAAAAATGTTTTCGCCATAACTGGACTCCTTTGAAATCGTTTACATACAGTATACCTTATTTTTCTGAAAGATACAGAAACAAACTTTAGATTTTTGAGTACAAAGCATAGAAAAACAGCCCCTGAGGACTGTTTGATCTTATACAGTAGCTGCCTGATCCAAGCTTTCACCGATAGCGGCTAGGCGCTCGATAACTTCAGCTTGTGTCAATTCATTTTTTGAAACATAGCGGTTACGTGGGTGAACACGGCACTCGTGTGAGCATCCACGAAGGTACTTGTCTTCATTTTCTTCTGATGTCAAGATACGACGGTTACAGAATGGATTTCCACAGTTGACATAACGTTCACATGGTGTTCCATCAAACCAGTCTTTCCCTACGATAGTTGGGTTGACATGGTTGACATCAACGGCAATACGCTCGTCAAAGACGTACATTTTCCCATCCCAAAGCTCACCTTGAACTTCTGGGTCTTTACCGTAAGTTGCGATTCCTCCGTGCAATTGGCCGACATCTTTGTAACCTTCACGAACCATCCAGCCTGAGAATTTCTCACAGCGAACGCCACCTGTACAGTAAACCACGACACGCTTGTCCATGAATTTTTCCTTGTTATCACGGACCCATTGTGGTAACTCACGGAAGTTGCGAATATCTGGGCGAATAGCCCCACGGAAATGTCCTAGGTCATACTCATAATCATTACGTGTGTCAAGGACAACGGTATCTTTATCAAGAAGCGCTTCTTTGAACTCTTTTGGAGACAAGTAAGCACCTGTTGTTTCAAGTGGGTTGATGTCATTGTCAAAGTCGTTGTCTTCCAAACCAAGGTGGACAATTTCTTTCTTGTAGCGAACAAACATCTTCTTGAAGGCTTGTTCACTTTCTTCGTCAATCTTGAACCAGAGTTCTTCCATTCCTGGAAGGCTGTGAACGTAGTCCATGTATTTTTGAGTTGTTTCATAGTCACCTGAAACTGTTCCGTTAATTCCCTCGTCAGCGACTAGGATACGGCCTTTAAGACCGATTGATTTACAGAAAGCCAAGTGGTCTGCAGCAAATTGCTCTGCATTTTCAATTGGAGTATAAAGGTAGTAAAGTAAGACACGAATATCTTTTGCCATAAGATTTGTTCTCTTTTCTATTCTTAAATTTTCTAAATTTTTTATTTATCTACACTAGTATACCTGCTTGAGAAAACGAATGCAATTTATTTGACTGGAAATTGTAGAGGGTTCTCGAAATTTCCTGAATGGTTAAAATAAGGACAAGAGAAAACATGGATATCTATATCCTTGTGCCAAAAAAACCACTGTCTCCCCCAGACCAACCTGAGGAAAGCAGTGATTCTTATTTTAGGAGTTAGGAATGAATACACGAAATCAATTTAGCTGATTATTTTTTGTTTTTCAAGAATTCATCGTATTGTTTTTGCATTTCGTTCAATACTTTTTCGTAGGCACCTTCAGATTTCAATTTTTCCATCAATTCTGGAATCGCTTTATCTGGGTCTACAGTACCAGTGTTGATAGCTGTATCAAATTGTTGCATTGTGTTAGCAATAGCTGAGATTTCAGATTTCACATTGTCAGTATTGAAGATAAATCCAAGCGCTGGAGATTCTTTAGCTTCTGCCAATTCTTTCTTAGAATTTTCGATTTGTTGGTCTGTAACGTTTTCGTTGATGTAAAGGATCCAGTTGTTACCAGTGTTCCATCCACCCATGTGAGTGTTTCCTTTGTAGCCATCAAGAACGCGAACACGGTTTTCTTTACCTTCAATTTTTTCCCAGTTCTTGCCTTCTGGACCGTAAACAAGACCGTTCAAAAGTTCTGGGTTCGTATTCAAGAGGTTCAAGATTTCCATTGATTTTTCTTTGTTCTTAGAGTTGTTTGAGATGACAAAGTTAGCAACTTGTGTTGTTTGGTTTTTCTTGATGAAGTTAGTAATTGGTTTGATTTGGATATCTTTGTTGGCAACACGTGAAAGCAAGCTGTTACCGTAGTCAGCTGGTCCTACTGTTTCTTCACGAACGAACCAAGTATCTTGTTGAAGGTCAAAGGAAGTATCGCTTGTTGCGACGTCTTTTGGAATGTAGCCAGCTTCATAGAATTTGTGAAGAGTCTTCAAGTGTTCTTTGAAACGAGGCACTTCGTAACGGTTTACAACTTTAGTAGTATCGCCTTCAAGGTCAATAACGAATGGAAGCCCGTTTGCTACTGGGTAGTCAAAATTATCAGATGGGATGAAAACTTTACCAATAGCAAATGGTACTACGTCTGGAGCTTTTTCTTTGATTTGTTTCAAGACTGGCTCAAGAGTTTCGTAAGAAGTAACACCTGAAATATCGATACCATATTTGGCAAGGAGAGTTCCGTTGAAGGCAAAGTTTTGAGATGATGCAACGTTGGCTGCAACTGGTACAGCATAAATCTTACCATTTACAGTATTACCCTTGATATAAGCTGGGTCAAGTGCCTTGTAAAGGTCTTTACCTTCTTTTTTGTACAATTCTGTCAAGTCAGCATAAGCACCTTTTTGAGCATTTACAATATAGTTATCTGCAAAGGCGATATCATAGTTTTCACCAGATGATGTGATAACTGACATTTTCTTACCATAGTCACCCCAGCCAAGGTATTGGATATCCAATTTAGCACCAACTTTTTCTTCGATGATTTTGTTGGCATTTGCTAACAATTCATCCAAGTTATCTGGTTTGTCACCGATTTGGTACATTTTGATAACAGGTTTGTCACCTGAATCAGCAGCTTTTTTACTGTTACCTGTCAAGTTGCCACAAGCAGCAAGACCTGCAGCCAAAGCGACTACACTAGCAGATGCAAAAGCATATTTTTTCCAGTTTTTCATGATAAAAACTCCTTTTTTTATTTTTAAACTTATAAACAATGTAATGATCTTATACTCAATGAAAATCAAAGAGCAAACTAGAAAACTAGCCGCAGGCTGTACTTGAGTACGGCAAGGCGACGTTGACGCGGTTTGAATTTGATTTTCGAAGAGTATTAACTTCACACAAGGGAAGTTGGGAACTGAGAAATGTTATTTCTCAATAAGCACTATTCTTTCACACCACCGATAGTCAAACCTTTTACAAAGTAGCGTTGGAAGAATGGATACAAAATCGCGATTGGAAGGGTTGCTACCACAACCATGGCCATACGACCTGTTTCTTTCGGTAGAGCAACTCCCAGTTGACCAGTCAAGCCGACCGCTTTGGCAATGTAGTCCATATTTTGTTGGATTTGCATGAGCAAATATTGCAATGGATACAAGTTATCACTCTTGATGTAAAGAAGGGCGTTGAACCAGTCATTCCAGAAACCAAGAGCTGTCAAAAGCGTGATGGTTGCGATACCTGGTAGTGACAATGGCAAACAGATTTGGAAGAAAATCCGAGCCTCACTGGCACCATCGATACGAGCCGATTCGAGAATGGCTTCTGGAATGGTCTTCTTGAAAAAAGAACGCATCAAGATGATATTGAATGGTGAGAGAAGCATTGGAACAATCAAGGCCCAAACAGTGTCACCAAGCTGAAGTACACGGGTCACCATGATATAACCTGGTACCAAACCAGCGTTGAACAACATACTGAGAAGGACGAAGATGGTAAAAAATCTGCGATACTTAAAGGTTGTCCGTGAAATAGCGTAGGCATAGGTTGTTGTGATAAAGACATTTGTCAATGTCCCAACTACGGTTACAAAGACAGAGATGAAGAGGGCTTGTAGGATTTTATCCTTAAACTGTGCCAAAAACTCAAAACCGTCTAAGCCAAATTGGGATGGGAAGAAGCTATAGCCGTATTGGAGGAGGCTTTTCTCGTCTGTCACTGAAATAATGATAACGAATACAAAAGGTAGGATACAAGAGAGGGCAATCAAACCCGAAATAATACTGAAGAAGATATCTGCTTTCTTACTGAAGGAGTGAATGCCGACATTATCAATTTTTTCTTTTTTAATTTTCTTTTTTGCCATATTCTCCTCCTTTCTAGAACAAAGCTGAGTTTGGATCGACTCGTCTTGCAAGCAAGTTTGATAGGATAACCAGAATCAAACCAACAACGGATTGGTAAAGACCGGCTGCTGCAGCCATACCGATATCTGCTGTCTGAGTCAAACCATTAAAGACATATACGTCCAAAACGTTGGTTACATTGTAAAGCTGACCAGCATTGTGTGGGATTTGATAGAAGAGACCGAAGTCTGCGCGGAAGATATTTCCGACTGCAAGGATGGTCAATACAGTTACAAGCGGAGTCAACTGAGGAATGGTTACGTTGCGAATACGTTGCCACTTGCTAGCTCCGTCCACTGTCGCTGCTTCGTAGTAGGTTGGATCAATTCCCATGATCGTCGCATAGTACATGACACTGCTATATCCAAAGCCTTTCCAAATACCTAGGAAAAGTAGGAGATAGGGCCAGATGCCCAGGTCAGCGTAGAAATTGACTTCTTTGAGACCAAGACTTTCCAATAGATGATTGAACACCCCTTTATCAATATTTAGGAAGGCATCTGTAAAGAAACTAATGATAACCCAAGACAAGAAGTAAGGGAACAACATAGAAGTTTGAAAAATCTTCACCATTCTCTTAGAACGGAGCTCGCTGAGGATAATGGCAATCCCTACAGATACAACTAAACCTAGAAAGATAAAGCCAAGATTGTAGAGGACAGTATTTCGTGTGATAATAAAGGCGTCTCTTGAACTAAATAAGAATCTGAAATTATCGAGTCCGACCCATTTACTATTTATGATACTATCTATGAAACCATTACTGGTCATGTGGTAGTCTTTGAAGGCAACCACGTTCCCAAATACTGGAATGTAAAAGAATAGAATCAACCAGAGTGCCCCTGGCAAAACCATCAAGAGAAAGATCCAGTTGTCTCTCAATGTTTTTGAAAACTTTTTCATAATTTCCTCCCTTTTTATTTTGATATCCATCTAAAAATTCTTTTTTAGACTTTTGATAACGATTACATTATTAGTATACTCCTATTTGCAGGTTAGGTTAAACTCCTAATTATAGAAAAAACTCCACAAATTATGTAGCAGATTTAAAACTTTATCACCACTATCAAACAAATGTCCTAAATCAATTGTTTATTTTATCTCTATTAGCCCAGTGATGGCGTCACTCTGTTATAAGCATCCAACAACGGGGTATACTGAAAAATCTCCAGACTAGGGAACTCAGAGATAGTTCCTAATCTGGAGATTTTTAATATGTTATTAGGCGTTTGCTTTCAACTTAGCAATAACCTCTTTAAGATTATCAATCACCTCTGCTTCAGTATGCTCAGAGCCTTTTTCATCTGCCAAGAACAAAACTGCTTTTTGAAGTTCTTCTTGAGAGTTTTCAAGGACATCCTTATCTACTGTTTCAAGGTTTGAGTCTTTAAGAAGTTTACTTAATTCCTTGGCTAATTTCTTGAGTTTGATTTGCAGACTCATCTTCTCCTGCTGTTTCTTTGCCCGCTGTTTGTCCTCCATCCTTAGTTGCTGACTGGCTTTCCTTAATGGACTCTAGGGAAGCAATGGCATCTTTTACTGTTTGCAAGATATCACGTAAACCTTGCTCTGTCAAACTATCATCTGCAAAAGCTTTCTTAGAGTCTGCTTACTAATACTAGACTAAAATCAAAAAGCATTATATAACAGTGATATGAAATCAACTAAAGAAAAAATCCAAACCATCAAAACACTTTTAAAAGACTCTCGTACAGCTAAATATCATAAACACCTTCAAATCGTTCTATTTCGTCTGATGGGCAAATCTTATAAAGAGATTATAGAACTTTTATAGTGGTTTGAAATAAGATGTGAACAACTCTATCAGGAAAGTCAAACTAATTTATAGAAATATTTTAGCAGCCAAGGTGTACTGTTATAGATTCAATACACTATACTTGGTGGTTTAGCTCTCCTGTTTTCTCTTTTAGCTTTAACCAGCCATAAATGGTATTACGTGAGATTTGGAAAACGTGTGATGCTTCTGTTATACTACCTGTTCGCTCACAATAAGAGAGAACTTTTTTACGAAAATCTATTGAATATGCCATAAAAGATTATACCACATTGTGTACTATTTTTGGTTCATTTTACTATATCACTTTGGACTATATCGGTCTAGTTATGTCTAAACGATTATAGCTGGATACTAAGAGAAATCAAAAAAGCACTAAGGGAGAACGTCCCAAAGTGCTTAATATCAAGGCCTCAAAGCCTATCTTATTCAATAAAATATTACAACATTTTGTTGTAGAATTCAACGACAAGTGCTTCGTTGATTTCTGGGTTGATTTCGTCGCGTTCTGGCAAGCGAGTCAATGAACCTTCCAACTTTTCAGCGTCGAATGATACGAATGCTGGACGTCCAAGAGTAGCTTCTACTGCTTCAAGGATTGCTGGAACTTTCAATGATTTTTCACGAACTGAGATTACTTGACCTGGAGTTACGCGGTATGATGGGATATCAACGCGTTTCCCGTCAACAAGGATGTGACCGTGGTTTACGAATTGACGAGCTTGACGACGAGTAGTCGCGAGACCAAGACGGTAAACAACGTTATCCAAACGACGTTCCAAAAGAAGCATAAAGTTGAAACCTAGGATTCCGCCTTTGATTTTTGTAGCTTGTACGAACAAGTTACGGAATTGTTTTTCACCTACACCGTAAGTGAAACGAAGTTTTTGTTTTTCAGCCAATTGCAAACCGTATTCTGACAATTTAGAACGGTTGTTTGGTCCGTGTTGTCCTGGTACGTAGTTACGACGTGCCAATTCTTTACCTGTACCTGTAAGTGAAAGGCCAAGGCGACGAGCTTGTTTCCAAGATGGTCCTGTATAACGTGACATATGAATGTCCTCCTGATATAAATAATATTTCGGTGGAAATAGTCACTTAGAAAGCCCTGATTCGTGCAGATGCCCTTCGCCTAAACAGCCAAGGTTACTTGTCATAAGACACCTGTTGACGAGCTTCATGCTTTCCTGCTGATATTTCACACAAAATCTATTCTACCATGAATAGCTGGATTTGTAAAGGGGTTTTAGGCTTTATTTTCACTACCAGAGAGGTTGAGAACGAGGGTAAAGGTACTTCCTAGACCGTACTGGCTGCTGACTGTGATTTCCCCACCCAATTGATGGGCCAATTCACGCGCAATCGCAAGTCCTAATCCATGACCACCTGTCTTCATGTTACGCGAAGTTTCGACACGATAAAGGCGTTTGAAAATATTTTCCAAATCCTCTGGGGCAATACCCTGCCCTTCATCGGTCACACTGATTGAAAGCTGGTCCTTCTCCAGCTTAGCCACCACTTCCAGCTTGGTTCCTGGAGCAGAATATTTAAAAGCGTTATCGACCAGATTCACCAAGATACGAGAAAGCTTAGCATAATCTCCCTCAATCCGAGCAGACTCTGGGATTACCTGCAAGTGGACGTCTCTTCTCTCCTGCTCAATCAAAAACTGAAATTCACTCATGCACTCAATTAAGAGCTTGTCCAGAAAAATACTGTCTTTACTAGTAGTTTCCACCTGATTTCTAGCTGTGTTTAGGGTCAAAAAATTCAACTCCTCAACCAGTTTATTAAGCCTCTCCGTCTGGCGTCCAATGGTTGCTAGATAATGAGCTTGCTCCGACTCCTTGATAATCCCATCCAAAATCCCTTCTACCGTCGCTTGGATCGAAGTGATAGGAGTCTTAATATCATGCGACAACTGGGCAATCATCAAGCCCTTTTCTCGTTCGCTTTCTTCCAAGGAATCAAAGCTTACCTGCAAATCATGGGACATCTCATTAAAAGTTTGCCCTAATTGCTGAAATTCTACAGGACCTTGAACCTCCAAATTTGAAGGAAAATCCTTGGCCGCTACCCGCTTGGCATGCTCCTTGAGTTTGCCCAACGACGTAAAGACTGGCAATAGGAGAAAGAGACTAATCCCAGCACCGACAAGGCTGGCAACGATGGTCATCCCAAGCAAAAAGTAAATCTCGCCTTTCGCAATCAGCATTTTTTGAACAGCCCAAAAAACAACCAAAATGGTTAAGAGGGTTGAAATAATATATCCAACCAAAATATAACTTTTTAGTTTCATGTTTGTCCTCTCGGTTTCTCTATCTTATATCCCAACCCCCAAACTGTCTTAATAGTGGGCGTTTGGTCACTACTATATTTTGCCAGCTCCTGTCGAAGAGCATGGATATGCACATTCAAGGTATTGGTGTCATCCACGTAGTCTTCTTTCCAGATCTTTTCATAGAGGTCTGTCTTGGAGAAAACTCGCTCTGGATTGCTAGCTAAAATCCACAGCAATTCAAATGATTTAACAGTTAAATCCAGCATTTCTTCTCCTATTTGAACTTCATGACTACTATGATTCATTTTTAGATTGCCAAGGGAAATCAGCTCTGTTTCGCCCCCACGATGAAGGCGGCGCAAAATATTGTGGACACGCAAAACCAGCTCACGTGGGCTAAAAGGCTTAGCAATAAAATCATCTGCTCCCAAGCTCAGGCCGTAAATCTTGTCCTGTTCACTGGTCTTAGCAGTAATAAATAGGAAAGGCTGCTCTGGTGATAAGTATTGAACCTCACTGATTAAATCATAACCATCCATCCGAGGCATCATGACATCTGTGATAATCAAATCAATCGGTTTTTTCTTGAACAGCTCTAGCGCTTCCAGTCCATCATGGGCTACCAAGACCTGATAACCTGCCTGAATTAAGTATCTCTGATGAATATCTGTGATTTCTACCTCGTCGTCAACGAGTAAAATTGTCTTTCCCATCTGTCTCTCCTTTGATAAAAACAGTGCTATACTGCTTTAAGTATAACACTATTTTTATTGTTTTACGATGATTTTAATCTGCTATTGAAAGAAAGTCCTGATTGCTGATTGAGTTGTTAAACTAATCTTAGTCAGCCCACTATCCATCATTTATTTCCTTAGCTGATTAGTTTTCTTCTTTTTTGTTTTTCAAACCTAGACCACCGAGTAAACCTGCAAGCGCAAGCCCAAGGAAACCAATACTTGCCATTGATGTTTGAGTCTCACCAGTATTTGGTAGCATAGCTTTATCCTCTGACATCATCGTATCAGACATCTTGTTAGCAGAAGCAGCCATGTTTTCACCTGCCATCGTGTTGGTAGAACTTGTCATGGTGTCAGCAGGCATGCTATCTGTAGTACCTGTAGCATGATTGTGATTCATCGGAGTCACGCCAGAACCAGAGTTAGAAGGTGATAATAAACCATTTGCTGTGTCTGATGTTTCTTTAGCATTTATCTTAATAGTGACTTTTTTAGTTGCTACGATGTTGTCCAAGTCTGGTTTACCGTCTTTGTTACCATAGACATTGACTGTAGCGCTGTAAGTTTGAGTACCATTTGCTCGGAACTGGTCAATGAGCGCTTGTTTTTCTTTGCCAGCTACATTTCCGTCCAAGGCTACTTGATAGAAGTATTGACCTTTGGTCTTCACGTTTTCACCTAGTGGAGATAGGGCTGGGTTTTTAGCGTCGCCGTTATCTGACCATGGTGCCTTGTCAGATGCCTTGAGCAAGAGACGAGTCAACATACCATCACCTGCGAAGAGTTCGTATGGAATCACATGGTTGACACCTGCTGTGAATGGACCTTCACCCTTGGCTTTTTCTAAGTAGGCTGCTGGAACATCGATACTGTCTTTAACGTTGTCTGCAACGGCTTTTTGAACTGTTTCTTTAGAAATTAAACCGTTTATGTTAATAGTGACTTTTTTAGTTGCTACGATGTTGTCCAAGTCTGGTTTACCGTCTT